>Ga0153956_1000007_pt1 | contig 431327 bp, 385 predicted proteins | sample TSFL040MetaG_FD_104704 | JGI IMG/M metagenome (GOLD analysis project Ga0153956, IMG submission 104704) | Attine ant fungus gardens microbial communities from Florida, USA - TSFL040 MetaG | ecosystem: Host-associated > Fungi > Mycelium > Unclassified | place: USA: Florida, Wekiwa Springs... | reverse complement strand
TTCACGGCGTTCGAACTCAGAATTAGCGTATTAGGAGTGCTCTCATGGCACGCGTATGCCAAGTAACTGGGAAAGCGCCGATGAGCGGCAACAACGTTTCCCACGCGAACAACAAGACCAAGCGCCGGTTCCTCCCGAACCTGCAAAACCGCCGCATCTGGGTGGAAAGCGAAAACCGTTGGGTGCGCCTGCGCATTTCGAATGCCGGCCTGCGCCTGATCGACAAGAACGGTATCGACGCTGTGCTCGCAGACCTGCGCGCACGCGGTGAAGCCTAAGGAGTAAATCATGGCAAAGGGCGCACGCGACAAGATCAAGCTGGAATCGACCGCAGGTACGGGTCACTTCTACACGACCACGAAGAACAAACGCAACATGCCGGAAAAGATGCTGATCAAGAAATTTGATCCGGTCATCCGCAAGCACGTTGACTACAAGGAAACCAAGATCAAGTAATCTTGGTTTCTTGAGCCTGACGAAGACAGAAGACAAGCAAAAAGCCCCGCACTCGTGCGGGGCTTTTTGTTTTTGGCCGCGCGTAATGGCAGTCGCGCGTAATGGCAGTAACGTGCCATCGCTATTCGTCATCAATTCCTCTCTGCGATTCGTTAGACGCTTAGTCGCGCAAACTAAACCGTCCTATTCCGTCCGGCCAGCTTTCGTTCGACGGTCGCCACGCGTATCCTTTGTCGTTTTAGCGGCGCGCGATTCGTGCGCCGTCATCGCAAAACGAAAGATGGAGATGCAGGCAATGGAATTCGATGTGGCGATTGTCGGTAGCGGTCTTGCTGGTTTGAGCGTCGCGCTCAACCTTGCCCAAACTCGGCGGGTCGCGGTCATCGCCAAGCGCTCCTTGACCGAAGGCGCGAGCGACTGGGCACAAGGCGGTATTGCCGCCGTACTCGACTCCGCGGACAGCGTCGACAATCACGTGCGCGACACGCTGATCGCAGGCGGCGGTCTATGCGACGAAGCGGCGACGCGCTTCATCGTCGAGCACGGGCGCACCGCGATCGAATGGCTGATCCAACAGGGTGTGCCATTCACGAAAGACGACGCAGCTGAACTCGGTTTCCATCTGACGCGCGAAGGCGGCCATAGCCATCGCCGGATCATTCACGCGGCCGACGCGACCGGCCACGCGGTCGTCGCCACGCTCAGCGAAAAGGTGCGCCGCCATCCGAATATCACACTGCTCGAAGATCACCATGCGATCGACCTGATCACGTCCGAGCGTCTCGGCCTGTCCGGCCGCCGTTGTCACGGCCTGTATGCACTCGATCTGCAAAGCGGCCGCACCGTGACGATCGAGGCACCGCATACGGTACTCGCCACCGGTGGTGCCGGCAAAGTCTATCTGTACACGACCAATCCCGACACCGCGACCGGCGACGGCATCGCGATGGCATGGCGCGCCGGCTGCCGCGTGTCGAACATGGAATTCATCCAGTTCCATCCGACCTGCCTGTTCCATCCATACGCGAAGTCGTTTCTGATTTCGGAAGCGGTACGCGGCGAAGGCGGCATTCTCAAGCTGCCGGACGGCACGCGCTTCATGCCGAATCACGACGAACGCGCGGAGCTCGCGCCACGCGATATCGTCGCGCGCGCGATCGACTTCGAGATCAAGAAGCGCGGCATCGATTGCGTGTATCTCGACATCAGCCATCAATCGCCCGAATTCCTGCGCGAGCATTTCCCGACGATTCTGGCCCGCTGCCTCGAATTCGGTATCGACATCACAAAAGAACCGATTCCGGTCGTGCCGGCTGCACACTATACGTGCGGCGGTGTCGTCACCGATCTCGCGGGCCGCACCGATCTCGCGGGTCTTTACGCGGTCGGCGAGACATCCTGCACCGGGCTGCATGGCGCAAACCGGCTCGCGAGCAACTCGCTGCTCGAGTGCCTCGTGATCGGCCGCTCAGCCGCGCAGGCAATCGAGTCGGAAGGCTTTGGCCCCGCCATCCATGCCCCGCTGCCGGCCTGGGACGAAAGCCGCGTATCCGATCCGGACGAGGAAGTCGTCGTCGCGCATAACTGGGACGAACTGCGACGCCTGATGTGGAATTACGTCGGCATCGTGCGAACCGACAAGCGGCTCGAGCGCGCAAAACATCGACTCGCGTTGCTGCGCGACGAGATCCACGAGTACTACGCGAACGTCAAGGTGAGCCGCGATTTGCTGGAGCTGCGCAACCTCGTCGATGTGGCATCGTTGATCGTCGAGGGCGCGCGTTCGCGGCGCGAAAGCCGGGGCCTGCATTTCAGCCGTGACTGGCCCACCGCTTTGCCTAAAGCGCTGCCGACCGTGCTGTCGCCCGAATACGTGCGCAGGCCGGATAGCCAACCGATCTGAACGACGGGCGCGGCCCGGTCTCACACTGAAACGCCGGCGCAAAACGACAAGGCCATTGCCGGAGCCCTCCCGCAATGGCCTTGTTTAGCGATCGCAAACGCGTAAGCGCTCGCACCCGGATGTCAAACGATCCGCATCGAGTAATCAGTAGCACGCACGTCTTTGGTCAGTGCGCCGACCGACACGCGATCGACACCCGTCTCCGCGATCGTACGCACTGTTTCGAAATTGACGCCACCGGACACCTCGAGTACCGCGCGCCCGGCCGTGATACGAACTGCGTCTCGCATCATGTCGAGCGAAAAGTTGTCGAGCAGAATGCTCTGTGCGCGATGCGCGAGCGCGCTTTCCAGTTCGTCGAGCGTTTCGACTTCGATCTGGATCGGCACGCCCGCATTCAATGCAAGCGCCGCGTCCATCGCCGCGCCGATGCCGCCCGCGGCCGCGATGTGGTTTTCCTTGATCAGAATGCCGTCATACAGCGCGAGCCGCTGATTCGCGCCACCACCGACACGCACCGCGTATTTCTGCGCGAGCCGCAAACCGGGCAACGTCTTGCGCGTATCCAGAACGCGTGTGCGCGTGTGGGCGATCGCGTCGGCATAGCGGCGCGTCACGCTCGCCACACCCGATAGCAGCTGCAGGAAATTCATCGCATTGCGCTCAGCGGTCAACAGAGCGCGCACTGGCCCTCGCAACTCGCAAACCGGCGTATTCGCGCTCATGCGATCGCCCTCGCGGTAAAGCCATTGAACCTTGATGCGCGAATCGATCGCTCGCATTACCGCATCGAACCACAACACACCGCACAGCACGGCCTCCTCGCGCACGGTGATGCGTGCGTCGCGGATGTCGTCGGCAGGCACGAGGAGGCCGGTCCGATCGCCACTACCGATATCTTCGGCGAGCGCGTCGGCGATATTGCGCGCGAGCGCCGCGTCGAACGCGGCGCCGTATTCCGCGTAAATCTCCGCGAAGAGCGGCGACACCGCGTTAGATCCTTCGTGCCCCGCTGCCTGCACCGCCACCTTCTCCACCACCGTCATTACGCTGCCCCCACGTTCGAATACAGTTGCGCGTCACGCGCGAGATCGCCGCTTGCCTGCACGCGCTTTTTTTGACGCGCGGCGAAGTCGAGCATGCGGTCGATCGGCAGGCGCGCGCGCTCGCCAATCGCGCGATCAACGAAAATTTCGTGATGGCCGCGCTCGAGTACGTCGGCCAGATTGGCGAGGCCATTCATCGCCATCCACGGGCAATGCGCGCAACTCTTGCAGGTTGCACTGTTGCCAGCCGTGGGCGCGGCAATCAGCGTCTTGCCCGGCGCGGCGAGTTGCATCTTGTGCAGGATACCGAGGTCGGTCGCAACGATGAAATGGCTCGCGTCGAGCTTCTGCGCGGCGTCGATCAACTGCGTGGTCGAACCGACGACATCGGCCAGCGCGACCACCGCAGGGGGCGACTCCGGATGCACAAGCACCTTCGCATGCGGATAGTCCGCACGCAGCAGATCGAGTTCGATGGCTTTGAATTCGTCATGCACGAGACACGAGCCCTGCCACATCAGCATGTCCGCGCCGGTCTTGTTCTGGATATAGCTGCCGAGATGACGGTCCGGCGCCCAGATGATCTTTTCGCCGCGCGCGTGCAGATCGGCGACGATCTCGAGCCCGATCGACGACGTCACCATCCAGTCCGCTCGCGCCTTCACGGCCGCGCTCGTGTTTGCATAGACGACGACCGTGCGATCCGGATGCGCGTCGCAGAAAGCGGTAAATTCGTCGACCGGACAGCCGAGATCGAGCGAGCAGGTTGCGTCCAGATCCGGCATCAGAATGCGCTTATCGGGACTGAGAATTTTCGCGGTCTCGCCCATGAAACGCACACCGGCGACCACCAGCGTTTGCGCGTCGTGATTTCGTCCGAAGCGCGCCATTTCCAGCGAATCGGCCACACAGCCGCCCGTTTCGTCGGCCAGCTCCTGCAATTCAGCGTCAACATAATAGTGCGCGACGAGCACCGCCTTCTCGCGCTTCAGCAACGCACGAATGCGTGCCTTCAGCGCCTGCTTTTCTTCTGTCGACGGTGTCTCGGGGACCTTCGCCCACGCCTGCCCGATCCCGCAGGTCATACCCTGCTGCTGAGGCCGGTCGTATTCGACGGCCCTGATCGCCTGCTGCTCCATCATCTCCTCTGCCCTCACTCGGCTGCCGCGGAATCGCAACGGTTTCCGCGGTCCCAAAAAGCAAAACCCCGCCAACGCGGGGTTTTGTGACGTGCCGAAAGTTTAATGGATTTCAGGCGTAGCGACGCAGTCGCATCGCGAAGTCCTGCAGCGCCTTGATACCGCTTTGTTCCGCGCGATGACACCAGTCCTGCAATTGCGCCAGCAGTTGCTCGCGCGACGCATTGGAGCGCTCCCAGATCGACGCGAGTTCGTTGCGCATATCGATATAGGTCTTCAGCTTCTGACTGTTCGCGAAAATCTGCGGCAACTGACGCTTCTGCGGCTCGTTCAGGCCCGCCTCTTCCTTGTGAAACCAGCTGCGCGCGCCGCGCATCACCTGATACTTTTCGCGCGCGCCCACTTCCTTCAGATGCGCGAGTTCCTGACGGTATGCGCGCTTGATCGCCTTCGCGTAACGCGCCATCACTTCGTAGCGGTTCGCGAGCACGGCCTGCAGCGTGTCCTGATCGAGCACGAGCTTGCCGGTGGTCAGACGCGGCGTCGGCGCGACCTTCTTCACCTTGGCCAGACGGAACGCCTGCATGATGCGGATGTACATCCAGCCGATGTCGAACTCGTACCACTTGTTCGACAGCTTGGCCGACGTCGCATACGTATGATGATTGTTATGAAGCTCCTCGCCGCCGATGATGATGCCCCACGGGAAAATGTTGGTGCTCGCATCCGACGAATTGAAATTGCGATAGCCCCAGAAGTGCGCGAGACCGTTGACCACGCCCGCGGCCCAGAACGGAATCCAGATCATCTGCACGGCCCAGATCGTCAGACCGACGATACCGAACAGCGCGACGTTGATCACCATCATCAGGCTCACGCCGAGAATCGGGTATTTCGTGTAGACGTTGCGCTCCATCCAGTCGTTCGGCGTGCCGTGGCTGAACTTGCGCATCGTTTCTTCGTTTTTCGCTTCCGTGCGATAGAGCTCGGCGCCTTCGAGCAGCACTTTCCAGATGCCGCGGGTCTGCGGGCTGTGCGGATCTTCCTCGGTCTCGCACTTCGCATGGTGTTTACGGTGAATCGCGGCCCACTGGCCGGTCAGCATGCCAGTGGTCATCCACAGCCAGAAACGGAAGAAATGACTTGCGATCGGATGCAGGTCCAGCGCACGGTGCGCCTGGCAGCGATGCAGATAGACGGTCACGCCGATGATCGTGATGTGCGTCACGATCAGCGTGTACACGATGAGTTGCCACCACGACAGTTGCAGCAAACCGTGGGCAAGAAAATCGAGCAAGGAATTCAACAAGGTAAGTTACCTGTAGAACGAGAGATACGGAGCACACGCGGTGCGTGTGTCATGAAAGTGAAAGCATACAGCGAGATTGGACGACATTCTACTTGAAGCGCTCCAAGTGTTTGTAACAAATAGGAATTTTTTGTGCGCTATCAAGATGCCGGGCGCTCGCCGCGGCAACGAGCCGCGGCTCGCGACGAGCCGAAACGGCCTCAGCGGCCGTCGTTGGCGGCCCCGTCCGGCGGCCCGGGTGCGGCGGCGACGGTGGTCTCGCCCGCCGAGCCTGCCATCGGTATCGGGTGCGGCATTGCGCCGCCCGCGGAGCCGACGATTCGCACCTCGCGCTGCGCGAGCGGGATGATTACGCCGTGCTCGGAAAAGAGCCGCCAGATATTGCGATTCACCGTGGAGCGCACGCCCGACGTGCCGGTCGCCGCGTCCTCGATCCAGAAACCCAGTTCGAGATTGATGCCATCCGGGCCGAAGCCCACCAGATAAGGCGTCGGCGCGGGCTCACGCAGCACCCGCGGCACCTCGGCGGCGGCCTCGGCGAGCAGCGCCATGGCCTGCTCGACGTCGGACGTGTAGGCGATCTGCACGGCCGCCTTCGCGTAGCCGCGCGTCAGATACGACGACTGGTTCTGCACCACGTCGGTGATCAGCTTTTCGTTCGGGATCAGCGTCTCGATGCCGTCCAGTCCGCGTACGACGGTGTAGCGCGTGCGGATCTGCGTGACCTTGCCCTGCAGACCGCTCACGTTGATCGTGTCGCCGATGCGCAGCGACCGGTCGAGCAGGATGATGAAGCCCGACACGTAATTGCTCGCGATCTTCTGCATGCCGAAGCCGAGACCGACGCCAAGCGCGCCGCCGAACACGCCGAGCACCGTGATGTCGATGCCGACGCTCGACAGGCTGATCAGCACCGCCGCGAGCACGAAGGCCGCGCGGCCGACCCGGGCGACCACCACCTTCAGGTTCGCGTCGAGCGTTTTCGAGCGCATCAGACGGTCTTCGAACGCCGAGCCGAGCCACATCGCGACGATCATCGTGACGCCGACCCACAGCAGGCCGCTGATCAGCGACAGCAGCGTCATATGCGCGTTGCCGACGCGAAAGCGCACACTGCCCATCCACGCGATCACGTCGTCCTGAATGCCCATCAGCGTGAGCACCATGCCGATCCACACGACCACCGACACCGTCTTCTCGACGAGGAACAACCACGGATGCACGCCGCCGTCGCGGTTGAACACCCGCCGCGCGAAGAAAAACACGATGTAGATCAGGCCGATCCCGACCAGCGGCACCAGCGCCAGGTCGAGCAGCGCGGTGTGCATGAACTGACCGGCGATCGCCCGTGCGAGCAGCACGAGCGCCGCGCCGATCAACGGAAAGGCCGCCCGGTTCAGGCTCTCCATGCCGAAGCGCAGCGTCTGGTAACGCGGCGCCCGAGGCGCCGTCAAGCGGCGCCGCAACGTGCGCGCGACGACCCACGCGAGCAGCAGCGTCGCGACCAGGATGCCGAGCTGCCACAACATCACGGGCTGACCGAAGTCGCGCGCGATGCCCTCGAACATATGGGGAAAATTGGGATGCATGATGTCGCCGAAATGGCCGGCCCGGCACGCCGGCAGTCAGCTCGCCCGCGCGCCCGGCCGGAGATCCGCCGCGCCTAGCTTTGGCGCTCGAGCACGGCGGCGAAGAAACCGTCCGTCGCGTGACGGTGCGGCCACAGTGACAGGTAATCGCCCATTGCGAGCTCGATGCGCTGCTCGGCGAGCACTTCGCGCACGGGCACGAGCGCGAAGTCCGGGTGGTCGGCGAGGAACTGCCGCACGACCGCTTCGTTTTCCGCCTCGAGGATCGAGCACGTCGCGTAGACGAGCCGGCCGCCCTTCTTCACCAGACGCGCGGCGCTCGCGAGAATCGACGCCTGCTTCGGCGCCAGTTCGGCGACCGATTCCGGCGACTGGCGCCACTTCAGGTCCGGATTGCGGCGCAGCGTGCCCAGACCGCTGCACGGCGCATCGACGAGCACGCGGTCGATCTTGCCGGCCAGCCGCTTGATCTTCGCGTCGTGCTCGCTGTCGATCAGCACCGGGTTCACGTTCGACAGCCCGCTGCGCGCGAGGCGCGGCTTGAGCTTCGCGAGCCGCCGCTCGGAGATATCGAATGCATACAGACGGCCGGTCGAGCGCATCGCCGCGCCGAGCGCCAGCGTCTTGCCGCCCGCGCCCGCGCAGAAATCGACGATCATCTCGCCGCGCCGCGGCGCGACCAGCGAGCACAGCAACTGGCTGCCCTCGTCTTGCACTTCGAGCCAGCCTTGCTGGAACGCGTCGAGTCTGGTGAGCGGCGGCTTGCCGACCACCCGCACGCCGAACGGCGCGAACGGCGTCGCGCCGGCCTCGATGCCGGCCTTCGACAGCGCGCCCAGCACGTCGTCACGGCTCGCCTTGACCGGATTCGCGCGCAGATCGAGCGGCGCCGGATAGTTCAGCGCGGCGGCCAGCTGCGCGAGCTCAGGCGGCTCGAAGCGCGTGGACAGCGCCTGGCAGATCCAGTCGGGCAGGTTCAGGCGGATGCGCAGCGGCAGGCTTTCCGGGTCGATCTTCGCCACGTGCTCGAGCCACGTCGCCTCGGCCTCGGTGACGAAAGGCTTGAGCGCGCTGCGCCCGGCCGTTTGCATCAGACCGAGCAGGGCCATGCGGCGCGCCGGGCTGCCGGAGCCGCTTTCGGCGAGATGCGCGAACTCCATGCGGCGGCGCAGCACCGCGAACACCGCCTCGGCGATCACGCCGCGCTCGCCGTGCCCGAGCTTCGGATGGGCGCGGAAAAAGCGGCTGGTGGTGGCGTCGGCCGGCCCGTTGAGCCGCAGCACTTCGGCCAGCAGCGTTTCAGTTTGTCCAATCAGGAAACCATGCAATCTCATGCGCCCTCTCCGGCGGTGTGACCGGCAAAGAGCCATTGCGGCTCCGGCGGCGTAAGCGTGACGCGCAGGCCGTCGAGCGCGAGACGCCCTTCGACGAACCAGCGCACCGCGCGTGGATAAATGATGTGTTCGGTCGCCAGCACGCGCTCGGCAAGCGTGGCGGCGGTATCGCCCGCGACGACAGGCACGGCCGACTGCGCGACGATCGGTCCGTGATCGAGCTGCGACGTGACGAAATGCACCGATGCACCGTGCAGCCGCACGCCGGCGTCGAGCGCCTGCTGATGGGTCTTGAGGCCGGGAAAGCTCGGCAACAGCGATGGATGCACGTTCAGCATGCGACCGGCGTAATGATCGACGAAGCGCGCGGTGAGCACCCGCATGAAGCCGGCGAGCACCACGAGGTCCGGCGCGAACGCATCGATCTGCGCGGCGAGCGCCGCATCGAAGCTGTCGCGATCGGCAAACTGGTGGTGATCGACCACCGCCGTGGCAAGGCCGTGCGATGCCGCGAACGCGAGGCCCGCGGCATCGGGACGGCTGGCAATCACGGCGGCGACCTGCGCCGGCCAACCCTCGCTCGCGCAGGCGCGCACGATGGCTTCCATATTGCTGCCCCGTCCCGAAATCAGGATGACGAGTTTTTTCATGCGCGGATTTTATCATTCGGCAACCGCCGGACCGCGCCCGCGCAGCCGCCTGTGGCGCCAAGCGTTTATAATCGATTGTTTTGCGGCACCCTGGCCGCCACTGCAACCCAACCGCCGCAACCGCTGCAACCCGCTATCGTGAGAGTCTTCCGCGGTCTTCCCAATGCCGAGAGCCGCGCGCCGTGCGCGCTGACCATCGGCAATTTCGACGGTGTCCACCGCGGCCATCAGGCTCTGCTCGCCCATGTGCGCGCGGCCGCCGATGCACGCGGCCTGCCCGTCTGCGTGATGACCTTCGAGCCGCATCCCCGCGAATTCTTCAACCCGGCCGGCGCGCCGCCGCGCATCGCGATGCTGCGCGACAAGCTCGAGGCGCTGCGCACCAACGGGGTCGACCGGGTCGTCGTCGAGCATTTCAATCACACGTTCGCGAGCCAGTCGCCGGACGCCTTCGTCGAGCGGATCATCGTCAACGGACTGCACGCGCGCTGGGTCATGATCGGCGACGACTTCCGCTACGGCGCGAAGCGCGCCGGCGATTTCGCGTCGCTGAAGGCCGCCGGCCAGCAGTACGGCTTCGAAGTCGAACAGATGGCAACGGTCGCCGACCCGTCGGGCGCGCGCATTTCCAGCTCGGGCGTGCGCGCGTCGCTGGTGGCGGGCGATCTCGACGCGGCGCGCGCCGCGCTCGGCCGCGACTATCTGATCAGCGGCCACGTCACGCACGGCATGAAGCTCGGCCGTGACCTCGGCTTTCCCACCCTCAATCTGCCGATCGCGCACAAGCGCCCCGCGCTCGCCGGCATCTTCGTCGTGCGGGTGCACGGCATCGCCGAGCACCCGCTGCCGGGGGTCGCGAGCCTCGGGCTGCGCCCCACCGTCGACGATTCCGGCCGCGTGCTGCTCGAAGTGCATCTGCTCGACTGGCACGGCGACGCGTATGGCAAACTCGTGCGCGTCGAATTCCTGAAGAAGCTGCGCGACGAGGAAAAGTTCGCCGACCTCGAAACGCTCACCGCCGCCATCGCGCGCGACGTCGCCAATGCCCGCGCGTGGTTCGCGGCCGTCGGCGCCGGCACGCCGGGCAGCCGCTCCACCGGTTTCGCCACATCGGCCACCGACCGAATTAGATAGCCGCCCCGGTCCGGGCCGGCGCATCGCGCCGCACGGATCGCCGCCGCGCGCATCGAAGGGCGTCCGGGCTTCACGCAAGCCGCCTGCCGGGCGCGTCCCACGCCCTCGCGAGAGCACCCGCAACGCTCGCCCCGCTACGCATAGATACGAATTCACCGCCACCACATCATGAGCAACAAGAAAGCCGATTCGAAACCGCAGTCCCGCTACCCGGTCAACCTGCTCGACACGCCGTTCCCTATGCGCGGCGACCTGCCCAGGCGCGAGCCGCAATGGGTCAAGGACTGGCAGGAACGCAAGGTCTACGAGAAGATCCGTGCCTCGTCGAAAGGCCGCAAGAAGTTCATCCTGCACGACGGCCCGCCGTATGCGAACGGCGACATCCACCTCGGCCACGCGGTGAACAAGATCCTGAAGGACATGATCGTCAAGGCGCGCAATCTGGCGGGCTTCGACGCGGTCTACGTGCCGGGCTGGGACTGCCACGGCATGCCGATCGAAATCCAGATCGAAAAGCAGTTCGGCAAATCGCTGCCGGCCGCCGAAGTGATGCAGAAAGCGCGCGCCTACGCGACCGAGCAGATCGAAAAGCAGAAGGTCGGGTTCCGGCGTCTGGGCGTGCTCGGCGACTGGGACAACCCGTACAGGACGATGAATTTCGCGAACGAGGCCGGTGAAATCCGCGCGCTCGCGAAAATCATGGAAAAGGGCTACGTGTTCCGCGGGCTGAAGCCGGTCAACTGGTGCTTCGACTGCGGCTCGGCGCTGGCCGAAGCGGAAGTCGAGTACAAGGACAAGACCGACCCGACCATCGACGTGCTGTTCAGCTTCGCCGAGCCGGAAAAGACCGCGCAGGCGTTCGGCCTCGCCGCGCTGCCGCGCAACGAAGGCGGGATCGTGATCTGGACCACCACGCCGTGGACCATCCCCGCCAATCAGGCGCTGAACCTGCATCCGGAAATCGTCTACGCGCTGGTCGACACGCCGCGCGGCCTGCTGATCCTCGCTGAAGAACGCGTCGAAGCGTGCCTGAAGCTGTACGGTCTCGAAGGCAAGATCGTCGCGACGACGCCGGGCGCGAAACTCGTGAACCTGCGCTTCAACCATCCGCTCGCGGCCGCGCATCCGGCCTACAAGCGCACCGCGCCGGTCTACCTCGGCGACTACGTGACGACCGAAACCGGCACCGGCGTCGTGCACTCGTCGCCCGCCTACGGCGTCGAAGACTTCGTGTCGTGCAAGGCGCACGGGATGTCCGACTCGGACATCATCAACCCGGTGATGGGCGACGGCCGTTATATCGAATCGCTCGCCCTGTTCGGCGGCCTGTCGATCTGGGCGGCCAATCCGCAGATCGTCGAGGCGCTGCAAGGCGCCGGCTCGCTGATGCGCACCGAGAAGTACACGCACAGCTACATGCACTGCTGGCGCCACAAGACGCCGATCATCTATCGCGCGACGTCGCAGTGGTTCGCCGGCATGGACGTGAAGCCGAACGACAACGACAGGACGCTGCGCGAAACCGCGCTGGAAGGCATCGAGAACACCGCGTTCTATCCGTCGTGGGGCAAGCAGCGCCTGTTCAGCATGATCGCGAACCGCCCGGACTGGACGCTGTCGCGCCAGCGCCAATGGGGCGTGCCAATGGCGTTCTTCGTGCACAAGGAAACCGGCGAGCTGCATCCGCGCACGCTCGAATTGCTCGAACAGGTCGCGCAGCGCGTCGAGAAGGAAGGCATCGAGGCATGGCAGACGCTCGATCCGCGCGAGCTGATCGGCGACGACGCCAACCTGTACGAAAAGAACCGCGACACGCTCGACGTGTGGTTCGACTCCGGCACCACGCACTGGCACGTGCTGCGCGGCTCGCACAAGGACGAACTGCAATTCCCCGCCGACCTGTATCTGGAAGGTTCGGACCAGCACCGCGGCTGGTTTCACTCGTCGCTGCTGACCGCGTCGATGCTCGACGGCCGGCCGCCCTACAACGCGCTGCTCACGCACGGCTTCACCGTCGACGGCGAAGGCCGCAAGATGAGCAAGTCGCTCGGTAACGGTATCGACCCGCACGAAGTGGCGAACCGCCTCGGCGCGGAAATCATCCGTCTGTGGATCGCGTCGACCGACTACTCGGGCGAGCTCGCGATCTCGGAGGAAATCCTCAAGCGCGTGACCGAAGGCTATCGCCGTATCCGCAACACGCTGCGCTTCCTGCTCGCGAACCTGTCGGACTTCGACTTCGCGCAGCATGCGCGCCCGGTCGAAGACTGGCTCGAGATCGACCGCTATGCAGTCGCGCTGTCCGCGAATCTGCAAAACGACATCCTGTCGCACTACGAGAAGTACGAGTTCCACCCGGTCGTCGCGAAGCTGCAGACGTTCTGCTCGGAAGATCTCGGCGGCTTCTATCTGGACGTGCTGAAGGATCGCCTGTACACGAGCGCGGCGGATTCGGTCGCGCGCCGCTCGGCGCAGACCGCGCTCCATCACATCGCGCACGGCCTGCTGCGCGTGATGGCGCCGTTCCTGTCGTTCACCGCGGAAGAAGCATGGAAGGTGTTCCAGCCCGACAGCGAAACGATCTTCACCGAGACCTATCACGCGTATCCGGCGGTGCCGGAAGCGGGCGCTCTGCTCGACAAGTGGACGCTGCTGCGCGCGGCGCGCGGTGACGTGACCAAGGCGCTCGAAGAAGCCCGCGTCGCGAACCTGATCGGTTCGTCGCTGCAGGCGGAAGTCGAAATCCGCGCGAGCGGAGCGCGTTACGACGCGCTCGCGAGCCTCGGCGACGATCTGAAGTTCGTGCTGATCACGTCGGCGGCGAACGTCGTGAAGGTCGCTAGCGAAGCGGACGAAGGCGTCGAAGTGATCGCGTCGAAATACCTGAAGTGCGAGCGCTGCTGGCACTACCGCGCGGACGTCGGCGCGAATGCCGAGCATCCGTCGCTGTGCGGCCGCTGCTTCGGCAATCTGTTCGGCGATGGCGAATCGAGGAGCGCGGCATAATGGCGGGAAGCATGTCGAAAACGTCGGCCCGAAGCAGTTCGCTGGCACCCTGGCTCGGCATCGCGCTGATCGTCATTCTGTTCGATCAGCTGACGAAAATCGCGGTCCGCAAGGTGTTCGAGTACGGTGTACCGCATGAGATCACGTCGTTTTTCAACCTGATCCTCGTGTACAACCGCGGCGCCGCGTTCAGCTTCCTCGCGATGGCGGGCGGCTGGCAGCGCTGGGCGTTCACCGCGCTCGGCGTGGTCGCCGCGCTGGTGATCTGCTATCTGCTCAAACGCCATAGCGGACAGAAGATGTTCTGCACGGCGCTCGCGCTGATTCTCGGCGGCGCGCTCGGCAACGTGATCGACCGGCTGATGTACGGCCACGTGATCGACTTCCTCGACTTCCACGTGGGTGGCTGGCACTGGCCGGCGTTCAATCTGGCCGACAGCGCGATCACGGTCGGCGCGATCCTGCTCGTGCTCGACGAGTTACGGCGCGTACGCGGTTCACGCTAACGTCGCCGGCGCAGGCGCTGCCGCTGTTGCGGCGCCCGCGTCCGTTTGAATGGCATGGCGGCAACGGCGGGCAACCGTCGCGCCGCCGCGCGATCACGCTTTGTCGGAGACTTTCGTTGGCAACCGCAGAACTCGCAGGCAAACACCTGGTCCTCGGCATGTCGGGCGGCATCGCCTGCTACAAGATCGCCGAACTCACGCGTCTGCTGACCAAGGCCGGCGCGACCGTGCAGGTCGTGATGACCGAAGCGGCCACCCAGTTCATCACCCCCGTCACGATGCAGGCGCTGTCCGGCCGGCCGGTCTACACGAGTCAGTGGGACGCGCGCGTGCCGAACAACATGGCGCATATCGATCTGTCGCGCGAAGCGGACGCGATCGTGATCGCGCCGGCCTCCACCGACTTCCTCGCCAGGCTCGCGCACGGCATGGCCGACGATCTGCTGGCGACCTTATGCGTCGCGCGCGACTGTCCGCTACTCGTCGTGCCGGCGATGAACCGCCAGATGTGGCAGAACCCGGCCACCCAGCGCAACGTCGCGCAATTGCGCGCGGACGGCATCGAAGTGCTCGGCCCCGATTCCGGCCCGCAGGCATGCGGCGAAATCGGCGACGGGCGCATGCTCGAAGCGGCAGCAACGTTCGAAGCGATCGCGTCGTTTTTCGCGCCGAAAATCCTCGCCGGCCGGCGCGTGCTGCTGACCGCCGGACCGACGTTCGAACCGCTCGATCCGGTGCGCGGCATCACGAACCGCTCGAGCGGCAAGATGGGCTTCGCGCTCGCGCGCGCCGCGCAGCAGGCCGGCGCGGACGTGCACCTGGTAGCCGGCCCCGTCGCGCTCGAAACACCGTGGGGTGTGTTCCGCGAAGACGTGCAAACCGCGCAGCAGATGCACGACGCGGTGATGCGCGCGGTCGGTGCCGCGGACATCTTTATCGGCGTCGCGGCAGTGGCCGACTGGCGTGTCGATCACGTGAGCGAACAGAAAATCAAGAAGACCGCGGAGCGCACGCTGCCGAGCTTTGCGTTCGTCGAGAATCCGGACATCCTCGCCGCGGTCGCGAAGCTGCCGAAGCCGCCGTTTGCGGTCGGCTTCGCGGCGGAGAGCGACAACCTCGAGATCCACGGCGAGCAAAAGCGCGCACGCAAGAACGTGCCGCTGCTGATCGGCAATCTGGGCCCGCAGACCTTTGGGCTCGACGACAACGAAGTGGTCCTGTTCGAAGCAGGCAGCGCCACGAAGCTGCCGCGCGCCGACAAGCAGACGCTCGCGCGCGCGCTCATCACGGAAATCGCCAAGCGCCTGCCCGACACCAGCCCGGTTCGCTGAACACGCGGCGGCTCGCAGGTGCCGCCGCTTACCGTTGCGAACGGAGTCATCTGGAGCATTACTGACATGACGCTACTTTCCGTGCTCGATCAAACGCCGGTGATCTCCGGACACTCGGTCGCGGACGCAATCGCCGCCACCATCGAACTCGCGCAGCTCGCCGACGACCTCGGCTACACCCGCTACTGGTGCGCCGAGCACCACGGCCTGCGCGGCGTGTCGAACCCGTGTCCCGAAGTAATGCTGGCGCGCCTCGGCAGCGTGACCCGCCGTATTCGCATCGGCTCGGGCGGCGTGATGCTGCCGTACTACAGCCCGTTCAAGGTCGCCGAGCAGTTCATGATGCTCGAGGCGCTGTTTCCGAAGCGCATCGATCTCGGCGTCGGGCGTGCGCCTGGCGGCGATATGCGGACCGCGCAGGCGGTCGCCGCCGGCACCTACAACCGTGGCGAGCTGTTCCCGCAACAGGTCGCGGAGCTGCTCGGGCTGATGCACGGCACCCTGCCCGCCGACCACCTCGCGCAGGGCGTGCTGCTGCAGCCGCAAATCGATACGCGTCCGCAACTATGGATGCTCGGCTCGAGCGAATTCGGCGGTCTGCTTGCCGCGCAACTGGGTATTCGCTTTTCGTTCGCGCACTTCATCAATGCGCATTTCGGCAGACAGGTCGCGCTTGCGTACCGCGAGCGTTTTCAGCCGGGCGACGAAGCGTCGCAGCCTTATCTGGCGGCCGCGGTGTTCGTGATCTGCGCGGACACCCGGCAGGAAGCCGCGGACCTCGAAAAAGCCGTCGATCTGCGCCGCGTGCAGATGGCGTACGGCCTGAACGAACCGATTCCGACGATCGAACAGGGCGTCGCGCAGGAGTACGGCGAGCGCGAACAGTTGGTGATCGATCGGGAGAAGCCGCGCAGTATCATCGGCACACCGGAGAGGGTCACCGAACGGCTCATGGACCTGCAGGAACAATTCCAGGCAGACGAGCTGATGGTGCTCACCGTCGCCGGCAGCTATCGCGCACGGCTTCGCTCCTACGAACTTCTCGCCGACGCGTTTCAGCTCGGCTCGAACCCGGCGGCCTGACGACGCACCGACCAGACCGCGCCCCTTCCACCGTCCAACCCAACACCGACGATCGAACCTGAATGAAACTCGACCTGAAGATTCTCGATGAGCGCATGCGCGAACAGCTCCCCGCCTACGCGACGACCGGCAGCGCCGGCCTCGACCTGCGCGCCTGCCTCGACGAACCGCTGACGCTCGCACCGGGCGAAACCGCGCTGGTGCCGACCGGTCTCGCGATCCACGTCGGCGATCCGGGTTATGCGGCGCTGATCCTGCCGCGCTCGGGCCTCGGGCATAAGCACGGCATCGTGCTCGGCAATCTGGTCGGTCTGATCGATTCCGATTACCAGGGCCAGCTGATGATTTCGACGTGGAATCGCGGCGCAACGACGTTCGTGCTGAATCCGATGGAACGCCTCGCGCAACTGGTAATCGTGCCGGTCGTGCAGGCCGAGTTCAATATCGTCGATGACTTCGCGGAAAGCGAGCGCGGTGCCGGCGGATTCGGGAGTACCGGCAAGCATTGATCGGTCGCTGCCGCGCTTTGAGCGCGGCGCTTGAAGAAAAAAACGGAGCACAAAAAGAACGGCGCGGGATAAAACCCGCGCCGTTCTTTTTCAGCTTGACCGGCTTAACGCGCTAGTTCATATAACGCAGCGCCGCTTGCCTGCTTTACTCGACTTCGACCGCTTCCGGATTCGGATTACGCGGCGCCGGATGCTCGTCGAACGTCAACTGCACCTTGTCTTCCGCATCGACGTCGACCGTCACGCGGCCGCCGTTCATCAGCTTGCCGAACAGCAGTTCGTCGGCGAGCGCGCGACGGATCGTGTCCTGGATCAGGCGCTGCATCGGCCGCGCACCCATCAGCGGATCGAAGCCGTGCTTCGCCAGATGCTTGCGCAGCGCGTCGGTGAACAGCGCGTCGACCTTCTTCTCGTGCAGTTGATCTTCGAGCTGCATCAGGAACTTGTCGACCACACGCATGATGATTTCCTCATCGAGCGCGCGGAAGCTGATCGTTGCGTCCAGACGGTTACGGAACTCCGGCGTGAACATGCGCTTGATGTCGACCATCTCGTCGCCCGCCTCGCGGCGGTTCGTGAAGCCGATCACCGACTTGCCCATCGCCTCGGCGCCCGCGTTCGTCGTCATGATGATGATGACATTGCGGAAATCCGCCTTGCGGCCGTTGTTGTCCGTCAGCGTGCCGTGGTCCATCACCTGCAGCAGCACGTTGAAGATGTCCGGATGCGCCTTCTCGATTTCGTCGAGCAGCAGCACGCAGTGCGGCTTCTTGGTAATCGCTTCGGTCAGCAAACCGCCCTGGTCGAAACCGACGTAGCCCGGCGGCGCGCCGATCAGCCGGCTCACCGCATGACGCTCCATATACTCGGACATGTCGAAACGAATCAGCTCGATGCCGAGCGTGAACGCAAGCTGCTTCGCGACTTCGGTCTTGCCGACACCCGTCGGGCCCGAGAACAGGAACGCACCGATCGGCTTGTCGAGCTTGCCGAGACCCGCGCGCGCCATCTTGATCGCCGCGGACAGCGCGTCGATCGCCGGATCCTGGCCGAACACCACGCTCTTCAGATCGCGGTCGAGCGTCTGCAGCTTGCTGCGGTCGTCTTGCGACACGCTTTGCGCCGGCACCCGCGCGATCTTCGAGATGATTTCCTCGATCTCGTTCTTGCCGATCGTCTTTTTCTGCTTGGACTTCGGCAGAATGCGTTGCGCCGCGCCCGCTTCGTCGATCACGTCGATCGCCTTGTCCGGCAAGTGACGGTCGGTGATGAAGCGTGCCGACAATTCAGCCGCCGCCGACAGCGCGCCCGACGAATACTTGACGCCGTGGTGCTCTTCGAAACGCGACTTCAGCCCGCGCAGGATCGCCACCGTCTGCTCGACGGTCGGTTCGGTCACGTCGACCTTCTGGAAACGGCGCGACAGCGCCGCGTCTTTTTCGAAGATGCCGCGGTATTCGGTGAAGGTGGTCGCGCCGATGCACTTCAGCGTGCCCGACGAGAGCGCCGGCTTCAGCAGATTCGACGCATCGAGCGTGCCGCCCGACGCGGCGCCCGCGCCGATCAGCGTATGAATTTCGTCGATGAAGAGAATCGCGTGCGGACGCTCCTTCAGTTCCTTCAGGACCGTCTTCAGCCGCTGTTCGAAGTCGCCGCGATACTTGGTGCCGGCGAGCAGCGCGCCCATGTCGAGCGAGTACACCTGCGCATCCGCGAGGATATCGGGCACTTCGCCACGCGTGATGCGCCACGCAAGCCCCTCGGCGATCGCGGTCTTGCCGACCCCGGCCTCGCCGACCAGCAGCGGATTGTTCTTGCGCCGGCGGCACAGCACCTGCACCACGCGCTCGACTTCCGACTCGCGCCCGATCAGCGGATCGATGCGGCCGTCTTTCGCCATCTGGTTCAGGTTCTGCGTGAACTGGGCGAGCGGCGTTTCCTTCTGCGCGGCGGCTTCATCGGCCTCGGCATTCGCGTCGCTCGCCTTGGCGGCATCGGTGCTGCTCGTCTTGGCGATACCGTGCGAGATGAAATTGACCACGTCGAGGCGCGTGACACCCTGCTGCTGCAGGTAATACACCGCGTGCGAATCCTTCTCGCCGAAGATCGCGACCAGCACGTTCGCGCCGGTCACTTCCTTCTTGCCGTTCGAGGTGGACTGCACATGCATGATCGCGCGCTGGATCACTCGCTGGAAACCGAGCGTGGGCTGCGTGTCGACGTCGTCCGTGCCCGGCACGGTCGGCGTGTTGTCATGAATGAAGTTGCGCAGGTTCTGGCGCAGATCCTCGATATTGGCCGCGCATGCACGCAACACTTCCGCCGCCGTCGGGTTGTCCAACAGCGCGAGCAAAAGATGTTCGACCGTTATGAACTCGTGCCTTGCCTGGCGCGCTTCCATGAACGCCATGTGCAGGCTGACTTCCAGTTCCTGGGCAATCATGCTTCCTCCATCACACACTGCAGCGGATGCCCGGCCTGCCGTGCGTGGGTAACGACTTGCTCGACTTTGGTCGACGCGATGTCCCGCGTATAGACCCCACAAACTCCCCTGCCTTCGCGATGCACCTTCAACATGACCTGCGTTGCGGTTTCACGATCTTTATTGAAATATTCCTGCACGACCATCACGACAAATTCCATTGGCGTGAAGTCGTCATTCAGCAGCACCACCTTGTACATGGACGGCGGCTTGAGTTGCTGCTCCTGCCGCTCCAGTACGGTGCCGTCCTGCTTGTCCGGGATAATCGCCATACACCCATTCTAAACAACTAGGACAGGCCCGCAATCCTGTCAAAACCCGGCCAACCAGCCGATGCGCCCGTTCGCGCCGCCCGGCCGGTCACAATCCTGACATGAAGACCCGGGCAAGCGCGTTTTCGACGGGCCGATTGCGGTACCGGCCCCTCTCCCGTGATGCGTTGCGGCGCATGCTGCACCGCAGTCGGATCGAGTATCGCACAACCTGCCGGAGCTGGCTGGGAGCGCTCGCCACGCCGGCTTCAGCGCGTCGGACACGGTCAGCATGTGAGTCGATTATGCGACTTTTCAAGTCACGCCGCTTGCGCGACCGCACATAACGGAAGCGGTAAAAACCCTGGAAAAGCAGCGTGTTTGCAATGCGACAACGACATCTCAAAATCTACTTGACACTCGAATAAAGAGCCCCAACAATCAAGCTGGCACTTTTTTCACTGCGCCATAATTTTCGAAAAAATGCCGATGGTGAGCTTGTGAGGAGGGAGCGGCTGCTTCGTGTGGTCGTGGCTTTTCGAGGGCTCGTGGTAGTGACATGAGTTACAGGGGAAGTTGGAAATGGCAACTGGTACGGTCAAATGGTTTAACGACGCAAAAGGTTTCGGATTCATCACGCCTGACGAGGGTGGTGAGGATCTGTTTGCACACTTCTCGGCCATCCAGATGAATGGGTTCAAGACCCTCAAGGAAGGTCAGAAGGTCACGTTCGAGGTCGTGCAAGGCCCGAAAGGCAAACAGGCATCGAACATTCAGGCACCTGCCTGAAGCAATTCGATACCCGTCCTTTGAAACCCGGCTTCGTGCCGGGTTTCTTTTTGGGCCGCCGTTTTTCGTGGCGCCGATTTACCGGCTGAAAACCGGCCCAAAATCCCAGGTAAAAAAATACCCCGGAGCGCGATCGGCACCGGGGCATTTATGCGCATCAGATAATGCCAGCGCATTAATTACATATTTTCGATCATCACTTGCCCAAATCCCGAGCACGACACCTGAGTCGCGCCTTCCATCAGACGCGCAAAGTCGAAAGTCACGCGCTTTTGCTGAATCGATTTTTCCATCGAACTGATAATCAGATCCGCGGCCTCGAACCAGCCGAGATGGCGCAACATCATTTCCGCCGAAAGGATTTCCGAGCCCGGATTCACGTAGTCCTTGCCCGCATACTTCGGCGCGGTGCCATGCGTCGCTTCGAACATCGCAACCGAATCGGACATATTGGCGCCCGGCGCGATGCCCATGCCGCCGACCTGCGCAGCCAGCGCATCCGATATGTAGTCGCCGTTCAGATTCAGCGTCGCGATCACATCGTATTCGGCCGGGCGCAGCAGAATCTGCTGCAGGAACGCATCGGCGATCACGTCCTTCACGACCACGTCGCCGCCCGTCTTCGGATTCTTCACCTTCATCCACGGGCCGCCGTCGATCAGCTCCGCGTTGAACTCCTTTTGTGCAAGCGCATAACCGTAGTCGCGAAACGCGCCTTCGGTGTACTTCATGATGTTGCCCTTGTGCACCAGCGTGACCGAGCGGCGCTCGTGGTCGAGCGCGTACTGGATCGCCTTGCGCACCAGACGCTCGGTGCCCTCGCGCGACACCGGCTTCACGCCGACCCCGGACGACTCCGGAAAGCGGATCGTCGTCACGCCCATCTCATCGCGCAGGAAGCGGATCAGCTTCTTCGCCTGCTCCGACTCGGCCGGCCATTCGATCCCCGCGTAGATGTCTTCGGAGTTTTCCCGAAAGATCACCATGTTGGTCTTTTCGGGCTCGCGTACCGGTGACGGCACGCCCTTTAAGTACTGCACCGGACGCAGGCACACATACAGGTCGAGTTCCTGGCGCAGCGCGACGCTGACCGAGCGGATGCCGCCGCTGACCGGCGTCGAGAGCGGCCCCTTGATCGCCACCACGTATTCGCTGACCGCGTGCAGCGTTTCTTCCGGCAGCCATACGTCCGGGCCGTACAGCCTGGTCGCCTTCTCGCCCGCGTAGATCTCCATCCAGTGGATTTTCTTCTTGCCCGCGTACGCTTTCTCGACCGCCGCATCGACGACCTTGATCATGACCGGCGTGATATCGATACCGGTGCCATCGCCTTCGATAAACGGGATGACCGGCTGGTCGGAAACATTGAGCGAGAAATCGGCGTTGACGGTAATCCTGTCGCCACCGGTCGGAACCTTGATGTGCTGGTACGGCATGATCGGACTCCAGTGAAAGCTGTGCAAAAGCTGATGGAAGACTGCGAAAAGAGGCGCCACTCGCCGCGCGATGCCGGACGCCCGCGAGCGGCCTGGCCGCTATTCTAGCCCACGCCCCACACGCGGCGCGGCGCGTTGCGGCGGCGCATTTCCGGGCTGGACGACTCCCGCGGCACGCCGCGCTCATCTATAAGACAGAGGAATTCCGATGCCGGTTTATCGATTATCATCGCGCCATTCGTAACCGGACCAAATTGCGCGCCGCCGGCTGTCGGAGACTCGCGCGCAAGCATCGCGCGACGCATTCTGTGACAATCTCGCGAGCCGCGCCGGCGCTTCGATCCGCGCGACCTCCATCCTTCTGCCGTCTCCCCCTATGCGCCTTCTCGCCCTGAACAAGCCGTTCGGCACCATCTGTCAATTTTCGCCACACGAGACACGCGAGTCGCTCGCCGACTGGGTCGACGTGCCCGGCGTCTATCCGGCGGGCCGGCTCGACTCCGATAGCGAGGGCCTGCTGCTGCTCACCGACGACGGCGCATTGCAGGCGCGTATCGCCGAGCCGCGTCACAAACTCGTCAAACGCTATTGGGCGCAGGTCGAAGGCGCGATCGACGACGCCGCGTTGAAGAAACTCGCCGGCGGCGTCGATCTCGGCGACTACGTCACGCGTCCGTGCCGCGCGACCCATGTCGAACCGGGCGATGCGCTGTGGAGCCGCACGCCGCCGATCCGCTATCGCGCCGCCATACCCACCCGCTGGATCGAGCTGTCGATCACCGAAGGCAAGAATCGCCAGGTGCGCCGCATGACCGCCGCGGTCGGCTTTCCGACGCTGCGGCTGGTGCGTGTCGGCGTCGGCGCGCTCGACATTTTCTCGCTCGGCCTTCAGCCCGGGCAGAGCACCGAATTGCGATCGAACGCACCGTGGGACGGCATCGTTTGAACACATGACGAACGCGTGAATGAGCGTATACGCGCCGCGTAAAATCCATTTCACGGTTCTGACAATCGCTTCTAAGCCGTTGTATCGGCAAATAAAAACCCGCGTGAAACGCACGTCGAAAAAGCGTGAAACAAACACGCTTGCGCGCGCTTTCGCAGCGCATTTTCACTGCCTTTTATCTCAATAAAAATTTCGCCGAATTCGCGTCAACCGCCGTTCAACCCCACGCGTTATTCGACGCAGATGCCGCTGAAGCTATCCGGCATTCAGCCTTAAAGACCTTTGCGCAAGCCGTTTTCGTGGCGAGCACGGAAGTCCGAACGCGAGGGTCTGTTTACATATGGAACGCACGTGCGAATGCCCGCTATCGGGTGGATGGCAAGGAGTAAGGAGCGCTGCGTGGCCGCGCCACGTGAGCGACGCGCGACGCCGCCATGCGCCCGATAGCGGGCATTCCCCTGGAATGAAAACCAGGAAATGGGGTTGCCGCGAGAAGGGCCACCCGCTGCGTCATGCTCCTGGCGAATACATCGAGTATTCGCGGCGTCGCAGTCCTTGCGGGCGGCCCTTCTCGCGGCAACGCACGTGCGTTCCATATGTAAACAGACCCTGGCAGACGCGTCGAAGCAATTTGTTCGATGCGGCTGTCAACCGAAAGGTGGATGGCACGTTTACCGACATGACTCAATATAAGCCGGGTCATCTGGTTAATTAACTCAAGCTGAGGATTCACACAATGAACAAACTGATCGCCGCTCTGGTCGCTGGCCTCTTCGCAACGGCAGCATTCGCACAAGCTTCTGCTCCGGAAGCAGCTTCGGCAGCTCCGGCAGCAGCAGCTTCGTCGGCCAAGAAGGTCACCAAGCACCACGCCAAGAAGAAGAAGGCGCACAAGAAGGCAGCAGCTGCAGCCGCAGCTTCGGCAGCTTCGGAATAAGCTGCTGGTAAAAACGCAGTCAAGAACACGCTTCATTGCCGTTCTTACGGCGTTGAAAGGCAGATCACCGCAAGGCGATCTGCCTTTTTGTTTTTGACGCGCTCGCGTAACATGCGCGAGTTAATTTCAGCAAGGAGTCTTGCCGTGCGATTTCCCATGCGCTCGTTGATGGCGCGCTTTGCTCTCGCCGTTGCATTGCCGCTCGCGGCGATTTCGTTTGCCGCCACCACCGCTCCCGCCCACGCGCAGCAGATGCCGCCGGGTGCGAAGCAGCCGGGCGAATTTCCGCGCGTCAAGCTGAGCGCGGGCATGTTCGTGATCGACGCGGCCGTCGCCGCCAACGACGCGGACCGCGAACAGGGTTTGATGTACCGCACCAATCTCGCGCCGAACGAAGGCATGCTGTTCGTGTTCAACGAAAACGCCGGCCACTGCTTCTGGATGAAGAACACGCTGATCCCGCTGTCGATCGCGTTCATGCGCGCGGACGGCACGATCACCGACATCGACGAGATGCAGGCGGAGACCACCAACAACCACTGCCCGACACACAACGGGGTGTTCGCGCTCGAAATGAGCAAGGGCTGGTTCTCGTCGAAGGGCATCAAGCCGGGGATGCAGATCCAGGGCTTGCCGCCGGTGCCGGGGCTCACGCAGTAAGCCGACCGGCGGAGCGCGTGGCGGCGTGCGCCGCGCTATCGCGCTATCCCACCGCCGCGCCCCTCTCCCTCCCCCGCTTTTCCGTAAAAGCCGGCGCCGCTCCGAGGCGCCGGCTTTTTTTCGTCCGCCCGGCTGCGCGCGAGCGGGCGCCGGGCCGGCAGGCAGCGTTCATGCAAAAGACCGACCGACGCGCTATCCTTGTAATCTCTGTTCAGCATCCGGACAGACTCACCGGGCGGCCCGCATGGCCGCCCGGCATGCGTTTAGGCGCACCATTCCAAGGAGATTCACGTGCCCCGCAAGACTCCCATCGAGCGCTACCGGAATATCGGCATCAGCGCTCACATCGATGCCGGCAAAACCACCACCACTGAGCGCATCCTGTTCTACACCGGCGTGACTCACAAGATCGGCGAGGTTCACGACGGTGCGGCGACGATGGACTGGATGGAGCAGGAGCAGGAGCGCGGCATCACGATCACGTCCGCGGCTACCACCGCGTTCTGGAAAGGCATGGCCGGCAACTATCCGGAGCACCGGATCAACATCATCGACACCCCCGGGCACGTCGACTTCACGATCGAAGTCGAGCGCTCGATGCGCGTGCTCGACGGCGCCTGCATGGTGTACGACTCGGTCGGCGGCGTGCAGCCGCAGTCCGAAACCGTATGGCGTCAGGCGAACAAGTACAAGGTGCCGCGCATCGCGTTCGTCAACAAGATGGACCGCGTCGGCGCGGATTTCTTCCGCGTGCAGCGGCAGATCGGCGATCGTCTGAAGGGCGTCGCGGTGCCGATCCAGATTCCGATCGGCGCGGAAGAGCACTTCCAGGGCGTGGTCGACCTCGTGAAGATGAAGGCGATCTTCTGGGACGACGCGAGCCAGGGCATCAAGTTCGAGTACCGCGACATTCCGGCGGAACTTGCCGCCACCGCGAAGGAATGGCACGACAAGATGGTCGAGTCCGCCGCCGAAGCGAACGAAGCGCTGCTCGAGAAATACCTGGGCGGCGACACGCTGACCGAAGAGGAGATCAAGCACGGCATTCGCGCGCGCACGATCGCCAACGAGATCGTGCCGATGCTGTGCGGCAGCGCATTCAAGAACAAGGGCGTGCAGGCGATGCTCGACGCGGTGATCGACTATCTGCCGTCGCCGGTCGACGTGCCCGCGATCACCGGTCACGACGAGCACGACAAGGAAATCGAGCGTCATCCTAACGACGACGATCCGTTCTCCGCGCTCGCGTTCAAGATCATGACCGACCCGTTCGTCGGCCAGCTGATCTTCTTCCGCGTGTATTCGGGCGTCGTCAATTCGGGCGACACGGTCTACAACGCGATCAAGGAAAAGAAGGAGCGCCTCGGCCGCATCCTGCAGATGCACGCGAACGAGCGCAAGGAAATCAAGGAGGTCTACGCGGGCGACATCGCCGCGGCGGTCGGCCTGAAGGAAGCGACCACCGGCGACACGCTGTGCGATCCGAATCACGTGATCATCCTCGAAAAGATGATCTTCCCCGAGCCGGTGATCTCGCAGGCGGTCGAGCCGAAAACGAAGGCCGACCAGGAAAAGATGGGCATCGCGCTGAACCGTCTCGCGCAGGAAGACCCGTCGTTCCGCGTGCAAACGGATGAAGAATCCGGCCAGACGATCATCTCCGGCATGGGCGAGCTGCATCTCGAAATTCTGGTCGACCGGATGAAGCGCGAATTCGGCGTCGAAGCAACCGTCGGCAAGCCGCAGGTCGCGTATCGCGAAACGGTGCGCAACAAGGTCGAGGACGTCGAAGGCAAGTTCGTCAAGCAGTCGGGCGGCCGCGGCCAGTACGGCCACGCGGTGATCACGCTGGAGCCGTCCGAACAGGGCAAGGGCTACGAATTCGTCGATGCGATCAAGGGCGGCGTGATTCCGCGCGAATTCATCCCGGCGGTCGACAAGGGCATTACGGAGACGCTGAAGGCCGGCGTGCTGGCGGGCTATCCGGTCGTCGACGTGAAGGTGACGCTCACCTTCGGTTCGTACCACGACGTCGACTCGAACGAAAACGCGTTCCGCATGGCCGGCTCGATGGCGTTCAAGGAAGCGATGCGCAAGGCACGACCCGTGCTGCTCGAACCGATGATGGCCGTCGAGGTGGAAACGCCCGAAGACTTCATGGGCAACGTGATGGGCGATCTGTCGAGCCGGCGCGGCATGGTGCAGGGCATGGAAGACATCGCCGGCGGCGGCGGCAAGCTCGTGCGCGCCGAAGTGCCGCTCGCCGAGATGTTCGGCTATTCGACGTCGCTGCGCTCGGCCACTCAGGGCCGCGCGACCTACACGATGGAGTTCAAGCACTACGCCGAAACACCCAGCAACGTGGCCGAGGCCGTGATCAACGCGAAGCAGAAATAAGCGTCGCGCTGTCAGCATCGCACCGTCAGCGTAGCGTCTCGCGCCGGGTTACGCGCCGGCGGCGGGCGGCAGCCTCGAGCCGCCCGCCATGCGAAACCCGAAAGCCCGTTCGTTGTGAACGGGCTTTTTTATCGCCGCAACGCACGCGCGGCGCGCAGCCACCGCGACTTTTTAGAACGTGCAAGAATGCCAGGCAGCAACGTGCCTGTCTGTCGTTATGCATGGCCAGCCGGATGCCGCCGGCCATCCCGCATTGAACAAGTAATCGAGCGAAGCACGGCCGCAAGGCCGGCGAGGAGACATCATGAGCCAGAATCACGAACACCCGCATTACCGGGCCGAGCACGAGGCCGCCGACGCCGCCGCCCACCTCGACTGGCGCGAGCACGGTGTGAAAGTCATCCGTGGCGATCAGCTCGATGCCAACACCGCGCAGACACCGGGCATGAACCGTGCGGCGGCGATCAACGCGGCGCGAGTCGGCGCGCAAAAGATCTGGGCCGGCACGGTGACGATCCATCCGAATGCGAAGACCGGCGCGCATCATCACGGCGCGCTCGAAAGCGTGATCTACGTGGTGCGCGGCCACGCGCGGATGCGCTGGGGCGAGCATCTCGAATTCACCGCCGAAGCCGGTCCGGGCGACTTCATCTTCGTGCCGCCGTATGTGCCGCATCAGGAGATCAACGCGAGCACCGACGAGCCGCTCGAATGCGTGCTGGTGCGCAGCGACAACGAGGCGGTCGTGGTCAATCTGAACATCGACGCGGTCGAACAGCCCGAAACGGTCTACTGGGTCGATCCGATTCACAAGCATCCGCACGAGCATTGAGCGACCCGTGCCTGAGAGCACCGGCTACCGTTGTGATGGCGACACACCGGCGTCCTTTATCGGCCGATCGGCAAGCTCGCGGCACCTCGGGCGCGCCAGAGGCGTGAGCAATCGCTTACACTGAGGCGGCTTTCGCGCAGCGTGGCGCTTTTCGCCGTCGTGGCCCGCGATCTGCTAGCGCCACGCCCACAGCACGCTGCCCGTCGCGCCGTCGCGGCTTGCGCGGACCGCGCCGCTTGCGCCCCTTGCGTCATTCGGCGCGACACTATGGAACCGGCAACAGAACGGACTGAACAGAACGGACTGGACACTCGATCGATGAAAACGCCCGCGGACCGACTTCTCGCTTCCCACCCCGCACTGGACGCAACCCGCCTCACCGCCGACGCCTACGGCAACCACGCTATCGACGAATTCCTCGCCGGCCGCCTCACGCGCCGCGAACTGCTGCGCTATGCGAGCGTGATCGGGCTGTCGCTCGCGGGCGGCGGCGTGCTCGGCGCGTCCAGCGCGCACGCGCAACGCACATCGGCGCCCTCGGACCAGACGATCCGCGTCGCGCATCTGACGCCGGCCGGCGCGGTCGATCCGCTCACCGTGACCGATGCCGCGAGCCTCGCGCTGCTGAATCAGACCGGCGAATTCCTGATCGACGACGATGGCGAAAAGCTGCAACTGAAGCCGGCGCTCGCGCTGTCGTGGAAGCCGAACGACAAGGGCGACGTGTGGACCTTCAAGTTGCGCCAGAACGTCAAGTTTCACGACGGCCAGAGCTTCGGCGCAAAAGACGTGGTCGCCACCTTCGACCGGCTCGCCGACCCGGCGAGCGGCTCGGCCGCGCTGTCGGTGTTGAAGGGCGTGCTGTCGAAAGGCGGCGCGAAGCTCGTCGACGAACACACGGTCGAGTTTCATCTGGACGCACCGAACGGCAACTTCCCGTACTACGTTTCCTCGGACAATTACAACGCGGTGATTCTGCCCGCCAATTACACGGGCAATTACGAAAAGAGCTTTATCGGCACCGGCCCGTTCCGCCTCGAAAAGTATCAGCCGAAAGTCGGCGCGTCGTTCGTGCGCAATCCGGACTACTGGGGCGAAAAAGCGTTACCGCAGCGCATACAGTTCACCTTCTACGCGGACGAACAGGCCCAACTACTCGCGCTGCAAGGCCACCAGGCCGACGTGATGGGCACCTTCACCGTGCAGGGCGGCGCGGGCATTCTGAACAATCCCGACTACAAGGCAGTCGGCGTGAAATCGAGCGCGCACCGGCAGATTCATATGCGCAACGACAGCCCGCTGTTCAAGGACAAGCGGGTGCGCCAGGCCCTCGCGCTATCGCTCGATCGCGACGTGATCGTGCGCGGTCTGTTCAAGGGCCGCGCGCAGCTCGGCAACGACAGTCCGTTCGCGCCGGTGTTTCCGTCATCGGATGCGGGCGTGCCGCAACGCAAGCCCGACATCGCGAAGGCGAAGCAATTGCTCGCGCAGGCCGGCGTGCCGAACGGCTTCGACGTCACGCTGACCACCGAAAAATACATGGAGATTCCCGACCTCGCGGTGGTCGTGCAGAACGCCGCGAAGGCGATCGGCGTGCGCATCAATCTGAAGATCGAGAACCAGTCGCTGTATTACGGCGCGGGCACGCCGGGCAAATCCGACTGGCTCGACTCGCCGCTCGGCATCACCGACTACGGCCATCGCGGCGTGCCGAACGTGTTTCTGAATGCGACGCTGACGAGCCACGGCACATGGAACGCCGCGCACTTCAAGAATCCGCAATACGATCAGCTGGTCGCGCAATTCGTCGCCGCAATCGATGTCACGTCGCAGCGCAAGATTTCCGGCGACATTCAAAGGCTGTTGCTCGATGAAACGCCGGTGATCATTCCGTTCTTCTACGATCAGTTGATTGCGATGCGCAAAGGCGTGAACGGCGTGCGTTTCACCGCGCTCGCGCAACTGTATTTCGATCGTGCGACGCTGAGCGCGTAAGCTCTCGCGCCTGCGCAAGTTTCGACAGCATTCGCGAAGAGAATCGACGATGTCGGCCCCCGCGCCCTCTCCCGCTTCCAATGCATCGCGCGCGCCACGCGCGGCACACGGCAACGCCGGCCGCGTCGCGCGTTTTCTTGCGACGCGCATCGGCCTGTCGCTGGTCACGCTGTGGCTGCTATCGCTGATCGTGTTCGCGGGCGGTCAGTTGCTGCCCGGCGATATCGGCCGCGCGGTGCTCGGGCCGCTTGCCGATGCGCGCGCGGTCGCCGCGCTCAATCATCAGCTCGGCGCGGACCGGCCGCTTCTCACGCAGTACATCGACTGGATCACACATTTCGTGCGCGGCAGCATGGGGCTGTCGTATGCGTATCGCGAACCGGTCGGCCCGTTTATCGCCGACGCGCTCGCGCATTCGGCAAAGCTCGGTCTGCTCGCGTTCTGCGTGGTCGTGCCGCTCGGTATCGCGGGCGGCGTGTGGTCGGCGATGCATGCGGGGCGCTGGCTCGATCGCACGATCAGCATCGCCGGCCTGTCGGCGACCGTGGTGCCGGAGTTCGTGTCGTCGATCGTGCTGATTCTGGTGTTCGGCGTATGGCTGCGCTGGCTGCCGATCGAGGCGTCGTATCCGCCCGATGCGGGCGTGTTCGAACAGTTGCGGCATCTGGTGCTGCCGGTGCTGCCGCTGGTACTGGTGTTCTTCGGCTATATCGCGCGAATGGCGCGCGCGGGCACCGTCGAAGCGCTCGATGCCGACTACACGCGCACCGCGATCCTGAAGGGCGTGCCGCGTCATGTGGTGATCTGGCGTCACGTGCTGCGCAACGCGCTGCTGCCGACGATCACCGTGGCCGCGACGCAACTCGGCTACATGATCGGCGGGCTGGTGGTGGTCGAGACGCTGTTCCACTACCAGGGCATCGGCTCGCTGATCTACAACGCGGCCAAGGCGAAAGACTTTCCGATGCTCGAGGCGGGCGTGCTGACGATCGGCATCGTCTATACGCTTGGGAATCTGATCGCCGATGCGTTGCACGTGCTGCTCAATCCGCGGCTGCGGGTAAGGAGCACCGAATGAGCGCAACCGTGCCGCCGGGCGTGCCGCCAACCGCCGCGATGCCGCAGGCCGCCGCCGAGCCGCGCTTTCCTCGCCTGCGTCTGCTGCTGCGCTCACCGACCTTCATCGCCGGCGCGCTGATCGTCGCCTGGTGGATCGGCTGCGCGATCGCCGGGCCGTGGCTCGTCCATCTCGACCCGTACGCATCCGATCCGCTGAACTCGCTGACGCCGCCCGACAGCACGCACTGGTTCGGCACCGATCAGCTCGGCCGCGACGTGTTCTCGCGCGTGATCGTCGGCGCGCGCGACATCCTGACGATCGCGCCGCTCGCGACGCTGCTCGGCACGCTCGCGGGCACCGTGCTCGGTCTGCTGGTCGGCTACTTCGAGGGCTGGGTCGATAACGTGGTGGGCCGCATGATCGACGCGGTGCTCGCACTGCCGCTCGTGATCGTCGCGCTGCTCGCACTCGCCGCGGTCGGCGCATCGAACCTCACGGTAATCCTCGTGATCGGCATCACGTTCGCGCCGATCACCGCGCGCACCGTGCGCGCCGCGGTGTTCACCGAACGCCATCTCGACTACGTGGCCGCCGCGCAGCTGCGTGGCGAACGCGCGCCGTACATCATGTTTGCCGAGATCCTGCCGAACGTGCTGCCGCCGATCATCGTCGAGGCGACCGTGCGGCTCGGCTACGCGATCTTCGCGGTCGCGACGCTGTCGTTTCTCGGCTTCGGCATCCAGCCGCCGTCGGCCGACTGGGGGCTCGCACTGTCCGAGTCGTACACGTTGATGGCGGGCGGCGCGTGGTGGACCGTCGTCTTCGCGGCGGGCGCGATCGCGTCGCTGGTGGTCGGCGTCAATCTGGTCGCCGACGGCGTGCAGGGAGTGCTCGACCGATGAGCGCGGCGCCGCCCTCCTCGTTTGCCGCCTTCGACGTGTCGAAGAGCGATCGCGACGACGCGCTGACCATCGTCGGTCTGAGCGTCACGTACCGGATCCGCGGGCGCGATCGCGAAGTGCTGCAGGACGTATCGTTGCGCGTGCGGCGCGGCGAAGCATACGGGCTCGTCGGCGAGTCCGGCTGCGGCAAGTCGACGGTCGCAATGGCGACGCTGCGTTATCTGCCGCGCAACGGCAAGGTGAAGGCAGGCAAGATTCTGATTGCCGGCGAAGACATGCAAAAGCTCGGCGCCGATGCACTGCGCAATATGCGCGCGACGACGATCTCGATGGTCTATCAGGATCCGGCGCGCGCGCTGAATCCATCGCTGACGGTTGCGCGCCAGGTGTCCGAAGCATTCGAAGCGGCCGGCGCGGCGCGCGACGAAGCGCTGCAACGCACGCTCGAAATGTTGAAGCGCGTGCGCATCGCCGCGCCCGAGCGCGTGATGGACAGCTATCCGCATCAACTGTCGGGCGGCATGCAGCAGCGCGTCGTGATCGCGATGGCGCTCGCGTCGAACCCTGAGTTGCTGATTCTCGACGAGCCGACTACCGGGCTCGATGCGACCGTCGAAGCCGAAGTGCTCGACCTGATCGCGCAACTGCGCGAAGAGCTCGGCACCGCGGTGCTGTTCATCAGCCACAATCTCGCGGTGATCGGGCGCATGTGCGAGCGCGTCGGCGTGCTGTACGCGGGCAAGCTGGTCGAGGAAGGCGCGACGCGGGACGTGTTCGCGCGGCCGCGCCATCCGTACACGGTCGGGTTGCTGCGTTGCCTGCCGACGGCCGGACGCAGCAAGGACACCGAGCGGCTCGATACGATCGCGGGCGGCTTGCCGCTGCCGGGCTCGGTCACGCAGGGTTGCATCTATGCGGAGCGCTGCCGTCTCGCGGATGACCGCTGCCGCCGCGATGCGCCGCCGCCCTATCGGCTGTCCGCCGCGCATGGCGATCAGATGGCGCGCTGCCACTACCATGAACGCGCGCTCGAATTGCCACGGACGAGCCCGCTCGAGCCGAACGATATGCCGGCAGCCTCGACAGCTCCCGCAACGGCCAACGGCACGCGCCAGTCTCGCGGTGCCGCACCCGTGCTGCGCGCGCGCCATCTGTCGAAAACGTTCCATGCTTCGGGCGCGTCGCTGCGCGCGGTCGACGACGTGTCGCTCGAACTCGCGGGCGGCGAGACGCTGGGCCTCGTCGGCGAATCGGGCAGCGGCAAGACGACGCTCGCGCGGCTGATGCTCGGCCTGCTCACGCCCGATGCGGGCAGCGTGCTCGAACTCGATGGCGCGCCGCTCGCCGCGCGCGTCACGCGACGCAGCGACGAGCAGTTGAAGTCGATGCAGATCGTGTTCCAGAACCCGGACTCGGCGCTCAATCGCGCACATTCGGTGAAGCGGCTGATCGGCCGCGCGCTGGCGCGCTTTACCCCATTGCGCGGTGAGGCCGCCGACGCACGGCTCGCGTCGCTGAGCGATGCCGTGCGTTTGCCGGAACGCTATCTCGACGCGCGTTCGCGGCAGTTGTCGGGCGGCCTCAAGCAGCGCGTCGCGATTGCGCGCGCGTTTGCCGGCGAACCGCGCGTGGTGGTCTGCGACGAGCCCACTTCATCGCTCGACGTGTCGGTGCAGGCCGCGATCCTGAACCTGCTCGCCGATCTGCAACGCGAACGTGGCGTGAGCTACGTGTTCATCTCGCACGATCTGCACGTGGTGCGCTATGTGTCCGATCGCATCGCGGTGCTTTATCTCGGCCGGCTGCTGGAGATCGGGCCCGCCGCCGCGGTGTTCGACGGACCGCGGCATCCTTATACCGACGCGTTGCTGTCCGCGGTGCCGACGTTGAACGGCCAGGGTTTGCTCGACGGCTCGCGCGGCGAGCAGAGCGAAGACGGCGAGCATGCGCCGCTTACGCGCACGCGTATTCGTCTCGAAGGCGAGCCGCCCAGCGCGAGCGCGATGCCGTCGGGCTGCGTGTTTCACACGCGCTGCCCGCGCAAGCTCGGTGCGATCTGCGAGCAACAGGACCCGCCTTTCCTCGATGCGAGCAGCGAACCCGGCGAGCGTCACGCGCATCGAATCCGCTGCCATATTCCGGTCGCCACGTTGCGCGAGTTGCAAACCGCTTCACGCGATAACGACGTGGACAAGCCGGCGAACGACACCGCTTCCGGCGACGCTTCGCATCAGGCCGGATAGCTTCGCTTTTCGCGCATCGTAGCGCGCGTGCCGACGCACACCTCGTCGGGCATTGCATCGGGCGTCGCACGCGTCGCCGCGTACCGCACGCGGCGGCTCCGGAGCTTAACGAATCGCGCGTGCCAACGCGGTTTTCAGGCCGTGCGTTTCATCGTCGAAACGTTTTCTCGCGATTTTTCTTCGTGCGCACCGCACATCCCGTTCTTGCCCGTGTCGCCTCAAGGTTCGGAGACCCGTGGCATGGATATCGCTAATTAGCGCGCAGCGATTCGGAGCCGCGCGGCCTGCCTGACGGTCCGCGCGATCGACACGATCCGCACGTTCTGTACAAGCATTACGGACGGCCTCGATAGAAAAACCTCGGGGGGCGACTAGGCCCGCGTTCAGATAGATCCGCCGCCGGAGTTGCATGCGACAAGGCGGCCGCGAGTACCGTCGTTTGCCCGGGAGAAGTGCGATGAAGGCCGGATCAGTTGGTACTACAACGGGGTGGTGCGTGGCGCGATGATGCATGGCGGGTTGGTCATCGCGGGCGTGGCGGGACTGGTGGGACTGGCGAGCGAGGTCGCGCACGCGGCATCGGCCGACGCGGTGCCGTGATGGATAGCGCTCGCCGCTACGTCGCAAGCGGAACCCGTTCAGAGCGCGCCGCCGCAACTCGCGCAGAACGATAGCGCAGCGACCGGGTTCGAAGGCCACACGCCGAGCGCCGCCGACGATGCCGCCGCGATATTCACGCCGGCCGGTTGTGACGGGGGTGTAGCCGGCTGTGGACGGCACGGCGGTGGCGGCGGAAATGGCGCGGCGGCAGGTTCGGGCAATGGTGGCTCGGGGGCGAGCGGCAACGGCGCTGGGGGCACGGTGGCGGGTTCAGGGAGTGGTGGTGGTGGTGGCGGTGGTGGGGGTTCGGGCGCGAGTGGGAAAGGAAATAGCGGTGGCGGGAGTAGCAGGGCTGGGGGTAACGGCGGTGGGAGCGGTGGTGATGGCGGGAGCAGCGGCTGTGGTTGCTCAGGCGCGAACGGTGGCCCAAGCGGCAGCGCTGGTGGTGGAAAAGGTGGTGGCTTCGGTGGTGGCAACGGAGACAAGCGCGGTGGCAGTAGCAACGGCGGCGGGAACGGGCACCAGGCGTCGCCCGATCTTTCGGTAGGGTGCCCCGCGCTCTACCCGATAGCTATATGTACCGGCATACTGTCCGCTATCCGCCGGTAACGGCGGTGACGTCTCGATCCCCCGGTCGAGCGTCGCCGCCCGAAGCCGGTCGGAGCGGCCCGCCCGCCATCGGCGCGCGCGGACGGATACGCGATGCGCAACGCACCCGACGTTCGCCGCGCCGTCATGCGAAGCGCGCCACGACGCGGCGGGAACACAACCCCCATTGCGTGCGAGTGTTATGGAACCTATCCGAGACGACTGCCTCATATCAGATTCAACGTTCGATATGAGGGCCCACAACATGCAACGAAATGTCCCCCCCTCCGCGACACGGGCGGCCGCCGCCGTGCTGATGGCTGCCGCGCTGGGCCTCGCATCGCTCGCCCATGCACAGACGCCGGCGCAGCCGATGTCGCAAACCCTATCGCAAGCCGCGCCGCCGGTCGACCCGACGTTCTCCGCCTACTCGCTGCTGAACCTGTGCAAACAGCGTAACGACAACGTCGCGCAAGGCGAATGCGTCGGCGCGGTGCGCGGCATCATCCACGGTTACCAGTATGGAGTGCTGTTCCTCGGCCAGCGCGGCACGCTGCCGGCCAACGAAACGCAGCGCGTATCGCTGTGTCTGCGTGACGTGACGGTGTCGTCGCTCATCGACGACTTCGTCGCCGACGCCGCTCAGGTGCCGGCCGACGCGCTGCAGCACACGCCCGCCGAAGTCGCGGTGCTCGGCTCCGTGCATCAGCATCATCCCTGCACCTGACAGTATCGATACGCGCCGATGACGCGTGCCTGACGACATTCACTTCCCCCGTAGCCAGTTTCGCGCGCCGCCGCGCCGCAGTCCGCGGCGGCTGCTTTCGGGGCTTTATTTCCGGCGCTTTACTCCCGGCGCTTCACTCCCGGCGCTTCACTCCCGGCGCTTCACTCCCGGCGCTTTACTCCCGGCGCTTTACTCCCGGCGCTTTACTCCCGGCGCTTTAGCGCGTCCGCCATCTTTATTTCCAGCACATTCGCTTCCAGCGCTTTCCCTTACAGCATCTCGAGCGGACGCTTGCCGCGCGGCGGTTTGAAGTACGCATCGAGCGCGGCGAGCTCGCCGGCTTCCAGCCGCAACTGCGAGGCCAGCTGGTTGTCGCGCACATGCTCGACCCGCGCCGCCTTCGGAATCGCGCACACGCCGGGCTTGCCGAGCACCCATGCAAGCGCGATCTGAAACACCGACACGCCACGCGCGTCGGCGATATCGTCGAGCGGCGAGCGCTTCGGCAGCCGCGCATGATCGACCGGGCTATAAGCCATCGCCGGCATGCCGCGCGCGGCGAGCCACGGCAGCAGATCGAACTCCGGCCCGCGCCGCGCGACGTTGTACAGAATCTGATTGGTCGCGCACGCGTCGCCGCCCGCCGTCGCGACGAGTTCTTCCATGTCGTCGGTATCGAAGTTGCTCACGCCCCAGTGACGGATCTTGCCCGCGCGACGCAGCGCCTCGAACGCATCGACGGTTTCCGCGAGCGGCACCGAGCCGCGCCAGTGCAGCAGGTACAGGTCGAGCCGGTCCGTTTTCAGGCGCTTCAGGCTCTGCTCGCACGCGGCGATCACGCCGCGCCGGCTCGCGTTGTGCGGATACACCTTGCTGACCAGGAATACCTTGTCGCGCAAACCGGCGAGCGCTTCGCCGAGCAACGATTCGGTCGCGCCGTCGCCGTACATTTCGGCGGTATCGATCAGCGTCATACCGAGTTCGACGCCGCAACGCAGCGCGTCGATTTCCGCCGCCCGCCGTGACCGTTGCTCGCCCATCTCCCATGTGCCCTGCCCCAATGCCGGAATGCGCTCGCCGCCAGGCAGGCTCACGCTTGCGATATCGCTCGTCATGCTGACTCCTCGAAGTGGCTCGATTCAATGCGCCGCGCCATCGCTGCCGTGTGGCACCGCGGATTGCGGCACGCAACGCGCACAACTCACCCGACGCACGCGACAAAAAACATAGCGACGAGTTTAGCGGCTCGACGGCCGCGCGGCGGTGCGCCAGGCAAAAGCCCGCTATAACGCGGCGCGCCGATGTTCTAGAATTGCCGCTTGCCCATCTTGCGTGAGCCCCATGACCTCTGCCTCGGAAGACCGCTGGCGCGATCTGCGCCCGGACCCGGAAAACGACACGCCGCTCTATCTGCAACTTGCCCGCAAGCTTGGCAGCGCGATCCACGAAAACCGCTGGAACGCCGGCGAGGCGCTGCCGTCGGAGCGCGTGCTATCGGAGGCGCTCGGCGTGTCGCGCATCACGTCGCGCAAGGCGATCGCGCTGCTGGTCGAGCAGGGCTTGATTCGCCGCACCCAGGGCGCCGGCAGCTTCATCACGCCGCGCTATGAAGATCCACTGTCGCGTCTGTCGAGCTTCAGCGAAATGCTGCGGCGGCGCGGTTTCACGCCGAGCTCGAAGTGGCTGTCGCGCGAGATTTCGCCGGCTAATCGCGACGAGGTGATCCAGCTCGGACTATCGCCGGCCGCCGCGGTGACGCGGCTGCGCCGCTTGCGTCTGGCCGACGGCATCGTGATGGCGGTCGAGAATTCGACGTTCCCGGCCGCGGTGATTCCCGATCCGCAGGCGATCGGCGATTCGCTTTATTCGTATCTGGAAACGCGCGGACTGACGATCGTGCGCGCATTGCAACATTTCCGCGCGGTCAACGCGAGCGACGAGATTGCGCAGCAGATGAGCATTGCGCCCAACGAAGCACTGCTGCTGATTACGCGCGTGGGCTATACCGCCGATCAGCGGGCAATCGAGTTGACCGATACCTATTGCCGCAACGACTACTACGATTTCGTGGCGGAATTGAGGAAGTAAAACCGGCGCCGCGATGGCGCGCGACCGGTGTGCCGATCCGCGCGTCGCTACCACCTCGGGTCATGCGCGCCGATGCGCGCCGGCGGCAACGCATAAAACGCGGGTGTCTGTCCCATCTGCTCGGCAGGCTGCACCGCCAGCACCCTGCCGAATTCCGACGACACGGTCGACACGCAATCGCGCACGTCATCGAGCGTGAGGTCCGGTGCCCGCTGGCCATCGGGCAGTAGCCCGAACGACTGAAGCCAGCGCCCCGTCTGCGCGAGCGACACCTTCACATGCCAGCTGCCGCCTTCGGTCGCGCGCCGCGCCAGCGCGGCCATCGCGCCGAACGCCGCCAGATAGCCGGTCGCATGATCGAGCGCCTGACACGGCAGATGCCGCGGCTCAGCACAGCCAGCCGCCGCGCGCTCGGCCCACGCGATACCGCTCGCCGACTGCACGAGGCTATCGAAACCGCGCCGCTGCGCCCACGGCCCCGTGTGCCCATACGCGCACACCGATACATACACGATGCCGGGCCGCAACCGCGCGAGTTCGTCCGGACCGAATCCGCGCGCCGCGAGCGCGCCCGGACGATAGGCTTGCAGAAACACGTCGGCATCGCGCGCGAGTGTGCGCAGTGTGTCGCAACCCGCCGGATCGCGCAGATCGACGAGCGCCGAACGCTTGCCGCGGCCGTTGTCGATCACGAGCGGCGCGATATTCGGCAGATGCGGCGCATTGATCATCAACACGTCCGCGCCATGATGCGCGAGCGCGCGGCCGGCCACCGGGCCCGCGATGATCCGCGACAGATCCAGCACGCGCACGCCGGCGAGCGGCCGGTCGAGGCCGCTGCCGCCGTCAGGCCGCCGCGGCGGCTCGGGCGGCTCGGACCGGGCATCGCCGATACGTTCGATCTCGAAAAGAGGCAAGCGGGCAATCGCCCTCGCCTGCTCGAGCGCGGCCCACTCGTCGGGCGAGCGAATCAAGGCGGCGCACAGGCCCTCGCCGGCCAGCGTGCCGTCGAGCGCCGCGCCGTCCCAGCCGCGAATCGCGGCGGCCACCGCCGCGCGATCGTTGGCGCAATCGAGCACCCTGAGCACCCCTTGAAGGTGATGCGCGAAATTGGTGTGAAGCTGAATCCAGCGACCATCGCCGGTCTCGTAGAAACCCATCACCGGATCGCGCAGCACGGGCGGCGGGCCATCATCGATGCGCAGATAGCGTTCGCTGCGAAACGCGGCGAGCGCATGCCGCATCTGTACCGCTACGTGCTGCCGCGCGCCGGTGCGCAGGCGCGCGAATTCGGCGGCGGCGAGACCCGTTGCGGCGATGGTCGCCGTGGCGAGCGCGCCGACCCGGTGGACCGACGGCAGACCGGGATCCGTGCCGCTCAACGACACCGCGTGCAGCGCGAGCGGATCGCATCCGGCGACGCTCCAGATATGTTTGAGGGCGAGTTCGGGCGTCATGGCATTCATCGCATTCCTGGCATGGACAGCAACAAGGTGCACCGAGTCTAGGATTTCGCCACCCTGTGATCAATCTTGATTATGATAATCAATATATATTGATTTCTTGGGTTTCCGAGCATTTCCATGCCAGCTTCAACGCCAAGCTTTTTGACCGCCGCCGAAGCCGCCGCGACGCTCGGCGTGAGCTTGCCCACGCTGTACGCGTACGTCAGTCGCGGGATGCTCGCTTCGTCGCCGGATGCGCACGGCCGGCGCCGGCTCTACGATGCGGCCGAGGTGCGCCGCCTCGCGCGCCGCAAGGCGGACGGCAAGCGCGCGGGCAAGGTCGCGCAGAAAGTGCTCGATTGGGGCGTGCCGGTGCTCGAGTCGTCGATCACGCTGGTCGCCGATGGCCGGCTGCTGTATCGCGGGCATGATGCGATCGACCTCGCGCGCAGCGCATCGCTCGAAGACGTCGCCGCGCTGTTGTGGGAGTGCGGCACGCGACGCATCGCCGACGCGCCCGCCGCGCCGCTCGCTCCGGCGCAATGGGCCGCGTGGCTCAAGCTGTGGAGCGACAGCACGCCGCTCGATCGCGCGCTGGTGCTGCTGCCGGCCGCCGCCGCGCAGATGCCGCGCGTGTGGGCGCTCGGCCGCGACGCGCAACTCGACAGCGGGTGCGCGGTGATGCGGCTGCTGGCCGCCGCGATGCTGCCGGCGGGGCTATCGAACGAACCGCTGCACCGGCAGATCGCCACTGCCTGGCGCGTGCGCAGCCGGCCACAAAGCGGATTGCTGCGCGCGGCGCTGGTCGTCTGCGCGGATCACGAGCTGAACGCGTCGACGTTCACGGTCCGTTGCATCACATCGACCGGCACGCATCTGTTCGGCGCGGTCGCCGGTGGGCTCGCGGCGCTGGCCGGCCCGCGCCACGGCGGCGAGACCGTGCGCATCGCGGCGTTACTCGAAGAGGCGTCGCGCGCCGCGGATCTGGACCGCTATCTGGCGAACCGTCTCGCGCGCCACGAACACGGCGCGCAGGGGCCAGTGCTATCGGGCTTCGGCCATCCGCTTTATCCGGATGGCGACCCGCGGGCGCGGCTGCTGCTGACGATGCTCGCCGATTGCGCGCCGGCCCGCTCGCCGCTGAACGACGTGCTGAAACTCGCGCGCGCGGTACACGACACGACCGGCGCGGAGCCGACTGTCGATTTCGCGCTTGCGGCGATCGAACGCACGCTCGGCTTGCCGGCCGGCGCGGCCTTCACGCTGTTCGCGGCAGGGCGGGTAGTCGGCTGGATCGCTCACGCGATGGAGCAGACCCGCGACGGACAGCTGATCCGGCCGCGGGCGCGGTACATCGGCGAGTATCAGGCGGGCGGCGCCGGGTAGCGGCGAATCAAACCACGCTCGGCCGGCGCGCCAGCCAGCCCGGCATCGGCCAGCCGGACAGCGGCTTGCTCAACTTGTGCTCCGAACCGCTCGCCAGCGCGAAGCGCGCGCCGGCCGAGCCGGCACTGATCCATGCGACCGCCCCCTTCGGCAGCTCGATCGATTCGCCGGTCGCCAGCCAGTGATCGTCATGCTCGCCCTCGACGGTCAGCCAGATTTGGCCCGACAGCACCTTGAACATCGCGGGGCGCGCGACACGCCAGGCCGCCGCGGGCTCACCCTGCTCCAACTCGAAAATACGAACTTCGCGCATCGCCGTTCTCCTTGAAGAACATTTCCTGTTGTACCAATTATTGACGTGCGATGATCGGAGACCCATGCACAGTTCCGAACACTTTCATCGGAACTGTTCAGTTGAAAAACCGAACAGTTGGCGCGGCAGGTGCGACACGAGCAGGCAATCTCCGGCTTGCCGGCCCAGCGAGGAAAGCAGACGTATGAAGCTCGATATTCAACTCGATCGGGACAACGGCATGCCGCTCACCGAGCAGATCGTGACTGAGCTCACCGCGTGGATCCGGTCGCGCAATGCCCACCCCGGCTCGAAGCTGCCATCGATCCGCCAGTTCTCAGCCGATTTCGGTGTGAGCCGCTTTCCGGTCATCGAGGCATACGACCGCCTCGTGTCGCTCGGCTATGTCGCGTCGCGCCACGGCTCCGGTTTCTATGTCGCGGATCGTCAGCCGGCTGACATGCGTTGCCAGGGCACGTCGGACCCGCGCCTCGCCGATGTCGAGTCAGATCATTTGCTCCAGCAGTTCAACTATCCGGGCGAAACGCTGAAGCTCAGCACCGGCTTTATTCCCGAAAGCTGGCGCGACATGGACGGTATTGCGCAGGCGATCCGCCATGTGTCGCGCACCGACCCGTCGAGCATGGTCGATTACGCGACGCCACTCGGCAATCCGCTCCTGCGCGAGCACCTGAGAGGCCGGATCGGCCAGTTGGGCATCCAGGCCGAGGCCTCGCAAATCCTGATCACCAACGGCGCGAGCCAGGCGTTCGACCTGCTGCTGCGCTACATGCTCAAGCCCGGCGATACGATCTTTGTCGAAGACCCCGGTTACTACAATCTGTACGGCCTGCTCAGACTGCACGGCATGCGGCTGGTCGGCATTCCGCGCACCGGCAACGGTCCGGATCTCGACGTGATGCAGGCGCAGTTGAAGCTGCATCGGCCGAGGCTGCTGCTGATCAATACCGTGTTCCACAATCCGACCGGCACCACCGTCGCGCCGCAGGTTGCGTTCCGGTTGTTGCAACTGGCACGCGAGCACGGCTTCCAGATTATCGAAGACGACATCTACGCCGATTTCCAGACCGAGATCACCGACCGCCTCGCGACCCTCGATCAGCTCGAACAGGTGATCTACGTGGGCGGTTTATCGAAGACGCTGTCGTCATCGCTACGGATCGGTTGCGTGGTAGCCAACCACGCGATCATCAAGGATCTGGTCGATATCAAGATGCTGACGAGCCTTGGCGCCTCCCGTTTTGCCGAAGCGGTGGCGGTATCGATGCTGGAGCGCGGTGCGTATCGCAAATATCTGGAGCGGCTGCGCCGGCAGATGCGCGGCGCGCTCGGCTCGACTGTCCAGACGCTCGAAGATGCCGGATGGGAGATTTTCGAGGAACCAGTGGGCGGCAAGTTCGTGTGGGCCCGCGTGCCGCATGTCGCCGATGCCGAGCGGCTGGTGGAGTGCGGTGTGCCGCTGGGCGTGACAGTGTTGCCGGGCCAGCACTTCAGACCGAACCGGGAAGCGAGCGCATGGATCAGAATTCATGTGGCGTTCACCAACGAGCCACGGGCCCGGGCGTTTTTTCATGCGGCTGCCGAGTTGGCGCCGGACGTGTAAGGGCAATGCAAAGTATGGCCACCGCATAACGTTACGCGCCACGCTCTGGCCCACGCGATGCTGCGCCGCGCCGAGCTTTTCCCTAGAATAGCGAGTCCCAGCCCGCGCCCGCACGCCCAGCCGCCCGCCATGCCCACGACGCCGACTCCCCCCGCTCTCGCCACCGATACCCCTCCCGGTCCTTCGGCCCGCTCGCTTACCGTGATGCTGTGGCTCGTTGCCACCGGCTTTTTCATGCAGACGCTGGACTCGACCATCGTCAACACCGCGCTGCCCGCGATGGCGAAGAGCCTCGGCGAGTTGCCGCTGCGCATGCAGTCGGTGGTGATTGCCTATTCGCTGACGATGGCGGTGATGATTCCGGTCTCCGGCTGGCTGGCCGATAAGCTCGGCACGCGGCGCGTATTCTTCAGCGCGATTCTCATATTCGCGGTCGGCTCGTTGTTTTGTGCGAACGCGCATACGCTCAATCAGTTGGTGATCTTCCGGGTGTTGCAAGGCGTGGGCGGCGCGATGTTGCTGCCGGTGGGACGGCTCGCCGTGCTGCGCACCTTTCCGGCCGAGCGTTATTTGCCGGCGTTGTCGTTCGTGGCGATTCCGGGCCTGATCGGGCCGCTGATCGGCCCGACGCTCGGCGGCTGGCTCGTCAAGATCGCGTCGTGGCACTGGATCTTTCTGATCAATGTGCCGGTTGGCATCGTGGGTTGTATTGCGACGTTCATCTTCATGCCGGATAGCCGCAACGAAAATACCGGCAAGTTCGATGTACAGGGCTATCTGTTTCTGGTTGTCGGCATGGTGGCGATTTCGTTCGCGCTCGACGGCCGCACGGAGTTCGGCATCCAGCACGCGACCGTGCTGGTGCTGCTGATTCTGAGTCTCGCCTGCTTCGTCGCCTATGGTTTGCACGCGGTGCGCGAACCGTCGCCGATCTTCCCGCTCGATCTTTTCAAGATCCACACTTTTAGCGTCGGTCTGCTCGGCAATCTGTTTGCGCGGATCGGCAGCGGTTCGATGCCCTATCTGATTCCACTGCTGTTACAGGTGAGTCTCGGCTATAGCGCGTTCGAAGCCGGCCTGATGATGCTGCCGGTCGCGGCGGCGGGGATGCTGACCAAGCACCTGGTGACGAAGCTGATTCTCCGATACAGCTACCGAAGCGTGCTGATGACGAACACGATCCTGGTCGGCCTGATGATGGCGAGTTTTGCGCTGACCAGCGCGAATCAGCCACTGTGGCTGCGACTCGTACAACTGGCGATCTTCGGCGGGGTAAATTCGATGCAGTTCACTGCAATGAACACGCTGACGCTGAAAGACCTCGGTACCGGCGGCGCGAGCAGCGGCAACAGCCTGTTCTCGCTGGTGCAGATGCTGTCGATGAGTCTCGGCGTAACGGTAGCCGGCGCGTTGCTGACGACCTTTACCGGCATCATGCAACGCGTGACCGCTGCTAATTCGCTGCCGGCGTTTCATGCGACGTTCCTGTGCGTGGGCATCATCACCGCATGCTCGGCATGGATCTTCGCGCAACTGTCGCCGGACATCCGCAGGCCCGCGAAAAAAACCGATCCTTCCGAACGGACCTGAACGACCGCCGGAATCCGCGCCAGCGTCATTCGATCACGAGAGCGGATCGCAGCGCCTCGTTGCACGTGCCGCGCGGAGCGCCTTCGACGCGCATTGCCGACCCGCAACAGGGCGCGCGCCGCACCAGCGAAGTGCGAGCGATCGCCTTCGCCCCGTAGCCGGCGCACAATGAGCGCCTGATAGCCGGATTGCTGGACATCCGTGCCGGGTTTGCGCACGCGCATAGTTCTTGCTCGCCTATCCTGTAAACTCTTGATCGGCGCATGCGAACTCGTGCCGAGCCCTGCAAGCGCCACATCCACACGACTGACATGATGAGCATGATCGAACTCGATCCTCCCGGTTTTCAGCCGCCGCGCCCAATGGCAGGCGACGAGGGCGCCCGGCGCACCGTCCTCTATGGCGGTTACACCGTTTTCAGCGTGTTCCAGCCGGTTTTCTCGGTATCTCACCGCCGGGCGATCGGGTATCACGCATCGTTGCGCGTACACGACGAGCATGCACTTCAGGTTCCGTCGCACGAGGTTTTCACCCAGGCCGCTCGACGCGGCGATCTGCTGGAGCTCGGGCGGTTGGCCGAATCGCTGCACCTCGGCAATTTCAATGCGTTCGACAGCCACGACGAATGGCTTTTCCTGAGCTTGCATCCGGCCGCGCTGATGGATACCAGCTACGGCGACGCGCTGCTTGCCAGCCTGAAGACGCTCGGCCTGCCGCCGCAGCGCGTCGTGCTCGAAGTGTCGGAGCAGGCGGGCGGCGAGACGACACGGTTTACCGAAATCATCGACGCGCTGCGCAAATCCGGTTTCCTGATCGCGCTCGACGGCTTCGGCGCGAAGCATTCGAATATCGACCGCGTATGGAATCTGCGGCCAGACATCGTCACACTCGACCGCTGCATCCTCGCGCAGGCGAGCGAGCATTCGCACATCGAGCGCGTGCTGCCGGGTCTCGTCTCGTTGCTGCACGAGTCCGGGCAACTCGTGCTGATGGGTGGCCTGAGCACCGAGCGCGACGCGCTGATCGCACTCGAATGCAACGTGGACTTCGTCCAGGGCGCGTTTTTCGCGGGCCCGAGCGTCGAACCGGTCAAGCCTCAGGTGGCGGCCGGCTTGATGGATTCGCTCTCCGCGGCGTTGCGCGAACGCGTTGCCACACGCGAGAAAGCGCAATCCGCTCGGCTTGCTCCATACGTCACCGCACTTGAGACCGCCGCCGCGGAGCTGATTGCCGGCGAAGCGATCGCCGAGGCCACCGCACCATTGCTGGCGCTGGGCGAAACAGCCCGCTGCTTCGTGCTGGACGGCTCCGGCCGGCAGATTGGCGACAACGTGCTGCCGCCGGGCCGCACGTCGCAGCGCGCGAAGCGCTTCCGCCCACTGCTGCATTCGGAGGGCGCAAGCTGGGAACGCCGCCCCTACTTTATTCAGGCAATGCGCCACCCCGATCAGGTGCATCTGACGCCGCCGTATCTGTCGATCAATGAAGCGCACCTGTGCGTCACTGCTTCGATCGCTGCCCATACGCCGCATGGCACGCAGGTGCTATGCGTAGACATCAACTGGGAAGTCGCGGCTCACCGCAGTTGAAAAATCCGGACGCTGCTGAATCCGCGCGAGCAGTTGCCTGACTGCCGCGAGGCCTAGCATACGGTTGGCAGTCTGCAAGCGCTCGGCCCTGGTGACGATGCGCAATGCGATGATCTTCGCTGAGGTGTCTGTTGTGCCGTCCGTCAACACGTCGATCACCCCGACGACCTCGCCTTCGTTGAGCAACGCGATGCACACGGCCCCTTCCATCGACACGACCTCCGCGTGGCTGGCCTGCAGCGCAAGCGACGTAACCGTGTCCACCCAACCCACCGTTGCCGGCTCCCGCGCGCGCAGGGGTTCAGACGCGGGCGCCGTGGCCTGCGCACTGACTGGGGCACTCAACGGCGCGCTGCGCGAAGCATTCAGCTTCATCGTTGGAGAGACCTGCGGCGGGGCATCACAAATCAGTTCGGGAGCGTCGCTGAAGAGCCGCAGCAGACCCACCCGGTCCTGCCCTTCCAGCGCTGCGCGCAAACGTTCGACGAGCCGCCCATGCACGGCGGGATCGGGCCGTTTCAGCGGCGCGCCCGCGCGCTGTAGACGGGTCCTGGCTCGATGGACGATCTGTCTGCAGGCGGCTGGCGTACGCTCGAGAATCGCCCCGATCTCCGCATAGTCGCAATCGAACGCTTCGTGCAGCACGAATGCAGCGCGCTCGTCGGGCTTCAGATGTTCGAGCAGCAGCATGACGCCATACGACATATCGGCGGAGCGCAGCGCCAATTCCTCCGCCGACGGCGCGACTTCGTCGAGCCACGGCTCCGGCAACCAGCCAGTGGCCTGCGACGCCCGCTCGCGCTGTGCGTGCCGCAAGCGGTCGATCGCCGTGCGCGTGGTGAGCGTGGTAAGCCACGCCGCCGGTGTTTGCACTGCCGCGGCGTCGGCCAGATGCCATTTGAGCCACACATCCTGCACCACGTCTTCCGCCTCCGCGCGGCTGCCGAGCATCCGGTACGCGAGCGCCAGCAGACGGGCGCGCGCGGCCTCGAAACTGGATGCCTTGTCGATTCCCTGTTCCGTCATGCGTAGACCTCCAGATCGTGCGGGGTAAATAAAAGACGCGCCAACGCGACTGCGACGTCGCACTGCAGTGCATGACATGGTTCATGACGTGGTCCATGCGCACGCCATCGCCGGCATTCTTTCAGCTTGACGTCCGGGCAACCGCCGATGTGACAGCGAAGCGAAAAGATTTTTTCTGTCACACGACCGCGCGCCGCAGCGTCAAATGAGCAACAACCGCCGCATGGTGCGCGACGTTTTGTACCCGCCTTGTTGAAGCAGCATTTTCCAACCTGCCCGTGCGCACCAGGCCTCACCCGAAAATGAGGAAGCCATGAATTCCACTCATCCATCCGTGTCCGGCCTGGGCCTCGTGCCCACGGTGATCGAGCAATCCGGCCGCGGCGAGCGCGCGTATGACATTTACTCGCGTCTATTACGCGAGCGCATCGTCTTTCTGGTCGGACCGGTCAACGAACAGTCGGCGAGCCTCATTGTCGCGCAACTGCTGTTTCTGGAATCGGAGAATCCGGACAAGGACATTTCCTTTTACATCAACTCGCCCGGAGGCTCGGTATACGACGGTCTCGCGATTTACGACACCATGCAGTTCATCAAGCCGGAAGTCTCGACGTTGTGTACCGGCTTTGCCGCCAGCATGGGCACCTTTCTGCTGACTGCCGGCCAACGCGGCAAACGGTATGCGCTGCCGAATGCGCGCATCATGATTCACCAGCCATCCGGCGGCGGTCAGGGCACTGCGGCGGACATCGAAATCCAGGCGAAAGAGGTTCTGTATTCACGAGCGCGTCTGAACGCAATCATGGCCGAGCGGACTGGCCGCAGTATCGAAGACATAGAACGCGACACCGACCGTGACAACTTCATGTCGGCACGGGAAGCGAGCGACTATGGATTGATCGACGAAGTGCTGGAAACGCGCGCCGCGCTGCACGGCACGAGCTCGAATCGCCACGAGAACATGTAGTGGAGCCTGCTTGCGGCCTGCCGTTTGTGCTTTTCACCGCCGCTCGCTGCATGCACTCTCTCCACGCCATTTGAACCCACGCGGTGCAACCGGACCACAAATGCTGCTCACCTTCGCTGGAATCGCTATCATGTCGCGATTCGTCGAATTCGACGACCGCTCCGATGGAGATATACATGGCGTCATCCAACGAAAACGTCAGCATGGCGCTATTTTGCGACTTCGAAAATGTCGCACTCGGCGTGCGCGATGCGAAGTACGACAAATTCGATATCAAGCTGGTGCTCGAGCGCCTGCTGCTCAAAGGCAGCATCGTCGTCAAGAAAGCATATTGCGACTGGGATCGCTACAAGAGCTTCAAAGGGGCGATGCACGAGGCCAATTTCGAGTTGATCGAGATCCCGCACGTACGTCAATCAGGCAAGAATTCCGCCGACATCCGCCTCGTGGTCGATGCACTCGACCTCTGCTACACGAAATCGCACGTCAACACGTTCGTGATCATCAGTGGCGATTCGGATTTTTCACCGCTCGTATCGAAACTGCGCGAAAACGCGAAGCAGGTCATTGGCGTCGGCGTCCAGCAGTCCACCTCCGATCTGCTGATCGCAAATTGCGATGAATTCTTTTTCTACGACGACCTCGTGCGCGAAAGCCAGCGCTCGGTCGCGAGAAGAGAGTCGTCGCGCCCACAGCAAAGCGCCCAGCAGCCGGCCAAACGCGCACCCGACGAAGAGAAGGCCCGGCCGAAGGAAGATCTCGAAAAACGCCGTAGCAAAGCCGTTGAAATCGCGGTGCAGACATTCGATGCACTTGCTTCCGAACGCGGCGACAGCGGCAAGATCTGGGCGTCCGTACTAAAGAACGCAATCAAACGGCGCAAGCCGGATTTCAACGAGACGTACTACGGTTTTCGCGCTTTCGGCAATCTGCTGGAAGAGGCACAGGCGCGCGGCCTACTCGAATTCGGCCGGGATGAAAAATCCGGCGCGTACGTGTATCGAAGCGCGGCAGTCGGCGTCGCGAGCGAACCCGTGAATGAGCCCGGCGAAGCCGAGCTGGCTGAACAGGCTATGGAACGTGCCGAAGATGCGCAAACTGCGCAAGCGGCCACTGGCGAGCCAGGCGGCAAGCACAAATCGCGCCGCAAGGACCGGGGTAGTCGGAAAGCAGGCCGCAGCCAGCACGAAGCCGCTCAGGAGGAACCTTCCCCTGAAGAGCCGGCATTCATCGAACCGGTTGCCGACGAACAGCCCGCGCACGCCGCACACACCGAACGTGTCGAGCCGCCCTCGCCGGAAGAAACGCACGAGCCAACGCCGTCCGCAAGCGAGTTCGCAACTAATCAGGCCGAAACCGCGTCAGTAACAACGGTGCAAAACGTCGCCGTTGAACCCATCGCCGCGGGCAACGAAAGCGAGCCGGAAGCCAGCCTCAATCAAGCCGATGAACCCCAAAGCGCCAAAAAGCGCGCATCGCGCAAAACGGCTGCAAAGAAGGTGAAGAAAAGCGCGCCGCGAACGATCGACGAAGTCCCCGAGATCGCCGCGCCAAACGAGCCGGCCGCATCGTCGATCGGCGGCAACGAGGAAGCCCGTGCGGCAACCAGCAAGGCAACGCGGAAAACCGCGTCGCGTGGGCGCCGGACGCGCAAAGCGGCATCAACGGGGAGTAACGAGTAAGCACACCACGACGAGCGTCGGAACACGGCCGCGCCCACCGATGGATCGACACGAAAACAGCGAGGACGGCGGCCAATTCCCGGCTAATCGAGGCTCAGCTCGGCAGCACGCTCAATAGTACGGATAGGGTGTGTACATGACCGGCGGAGGCGGCGCGTAATACGGGCGGGGCTGCACATACACCGGTTGCGGCGCATAGTAAGGCTGTGGTTGCGCGATCGTATCGCCCTTCGAGGTCATGCATTGGGCGTAAGCGGCGTCGTAGCGCGCCTGCATGCCGGCAGCCGAATATTCGGCGCCGTTTGCGCCATTCGCGCCACCGATCAACAGACCACTGCCCGCGCCGATTGCCGCGCCCGCGCCGGCATTGCCGGCCGCCGCGCCAAGTAGCGCGCCGATCGCCGCGCCGCCAAGCGTGCCGAGCGCCGCGCTGTTCACGCTATTCGTCGTGGCCGCTTGCGCCGCGCCGGACTGATTCGTCGAACGATATGCGTAGTCCCGGCATGCATAGTCGTCCTGCTGGAACTGTTCGAGCGGTTGCCCTCTGTGCGGCAGTGCGACGATGCTCGGGCCGGTCGGGGGGGCCACCGCGCAGCCGCCGAGCGCCAGCGCGATGACGGCAGCGGGAATAGCCAGGCTGATCGTTTTATGGCGGAAAATCATGGCAGTGCATTTTCTAGACATTGGAATTCAAACGTTAGGCTAATCGCTGGATTCCGTGGTTACCGGATCGTTACAGAAAGTTTTTTCGCTGTGCCGTTTCTGCTGATCGCGCCAATCATGAAAACGTCGTTCGCATCACCTCGGGTCACGCCTGTTTGTAAGTGAGCCGCGCAATCGAACTCCGCTGCAAGCCCCCTGAAGTCGCGTCGAACCATTTCGCCGCGCGCGACCCGGCGCAACCGCAACGCCGCTTGCTCGCCAAACCAGCAAGCTTCGATGAATCCGCTCACTCCCGCCACGAACGTGGCTTGCTTCGCCTGCGCCACGCCTGCTTTCGCGCACTCGAACCGGCCGCGCGCGGCGACACGCCATAGCATTCGGCCACGATCTATCTAGCCACGGCGATTGCCCGGAATGTCCAGTATCGATTGGCCACCACCGCCGACTCTGGCCGGTTCAGCAAAACCAACGAAGCCAACGCGCAGCGGACGCGATCGTCGGACTGGCGGATGTCGGCGCCCCCCACTTCGTGAGCCTCGCGCGCGGCGGCAAACTGCTCGGCAGGCGGCCCGTTTAGCGGGTCGACCGCGCTTCCCACACAACGCCCCAGTTACCAACTGTGACAATCTTCTTTCAGAAATCGTCAGGAAAGGTACGCACCGGCGTTTCGAAAAAAGAAAGCCCTCGCACAGGAGGGCTTTTATGTTTCCTTTCGCTACCGCAGTCAATCGCCAATCGCGAGAGTCGGATCAACTTATCCGAACCTCGCATCAAGAGAACAGACGGCAGGCAACAACCGGCAAACTCAGGCGAAGTTCTTCGCCGCGAAGTCCCAGTTGACGATGTTCCAGTACGCTTCGACGAACTTCGGACGCGCGTTGCGGTAGTCGATGTAGTACGCGTGTTCCCACACGTCGATCGTCAGCAGCGGCTTTGCGTCGGTGGTCAGCGGCGTTGCGGCGTTGCTCGTCGACACGAGGTCGAGCGAACCGTCAGTCTTCTTCACGAGCCATGCCCAGCCCGAGCCGAACGTGCCGACTGCGGTCTTCGCGAATTCTTCCTTGAACTTGTCGAACGAGCCCCACTTCGCGTTGATCGCATCGGCCAGCGCGCCGGCCGGTGCGCCGCCACCTTGCGGCGACAGGCTGTTCCAGAAGAACGTGTGGTTCCACACTTGAGCCGAGTTGTTGAACACGCCGCCCGACGACTTCTTGACGATTTCTTCCAGCGACAGGTTTTCGAACTCCGTGCCCTTGATCAGATTGTTCAGGTTGGTCACATAGGTCTGGTGGTGCTTGCCGTAGTGAAACTCGAGCGTCTCTTCCGACATGTGCGGAGCGAGCGCGTTTTTCGCGAACGGCAGCGGCGGGAGCGTATGTTCCATGGTGCTTTCCTTCTGTCTGTATCTGTTGTGGGGAGTCTGCGAGGGATGACGCTATCGAGCACTCGATTGTAGGCGAGTTGGAATAACCCCGCAAACCAACGGACTTTATGCTCGGTATGACAAACATGCGGCAGATAAAGCCATCACGAGCGGTGCGCACGGCGCGTGCCAGCCCATTTTCGAGACAAAGACCGGAGCAGCACGCTCCGTCCATCGAATATCGCGGAAAAACTCAGAAGCCGTCGGCCAGACGCGCCTGCACGTCGGCGAGGGCGACGTCGGCCGAGCCTTCGGCGAGATGCACCGTCAGGCGCCGCCCCGGTTTCAGCGACGACGGCGCGCGCACCGCGCGGCCGCTCTGCGCATCGAGCACGGCTGCATAACCGCGCTCGAGCGTGCGCTGCGGACTGAGCACTTCGAGCCGGGCGGCAAGCGTATCGATACGCGCGACCTGACGTTCATGCTGACGCAAAACGGCCGCGTTCAGACGCCGCGCGAGATTGTCGATGCTCTTGCATTCGGACGCGAGATCCGGACGGCAGCGCTGCCAGCGCATCTGCAGCAGCGCAAAGCGCGAGCGCGCATCGCGCACCGGACGCGCGCCCGCCGACGCGAGCCGCACGCGCAACTGCCGCAGATGCGTGCGCTGCCGCGCGAGCCGCTCGGCCGGCGACACCAGCCGGCGCGCAAGCCAGTCGAGCTGCTGCGCGCGCCGCTCCATCATGCGGCCGAACGCACGCGCGAGCGTCGCATGCCGATGATCGAGTTCGCGTAGCAGTAGCACGCGCTGCGGGCTTACGAGTTCGGCGGCGCCGGTCGGCGTCGGCGCGCGCACATCGGCAGCGAAATCGGCGATCGTGAAGTCGGTTTCGTGACCGACGCCGCTCACCACCGGAATCACGCTCTCCGCGATCGCGCGCGCGAGCACTTCCTCGTTGAACGCCCACAGATCTTCGATCGAGCCGCCGCCACGGCACACGATCAGCACGTCGACCTCGCGCCGCGCGCCGGCCGCCTCGACCATCGCCGCGAGTTTCGCGCTCACCCCGACACCCTGCACCGGCGCCGGATAGACGATCACCGGCACATGCGGCGCGCGGCGCGACAGCGTGGTCAACACGTCGCGCAACGCGGCGGCTTGCAACGACGTGACGATGCCAATCGCCCGCGGATGCGCGGGCAACGCGCGCTTGCGCTCGGCGGCGAACAGGCCCTCGGCCTCGAGTTGCGCCTTGAGCCGCAGAAATGCTTCATACAAACGCCCTTGGCCAGTACGGCGCACCGCCTCGACGTTCAGTTGCAGCTCGCCGCGCGGTTCGTACATCGTGACCAGCGCGCGCACTTCGATGCGGTCGCCTTCGCGCGGCATGAATTCGGCGTACTGCGCGCGTCCGCGAAACATCACGCAGCGCATCTGCGCCTGCGCGTCCTTGATCGAGAAATACCAGTGACCGCTCGCGGCGCGCGTGAAATTCGACACCTCGCCCGCCACCCAGACGAGCGGAAACGAACGTTCGAGCATCTTGCCGATCGCGCGATTGAGCGCGGACACGGCAACGACGGTCTCACCGCCGGGCATCGCCGGCGCAGCAAAAGGACTTTCGGGTGTCATACGGGGAGTTACGGGGAGTAAGTGGAACAGGCCGGACAGACGATAGACCGAGTGGCCATCGACGTCCAGCGCCGTCGCAGAATTGTTAAAAGTGTCCACATGGCAGGAACCACCTGACGAATTCCGCCGAAACGCCCGCCACAGCGAAGGAATTTCCAGCATGCCATTGATTTATATGGTTTTTACATCTCGATAAGAGCCAGCCGTATCGACCGAAAGCGCGCGGGATGGCCGTTTCGGCCAATCGCACCGCAGGTTTTCCACAAAGTTATCCACAGGCTGCACGGATGGCGAAAGCACTTGCGCGAGCGCGCGGCGGGCACCTCCCGACTTGCCGGGCGGGAGGCCCGCGCGCTAGAGTGGCGGGTTCGACGGCATGGCAAACGCCTTGCGAAGCGACTCGTCGCGGTGCGCCTGCCGAGACCCGGCCGGAAATCCGGCCGATGGACGCGAGTCCTTTCAACCCGCCGCTTGCGCGCCGTTCCAACTGCCTTTCGATTACCCGGAGAATCGCGTAGATGCTGATCCCCCGTCTCGCGCACGACACCTTCACGTCGCCGCGCCGCGCCGATCCGGCGAACGGCGCTCAGCCCGTACCCGCACCCCGCTCATGAGCTCGCTGAGCGACCGTCTCGAAGCGCGCCTCGCGCGAGAATGGCAGCAGCGCGGAACGCTCGCGTGGGCGCTTGCGCCGCTCGCCTGCGTATTCGGCGCGATCGCGGCCGCACGCCGCGCCGCCTTCTCGCTCGGCTGGCTGAAAACGGTGCGCGTCGGCGTGCCGGTGGTGGTGGTCGGCAACGTCACGGTCGGCGGCACCGGCAAAACGCCGACCGTGATCGCACTGGTCGAGGCATTGCGCGCTGCCGGCTTCACGCCCGGTGTCGTCTCGCGCGGCTATGGCGCGCGCGTGAGCACGCCGACGCCGGTCACAGCCGGCTCGTCGGCACGCGTCGGTGGCGACGAACCGTTGCTGATCGCGCGCCGCACCGGCGCGCCGGTGTGGGTCTGTCCGGACCGTGTCGGCGCCGCCCAGGCGCTGTGCGCCGCGCACCGCGACGTCGACGTGATCGTCAGCGACGACGGCCTGCAGCACTACCGGCTCGCGCGCGACGTCGAACTCGTCGTGTTCGATCACCGGCTCGGCGGCAACGGCTTCCTGCTGCCGGCCGGGCCGCTGCGCGAGCCGCTGTCGCGCCGCCGCGACGCGACGCTGATCAACGATCCGTATGCGCGCACGCTGCCCGCGTGGCCGAATACCTTCGCGCTGCAACTCGCACCCGCCGACGCGTGGCATCTCGACACGCCGTCGCTGCGCCGCCCGCTCGCGCAATTCGCCGGGCAGCGCGTGCTAGCCGCCGCCGGCATCGGCGCGCCCGAGCGTTTTTTCGCGACGCTGCGCGCGGCCGGCCTCGCGCCCGCGACCCGCGCGCTGCCCGATCACTACGCATTCGAACGCAATCCATTCGCCGATCTCGACGCCGACGCGATCCTGATCACGGAAAAGGATGCGGTAAAATTGGGGTCCTGGCACGACGCGCGCATCTGGGTTGTCCCGGTCGAAGCCGCGCTCGATCATCGCCTCACCGCATTAGTCGTGGAGAAAGTCCGTGGACGCTCGCCTGCTTGAAATTCTCGTCTGCCCGATCTGCAAGGGCCCGCTCAGCTACGACCGCGCCGCGCAGGAACTGATTTGCAACGCGGACAAGCTCGCCTACCCGATTCGCGACGGCATCCCGGTGATGCTGGTCGACGAAGCGCGGCAGACCGTCGAAGGCACGCCGGTCGATCTGAACCCGGGCTCGATTGCCTGACGCGTGCCGGCGGGAGAGCTGCATTGGGGCACGCAACCTCGGTACGCGACCTCGACACGCAACCTCGCACCAATGCGGATTGCCGCGGATCCGCGCCTCATCGATCGTCAATCGCTTGCGCTTTTCCCGTGTACGGCTGAATACGTGTGGGTTCGCATCCTCGCCGCGCACGCAAGCGCCCGTTCCAATGCCTGCCCATCCTCTCGTCGCCCGTCCCTGATCCGATGACCCACTCTGCCCCTCACCCGTTTATCGCCGTCGTGCCGGCTCGCCTCGCATCGACGCGACTGCCCAACAAGCCGCTCGCGGATATCGGCGGCAAACCGATGGTCGTGCGGGTCGCGGAACGCGCACGCGACTCGGGCGCGCAGCAGGTGCTGATCGCGTCCGACGAGCAGGCGGTACTCGACGCAGCGCACGATCACGGCTTCGATGCCGTGCTCACGCGCGCCGATCACCCGTCGGGCACGGACCGTCTCGCGGAAGTCGCAACGCGCTTCGGCTGGAGCGACGACACGATCGTCGTCAACGTGCAGGGCGACGAGCCGCTGATCGACCCGGCGCTCGTGCGCGGCGTCGCCGCCCATCTCGCGGCAACCGGCGGTTGCGCGATCGCCACCGCCGCGCATCCGATCACCGATCCGGCCGAAATCTTCAATCCGAACGTCGTGAAGGTCGTGCCCGACGCGCGAAGCGTCGCGCTCTATTTCTCGCGCGCGCCGATCCCGTGGGCGCGCGACGCATGGCAGCCGCACTGGCCGAACGTCGCGTCGATGCCGGCGCCGCCCGCGCCCGCGGTCGTATATCGGCACATCGGCCTGTACGCGTATCGCGCGAAATTCCTGCGCACGTACCCGAGCCTCGCGATCTCGCCGATCGAGCAGGTCGAAGCGCTCGAACAGCTACGCGCGATGTGGCATGGCGAACGCATCGCGGTGCTCGTCACGCACGACGTGCCTCTGCCGGGCGTCGATACTCCCGCCGATCTCGCGCGCGTACGGGCTTTATTCGGGTCTTGAGCGCCGGAAGCCATGGCATAATCGGACGCTTGTGCGCGTCTCCGATCGAGCGCGGCATTCGGGGTTGTCCAGTCACGCCGTTGACGTTTTGCAGCGCCGTCGCAGTGCGACGTGCAGCGCGAGACATGACACGACGGCCGATGCGGGCCCCGGCAATGCCGTCCGGAGAATCGCCGCGCCGGCAAAGAATTCACATAGATCTGGAGATATCACATGCGTTTGATCCTGTTGGGTGCACCGGGCGCTGGCAAGGGCACTCAGGCGAACTTCATCAAGGAAAAGTTCGGCATCCCGCAAATTTCGACCGGCGACATGCTGCGCGCGGCCGTCAAGGCAGGCACGCCGCTCGGTCTCGAAGCGAAGCGCTTCATGGACGCGGGTGAGCTGGTTACCGACGAACTGATCATCAATCTCGTCAAGGAGCGTCTGCAGCAGCCCGACTGCGCGAACGGCTATCTGTTCGACGGCTTTCCGCGCACGATTCCGCAAGCCGAGGCGATGAAGCAGGCCGGCGTCGCGATCGACTACGTGCTGGAAATCGACGTGCCGTTCGACGAGATCATCGTGCGCATGAGCGGCCGCCGCTCGCACCCCGCTTCGGGCCGCACGTATCACGTCAAGTTCAATCCGCCGAAGGTCGAAGGCATTGACGACGTGACCGGCGAGCCGCTGATCCAGCGCGACGACGACAAGGAAGAAACGGTCAAGAAGCGCCTCGAAGTGTACGAATCGCAAACCAAGCCGCTGATCGAGTACTACAACAGCTGGGCAAAAAACGGCGATGCGTCGAGTTCGTTGAAGGCACCGGAATACCGCCGTATTTCGGGCCTCGGCAGTGTCGACGAAATCCGTGGCCGCGCGTTCGACGCATTGAAGTAAGCGCCGCCTCGCCGTTGGCCTTCGATAAAAAACCCGCCGATATGGCGGGTTTTTTATTATTCGTCAGCCGACACGCGGATCGCGGACCGTCGTCTGCCGGCCGCGACCTCGCCCGCTACTTTTCTTTCCGCATTGCAACACAGCCGCTACAATCGATCGTCGAAAACGATTCGATTGAAACGGTATTGAACAACCGTAGCAAAGGAGAAGACATGGAGATTCGTGACAACGTGTTCCTGATCACCGGCGGTGCATCAGGGCTGGGCGCCGCCACCGCACGCCTCATCGTTGAGAACGGCGGCAAAGTCGTGCTCGCCGACCTGAATCTGGACGCGGGCGAAGCGCTTGCGAAAGAACTCGGCGGCGTGTTCGTGAAATGCGATGTGAGCCGCGAAGAAGACGCGCTCACGGCCGTGCAAGCCGCAACGAAGCTCGGCACGCTGCGCGGTCTGGTCAATTGCGCGGGCGTCGCGCCGGCTTCGAAAACGGTTGGCAAGGACGGCCCGCATCCGCTCGATCTGTTCGCGCGCACGATCTCGATCAATCTGATCGGCACGTTCAACATGATCCGGCTCGCTGCGGCGCAAATGTCGAAGAACGAACCGAACGCCTATGGCGAGCGCGGCGTAATCATCAACACGGCATCGGTAGCCGCGTACGACGGCCAGATCGGCCAGGCCGCCTACGCGGCGTCGAAAGGCGGCGTGGTCGGCATGACGCTGCCGATCGCACGCGACCTGTCGCGCAACGCGATCCGCGTGATGACGATCGCCCCCGGCATCTTCGAAACGCCGATGCTGCTCGGCATGCCGCAGGAAGTGCAGGACGCGCTCGGCGCGATGGTGCCGTTCCCGCCGCGTCTCGGCAAACCGGCCGAATACGCGATGCTCGCGAAGCAGATTTTCGACAATCCGATGCTCAATGGCGAAGTGATCCGCCTGGACGGCGCAATCCGCATGCAGCCGAAGTAAGACGAACACAGCCGTCGCGCGCGTTCGCGTGCGGCTATCGGCATACAAGAACGCCTGCACATGCATGACTCATGTGCAGGCGTGGTTGTTTTTACAGACCGGACTGTGTGTCGCTAAGCGCAGCCGTCTTGCCGCGTGCGCTGCCGCAACTCGTGCAACTGCGACTCGACGACCGTTGCATCCTCCGCATCCGGGCGATCGCCGAGATAATTTTCGAGGTCTTCGAGCGCCGGGCGCAGATAGTCGAGCCGCGCGTACGCAAAGCCGCGATCGCGCACTTCCTCGATATTCTCCGGCAGCAAGATCACGAGCCGCTGCTGCACCGCCAGCAGACGCTGCCAGCGCTCGGTCTGCAGATAGATTGCCTTCAGATTGCGCAGCATCCGCGCGACGATCTCGCGGCGCGTGGCCGGCTGCAACAGCATGCGCAGCGCGCGGCCGATCGAATCGCCGACCGACGCCACATAGGGCTCCAGCATCTCGACCATCTGCGACTCGGACAGCGAATGGCCGGTGGTCGGGTCGAGCATCACGTCGCCGTCGGGCGTGGTCACGCGCAGCAGGAAGTGACCCGGAAACGACACGCCACGCACCGGAACGCCGATCTGCTCGGCCATCTCCAGATACAGCACCGCGAGCGAAATCGGAATGCCGCGACGGCGCTTCAGCACGACGTTCAGATGACTGTTGTCGGGGTCGTAGTAATCGTTCAGATTGCTCGCGAAGCCAAGCTCACGGAAGAAAAAACGATTCAGAATACCGACCTTCTGGCGGATGTCCGCGTCCTCCGGCATGCGGCGCCGCAGACGCAGCACCAGTTCGTCGATCTCGGCCAGCGCGCCTTGCAGATCGAGGTCGGGATAAGCGTCCTGCGCGAGCGACAACGCCGTCTCCGTCAACGGCAGACTTTCGTCGTCGGCAACGAGCGTGCTGAAATAGTCGAGAACCCGCGTCATCGTGATCACTTCACCCGCCTTTTGAAATACGCGTACTTGAAGCCCATCAGCCAGAGCATACCGAAATATAGCGCGGCGAACAGCACGAGGCACGCGCCGAGCAGCACGATACGGTCGAGCGGCCGGGTATGCATGCCGATCCAGTCGAAGCTGATCGCGAGCCAGCGCATCGCCCCGGCGAGCACGAGGCAGGCGCCGAGCAGTTGCACGAAGAACTTGAGCCAGCCGCGCGACGGCATATAGATACCGCGCTTGCGCAGACCGGCGAACAGCAGCAGCGCGTTCACGCAAGCGCCGAGCCCGACGCTGAGCGTCAGGCCCGCATGCGCGAACACCGGCACGAACACATAGTTGCTCAGCTGCGTGACGATCAGCACGCCGACGCCGATTTTCACCGGCGTCTTGATGTCCTGCTTCGCGTAGAAGCCGGGCGCGAGAATCTTGATCAGGATCAGGCCGATCAGTCCGACGCCGTAGGCGGCCAGCGCGCGGCTCACCATCACGACCGAGTTGCCGTCGAACTTGCCGTAGTTGAACAGCACCGCGGTCAACGGTTGCGCGAAGAAGAACAGCGCGACGGCGCTCGGCGCGGCGAGCAGAAACGTGACGCGCAAGCCCCAGTCGAGCAGCGACGAGTACTCGTGCGGATCGGCATCGACATGCGCTTTTGACAGGCTCGGCAGCAGAATCGTGCCGAGCGCGACGCCGAGCAGCGCGGTAGGGAATTCCATCAGCCGATCCGCGTAGTTGATCCACGACACCGCGCCCGGCCCGATGCGCGACGCGATATTCGTGTTGATGATGAGGCTGATCTGCGCGACCGAAACCGCGAACATCGCCGGCACCATCTTCGCGAGCACCCGCTTCACACCGCGATGCGCGAGCGCGCGCAGCGGATTGAGGCCGATGCGCGGCGCCATGTCGATTTTCTTCAGGCCCGGCAACTGCACGATGAACTGCAGCACACCACCCACGATCACCGCCCAGGCGAGCGCGTAGACCGGCGTTTGCAGACGCGGCGCGACGAACACCGCCGCGACGATGAACGCGACGTTCAGCAGCACCGGTGCGAATGCGGGCAGCGAGAAGTTCTTGTACGTATTCAGCACGCCGGACGCGAGCGACGTCAGCGAGATGAAGATGATGTACGGGAACATGATGCGCGTCATCGCAACCGCGAGCTGATATGCGTGGCCCTCGTGCGCGAGCCCCGAAGCGACGACGAACACGACGCCGGACGCGCCGATCACGCCGATCACCGACAGCACGGCAAGCGCCCACGCGAGCACGGTCGAGGTCGCGTCGACGAGCGCCTTGGTCGCGTCATGACCTTGCTGGTTCTTGAACTCGGCGAGGATCGGCACGAATGCCTGCGAGAACGCGCCCTCGGCGGAAATGCGGCGCAGCAGATTGGGGATGCGGAAGGCGACGTAGAAAGCGTCGGTGTATTGACTGGCGCCGAACGCACGGGCGATCAGCGTTTCACGGGCCAGTCCGGTCACGCGCGACAGCAGCGTGAAGCCGCTGACCGTCAGCAGGGCTCGGAATAGATTCATGGGGCGCTTATTATACGGGTCCCGCCAATGCGGGCGACGAGCCGGAGATCGATTCGGACCGATTTGCCGGGCGGACGTTCGCTCCGATTGGAGACAAAAGGCGACTTTGGTGTTTTTCTGTCGTTTTTCAGCTACGGCGACTGGAGTTTGCCGTGCGATCCGTAACCGGCCCTCGTACTCGCATCTTCATCGTGGCGCGCTTCGCCGCTGGTGGCTTCGCGGGGCACGGAGCACAAACGCGGGCGCCCGTATGGCGCCGCGCGCTCGGCAGCGATGGTCGCAGCTTTCTCGTTGCCACGTGCCTGATTTTGTTGCTATAATCGCCGGTTTCGAAGCTCGCTCAATTTTCGAACGGTTGTCGAACAGGATTCTCGGGTAAGCGCAACGCTGCCTTGCGATCCACTCGAATAGCCGGGAATACGAGCCTGCCTTCGCGTAGTTTGATCGATTTTTTCGACACTTTTGCGCTCCTGGACAATCGCTTCCAGGGGTTCGGATCGAGAAGCAGCACCTCGCCTCACGAAGTCATTTCGAAGGCCGGGTACTGGAAACAGGAACAGGATAAGGAACCGTCATGGCTAACTCCGCACAAGCACGCAAGCGCGCCCGCCAGGCCGCGAAGGCAAATTCGCACAACTCGGCACTGCGCTCGAAGTTCCGCACGGCTATTAAGGCCGTCCGCAAGGCAATCGACGCAGGCGATCAGGCTAAGGCCGCAGAAATCTTCAAGGCATCGTCGAAGACCATCGACATCATCGCCGACAAGAACATCATTCACAAGAACAAGGCAGCTCGTCACAAGAGCCGCCTCGCTGCAGCCGTCAAGGGTCTGCAAGCGCCCGCAGCGCAGTAATTCCGGTCGGCCCGCTTCGGCGGGCTACCTCCTGTTTCCGCTGCACAAGAAGCCCGCTCTCGCGGGCTTTTTTGTTTGCGCTTCGTGCATGCGGAACCCGCCGGGACCGCGGCAGCGGTACAGCCGCCGTCGCTTGCCGTCGGCCGACCATCGCTGATGCCCGAATCTCCCGGCCACAAAAAAACCCGCTGCTCGCGGGTTTCTGTTTTTTGCCGGTCAGGCTTGCGTCAGATCACGTGCCGTTTAGCTGGCGGCGGCGCATGTTCGAGTTCCAGCTCGCATGCCTCGGTCACGACGAGGTCGTTGTCTTTCGCGAAGTTGAGTACGAAATCGAAAGCCATCGGCTCGATGTCACGCAGACGCGAATCGAGAATTACGCATTTGAGATCGCCGATCATGGTCGGCCGCACATACAGCGAGTACTGCATATAGGCGTTCGGCCCCTTCCTCACGCCCGGCCCGAACGACGACATCACACCCGCAAGCCGCTCGGACCAGTCGCTCGGCCGAAACTTTTTTCCGGTCGACGTAATGCCCTGAATGAAATATTCGATTGGAGCTGCTTCGGCCATGTAGGAATACCTGTGTGACTGCCCAGCGCAGCGACGGCAAACCGGCAACGTACCGGTCAGGCGCCGGAACTCGCCGCGCACGGCATGGGCAAGCGCTTGCGACCCGCCGGCAGCCCGCAAGACCGGCGCCGACGCAACAATGACCAACCACACCACGAGAACCGCTGCGGGATACCGGCTGAACCGCCGTCGAGCCTGCGATGACGGCCACGCCGCGGCGGCTTTTCGCGCCGCGTGAGCCGCGCTTTCGAATGCGAAACGCAGGTCTGCCGGGCTTTGGGATAACCCGCAGATTATAGCGCAGCGCAGAGCCTTTTTCCGCAGCGCACACAGGCGCTTTGCGACCATGCGCAATGCTTTCAGCCAGCTTGCCGCGCGTTCTCGCCGACTCGTCAAACGGGGAGAAATCCTTTATGCTGCATTGAGTTACCACAAACGACGGCGGCGCCGTCCGGCAATCCTGCCGGGTGAGACCGCCGTATTTGTTTCATGACCGCCAAGAAAATTCGCCACTACCTGCAGTTCAAGGATTTCTCGCTGGAAGACTACGAGTACGTGCTGGAACGCGCGCGCATCCTGAAACGCAAATTCAAGAACTACGAGACCTATCACCCGCTGCACGACCGCACGCTGGCGATGATCTTCGAGAAGAATTCGACGCGCACGCGCCTGTCGTTCGAAGCCGGCATCTTCCAGCTCGGCGGCCACGCGGTGTTCATGAGCACGCGCGACACGCAGCTCGGTCGCGGCGAGCCGATCGAAGACGCCGCGCAAGTGATCTCGCGAATGGTCGACATCATCATGATCCGCACGTTCGGCCAGGACATCATCGAGCGCTTCGCCGAAAATTCACGCGTGCCGGTGATTAACGGGCTCACGAACGAATATCACCCATGCCAGGTGCTCGCGGATATCTTCACGTACTTCGAGCATCGCGGCCCGATTCGCGACAGGACGGTCGCGTGGGTCGGTGATGCGAACAACATGCTGTACACGTGGATCGAAGCCGCGCAGATTCTCGGCTTCAGGCTGCGCCTGTCCACACCGCCCGGCTACAAGCTCGATCGCGCGCTCGTCGCGGCGGAAAGCGCACCGTTCTACGAGGAATTCGACGACCCGAACGAGGCCTGCACGGGCGCCGATCTCGTCACCACCGACGTCTGGACCAGCATGGGCTTCGAAGCCGAGAACGAAGCGCGCAAGAAGGCGTTCGCCGACTGGTGCGTCGATGCTGAAATGATGGCGCGAGCCAATCCGGACGCGCTGTTCATGCACTGTCTGCCCGCGCATCGCGGCGAAGAGGTCAGCGCGGAAGTGATCGACGGGCCACAAAGCGTGGTGTGGGACGAGGCGGAAAACCGTCTGCACGTGCAGAAGGCTTTGATGGAATTCCTGCTGCTCGGCAAACTCAATCACTGAGCGGCAAAAGCGGCAGCGGCATCGGCACCTGCGCCGGCAACGCGTAGCGTTTCGCGAAGCCAGCGCGCCATCGAAAACACTGTCGGACGACACGACAAAAAAAAGGCGCTGGCAGAAAACTGCCAGCGCCTTTTTTCATTCTTCCGCGTCGCAAGCGGCGGTTTATGCCGCACGCCCAAGTGGTTCGGCGCGCCGTGCTGAATCGCTTGCGCGAGCGCCCGTATTCTCGCGACGCGGAAATTCACGATCGATCACAAGCAAACCGGCTCCGCTTCCAGCTCCACGCCGAATTTTTCGCGCACGTCGCGCTGAATCGCCCGCGCAAGCGCGAGCACTTCCGCGCCGCTCGCGCCGCCGCGATTCACGAGCACCAGCGCCTGCCGCTCATGCACGGCCGCCGCGCCCATCGCCCGGCCTTTCCAGCCGCTTCGGTCGATCAGCCAGCCCGCGGCCAGCTTCACACGCCCATCGGCCTGCGGATACGACACGACCTCCGGCTCGCGGTGCTTCAGCGCATCGAACTGCCCAGCATCGATCACCGGATTCTTGAAGAAACTCCCCGCGTTGCCTAGCTCGAGCGGATCCGGCAGCTTCGCGCGCCGCACGGCCACCACCGCGTCGAAGATCGCCTGGGCAGTCGGCTGCTTCGACGTGCCGCTTACGCCATCAACGGCGCCCACGCTGTCGGCTTGCCCCGTGGTTGCCGCATAACCGCGCGCCGCCAGCTCGCGCGCGAGATCCGCATACCCGGCGCGCGGTTGCCACGCCTTCGGCAGACGAAACGTAACTGACGTGATCACGAAACGCTCGCGCCCTTCCCGCTTGAAAAAGCTGTCACGGTAGCCAAACCGGCACGCCTGCGCGTCCAGCTCGACGGCTTCGCCTGTTGCAAGCTCGATCGCCCGCAGCGACGCGAAGCGCTCGCACATTTCGAGCCCGTACGCGCCGATGTTCTGGATCGGCGCCGCGCCGACCGTACCCGGAATCAGTGCGAGGTTTTCGAGACCGGGTAGCCCTTGCGCCAACGTCCACGCGACGAAGTCGTGCCACGGTTCGCCGCCGGCCGCCTCGACGTACCATGCGTCCGGATCCTCGCGTATGACACGCAGCCCCCGCAGCCCGACCAGCAGCACGAGCCCGGCGAAATCGCCGCTCAACACGACGTTGCTGCCGCCGCCGAGCACGAGGCGCGGCAGGCCGGCGACGCGCGGATCGCGCACCGCGGCGAGCAGTTGCTCCTCGCGCTCGATCAGGCACGCAAACCGCGCGCGCACATCGAAGCCGAACGTGTTGTGGGCTTTCAGCGGGTAGTCTGCAACCAGCGCGGCAACCAGCGGAGCAGCGGAGCTGGACGCGCGGTTGTCGGAACCAGCGGGCAAATCAGGTTGGGACATCGCGGATTGGGACATCGGAAGGGAACAGAAAAACAATGAACGCGACGAATGACGACAGCACCGCGCCGCCCCGCGCCGGATCGTGCGCCGTCGCGACACTGCGCGGCGGCCTTGGGCAAAAAGGAATGGCGTCGGTAAAATAACGTCCGGTCCGTGATTATAGCGAGTGCCCCGCGAGCAGCCGACCGGCTGCGTCGCGCACCGCCGCACTATTGGGAGAATGCAATGCCATCGTTTGACGTCGTCTGCGAAGCGAACATGATCGAAGTCAAGAACGCGATCGAGCAGTCCAACAAGGAAATTTCCACGCGCTTCGACTTCAAGGGCTCCGATGCGCGCGTCGAGCACAAGGAAAACGAAATCACCGCCTATGCCGACGACGAGTTCAAGCTCGGCCAGGTCAAGGACGTGCTGCTGTCGAAAATGGCCAGGCGCAATGTCGACGTGCGCTTCCTCGACTACGGCAAGATCGAGAAGATCGGCGGCGATAAGGTCAAGCAGGTGATCAAGATCAAGAAGGGCGTGTCCGGCGATCTGTCGAAGAAAATCGTGCGCCTCGTGAAGGACAGCAAGATCAAGGTTCAAGCCAGCATCCAGGGCGACGCGGTGCGCATCACCGGCGCGAAGCGCGACGATCTGCAAAGCGTGATCGCGATGCTGCGCAAGGACGTGACCGACACCCCGCTCGACTTCAATAACTTCCGCGATTAAGCCGCCGCGCCGGATGCGAGGCTATCGACGCAGCCTCGCACCGACGCTCCAGCGGCAACGGCCGCTACGGCCAGGACCCTTCAAAATCAAAGATCGCCGCCCGCCGCCGGATTCGCCGCCTTCTTCTTGTCGCCGATACGGCTTTCCTGCCCGCGCATCAGCTTGCCGATATTGCCGCGATGCCGCCACACGAGCAGCACGCTCATCACGAGGATCGCGAGCGCAACGATGCGCGGCCCGAACAGGAACACGTAGAAAAGCGGCGCGAACAACGCCGAGCACAGCGCCGCGAGCGACGAATAACGCGTGAAAAATGCGACGATCAGCCAGGTCAGCAACGTCGCCACACCAAGCGTCGGGTTGATCGCAAGCAGCACGCCCGCGGCGGTTGCGACGCCCTTGCCGCCCTTGAAACGGAAGAACACCGGATACAGGTGACCGAGAAACACCGCAATCGACGCAATCGCGATCGACCGGTCGTCGAGCCCGTAGCGCGCGCCGACATGCACGACCAGCCACACCGGCAGCCAGCCCTTGAACGCATCGCCGAGCAGCGTGAGAATCGCCGCCTTCTTGCTGCCGCTGCGCAGCACGTTGGTCGCGCCCGGGTTGCCGGAGCCGTACGAACGCGGGTCGTCGAGCCCCATCGCGGCGCTCACGATCACGGCAAACGACAACGAACCGATCAGATAGGCAACGATAGCGACGATCAGGTTTTGCATCTGGGACTCTTCTCTTATAAGAATCGCGGTCTGACATCCGACACCCCAACCGCATCAGGGCATGCCACTCGAAACAGGGCGGCGCACATTTTACCGAACGCACGCAGGTCGAAAACACTGAGGCAAACGTCTACGCGAGCGGCCGCCAGCGCCGAACGGAACATCAATCGACACTCGCGCACCGCACCGGCTTCGCCGCAAGCAGTTCGGTCAGCACCTTCGGCTCGATACTGACGAGAAAGCCGCGCCGGCCGCCGTTCAGCCAGATCCGCTCCATTTCGAGAATGCTCGACTCGACATACACCGGCATCTGCTTGCGCGTGCCGAACGGCGACGTGCCGCCGATCAGATAACCCGAATGCCGGTTCGCGACCTCGGGCTTGCACGGCTCGACGCGCTTCGCGCCGATCTGCCGCGCGAGGTTCCTGGTGCTGACGGTGCGGTCGCCGTGCATCAGCACGATCAGCGGCTTTGCGTGTTCGTCTTCCATCACCAGCGTCTTCACGACATGATGCTCGTCCACGCCGAGCTGGCGCGACGATTCCGCGGTGCCGCCATGCTCGACGTAGTCGTAAGGGTGCTCGCCGAATTCGACGCGATGGCGGCGCAAGATCTGCGTGGCGGGCGTTTCGGACACGTGTCTGGATTTGCTCATCGGCGCATTGTAATGGCGAGTTTGCACGGCCGCTATTTGCCGAACGGCCAGTTGTGCGGCCCGGAAGATGATCGCGTGGCGCGGCGAACGGCTCGCGCCATATAAGCGGCCTGCCGAACTGAGCGTGCTGGCGGCGCTGCCGGCGGCGTCGACCGGCAAGATTCTGAAGCACCGCTTGCGCGAACTCGTGTAAAACGCCGCGGGCGCGCGCCACCCCGCCCTCAGTCACCCTCAGCCGCCCTCAGCCGCGCGGATGATGCTGCGCATGCAGCGACTTCAACCGCTCGCGCGCGACGTGCGTGTAAATCTGCGTGGTCGAAATATCGGTATGGCCAAGCAGAAGTTGCACGACGCGCAGGTCCGCGCCGTGGTTGAGCAGATGCGTCGCGAATGCATGCCGCAGCGTATGCGGCGACAGCGGCGCATGCACGCCGGCCGCCGCCGCGTGTCGCTTGATGATGTTCCAGAACTGCTGGCGCGTCATGCCTTCCGCGCGCGCGGTCACGAACAGCGCGTCGGCCGCGCGCGCGCCGAGCAGCGCCGGGCGCGCGTCGCGCAGATAGCGCTCGATCCAGTCGTGCGCCTCCTCGCCAAACGGAATCAGCCGCTCTTTCGAGCCCTTGCCGGTCACACGCACGACGCCCTCGTTGAGCCCGACCTCGACGCTCTTCAGCGTAACCAGTTCGGTCACGCGCAGACCGCTCGCGTACATCAGTTCCAGCATCGTGCGATCGCGCAGGCCCAACGGCGTGCCGATATCGGGCGCGCCGAGCAGTGCCTCGACCTGTGCTTCGCTGAGCGTCGACGGAAAACGCGGCGGCTGCTTCGCCGAACGGATGCGCAGCGTCGGATCGGTCGCCGCGCGATGCTCGCGCACTGCCCACGCATAGTAGCGGCGAAACACCGACAGCCGCCGGTTCGCCGAGGTTGCCTTATCCTTTTGCCGCGCCGCGCTGTAAGCGGTGAGATCCGCTTCGCTCGCGGTATCGAGCGAAGCATGGCGCTTGTGCGCGAGCCATTCGCAGAAAAGCCGCAGGTCGCGGCGATAGGCATCGAGCGTGTTGCGCGACAGCCCGTGCTCGAGCCACAGCGCGTCGCAGAAGGCATCGATCGACGCCGAGCCGGTCAACAGCAGCGGCGACGCGACGGCGGCGCCGTCGGTTTCCGTGGCGGTTTCGGTGCTAACGGTCGTGCTCATGTGTACGGCACACCCTCATGCGCGAGCAGCCAGCGCTTCACGTCGCGAAAGAAGCCGTCGCCGCCGTGATGCGCAAAGCCGCCGATGCCGCTCGAACTCACCACGCGATGACACGGAATCACAATCGGAAAGAAGTTCGAGCCGCACGCCTGGCCGACCGCGCGCGGCACGCTGCCCACCTGCCTCGCGAGCTGTCCGTAAGTGAGCACGACACCCGGCGCAATCTCGTTGATCGCCTGCCAGACCCGCCGCTGGAAAGGGGTGCCGACGTCGGCGAGCGGCAGTTCGAATTTCGTCGACGCGTGCTCGAAATACTGCTCGATCTGCGCGGCCGCCTGCCGCGCGAGCGGCGTATCGGGCTCGACGTTGCGGGTCGATTCGGGCAGATAGACGATCTCGCGCACGGCCTCGCCTTCGAGACGAATCCCGACCTTGCCGAACGGCGCATCGATCACTGCATTGAACATGTTTGGGTGCTCCTCGTTCGCGTGCTTCTCTATCGCGCGGCTCGAAAACCGCCGCGGCGGGTTCATCCCGCGCATTCACCGGCCAGCCGGCCAGCCTGCCCGCCCGCTGCCGGTACGCTCCGACGACAACCCGCGCATGACGAATTGCCGCTACTTTACGCCGCTTCCAGCGCCCACTCCACATGCTCGCGCACGATCTCCGACGGGTCGTCGGCGCGTTGCCTGAGCGCCCGCACGATCGCCGCGCGCACGTCGGCGGCGAGGCTCGCGGGCGCGGCGCGCAGCGCATTGCCCATGCCGACCGCGAGATTGCGCAGCCAGCTCTCATAACCGATGCGGCGAATCGCGCTGCCCTGCATGCGCGTATCGAATTCGGCGGCGCTCCACGCGAACAGTTCCACCAGCGACGCGCGATCGAGCCCGTGCCGCACGTCGAAATCGTCGACCGGCGCGGGCTGCGCGAACTTGTTCCACGGGCACACGAGTTGGCAATCGTCGCAGCCGTAAACACGATTGCCGATCAGCGGGCGCATGTCCTCGGGAATACTGCCCTTCAATTCGATCGTCAGATACGAGATGCAGCGGCGCGCGTCGACCTTGTAAGGCTCGACGATCGCACCGGTCGGACACGCGTCGACACAGCGCGTGCAACTGCCGCAATGCGAGCCGGGCGTTTGCGGCGCGGTGTCGGGTGACGTGTCGGCGTCGGTCGGCAACGGAATATCGACATAGATTTCGCCGAGGAAAAACAGCGATCCGGCGTCGCGCTGTAACAGCAGCGTATGCTTGCCGCGCCAGCCGATCCCCGCTTTCTGCGCGAGTTCGACTTCGAGCACCGGCGCGGAATCGGTAAACACGCGATAGCCGAACGGCCCGATCGCCGCTTCGATCTTCCCGGCCAGACGTTGCAGACGGTTGCGCATCACCTTGTGATAATCTCGGCCGCGCGCATAGATCGACACCACCGCTGTCGCCGGGTCGGCAAGCCGCGCATGCTCGGCCGCGCGCCAGTCGCGCGCGCGCGGCACGCCTGCGCGCGTGTCTTGCGGCGCGCTTTCAGATGGGCTTTCAGATGGACTTGCAGATCGGCCTTCAGCCGGGCTCGCCGCCGAACTTTCCGGCGTACCCTCACGCACGTCGCCAGCCAGCGTCCGCGCGGGCAAATAAGCGATGCGCGCGGTGATCACGCGTCGCGTGCCGGCCACAAGCTCGGCCGGTCTCGCGCGTTTCATCCCGTGTTTGGCCATATAATCCATCTCGCCGTGGCAACCCGCTTCGAGCCACGCTGCAAGCGGCGCTTCAGCGGCGCGGAGATCGGTATCGCTAATGCCGATCGCCCCGAAACCGAGTTCACGGCCCCACGTCTTGATGTCGAGCGCGAGCGCACGCAGCGCCGCTTCGTCGAAACGATGCGCGGCATCAGTCGATGCTGGCGTGCAGGAAACAGGGGACGTCGGACTTCGGTTCATCACGCCATTTTACGAGAATGCCTGTCCAGCCCGATCAAGCGCAGCCGCCCTCCGCTCCCGTCCTGCTCGAACGCGTCTTCATGCTTGCAGACGAAGCCGCGACGCAGGCGTTCGGCGCGCGCTTCGCCCAGGCGATCGAAAGCGTGCGCGAAGCATCGCGCCAGGACGGTGCGCCAACGGCCACAGCGGCATCCAGCCCAGCCGACGATCACGCATTCCACGGCCTGCAGGTGCAGCTCATCGGCGATCTCGGCGCCGGCAAAACCACACTCGTGCGCGCGACCTTGCGCGGCCTCGGTCACACCGGCCGCGTGCGCAGTCCCACCTATACGCTGGTCGAGCCTTACGTGCTGGCACGGCCCGCCGGGGAACTCGCGCTCTATCACTTCGATCTGTACAGATTCACCGATCCGGCCGAATGGGCCGACGCGGGCTTTCGCGAATATTTCGACAGCGGTGCGGTCTGCCTCGTCGAATGGCCGCAACGCGCGGGCACGCTGCTCGGCGTGCCGGATCTCGTTTTCTCGCTCGGGCTCGACGGCCACGCGGACGCACGCAAACTCGTCGCACGGGCTTATAGCGAATCAGGAAAGGCATGTCTCGAAAGATGTTGATCAAACCGTTCCATTCGATCGAAGCGGCGGCCGGCGCCACGCATAACTGGCGGCGCCGGCAGATCCTGCGCGCGGGCGCATCGACGCTCGTGCTCGGCCTCGTCGCGCCGCGTCTCGCATTTGCAAGCTCGGTGCTCGGCGTGCGCGTGTGGCCGGCGCGCGATTACACGCGCGTGACGATCGAGTCCGACCAGCCGCTGCAGAACACCCAGCAACTGTTGCAGGGACCGGACCGGCTCGTCGTCGATCTGAGCGGGCTCGATCTCGATCAGGCGCTCAGGGATCTCGTCTCGAAAATCACGCCGAACGATCCGCAGATCTCGTCGGTGCGGGTCGGGCAATATCAACCGCACGTGGTGCGCATGGTGTTCGACCTGAAGGGCTCGGTGAAGCCGCAGGTGTTCACGCTGTCGCCGGTCGGCGCGTACAGGTACCGGCTCGTATTCGACCTCTATCCGGCCGTCGCGCCCGATCCGTTGATGGAGCTGCTCGCGCAGAGCGAGCGCAAACAGGAAGCGCTGAACGAGGAAAACAGCGCGCCGCCGGCAACGCTCGCCGGCCCCGGCACGACGCCGCCCGCCGACAACAGCGACGCATTCTTCGAGCGTTACGCGCAGAACGGCGGCAACGCGGACAGCGGCGTGCCGCATCCGCCGGCACACGGCACGACCCCGCCGGGCTTGCCGCCGATCATCGCCAGCAAGCCGGCCAGGCCCGCCTCGCCCGCCGCACCGCCCAGCGCGATCGCGCGCAACAAAGGCAACGGCAACGCCGCGCGCGGTACTGGCGACGATGCGCTCGGCGGCGACGACGACACCTACGCATTCACTACTCCGAAGTCGAGCCGCAGCAACACCGTGCGCCTGCTGACGGTCGCGATCGATCCGGGTCATGGCGGCGAAGACCCCGGTGCGATCGGCGGCGCGGGTACCTACGAAAAACACGTCGCGCTCGATATCGCGAAGAAGCTGCGCGCGAAAATCGACGCGCAGCCGAACATGCGCGCGATGATGACGCGCGACGCCGACTTCTTCGTGCCGCTGAACGTGCGGGTGCAAAAAGCCCGCCGCGTCGGCGCGGACCTGTTCGTGTCGATCCACGCGGACGCGTTCACGACGCCCGAGGCGAAGGGCTCGTCGGTATTCGCGCTGTCCGAACATGGTGCGTCGAGCGCGGCCGCGCGCTGGATGGCGAACAAGGAAAACTCGTCGGACCAGATCGGCGGGATCAACGTCAAATCCGCCGACGCGGCCGTCAACCGCGCGCTGTTCGATATGTCGACCACCGCGCAGATTCGCGACTCGATGCGCTACGGCAACTTCGTGCTGAAGGAAATCGGCGACATCAACAAGCTGCACAAGGGCTCGGTCGAGCAGGCCGGCTTTGCGGTGCTGAAGGCGCCGGACATTCCGTCGATCCTCGTCGAGACGGCGTTCATCAGCAACCCGGACGAGGAGCGGCGCCTGAACGACGATGCGTACCGCGACAGGATGGCGAGCGCGATCATGACCGGCATCAAGCGTTATTTCGCGGCGAACCCGCCGCTCGCGAAGAACCGCATGACGTGATCCGATGCGATGTGACGCGTGCGATGCGTAACGTGACGTGATGCGACGTGATGCGATGCAGGCATCGGTGCCATAAAAAACGGCCTCACGGCCGTTTTTTATTGGAGCTTGCACGTCACCGTCTCACCGCGCGCTCGGGCGGCCGGGATTCACCGCGCCGGCATCAACCGCTGCACGAGCCAGCCGCCGAACACGTTCACCGCGAGCCCCGCCATCACGAGCAGTGCGCCGGCAACCTGGATCGCCGACAATTGCTCGTCGAGCAGCAGCGACGCCGATGCGAGCCCGACGATCGGCACCAGCAGCGAAAACGGCGCGACCTGGCTGGCCGGATAACGCGACAGCAAGCGGCTCCACAAGCTATAGCCGACCAGCGTCGCGATAAAAGCGAGATAAACCACCGCGAAAATCGACATCGCGCTGATGCCGGTCAGCGCGGCGGCAATCTCGCGCGGTCCTTCGAACACGAACGACGCCGCGAAAAACGGCAGCGGCGGAATCAGACTTCCCCACACGACGAGCCCGACCAGATCGACCTTGCCGGCCTTCTTCGTGACGATATTGCCGAGCGCCCACATGCACGCCGCGCACAGCGTGAGCACGAAGCCCGCCACCGACATCGTGTGACCGCCTTGCAGGCCGATCACCGCGAGCCCGGCCGCGGCGATCAGCAGACCCGCGACGTTCGGCAAACGGAAGCGCTCGTGCAGAAACAGCGCGGCGAAGATCAGCGTGAAAAACGCCTGCGCCTGCAGCACCAGCGACGCGAGGCCCGCCGGCATGCCGACGTACATCGCCGAGAACAGAAACGCGAACTGCCCGAACGAGATCGTCGCGCCATAGGCAAAGAGCCAGCGCCACGGCATCCGCGGCCGCTTGACGAAAAACACCGCCGGCACCGCGGCGAGCGTGAAGCGCAGCGCGCCGAGCAGCATCGGCGGCACGCCATGCAAGCCCACCTTGATCACGACGAAATTGACGCCCCACGCGATCACGACGACCAGCGCGAGCAGCAGATCTCTCGGCGACATCCCGGGCACTCCGATGTGAGGTTCGATCCGGCAGTGTAGCGGAGCGCGCGACGCGCAGTAGAATCCACGATTGAACACCCCTCCCTCCACTCTCCCGTCGAGCCTTCCCCATGACTACCTCGATCAAAGCCGTCCTCAAACCGCATTTGCGCGACATCGGCAATCTGACCGTACGGCGAGTGCTGCCGGCGATGGCGGCACGTCTGATCGGCCCGTTCATCTTCTTCGACCACATGGGTCCCGCGACCCTCGAACCCGGCAGCGGCCTCGACGTGCGCCCGCATCCGCATATCGGCCTCGCGACCGTCACCTATCTGTTCGACGGCGCGGTCATGCATCGCGACAGCCTCGGCACCGAGCAGAAGATCGTTCCCGGCGACGTCAACTGGATGACGGCCGGGCGCGGCATCGTCCATTCGGAGCGCACGCCGGCCGAGGACCGCGCGCGAGGCCAGACGATTCACGGCATCCAGACGTGGGTCGCGCTGCCGCTCGCCGACGAGGAAACCGAGCCGTCGTTCGCGCATCATGCGGCCGCGACCTTGCCGGTCGTCGAGCGCAACGGTGTCACGCTGCGCGTGATCGCGGGCACCGCGTTCGGCGCGGTCTCGCCGGTCGCGACGTTCTCCGGCACGCTGTACGTAGCCGCCGACTTCACGCCGGGCAGCGCGTTCGCGCTCGAACCGGAACACGAGGAGCGCGGCGTGTATCTGGTCGAAGGCGATCTCGAGATCGACGGCGCGCCGCTCGAGGCCGGTCAGATGGCGGTGCTCGCGCTCGACGAAACGGTCACGCTCGCGAGCACGCACGGTGCGCGCGTGATGCTGCTCGGCGGCGAGAAGCTCGATGGCGAACGCTTTATCGAATGGAATTTCGTCGCCAGTTCGCGCGAGAAGATCGAAGCCGCGAAGCTCGCATGGACGAATCAGCAAATGGGCAAGGTGCCCGGCGAGACCGAATGGATTCCGCTGCCCTCGCGCAAGTAAATGCAGAGCGCCGGCAGACGTGAAAGACTGACTTGAAAGACTGAGGCGGGCGGCCGAGCCGGTGCTGGGCGGCGGCGACCCGCCACGCAAACGGTAACGACGTCGCCCGGCGATCACCGTCGCACGCCGGCCACGCCGCGCGGGCACGCCGCGCCGCCCGCATTGAATTCACACGATTCGGCCCCAACTGGCAACAAACCGTTTTTATCGACGAGGACGCAATGGACACTACTCTGGCCACTTTCGAACAGGACGTTCTCGCGGCGTCGACGCTCACGCCCGTGCTGGTCGATTTCTGGGCGCCGTGGTGCGGCCCGTGCAAGAGCCTCGGCCCGATGCTCGAAAAGCTCGAAGCCGAGGCCGACGGCAAATGGAAGCTGGTGAAGGTCAACGTGGACGAGAATCACGAACTGGCAGCACACTTCCAGGTACGCAGCATTCCGCATGTGATCGCCTTCGCGGATGGTCAGGCGGTCGATCAGTTTGTCGGCGTGCTGCCGGAAGGACAGCTGCGCGAATTTATCGAACGGCTGGTGCCGCAAGGCGCGCCGGCCGCGCGCATCGAAGCGCAGAGCGCGCTCGCCGAAGGCCGCCGCGACGATGCATACGACCTGCTGCAGGCCGCGCTCGCGTACGACCCCGGTTTCGACGAAGCGCGGATGGACCGCATCGAAATGCTGCTCGAAGACAACCGTATCGACGACGCACGCAACGAAGTCGATCTGCTGTCGCCGAAAACGACACAGGGCATCGACGCCCGCTTCAACGCGATCAAGACACGGCTCGACGCGGTGGATGCCGCCGCGGATCTGCCGCCCACCGATGCGCTCGAAGCCCGCGTCGCCGCCAACCCCGACGATCTGGAAGCACGCTTCGATCTGGCCAGCGCGCTGATCGCGCATCGCAAGTACGCGGGCGCGCTCGAGCATCTGCTGGCGATCGTGCAGCGCGATCGCGCGTTCCGCGACGATATCGGCCGCAAGACGATGTTGTCGGTATTCGATCTGGCCGCGCATCAGCCGGAACTGGTCGCGCAATGGCGGCGTAAGTTGAGCGCGTCGCTGTATTGATCGCGCCGCTTGCCCGGGCAGGCGGCGGCTCGCGGCGCGGCTCGGGCAACGATGCGCCGCGCCGCATCTGATGACGGATGCGGTATCGACGCAATGCGCGGCGCCGGCCCCGCACCTATTCGCCGCAAGGCGGCCGCGGCTCCAGTCAACGCGTCAACGCCAATCCCTCACCCCGCCGTCCGTTTCGCCAGCTCGCGCAGCACATGCGCGGCCGCCGCGAAACCGAAGCTCGCGGTCACGCACACGCTCGAGCCGAAGCCCGCGCAATTCAGGCCGACCGGCCCGGTATGTCCCGGCGACGTGCTCACGTGCCCGGCTTGTTCGTCGATATCGCATACCGCGGCTTCCGGATAGATCAGCGGCTCGTCCGAATACACCGCGCTCACCTTGAACTTCGCCTTCGGCCCACGCGCAAAGCCATGCTGTTTGCGCAACTGGCCGCGCACCTTCGACAGCAGCGGGTCCTGAATCGTCAGCGCCAGATCGTCGATGCGAATGCGCGTCGGATCGAGCTGGCCGCCCGCACCGCCGACCGTGATCAACGGCTGCTTGTGCTCGACGCACCACGCGATCAACGCGGTCTTGGTGCGCACGCTGTCGATCGCGTCGATCACATAGGTGAAGCCGCCACCGAGCGTCGCGGCGAAATTGTCCGGCTCGACGAAGTCTTCGATCAGCCGTACGTCGCAATACGGATTGATCGCCGCGATCCGCTCGGCCATCGCTTCGACCTTCGGCTTTCCGTAGTTGCCGTCGAGCGCGTGGATCTGCCGGTTCGTATTGCTTTCGGCGACGTTGTCGAGATCGATCAGCGTCAACGCACCGACCGCGCTGCGCGCGAGCGCCTCCGCGACCCACGACCCCACTCCGCCGATGCCGATCACCGCAACGTGCGCGCGTTCGAATGCGGCGAGCGCGCTCGCGCCGTACAGACGCGCGATGCCGCCGAAGCGCCGCGCGCGGTCGGCGGCTTCATTCGCATCGAGGCTGGTAGTAAGATCGGATTGCGCAGTGGTGCTGGACATGATGGCAGGGCTCGAAAACACAGGCGGAACGGGAAAGCAATCGCGCGTGGCTGAACGCAACCGCGCGCAGCCGGTATTTTGCCTGATTGCCCCGCTGGCGCATCTCGCATCTCGCATCGACTGGAACTGCGTCACCGATGCCATGCGCGAGTGGCCGGATCAGCCACACCGGCCGCTTCAACGGTGCCGGTCGTGCAAGCCTGGAGGCAGCGCCGCAAGCGTGGATGCTTGCCCGAGCGCCAGGCGGGCCGCGCGACACGCCGCACTACTCGCGCACAAAAAATCGGCTGCTTAGCTATACTTGGCTGACTGTAGCGTTTGCATAAGAGTTCACATAAAAAAATGATCTCACTCGCCGAGCTTCGAAAAAACTATTCGCTGGGCTCCCTCGATGTAGCCGATGTCGACCACGACCCGTTCCGTCAGTTCGACAAGTGGTTCCAGCAGGCGATCGACGCCAAGATTCCCGAGCCGAATGCGATGACGCTTGCCACGGTCGACTCGCGCGGACGTCCGTCGGCACGCATCGTGCTGATCAAAGGAGTCGACGAGCACGGCTTCGTGTTCTACACCAACTACGAAAGCCGCAAGGGCCGCGAGCTCGCCGCCAACCCGCACGCCAGCCTGCTGTTCCACTGGGTCGAACTCGAGCGCCAGGTGCGCATCGAGGGCCGCATCGTCAAAACGGATGCCGAGCAAAGCGATGCGTATTTCGCGTCGCGTCCGCTGGGATCGCGCATCGGCGCGTGGGCATCGAATCAGAGTCAGGTAATTGAAAGTCGCTCGCAGCTCGAGGTGCGGGAGCGTGAAATCAGACTCCAGTACGGCGAAAATCCTCCGCGTCCGCCGCATTGGGGCGGCTATCGTCTCGTGCCCGACGCAATCGAATTCTGGCAGGGGCGGCCGTCCCGTCTGCACGATCGTCTGCTGTTTACCCGCGCGGACGAACACAGCAACTGGCAGATCGCACGCCTGTCGCCCTGATCCAAAGAATCATACCGGCGCGCGCGATAAAAGCAGACGCGGGCCGGCTGGATTGCGTTGCGCGGCTCCGCGGAATGCGCCGTGCGCTATCGCGATCCACATCAGCTTTGCTTTAAATCAACGAACACGGAGAGATCGTATGTTCTGGGAGAAAAAGCTGGCGCAGTGGGTGGAAGACGTCAAAACCAAAGCCAACCTTCCCGCACGCCTCGTGCTGTGGGACGGTCAACAGCATGACTTCGGGCAGTTCGCCGCGCCCCAGGTCACGCTGCACGTCAAGAGCGCAACCGCGCTGCCCTATCTGCTCGAACCGAGCCTCGACAATCTCGGCGAGGCGTATGTGAAGGGCAAGATCGACATCGAAGGCAAGCTGTCGGACATCATCAATATCGGTTACGAGCTCGCGCGTAGCACCGTGACCAGCGCGAGCAAGCTCGCGCGCGTGCGCCGCTACTTCAATCACTCGAAAACGTCGGACAAGAAAGCGATTCAGTACCACTACGACGTGTCCAACGAGTTCTACAAGCTGTGGCTCGACGAGAACATGGTCTACTCGTGCGCGTACTTCGAGACCGGCACCGAAGATCTCGCGACCGCGCAACTGAAGAAGATCGATCACATTCTGACCAAGATCCAGTTGCAACCCGGCCAGCGCCTGCTCGATATCGGCTGCGGCTGGGGCGCGCTGGTGCTGCGCGCCGCGCAGAAGTTCGGCGCGAAATGCGTGGGCGTCACGCTGTCGCAGAACCAGTTCGATCTCGCGACCGCGCGCGTGAAGGCCGCGGGTCTCGAAAACCAGATCGAGATTCGTTTGCAGGATTATCGCGACATCCCGGGGCAGTTCGATCGCATCACGAGCGTCGGCATGTTCGAGCACGTCGGCCGCAAGAACCTGCCCGGCTATTTCCAGAAGATGCACGATCTGCTCGCCGAGGACGGCATCGCGATGAACCACGGCATCACGTCGAGCGACGCCGAGAGCGGCGAGACCGCGCTCGGCGGCGGCGAGTTCATCGACCGCTATGTGTTCCCGGACGGCGAGCTGCCGCATATCAGCCTCGCGCTCGAATCGATGCAGCGCGGCGGGCTCGAACCGATTGACGTCGAAAGCCTGCGCCGTCACTATGCGCACACGCTCGATATCTGGGCGGACAATTTCGAAGCCCACGCGGACGAAGCGCGCAAGCTGGTCGACGACGAGAAATTCCGCATCTGGCGTGTATATCTCGCCGGCTGCGCGTATGCGTTCGAAAACGACGACGTGTCGATCTTCCAGGTGGTGTGCCGCAAAGCCGGCCGCAGCGCGAAAACCCTGCCGTGGTCGCGCCGCTATATGTACGAAAAACCGCTGTGACGGGCTTGCGCCGCGGCGGCGTGCAGCAAGCGGACGCCACGGCGCAATCCGAACAGCAGGCCGTATATCGATGGACCAGAGCGGGACGAATGAAGCTGAAGAGCCGGTGAACGGTGGTAGTGGCGGCATCGATCACGCGACGGAAAACGCCGCCCAGTTCGATCTGTTCGGTATGCCGGTGGCCGCAACGACGAACGCCACGCCGAAAGCGCCGGCGACAAGCAAGAGCAGGAGTGAGCACGATGTCGCGCCGTCATCGCGCGTTGCGGCGGACGCCGGACCGTCAGCGCGGATGATGGAAGCCGAAGCCGCGTCGTCCAGCGCCGGCTCGCCGGCACCCAGCGCGGCGGCCCGCCCCGAACGCCGGCGCCAGACAAAAGTAGCGAAAGGCAGTGGCGCGGCATCGTTGTGGCAACAAGACGAGGCCGCCGAACCCGCCGAGACCGCGCAAACCGCGTTACCCGACAGCCCCGCTGCCGCCGCTATCGCCGATACCCTCGCCTCCACCGACACGCCGAAAAAACGCCGCGGCCGCAACGTGCTCGCCGCGCCGCCTTCGCCCGAACTGCTCGAACTCGCGGCGCGGTTGCCGCCGCAGATTCACCTCGGCACATCGACGTGGTCGTTTCCAGGCTGGACCGGCATCGTCTACGGCGACGACTACAGCAATAGCAAACTGTCGCGCGAAGGCCTGAGCGCCTACGGTGCGCATCCGCTGCTGAAGACGGTCAGCATCGACCGCTCGTTCTACCAGGCGCTCACCGTCACCGAGTACCTGCGTTACGCGCAGCAGGTGCCCGAGCACTTCCGCTTTATCGTCAAAGCCCCGATGACGATCACCGACGCGACCGTGCGCACCGGGCGCGGCGAGCCGGTGTCGCTGAACCCATGCTTCCTGAACGCGCAGATGGCGATCGACGATTTCGTCACGCCGTGCATCGAAGGACTCGGCACCAAGGCCGGCGCGCTAGTGTTCCAGTTCTCGCCGCTGCCGGACCAGATGCTCGCGCAACCGGCGGTTTTCGTCGAACGCCTCGCGGCGTTTTTCGCGGCGCTGCCGGCGCTGCCGGACGGCAGTTGCTATGCGGTGGAGATTCGCGACGCGAGTCTGCTCACGCCGCGCTTCATCCGTATGCTGAAGACGGCGGGTGTGCGCTACTGCGTCGGGATTCATGCGCGGATGCCGGATCCGCTGCGCCAGGCCGCGGCGCTCGCACTGCTCGACGGCGAGCCGGCCGGCCCGCTGATCGTGCGCTGGAGCCTGCATGGCGGCTTCAAATACGAGCAGGCGAAGGCGAAGTACGAGCCCTTCAATCGACTCGTCGACGAAGACCCGGCGACCCGCGTATCGCTCGCCGAACTGGCCGCGCGCTATGCGCTGGCCGGCCAGCCGGTGGTGATCGCGGTCAACAACAAGGCGGAGGGATCGGCGCCGCTTAGCTGCGTGAAGCTCGCGCGGGAGATTGCGGCTGCCTGCGCGCGCCTCGCTCAGGCGGCGCCCCATGATTCCCAGGCTGCCGCCGAAGCGGCTGGGCAGGCAGCCCCCGTTAGCCCGCCTTGATCCGATGCGCGAACTTCTGGCGGAATTTCGCGACCTTCGGCGCGACCACGAACGAGCAGTAGCCCTGATTCGGATGCTGCGCGAAGTAGTTCTGGTGATACGCCTCGGCAGGCCAGTAGTTGCCGTCTAGCGGCAGCACCTCGGTGACGATCTCGCCGTCGTAGATCCGCTGCCCGGTAATCTCGCGGATCGCCTGCAACGCCGTTTCGCGCTGCGCGTCGGAATGCGTGAAGATCACCGACCGGTATTGCGTGCCGACGTCGTTGCCCTGCCGGTTCAACTGGGTCGGATCGTGGATCGCGAAGAAGATGTCGAGAATCTCCCGATAGCTGATCTTCGCCGGATCGAAGTCGACCTTGACTACTTCCGCGTGACCGGTCTCGCCGTCGCACACCTGCTCGTAGCTCGGATTGCGCGCGTGGCCGCCCGCATAGCCCGACTCCACCGCGTTGACGCCTTCGACGCCCAGATACACCGCTTCGAGGCACCAGAAACATCCGCCGCCCAGCGTTGCAGTCTCGTTCATATGGTTCACCCCAGAATCAGATACGGAAAAATGACCCGGCGGCCAGGCTTCGAGCCGCCACCGGGTCAGAATATATGGTCGAAAACGCGTCAGAAAAGGCATCCGCCGCCGCTGCCCGCGAATAATCACCGAGATCGGCGCGCCCCCGATCGCAGGCCGTGGCCGCCTTCAGCAATTCGCGCGGTGCCGATTATCGAGTATAGGAACGCCGGCGCTCGATGGGTGGACAACGATGCGGCATACGCAGTGCCTGCGGCGCCAGCGTGGCCAATGAAGCACAAAGGTGGCCGCCAGCATGCGGCGCGTGAGTCGATTGCAGTTAAAATCGGCGCATATCGACGATTTTCGCCATGACTTTCGAATCATCCGCTCTGCGCCGCGCGTGCTCATGGCCGCCGGCTTCCACCCAGCCCGCAGCGGGGGCCCTGCCCCGATGAAGCGCGCGAGCCCACCCAACTTCGACCGGACAGCCTTCAAACAGGCGCTCGGCCAGTTCGCGACCGGCGTCACCGTGATCACGACGCGCGCGGCGTCCGGTCAGCTGATCGGCATAACGGCCAGCTCGTTCAACTCGGTATCGCTCGATCCGCCGCTCGTGCTGTGGAGCCTCGCGACGCGCTCGGCATCGATGCCGGTGTTCCGCGCCAACAGTCACTACGTGGTCAACGTGCTGGCCGCGTCGCAGCTCGATCTGTGCAAGCGCTTCGCGACCGTCAAGGGCGACCGCTTCGAAGGCGTGTCGCACGCGGCGGGCGATACCGGGATGCCGGTGCTCGACGGCGCGCTCGCGTGGTTCGAGTGCCACAATCGCAGCCGCTACGAGGAAGGCGACCACGTGATTTTCGTCGGCGAAGTGGAGCGCTGCGGCGTGCATGAGAACGCCGCGGACATCCTGCCGCTGGTGTTCCAGAGCGGCGCGTTCCACGGACTCAAGTTGCTCTGAACGACCTGCCGCGCCGCTGACGCGCGGCCCCTCGCTCACCGCTCGCTATGCGCGGCCCCGTGTCCCGATTTCTTCACCAGCGAAACCGGCACGCCGGAATCTTCCTTCAGCGTCTCGAGCACGATGTTCGAGCGGATGTCCATCACGCCCGGCGCCTTGTATAGCCGGTTCAGCACGAAATCCGAATAGTGTTTGAGGTTGTGCGCGAGAACCCGCAACAGGTAGTGGGTTTCGCCGGTGACGACGAACGCGCCGACCACTTCGGGCCAGTCGCGCAATGCCTCGGCAAAGTGCTCGTGCCAGTTTTGCTGGTCATTGCGCATCGACACCTGCACAAACGCTTCGAGTTCGAATCCCAATACTTCGCGGTTCAGACATGCGCGGTAGTGTTCGATGACGCCCTGCTCCTCGAGCAGACGCAGTCGTCGCAGACATGCCGACGGCGATAGCGAGATGCGCTCCGCGAGGTCGAGGTTGCTGATGCGCCCTTCCTGCTGAAGCACCGTCAAGATACGGCAATCGGTGGCGTCGAGCGAGATCGCGTTCATATTCGGTCTCCGTTTCCCGTTTGGCTCAAATTATGTTCCAAGACAGCGCGAAGAACGACATTTTTTCGCAATCACATTTCACGGCGGGCCCACTATTATTTCCAGATAGACACCTTCCGCCGAAACCGCTATGCGAACTCTTTGGGACATCACCCCTGCTGTCGACACCGCCACCCCGGTCTGGCCCGGCGACACGCCGGTCGGCATCGAGCGCATGTGGCGCATGGAAGCGGGCTCGCCGGTCAACGTCGCGCGCCTGACGATCTCGCCGCACACCGGCGCGCACACCGACGCGCCGCTCCATTACGACGCCGACGGTGCCGCGATCGGCAATGTGCCGCTCGATACCTACCTCGGTTCATGCAGGGTGATTCATTGCATCGGCGCATCGCCTGTTGTGACGCCGCAACACCTGGCCGGCTCGCTCGACGATCCGCCGCCGCGAGTCTTACTGCGCACTTACAGAAACGCGCCGACGCGCGAATGGGACAGCGGCTTTTGCGCGGTCGCGCCGCAGACCATCGACCTGCTCGCCGGGCTTGGCGTCCGGCTGATCGGCATCGATACGCCGTCGCTCGATCCGCAGGAATCGAAGACGATGGACGCGCACCACCGGGTTCGCGCGCACCGGATGGCGATTCTCGAAGGCATCGTGCTCGATGAGGTCGAGCCCGGCGACTACGAGCTGATCGCGCTGCCGCTGAAGCTGAGCACGCTGGATGCGAGCCCGGTGCGCGCGGTGCTGCGCGCGCTGCCCACCGTGCGTTGAGCGGCGATAACCAGACCACCCCCGCAATCACTCCGACCATTCCGACCGAACCCACCATGAACCATCGTGACGAAGCTCTGGCGCTCGATAGCGCCGACCCGCTCGCAACGCTGCGCGACCAGTTTGCGCTGTCGCCGGGCACCATCTATCTCGACGGCAACTCGCTCGGCGTGCCGCCGGCCGCGGCCGCGCAGCGCGCGCAGACCGTGATCGCCGCCGAGTGGGGCGAAGGCCTGATCCGCAGCTGGAACAGCGCGGGCTGGTACGCGCTGCCGCGCCGCCTCGGCAACAAGCTCACGCCGCTGATCGGCGCCGCCGACGACGAAGTCGTGATCACCGACACGATTTCGATCAACCTGTTCAAGCTGCTGTCGGCCGCGCTGCGGCTCGCGAATGCGCGCGATCCGCGGCGCCGCGTGATCGTCTCCGAGCGCTCGAATTTCCCGAGCGATCTGTACATCGCACAAGGGCTGATCGAACAGCTCGATCGCGGCTACGAATTGCGCCTCATCGACGATCCCGCCGAGCTGCCTGCCGCGATCGGCGACGACACCGCGATCGCGATGCTCACGCACGTGAACTACCGCACCGGCTATATGCACGACATGGCCGCGCTGACGCAACTGATCCACGATAAGGGCGCGCTCGCGCTGTGGGATCTCGCCCACTCGGCCGGCGCGGTGCCGGTCGATCTGAACGGCGTCGGCGCGGACTACGCGGTCGGCTGCACGTACAAGTATCTGAACGGCGGCCCCGGTTCGCCCGCGTTCGTGTGGGTGCCGAAGCGCCATCAGGCCGAATTCGCGCAGCCGCTGTCGGGCTGGTGGGGTCATCGCGCGCCGTTCGACATGAACCCGACCTATCGGCCCGATCCGGGAATCGCCCGCTATCTGTGCGGCACCCAGCCGATGGTGTCGATGGCGCTGGTCGAATGCGGGCTCGACGTGTTTCTGCAAACCGATATGCAGGCGGTCCGCGCCAAGTCGATCGCGCTCACCGACCTGTTTATCGAGCTGGTCGAAACCCGCTGCGGCGAGTTTCCGCTCGAGCTCGTGACGCCGCGCGAACACGCGCAGCGCGGCTCCCACGCGAGCTTCGAACATCCGCACGGCTATCAGGTGATGCAGGCGCTGATCGCGCGCGGCGTGATCGGCGACTATCGCGAGCCTCATGTGCTGCGCTTCGGCTTTACGCCGCTGTACACGCGCTTCGTCGACGTATGGGACGCGGTCGAAACGCTGCGCGACGTGCTCGTGCACGAAAGCTGGCGGGCTCCAGAATTTGCCGCGCGCGGCGCGGTAACCTGAGGAAAATGGAATGACCGATCACATGCAGACCCCCGGCTTGCCGGAAGAACCGGCCGCGCAAGGCTGCCCGTTCGGGCATGGACAGCAGCCATCCGCCGCGACGGCAGCCGGCGCCGCCGACAGCGGCTGGCACGACGCGCAGCTCGATTTCTCGCAATCGATGAGCTATGGCGATTATCTGTCGCTCGGCAAGGTGCTCGATGCGCAGCATCCGTTGTCGCCGGATCACAACGAGATGCTGTTCATCATCCAGCATCAGACCAGCGAACTGTGGATGAAGCTCGCGCTTTACGAATTGCGCGCGGCGCTCGAGGCGGTGCATCGCGACGCGTTGCCGCCCGCGTTCAAGATGCTCGCGCGCGTGTCGCGCATCATGGAGCAACTGGTGCAGGCGTGGAGCGTGCTCGCGACGATGACGCCATCCGAATACACCGCGATGCGCCCGTATCTCGGCAGCTCGTCGGGCTTCCAGTCGTACCAGTACCGGCAGATCGAATTCCTGCTCGGCAACAAGAACGAACAGATGCTGAAGCCGCACGCGCATCGCGCGGACGTGTACGCCGAAGTGAAGGCCGCGCTCGAAGCGCCGTCGTTCTACGACGAGGTGATACGGCTGCTCGCGCGCCGCGGCTTCGCGATTTCCGCGGCGCGACTCGAACGCGACTGGACGCAGCCGACCGAACACGATGCGTCGGTCGAGGCAGCGTGGCTCGAGGTGTATCGCAACCCGTCCCGACATTGGGAGTTGTACGAGATGGCCGAGGAACTGGTCGATCTCGAGGATGCGTTCCGGCAGTGGCGCTTCCGTCACGTCACGACCGTCGAGCGCATCATCGGCTTCAAGCAGGGCACCGGCGGCACGAGCGGCGCGCCGTATCTGCGGAAGATGCTCGACGTCGTGCTGTTCCCCGAGTTGTGGCACGTGCGCACGATGCTGTAACGGTCTAGCGCGCCCCCAGCACTTTCGCGGCATGACGCGACATCCTCGCGGATGTCAGCGTCATGCCGCGGCTATTCCCGTTTGATGCAGCACAAGCATCGTGCATCCGGCGACGGGAAATTCAGAGTTATCTGAATTTCGAGAAATGATCCGTATGACAGCATCGGAACCCCATAAAAACAGAAGAGGGTTTCCGATATGTCGGGTGCCGATAACGAAGAAAGCGTGAAGGTCGTACTGAGTGCCCCGCAACTCGCGGCCGTGCTCTCGCGCCAGTCGATCAGCCACACGGAGATGCTGACCAACCGGCTGTGGGGCGGACTGGAGGTCGTCGGCGGCGTGCTGGAAATGGTCGGCGCGGCTGCGCTCTGCGTTTTGCCGGAGCCGACGATGGCAAGCAAAGCCGGCTGTATCGTGTTCGGGGTACACGGCTCGGATACCGTGGCGGCGGGCCTGCGGCAGATCTGGACGGGCGGGGACACCGCGACGCTGACCCGGCAGGGCACGACGAAGCTCGCTGAAGCGATGAAGGCGAGCCCTGACATGGCGAACAATATCGGCCTGTCGCTCGATATCGCCGTGCCATTTGGCTTTGCCGGCTCGATCAAGGCAGCACGCGCTGCTCGTATCACGATGGGCAGGATCAACCTGCACATGCACGAGGCGAAGGCGGGCAGCCAGATCGGCGGTCATACGATTTTGAAACATGTGGGGAGGACTGAGGCGCAGTTGCGGGAGAGGCTCAGGTTGGAGCCGAAGAAGGAAATAGTTTCGTCTTTCGTCAATCTTGAGCAGGCGGAGTGGGCCATATCGGAAACGATGCGTGCAAATGCCTGGAAAATTCAAGCATGGACAAAAGCACCAACAGAACCTCTGAGACTAAACAAGGACGTCGGAAGAAAGGTGGGTTACGCATTGATCAGGAAGACCGACACGTTGGTGGATAGCAGCAAAGTATCAGTTGTCTTGAAATACCGAAGGTATAACGGGATGCCATACTACATTCTTACAGCCATGCTCAGCGACTGATTTCGAGTGAATATCAATACATGAAATACGAGAATCTGGATCAAATGATCGGCGTCTACTTCAACGAAGATTTCGACTATTGGGGAGACACAATTGAAGACCTAGTTCGGGCTTGTGCAAGCCGATGCACGCCCGAAATGATCAACGCGAAAGTGGCCGACATAGACCGCTTCAAGAGAGATCACGCCGGAAATCTTGATGCCGCATTTGAGGAGGAATTCGGCAGGCAGTTCAATCCGACGCTGTGGGGTCATACCACAGCGTCCTTTCTTGACGAATTGAAGCGCCTTCTTCTGAATGAAATGCGGAACCTATAACGGGATGAGGTACTACGGCAATCTCGATCAAATGATCGGCGTCTACTTCAACGAAGATTTCGACTACTGGGGAAACACAATTGAAGAGTTGGTTCGGGCTTGTGCAAGCCGATGCACGCCAGAAATGATTAACGCGAAGGTTGCCGACATCGACCGGTTCAAGAGAGATCACGCTGGAAATCTCGACGCCGCATTCGAGAAAGAATTCGGCATGCAGTTCGATCATACGCTGTCGGGTCACACCACCGAGTCTTTTCTTGATGAGATTAAGCGTCTTCTTCTGAGCAAGTAGTCCGCACTCTCACGGCTATGATCGAACACTGATTTTGCACGGATAGTGATCTATGAAGTACGAAAACCTGTATCAATTGATTTGTGGCCGCTTCCATGAAAATTTCGATCTTTTTGGAAACACCATTGAAGAACTGCTTTTGTCATTTGCCTGCGAATGCACACCGGAAGAGATTAATGTGATGGTCGCCGAAATAGACCGATTCAAGAGCGATCATGCTGGAAATCTCGATGCCGCCTTTGAAGAGAAATTCGGCAGGCAGTTCAATCCGACGCTGTGGGGTCACACGACCGAATCCTTTCTTGACGAGCTGAAGCGTCTTCTGCTGGGCGAAACGCGAAATGTATAACGCAATGCCGTACTACGTCCGCACGCGCTATGGTCCGTGACTGATTTCGCGTGGATACTGATATGAAATACTTCAATCTGGATCAATTGATCGGTGGCTACTTCAATGAAGATTTCGACTACTGGGGGAACACAATTGAAGAGCTGGTTCGGGCTTGTGCAAGCGGATGCACGCCAGAAATGATTCGCACGACGGTAGCCGAGATAGACCAATTCAAAAACGATCATGCTGAAAATCTTGACACCGCTTTTGATGAAGAATTCGGCATGCAGTTCGATCTGACGCTGTCAGGCCACACCACGGCATCCTTTCTTGACGAACTGAAGCGTCTTCTGCTGGGCGAAACGCGAAATGTATAACGAGATGCCGTACTACATCCTCACGGCTATGCTCGACGAGTGACTATGGGCATGGATGCATGAAATATTATGATCTGGGGCAATTGATCCTTGGCTACTTCAATGAGGATTTCGACTACTGGGGAAACACAATGGAAGAGCTGGTCGGCGCTTGCGCAAGCGGATGCACGCCAGACATGATTAACGCAACAGTGGCCGACATCGATCGGTTCAAGAGCGATCATGCTGGAGATCTTGACGCGGCTTTCGAAGAGGAATTTGGCCACCAGTGCAATCCGACCGCGTGGGAGCAAACCACTGAGGCTTTTCTCGACAAGATTAAGCGTCTTCTAAGCGAGTAGCCTGTATTTCCTGCGACCGGAAAACCCCGCACCGCCCGACAACGCTTCCTTATACTTTCACTTCACCGGGCAACCGACAGTGCCCGCCCCCTACCGCGCGGTATAACCCCCATCGATCGGCAAACACACGCCGCTGATCATCGACGCCGCATCGCTCAACAAAAACATAATCGGCGCGGCAACCTCAGCGGATTCAGCAAACCGCCTGAGCGGAATCGCCTGTAAAGCAGGATCGCGTTTCGCCGGATCGCTCCACGCCTCGACCGCCATCGGCGTCAGCGTGACCGTCGGGTTCACGCTGTTCACGCGAATCCCGCTCGGCCCCAGCTCGATGCATAGCGCGCGCGTGACCGCATCGAGCGCGGCCTTCGACGCCGAATAGCTCAGATGCTCGTCGAGCGCGACCAGCGCCGCCTGGCTCGATACGTTGACGATGCTGCCCGCGCGCCGCGCATCGAGCATCGCGCGCGCGACGTGCTTCGCGACCAGAACCGCGCCGCGTGTATTGACCGCCATCACCCGATCGAAGCTCGCGGCCGTCGTATCGATCGCGCGTTCGAGCAACGCGATGCCCGCGCAATTCACGAGCCCGTCGAACGGATCGAGCGACGCGAACGCTTCGTCGATTGCCGCTTCGTCGCTGACGTCGAGCATCAACGGCTCGCAACCGGTTTCCTCGGCAAGGCGCGCGAGTTCGTTGACGTTGCGCGCGGCCGCGACGACGGACGCGCCGCTCGCGCACAACGCTTCGACCGTCGCGCGGCCGATGCCGCTGGACGCGCCCGTCACCAGAATCGAGCGGCCGGAAAAATCGAAAGTGATATTCATGATGATTGCAACCGATGCATAAGGGGCTTTAGCGCCGGATAGAGATCCGTGTACACGCCGAAGCGTTGCTCGTATAGCGCGACGCGCTGCGCGTCGGGTTGCGCGCGCGCGACGAGCGTGACCCAGCCGCCCTGCGCGACCTCGCGCGAAACCAGCCCGACGCCGAGCGCCGCAAGCAGCGCGGCGCCCATCGCCGCCTCGACGTCCTGCTCGATCGTATAGACCGGATAGCCGGTGACATCCGCGATGATCTGCATCCACAGATCCGAATGCGCGGCGCCGCCAACCACGATCAGCTTGTCGTCGAGCGACGGCGCGCCTTTGCGCCCCGCTTCGATGTTGTGCTTCAGCGCGAACGACACGCCTTCGAGCACCGCACGGTACAAATGCGCGCGCGTGTGAAACAGGCTCAGGCCGACGAACGCGCCGCTCGCTTTCGCATCCCACACCGGGCTGCGCTCGCCCATCAGATACGGCAGAAACAGCACGCCATCGGCGCCGGCCGGCACGTTCGCGGCCGACTCTTCGAGCAGCCGGTGCGGATCGCGATGCGGAGCCGCACGCGCGGCTTCGATCTCCGCGTGACAGAACTGCTCGCGATACCACGCCACCGACGCACCCGCGGTAATCGCGCCGCCGAACACATAAATATCGTGCTGACCGTTGAACACATGCGGCATGCTGACGAGGCCATGCCGCGCCTCGACATGCTGATTGATATAGCCCCAGCACATGCTCGTGCCGATCATCGCGACATGCTGACCCGCGCGCGTGACGCCGGCCGCGAACGTCGCCATCGCCGCGTCGACGCCGCCCGCGACGATCGCGGTGCCCGCGTCGAGCCCGAGTTGCGCCGTCCATTGCGACAGCAAGCCGCCCACCACTTCCGACGATTCGACCAGACGCTCGGGCATCATCGTCGCGGGAATGCCGAGCATGTCGAGCGCTTCGTCCGACCAGTCGCGCCTGGCGATGTCGTAGACGCCGCCGATATTGCAGGCCGAACTGTGATCGACCGCCACCTCGCCGGTCAGCAGGTAGGTCACGTATGCGTTCGGCGGCAAGAAATAGCGCGTATGCGCCCAGACATCGGGCTCGTTCTCGCGCAGCCACAGCATCTTCGTGTAGCCGTAGTAGCTGTCGACGCCATTGCCGGTGATCGTATAGAGCCGTTCGACATCGATGTGCTCGCGCACCCAGTCGACCTGCGCGGTCGCGCGCCGGTCCATCCAGATCAGACACGGCGCGAGCGGCCGCATGTCGCTATCGACCGGAATACCCGAGCCGCCGTACAGGCTGCTCACGCACAGCGACCTGATCGAACTCGCGGCGACGCCGGCCGCTTTCGCGTCGCGCACGCACGCGGCCACACACTCGATCACCGCCTTGACCCACACCGCGGGCCACTGCTCGGCCCATAACGGCTTCGGCGTATCGGGCTGATAGCTCGACGCGTGCTGCGCGACGATCGTGCCATGCTGATCGACCAGCAGCGCCTTCGTGCTTTGCGTGCCGATATCGACGCCGATGACGTAGTTCATAGAGTCTCCGTTGACAGCTGACGCCCGACCTTCACGTGCGCGCGCTTCACCCGCGCGGCTTCATCAGCACCTTGATCGAATCGAGCGAATTCGCAATCTTGATCGCCTCGTCCCATTCTTCCAGCGAAAAGCCGTGCGTAACGATGCCCTTCGACGTGACGAGCCCGCGCGCGAGCAGATCGATTGCGATCGGATAGCAATAGGGCCCGAGATGCGCGCCGCGCACGTCCAGTTCCTTGCGATCGCCGATCACCGACCAGTCGAGCGTCGTATCCGCGCCGAACACCGAGAATTCGACGAAACGTCCGAGCTTGCGGATCAGGTCCATCCCCTGGTTCACGCCGATCGGCGCACCGGTCGTTTCAATATAGACGTCGCAGCCATAGCCGTCAGTCAATGAACGGATGATCGCGAGCGCGTCATCCTTCTGAGGATTGATCGTCACGTCCGCGCCGTATTCGCGCGCGAGTGCGAGGCGCTCTTCCACCAGATCGATCACGACGAGTTTTTTCGGCGTTTTCAGATGCGCGACCTGGGTCATCATCAGACCGAGCGGACCCGCACCCGCGATCACGACCACGTCATCCAGCTGCAGATCGCCGCGATTGACCGTGTGAATCGCGCACGCGAGCGGTTCGATGATCGCCGCGTCTTCGAGCGAAATGCCGTCGGGAATCTTGTGAACGATCGCGGTCGGCGGAATGCGCATGTATTCGGCCATGCCGCCGTCCGCGACTTCGCGCTGAAAGCCGAAGATGTTGTGCACTTCGCACATCCAGTACTGGCCGGATTTGCAATAGCGGCACTTGCCGCACGGCACGATCTGCTCGGCGATCACGCGCTCGCCTTTGTTCACACCGAAATGTTCGGCCGCGCCTTCGCCGAGTTCTTCGACATAGCCGAAGAATTCGTGGCCTGGAATCACCGGCGCCTTGACCCACGGGCTGGGCCCGCCCCAGAACATCTTCGCGCCCGAATGGCATTTGCAGTCGCTTGCGCAAATCCCGCACGCGGCGATGCGGATCACGAGTTCATGCGCGCCGGCGCTCGGCTTTTTCACCTGCTCGACACGATAGTCTTTCGGCGCATGACAGACGATCGCGGTCATGTTCTGCTTATCTGTTTGAGTCGTCATTACATGGTCCTGCCAGATAGGAAGTGTTGGGAGAGTTACTTTCTACGGTCGCGGCTGATATAGATCGCAAGCAGAATGATTCCGCCCTTGATCACGTTCTGTACGTATGGATTCACGCCGACCATGTTCAGGCCGTTGTTCAGCACGCCGAGCAGCAGCGCGCCGATCAACGTGCCGATGATCGAACCGCGCCCGCCGGAGATCGACGTGCCGCCCATCACGACGGCGGCGATCGCGTCCAGTTCGAAGCCGACGCCGGCGTTCGGCTGACCGCTCATCAGCCGTGCGGTCAGCACGATCGCGGCGAACGCGGAAGTCAGGCCGGCGATCGTGTAGACCAGCAGCTTCACGCGCGCGACGCGCACGCCGGACAGCCGCGTCGCCTGTTCGTTGCCGCCGATCGCATACACGTAGCGCCCGAACGGCATGCGTTCGAGCAGCACCCACGCAAGCGCGTAGACCACCACCATGATTACGACCGGCGCCTGGATGCCGAGAATCTTGCCGCTGCCGAAGAAGCTGACCCAGTCGGGCAGCCCGTCGATCGGATAGCCGCCCGTGTAGATCAGCGCGAGACCGCGCGCGATGCCCATCGTCGCGAGCGTAACGATGATCGGCGGCATGCCGGCGAACGCGACGAAAAAGCCGTTGGCCGCGCCGAAGCCGAGACCGACCGCGATGCCGACCGCGAGCGCGGCCACCGCGTTCATCCCGGCCACCATCAGCCCGGCCGCGAGCGTGCCCGACAGCGCCATCACCGAGCCGACCGACAGATCGATGCCGCCGGTCAGGATCACGCAGGTCATGCCGACCGCGATGATCGCGTTGATCGACACCTGCCGCAGCACGTTCTCGATGTTCGCGGCCGACAGAAAGCTGTCGCTCGCGAACACCATCACGATGCACACGACGAGCAGACCGATGAACGGATAGAACAGCGTCGAGCGTTTTATCGCGGACCAGCTCAAGCGCACCGGCGTGCCCGGCGTATCGCTCGCGACGCTCGAGGGTTTCGGCGACGAAGGGGGATTAGGCGTGTTCATGATTGGCTCCGAGCGAACCGGCGGTCGCATAGGTCATTACGGCATTCGATTCGATCGCGTCGCCTTCGAGCAGCGCTTCGATGCGGCCCTGCCGGAACACGGCGACGCGGTCGCACATGCCGACGATCTCCGGCAACTCGGACGAGATCATGATGATCGAATAGCCGCGCGCGGTCAGTTCGCGCATCAGCAGATAGATTTCGGCCTTCGCGCCGACGTCGATGCCGCGCGTCGGTTCGTCGAAGATCAGGATGTTGGTGTGGTGATTGAGCCAGCGCGCGATCACGACCTTCTGCTGGTTGCCGCCCGACAGCGTCGCGACCTCGGTATGCATCGACGGCGCCTTCACGCCGACGCGCCTGATGATGTCGGCGGTCGCGCGCGCCTCGCCGCGCTGGTCGATGAAAAAGCGCAGCGACCGGTACTTGCCGAGGTTGTTGATCGAGATGTTCTGCCTGATCGAAAAGTCGGTGATCAGTCCCTCGGTCTTGCGGCTCTCCGGCAGAATGCCGACCCCCGCGCGCAACGCATCGGCCGGATCGGCGAGCTGCGCGGCCGCGCCGTTCACGCGAATCTCCTTCGCGTACGCGCGATCCGCGCCGATCACCGCGAGCGCGGTCTCGGTGCGCCCCGAGCCGACCAGTCCCGCGAAGCCGAGAATTTCGCCTTCGCGCAACGTAAAGCTCAGCTCCGGGCTGTCCTTGAACAACCGCAGGCGCACCACGTCGAGCACGATCTTCGCGTCCGCGCGCAGCGGCGGCTTCGGCGGAAAGCTGCTTTCGATCCGGCGTCCGACCATCATCTGCACGAGGCGGCTCACGTCCGATTGCGCGACTTCGGTCATGCCGACGTACTGGCCGTCGCGCAGCACCGTGATGCGATCGCACACTTCGAATATCTCTTCGAGGTGATGCGAAATAAAGATCATCGCGACGCCCTGCTGCTTCAACTCGCGCATGATCGTGAACAGATGCGCGGCTTCGGCCGGCGTCAACGTCGCGGTCGGCTCGTCGAGAATCAGCACGCGCGCATCGAGCGACAACGCCTTGCCGATTTCGACGAACTGCTGTTGCGCGACGGAAAGCTCCCGGATCGGCACCGACAGATCGATCGCGACGCCGAGCCGCGCGAAAATGGCCGCGGCCGCGCGCCGCATCTTCGCGCGTTCGAGCATGCCGAATCGAGTCCGCATTTCGCGGCCGAGAAACATGTTCTCCACCGCATTCAGATGCGGAATCAGGCTGAATTCCTGAAACACGATGCCGATGCCGGCGGCCACTGCGTCGTGATAGTTCGCGAAACGGCGTTGCTCGCCATCGAGCGTGATCGTGCCTTCGTCCGGCTGGTAAATGCCGCACAGAATCTTCATCAGCGTCGACTTGCCCGCGCCGTTCTCGCCGAGCAGCGCGTGAATCTCGCCGCGCGCGATCTCGAGGTGAATGCGTTGCAGCGCGTTCACGCCGGGAAAGCGCTTGCTGATGTTGTCGAGCTTGAGAATCGTGTCCATCGCGTGTTCCTGTCGCGGGTTGCGGTGCGCGTTGCGGGCTGCCGTGCGCGTCATCGGCGCACGGCAAGCGCCACATGCGTCCGCCTGCGCCGTTACCAGCTAAAGCCCTTCGCGTTGCTCCTGTCGATCGCCTTCACGTCGACCGGAATCTCTTTCGGCACATTGGCGCCCCACTTCTTCGCGAGCGCGACACCGAGCGCGATGCGCACCTGGTCGGCCGGGAACTGCGCGGATGTCTCGATGAATTTCGAATTCGGCTTCTGGATCGCGGCGATCGCTTCGGGCGCACCATCGACGCTCGTCAGCTTGATGTCCTTGCCCGACGATTCGATCGCCGACAGCGCACCCATCGAGCCGCCGTCGTTGACGCTGAACACGCCCTTCAGATTCGGATGCGCCTGGATCATGTTCTCGGTGACGGACAGCGCGGTCGCGCGTTCCTGCTTGCCGTTCTGCGTGTCGACCAGCTTCACGCCCGGCGCTTTCGCGAGCGCCGCCTTGCAGCCGCGCACGCGTTCGAGAATCGGCACGACCGGGATGCCGTCGAGAATCGCGACCTCGCCGCTGCCGCCGATCGACTTTGCGAGGTAGTCGCAGGCCATCACACCCGCGTCGTAGTTCTTCGAGCCGACGAACGAGTCGACCGGACCGTTCGCATTCGCATCGACCGCGACGACCACCACGCCCGCTTTCTTCGCCGACGTCACCGCCGACTGGATGCCGGTCGAATCGGTCGGATTGACGAGCAGGATGTCGATCTTCTTCTGCAGCATGTCTTCGACGTCGCTGACCTGTTTGCTGACGTCGTGATGCGCGTCGGTGACGACCACCGTCGCGCCGATCGACGCGGCCGCGTCGTTCAACGCCTTTTGCATGGTCACGAAGTACGGGTTGTTCAGCTCCTGGAAGGTCATGCCGATTTTCAGCGGCGCGGCCTGCGCGGCCTGGCCAGCCGACATCGCGACGAGCGACAGACCGAACGCGAGTGCAGTAACGCGGCGCGCGAACGGGCGTGATGAAGCCGGCTGCGCGGACGACCCGAAAGCGGGATTGACGGCAGACTGGGAGCAGGGCTGAAAAGCGGATTCCTTCATGGTTGTCTCCTTTTTTTGAAGTGAGCACGCCCGTCACGCTGTGGGCGCACAGCGTGATGCGTGTTGAAACGCGAGTGGACTAGATCAGCGAACTAACACAAATGGACTGCATAACGTGGCGATATAACCGGCCTAAGTGACGGACGACGCGAGCGGATAGGCAACGCCGCCGCGCGGCAAGCCCGGCGCCAGCACGATCGCCGGCGCGTTATCGATGCCCTTGCCGTGCGCGGCCGCCTGCTCGGAAGCATCGCGGCTCGCATCGTTCAGTTGCTGGTAGCGGCGAAATGTCGACGGCGCCATCCCCTTCACCGCGAGAAACTGCCGGTTGAAATTCGACAGATTGTTGAAGCCCGCCTTGAAGCAGATGTCGGTCACACTCAGTGTGTCGTCGGTGAGCAGCTGGCACGCGAGATTGATGCGCATCCGGTTCACGTACTGCACGAACGGCAGCCCGGTATGGCGGCGGAAATAGCGCGAAAACGCGCTGACGCTCTGCCCGGCCAACTGCGCGAGCTCGGATTCGCGCAACTCGTTCGCGAGGTTCTTGCCGATATACGCGAGCACATGATTGATGCGGGTCGCCGCGAAGCTGGTCGGATCGGCCTGATACGCGGGACTGGCGAGCGTTTCGCGATCCTGTGCGTTCACCAGCATTTCGAGCATCGACATGAACAGCACGAGCCGGCGCAGCCCGCGCGCCGCAAGCAGTTCGAGAAACAGCGGCTGGATCTGCGCGGAGGTTCGTGGGCCGAACGACAGGCCGCGGCGCGCGTCGGCGAGCAGCGCCTCGACCTGGCGCCACTCCGGAAAACTGTCGACGCAGTTCGACACGAACTCCTGACCGAACTGCACGACCAGATTGCGCTGCGCGACGCTTTCGCCTTCAGGTACGTCGCTGACCCAGTTGTGCGGCAGGTTCGGGGCCATCAGCACCAGGTTGCCGGGCGCGAAGCTGCCGATGTGATCGCCGACGAACATCTTGCCGGTCGTCGCGACGATCAGGTGAATCTCATACTCGGGGTGAAAGTGCCAGCGCACCGTGCGATACGGATAGCCATGCGACCACACCTTGAACGATTCGTCGGGGCGCACCGCGACGATTTCGAGATCAGGTTCCACTGTCTGCCTCCATGAGACGGCCCGCGCTCTGAATGGTCCCGATACGCGCGCCGCCAGACTTGATCTTGTAGAGCAAAAAGTAACCGTCAAACGCGCCGGCCACCACTCGAAAAGAGACCGCGGATCGATACTTTTTTGCATTCGGGTTAGCCCCGACGCGGATAAAGTCAAATTTGGTGCAATGCAAAATCGGGCGGCAAAGTCTTGGCGCCGCATCGGCAGGCGTGCTCGCGGCAACTGGCGACGGCTCGCCGGCGCCCGCCCAACCGATGCCGCGCTGCGTCACGAAAACCCCGCGCCGCCGCCTTGACTTTCGCTTCACCGGGTACGATCATTCGCTCACATACAGAGCAAATGCTCTATACACGTAACGCGCGCTTCGAGCCGCGGACGCCTGGAACCACGGAGACGCACATGAACAGCGGGCAAGGCAGCGGCGCGGCCGCACACGTGATCCTGCACATCGGCGCGGGATCGTTTCATCGCGCGCATCAGGCGTGGTATCTGCATCGGCTCAACGAGGCGAAAGCGGCCGGCGATCCGCACTGGTCGCTGACGGTCGGCAATATTCGCGGCGATATGAATGCGGTGCTCGACGCGCTCGCCGCGCAAAACGGCGTGTACACGCTCGAAACTGTCACGCCGAAGGGCGAGCGCGCGTACGAGACGATCCGCTCGATCGAGCGCGTGCTGCCATGGACTGAAAATCTCGCCGGCCTGATCGAGGCCGGCGCCGATCCGGCCTGCAAGATCATCGCGTTCACAGTCACCGAAGGCGGCTATTACCTCGACGAGCACGACCGGCTCGACACCGCGAACCCGGACCTCGCCGCCGATCTGGCCGGCGGCCATACGACGATCTACGGCGCGCTCGCGGCGATTCTCGAGGCGCGGATGAAGCGCGGCGCGGGGCCCGTCACGCTGCAGACCTGCGACAACCTGCGCAGCAACGGCGAGCGCTTTCATGCGGGGATGAGCGAGTTTCTGCAGCGGCGCGGCGCCAAGGATCTCGCGCAATGGTTCGACGGCAACACGACCAGCCCATGCTCGATGGTCGATCGCATCACGCCGCGCCCGACGCCCGACGTGCGCGAACGCGTCAAGGCCGCAACCGGCGTCGACGACGCGAGTCCGGTGATAGGCGAGGCGTTCATCCAGTGGGTGATCGAAGACCGCTTCATCGCCGGACGCCCGGCGTGGGAGAAGGCCGGCGCGGAACTCGTCGATTCGGTGCTGCCGTACGAGGAAGCGAAGATCCGCATCCTGAACGCGCCGCATAGCTGCATCGCATGGGCGGGCACGCTGGTGGGGCTCAGCTACATCCACGAAGGCACGCTCGACGCCGACATCCGCCAGTTCGCCTACGACTATGTGACCGAGGACGTGATCCCGTGCCTGAGCCCGAGTCCGCTCGATCTCGAACGTTATCGCGACGTCGTGCTGGAGCGCTTCAGCAATCCGCATATCCTCGATACGAATCAGCGCGTCGCCGCCGACGGCTTTTCGAAGCTGCCCGGCTTTATCGCGCCGACGCTCGCGGAATGCTTCGAGCGCGGCGCGACGCCGGCGGCGACCGCGATATTGCCCGCACTGTTCTTCCGCTTTCTCGAACGCTGGCACACCGGCAGGCTGCCGTACGTGTATCAGGACGGCGTGATGGACGAGCGCGTCGCGCACGGCTTTTTCACCGCGCCCGAGCCGCTGCGCGCGTTCGCCGCCGACAAGCTGCTGTGGGGCCGCATGGCGCAGACGCCCGAACTCGAAGCGGCGCTCGCCGGTGCGCTCGCGCGTGTCGACGCATGGCTCGCGAAACGCGGCGCGGCGTGAACCGCTAGCCGCGTGGGCGGCCGAATGAGCGGCTGACTGAGTGACTGACTGAGCGGCCGACTGAGCGGCCGACTGAGCCGCTGCCCAACGCCCCCGGCCTTCCACCGACTCGCGCGCGCTGCCAGGCTTAATGCTCATGACAGCGTCCGCGATGTGCGGCTAAAGTAGCGCATCCCCAACGACGAAGGTTTCGCGCCCATGTACTTAGGCATCGACCTCGGCACGTCCGAAGTAAAAGTTCTGCTGCTCGCTTCCGACGGATGCGTGATCGGCACCGCGGGCTCTCCATTTACCGTTTCGCGTCCGCATCAACGCTGGGCCGAGCAGAATCCGGAAGACTGGTGGACAGGCACGCGCACGGCGCTCGCCGCGTTGCGCGCTCGTCATCCGGACGAATTCGCGCGGATTCGCGGCATCGGCCTGTCCGGGCAGATGCACGGCGCGGTGCTGCTCGATGCGGAGGATCGCGTGCTGCGGCCCGCAATCCTGTGGAACGACATGCGCAGCGACAAGGAGTGCGCGGAGCTCACCGAGCGGGCGCCGCGGCTGCACAGCGTCGCCGGCAATCTGGCGATGCCCGGTTTCACCGCGCCGAAGCTGTTGTGGGTCGCGCGTCACGAGCCGGACATTTTTGCGCGCACCGCCTGCGTGCTGCTGCCGAAGGATTATCTGCGCCTGCAACTGACCGGCGGCAAGGTGTCCGATCCATCGGATGCGGCCGGCACGCTCTGGCTCGACGTCGCCAAACGCGACTGGTCCGACTCGCTGCTCGCCGCTTGCAATATGACGCGCGCGCAGATGCCCGCGCTGCGCGAAGGCAGCGCGCCGGCCGGCACGCTGTTGCCGCAGGTCGCGCGCGAATTCGGCCTCGGCGAACACGTGATCGTCGCGGCCGGCGGCGGCGACAACGCGACCAGCGCGATCGGCATCGGCGCGACGCAGCCGGGCGACGGCTTCGTGTCGCTCGGCACGTCGGGCGTGCTGTGCGTGGTCGGCGACAGCTTCCGCCCGAATCCGGCGTCCGCGGTGCATGCGTTCTGTCATGCGATTCCGGATCGCTGGCATCAGATGAGCGTGGTGCTGTCGGCGGCGAGCTGTCTGCGCTGGGTCTGCAAGCTGACGTCCACCGACGAGCCGACGCTGCTGGCCGAAATCGACGCGCTGCCTGCCGATGCGCTCACCACCGCACCGCTCTTTTTGCCGTATCTGTCGGGCGAGCGCACGCCGCACAACGATCCGTACGCGCAAGGGGTGTTTTTCGGTATGAATCATGCGACCGATCGCGCGCTGCTCGGCTATGCGGTGCTCGAAGGCGTGACGCTCGCGCTCACCGACGGGCTCGACGCGCTGCGCGCGGCCGGCACCGAGGCGAAGGTGCTGTCGCTGCTCGGCGGCGGCGCACGCAGCGATTACTGGGCCCAGTTGCTCGCCGACGCGCTCGATACCACGACGGTCAAACACGGCGGCGGCGAAACCGGCGCGGCGCTCGGCGCCGCGCGGCTCGGCTGGCTCGCCGCGGGCGGCGATCCAGCCACGGTGCTGACCAAGCCGCCCGTCGAAAAGGAGTTCGCGCCGAATCCGCGCCGCCACGCGGAACTGCGCACCCGGCTCGAAGCGTATCGCGCGCTGTATCGCCACGTACGGCCGCTGTTCGATCCGGCGCGTACGCCGCTCGCCTGAGCGCTCAAGCTCGGCCGGCCTGTGCCTGAATGCAGGGCCGGCCGCTTTTATCGGCACACATCCAGTCAAACCCGAGCGAACCGTCATCGTGCCCAGATCAACAGAAAAACTCGATCTCGCCACGCGCGCCGCGTGGCTCTACTACGTGGCGGGCAATACCCAGAACGAGATCGCCGAGAAGCTGCAGGTGTCGCGGCCGGTCGCGCAGCGGCTCGTTGCGTTCGCGGTCGAAAAGAACCTGATCCGCGTGCGCGTCGATCACAAGCTCGCCGATTGTCTGTCGCTCGCCGATCAGTTGTCGAAGCGCTATGGGCTGACCATGTGCGAAGTCGTGCCGATCGACGGCGACACGCCCGAACAGCTCGACCGCAAGCTCGCGGTGGCCGGCGCGCAAGTGATGGAACGTTATCTGATCGAGGAAAAACCGATGGTCGTCGCGGTCAGCAGCGGCCGCACGTTAAAGGCCTCGGTCGATCAGATCGCGCAGCTCGAGCGTCCGCAACACCGGCTGGTATCGATGGTCGGCGCGATCGCGCAGGACGGCTCGTCGAACCGCTACGACGTCGCGTTGCACATTTCGGAGAAGACCGGCGGCAAGCATTTTCTGCTGCCCGCGCCGCTGCTCGCCGATAGCGAGGCCGAGCGCGCGCAGTGGTGCAATCACCGCCTCTACCGCATCGTCGAGTCGCTGTCCGCGCAGGCGGATGTCGCGTTCGTCGGCATCGGCAATATCGGCATGACCTGTCCGTTGCACGAGGACGGCTTCATCACCGAGGACGAGGTCAACGAGCTGATGGAGAACGGCGCGGTGGCGGAAATGCTCGGTCTGCCGATCGACGCGGCCGGCGCGCACGTCGAATCGCCGACCGGCCGGCGCGTAACGAGCATCGCGCTCGACGCGCCGCCGCGCCGGCCGACGATCGGTTTCGCCGGCGGGCAGCGCAAGCGTGACGCGTTGATCGCCGTGCTCAAAGGCGGGTGGCTGTCGGGGTTGGTGACCGACGAGTTGTGCGCACGAGCGGCGTTGGAGGCTTGAGCTGCGGCTGCGTGGGGGTGTGGAATCTGGACTTGATTTGACAGACGGTGTCAGCCGTCGGTCTCAGTTCAGCCAACTGCAGCCCTCCGTCCATCCCATTGGTTGCTTAGCTGAACGTCTGCTCTGAGCCCGGTTAGCTAACCCTTACGCAGCACCCTAGCGAGTTTGTGAGGCCCGACCTAAACACAGACCGGCCGTCACTCGTTCACCGAGTCTCCGAGAGATTGCACCGTTTTTCCGTGCTCCCCCGCGCATGCGACGCGGGAGAACGGACCGCAAAGTCGCGTGCTACTGGCCGTCCCGCAAGAATGTTCCTGGAGGGTTCTGATAGACCGGCATTACAATCAAACACGTGTGCCGCCCAGTCGGTCGCGTACGGTGACGAAAAATAATGCGAAAGGAAATCAATTGATCTCAAAATTCATAATCGAAGGCTTGCACGGCTACAAAAGAGTGGAAATCTCATTCAGCACGCCTTATATGGTATTGCTCGCTGAGAACGGGCAGGGAAAAACGACTATATTGAATCTGCTGTATGCATGCCTCTACGGAGACACGAAAAAACTCAATCGAATTCAATTTGATCGCGCCACGCTTATCTTCGATAATGCGGCACCCGTGGTGACCGTAAAGAATGACCTCCCTCCGGACGTCGAAATGTCTAGTATTGGCGGCGGGCGCGCATTGGGTTATCTGAAAAGGCAGCACACAAAAGCAGAGTTGGAGTTTGTGTTGTCGAGAACCAATGAAGGTGTTCCACATGAAGAAATCGCGCGACTCTTCACTCGAAATTTTGGAAAAACGATTGTCAAAGCGGCATTGCGCGATTTAGCCAATGAACTCAAGCCTAGTCGCGAATACAACAATGTCTCAGTGTTCGATCTGGCCCGAGAAGCATTTAAATCGAAGCCTTTATATCTCCCCACGTTCCGGCGAATCGAGGAGGATTTGGCAAGACTGGGAATTGAAAATGCAGAAATAGGTGAAGGCGGAATCAATTTCGGGATTCACGATGTGCAACAGAGACTCAACGAAATACAGAAAGAAGTTCTTCTCTCATCGAATGAATGGTTTTCAAAAATTAACGGCGAAATACTCTCGAAATTGGTGAATGGGTTCGCCCTTGATGAAAGCGATGAAAAACGTGTTGCTTCTCTCGAAAAAATCGATGTCGTACTTGAGAGAATCGGAAAGAACATAGGCTTGGACGACAAAGAAGAAATCAAGCGAATATTTCGCAGTAGAGAGCTTTTTGCGGAGAGTAAATATCAACCGCTCGTCTACTTTCTGTCAAACATGGTAAAAGTGTACGAAAAGCAGAAAGTCAATGACGTTGCGGTGAAGGAGTTTGCTCAACAATGTCAGAAATATTTGGTTGAGAAGCAAATTGACTACAACGAAAGTACTCTTTCCGTTACCGTCACGAATGCGACGACCCATGAGCCGGTGTCGCTGGATCAATTTTCGTCGGGCGAAAAGCAGATCGCATCGCTATTTGCGAAGCTATATTTAGGTGAGAAAATAGAGACAGCTAACTCCAGCGACGGCGCGTCCTTCCGGTCATCAGAAAAGCTGGCAATTTTTTATGATGAGCCTGAACTTTCCTTGTCCGTTGAGTGGCAGGAAATGTTACTTCCGGACATCATTGATAGCGGGCGGTGTGCCTTCCTTTTCGCTGTGACGCACAGTCCATTTATCTTGAAAAACGTAAAGCAATACGCTCGCGATCTTACCCGTTTCGTGACGGTGGAACAATAAACCATGGATAGGGTAAATTATTTCTCTGATCTACTCGAAAGCGAAGCACCCCTCTTTAAAAAATATGTCTCAAGAAGGAAAAAATAGAAGACGGATGCTGTGTTTGTGTTTGAGGGCGATGACGAAAAATACTATAGCTCAGTGATTGGTGCAATTTTTTCGACTGAATATCATGGCTTTGTGTCGGGGTCTCGCGGCAATTCGATCGCACTGCATAAAGCGCTCGCATCGAACGATCAACTTTCTGATGATGTAACCTATTTTTTCATCGACCGAGACTTTGTGTTAGAAGATGATCTCTCTGAGAAGGTCTATGTAACATCCGGCCATTCGATCGAAACCTACTACTGCGACGAACTTGCAGTAAAACGGATGATCCGAAGCGAGGCTGGGCTTGGTAAGGCGAAAAATGAGCACGCAGACGAAGATGAGGTGCTTGCAGACATAATGTCGCTGTACGGAAGATTTCATGCGGAATTAATGAAATCGCGCGAGCTGAAAAAGGCAAATATTTTGCTTTTCTTGTTTTCGGCTACGGGCAGTGAACTTAAGCTTAATCTTAATCAAAACATTTCTCTCGTTTCTCAATTTTATGCGCATGCGGGATTCGTGAGAATGACAGTATCACTAACGGTCGGAAAGCATCTCTCCGCAATATTAAATCAGCACGTTCGCGGAAGGGGGAAAGAGCTTTTTTCGATGCGGTCTCATTTGAAAAACTTCCGGGAAAATCCACTATGCAGAGGTAAGCAGGAATTGGAGTTCCTGAGGGAGTTTCTTGTTAGCTGCGGCGCCGGAGTGCTACATCGTTATGTAAAAGATAAATTTGGCTATTCTGTATCACTTCGATTTAACGGCGGCTCTTCAGACCTGCTTTCGTTTGGTGCTCAATACGCTATTAAGCCACAGAAACTAATCGATTTCATAAATCACGCCAACTTGCGCGCCGAATTAGCGCGCAAAAATCGAGCAGCGGAAGCCAGCGCCGGCTGCCAACAACAATCTTAGAGCTGACCGGTGCCTGACGCCGATTGGTAGTCGATTGGTACGATCGAGACATGCTATTTCGTGACTCTCGGTGCGGGCATCTTTTTGCTGGCCGCTCGGGTCTGCACTGTGAGCGTTTTCGGTGACTGCAGCGATCTCGGTAGCCGCCGTTGAGATGGTGTTCATCTCAACGGCAGAAGTGGGTCGTTTTGAGACATGCAAGCGTACGCTCCGAGCGTCAGGAAGGTCGGGGCCGACTTTCGCCACCTGTGTTTCAGCAGCTTTCGCTGGCTCTGACGGTGTCTGTTCGATGACGTCCCGACTTATACACTTTATCGCGTCAAATGCACGGAAGCATCTCTAACGCTCGACGCTCTGTTTGAAGTTGCCCCGCGCGATGACCTGCTCAGCCGCGGACTCAGTCTTCATCTTCAAACCAGATACAGAAATATCGACCATCCCCGTTGCTTATAAGAACACCCGAGTCGAATATCGAATCCGTAAGAGGATTCCATGCATCCGACAGGGACGATGCCTTATTCGAAAAATACCTGCTGTCTTCTGATTCATTTTCGCAAATTATTTTCTCGGCAAGTCTTTCCGCTTCACTGCCGTCCATGCGCTCACAGTTATACGCCTGTTCTTTCCATAGCAGCTTCGTCAGAATAGCGATTGACCCAGCTCTATCCTGAGTCACAAGCAGCGTCTCGTCCTGGACCAGGCCGAATTTAGACAACACGATGGACAGGTCGTTTGAATAGTCCAGGATACTGGAAATTCTGACCATGGTTGGTCCTCTTGCCGCAAGGATATCCGCGATCAAACTCATTTCCCTGTTCCCCTGAAGTCAGACATCCAGATAAGCCGTGAGAATGAAGTATGGCATTCCGTTGTATTTCTGATGCCGAAGAATAACGGTGACCTTGTTCGAATATATCAATTCACCTGTTTTTTTGAACAACGTGTAGCCAATCCTTTTCCTGATGTCTTTCTTTAAAGCCAGATCTCGCAACGGTGAAGCAACCCACGATTTGATCGCAATGGAGTTTGCCCGCATCGTCTCAGATATGGCCCATTCCGCTGCGGCGATATCCGCCTCTGACATGCAAAAGTCCTCTGTATTTCTGTTGGACTTTTACACTAACGGGTAAGCTCACCGTACGGCTATGGGCGATGGATGATTCTGCAGCACGCAAGAAGGCGCAGTTCGCCGGCCCAATACCGGGCAACGGCAACTGCTATCACTGATCGGCTGTCAGACTACGCGGCGGCACACCACCAGCGCCGATGTGACAACACGGGCACGCGCGGCTCATATCCATAACGTACGAAAACCCCGCATTCGCAAAAAGCGGCGCCCGCGCGCCGCCTTTCGTTTCATCACGCCGCCAGCACCTCGACGATCCTGCGCTGGAACGCCTTGCCGTCGCTGTCGAACAGATGGCAATGCTCCGGCGTCGCGCCGAGCTTCTGCACGTTGCCCTTCGCATGCCGCTCGAGCGGCGGAATCCGCGCAATCAGACCATCGGGCGAGACGCTCGATTCGGCGTACAGATACGCGGCGTCACCGAGCGATTCGACCGTCATCGTGCGCGCGTCGATGCCGTCCTCGGTCGTGCTCACGTGCAGATGCTCGGGGCGAATGCCGACCGTCACCTTGTCGCCCTGCTTCGCGTTGCCGGGCTCGACACCGACGCGCTGCGTCTCGCCGGTCTCGTAGCGCACGGTCACGCCGTCGTGCGACACCGACTGCACGGTGCCTTCCATGAAATTCATCTTCGGCGAGCCGATGAAACCCGCCACGAAGCGGTTCGCGGGCGCGTGATACAGCATCGTCGGCGTGCCGACCTGCTCCAGATTGCCCGCCGACAGCACGACGATCTTGCCGGCCAGCGTCATCGCCTCGACCTGGTCGTGCGTCACGTAGATCATCGTCGTCTTCAGCTCGTCGTGTAGCCGCGCGAATTCGAGACGCATCTTCACGCGCAGCGCGGCGTCGAGATTCGACAACGGTTCGTCGAACAGAAACACCTTGGGCTTGCGCGTAATCGCGCGGCCGATCGCGACGCGCTGGCGCTGGCCGCCGGACAGCTGCTTCGGCTTGCGATCGAGCAGGTGGTCGATATGCAGGATCTTCGCCGCGTTGCGCACCGCCGCGTCGATCTCCGGCTTCTTCGCGCCGGCGAGCTTCAGGCCGAACGCCATGTTGTCGTACAGCGTCATGTGCGGATACAGCGCGTACGACTGGAACACCATCGCGATGCCGCGCCTGGCCGGCGGCACGTCGTTCATCCGCACGCCGTCGATATTCAGATCGCCGCTGGAGATATCTTCGAGACCCGCGATCATTCGCATCAGCGTCGATTTTCCGCATCCGCTCGGCCCGACGAACACGACGAACTCGCCATCCGCGATGTCGAGATTGATGTCGCGCATCACTTCGTTGTCGTCGTAGGCCTTTCTGATGTTGCGCAAGGTTAGGCTTGCCATGATGTGTCTCCGTGTGATGCCGTTCGATACTGCATACCGCGTATCGCCTGTTGCAAGTTACCGCCGCGTGTTGCACGTTGCCGCGTTATGTGCCGCGTTATGTGCCGCCTCATGCGCTGCTCACGGGGCCGCCGCCGTCGCGCTGAGCGTCCATTGCGCGACCAGATCCGGCAGTTGCCCCATGTCGTCGAACACGTAGCGCGCGCCGGCCGCATGCAGACGGTCGATCTGCGCATTGCTCGCATGACCGCCGCCGATAAAGCCGAGCACCGTCATGCCCGCCGCGGCCGCCGCGGTGACGCCGGTCACGCTGTCCTCGATCACGAGGCACGCGCCCGCCGCCAGACCAAGACCGCGCGCCGCCGCGAGATACACGTCCGGCGCCGGCTTCGGATTCGGCACCGCATCGGCGCAAAACAGCCGCTCGCCGAAAAACCGCGCGAGACCGGTGCGCGCGAGCACCGCCTCCACATACGGGCGAAAGCTGTTGCTCGCGCAGCCCTTGACGAGCGGCACCTGGGCGAGCGCCACCTCGATGCCGTCGACCGCCGGCGCCTGCATCGCCGCCGCTTCGACCGAACGGCGAATCGCATCGATATCGCCGGCGCCCAATTCTTTGCCGAGCTGCGTCGCGGTGTCTCGCAACACGCGCTCGATGCGCAGTCCCAGCAGCGGCAGCACCACCGGTTCGACGTCGGCGCCGGGCCAGCGCGTCTCGAGTTCATACACCAGCATATGCGCGGCCACCGCTTCGCTGTCGATCAGCACGCCGTCGCAATCGCAGATCAACGCGAGCCGGCTCGCGGGCGCCGCCCCGGCCGAGCCTGCGGTCATTTGACCGCCCCGAAGGTGAGACCGCGCACCAGTTGCTTCTGCGACAGCCAGCCGACGATCAGGATCGGCGCGACCGCCAGCAGCGAGGCGGCCGACAGCTTGGCCCAGAACAGTCCTTCGGGGCTCGAATACGACGCGATGAACACGGTCAACGGCGCCGCGTTCGAGCTCGACAGATTGATACTCCAGAACGCTTCGTTCCACGACAGGATCACCAGCAGCAGCGCGGTCGATGCGAGCCCCGGCAGCGACATCGGCATCAGCAGATAGACGATCTCCTGCCATGTCGCCGCGCCGTCGATACGGCCGGCTTCGAGAATGTCGCGCGGAATCTCGGCGAAATACGTGAACGCCATCCATACCGCGATCGGCAGATTGATCAGCGTGTACACGATGACGAGTCCCGACACCGTGTCGAGCAGCCCGCTGTTTTTCCACAGCAGATAGATCGGCACCAGCACGCCGACCGACGGCATCATCTTCGTCGACAGCATCCACAGCAGCACTTTCTGCGTGCGGCGGGTCGGGAAGAACGCCATCGCATACGCGCACGGCACCGCCAGAATCAGGCACAGCAGCGTGACGCCGATCGAGATCAGCACCGAATTCCACGCGAACGCGAAGTAGTTGCTGCGCGCGAACACCTCGCGAAAGCTATCGAGCGTCGGCGTGAAAAACAGCGACGACGAATAGGCCTGCTGCTCGGTCTTGAACGCGGTGATCGTCATCCAGAAGATCGGAAAGAACAGCAGCAGCGCGACGAGCCATGCGATCACGCCGGGAATCGCGCGCAGGATCGACTCGAACGGCGATTTGGCCGGCACCGTGACGGCTTGTGCCGTCGACGCCGGAGTAGAGGCAACGTGGCTCATTTTTCGTACTCCCCTTTCAGGTTCTTCGCGAGCATCCGCACGAGGAAGACCGACACGATATTGGCCAGCACGACCGCGAGAATGCCGCCCGCCGATGCGAGACCGACGTCGAACTGTTGCAGGCCCAGCGAGAAGATCAGGTACGACAGGTTGGTGGTCGCATTGCCCGGACCGCCGCCCGTGGTCGTATAGATTTCGGCGAAGATCGACAGCAGGAAAATGGTCTCCATCATCACGACGACCGCGATCGCGCGTCGCAGATGCGGCAGCGTGATGTAGAAGAACATCGAGAACGGACCGGCGCCGTCGATCTTCGCCGCCTCCTTCTGCTCCTGGTCGAGCGACTGGATCGCCGTGAACAGGATCAGGAACGCGAACGGCAGCCACTGCCACGCGACGATCATGATGACCGCGGTCAACGGGTAGTCGGCGAACCAGTCGATCGGCGTCATGCCGAGCGCGCGCATGCCCTGCGCGACCAGCCCGTACACCGGGTGCAGGATCATGTTCTTCCAGATCAGCGCGCTGACGGTCGGCATCACGAAGAACGGCGCGATCGCCAGCAGCCGCGCGACGCCCTGCCCGTAGAACTTGCGGTCGAACAGCACCGACATCAGCACGCCGCCGCCGACCGTGATCACGAGCACCGACACGATCAGCTCGATCGTATGAATGATCGACGGCCAGAACGACGGATCGGTGGCCAGATAACGGTAGTTGTCGAGGCCGGCGAAGCCGCGCAGGTCGGGATTCAGCAGGTTGTAGCGGATGAACGAAAACCAGATCGTCATCGCGAGCGGAATCACCATCCACAGCACGAGTACGCCGACCGACGGCGCGACGAGCCAGCGGGCCGAACTGGCCTTGCGCTCTTCACGTTCTTTTTCGGTCTGCGGATGGCTTTGCATCAGAGGTAGGCGCAAGGGACGCATGATGAACCACCTGTTCGGTAATGCGCGGAGCGTTCGCCGCAAACGCGCGCCGTCGTGCACGGGGTGCGTGTGACCTGCCGCACGGCGCGCGGCGCTCGAAATGGGCGAATGGCCCGCTCTGCCGCGTGGGCCGGCCCGCGCATCGATCGATGCGCATCGGCCGGCGCGTGCCGCATCGATGCTGCGATGCGGCGGGGCTGCCGCGGGAAGCGCCGTGTTGCCGCCGTCGCCGCGCTTCGGACTGGCTCACGCGCGGCTTCCCGCGTTCGTTTGCGGCGCTGGTCTGCCGCACTGTTTCCGGAACTTCCCGGTTACTTCTGATAGCCGGCCTGCTTGACCGCGCGATCGGCTGCCGCGTTGCCGGCCGCGAGCGCCTGGTCGACCGTCATCTGCCCGGCAATCGCGCCGGAGATGCTCTGCCCGACCACGGTGCCGAACGACTGGAACTCGGGGATGCCGACGAACTGCACGCCGGTATAAGGCACCGGCTTCAGCGTCGGATGATCCGGGTCGGCCGTCTGGATCGCCTTCAGCACGAAGTCGCCGAACGGCGCGGCCTGCCTGTACTCGGGGCGCGCATAGGTCGACTGGCGCGTGCCCGGCGGCACCGACGCCCAGCCTTCATCCTTCGCGACCAGTTCGATGTATTCCTTCGACGTCGCCCACGTGATGAACTTCTTCGCGGCGTCGGTTTGCTTCGACGACTTCGGAATCGCCAGCGCCCACGCCCACAGCCAGTGCGAGCCCTTCGGCGTGACCTCGGTCGGCGCCGCGGCAAAGCCGACCTTGTCGGCAATCTGCGACTGCTGCTTGTTGTACAGCATGCCGGCCGCGACCGTCGCGTCGATCCACATTGCGCACTTGCCCGACGACATCAGCGTGAGGTTTTCGTTGAAGCCGTTCGAGCTGGCCCCCGGAGGGCCGTCCTTCTTCAGCAGATTGACGTAGAAGTTGATCGCCTTTTTCCATTCCGGCGAGGTCAGTTGCGCGTTCCACTTCTCGTCGAACCAGCGGCCGCCGAACGTATTGACGAGCGTCGTCGAGTACGCCATGTTCTCGCCCCAGCCCGCCTTGCCGCGCAGGCAGATGCCGTACTGTTCCCTGGACTTGTCGGTGAGCTTGTCGGCGAATTGCGCGATCTGGTCGTAGGTCGGCTGGTCCGGCATCTTCAGGCCGGCCTTGTCGAACAGATCCTTGCGGTAGTAGGTCATCGAGCTTTCGACGTAGAACGGCAGCGCATACAGCTGGCCGTTCGCGGACAGGCCGTCGCGGGCCGTCTTCACGACGTCGTTCAGATCGTAGTCGGCAGGCAGGTTCGTGAGCGGCGCGAGCCAGCCGCGCTTGCCCCATTGCGGTGTTTCATACGCGCCGATCGTCATCACGTCGAACTGGCCGCTGCCGGTCGTGATGTCGGTCGTCGCGCGCTGACGCAGCACGTTTTCCTCGAGAATCACCCAGTTCAGCTTGATGTCCGGATTCGCCTTTTCGAACGCGGGCGACAGCTTCTTCAGCTCGATCATGTCCGGATTGTTCAGCGTTGCGATCGTCACGGTCGCCGCCGACGCGCTGAGCGCGAAGCATGCGGCCGCGCCTGCGCCGGCTGCCTTCAGCGCGAATTTGAAAGCTGGTTTCATCGTTGTCTCCTTTCTCGTGCGTTATGTCGTGCTGCGTTCGTTGTTCGCAATGACGCGCCACCAGTCGCGGGCAAGGCGCGCGCTTTCAGCTTGTCTTCGGTTCCGCCGTCAGCTCATCCAGTTGCCGCCGTCGACGTTCAGCGTTTGCGCGGTGATGTAGTCGGCATCGGCCGATGCGAGAAACAGTGCGGCGCCGGTCAGATCGTCAGGCAGGCCCATGCGGCCGAGCGGCACCGCTTCGCCGACGAGACGCTTTTTCTCGCCGGGCGGCCGGTTCTCGTAGCGTGCAAAGAGTGCATCGACTTCCGCCCACATCGGCGTGTCGACGACGCCCGGCGCGATCCCGTTCACATTGATCCGATGCGGTGCGAGCGCGAGCGCCGCGGACTGCGTATAGCTCAGCACCGCGGCCTTGGTCGCGCAGTAGTGCGAGACCAGCGCCTCGCCGCGCCGGCCGGCCTGCGACGACATATTGATGATCTTGCCGCCGTGGCCCTGCTCGACCATCTGCCGCGCGACGGCCTGCATCAGAAAAAACATGCCCTTCACGTTGACCGAGAACAGGCGGTCGAACACGTCCCAGGATTCGTCGAGAAGCGGGCGCATATCGAATAGCGCCGCGTTGTTGAACAGGATGTCGATCCGGCCGAAGCACCCGAGCGTGCTCGTGACGATGCGTTCGATGTCCTCGCGGCGGCGAACGTCCGCGCTGACCGCGAGCACGCGCTCGCCGCAGGTGGCGCGCAGGGACTCGCCGATGCTGTCGACCGGCTTCACGTCGACCAGCACGCAGCGCGCGCCTTCATCGAGATAGCGCCGCGCCACCGCTTCACCGATACCACTGGCCGCGCCCGTCAGAATGGCCACCTTGTCCTGCAATCGTGCCGCCACTGGCTGTCTCCGGTTCGTTGTGCATTTCGCCACATAGTGAGCGAACGCTCATCACGCGAACAATTGCTCTGTTGGTGATCGAATGATCGGATACGGACTGGGTCGTGTCAAGGCACCGCGTCAGATTTCGATGGTGCAGCGCGGCAGGGCCATCGTCACATCGATGACACGGGACCCTGACAAAAAATCGCGATACGTTATATCATTCGCGACTCGTCGTGGACTCGTCGTGCTTCGAGCTGCTTGCCGTCCGGCTTGCTTCCCTTGTTTGCCGAGGAGCGCATTCGAGCGCCCGTTGCGCGCGCCGCGGCCCGGTCCGCCGCCGTTATTGCGCCGGACGACGCCGTTGATTTGCCCATCGTCCGCCCCGTCAGGAGATTGATGCCGATGACTACCTCACCCGCCGCGCAACAGCACGCCGTGCGGCTCGCGCGTGCCGAAGCGCACGCCGCGGCACACCAGCTCACGCTGACGCCGCTGCGCCGCCAGGTGTACGCGGCGATCGTCGCGAGCGGACGGCCGATCGGCGCGTACGAGTTGCTCGATACGCTCGAACCCGAACGCGGCCGCATGCCGCCGACCACCGTCTATCGCGCGCTCGACTTCCTCGTCGCGCACGGCTTCGTGCATCGGATCGAATCGAAGAATGCGTTCGTCGCGTGCTGCGAAGTCGGTGTGCCGCATCGCAGCCAGTTTTTGATATGCGACCGCTGCGGCGCGACCGTCGAGATTCCCGGCGACGAACTCGCCGACCAGTTGTCGCATAGCGCGCCGGCGCACGGCTTCGAAGTGCATCGTCAGGTGATCGAGCTGAGCGGGCTGTGCGCGCTGTGTGCCCGCGCGCTCAGGCGCGATGCCGACGGCGGTGCCGACGGTGCTGATGGCGGCGCCCCACACATCGACGGCACGGCCGGCGAGCCCGCGCCATGACGCGCGCAACGCCCCGCTGAGCGCCGACCGGACCCATTACCGCCACCATCGGTGGTTCATCCAACTCTCACGCAACAGGACACAACGATGAAACAACTCGGCTCGATGTTGACCCGGGCGCGGCGCGCGCTGAAGCTGTCGAACGCTTTACCGGCCTGGCTGCTCGCGGGTGCGGCGCTCGCGTTCGGCCACGGCGCGTTTGCGGCCGACGCGAAAGCCGCCGGCGGCGCCGGCGCGAAGATCCCGGTCGTCGCCGCGGAGAATTTCTACGGCGACGTGGTGCGGCAGCTCGGCGGCGAGCGCGTCGACGTGACCAGCATCCTCAGCAATCCGGACCAGGACCCGCATCTGTTCGAAGCGAGCCCGACCACCGCGCGCGCGTTGCAGCACGCGAGCCTCGTCGTCTACAACGGCGCGGATTACGATCCGTGGATGGCGAAATTGCTGGCCGCGTCGAAAGGCACACAGCGCACGGTGATCGTCGCGGCCGACCTCGTCGGCAAGAAAGGCGGCGACAATCCGCACCTGTGGTACGACCCGGCGACGATGCCGAAGGTCGCGCGCGCGCTCAGCGACGCGCTCGTCGCGGCTGACCCGGCGCACAAGTCGGCGTACGATGCGAACCTCGCGAAGTTTCTCGATTCGCTGAAGCCGATCGACGCGAAAGTCGCCGAACTGCACGGCCGCTACGCCGGCGTGCCGGTCACCGCGACCGAGCCGGTGTTCGGCTATATGTCGGACGCGATAGGTCTGGACATGCGCAATCTGCGCTTCCAGCTCGCGACGATGAACGACACCGAAGCGAGCGCGTCCGATATCGCCGCGTTCGAGCGCGATCTGCGTGAGCGGCGCGTGCGCGTTCTGATCTATAACAGCCAGGCAACCGAGGCCCTGACCCGCCGCATGCTGAAACTCGCACAACAATCGAAGGTACCGTCGATGAGCGTCACCGAAACCTTGCCGGCCGGCAAGACCTATCAGACGTGGATGCTCACGCAGCTCGACGCGCTCGACAAGGCGCTCGCCGCGAGCGGCGCCAAAGGAAAAACTCCATGATTTCGACTGGCCATCATGCGTCCATCGCTGTGCCGGCAGGTGCGCCGAGCGGCGCATCCCGCACCGCGACGAGCGACGCGCCCGTGCTCGAACTCGAGCGCGTGACGCTGGAACTCGGCGGACGCACGATCCTGCGCGACACCAGCTTCGTCGTGAATCAGGGCGAGTTCATCGGCGTGCTCGGGCCGAACGGCGCGGGCAAGACCACGCTGATGCGCTCGGTGCTCGGCCTGGTGCCGGCCGCGGGCGGTGTGATCCGCGTGCTGGGGCAGACGGTCGAGCGCGGCAACGCGTCGATCGGCTATATGCCGCAGACGCGCAGCGCGCTCGCCGGCCGCCGCGTGCGCGGCCGGGACTTCGTCGCGATGGCCGCCGACGGCCATCGCTGGGGCCTGCCGCATGCGGATGCGGCGACCCGTGCGGACGTCGACCGGGTGCTCGATCTGGTCGGCGCCAGCAAGCTCGCGTTGCGGCCGTTGTCGGAGCTATCGGGCGGCGAGCGTCAGCGGCTGCTGCTCGCGCAGTGCCTGCTCGGCAGCCCGAAGCTGCTGCTGCTCGATGAACCGCTGATCAGCCTCGATCCGCATCATCAGAAGAGCGTCGTCGAACTGGTGCGGCGCGTGCAGCGCGAGCTCGGCATCGCGGTGCTGTTCTGCGCGCATGAGCTGAATCCGCTGCTCAATTCGCTCGATCGCGTGCTGTATCTCGGCAGCGGTGTCGCCGCGCTCGGCACTGTCGACGAAGTGATCACGCGCCCGGTGCTGTCGCGCCTTTATGGTTCGCCGATCGACGTGATGCGCGTGAATGGCCGCATCTTCGTGATGTCGGGGGGCGTCGAGGTCGAAAAACACGATCACGAGCACGAACACGACGAGGACGGCGGCCATGCGCACGGCCATTCCCACGGCCACGCGCACCACCACGGCTCACCGGACGGACACACACACGATGTTTGAATACGATTTCATGGTGAACGCATTCGCGGCGTCGGGGATCGTCGCGGTGCTGGCCGGCGTGGTCGGCTACTTCCTGGTGATGCGCGGCCAGACCTTCGCCGGTCACGCGCTGTCGCACGTCGGCTTCACCGGCGCGACCGGCGCGGTGCTGATCGGCATTTCGCCGATCTGGGGGATGATCGGCTTCACGCTCGCGGCGGGCGTCGGCATGGGCGCGCTCGGCGAACGGCTGGCCGGGCGCGATGTCGCGATCGGCGTGGTCCTGTCTTTGTCGCTCGGCTTCGGCTTGCTGTTTCTGCACTTCTTCACCGCGTATGCGACTCAGGTCACCGCGCTGCTGTTCGGCAACGTGCTCGGCGTGAATGCATCGACGCTCGGCGTGCTCGCGGCGTTGGGCATCGTCAGTCTGGTCGCGCTCGCGGCGATCATGCGGCCGCTGCTGTTCGCGTCGCTGCAGCCGGAACTCGCTGAAGCGAAAGGCGTATCGCTGCGCCGCGTGTCGGTGCTGTTTCTCGCGATCGCCGCTCTGGCGGTGGCCGCATGCACGCAGATCGTCGGCGTGCTGCTCGTGTTCACGCTGATGGTCGGACCGGCCGCCGCCGCGCAGAACCTGAGCACCCGGCTTTCGACCGGTCTGGTGCTGGCCGCGGTGTTCGCGCTGGCGCAAGCGTGGCTCGGTTTGACGCTCGCGTTCTACACCGACTGGCCGACCAGCTTCTGGATCACCGTGCTGTCGGCGCTCGTGTACGGCGGGAGTTTGCTGCGGCGGCATTGAGCGCGATAGATATCTCGATATCGGGCGCTCATCGATTGAAAACGGCGGTCAGCGGCTGTGCGCCGGCCTTGATTGCGAAGGTCTCGTCAGTGCAGGTCAGTCCCGCGAGAGAGAACGCGTCTGTTGTTTGCCCGTTGCAGCCCTGTTGCCAGTTCCGTCGATACGCTCGTTCCCGCGTCCGCTACCGCGCGCCGCGATGCGGCGTGCCGCCGAACCACGGCTCGACGCGGGCATACAGCTCGATAAAGCGCGCATAGCGCTCCGCCAACGCCGCATCGCCACGCGGCGCCGCGACGCGCGTCGCACCCGGCGCCAGCCCGGCAAGCTCGCCCGGCTGCCAATGGCCGCAAGCGAGACCACCGAGTATCGCCGCGCCGCGCGGTGCCGCGTTCGGACAATCGACCGCGTGCAATTCGACGTCGAGCGCATCGGCGAGCAGTTGCCGCCAGCGGGCATCGACGGAACCGCCACCCGCGAGCTTCAGCGCGGTGACCGGCGCGCCGCTCGCGCGAATCGCGTCGAGCCCCACGCGCAGCGAGAACGCGACGCCTTCGAACGCCGCGCGCATCATCGCGCCACGCGTGTGTTCGAGCGACAGACCGAGCCAGCCGCCGCGCGCCTGCGGATTGAGCCACGGGGTGCGCTCGCCGCTCAGATACGGCAGAAACGTCAGGCTCGAAGACGCCTGAAGCATGGCGTCGGCGGGATCGCTTGCCCTATCGTCAGCCGACGTGTTGGTCGCGTCGTTCGCGTTGGTCGCGTTGCTCGACGCCGGGCTGACCGCGTCGCCGAACGCCTCCCGATAAGCATCCGCCCATTCATACGACAGCCACCCGCGCACCCGCTCCAACGCAATGCCGACGTTCTGCATCGCCGCCATCCGATACCAGTGATCGCTTGCCGCGCGATAACGATGCAGCCCCCTCGAAGCCGCCGGTTCGTCGTTAGCGAGCACGACGATCTGTCCGCCGCTGCCGGTGGTCAGCAACGCGTCGCCGGCGTGCGCGAGTCCGCTGCCGAGCGCCGCGCAAGGCGTATCCCCGGCGCCGGTCGCGAGCACGATGCCGGCGCGCAAACCGAGTGCCTGCGCGGCCCGCGGCGACAGCGCACCGGACGCCGCATACGACGCTGCCAACGGCGCGAACCACTCGCGCGGAATATCGAGCCGTGCGAGCAGTGCGGTGTCCCACACGCCGGCGGGACTGGCGAGCGCGGTCGCGCACGCATCGGACGCATCGGTGACCCGCGCGCCGCCGAGCGCGACGCGCAGCCAGTCCTTCGGCTGCAGCGCCCAGCGCGTGCGCCGCGCGGTCTGCTGCTCATGCCGCACGAGCCAGCGCAGCAGCGGCCCCGCCATCCCGGGCGCGACCGGATTCGGCTGCGGTTCGGGCCATGCATCGAGCAGATCGAGCGCGCGCGAATCGGGCCACAGCATCGCCGGCCGCACGGCTTCGCCCGCCGCATCGGTCAACACCACGCCGTGCATCTGGCCGGACAAGCCGATCGCGCGCACGCCATCGCGCAAGTCGCGCGGCAGACCCGCGATCGCGTCGACGAGCGCGCGCCACCACGTGCGCACGTCGATCTCCGCCCAACCGGCGTGCGGTGTATCGAGCGCATATGCGACGCTCGAGACCGCCTGCTCGCGGCCATGCTCGTCGACGATTGCCGCTTTCAGGGAGCCGGTGCCGAGGTCGATGCCGAGAAAACTCATGTGCGCTGGGACGTCGAAATAAAGATCAGGGAACGATGGATAAAAACGAAGTTGCACCAGGTTGCCACGCGAGTCGCGCCGAAACCGACTCGCGGGTTAACCCCGTCGTGCGGCGAGCCGCGTCAAAACAGGACTATGCGTGAGGCGTGATACAGGTCATTGATTCTCACACATATGCCCCATGCGACGCAGCCGCGCCGCGCGCGCCGCCCGCCGCCGCCAATCGCCGCCCGATAGGGCCTGCCGCCGATTCGGGCGGGATGCGCCGGGAACGCGGCTTTAATTCACCTTTCAAAACGCGCGCCCGCATATCGTCGCCGGGAATGCCAGAATAGGCCCCAGCGGTCTTGTTGCGGTTTTTCGTCCCCGATACCTTGGAGTCATCCCAAAACGAGATGGTGGAGAGAGACGATATGCAAGCGAACACGGTTCACCCGTGCGACGAACGCCTGCCCGCGGGCCAGTTGCTCACCCTCGGCATCCAGCACGTGCTGGTCATGTATGCCGGCGCGGTTGCAGTGCCGCTGATCATCGGCGCCGCGCTCAAGCTGCCGAAGGACCAGATCGCGTTCCTGATCAGCGCCGATCTGTTTTCATGCGGGATCGCCACGTTGATCCAGACGCTCGGACTGTGGATCTTCGGCATCCGCCTGCCGGTCATCATGGGCTGCACGTTCGCGGCGGTCGGCCCGATGGTTGCGATCGGCACCAATCCTTCGCTCGGCATCCTCGATATTTTCGGCTCGACGATCGCGGCCGGCGTGGTCGGCATTCTGCTCGCGCCGGCGGTCGGCAAGCTGTTGCGATTTTTCCCGCCGGTCGTGATCGGCGTGGTGATTTCGGTGATCGGGCTCTCACTGATGGAAGTCGGCATCAACTGGGCGGCCGGCGGCGTCGGCAATCCGGACTACGGCAATCCGGTCTATCTGGGCCTGTCGCTGCTCGTGCTGACGCTGATCCTGCTGATCAACAAGTTCGCCAAAGGCTTTATCGCCAATATCTCGGTGCTGCTCGGCATCGTCGCCGGCTTCGTGATCGCGCTGATGCTCGGCCGCGTGAATCTGGACGGCGTCACGCACGCGCCGTGGGTCGGCATCGTGATGCCGTTCCACTTCGGGCTGCCGCACTTCGATCCGCTGTCGATCGCGACGATGGTCACGGTGATGTTCGTCACCTTCATCGAATCGACCGGCATGTTCCTCGCGGTCGGCGACATGGTCGATCGTCCGGTCGATCAGAAGACGCTCGTGCGCGGCCTGCGCGTCGACGGCCTCGGCACGCTGATCGGCGGCATCTTCAACTCGTTTCCGCATACGTCGTTTTCGCAGAACGTCGGGCTGATCGGCGTGACCGGCGTGAAGAGCCGCTTCGTCTGCGCGATGGGCGGGGTGATTCTCGTGCTGCTCGGGCTGTTCCCGAAGATGGCGCAGGTGGTCGCGTCGGTGCCCGCGTTCGTGCTCGGCGGCGCCGGCATCGTGATGTTCGGCATGGTCGCGGCGAACGGCATCAAGGTGCTGTCGCGCGTCGACTTCGTGCGCAATCACCACAATCTGTTCATCGTCGCGGTGAGCATCGGCCTCGGGCTGGTGCCGGTCGTGTCGCCGCGCTTCTTCGCGCAACTGCCGCCGGCGCTGTCGCCGCTGCTGCACAGCGGGATTCTGCTGGCGTCGGTGTCGGCGGTCGTGCTGAATCTGATTTTCAACGGCGTGAAGAGCGAGAAGAAGGCCAAGTCCGAGATTCGCCGCGCCGGGCATGATCTCGATGGGCGCGCGGGGAGTGAGCCGCCGCATAACGAGATGCTGCGGGCGGCGGATTTGCATTGACGGTAGCTGGGCGGCGGCGCCGCGGGTCGCACGTCGCGCGATTACGGGTTTCGTTCAGGCCCGCTCGCCGACGTTCATACAGGTTTGCGCGGCCTATTTGCGCGGCCTATGACGAGCGCAGCGCATAAACAGAAACGCCACGGCATGCCGTGGCGTTTCTGTTTGCATCAGCGCATCACACGTCAGCAGCTCGTGCCTGCCGATACAGCCAGGCGCAAGCTGCATTGCGCAGGCGCAGTCAGCGCTCGATCGAGGTTCAGCGCCTATTACCCCGCCGTCGGCGCCGACGCCGCAACCGGCGCGCTCGCCGCACCGTAGTCGACCGGCGCATCCGCGGGACGCGGCTGGTCGCCGGTGTGCTCGATCCAGCCGCCGCCGAGCGCCTGATACAGCGTGACCAGGTTCTGCAAGCGCTCCATGCGCGCGGTGACCAGCGAGCTCTGCGCCGCGTACAGCGCGGTCTGCGCGGTCAGCACCGACAGATAGCTGTCGACACCGTTCTTGTAGCGCAGGTTCGACAGATCGAGCCGGCGCTGCTCGGCCGCCGTGTCGCGTTCGAGCGCCTGGATCTGCTGATCGTAGGTGCCGCGCGCGGCAAGGCCGTCGGCAACTTCGCGGAACGCCGTCTGAATCGCCTTTTCATACGTGGCGATCTGCACGTTCTTCTCGATATTGGCGAGATTCAGGTTGGCGATGTTCTGCCCGCCCTCGAAGATCGGCAGCGTGATCGACGGCGCGAAGCTCCATGCGGCCGAGCCCGGCTTGAACAGGCCACCGAGCGTCGGGCTCAGCGTGCCGAAGCTGCCGGTCAGCGACACCTTCGGGAAAAACGCCGCGCGCGCCGCGCCGATATTCGCGTTGGCCGCGAGCAGATTCTCCTCGGCTTCCATGATGTCGGGACGGCGCGTCAGCAGATCGGACGGCAAGCCAGCCGGAATGTCCGTCAGCAGGCTCTGATCGTTCAGCGGCAAGCCTTTGGGCAGATCGTCCGGCAACGGCTCGCCGACCAGCAGCACCAACGCGTTTTCGGCCTGCGCCAGCAGGCGTGCCTGCGACTGCAGATTCGCCTGCGCGGTCTCGACGACCGTTTGCGCCTGACGCAGATCGAGCTCCGAACCGGTGCCGTTGTCGAACTGCACCTTCGTGATCCGGAACGACTCCTGCGCGGTCGTCAGCGTGTCCTGCGTGACTTTCTGCAGATCGTCGAGTTCGAGCAAGGTCAGATACTGGTTCGCGACCTGCGAGACCAGCGCGATTTCCGCTGCCTTGCGCGCTTGCGCGGTGCCGAGGTATGTCGCCAACGCCTGGTCCTTCAGGCTCTGAACCCGCCCGAAGAAGTCGATTTCCCACGACGCGTTCAGCCCGACCGAATACGTGGTGGAAATCGACGGGCTCAACGGCGAGACCCGCAGGTCGGCCGGCGTGCGCTGCCGGCTTTCCGACGCTGCGGCGTCGAGCGTCGGGAAGAGACCCGCGCGAACGATCCGGTACTGCGCGGCCGACGCCTGCATGTTCAGCACCGACACGCGCAGATCGCGGTTGTTTTTCAGCGCGATGCCGATCAGCTCCTGCAGACGCTGATCGACGAAGAACTCGCGCCAGCCGATGTCGGCCGCGCTCTGACCGTTGGCGCTGCGCGCGCCGGGCGCGCCCGGCTGCTGATCGTACACGCCGCCGCTCGGGAAGGTGGCGGTCGTGGGCTCGGCCGGACGCTCGTAATGCGGCGCCAGCGTGCAACCCGCGGCGAGCAATGCCACCGCCACTGCTATCAAAGAGTGTTTTTGCATCTCAATGTCCATCCTTGCCCGAGTCCTTGCCATCCGACCCGCCGGCCGATCCATCAGCCGCGCCGCCACCTTGCGGATCGTGCGGATGGTGCTGTTCGTAGTGCGCAAGCGCCTCATCCGGGTCTTCCTTCTCGCCGCCGAACTTCGCGCGGATCACGACGAAGAACATCGGGATCATGAAAATCGCGAGGAAGGTCGCGGTCAACATCCCGCCGATCACGCCGGTACCGATCGCGTGCTGGCTGGCCGAGCCCGCGCCGTTACTGATCGCGAGCGGCAGCACGCCGAGAATGAACGCGAGCGACGTCATCAGAATCGGGCGCAACCGCAGACGCGCCGCTTCGAGCGCGGCTTCGATCGGCCCCATGCCTTGACCCTGCTGCAGTTCGCGCGCGAATTCCACGATCAGAATCGCGTTCTTCGCGGACAGACCCACGGTGGTCAACAGACCCACCTGGAAGAACACGTCGTTCTCAAGCCCGCGCAGCGTCGCGGCCAGCAGTGCGCCGATCACGCCGAGCGGCACCACCATGATCACCGAGAACGGGATCGACCAGCTTTCATACAGCGCCGCGAGACACAGGAACACGACGAGGATCGAGATGCCGTACAGGATCGGCGCCTGCGAACCGGACTGGCGCTCCTGCAGCGACAGACCCGTCCACTCGTAGCCAACCCCCGCCGGCAGCTTCGTGACGAGTGCTTCCATGGCCGCCATCGCCTGACCGGTCGACTTGCCCGGAGCCGCCGCGCCCTGGATTTCCACCGACGAGATACCGTTGTAGCGCTCCAGCTTCGGCGAACCATACGTCCACTGGGTGCTTGCGAAGGCCGAGAACGGCACCATCGCGCCCGCGCTGTTGCGCACGAACCAGGCATTGACGTCTTCCGGCTTCATGCGGAACGGCGCATCGCCCTGCAGGTACACCTTCTTGATCCGGCCGTCGGTATCGAGGAAGTTGTTCACGTACTGCGACGCCCACGCGATCGAGAACGTCTGGTCGATCGTCGCCAGCGACACGCCGAGCGCGGCAGCCTTCTCGTGGTCGATGCTCACCTTGAACTGCGGCGTATCGTTCAGGCCGTTCGGACGCACCTGCGCGAGCGTCGGGTCCTTCGCGGCAAGACCCAGCAGCATGTTGCGCGCTTCCATCAGCTTCTCGTGACCGAGACCGGCACGATCCTGCAACTGGAAGTCGAAGCCTGCCGCCGTGCCGAGTTCGGGAATCGACGGCGGATTGACCGGGAACACCGTCGCGTTCTTGTAACCGGCGAAGTGCATGTACACACGGCCCACCAGTGCCTGCACCTTCTCGTCGGCGTGCTGACGCTGCGCGTAATCCCTCATCCGCACGAACACGAGACCCGCGTTCTGACCACGCCCGGCAAAGCTGAAGCCATTCACGGTGAAGGTCGACTCGACGATCGCCTTCTCGTTGTTCAGCAGATAGTCGGACACGTCCTTCAGCGCGCGCGCGGTGGTTTCCTGCGTGGAACCCGACGGCGTCTGCACCAGCACGAACATCGTGCCCTGGTCTTCATCGGGCAGGAACGACTTCGGCAGCCGCACGAACAGCAGCCCCACCGCGAAGATCACCACCATGTAGATGATGAGCCAGCGGCCCGAGCGCTTGATCACGTGGTGCACGCCCGAGTGATACTTGTCGCGGCTCGAATTGAACGTGCGGTTGAACCAGCCGAAGAAGCCGGTCGCTTTTTCGTGATGACCCTTCGGAATCGGCTTCAGGATCGTCGCGCACAGCGCCGGCGTCAGAATCAACGCGACCAGCACCGACAGCACCATCGCCGCGACGATCGTCAGCGAGAACTGCCGGTAGATCGCGCCGACCGAGCCGCCCGAGAACGCCACCGGCACGAACACCGCCGACAGCACGAGCGCGACGCCGACCAGCGCGCCGGTGATCTGGTCCATTGCCTTGCGGGTTGCCTCGCGAGGCGATAAACCCTCCTCCTGCATCACCCGTTCGACGTTTTCGACCACCACGATCGCATCGTCCACCAGCAGGCCGATAGCGAGCACCAGACCGAACATCGACAGCACGTTGATCGAGAAGCCGACCACGCTCATGACCGCGAACGTGCCGAGCAGCACCACCGGCACCGCGATCGTCGGGATCAGCGTGGCGCGCAGGTTCTGCAGGAACAGGTACATGACCAGGAACACCAGCACGATACCTTCGAGCAGCGTCTTGACCACTTCCTCGATCGACAGGCGCACGAACGGCGTCGTGTCATACGGGTACTGGACCACGAGACCGTGCGGGAAATACTTCGACAGTTCGGCAACCTTCTCGCGCACCGCCTTCGCGGTGGCGAGCGCGTTCGCGCCGGTGGCCAGCTGGATACCGAAGCCAGCCGTCGGCTGACCGTTGTACTTGGTGTCGAAGTTGTAGTTTTCGCCGCCGAGCTCGATGCGCGACACGTCGCGCAGACGCACCTGCGAGCCGTCCTGGTTGACCTTCAGCAGGATGTTGCCGAACTGTTCGGGCGTGTTCAGCAGCGTCGCCTGGGTGATCGTGGCCTGCAGCACCTGGCCCGGCACCGACGGCGTGCCGCCGAGCGAGCCGCCCGCGACCTGCACGTTCTGCGCCTGTAACGCGGCTTGAACATCCACCGGCGTGAGCCCGAAGTTGTTCAGCTTGTTCGCGTCGAGCCAGATCCGCATCGCGTACTGCGAGCCGAACAGCGTCACTGTGCCCACACCGTCGATACGGCTGACCGGATCCTGAATGTTCGACGCGACGTAGTTCGCGAGGTCGTACTTGCTCATGCTGCCGTCTTCGGACACGAACGCCATCACCAGCAGGAAGCTGCTGCTCGACTTCGTGACCTTGGTGCCGAGCTGCTGCACCGCTTGCGGCAGCAGCGGCGTGGCGAGCTGCAGCTTGTTCTGCACCTGCACCTGCGCGATGTCAGGATTGGTGCCGGCCGCGAACGTCAGCGTGATGGTGGCGGTACCCGAGTCGTCCGAAGTCGACGCGAGGTACAGCAAGTGGTCGAGACCGCTCATCTGCTGCTCGATCACCTGCGTGACGGTGTTTTCGACCGTTTTCGCCGAAGCGCCCGGGTAGGTTGCGCTGATCTGCACGGCCGGCGGCGCGATGGTCGGGTATTGCGCGATCGGCAGTGTGAACACCGACGCGATACCCGCGAGCATCAGGATGATGGCGATCACCCACGCAAAAATCGGGCGATCAATAAAGAACTTTGCCATGAGGCGGGCTCCCTGTTATTACGCGCCCGATGCGGCGGAGGCGGGTTGGGCCGTCTGCGCGCCGCTGGCGGCCGGCGCGGCTTGCGCGGCCGCGTCGGAAGCAGGAGTACCGGGAAGCTGCGCCGGCACGGGCTTGACCTGCTGGCCGGGGCGCGCCTTGTCGGTGCCCTGGACGATCACGCGCTCGCCCGGCTTCAGGCCGTCGGCGATGACCCAGTACGAGCCGTACGTGCCCGCGGTAACGAGCTGGCGCAGTTCGACCTTGTTGTCGTTATCGACGACGAGCGCGGTCGGCTGACCCTTCTGGTCGTGCGTAACGCCGACTTGCGGCACGATGATCGCGTTCTGGTTCACGCCTTCGTCGATCTTCGCGCGCACGAACATGCCCGGCAGCAGCACGTGGTTCGGGTTCTTGAAAATGGCCCGGACCGTGACCGAGCCAGTGCCCTGGTCGACCGTCACGTCGGTGAATTGCAGCTTGCCCTTTTCCGCATAGGTACGGCCGTCTTCGAGCACCAGCGACACTTGCGCGGCGCCCGGGCCGGTCGTCTTCAGACGCCCTTCCTGAATTTCGCGCCGCAGCTTCAGGCCGTCGAGGCTCGATTGCGTGAGGTCGACATAGACCGGATCGAGCTGCTGGACCGTCGACATCAGCGTGGCCGCGCTCTGCTGCACGTATGCGCCCGGCGTGACCTGCGACACGCCGATCTGGCCGCTCACCGGCGATGTCACGTCTGTATAGCCGAGGTTGATCTGCGCGGTGTCGACCGAGGCCTTGCCGGCGGCGACGTCGGCGGCCGCCTGACCTTGCGCGGCGACTGCATTGTCGTAGTCCTGCTTGCTGACCGCGTTGGCCGCAACCAGCACCTTGTAGCGATTGGCCTGCGCGGTGGTCGACACGAGGTTCGCCTGCGCCTTCGCGAGCGCTGCCTTCGCGTTGTTCAACGCGGCGATGTAAGGAGCCGGATCGATCTTGTAAAGACGCTGGCCGGCCTTGACCTCGCTACCCTCGGTGAACTCGCGGCGCAGCACGATGCCGTCGACCCGCGCGCGCACCTGCGCGACGAGGAAGGCACTGGTACGGCCGGGGAGTTCGGTGACGACGGGCACGGTCGTCGGCTGAAGGGTGACGACGCCAACTTCGGGCGCCTGTGGCGGCGGGGCAGATTGTTTTTGTCCGCACGCCGCCAGCAAGATGGCAGCCGTCGCGGCACTGATTAAGCGGAATGGAACCCGTTCGACGCGCATGGAGCGACCTCTGTCAAAGACTGAGAATGAAAACGTGCGTGCATCCCTACCCCGGGGACGGCAGCGCACACAGGCGTCTTGCGACGCTCAACCGGAAGCCCTTGGATGCAAATTGCGCCTGCAAGGGCATCCTGCTGCGAATGTGCCATACCGGGAAATGCCGCACGGCGCCGCCGTCTGGCGGGCGCAAGGGGCGTTCTGAAAGGCAACAGTGACGGATATTAACCGGTCGTCACGGCTTGGGCTATCCGATCGTGGGATGCTATTATAGATACATTCACGAATGCATGTAAAAGCCCATTTACCTCTCTTGCGGGCGGGGAATTCGCAAGATCGATTTGCAATTCGCACAAAAGTAGCCAGATTGTCATCGAGACGACTTGAATACGTCCCGGGCTCTCCACAATCCACCGCAGTTCACACGCATATGGTCAGAAGAACCAAAGAAGAGGCGTTGGAGACGCGTAACAGGATTCTCGACGCGGCCGAGCTGGTCTTCTTCGAGAAAGGCGTATCGCGCACGTCGCTGGCCGATATCGCGCAGGCCGCGGGCGTCACGCGCGGCGCCATCTACTGGCACTTCGCGCACAAGAGCGAGCTGTTCACCGAGATGTTCGATCGCGTGCTGCTGCCGCTCGACGAACTGAAGGCCGCATCACTCGACCCGAACCAGGCCGATCCGCTCGGACGTCTCGTCGAAGTCTGCACGGTCTGTCTGCGCGACACCGCCAGCGACCCGCGCCGCCGCCGCGTGTTCGACATCCTGTTTCTGAAATGCGAGCTCGTCGAGGAGATGGGGCCGATGATGGAGCGCTATCAGACCAATATGCGCGAGGGGCTCGCGAAAATCGAAGGAGGTCTGCGCAATGCGATCTCCAAGGGGCAAATGCCCGGGGATCTCGATACCAGGCTCGCGGCGGCCATGCTGCATGCGTTTGTCGGCGGAGCGTTGCGCGACATGCTGTTTTTGCCCGATGCGACCGATTTCGGCGCGCACGCCGAGCAGATGGTCGACGGAATGTTCGACGCGCTGCGGTTGAGTCCGGCGTTAAGAAAAAAGGCAGCGGCGTAGCTGGCGGCTTATCCAATTGAAAAAGCGGGCGGTTCGATGAACCGCCCGCTTTCGTTTGCGCGCTGTTTGCACGGCCCCTGCCTCAGGTCGAAGAGGCCGCGAGGAACCGCTGACGAATCCGTGCGACAGGCCACACACCCCTCACCCCTCACCGCTCACCGTCAAGACCGGAAAAGTGCTTCGACGAAGCGCCCTCGTCAACCGCTGGCGCCGCGCCGTCTACTTTTATGCAACGGCCCGCCGCGCCCGCGCCGCCTGATTCGACGCATGGATGTTGCCGCGCTCGAGCGGCGCGCCGCCCGTTATCGCCGCGATCCATGCGTCCGTGCTCGCCACCGCCGCGAAGCGCGACTGCAGCACCACGCTGAACACCCGATGAATCTCTTCCGCGCTCGCGAAACCGGCGCTGTTGTCGTACGGCACCGAGCCGGTCGCATCGTGCAGGAACTCGACCGCGAGCCCCGCATGCAGCGCGTGGATGATCGTCGATGCATCGCAGTTGTGCGTCATATAGCCGGTGATGGTCAGCGTATCGATCTCCCGGGCGGCGAGCCAGTCGGCCAGATCCGTGCCGGCAAACGCGCTCGGCAACGACTTCTCGACGAAGTGGTCATGGGCGCGCGAACCCACGACCGAATGCAATGCGGCGCCCACGCTGCCGCGTGCGAACAGCGGCGACGTGGCCGGCGCGACGTTCTGCACCACCACGACCGGCACGCCGGCGGCGTGCGCCGCATCGATCGCGCGGCCGATGTTGGCGAGCGACGTCTGCACGTCCGGAAATTCGATCGGCAGATCACCGGTCACGTATTCGTTCTGCACGTCGATGACGATCAGCGCACGGCGCGGGGTGGTCATGGCAAGGCTCCTTGTCGGAAAAACGATCAATGCCGCATCCCAAGGCCCGGCAGCCGGGCGGTACAGCGGCGATGGCCGCATTGTTGCCGTACCGCCGATCGGACGATAGCGGCCCGCATGACAACATTCGTTAGAATCGGGCCATCCTTTTTCTTTACATCGATGAAGCGACGGTCATGGCCACCTCCGCATCTCCCGGCGACACGCGCATCGACACGCGTCGCCATGTCGTCGCCGTCGTCGCGTTCGACCGTATCAGTCCGTTCCATCTGTCGGTGCCGTGCGTGGTGTTCGGCGAAGACCGCCGCGGCGGCGGCGTGCCGGATTTCGACTTTCGCGTCTGCGCCGCGGAGACCGGCGCGCTCGCGACGACCGCCGGCTTCTCGATCGCCGTCACACACGGACTCGAAGCGCTCGCCGACGCACACACGATCATCGTGCCGAGTTGGCGCGACCCCGGCGAAGCACCGCCCGCCGCGCTGATCGACGCGTTGCGTGCCGCGCATGAACGTGGCGCACTGCTGGTCGGCCTGTGCCTCGGCGCGTTCGTGCTGGCCGCCGCCGGCATCCTCGACGGCCGGCCGGCATCGACCCACTGGGCCTGGGCCGACGATTTCGCGCGCCGCTACCCGCGCGTGCGGCTCGACCCCGACGTGCTCTATGTCGACGACGGCAACGTGCTGACCTCGGCCGGCACCGCTGCCGGCCTCGACTGCTGTCTGCACGTGCTGCGCAAGATCAGCGGCGCGCAGGTGGCGAACTACGTCGCGCGCAGGCTCGTCGTGTCGCCGCACCGGCAAGGCGGCCAGGCACAGTACGTGCAGCAGCCGATGCCGACCAGCCCGCGCGGCGACCGCCTGTCCGGCCTGCTCGACTGGGTGAGCGGCCATCTCGCCATGCCGCATACGCTCGACACGCTCGCCGCGCGCGCGTTGATGAGCCGCCGTACCTTCACGCGGCGTTTCCGGCTCGCCACCGGCACGACGGTCGGTGCGTGGCTGCTCGCACAGCGGCTCGCCCGCGCGCAGCAGTTGCTCGAAAGCACCGACGAGTCGGTCGAATCAATCGCCGCAAGCGCGGGCTTCGGCTCGGCGGCGTCACTGCGGCAGCACTTCGGGGAAGCGTTTCGCACGTCGCCGTCCGCGTGGCGGCGCGGCTTTCGCGGCGACTAGCGGGTGGCGGGGCCAATCGTACGAGGTCCGGAAAATTTCAACTGGATCAACGGGAAGGCGGTGGGAAGGGGCCAGGAAGCGCGAAAGAATCGGCAGTGGGACCGGCGGGAGATCGGCGGAAAACGCGCGGCGGAAAACGCGCGTTGCCCATTCGAAGCGAACCCGGTAAAACTACCGCCGTTTCGTAGTGTTCCACCGGAATTTCGTAGTCGCGCGGACACGACAATCTCGCACTCCGTCCGCCGAGCGCGGCGGTCGCTGGTTCAACGCTCGCTGAACCAGCGTACGACATAAAGCAGCAGCGCAACCAGAAAAATCATCCCGGCCCATGCCCAATACGGCACGACGTGCTGACCGGGCTCCTGCTGCGACACGCCATGCGACCAGTTATGCGACGCGCTCGCCGCTCGTCCCGTCAACGCGTTTCCGTGTTCGACGCGGGTACGGCGCGCAATCCCGCCGAGCGTGATCGGTCGCAAAAAGACATGCTGCCGGCGCGGCGTCGAGCCACGCGCGCGGTTCGGCCCCTTGCCGTGCTTGGCGCGCACGACCGCGGCGAATTCGGTGAAAAAGTCGTCGGCGAGTTGATGCAGCGCATTTTCGAGCTGACGGGCCGGCAACTCGGCGAGCGGTCCGGACGAGGTCGCCCAGATCGTGTAATCGATGCGCGTACCGCGCTCCCGGCCGGTGCCGTGAGCGCCCTCGTCCGCACGCAAACGCACTTCGATCTGTCCTCGAAGCGCACCGACTCCCTCGGCGCGGGCCTTGAAGTTGATGGTGCGGCGCTGCGCGTCGGCGGGCCCGGAATCCTGGCCCGCCACGTGCGCGCGCGCTTCATAACGCGCGCGCAACGGGCCGAGCGGCACCGTCATGGTCAGCGCATACTCGCCGTGGGAAAGACGCGTGAACGACTCGCAATTGTCGAGGCTGGCACGCAACAACGCAAGATCCTGCAGCGCGTCCCACACATCGGACGGCGCAAGCGGAATCCGTAACGCGTCGTTCAGCTCCATGACCGCCTCCCCCGGGAAACGCGCCGACTGCGGGATCAGGACGTCTGATCGATCCGGTCGACGCGCGATGTGTAAAACGCGAGATAGCCCTTTATCTGGCTGACCCGTTCGAACGGCGCTTCATAGCTCCACACCGCGTTCTCGATCAGGCCGTCTTCAGTGCGCAGATGGTAGTACGACGCGTCGCCCTTGAACGGGCAGTGCGACGTATGCGTGGAACGTTCGAGGCGCGCCATGTTCACATGCTCGCGCGGGAAATAGAACACATCCGGCAAGCCGGTTTCGGAGAGCGTCAGCGCGGCCTGGGTGTCGGCCACCGTCACGCCGCCGTGAATCACGCGTACCCGATGACCGTTGTCGCGAACCACGATGGTATGGCCACCGGCCCTTCCCTCAGATGTCGACGCGTCGCTCATATCCAGGCTCCCCGATGTGTGGGATGTGGTAGCGCAGACCGTGGCCGCATCAACGACGAAGCCACGGGACGCGCCCGTGGCCTCATTATCGACGAAACTCCGGCCGCGTGCGCGGTGCCGCGCGGACCGCCTGCTTACTTCATGTTCCAGACGAACGCGGATTTGACGTGGCCTCGCGCCGGCACCGTCACCGCGCGGGTCTGCTCGTTATCGTTGTACTTCGCATGTACCGTGTAGCGGCCGGGGTGTAGCCGGATCAGCATGAACGGTCCGCGCGAAGTCGTGCTCAACACCTCGCTGTTATGCGCATCGACGATGCTGACATGGACATCCGCCAGAAACTCGCCCCTGGGGCCGGTAAAACGCAGTGCGAGCGGCCACCGGCTTTGCGCTGCCTGCAGAGCCCGGGACTCGTCGAGACCGACGCCGCCCGATACGTACGACACGCCGCCCCGCTGCTGGATTTGCGGCAGACCGCCGCCGTTGGTGTTGCCCGCGCTGGTGTTGTCGGTGGCCGACCCGCCGGTCACGCCTGCCTGCTGCGCGTACGCACCGCCCGCCAGTCCCAGCATGAGCGCCGCGCAAAGCGCGGCGGCTACGATCTTGTGCTGATTGCGTTGGGTTTTCATCGGTTCGCTCCTTGTCAAAGTCCTTGCCCGGTAGCCCTCGATGGGACCGAACCAGGGAACAGGCAACCTGTGTGCCAACCGTCCGGTTGCGGCGACGGAAAAAGCGTTGTCGTCATCGCAGAAAGCGTGCGCGGCGCGCTTGCAGCTCATTCGCCGCGCCCGCGTAGCTGCATTCGGGCCGGCGAAAAAAAACCGGTCCTTGCAGTAAATGCAAAGGACCGGCAATCGCTACTACAGATCCGCTGGGTCGGGCGGTACATGATCGAGCCGCCCGCGTAACCGGTTAGCCCAGATCGACGGGCACGAAGATCTGGGCGTTGTCGCGCTGGATCAGCAGCGCGATGCTATTGCCCGCGCCCGAAATCATCTGCTTCAGCTGATCGATGCTCGCGACCGGACGACCGTTGACCGCCAGAATCACGTCGCCCGGCTGGATGCCGGCGCTCGCCGCCGCGCCGCCCGACTGCTGCACCAGCAGACCATGCGACACCGATGCGCTGCTCTTCTCTTCCGGCGTAAGCGGACGCACCGCCACGCCGAGACGGCCTTGCAACTGGGTCTGCTGCTCGGCCTTGCCCGCCGACGCGAGCTTCGCGTCCGAGAACGAGCCAATCGTCACTTTCACGTCCTTGCTGGCCTTGTCGCGCCATACCTTCAGCGTTGCCGGGCTGCCCGGCGCGAGGCCCGCAATCTTCGCCGGCAGATCCGACGAGTCGCTGACTTCGTCACCGTTCACCGCCAGGATCACGTCGCCCGGCTGCAAGCCAGCCTTGGCGGCAGGCCCGTCGGCGTCGACCGAGCTGACCAGCGCGCCTTGCGGCTTCTGCATGCCGAACGAATTGGCGAGCGTCTGGTTCAGACCCTGCACCGCGACGCCGAGACGGCCGCGGCTCACGTGGCCGGTCTTGACCAGATCGTCCTTGACCTTGATCGCCTCATTGATGGGAATCGCGAACGACAGACCCTGGAAGCCACCGGTCTGCGAGTAGATCATCGAGTTGATGCCGATCACTTCGCCTTGCAGGTTGAAGAGCGGACCGCCCGAGTTACCCGGATTCACCGGCACGTCCGTCTGGATGAACGGCGTGTAGTTTTCATGCGGCAGCGAGCGTGATTTCGCGCTGATGATGCCGGACGTCACGGTGTTGTCGAAACCATATGGCGAACCGATCGCGACCACCCACTGACCGACCTTGCTTTGACGCGGATCGCCGATCTTCACGGTCGGCAGGTTGCTCGCGTCGATCTTCAGCACGGCGACGTCGGACTGCTTGTCCGCGCCGACGACCTTCGCCTTGAACTCGCGCTTGTCGGTGAGCTTGACCGTGACGACGTTCGCGCCATCGACGACATGCGCGTTGGTCAGGATATAGCCGTCATTGCTGATGATGAAGCCGGAGCCGAGGCTTGCGCTCGGCTGATCGGGCGCTTCGCCGCCGTCGCCGCCACCGCCTTGCATGCCCGGCACGCCGCCGAAGAAGTGCTTGTAGAACTGAAAGAACGGATCGTTCGGATCGATCGGCAACTGGTTGCCGTTGAGATTGCCGCCATTACCGCGCAGCGCGGTCTGCTTGACCACGTGCTTCGCGCTGATATTGACGACGGCCGGGCCATAGGTTTCGACGAGGCCTGAGAAATCGGGGATGCCGGTCTTGGCGGCGGCTTCCGCGGGCATCAGCGCCGCTGCTTGCGCGGGAGAGATGATCTGCGGTGCGGGCACGTCGCGATGGCCCGCCACATAGCCAGCGGAAAGCGCAACGGCGACAGCTACTGCGACAGCGCTGCGGGACAAGGTTTTCGCGTTCATCATGAGTTCCTGACTGGAGAAAATGACTTTGAATGCCGAGGAGCGTACGTCGCATCGCTTAAAAGAATCTTAAGCAGCGCCAGATCCCGGAAACCTTGCCAGCCGGGCCTCCGCGGCCGTCAGGGAGGCTGCCGAAGCGGTCGATTTCGAGGCGATGAAACGCTGTTTTCAGAAGCGCACGGTGACCTGCAAGCCACCCGCCGGCGACTCGTCGAGCGACACCTGCGCATGATGTTGCGTGGCAATCCGGCGCACGATCGCCAGCCCGAGTCCGCTGCCCGCCACGTCGGTGCGCGCGCGATTCGCGCTCGCACCGGCGCGGTAGAAGCGGTCGAACACGCGCTCGCGCTCGGCTGGGTCGATGCCCGGCCCGCTGTCGGCGATCCGCGCGACCGGGCGCCCGTTCTCGATGCGCAGGCTGACGTCGACACGCCCGCCACGCGGCGTGTATTTGGTCGCGTTGTCGACGAGGTTGTTGAACATCACGCGCAACGCTTCGGCGTCGCCGGTCACGGTTGCGGGCTCGCTCGCCTCGATGCCGAGATCGACGCCGCGATTCAGCGCGAGCGGCGCGTAGGTCGCAACGCACTCCTGCAGCAGGTCGCGCAGATCGAGCGTACCGCTCGCCGCGCCGCCGTCGGGTTCGGCGCGCGCGAGCGCGAGCAGTTGCTCGGCAAGACGCGTCGCGCGCGTGACGCCCGCCTGCAGATCGGCGAGCGCTTCGCCGCGCGTGCCGTCGTCCTTCGCGCGCGCGACCAGTTGCGCCTGAATCTGCACCGCGGCAAGCGGCGTGCGCAATTCGTGCGCGGCATCGGCGACGAACGCCTTCTGGATATCGAGTGCGGTGGCGAGCCGCTCGAGCAGTCCGTTCAACGCGCGCACGAGCGGTTGCACTTCGAGCGGCAAACGCTGGTCCGGCAGCGGATCGAGCGCCTCGGGATGACGCATGTCGAGCGCGCTTGTCACGCGCCGCAACGGCCGCAGCCCGCGCCCGACGATCATCCACACCGCGAACCCCAGCAGCGGCAACAGCACGATCAGCGGCCACAGCGTGCGCAGCGCGACGTTCGCGGCGAGCCGGTTACGCACCGACAGCGGCTGCGCGAGCTGCACGACGTTATCGCCGACGATCGCGCCATACACGCGCCACTCGCCGCGATCGGTCCGCTCCGTCGAAAAGCCCAGTTCGGCGCGCGGCGCGAGCGGCGCGCGCGGCCGCGAGTAGTACATCAGCATGCCGTTGCGATTCCAGATCTGCAGCACGATGCCTTCGTCGCCGGTATCGCGCCCGAGCACCTGCGAGAATGGCTCGGCCGGCAGGGCCGCGGCGATCTGCTCCAGCTGGTAATCGAACAGCTCGTTCGCTTCGGCAAGCGCCTGCCGGTAGATCAGCCATCCCGCGATGCCGACGCCGAGCAGCACCAGCGCAAGCAGCCAGAACAGCAGTTGCCGCCGGATCGAGCGCATCGGCTCAGACGTCCTTCGCGATCATGTAGCCGAGGCCGCGCACGTTGCGGATCAGCTCGGCGCCGAGCTTCTTGCGCAGCGCGTGGATATAGACCTCGACCGTATTGCTGCCGATCTCCTCGCCCCAACCGTACATCTTCTCTTCGAGCTGGCTTTTCGACAGCACGGCGCCCGGCCGCGCGAGCAGTGCTTCCAGCAGCGCGAACTCGCGCGCGGACAGCGGGACCGGCGCGCCGTCGAGCGTGACCTGATGCGAGGCCGGATCGAGGGTCACATTGCCGTGGCGGATCGTCGAATCGCTGCGGCCGGACTGGCGCCGGATCAGCGCGCGCATGCGCGCGCCGAGTTCGTCGAGATCGAAAGGTTTGACAAGGTAATCGTCAGCGCCAGCGTCGAGGCCCTTCACGCGATCGGCCACCGCGTCGCGCGCGGTGACGATCAGCACCGGCAGCGCATGGCCACGCGCGCGCAGCGTGCGCAGCACGTCGACGCCGTCGCGCCTGGGCAGGCCGAGGTCGAGCAGCGCGAGATCGTAAGGCTGGGCCGAGATCGCGCGCAACGCCGCTTCGCCGTCTTCGACCCAGTCCACCGCAAAGCCTTCGCCGCGCAGCGCCTTGCGCACGCCTTCGGCGATCATCCGGTCATCTTCGACTAGCAGGATGCGCATGGTTGTCCGTTCCGAAACGTTGATGATGCCGCATTCTAGCGCCCGCCCCCCGGCCCGCGCGTCGTGCCGTGCTTTTTTCAACGCAGCCCCGCGGCATGTCACTACAATGGGCGCTTTGCGTCGCGCGGCCACCGTCGCGTTTCGCGCAGCTCTTGCGTAAGCAGGCATGCGTTGATCGGCGTGGCTGGTTGCAAGGTTCGCGAGCAAGGTTCGCAAGCGAGCTTCGCTTTCGACTTCGCTTTCGAGCACGTGTCACGCGGTGCGCGGTGCGCAGGTGATGAGGCGAGGCGAGGTGCAACGCGAGGCGCCGCCGCGAAAGCGCCAGAAACGCCCACCGCCAACGCGTGCCGCATACGCCGAAATTTTGCTCGCCCGTTCGATTCTTTGCCGGTTCAGTTCCTTGCCCGTTTGATTGTCCACCCGTTCATGACGCACGCTTTTCTGTCTTCCGCCGCACGCCGCCTGAGGTCGCGGCCGCTCCGTTCCTCCGTCGCCGCGGCATTCATGCCGGGCCGGCTCGCGCGGCGCGGCGCGATCTGGCTGCTGGCCGCCGCGCTCGGCGCGGGCTCACTATTGCCGCCGGCGGCACAGGCGCGCGCGCGCGCCGCGCATCCGAGCGTCAACGTCACGACGGTGCTGCCGCAATCGGTAATGCTCGGACTGCAGCGCGCGCACGTGCCGCTCTCGTCGATCAGCGTAGTGGTCGAGAAAGTCGGCGAGCGCTCGCCGATCCTTGCGCTGAACGCCGGCAAGCCGATGATGCCCGCCTCGACGATGAAGCTCGTCACCACTTATTCCGGCCTGTCGATTCTCGGCCCCGACTATCGCTGGCGCACGAGCGCCTACGCGGACGGCACGCTCGACGCGAGCGGCGTGCTGCACGGCAATCTGTACATCCAGGGCACCGGCGACCCGAAGCTCGTGCCGGAAGAGCTGATCGATCTGGTGCAGAAAATTCACAAGGCCGGCATCAACGGAATCGACGGCGCGCTGGTGCTCGACAAACGCTACTTCGATCCGTCCACGCGCGATCTGCCCGCCTTCGACGACGACGTCACGGCCCCTTACAACGTCGGCCCCGATCCGCTGCTCTATGCGTTCAAGTCGTTGTCCTTCACGCTGACGCCGTCGCCCGACGGCACCGTTGCAATCGACGTGCTGCCCGCGCTCGCGCAACTGCGCATCGACAACCAGTTGCGCGCGACGCGCGGGCCGTGCCGCGGCGATCTGACGGCGCTCACGCCGACTGTCACGCCGCAGCCTGACGGCACGCTCGTCGCGTCGTTCAGCGGCGACTTCCCCGTGCGCTGCGACGCACGCACGGTCAATGTCGCGGTGCTCGATCATTCGGCGTTTTTCGCCGGTGGTTTCCTCGCGCTTTGGCAGCAAACCGGCGGGACTTTCCACGGCACGACACACGAAGGCGCGGTGCCGGCCGGCGCGAAACTGGTCGCGACGCACGCGGGGCCGATGCTGTCCGACATCGTTCGCGACATCAACAAGTTCAGCAACAACACGATGGCGCGCAACCTGTTCCTGACGATCGGCGCGGTCGAGGAAGGCGCGCCCGCGACACCGGCCAAGGCCGCCCGCGCGGTCGAGGACTTCCTGCGCCGCGACAGCCTGAACACCGAGTATCTGACGCTCGAGAACGGCTCGGGCCTGTCGCGCGACGAGCACATCACCGCGCTTGCGCTCGCCGATCTTCTGCAGCGCGCGAACGCAAGCCCGGTCGCGCAGGTGTTCGTCGAATCGCTGCCGATCGCCGGCGTCGACGGTACGATGCGCAACCGCCTGATCAACCAGGGCGCGGGCGGCAATGCGCACATCAAGACCGGCACGCTGCGCGACGTGCGCGCGATCGCCGGCTATGTCGCGTCGGCCGACGGCAACAGCTACATCGTGGTCAGCCTGATCAACGATCCGCATTCGGAAGCGGCGCGCGCCGCGCACGACGCGCTGCTCGAATGGGTGTACGAAGGGCCCTCACAGGGCTTTACGAAAGTCTCGGAGCAAATCGGCGAGCCCCGCGCAAAGCCCAGGAAAAACCCGCGCAAGCGCGCCGGCCACTGAGGATTTCTTCTAGCGAAGCCATGCGCGGCAACCGCCTAACCGTGTACGCTGTCGAGCAACGTGCGGCGGGTGACACACACGAGTAACAGGCATGCGACAGGTGCCCGGACCGCACCGGCTGCGCGTGCCGCCCGGCTATCCAGACCGCGCGGCCCACACGAACGATAACGACACCACCCGCCGCGCACCACGCGGCGCTCAGGGACAGCAAGGGAGACACGATGCAATTCGACGCCGAATTGCTGCTGCTCGCCATGGCGCCCGTCTTTCTCGCCTGCATCGGCTGGGAGGCGTGGCGCGTGCGGCGCACGCGCCCGGCCGCGCGGCTCCATAGCTGGCGCGACACGCTGTGCAATGCCGCGCTCGCGCCGATGCAGCAGGCCGCCGACAAGCTCGCGTGGCTCGCGATCATCCCCGTCTACGCATTTTTCTACGAGCACGACCGCATCCATACGTGGCAGCCTGGCTGGCTGTCGTTCGTCGTGCTGTTCATCGCACGGGATCTGCTCTACTACGTGTTTCATCGCTGTAGCCATCGGGTACGGTGGCTGTGGGCCGCGCACGTCGTGCATCACTCGTCGGAGCGGATGAATTTCTCGACCGCATTGCGTCAGAGCCTGATGTATCCGGTGGCCGGCATGTGGGTGTTCTGGATCCCGCTCGCGATCCTCGGCTTTGCGCCGCAACAGATCATCGCGATCGTGCTGCTCGACCTCGCTTTCCAGTTCTTCGTGCACACGCAGCGGAACGGACTGCACGCCAGATCTGGCGCGCACTCGCATGCACCGGCGCGCGCGCTTTCGGGCATCGGCTCAGGCGGCAAACCGGGCGACACGATCAGTCCGGCAACCGGCGAGCAATCTGGCTTGAACGCAAATCACACGGCCGCGTTTCAGCCGCCACGCAGGCCGTAGAAGATTCTGCAAGCGTGCCGTCACGCCGCCGACGCGGTGGGCGCCGCCTGCAACACATGGCACAAGGGCCACATAAGAGGAGATGCAGTCAACATGAATCAAACCGCTTCGAAAAAACATCAATGGCTGCGCGTCACGCAGATCGCCGTGGCGAGCGCAGCGTTCGCCGCGCTCACGGCATGCGGCGGTGGCGGCGATGACAACAATTCGAGCAGCAGCACGCCGCCGGGCGGCGTCAAGCTGCAGATCGTGTCGTTCGGCGACAGCCTGTCGGACGTCGGCACTTACCTCCCGACGGTGCAAGCCAACGTCGGCACCGGCGGCGGCCGCTTTACGACGAATCCGGGCGAAATCTGGACGCAGAAGGTCGCCGAATACTACGGCGACACGCTGAGGCCCGCCTACGTCGGCGGCTTCGGCCAGCCGCTCACCCCGGCCGGCGGCCTCGGGTATGCGCAAGGCGGCTCGCGGGTCGATCTGCAGCCGGGCGAAGGTTTCGCGCCGAACAACCTGGCCGCGACGACGGTGCCGATCACGCAACAGGTCTCCGAATATCTGGCGGCGCACAACAACTTCAATGGCAATCAGCTCGTGCTGATGAACGGCGGCGCGAACGACATCTTCATTCAGGCCCAGGCGGTCTCGGATGCGGGTACCGCGGCGGCCACCCAGGTGCTGCAAGGCGGCGGCTCGGCGACGGACGCGCAGAACGCGGCCGCCCAGGCGTCGCTGGCGGCGACGCCGGCCGCGCTGCAGGCGATCGGCGTCGCGGCGACGAAGTTCGTCGGTACGGTCCAACAGGTGGTCGCGGCCGGCGCGACGCATGTGGTGATCGCGGACGTGCCTGATATCGCGCAAACGCCGCAGGGTCTCGCAGCGGGCGCGCAGGGCCAGGCGCTCTTCAACGCGCTGGTTCAAACCTACAACGGCACGCTGCAGCAGGGGCTGGCGTCGAACAAGCAGGTCATCTACGTGAGCACGTTCACGTGGCTGGACCAGACGCTGGCGAACTATCAGTCGCTCGGTTTCACGGTGTCGAACACGGGCACCGCGTGCAACCTGAAGTCGATGTCCGACAGCGCGACCGCTTACGCGACGAAAAACCCGGGCGTGCTGTTGCCGGGCCAGACGGCGGCGTCGTTCGGCAGCTCGTTCGCATCGTCGCTGTTCTGCTCGCCGCAGACCTACACGGCGGCCGGCGCGGATCAGAGCTACATGTTCGCCGACCTCGTGCATCCGACCACGCATCTGTATGCGCTGTTCGCGCAGCAGGTCGAGAAGCAGATCGCGGCAAGCGGGCTCGGGAAATAAGCGGTTTCTGGCGGCGCGGCCGGCGTAGTTGGCGGCCGCTTGCTGGCCAGTTACTGGCCGGTTCGCGGCCTTGACCCTGACGGCTACCTTGCCAAACGAACCATGCCCGGCTGCGGTTGAACGCAGCCGGGCATTGGCCTTTACCGGTTGACGAAAGCTTCGGAGACCCTGTGAAGCGCCGCTCAGCCCTGTGCCTCGAAAGCCGCCGCCGCGCGCCCGAGCCGATCATTGACCGCAATCCATTCGATCGTCTCCGGCAGCTTCTCGATCAGAATCCGCGTCACGTTCGCGCGATCGAGCGCCCGCAGCAAGCCATATAGCTCACGCGCATAGATATGCGGATCTTCCGGTGCGGCGACGAAATGCACGCCGTCGGCATCGGCCCACTGCCCGGCACGCGATGCGCGCGCGACCAGCGCGACCCGCTCGCCGGCCTCGCGCACCGCCAGCAGCGGCTCGAGTTCGTCGAACGGCAGCAACGCGAGCGGCGTGCGCGGCGCGTAGTGCGCTTTCAGCGTGCCCGACGCGCGCGGCGCGGTTGCATCCGATCCGTCGGGCAGACGCGGCGCCTCGCCGAGCACCTCGGCGATATCCTGCGGCGTCACGCGCCCGGGCCTCAGCAGCGCCGGAAAGCCGCGCGACAGATCGACGATCGTTGACTCGATCCCGACGTCCGACGCGCCGCCGTCCAGCACGTGAATCGTGCCGCCGAACTCGTCGCGCACATGCTGCGCAGTGGTCGGACTCACATGACCGAAGCGGTTCGCGGATGGCGCGGCCACGCCACCATGGCCGCCGCGCAACGCGCTGAATGCGTCGAGCAGCGCCTGCGCAACCGGATGCGACGGGCAGCGCAGCCCCACCGAATCCTGTCCGCCGCTGACCGCCGCCGGAATCCGCGCGGCCCGCTTGAGGATCAGCGTAAGCGGGCCCGGCCAGAACGCGTCGATCAGGCGCTGCGCGTCCGCCGGCAAATATTCGACCCAGTAGTTCGGGTCGCCGTGCGGGGCCAGATGCACGATGACCGGATGATTGGCCGGCCGGCCCTTGGCCGCGTAAATGCGCGCGACCGCGTCGGGGTTTTCGGCGTCGCCGCCGAGGCCATAGACGGTCTCGGTCGGAAACGCGACCAGTTCGCCCGCGTCGAGCCGTGCGGCCGCCTGCTCGATCTGCGCAGCGCTGACGCCGAACGCGCTGGCGGCGTTGGCGGCATCTTCGGCGGGTTGATGTCGATCCGGCATGGCGCGCGTCAACTGGTGACGATATGCAGCAGGCGCGCGCAATCGCGCGCCGCAGTGCGGGCTTCTTCGAGCGTCGCCGCCGTGAAGTTCACGTGACCCATCTTGCGGCCGCAGCGCGCCTCTTCCTTGCCGTACAGATGCAGCCGCGCGGCCGGCATCGCCGCGACGTCGTGCCACGGCGGCGTGACCGACGCGCGCTTCGGGCCGTCCGGAAACCACACGTCGCCGAGGATGTTCAGCATCACCGCCGGCGAATGCTGGCGCGTGTCGCCGAGCGGCATGCCGGTCATCGCGCGCACCTGTTGCTCGAACTGGCTCGTCGCGCACGCATCGACCGTGTAGTGGCCGGAATTGTGCGGGCGCGGCGCCATTTCGTTGGCGACCAGCGAACCGTCTTCGAGGATGAAGAATTCGACGCACAGCACGCCGACATAGCCGAGCTTGCCGGCGATCTGCAGCGCGGCCTGCTGCGCCTGCTGCACGAGCGCGGGCGACGCGTCCGGCGCCGGCACGATCGTGTGCGACAGCACGCCGTTACGGTGCGTGTTCTGCGCGAGCGGATAAACGGCCGACGCGCCGCTCGACGCGCGCGCGATCAGCGCCGACACCTCGAACTTCAGCGGCAGACGCTTTTCCAGCACGCACGGCACGCCGCCGAGCGACGCGTGCGCCTCGCGCACTTCCTCCGCGTTGCGCACGCGAATCTGGCCCTTGCCGTCATAACCCATGCGGGCGGTCTTCAGGATGCCCGGCAGCACCGCCTCGAGCTGGCCGTCGCCGAGCGCGGCAAGCGCGTCCGACGATTCGATCACGACATGCGGCGCGACCGTCACGCCCGAGCCCGCGATAAAGCGCTTCTCGGCGATCCGGTCCTGCGCGACCGCGACGCAGCGGCCCGCCGGGCTCACGAACGTGGTCTTCGCGAGGAACTCGAGGCTCGCGGCCGGCACGTTCTCGAATTCGGTCGACACCGCCGCGCACAGCCGCGCGAGCTCGGTCAGCGCCGCTTCGTCGTCGTAGGCCGCGCGCAGATGGCGGTCGGCGACCGCGCCGGCCGGACTGGTTTCATCCGGGTCGAGCACGGCGACGCGATAGCCCATGGCCTGGGCGGCAAAGCAGAACATGCGGCCGAGCTGGCCGCCACCGACCATGCCAAGCCATGCGCCGGGCAGAATCGGTGAAACCGGTGTGTTGTCTGGGTTCATCTTGATGGTCGGTCGCGGCCGGATGCGCGTCGCGCTCGCATCGCGAGCCGCGGGAGAACGACGGGCAAACGGCCGGGGGTCGGACAGGGAACGTCTTGTGTTGAAACCAAAAAACCGGCGCGCTTACAGCGCCGGCAATACCATCGCGTGAGCCGATTCGTTCTGGCGCACACGGAATGCAGCGAGCTTGTCCGCGTATTCGGCACTGGTGCCGGAAAGCAGCGACACCGCGAACAGCGCCGCATTCGCCGCGCCTGCCTCGCCGATCGCGAACGTCGCGACGGGCACGCCCTTGGGCATCTGCACGATCGAATGCAGCGAATCGACGCCCTTCAGATACTTGCTCGCGACCGGCACGCCGAGCACCGGCACCGTAGTCTTCGCGGCCAGCATGCCCGGCAGATGCGCGGCGCCGCCCGCACCCGCGATGATCGCGCGAATGCCGCGCTCGCGCGCGCTTTCAGCATAGGCGAACATTTCGTCCGGCATGCGGTGCGCGGACACGACCTTCGCTTCATACGGCACGCCGAATTCCTGCAGGATCGCGACGGCGTTCTTCATGACTTCCCAGTCGGAACTGGAGCCCATCAGCACGCCGACGACCGGCGCGCCATGCATATGGGCGGTGTGTGCTTCACTCATCGCTTTACTCTCATCTTTACGGCTTCCAATAGGCGGACGATGCGCGCCGGATACGGCGCGCGCGATCAGTCGAGCTTGTGGCCGGTCAGGCGCTCGAGCGCTTCCTGGTACTTCTCGCCCGTTTTGACCACCACCTCGTCCGGCAGCTTCGGCGCCGGCGGCTCTTTCTTCCACGGCTGGGTTTCGAGCCAGTCGCGCACGAACTGCTTGTCGAACGACGGCGGGTTGGTGCCGACCTGGTACTGATCCGCCGGCCAGAAGCGCGATGAATCGGCGGTCAGCGCCTCGTCCATCAGATACAGCTTGCCGTGGTTGTCCAGACCGAATTCGAACTTGGTGTCCGCGATGATGATGCCGCGCGTGGCCGCGTAATCGGCGGCTTCCTTGTACAGGCGGATCGAGATGTCGCGGATCGTGGCCGACAGTTCGGTGCCGATGCGGCGCTCCATGTCGTCGTAGGTGATGTTTTCGTCGTGGTGGCCCATTTCGGCCTTGGCGGCCGGCGTGAAGATCGGCTCGGGCAGTTTCTGCGCGTTCTGCAGGCCCGCCGGCAGTTGCACGCCGCACACCGAACCGGTGGCCTGGTAATCCTTCCAGCCGCTGCCGGCCAGATAACCGCGCACCACCGCCTCGACGAGGATCGGCTCGAGGCGCTTGACGACCACCGCGCGGCCCTTGACCTGCTCGACCTCGTCGGGCGCGACCACCGACTCGGGCGCCACGCCCGTCAGATGGTTCGGCACCACGTGCTGCAGTTTTTCGAACCAGAAGTTCGCCATCGCGTTGAGCACGCGGCCCTTGTTCGGAATCGGCTCGCCCATGATCACGTCGAACGCCGACAGACGGTCGGTCGTGACGATCAGCAACTGGTCGTTGCCCACCGCATAGTTGTCGCGGACTTTACCGCGGCCGAGCAGCGGCAGCGAGCGGAGCGTGGATTCGTAGAGGGTAGACATCGTCGTGGTTCGCTAAAAGTGGGGCAAAAATGTGACCGGAACAAAAGGGAAACGCCGTTCCCCCGATGATGCGGGAACGGCGATCGGACGACAACCTGGCCAGACGGCCAGCAGGCCGGGCGAAAAAGCCCGGCCAGAACGACAGCTTAGCGGACGACTTGCGCGAGCTCGCCCGACTTGTACTTCTCCGCGATTTTATCAAGCGAAACCGGCTTGATCTTGCCGGCCTGGCCTTCGCAGCCGAATTGCGTATAGCGGTCGATACAGACCTTCATCGCCGCTTCGCGCGCCGGCTTCAGATAATCGCGCGGATCGAACTTGCCCGGGTTGGTCGCCATATAGCGGCGAATCGCGCCGGTGATCGCCAGACGCAGGTCGGTGTCGATGTTGACCTTGCGCACGCCGTGGCGGATGCCTTCCTGGATTTCCTCGACCGGCACGCCATAGGTTTCCTTCATGTCGCCGCCGAATTCGCGGATTTCGGCGAGCAGTTCCTGCGGCACCGACGACGAACCGTGCATCACCAGGTGCGTGTTCGGAATGCGTTGATGGATTTCCTTGATGCGCTGGATCGACAGGATATCTCCGGTCGGCTTCTTGCTGAACTTGTACGCGCCGTGCGACGTGCCGATCGCGATAGCGAGCGCGTCGCACTGGGTCAGCTTGACGAAGTCGGCGGCCTGCTCCGGATCGGTCAGCAACTGCTCGCGCGTCATCGTGCCTTCGGCGCCGTGGCCGTCTTCCTTGTCGCCCTTCATCGTTTCGAGCGAGCCGAGCACGCCCAGCTCGGCCTCGACCGTCACGCCGATCGAATGCGCGGCTTCGACGACCTTGCGCGACACTTCGACGTTGTATTCGTACGTTGCGACCGACTTGCCGTCGGCTTCCAGCGAACCGTCCATCATCACGCTGGTGAAGCCGCTGCGGATCGCCGCCATGCAGACCGCCGGCGACTGGCCGTGGTCCTGGTGCATCACGACCGGAATATGCGGATACGACTCGACCGCCGCCTCGATCAGGTGACGCAGGAACGGCTCGCCCGCGTACTTACGCGCGCCGGCCGACGCCTGCATGATTACCGGGGCGTTGACCTTGTCGGCGGCGGCCATGATCGCCTGCACCTGCTCCAGGTTATTCACGTTGAACGCCGGAAGGCCGTAACCGTTTTCGGCGGCATGGTCCAGCAATTGACGCATTGATACGAGAGGCATGCTGTAACTCCTTAGATTGAAACGAATTCTTGTGCCGTCGGCATCTTTTGCGGCGATTTTATCGCGAAGCAGATCGCATTCCAGCGCTCGTCACCGCGCGTTGGTGCGGCGCCGTACATGGCGCCGCATCGGGCGTGCGGGTCTGCTTCGCTCAATCGAGCCCGTGCCGATCGGACGGTGCGGCGCGATCAGTACGGTTCGCCGACCCGTACGATCTTCAACGTGTTGGTACCGCCGGCCTGGCCCATCGGCTCGCCGACCGTCAGCACGACCATGTCGCCGCGCGACGCGTAGCCCTTGCCGACCACGGTTTCCAGCGCCTGCTGGAGCGCGGTGTCACGGTCGGTGTTGGTATCCAGATGCAGCGACGTCACGTTGCGATACAGCGCCATCGCCCGTTCGCTGCCGACGCGCGGCGTCAGCGCGAAAATCGGCACGTGCGACCAGTGGCGCGACATCCACAGCGCGGTGGAGCCCGATTCGGTCAGCGCGACGATCGCTTTCGCGCCGAGGTGATAGGCGGTGAAGAGGGCGCCCATCGCGATCGACTGGTCGATCCGCGTGAACGTGCGGTCGAGGAAATCCTTGTCGAGCTCCGACTGTTCGGACTTCTCCGCTTCGAGGCAGATCGCCGCCATGGTTTCGATCGTCTGCACCGGATATTTGCCGGCCGCCGATTCCGCCGACAGCATCACCGCATCGGTGCCGTCGAGCACCGCGTTCGCGACGTCCGACACTTCCGCGCGGGTCGGCACCGGCGCGTGGATCATCGACTCCATCATCTGCGTCGCGGTGATCACGAACTTGTTCGATTCGCGCGCCATCCGGATCATCCGCTTTTGCAGCGCCGGCACCGCCGCGTTGCCCACTTCGACAGCCAGGTCGCCACGCGCGACCATGATGCCGTCCGATGCGTCGAGGATGCCCTGCAGCGCCGGGATCGCCTCCGCGCGCTCGATCTTCGCGATCATCTTCGGCTTGATGCCGTACGGCGCGCCGGCGATGTTGGCCAGCTGGCGGGCCATTTCCATGTCGGTTGCGTTCTTCGGGAACGACACCGCGATGAAATCGACGCCGAGCGACATCGCGGTGCGGATGTCCTCCATGTCTTTCGCGGTCAGCGCGGGGGCCGACAGACCGCCGCCCTGGCGGTTGATGCCCTTGTTGTTCGACAGCTCGCCGCCGACCTTCACGATCGTATGGATCTCGTTGCCGATCACGCGTTGCACGTTCAGCACGATCAGGCCGTCGTTGAGCAGCAGCATGTCGCCCGGCTTCAGGTCGCGCGGCAGGTCCTTGTAGTCGAGGCCGGCGCGCTCCTCGTTGCCGAGCTCGCAATCGGCGTCGAGCACGAACGGCTCGCCCGCGACCAGGTTGACCTTGCCGTTCTCGAATTTGCCAACGCGGATTTTCGGGCCTTGCAGGTCGGCCATGATGGCGACTTCGCGGCCGGCCTGGCGGGCTGCCTCGCGCACGAATTCGGCGCGCTGGCGGTGATCGTCCGCGGTGCCGTGCGAAAAGTTGAGCCGCACCACATCCAGCCCCGCCTGGATCATTTGCAGCAGGATTTCCGGCGTGCTGGAAGCCGGCCCGATAGTAGCGACAATCTTGGTGGCGCGATGCATGAGTCTCCTCGTCTGGATGGGATCGCTGGGATAAGCGCTGCGGAGCTGCTGCGGAGTCTGCGCATCGGAAGATGCTGCACGAGGTCGCGCGCCGATTGCCATCGGCGTCGCTTTTTTGGATTTGGATGAAGCGGTATTCGAGCGCGGCGCCCTGGGCGCCGCGGGATTGGCGCCCGGTGCGCCGGCGAGGTGTTGCGCGGAGGTGGAATCGGGCTGTGCGGGCGCCGCCGGCGCGGTGGCGCGCTTCGCGCGCTCCCCTGCCGCCGCTGCCGTGGTATCGCGCGGCGCTTTCGCGCCCCGCGTGCTGGTCGACTTCGCCGTAGGGGAGCGCGTCGCCACGTTAAGCCCGCGATTCCAGAACTTCGACCGCCGGCAGCTTCTTGCCCTCGAGGAATTCGAGGAACGCGCCGCCGCCCGTCGAGATATAGCTGATCCGATCGTGGATGCCGTACCTGGCGATCGCCGCGAGCGTATCGCCGCCGCCCGCGATCGAGAACGCCGGCGAACGCGCGATCGCATCGGCGAGCGTCTTCGTGCCGTTGCCGAACTGGTCGAACTCGAACACGCCGACCGGGCCGTTCCACACGACCGTGCCGGCTTTTTCCAGCTGCGCGGCGAGTGCCTGCGCGCTTTGCGGGCCGATGTCGAGAATCATGTCGTCGTCTTCGACGTCGGCGACGGCCTTGATTTGCGCCTGCGCGGTCGGCGAGAACTCCTTGGCCGTGACCACGTCGGTCGGGATCGGCACCGAGGCGCCGCGGGCCTTCGCCGCGTCGATGATCGCCTTCGCCTCGCCGACGAGATCGGCTTCGGCAAGCGACTTGCCGATCTTCAGGCCGGCGGCCAGCATGAACGTATTGGCGATGCCGCCGCCGACGATCAACTGATCGACCTTCTCGGCGAGCGACTTCAGGATGGTCAGCTTGGTCGACACCTTCGAGCCGGCGACGATCGCCACGAGCGGACGCTTCGGCGCGCCGAGCGCCTTGCCGAGCGCTTCGAGCTCAGCGGCGAGCAGCGGGCCCGCGCAGGCGACCGGCGCGTACTTCGCGATGCCGTGCGTGGTCGCCTCGGCGCGGTGCGCGGTGCCGAACGCGTCGTTCACGTAGATGTCGCAGAGCTTCGCCATTTTCCGCGCGAGCTCGTCGGAATCCTTCTTTTCGCCCTTGTTCACGCGGCAGTTTTCGAGCAGCACGACCGAGCCCGGCGCGACGTTCACGCCGTTTTCGACCCAGTTCGCGACCAGCGGCACGTCACGGCCGAGCAGCTCGGCGAGGCGCTTCGCAACCGGCGCGAGCGAGTCTTCCGGCTTGAAATCGCCTTCGGTCGGACGGCCCAGGTGCGAGGTGACCATCACGGCGGCGCCGGCGTCGAGCGCGGCCTCGATGGCCGGCACGGAGGCGCGGATGCGGGTGTCTTCGGTGATGTTGCCTTGATCGTCCTGCGGCACGTTCAGATCGGCGCGGATGAACACGCGTTGACCTGACAGCTTGCCTGCGGCGATCAGGTCGGAGAGACGCAATACCTTGTTCATGGGCTTGAGTATGCGAGTTGATGAGAAGGCGGTGGCGGACTGCGCGCCGGGCCCGGTGCGGCGAAAACACCCGCGCCGCGGCTCAACGGTTCCGCGGGATCGGGCGCCGGCGGCCGGGCCGCGGCAGTTGCGCGGGCAGTTGCGTGTGGTGGCGCGCTCAACCCGGAAAGCGGCATTTTAACTGATCCAACCGGCCTTCTGACCCGTGGCGCGGCGAATCCTCCGTATTTGTCGCCGATGCTCGCGCGGCTCCCGCCGCGACGCGGCAACCGTCGCCGCAGCCGTTACATGACGAGGCGCAGCACAGTGAAGACGAGCATGCCGGTCACGATCGTGCCGAGCATCGTGCGACGCCACAGGAACCACGCGAGCCCGGACAGCGTCGCGTAAAACTCGTGGTTCGACGGCGCGAACGACAGCCCCTCGGGTGTCGTCAGCACATCGGGCAGCACCACCGCGGCGAGCGCCGCGGCCGGTGCGTAGCGCAGCATCCGCTGCACGCGCTCGGGCAGCACCGTGCGCTCGCCCCCGATCAGAAACAGCGCGCGGGTGAACGCGGTGACGAGGGTCATGCCGAAGATCGCGAGCCAGATCTGCGTGGCGCTCATCGGCGGTCTCCGGTTCCATCGCCCGCGCGGCTCACGCGGCGGATGCGGCGCAGGTCCGCGCGCTCGATCATCAGATCCGCGCCGCTGCCGGCGGCGATCGCCGCAATTACCGCGAGCGGCAGCGCGAGCCGGTACGGCAGGTCGATCGCAAGCAACGCGACGACGCCGGCGATGCCGACCGCGACGAGCGTCGAGCGCGTCGCGACCGCCGACACCATGATCGGCAGCAGCGCGAGCGTGCCGGCGAGCCCGAGCCCCCAGTGATCGGGAATCAGGCTGGCAAGCAGAATGCCGATGATCGACGACACCTGCCAGGACAGCCAGCTCGACACCGCCATCCCCCAGAAATACGCCTCCTTGCCCGGCAGGTAGCCAGTCGCAAAGCTTTTCTTCTGGAACAGCAGATAGATCACGTCGCCGTTGAAATAGCCGAGCACGATGCGCCGCCACATCGGCAGATACGAGAAATGCGGGGCGAGACCGGCGCTGAAGATCACGAAACGCGTATTGACCATCGCCGCGGTGAGCAGCACGGTCCAGATCGGGAGTTTCGCCGCGAGCAGCGGCAGCACCGCCAGTTGCGACGAGCCGGCATAGCACAGCAGCGACATCGTGAGCGCCTGCGGCAGCGTCAGCACGGACTTGCTCATCGCGATGCCGGTGACGAGCCCCCACGAACAGATCGCCATCAGCGTGGGCGCGTAGGCACCCATGCCCTCACGGAAGGCATGGCGATCGGTAGCGGACAGTCGAGCGGGCATCAGGCGAAAGGCACCGGCGCAAAACGCGCCGTCAGAAGGGCCGGGGCGGCGCCAGCTTGCCGGTCGTCGCGGCAGGACCGTCTGGCGCGGTGGATTCGAAGCATGCGGATTCGAATTATGCGTGCGCTGGATTATAGCGTCCGCGACGGACGGCGGGATACGCGTCACGGGCGTGTGGCGGGCGCGTGACGATGCGCGCGGGGATGCGCTCAAATGCCCGTTGCGTGTGCAAATGACGCTAAAATAGCGCTCCCGGCTAGGCCCTGGCGCTGATAGCCGCACCTCACAACGCACCTGCTGGAGAATCGTATGTCAATGGCCGACCGCGACGGCAAGATCTGGATGGATGGCAAGCTCATCGACTGGCGCGATGCCAAAATCCATGTGCTCACCCACACGCTGCACTACGGCATGGGCGTTTTCGAGGGCGTACGCGCCTACAGGACGGCCGACGGCGGCACCGCGATCTTCCGTCTGCAGGAGCACACCAGGCGTCTGTTGAACTCGGCGAAGATTTTCCAGATGGACGTGCCGTTCGACCATGAAACGCTCGCCGCCGCGCAGCGCGAAGTGGTCCGCGAAAACAAGCTCGAATCCTGCTATCTGCGCCCGATCATCTGGGTCGGCTCGGAAAAGCTCGGCGTGTCGGCCAAGGGCAACACGATCCACGTCGCGATCGCCGCGTGGCCGTGGGGCGCCTACCTCGGCGAAGACGGCATCGCGAAGGGCATCCGCGTGAAGACATCGTCGTTCACGCGCCATCACGTGAACGTGTCGATGGTCCGCGCGAAGGCGTCCGGCTGGTACGTGAACTCGATCCTCGCGAACCAGGAAGCGATCGCCGACGGCTACGACGAAGCGCTGCTGCTCGACGTCGACGGCTACGTGTCGGAAGGCTCGGGCGAAAACTTCTTTCTCGTCAACAACGGCAAGCTGTACACGCCGGATCTGTCGTCGTGCCTCGACGGCATCACGCGCGACACGGTCATCACGCTCGCGCGCGACATGGGCCTGCAGGTGATCGAAAAGCGCATCACGCGCGACGAGGTCTATACCTGCGACGAAGCGTTCTTCACCGGCACCGCCGCCGAAGTCACGCCGATCCGCGAACTCGACAACCGCACGATCGGCGCCGGCGCGCGCGGCCCGATCACCGAGAAGCTGCAGTCGGCCTTCTTCGACGTCGTGAACGGCAAGAGCGCGAAGTACGCGCACTGGCTCACGAAGATCTGAGCAAAGTTTTGAGATGCGCCGGGCGCCGCCTGTCGGTGGCGCCTGGCCCGCACCCGCATACCACGAGAGTCTCATGAGCGAAATCAAGGAAATGCCGCTGGTCGAACTGACGGCAAAAGATCTGCCGGCATACTGTCCGAACCCGGCCATGCCGCGCTGGAGCGCGCATCCGCGCGTGTTCATCGACGTCTCGCATGGCGAAGCGCGTTGCCCGTACTGCAGCACGCGCTACAAGCTGCGCGACGGCGAAGTGCTCAAGGGCCATTGAGCGCGGCGCGACGAGCAGGCGCGACGAGCGCGGCGGCCGGCGCCGGCGCGCTCGGGGCGACGCCCGCTCGAGCGCCACAACCGTGCGGCGGCACCGCGAGCGCGTGCCGCCAACGCGGGGCGTCCGGGCAACCGGTCGCGCGCCGCGCGGTTTTTATCCCCCTTTTTCCAATCCGATCGCCACGCGCATTGCGCGCGCGGCGCTTCTTTTCGACACCGGACACTCACTCTGATGCGTCGCGCGTTGGTTATCGCACCGAACTGGATCGGTGACGCATTGATGGCGCAGCCGCTGTTTGCGCGCCTCGTGAAATTGCATCCGCGCATCGTCATCGACGCGGTCGCGCCCTCCTGGGTCGCCCCCGTGCTCGAACGGATGCCGGAAATCCGCGACGTCTACGCGACCGATCTCGCCCACGGCAAGCTGCAGATGCTGCGCCGCTGGCAGTTGTCGAGCGATCTGCGCGACGTAGGCTACGACGCAGCCTACGTGCTGCCGAACTCGTTCAAGTCGGCGCTGATTCCGTGGCTGGCCGGCATTGCGCTGCGCATCGGCTACACCGGCGAGAGCCGCTACGGCGCGCTCAACGTGCGCCATGCGAATCCGCGCAAGGACGAACGCCCGCCGATGGTCGGCCATTACGCCGCGCTCGCCTACGCGCCCGGCGCGAAGCTGCCCGACGACCTGCCGATGCCGCGGCTCGACACCGACCTGAACGAGGCGTCGCGGGTCTCCGCGCGCTTCAATCTCGATACCCGCGTGCCGCTGCTGGTGTTCTGCCCGGGCGCCGAGTACGGTCCCGCGAAGCGCTGGCCGCCCGAGCATTTCGCGTCGCTCGCGCAGATGGTCGGCCAGTCGTTCCCGTACACGCAAATCGTCGCGCTCGGCTCGCCGAAAGACGCGCCGCTCGCGCAGGCGATCGCCGACAAGGCGCCGAACGTGCGCAATCTGTGCGGCCAGACCGCGCTCGGCGAGGCCTGCGCGCTGATCGCGCGGGCCAATGCGGTGGTCACCAACGACTCCGGCCTGATGCACGTCGCCGCCGCGCTGCGCCGCCCGCTGGTGGCGGTCTACGGTTCGACCGATCCGCGCCACACGCCGCCCTTGTCCGAGCTCGCGAAGGTACAATGGCTCCATCTCGAATGCAGCCCCTGTTTTGAGCGCGAGTGTCCGCTCGGCCATCTGAACTGCCTGAAACAGTTGAGCGCCGAGCAGGTTTTCGGCGATCTGCGCGGCATGCTGCTCGCGCAGCGCTGAGCCGACTGGTACTTGCACGCAACATCGCACGCCCCCGAGCGCGTCGCGTCATGTTCGCGCCTTGCGGCGCGGGCAAGCTGGCGCCGGGGAGCGCTGGTCCGGTGCGCCGGACCGTCCCGCTACCGCTGACCCGCAACCGCGCGCCGCGCACAAGAGACTGACGAGCCATGCCACGTTTTGCCCATATCTTCGAAGCCGCCGCCGATACCCTGAACGCCTACTATCAGGCCGTCGCCGAGGTCAATATCGACAGCTTGATGGGCCTGTGGATCGACGAGGAATTCGCCAGCTGCATCTGCGCGGACGGCTCGCACCTGCATGGGCTCGACAGTATCCGCACCGGCTTGCAGACCCAGCTCGAAGCGATGCCGGTATCGATCGAGCCGCTCGACATCCGCGTCTACGACAGCCTCGGCACGGTCGTCTACGCGATTGCCGAAGCGCATCGTCCGGCCGATCCGAGCGCGACGCCCGCGATGGTGTTCACGACCTACGTGATGGTCCACGAGCGCGGCGAGTGGCGCATCGCGCATATTCACGCGAGCGCGATGCCGGACGACACCGCGAGCCAGTTCGCGACGAAAATGCGGCATGGCCAGGGCCCGCTGCACTGACGCCCGGCCGCGGCTGGGGCAACGCCCGCGGCGCGCGCGTTATTTTTCCGTTTTCACGCAGGTATGAGTTCGACGTCCGATCAATCCGCTTCCTCCACCACGGCCCGCGCCGCTGCCGCCGCGGTCGAGGCGACCGTCGAGCTGCTGTACCGCGCGCCGCTGTGGCTGCCGAATCGGCATGTGCAGACCATCGTGCCGTCGCTGTTCGCGCGCCGCCCCGCGGTGTCGTTTCGCCGCGAGCGCTGGGACACGCCCGACGGCGATTTCATCGATCTCGACTGGGTCGCGCACGACGCCCCTCCCACCGACACGGCGCCGCTCTTCGTACTGTTTCACGGGCTCGAAGGCAGTTCCGGCTCGCATTACTCGGCAGCGTTGATGGCGGCCGCGCGCCAGTACGGCTGGCATGGCGTCGTGCCGCATTTTCGCAGTTGCAGCGGCCCGATCAATCGTCTGCCGCGCTTTTACCACCTCGCCGACAGCAACGAAGTCGACTGGATCCTGCGCCGCCTGCGGGCCGCGCATCGCGGGCCGCTGCTCGCCGCGGGCGTGTCGCTCGGCGGCAATGTGCTGCTGCGCTGGCTCGGCGAGCGGCGCGAAGATGCGCTGCAAGTGGTGTCGGCCGCGGCCGCGATTTCCACGCCAATCGACGTGCACGCGGGCGGCCGCGCGCTCTCGCAGGGCTTCGGCCTCGTCTATACGCGCAGCTTCCTGAAAACGCTCAAAGTGAAAGCCGAGCAGAAGCTCGTGCAGTTTCCCGGCCTGTTCGATCGCGACGCAATGCTCGCGAGCCGCACGATGTACGAGTTCGACAATGCCGTGACCGCGCCGCTGCACGGCTTTCGCAATACCGACGACTACTGGAGCAGCGCGACCACGCGCCCGATCCTGCCGCAGATTCAGGTGCCGACGCTGCTGCTCAACGCGCGCAACGACCCGTTTCTGCCGGCCAAGGCGCTGCCGTCGCGGCACGAGGTGTCGAAGGCGGTCGAGCTATATCAGCCGGAGCATGGCGGCCACGCGGGCTTCATGACCGGACCGTTTCCGGGGCGCATCGACTGGCTGTCGCGGCGCGTGTTCGGCTATCTGAACCAGCACGTCGATCATGGATGACATCGTTAAACAGGCACTCGTCAAATGGCCGAATGTGCCGAGCTGCACCGGCTGGCTGATGCTCGATCGGCGCGGCAACTGGCGCATGCGCGACGAGGCGGCGCAAGCGAGCGGCGCGCCCGGCGTGCCGATCCGGCACGAAGCGCTGCTCGGCTTCATCAACCGCAATTACGAGGCCGACGAGCACGGCCAGTGGTTTTTCCAGAACGGCCCGCAGCGCGTGTATGTGGAACTGGGCTATGCGCCGTGGGTCGTCCGTTTGTCGGTGGATGTGCGCGGCGCGCTCGCGTTGCAGGACCAGGGCGGCGGCGCGTTCGAGCCGGCGGCGGTTTTCGTCGACGAAGACGGCGCGATCCTGTTCGCCGATCACTCGCGGCCGGCCCGCGTCGCGGTGCTGCACGATCACGATCTCGACGTGTTCTCCGAGCATGCGGCGCTCGCCGACGAAGGCTCCGGGCTGAGCGGTGATTTCCACTGGAATGCGCAGGTCGCGCTGCCGCTGCAAAGCGTGCGGCGTGACGAGGTGGCCGCGCGCTTCGGGTTCGTCGCGAGCCCGGCGGCACGGGTTTGAGACCACTCAACAGAAAGCCCCCTGCCGCACCTCACCCCGTCGAATCCTTCTCGTCGAGCCGCTCCTCCTTGTAGCGGTTTTCCATCTCGTGCAAACGCGCGTCGACGGTCGCGAGATCGTAGTAGCCGATCGTCTTCAGATCGCGTGCGTCCTTCAATTGCCGGATCGCCGACGGCCACGCGCCGTCGAGCGCGAATTTCTCCGCCATCGCGCGATGCTGCGTCAACGCATCGCCGCTGCCCGAGGCCGCTTGCGCGAGGTACAGCCACCATGCCGGCTGGTCCGGATGCGCGTGGGTCTCGTGGCGCGCGAGCGCCTGAGCCTCGGTGAAACGCCGCAACGTCAGCAGCGTGCGGATGTGCATGTCGATCGCGGCATTCGAGTCCGGCCAGTGTTTCTGCGCGAATTCGGCGAGACGCGCGGCTTCGTCGTCGCGACCGGCGCGCCGCGCGATGTCGGCCGCCAGCACGTCGAGGCTCGGCGAGCTGCGCTGCGACCCGCCTTCGGCGCGCTCGCCAGTCTCGAACGTGGTACGCGCGGTTGCAAGCGAAGCCGCGGCGTCATCGTAGCGCTCGAGCAGCATCTGCCCGTACGCGATGCCGTACCAGTTCGCGGCGACGTTCAGCGCGGTGCGCTCGTTAATTTCCGAGCGCATCCGTGAAATTTCGTCTGCGTAGTCGCTGCGTGAATGGTCCTGCAGCAAACGCGCGCGCGCCCGCACGAAACCGTATTCGGGATCCTGATGCGGTTGCCGGTACGGCGCGCGGCGCGCGCGGTCCTCCATGTCGGCGATCCGCTCGCCGGTCAGCGGATGCGTGCGCGCGTAGGCGGGCATGCCGTTGTCGTTCATCGCCGCGCGATCGAGCCGGCCGAAGAAGGCCGGCATCGCATAGGGATCGTAGCCGGCGCCGGCGAGCAGCAGAAAGCCGACCCGGTCCGCTTCCTGCTCGGCCGAGCGCGAAAAGCGCAACTGGCTGTCGACCGCATACGCCTGGCCGCCGATCGCGATCGCGCTGCCGAGGTCGCCGCTATGCGCGAGCACACCCGCCAGCACGCCGAACAGCATGCTCGCGAGCGCCGCGTAGCCGCTGCGCTCGCCATTCGAGATCATTCGCGAGATGTGCCGTTGCAGCACGTGCCCCATCTCGTGACCGAGCACCGCGGCAAGCTCCGACTCGGTCTGGGTCGTCGCGATCAGCCCGGTATTGACGCCGATAAAGCCGCCCGGCAACGAAAACGCATTGATCTGCGCATCGCGCACCGCGAACAGATCGAAGTCCGGACGATAGCCGCCGATGTACAGCGCATTGGCTGCCGCGGCGAGTTTGGCGGACACCGAGTTCAGGTAGTCGCGCACCAGCCAGTCGTCGAGATAGTCGGGGTCGCGGCGCAACTCGCGCATCACGCGCTCGCCGAGTTTGCGTTCGGCCTGCGGCGTCAGCGAACCGGCGCCGCCGTTGCCGAGGTCGGGCAACTGCTGCGCGGCGATCGGCGCGCGCCAGCCGTTGCTGCCGCGATTGTTGCCGCGATTGCCGCCGGCATTGGCGGCGGCGTTCGAAAAGCGGCTTTGCGCGCCGCCATACGTGCCGAACACCCCTTGCGCGATATCGGGCGGAAGAATCGGGTCGGCATAGGCGTCGGCCGGGCCGCTGACGAGCGGCGACTCGACGGCCGGGGCCCGCGTGATGCCCGCCGCGCCGCGCGATTGCGCGAACGCTCCCGGCGGCACCGCGAGCGCGACGGACAACAACGCAACGAGAAACCGTTTTGGATGCATCGCGAGGCTGGTCTGACGAAGTCGAAAAGCAACGCCCGCCACCCGGACTAAGATAGCGGGCATGAGGCAGCACGGAACACATACGCAGCAAAACAGGCCGCCAAACACCGTGCAATTGTAATCAGCCGCGGCGGCGCTCCAGCGGCCGCGCCGCGTCTGCCGCACTGCTATGATAGGCGCCCTCTGAAGGAGCCAACATGCCTGAACTCACTCATTTCGATGCCGCCGGCGAGGCGCATATGGTGGACGTCGGCGGCAAGCAGGAGACGAAGCGCATCGCGATTGCGCGCGGCTCGATTCGCATGCTGCCCGAGACGTTTGCGTTGATCCGCGACGGCAACGCCAAAAAAGGCGACGTAATCGGCATCGCGCGCATCGCGGCAATCCAGGCATCGAAGCGCACCGCCGATCTGATTCCGCTGTGTCATCCGCTCGCGCTGACGCGCGTGAAGGCCGGGTTCGAACTCGACGACACGCTGCCCGGCGTGCATTGCACGGTGCAGGTGGAAACGCTTGGCAGAACCGGCGTGGAAATGGAGGCGTTGACCGCCGTGCAGGTCGGGTTGCTGACGGTGTACGACATGTGCAAGGCGGTGGATCGCGGGATGACGATCACCGATGTGCGCGTGCTCGAAAAGCACGGTGGAAAATCCGGGGATTGGGTCGCGCCGGGCTGAGCGCGCGGCTTTATCGTCCCAACTCCCCCAATCACAGCACCATCAGGACATGCAGATGACGATCGACGAACTGCTCGGGCAGCTACTCGCGTTTCGCGACGCACGCGACTGGGCGCAATTTCACACGCTTCGCAATCTGATCGTCTCCACCAGCATCGAGGCGGGGGAGCTACTGGAAACGGTTCAGTGGAAGACCGACGCGGGCATCGAAGCGCTGCTGCGCGATCCCACGCAAATGACGAACCTGAAACACGAGTGCGCCGATGTGCTGATGTACCTGCTGCTGGTCGCCCATACCGCGGGATTCGATCTCGTCGACGCGGCGGCGGAAAAGCTCGAGCTCAACGAAGCGCGCTATCCGGTGGATAAGGCCAAAGGGACGGCGACGAAATATTCGCAGCTTTGAGGCCGGCGCAGTGCTCAATCGTCGTCGCTGTCGTCTTCGTCCTGCTGATTCGCATCGGCCGGCGGCGTGCCATAGCGCTTGACCAGTTCCTCCCTGAACCCGGCCAGCGATTTCTGCTCGCCGACCAGCTGGTACAGATAGCCCAGTTGCGCCGGCCAGTCCTTCAGTTCCCCGGCAAAAATCCGCAGACGCTCGACTGTATCGAGCGCCGACGCGGTGTCGCCATTCAGCGCCTGCAGCACCGCGTACCGGCGCAGCACCGTTTCGCCAGGCAGCAGCGCGATCGCTTGCCGGTGCATCGCGAGCTTGCGTTGCAGGTTCAGCGGATTCATCGGCTGCAGCGTTGCCATCCCATACTCGCCCCACGCACCGAACAGGAACGACGGATCCGCACCGTATTGCTCGGCCGGCTTGGCGCCGTAGTACAGCACCTCGGCGCGCGCATAGTCCCGATACACCGGATACAACGCGGCGAGCCCGCCGAACACGACCACCGCAAACGCGCCGAACGATACGCCGGCGGGCACGGCGCGCAACGGCCGCGTATCGAGCAGGCCGAACACGAACATCGCCGGCAGCAGGAAGAACATGTACTGCTGCGGATATTCGACCAGCGCGTGCATCGTCAGCACGCCGATCAGCGCGATCCCGAACACACGCGTGGCGCTTTGCGGCGCGCGCACGACCCGCACCAACCATGCGACGAGACCGGGCAGCACGATCGCCAGGCCGATCAGACCGGTCTTTGCGAGCAGATCGATAAAGATGTCATGCGAGTTGTTCGCGATTTCGACGCCGCCGAGTTGCTCGACGAGCTTGAACTGATAGCTCGGAAATTCGCCCCAACCCACGCCGATCAGCGGATGCGCATTGAACATCGTCCAGCCGTATTTCCACAACGCGAGGCGCGGCGCGATCTGGCCGGCATCCTGAAAGCGCTCGGCCGCCGACTGCCCGAGTTCCAGGTGATAACGAACATTGGCCCAGCGAATCAGCGCATTGACCACGAAGAACAGCACCGCGAGCGCAATCGGAACCAGCCATTCGCGGTTGCCGCGGCGCAGTTGCGGCTCGCTGCGCATCTGCGCGAACGCCATCCAGAAGCCGGCGACGACGATCACGCCCATCTGCAGCCACGGCCCGCGCGACACGGTCAGCGCGAGACCGGCCGAGAAAATCGTCGACACCAGCAACCAGACCGGCAACGCGATACGGCGCGTCTGCACCAGATACAGCGCACCCGCCATCGCGAACGCGATATAGGTGGCGAGGTGGTTCGCCTGCGCCATGTTGCCGAACGGCCGGCGCTCGGCCGTCACGTTGTACGCGACGACGAACGGCGCGACCTTCGTTTCGAGGTGAAACAGCTGGATCACCTGGCTGAACACCGCGAACAGCCCGCCGACGATCAACGCCCCCGCCGCCCAGCGCAGCGCGGTTTCGTCGAGCTTCATGCGGGCGAAGCCGTAGCCCACATGCACGGCCATCAACGCGGCGAGCAGGAAGCCGGCGCCCAGCCAGTTCATCGACGGCTCGGCGACCGGCAGCACGAACGTCTGCACGATCAGCAGCAGGCCGAATAGCAACGGCACCAGCGCGACCGTCGGCGATGCGAACGCGACACGCGGGCGCGTGGTCGCGACCAGCAGTACGACGGCCGCGCCCGTCAGCAGATACAGCGCGAGCGCGGTGAATTCAGCATAGAAGGTCGGAATCGGATACGTGTGGTTGGCGACCGCATAGGGCAGCACCAACGCGAGAGCCAGCAGGATGAGAGACAGGTAGCGCGCGAAAGGGGTGGGCATCGAATCAACGGTGGGCGTCGGCAACCGGCGCACTATACAAAAAATTCCCGACGCTGTGCGCCGGCCCGGCCGAAATAGACAGAAAATCAGCCTTTTACGTTGTGGCGCCGGCTCGATTCGTCACCGCTTATGTGCCCGCTTATGTGCCCCTGATGCGCCGATTGATTCACCCCTTCGATGCGCCGATTCATCCACACCTGCGAGCACATTCGAAAGCTCTTTCGGTACTCTTTCGCGCGCTGATTCGCGAGCTTACGAACGGCATTCCGGCGGCGCCAGATTACCCGCGAGCGTCGGCGCTTCGGCCGGCGTCGGTCCCGCGCCCGGCGCCGGCAACGAAGAGGCCGCCTTGCCGCCCGCAAAACACTCCCACGTAAGCGAGCCGGTCTGCACCGCGTCCTTGCTCAACGCGACCCGCGCGGTTGGCGCGTCCGCATTGTCCGGCACCGACGGCACCAGGCTCAGCGTGTTTTCGCCGGCCTGCGCGACGCGCGTGGTGTACGTGACGGTGATCTGCCCGGTGTCGTCGTCGATCTGAATCGACTCGACGTTGCGCGTGGCGGGCGGCGACGCGTAGCCGCCGCCGAATGCATTGCCGCTGGCGGCGTTTTCGGCCACCGACAGCCGCGCGGAAGCCGCCAGCGATAAGCCCTCGCCAACCCGGCTGCGCGCCAGATAGTCCTGATACGCAGGGATCGCATAGGCGGCGATCACCCCGACGATCGCGAGCACGATCATCAGTTCGATCAGCGTGAAGCCGACGATGAAGCGGCGGCACGCATACGCGAGCCGCGCGCGCCAGTTCACGCGCCAGCGCACGGCTCGCGACGAAGAGGTCGCTTGAGAATAAGGGGAATACGGCAAGGTAACGGTCATCGGCAGACTCCTGATACGAAAAACGCCTGCCCCGCGGATCGGGAACAGGCGCTTCCATCGTAGCGAGCGAGGCTCGCGTCTTACAGTCAGCCAAATGGCCAATGTTGCCGAGGTGCCGCGAAGAGCGCCGGCGTTACGTGCGTCGGCCGATGCCTGGCGCCCGCCAACGGACGCTCAAAGCGCCGCGCGTCTCGCGTTGCGCCGCTTCAGCAGATAGCCGACGATCACGACGAACAGCGCGCCCGCGACGCTCATCCCGTATTCGGCGGCGGACGTATCGAGGATCGGCCAGCGATCGCCGGCCGGGTCGTTGACGATCAGACCGCCCGCGATCCAGCCGAGCAGCGCCGCGCCGAACAGCACGATGACCGGGAAGCGGTCGAGCAGCTTCAGAATCAGCTGGCTGCCCCACACGATCAGCGGAATGCTCACCACCAGACCGAAGATCACGAGCGCGAGGCGATGCTCCTGCTCGGCGCCCTCGGCCGCGCCGGCGATAGCGATCACGTTGTCGAGGCTCATTACCGCGTCCGCGACGATGATCGTCTTGATCGCCGAGATCAGCTTGTCCGCGGGCTTCACGTGCTCGTGCACGTCGTGCGCGGGCGCGAGCAGACGCACGCCAATCCACAGCAGCAGCAGGCCGCCGGTGAATTTCAGCAGCGGCACGTCGAGCAGCGCGACCGCGAACGCGATCAGCACGACGCGCAGCAGGATCGCGCCGGCTGTCCCCCACAGCACACCGCGCACGCGCTGCGCGGGCGGCAGATTGCGGCAGGCAAGCGCGATCACGACCGCGTTATCGCCGCCGAGCAGAACATCGATCACGATGATCTGAAAGACCGCGCCCCAGTTGAGCGTCGTGAAAAATTCAAGCATCAGAAAAACCGGAAAAGAGCTGCCGCGCAGCAGGCGCAAAAAGCAGACGAAAAAAAAGCGGGGGAGTCTGCACTCCCCCGCTTTTCGGGACCGCCCGCTCACGAAAGGACTTCGTAAGCGTATCAAAAGCGCGCCACGACAGCACGCGAATTTGCTCGATTTACAGCATCGCCTTCAGAAGACGCGCCATTTCCGACGGGTTCTTCGTGACCTTGATACCGCATGCGTCCATGATTTCCAGCTTCGCTTCAGCGGTGTCGGCACCGCCCGAGATCAGCGCGCCGGCGTGGCCCATGCGCTTGCCCGGAGGCGCCGTGACGCCGGCGATGAAGCCGACCACCGGCTTCTTCATATTGTCCTTGATCCAGTGCGCGGCGTTCGCTTCGTCCGGACCGCCGATTTCGCCAATCATGATGACGGCGTCCGTATCCGGATCGTCGTTGAACATCTTCATCACGTCGATGTGCTTCAGACCGTTGATCGGGTCGCCGCCGATACCGACTGCCGACGACTGGCCGAGGCCGATCGCGGTCAGCTGGCCGACTGCTTCATACGTCAGCGTGCCCGAACGCGACACGACGCCGATGCGGCCCTTGCGGTGGATATGACCCGGCATGATGCCGATCTTCAGCTCGTCCGGCGTGATCGTGCCCGGGCAGTTCGGTCCGAGCAGCAGCGTCTTGCGGTTTTCCGCGCGCATACGGGCCTTGAGCTCGATCATGTCACGCACGGGAATGCCTTCCGTGATACAGATCGCGAGATCCAGGTCGGCTTCGACCGCTTCCCAGATCGCCGCGGCGGCGCCTGCCGGCGGAACGTAGATCACCGACACGGTCGCGCCCGTTTCGGCCTTCGCTTCGGCGACGCTCGCGTAGATGGGGATGCCTTCGAAATCTTCGCCGGCGCGCTTCGGGTTCACGCCCGCGACGTACGCTTCGCGGCCGTTTGCGTATTCACGGCAAGCACGCGTGTGGAACTGACCGGTCTTGCCGGTGATGCCCTGCGTGATGACCTTGGTGTCTTTGTTAATCAGAATCGACATGTATTGACCTCTGTTCGTTTGGCGTCGCGCGGTAGCGCCATTCGGCGCGATGTTTCACGCCTGTGTCGCTCGCGCGCCGCCACTCGTCAAGCTGGCAAATGCGCGGGTAAATGCGCCTGTAAATCCGCTGGGGCGATGGCTTACGCCTTGCCCGAAGCAGCCGCGACGACCTTCTGAGCCGCTTCTTCCATGCTGTCCGCCGAGATGATCGGCAGGCCGGATTCGGCGAGCATCTTCTTGCCCAGGTCTTCGTTCGTGCCCTTCATGCGGACCACGAGCGGCACCTTCAGCGACACGGCCTTCGATGCCGCGATCACGCCTTCCGCGATCACGTCGCAGCGCATGATGCCGCCGAAGATATTGACCAGGATCGCGGTCAGGTTCGGGTTCTTCAGCATGATCTTGAACGCTTCGGTGACCTTCTCGGTCGTAGCTCCTCCGCCGACGTCGAGGAAGTTCGCCGGTTCGCCGCCGAACAGCTTGATGGTGTCCATCGTTGCCATGGCGAGGCCCGCGCCGTTCACGAGGCAGCCGATGTTGCCGTCGAGCGAGATGTACGCGAGGTCGAACTTCGACGCTTCGATTTCAGCCGGATCTTCTTCGTCCAGATCGCGGTACGCGACGATTTCCGGGTGACGGAACAGCGCGTTCGAGTCGAAGTTGAACTTCGCGTCGAGTGCGATGACCTTGCCGTCGCCGGTCAGGATCAGCGGGTTGATTTCGGCGAGCGATGCATCGGTTTCCCAGAACGCCTTGTACAGACCTTGCAGGATCGCGCGAGCTTGCGGGATCGAAGCGTCGGGCACGCCGATCTTCTTCGCAAGGTCGTCGGCTTCCGAATCCTTCAGGCCGCTCGACGGGTCGACCGCAACCTTGTGGATCAGCTCGGGCGTCTTTTCGGCGACTTCTTCGACGTCCATGCCGCCTTCGCTCGACGCCATCACGACGATCTTCTGCGACACGCGGTCGATCACGAGGCCGACATACAGTTCCTTCTTGATGTCGGCGCCTTCTTCGATCAGCAGGCGATTCACCTTCTGGCCTTCGGGGCCAGTCTGGTGCGTGACGAGCTGCATGCCGAGGATCTGGTTCGAGTATTCGCGAACCTGTTCCAGCGACTTGGCAACCTTCACGCCGCCGCCCTTGCCACGGCCACCCGCGTGGATCTGAGCCTTCACGACCCACACCGGGCCGCCGAGCTCTTCCGCGGCCTTGACCGCATCGTCCACCGAGAAGACCGGCTTGCCGCGCGGTACCGCGACGCCGAATTTCCGCAGGATTTCCTTACCCTGGTACTCGTGAATCTTCATGCGTGATTCCCTTCAGTCTGAGAGTTGGATTGAACTTCGTTTCCGCTGCCGCCGTTCACGCCGACACGTTGCCGCTTCATTCGCGGCTCGCCGCGTCGTCCTCCGGGGCCGCGCGTTGCTCCGAACGCGGCGCGTGGCCATACCAGCGCGGATAAAACTGTTTCACCGCTTCGCCGTCGAAACGCAGCGCGTGGCAGCGTCCCAACTGGAATGGCGGTTTGTCGTTGGAATGTTCGCCGGTACCGTTCGACGCTCCATCCGCCGAACCCGCGTTCTCGCCTGGCGTGCTGTCATTGGTGTTCCATACGTCGCCGGCGAACGCCTGGATCGCGGCGGTCGGCAGGATCGCGCACAGCTCGGTGAGATGCGTGCAACCGGCCGTACCGGCCAGCAAACGGGCGGCATCGCGACGGAAGTTATGGAACAGATTGAGCCCGATGAGGGCACGATAGGCGGGATTGCTGGCCTGGCACAACCCTGGATAGGGTACCCAGTCAGACGACGCCTCGGCGTCGACGACATTGAGCTTGCGATCGATGGTGATGCGAAGCCAGAGTTCATGGATCGGCTGACCATTGGGCCGGACACCCGACGCAAGCGCCACATCGCGCGGCTTTTCGTCGGTGAGGCACGCTTCCACATCCCACAGGCCATCGGCTCGCTCGTAGGCTTCCGCTCTGATTGCGCGGCGATGGCGCAACTGACGGGATACTGGCGGAGAAAGCGACATGCGGAAAGGAAAGGCCGGATTGGAAAACTTACGGATTTTAGCATAACGGGTATTCGGGATACCCCGGAATGCGCAGCGCCGCCCGGCGCGTCGCGGCGCGGGAATTGCCGTTCGCGCCGGCCTGTTGATGCGATGCGCTCGCGCTAGTCGCCGCTTTCCAGTTCGTCGATACCTTTAAGGATCTTGCCGATCGTCGCGCCGGAAAAACCGCGCGACGCCAGAAAGCGCGCCTGCTTCGCGCGCTCGGCCGGCGATTGCGGAAGCTCGCCGAATTTTTTGCTCCAGACCGCGTGTGCGCGCGCGAGTTCGGTGTCACGCAATTGCGCGGTGGCCTCTTCGACCAGCGCGGGATTGAGCGCGTGCTGTTTCAGCTCGCCGAGGATGCGGCTCGTGCCGAGCCGTGAAGAACGCCGATGAATCAGGCTTTCCGCGAAGCGTGAGTCGGAGAGCCAGTTTTCGGCTTCGAGTGAGTCGAGCACCGCGTCGAGCGAATCGGTTTCCTCGACATAGGGTTTGAGCTTGCGCGCGAGTTCGGCGCGACTGTATTCGCGGCACGACAGATAGCCGAGTGCGCGCCCTTTTAGCGAGCGGGCCGGACGTTGGGATTTTCTGCCGTCGTCGTCTTCGGACTGCCCTGGCTTCGCTTCGCCGGGTTGACGGCGCGAACGGGTGTAGGTGACTTCGGAGGTAGCGTCGGAGCCGGCGTCGGAAAAATCCGCGCTGGATGACGATGAGAAAGGCGATGCAGAGGATTCGGATCGACTACGCCGCGGGCCACGGCCCGCGGCGCAATCATGTGCGTCGAACGATTCGAATGGATCGAATGGATCGCCGACGGATTGGGCGTCGCGATCAGGTGCTCCACCCGCCGTGTCGTGCGGGCCGTCCGGGTAGCGTCCGGAGTTGGAACCAGACAGCGGCCGGCCTTTGCGTATCACGTGATGCTTACTCTTCTTCGCCCGCGACTTCTTCAGCGTCCGCGCCGGCCACCGCATCTGCCATGGCGGTAACGCCCAGCGATTCGCGGATACGGTTTTCGATTTCGCGAGCGATGTCCGGATTTTCACGCAGGAATTCACGTGCGTTGTCTTTGCCCTGACCGATCCGTTCACCGTTGTAGCTGTACCAGGCGCCAGCCTTGTCGACGATCTTCGCCTGCACGCCGAGATCGATGATTTCGCCCTGACGCGAAATACCCTCGCCGTACAGAATGTCGAAAATCGCTTCGCGGAACGGCGGCGACACCTTGTTCTTGACGACCTTCACGCGCGTTTCGTTGCCGATCACTTCGTCGTTCTTCTTGATCGAACCGATCCGGCGAATGTCCAGACGCACCGAAGCATAGAACTTCAGCGCGTTACCGCCGGTGGTGGTTTCCGGATTGCCGAACATCACGCCGATCTTCATGCGGATCTGATTGATGAAGATCACGAGGCAGTTCGTGCGCTTGATCGTGCCGGTGAGCTTGCGCAGCGCCTGCGACATCAGACGCGCCTGCAGACCCGGCAGCGAGTCGCCCATTTCGCCTTCGATTTCGGCCTTCGGCACCAGCGCCGCGACCGAGTCGATCACGATCATGTCGATCGAGCCCGAGCGCACCAGCGCATCGGCGATTTCGAGCGCCTGTTCGCCGGTGTCCGGCTGCGAGACCAGCAGATCGGCGACGTTCACGCCGAGCTTGCCCGCATATTGAATGTCCAGCGCGTGTTCCGCGTCGATAAACGCCGCGGTGCCGCCGAGCTTCTGCATTTCGGCGATGACCTGCAGCGTCAGCGTGGTTTTACCGGACGATTCCGGACCGTAGATTTCGACCACGCGGCCACGCGGCAAACCGCCGACGCCCAGTGCGATATCGAGGCCGAGCGACCCGGTGGAGACCACCTGAATGTCTTCGACTGCCTCACCTGCGCCGAGCCGCATGACCGACCCTTTGCCGAACTGCTTTTCGATCTGCGCGAGCGCGGCGGCAAGTGCCTTGCTCTTTTCAGCAGTCAGTCCAGCCGAGCCTTTCTTGCTTTCTTCCATGAATCGTCCTTTGCTATGATGAACGGCGTCTGAGGCAGGTGTGCGCCCGGGTTTCAGCCGCTTGCGGCACTGCTTGTGGCACCGCTTGCGGCACATTCCCGAGGCGGTTCGAGCGAACAGCACACGAAACGCAGACACTGTATAAAAAAACAGTAGTTTTGGCAAGCACGATTGTCATGCGAACGCGCATTTTTACTGTCGCGCCGCCGCTACTACCCACAATAATGTTCGGAGACCGCTGCGCGCCGGGACGAGCCCCACGGTGCCGGCAAAGCCAGGCTGGCGCATCATGCGAATTCTGATTGCCGAAGACGACAGCATACTCGCGGACGGTCTGGTCCGATCACTCCGCCAATCGGCCTATGCGGTCGATCACGTGAAAAGCGGCGTGGAAGCCGATACCGCGTTGTCAATGCAGACGTTCGACCTATTGATCCTCGATCTGGGCCTGCCGCGCATGTCCGGGCTCGAGGTGCTGCGCCGCCTGCGCGCGCGCAATTCGAACCTGCCCGTGCTGATCCTGACCGCTGCCGATAGCGTCGACGAACGCGTGAAGGGGCTCGACCTCGGCGCCGACGACTACATGGCCAAACCGTTCGCGCTCAACGAACTCGAGGCGCGCGTGCGCGCGCTGACCCGGCGCGGCGCGGGCGGTGGCCCGACCGTCGTGCGGCACGGCTCGCTGTCATTCGATCAGATCGGCCGGATCGCCTACGTGAACGACCAGCCGATCGAGCTGTCGGCGCGCGAACTCGGTCTGCTCGAAGTGCTGTTGCAGCGGATCGGCCGGCTGGTCTCGAAGGAACAGCTCGTCGATCATCTGTGCGAATGGGGAGAGGAAGTCAGCAACAACGCGATCGAAGTCTATGTGCACCGGCTGCGCAAGAAGATCGAGCCGAGCGGCGTACGCATCATCACCGTGCGCGGGCTCGGCTACTGTCTCGAAAAAGCGCCGCCGCCGGCGAATTCGAACGCCGCGGCGAACGGCGCGGCGAGCACCGGTTCATCCGCACCCGGCGCCGAGCCGCCGCAGCCGGCCCAGTCATCCCAACCGGCCCAACCGTCCGCCGCGCCGTCCTCCGGCGCGATGCCGGCGAGCCATCACTACAAGTAGAGAGCCGCGATGTCCGCACGCGCTGATCGCGCCACGGCGCACGCGGCGGACCTCGACGAGGCGCGCGACGCACGCTACGCCAATCCGTTCGCGCCGCCCGACGAGACCGAAGCCGCCGCCGAAGCACGCCCGCGCTCGCTGTTCGGCGAGATTCTCGACTGGATGCTTGCGCCGCTGCTGCTGCTCTGGCCGATGAGCCTCGCGGTCACCTATCTGGTCGCGAAGTCGATCGCCAACAGTCCGTTCGACCGCGCGCTCGAAACCGATGCCTACGTGCTCGCGCGCCAGATCCATCCGGTCAATGGCGTCGCCGAGCTGTCGCTGCCCGAATCCACCCGCGATTTCCTGCGCGCCGACAACGTCGACAGCGTGTTCTTCCAGGTGCTCGGCACGCGCGGCGAACTGGTCGCGGGCGAGCGTGACATGCCGTTGCCGCACGAGGAAGACCGCCCGCAGCCGGGCATCGTCGAATTTCGCGACGACGTGCTGCGCGGCAACGACATCCGCGTCGCCTACACGACCGTCGAATTCCCGCAGACGGCGGGCGCGCAGCCGGTGCTCGTGCAGGTCGCCGAAACGCTCGACAAGCGCAGCCAGCTCGCCAACGACATCATCAAGGGCGTGATCCTGCCGCAGTTCGTGATCCTGCCGCTCGCGATCCTGCTCGTATGGTTCGGGCTATCGCGCGGGCTCGCGCCGCTGCATGCGCTGCAGGCGCATATTCGCGCGCGCCGTCCGGACGATCTGTCGCCGCTCGAAGCGCAGCGCGCGCCGCCGGAAATCGAGCCGCTCGTCACGTCGTTCAACGATCTGCTGACGCGCCTCGAACAGAACATGGAGCTGCAGAAGCGCTTTATCGCCGACGCCGCGCATCAGATGAAAACGCCGCTCGCCGGCCTGCGCACCCAGGCCGAACTCGCGCTGCGACAGAACGCGTCGGCGGAAGTGCATCGCTCGCTCGAACAGATCGCGACGAGTTCCGAGCACGCGGCGCGGCTCGTCACGCAACTGCTCGCGCTCGCGCGTGCGGAGAACCGCCGCTCCGGACAGATCTTCACGCCGGTCGAACTCGGCGAACTGGCGCGCAGCGCGGTGCGCGAGTGGGTGCAGCCCGCGCTCGCGAAACAGATGGACCTCGGCTACGAGGCGCCCGGCGAGCCGGTCGAAGTCGCCGGCAATCCGGTGATGCTGCGCGAAATGCTGTCGAACCTGATCGACAACGCGATTCGCTACACGCCGGCGGGCGGGCGCATCACGGTGCGGGTGCGGCACGACGCGGCCGCGCGCGTCGTACATCTGGAAGTCGAGGACACCGGCCTCGGCATTCCGGCCGCCGAGCGCTCGCGCGTGGTCGAGCGCTTCTACCGGATTCTCGGCCGCGAAGGCGACGGCAGCGGCCTCGGGCTCGCGATCGTTCGCGAGATCGCCGCGATGCACGGCGGCGAGCTCGCCATCGAAGACAACGTCTATCAGGACTCGCCGCGGCTCGCCGGGACATTGGTGCGTGTCAGCTTGCACCTGTCGGAACGGGGCGGGACTTACCCTAACGCGCGCTGAACGCCAGCAGCGCCGGGCAGGTGATTTTGAGATGTTTCCACGCCGGTTGAGCGACATTTATCGCGCGTTATCGGAAGTTGAGCGCTAATTCGCCGGCTTGCCGGACTACCCTGCCTCGTCCCCCGACGTCAGAACGACGTAAGTTTTCATTCCAATAATCGGTTGCACGGAAACGCCCGAGCCGGCGCTTCCGCCTGCATATCAAATATTGGAGACGACATATGGCTACCGTTGGCGGGCACCTCACGCCCGTGCCGATGACGCGCGATGAGAAGCGGGTGATCTTCGCATCGTCGCTAGGTACGGTTTTCGAGTGGTACGACTTTTATCTGGCCGGTTCGCTGGCGGCCTTCATCAGCAAGAGCTTCTTTTCCGGCGTCAATCCGACCGCCGGCTTCATCTTCACGCTGCTCAGCTTCGCGGCCGGCTTCGCGGTGCGGCCGTTCGGCGCGATCGTGTTCGGGCGGCTCGGCGACATGGTCGGGCGCAAGTACACGTTCCTGATCACGATCATCATCATGGGCCTGTCGACGTTCCTCGTCGGCTTCCTGCCGGGTTACGCGGCAATCGGCATCGCGTCGCCGGTGATCTTCATCGCGATGCGCCTGTTGCAGGGCCTCGCGCTCGGCGGCGAGTACGGCGGCGCCGCGACCTACGTGGCCGAACACGCGCCGGCGGGACGCCGCGGCTTTTACACCGCGTGGATCCAGACCACCGCGACGCTCGGCCTGTTCCTGTCGCTGCTCGTGATTCTCGGCGTGCGCACGGTGATGGGCGAAGACTCGTTCGGCGCGTGGGGCTGGCGCATTCCGTTCATCGCGTCGATCCTGCTGCTTGCCGTTTCGGTGTGGATTCGTCTGCAACTGCACGAGTCGCCGGTGTTCGAGCGCATCAAGGCCGAAGGCAAGACTTCGAAGGCGCCGCTCTCCGAAGCGTTCGGCCAGTGGAAGAACCTGAAGGTCGTGATCCTGGCGCTGCTCGGCCTGACCGCCGGCCAGGCCGTCGTGTGGTACACGGGCCAGTTCTACACGCTGTTCTTCCTTACGCAGACGCTGAAGGTCGACGGCTCCAGCGCGAACATCATGATTGCGCTCGCGCTTTTGATCGGCACGCCGTTCTTCCTGTTCTTCGGCTCGCTGTCGGATCGTATCGGCCGCAAGCCGATCATCATGGCCGGCCTGCTGATCGCCGCGGCAACCTACTTCCCGCTGTTCAAGGCGCTCACGCATTACACGAACCCGGCGCTCGAAGCGGCGACCGCGAAGTCGCCGATCGTCGTGATCGCCGATCCGTCCGAATGCTCGTTCCAGTTCAACCCGGTGGGCACCGCGACGTTTACGACTTCGTGCGATATCGCGAAGGGCGCGCTGTCGCGGGCCGGTCTGAACTATGACAACGTCGCGGCGCCGGCCGGCACGATGGCGCAGATCCGGGTCGGCGATACGGTCGTCAATACGTTCGACGGGCACGCCGCCGACGCGAAGGAGCAAGCGAAGCTGTTCGAGAAGACGCTCGCGGGCACGCTGAAGGCCGCCGGCTACCCGCCGAAAGCCGACCCGGCACAGATCAACTGGCCGATGAGCATCGTGATCCTGACGATCCTGGTGATCTACGTGACGATGGTCTATGGGCCGATCGCGGCGATGCTGGTCGAGATGTTCCCGACGCGGATCCGCTATACGTCGATGTCGCTGCCGTATCACATCGGCAATGGCTGGTTCGGCGGCTTCCTGCCGGCGACCGCGTTCGCGATCGTCGCGGCCAAGGGCAATATTTACTCGGGGCTGTGGTATCCGATCGTGATCGCGCTCGTTACTTTCGTGATCGGCATGCTGTTCGTGCGGGAGACCAAGGACTCGGATATCTACGCGCGGGACTGAGGTCCGGGCAAGCTGGCATAGGTTGAAAAAGATGGCGGCCGGGGATTGACATCCTCCGGCGCCGTCAGCATAATTTCGCTTCTTTCGGCGAATTAGCTCAGTCGGTTAGAGCGACGGAATCATAATCCGCAGGTCCGGGGTTCGAGTCCCTGATTCGCCACCAGTTGCAAGAAAAAGCCGCTGTTCCGCAAGGTTCAGCGGCTTTTTTGTTTCCGGAACGCCGGGAATACGCCCGAACAGGCACGTTGGGCGTCTAAAGCGGCCGCGCGTTTTAGGTGCGAGCGATTTTCCGGGAGCGGGTGCTACACGCCACTGTTACCTTCCGTGGAGAGCACACCGTGAAGCACCCCTACCTCACCCCTCGTCGCGGTTCGTCGAACTACTATTTCCGTCGCAAAATTCCGCTCGAACTGCAATCCCTGCTCCAACGCAAGGACTTCTGGCTCAGCCTTGAAACGCCCAGCAAAGAGGTGGCCATCACCCGCCTGCCGCAGGCCGCCCTGGAATTCGAACGCCTGGTCGCCCCGGCACGGGCCACCACCGAAGCGGCCGCGGCGACCGGCGAGAACTGGCTGCCGCGCGGCTTGCGCCCCGCAAACGACGATGAGCCTCATTCGTACCATCCGACCGTCTGCCCAACCGGCTGGAGCCCACTGTCCGACACTCAGATACCGCGGCTCCTCGAGCGATATCGCGCCCACGCTCTCGCGAGCGAACGGGAGTACCGTATCGCGCTGCACCAGCCCGACATTCCACCCGCCGAAGGCGAGCCCGACGAAGAAGCCCGGGACGCTGCTCGCCAGCGTCTAGCGGACGAGGGCTATACCCCCGCCGTCCACATCGCCTTGCTCCAGCAGGAAGTGGAGCAGCTAAAACGAGCCCGCGCCGGGGAGGACTACACCGACCTGCGTGCGCAGCTCGAGGAACTGCTGATGTTCGAACGCGTCTGGCTACCCGCAGCGTCGGACAGTTTCCAGCGGCTGCTGGTGGAATTCGCCACTGCACGCCTCGACACGCTCGCCGATGAGCTGCGCCGGTACGAAGGCGAAGGCAACGGCCAGCCCGACCCAGCACTGGTCCCACTGGTCGACGAAAACGACACATGGTCCGCCGCCGTGCAGGGCTGGGTCGCCGAAGCGGCCCCCCAACCCAAGACGGCCGACGAGGTCAGGACGCAGGTCGCCCGGTTCGAACGGCTGGTCGGTTCCCTTCCGCTGTCCGCCCTGACCGCCGCGCGTGTCGAGCAGTTCAAGGCGGCGTGCCTTGAGCAGGAAAAGGTCAGCAAGAGCCGCGTGAACACCATCCTGTCGCTGCTCTCGGCGGTTATCACGGTGGCGATGAAGAAGAAGCTGACCCTGCTCGGTACCAATCCCTTTGCAGGCGCGAAATACAGCCGGAAGGCGGTACGCAGGGACGCCGACCCTGAAGCACTGCGCGACGCCTACACGGTCGACGAACTGAACCGGCTGTACGCGTCCCGCGTCTACGTGCATGGCCATCGTCCCGGCAAGGGTGGACGCGAGGCTGCTTACTGGGTGCCCCTGCTTGGTCTTCACTCCGGCGCGCGTCTCGAGGACCTTTGCCGCCTGCGCACGCGGGACGTAGTGCAGCGCGCCGGCGTGTGGTGTCTCCATCTGCACGACACGAAACGCGAGCACCGGACCGGCGAGGGGAGCACCATGCGCTACGTACCCGTTCATCGGACGCTCGTTCGCCTTGGATGGCTTGATTACGTCCAGGCCCAGGATGCCGGCGGCCTGCTGTTCCCGCATCTCAAGCTCAACAAGTATGGGCGGCTCAGTGGGATGTGGAGTACGTGGTTCAACGAGTACCTTGACACGGATGTCGGTCTTGCCGACCCACGGCTCGACTTTCACAGTTTCCGCCATACCTTCAAGGTCTTCGGGCAACTCTCCGGCATTGACGGCGCGGTGATTGAAGAGCTGCTGGGACATGCGCCGGATGACTGGTACGGTCGCAACGAAGGCACCGAGAAGCGCCTGCCGTTCGAACTGCTGGTGCAGGCGATGGAAAAGCTGGACTTTCCCGGACTCGAGCTCGGACACCTGCCCTATGCGGGCAGGGTGTAATCCCGTCGAGGCCCAGACGTCGCCCACAATCCCCGAGCCGATTGGGTGTCCGCGCTGAGCTTGCGAGCGACCCGTCTGCTGGGACACGCCGGCATTAAAACCTGGAGACCGCATTTAAACTCACGACCGTATACCCTTTGCTGGAGGAGAGGGCTAGATACCCCGCGGCCAGCTGAATGGCGCCAAGCGGGGAGCTCCGGGCGCGACCTGGGAGCAGCGGCTGGAGGGTGAGCGGCAAGGTGTGCATACCTTGTGATAGTCCAGCCGAGTCGGGGCGATGCACGCGACCCCGATGCCCCGTGCGAGAGACCGGCTCCGCAGTCCAGCGCGCAGTCTCAGGGGCGAAGCTCCCCCTAACCTAGCGTCCTGCTGGGCTAAGGGGGGAGCTTCGCCCCATAGCTCAAGACACTCACCACAATCCAGATATGAAAACCTGCTCTGTGAGAGAAAGACTTCTTTCCGGTTACCCGATTCAAAGCGACGCTGGGTACCGTCTCAATTGGGCAACCAGAACAGCGGTGAGCAGGAGCCAAAAGCGAGGCTCGTCGCGGAGTTCAGTGGATGAGAAAAACGTGGCGGGCGGCTATTTGCCGCCCAGACCGATGTTACTTTGCGACGACAACCGGAATGCCCTTGAGGCTCGATGCGCCTTTCATCGCATCGATGGATTCCCGGACCGCAGAACCCGTCGAGACTTCAAGTCCGAGCCGGCGGGCGATATCACGCTCACCGCGCTTCACCATTGCGACGTTGGCCACTTTGACGTGACCGTAGCCACGGACGCGCTCGTAGAGTGCGGCCAGTGCCTGAACATCCTTGGTATTGGCTGCGTTGAGCATTCCGAGAGCAAGGTTCATCGTTTGTTCGAAGTCGTCTGCGAGCTCGCGCTCCATGCGGCGTTCGAGCGTCTTGCCGAACACGTCGAACATGCCGCCGCGAAGCGAACGGAATTTGGCAAGGCCGCCAAACACCGGCCACATCCACTGGCCGAACACCTTCTTTTTCGGCACTCCGCCGTGCTCGGCTCGCGACAATGCCGGTGGGGCCAGGTTGAACTTCACTTTGTAGCTTATCCCAGCCGTACCTTCGAACTGTGCTGCAAGGGCTTCACGGAATGCCGGGTCGGCATGTAAGCGAGCGACTTCGTACTCGTCCTTGATGGCGAGGAGCTTGTAGAAAGTGATGGCGACGGCGCGTGTGATGCCTTCATTGCCGGCAGAAAGTGCCTTGCCAACCAGTGAGCGATAACGCTGGACATACTTGTTGCCACCGTACACAAGCAGACGCTCTTCACGGTCACGAACAAGGTCAGTCAGCGGCATGTCAGCCATTGCAACCCGTTCAACCTGCGGCTTGGCGATTAGCGAATTCAATGCGGCCTCATCTGCCGCAGCCATGCGGCCAACAGCGAACGCCAGCTTGTTCATCGGTACCGCCACGTTGTTCAACTCGATAGCGCGCATCAGTGCTGCGTGCGATACCGGGATGAGCCCCAGTTGCCAAGCGAAGCCGAGCATCAAAATGTTGGCACCAATCGTGTCGCCGAGGAAGCGAGCGGCCAACGCTTGGGCGTCGCAGCTGCGCAGCGCATCCTTCGCGTCCCAGCCCGCGGCGTGACGCATTTTTTCGACCAATGCGTCAGCGTGCAGGTTTGCCTCAGGGTTCGTCACGAAGCTTGCGTTGGGGATGGCGTGCGTATTGACCACAACCTTGGTCCTGTCTCGACGCACCGTCCGCAGCGCGTCCGCACTCGCACCGACAACCATGTCGCATGCGAGAAGCAAGTCGGCTTGCTGTGTGTCAATCCGAACCTGATTCAGCAGCGCGTCGGTCGCGGCGAATCGCACAAAGGAGAGAACGGAACCGCCTTTCTGCGCGAAGCCCATGAAGTCAAGTACGGACGCGCTCTTGCCCTCTAGGTGTGCCGCCATGCTGATAAGGGTGCCGACCGTGACAACGCCCGTGCCGCCAACGCCCGTCACCAGAATGTCGTACGGCGCGTTGTCGAGCATCTGCTTCGGCATCGGCAGCGCGTCGACACGACGCGCCAGGTCCACGGGGTCAAAGGCACTGCCTTCAGCCTTCCTCAGTTTCGCGCCCTCAAGCGTCACGAAGCTCGGGCAGAAGCCGTTTACGCACGAAAAGTCTTTGTTGCACGAGGATTGGTCGATGCGCCGCTTACGACCAAGCTCAGTCTCTACAGGTTCTACCGACAGGCAGTTCGACTGTACGCCGCAGTCGCCACAGCCTTCGCACACCGCCTCATTGATAAACAGGCGCTTGTCCGGGTCCGGGAATTCGTTCTTTTTGCGCCGACGGCGCTTTTCGGCGGCGCACGTCTGGTCGTAAATCAGCACCGTGACACCAGGGGTGTCGCGCAGTCTGCGCTGTACGGCGTCGAGCTCGCTGCGGTGATGGAACGTGGTGCCGCGCGGGAACTGGTCCTCGTGACCTTGATACTTCTCGGGCTCGTCGCTCACCACGAGCAGTAGCGCAATGCCTTCAGCCTCGACCTGGCGGGCAATCTGCGGGACTGAGATGCTTCCATCGACCGGCTGACCGCCGGTCATTGCCACCGCATCGTTGTAGAGAATCTTGTAGGTGATGTTGGCCTTTGCCGCTACTGCCTGACGGATGGCGAGAATGCCGGAGTGGAAGTACGTGCCGTCACCGAGATTCTGGAAGACGTGAGGCGTTTTCGTGAACATCGAATGCGATGCCCAATCCACGCCTTCGCCGCCCATCTGAATCAAGCCGTTGGTGTCACGGTCCATCCACGATGCCATGAAGTGGCAGCCGATGCCGGCCTTAGCCGTCGAGCCTTCGGGGACTTTGGTCGAAGTGTTGTGCGGACAGCCCGAGCAGAAATACGGGGTGCGGTTCACGCTATCGGCGATATTCGACAGAATCTGCGGGGCGACGAGGTCGACCACCTTCTCGCGGCGGTCAAGCTCCGGCTTGTGGCGCGCGAGCCACTCGGCAAAAACCGGAAGAACGCGGGACGGGCGGAGCTCACCAAGCGCCGAGAGCAATGACTGTCCGTCCTTCGCGCTCTTGCCAATGACGATGGGCCGAACGCCATCTGTTCGGTTGTACAGGTGGTCTTTGATTTGTTGCTCGACGACCGGCCCCTTTTCCTCGATGACGAGCATTTCGGTCAGACCTTCGACGAAGGTGTCCAGACGCGGCGTATCGATTGGGAAGGACAGGCCGACCTTATAGATTCGAACGCCGGCGGCATCGAGGTCCTCGACCGTCAAGTCGAGTCGGCGCAGCGCCTCCATCAAATCAAGGTGCGCCTTCCCGCACGTCACGATACCGACGTTGGCATTCGGGCTCGAGGCAATCCACTTGTCGATGCTATTCGTCCGGGAGAAGTGACGAACGGCATCGAGCTTCGCTGCCAGACGCGACTCGATGGTCAAGCTGGGGAGGTCAGGCCAACGATTGTGAAGGCCACCGGCGGGTGCCACGTAGTCCTGCGGTGCGGTCCACTTCGTCGACATCGCATCTAAATCGATGGTCGAACCGGACTCGACCGTTTCCGAGATTGCCTTGAAACCGACCCACGCGCCTGAGAAGCGAGAAAGGGCCCAACCATAGAGCCCGAACTCCAGCATCTCGGCGATGTTGCAGGGATTGAGCACGGGCATGCTCCAACCCACCATCGTCTGGTCGCTTTGATGCGGCATCGACGAAGAAACACATCCATGGTCGTCTCCGGCCACGACAAGCACGCCACCATGCGGCGACGAGCCGTAGGCGTTGCCGTGCTTGAGCGCGTCGGCCGCGCGGTCAACGCCCGGTCCCTTGCCATACCACATCGCATACACGCCATCGACCGTGCGTTCTGCGTCCGACTCGACGCGCTGCGTGCCGAGCACTGCAGTGCCACCGAGTTCCTCATTGATGGCAGGAAGGAAGCGTACGTCGTGCGACGCCAGGAGTTTCTTGGCCTTCCACATTTGCTGGTCGACCATGCCCAGAGGCGAGCCGCGGTAGCCGCTCACGAAGCCCGCGGTGTTGAGGCCCGCGTTCCGGTCGAGTTCGCGTTGCATCAACACCAGGCGCACCAGTGCCTGCGTCCCCGTAAGAAAGATTCTTCCGCGCGTTGCCGCGAGGTTGTCGCTCAACTTGTAGTCAGCGAGTGGAGGTACGTCGTCGGAATTCGAATGCGACGAGAGGGCGTCATCGGGAACGCGAGCGTTCATCACTTCTCCAGGGGTGTTCTTGTGGGGCTAGGCCATGCAAACCAGAGCTCACATTTTTTCGTAACGTCTGTAGAAGATTTTTTCGCTTACGCCTCGGGCATACCCTCGGTTTGAGCACTTTTCACTTTAATCTCATTTAATTAGCAATAATATTCCTCATTGCATCAAAAAATAGCAATTTCAACCCACAACTGGTCTTTATTTGTCGGGGTTACCACCGCAACATCCCCAAACGCGGAGCTAAAAGCATGTACACGCAATCGCTTGACCCTCCCGGCCAACTAGGCGCCGATGCTTTGGTGCAGCCATCGTTTAACCAGACGAGCTTCGATGCAGTCATGAAGGCCGATGGAAAAATCGAGCCGCAGGACTGGATGCCTGAGGCGTATCGCAAGACGCTGATTCGTCAGATTGACGAAGTGGCCTTTGCTTGCGCGGCGATGTGGTCCGATTGTTACTGCGGGACAGTCAGCGTCGGCAACATCCGATTCCGTCGCCCAAGCTTGGTGGGCCACGTCGTCGAATTGCACGCGCGGGTTGTGGCTACGGGCCGCGCCAGTATGCACATTCACGTTTCAGTCTGTGCAGGGGACCCAAAGACGGGTGAATTGGAGCTCACAACTGACTGTTTGATGGTATTCGTCGCAGTCGATGCGGACGGGCAGACTACCCCCGTTCCTTCCTTCACCGCATCGAGCCACGAAGAGCGTCGCTTGGCGAAGTACGCGATGGATGTCAAGGCCGCCCTTGACGCACTCGTCGAGCTGAAACCCGACGAAGCCGTGGCCGGTCGCGTGTAAGGCCTAGTACACAGGTCTGCCTTGCCGCGCAACAGCATTGCATCGACGCGGTCTTCTAGGTTCCACGGGATATAGCGGCGATTACTTGGCTTTTCCTGCTTGCACGATGACCTGCACCAACACCTCGAGCTGGCCTTCGGTCTCCGCCTGGGCCACGTCGAACAGTCCAAAGATGCTCATGCCTCGAAGAGAAGCAAAGACAAAGCCGGCGAATTGTTCAGGATGTTGATGGTTCGCTTCTATCTCCGGAAAGCAGGAGATGAATCGCGAAAAGAACACTGGGTCCGACCGAGCTCGGGTCGCGTCTATCCTTGCGAACAACTCTGGTGACGCTTTGCATCCAAAGAACAAACTCCAGGCGGCGATATAGCTCGGGACGCCGTAGATAGTCTGCCAGGCAAGGCGAACGAATTCGCGTGCTCTTTCCTCTAGAGGAAGACCGTCGGGCGGCCAGACGACGCCATCGTCGGACAGAGGCGCCATCACCTCATCGATGAGTCGCTCCATCAGAACCTGACGATTCGCGAAATGATGCTGAAGTGCGCCAAGCGTTACGCGCGCGCCGCGTGCAATTTCCTGGAGGTTCGTCGCCTTGAATCCCTTCTTATGTAGCAGACGCATGGCGGACTGCACGATGCGGCGACGCGTATTGTCGCTGCGCTCCTCTTGTGTACGGCGCGCGGGCGCGCGACGAGGCTTCTCAGGTTTCGGGACGGTGCTCATCGGTCGAACAGTCGTTAGCATGCGGCCTGAAGTCTATTACAGGATGCGAATGTGCGGAGCTTTCCGAGCTTGAGGTCGGGTTAACCACAAACAAGTAACAATAATTTTTAATTGTTTTTATGCTGGAACGCAATCTATACTTGCTCGCAAGCACCGTGTGAGGATGCTGTTCGCCGCTGACTCGGCGCTCACTCGACGACCGTTGACCTCGATATGCCTCAAAACATTAAATATTTAATGTTTTCTTGCAGGCTGCAGCGAGACGCAGGGGTCCTTCCGGTGTTCATTGCACGTCTGTGCGCCTCGCAGTGGGAACGAGCTCCAATGTGACCGCAAACCGGACTGGCGGCCGTCTCGCCTTTCAGCGCTAGCCATGCACGACTTCAAACTTTCGCCCTTGTAAGCCATCATGACCGCAACGACGCAGACCTCCGAAGCAATCAGCTATCTGTTCACCTTCCAGTGTCCCGACCGACTGGGAATTCTTGCCAAAGTGTCGAATCTGCTGTTCCAGCAGGGCGCTTACGTAACGGAGTCGTTGCACTACGGCGACCCTCGGACCGAGCAGTTCTTCGCGCGTATGGTCTTTGACGACCACGTAATGAAGGACGGTATCGGGGCGCTGAAACAGAGGATGTCGTCGCTCGCGAGCGAACTGGACATGAAGTTTGAGATTCGTCCGGCGGCTTACCGTCCCAAGGTGCTTATCGCGGTTTCGAAATACGACCACTGCCTTAACCTGCTGCTGACGAAATGGCGTGCCGGAGCGCTCGACATCAACATTGTCGGCGTTGTTTCGAACCATAACGACTGCCGCAGCCTTGTCGAATGGTATGGCATTCCCTTCCATCACTTCCCGATTACGCCCGACACGAAGCCACAGCAGGAAGCACAGATTCTCGACCTCTTCGCGACGACGGGCGCTGAGCTCTTGGTTCTGGCCCGGTACATGCAAATTCTGTCCGACGACATGAGCCGCAAGCTCGAAGGACGTGCCATCAATATCCACCACTCGTTCCTGCCGGGCTTCAAGGGCGCGCGCCCGTACCATCAGGCTTACGACCGAGGCGTCAAAGTCATTGGCGCTACCGCGCACTTCGTGACGAGCGACCTTGACGAGGGCCCGATTATCGCCCAGGAAGTCAAATCCATTAACCATGCACACACGGCGGAAGACATGGTGCTGGTTGGCCACGATTCCGAGGCAGTGGCGTTGGCGCACGCGGTACGGTTGTTCAGCGAGGGGCGCATCTTCCTCAATGGCCATCGCACGGTCATCCTGTAATTCATGTCGGCGAGGTTCACTTGGAAAACTACTCTTTCTGGTCACTCGCGAAGCACGCGCTGAGCGGTCAACGTCGATGGACCCCGGCGTGGCGAACGAGTGAGCCCAAAAGCCGCTATGACGTGGTCATCATCGGTGGTGGCGGTCAAGGTTTGTCGACCGCCTACTACCTCGCCAAAAACCACGGCATCACGAATGTGGCCGTCATCGAGAAAGGTTGGCTGGGTGGCGGCAATACAGGTCGCAACACCACCGCTATCCGGTCCAACTATTTCTACCCTGAGAGCACGCGCTTCTTCGAGCGCTCTTTGCAGTTGTACGAGGGTCTCAGCAAAGAATTCAACTACAACGTCATGCTCAGCCAACGCGGCGTCTTGACCTTGGCGCACACGCCGCATCAACTCGATGGCCTGACTCGGTGGTCCAATTCAATCCAGCTCCAGGGAATCGATGCCGAGATGCTCAAGGTCGAGCAAATCCACGCGTACTTGCCGCTTCTCGACGTGAGTTCCGGCGCGCGCTTCCCGGTTCTCGGCGGTTTCATTCAACGAAGGGGGGGTGTCGCGCGTCACGACGCGGTGGCATGGGGCTACGCGCGAGGCGCGGACGCAATGGGCGTCGACATCATTCAAAATTGCGAGGTCACCGGATTGCGAATCAACGGAAATCGCATTCAAGGCGTCCAGACAAATAAGGGCTTCGTGGCAGCCGAAAAGGTCGTCATTTCGGTGGCCGGCAATTCGTCTGTGGTCGCAAGCATGGCCGGTATCAAACTGCCCATCGTATCGATGCCGCTGCAAGCGATGGTCAGCGAACCCGTGAAACCAATTCTGGACGGCATCGTCAACTCCCCAACCGTTCATGCTTACGTGAGCCAATCGGACCGTGGCGAAATCTTGATTGGTGGGCGAACCGATGCCTATCCGTCGTACGGCCAGCGCGGCACGCTTCCCGCGCTCGAGGATACCTTGAGTGCGATGCTCAATATGTTTCCGGCATTCAGCCGTCTGAAACTTATGCGTCAGTGGGCTGGCATCGTTGACATCTCTCCAGACTCGAGCCCAATCCTCGGTAAGACGACCGTCAATTCGCTGTTTATCAGCACGGGATGGGGCACGGGCGGCTTCAAAGCTATTCCGGTGGGTGGCGAAACAATGGCTTATACCGTCGCAAACGACCGTCCGCACCCTCTCATCGAACCATTTAGCATCGACCGGTTTGCTACCGGCCGCTTCGTGAACGAAGCGGCGGCAGCCGGCGTCGAGCATTGAACGGAAAGACCATGCTACGGATTCCCTGCCCCTACTGCACAAGTGTGCGTGACGAAGAAGAGTTCACGTTTGGCGGACCGTATCAGCGAGTTCGTCCGGCCAGCCCCGAGAAATTGTGCGACGAGGAATGGGCGAACTATCTGTTCTCGCGCGAGAACGTGCGTGGTGCCAGCCTCGAGCGTTGGCGGCACACCTACGGATGCCGCCAGTGGTTTGGCATCGAGCGCGATACCTTGACTCATGCGCTTCTCAAAGTCTTTACCTTCGATGAGGTGCCCCGCAGCGGTCCGTACGCATTGAAGCAAGAGGGAGGGGTTCATGAAGCGGTCTGAACGCGTGCCAGTCTTCGGCGCGGAAAACGGGGCACCCCGCCGCCCCGTCGCCTTCACTTACGATGGGAAACAGTACCAAGGCCTCGAGGGCGATACGCTCGCGTCGGCGTTGCTAGCGAACGGCGTTGGAATTGTCGGGCGAAGCTTTAAGCTCCACCGACCACGCGGAATCATCGGCCGGGGAATTGAAGAGCCGAACGGCCTTGTGCAGCTGGAGTCCGGCGGCTTCGACGAACCCAACGCGCGCTCAACCCTTGTACCCTTGTATCCTGGGGTGAACGCCGCTAGTCAGAACGCGTGGCCAAGCGCAAATCGAGACGTCCTTGGGATACTCGACAAGTTTTCCAGCTTTCTACCTGCATCGTTCTATTACAAGTCGATGATTTGGCCGAATTGGCACTTCTACGAACGCTTCGTGCGTCCGATTGCCGGTCTTGGAAAATCGCCGACCGTCCCTGATGCGCAGAAGTATCAGAAACGAAACACGCACTGCGACGTGCTCGTCGTCGGCGGTGGCCCCGCAGGCCTCATTGCTGCATATCTGGCCGGTTCGGCCGGGTTGCGAGTCATCGTCGCGGACGACGCTGACAAGTTTGGAGGAGCACTACTCGGTGAGAGATTCGATGTCGACGGCGTTCCTGCGCCGTCTTGGGTGAGCCGCGTCCTAGACAGCCTTGCAAGAATGGCTAACGTCCGACTGCTTCCCCGCACCAATGTCAGCGGTTATTACGAGCACAATGTGCTCAGTGCTCAGGAGCGTGTAACCAATCATCTTGGTCCAGTTGGGCAAGCCGGAAAACTTCGTGAACGTCTCTGGAAAATCCGGGCTCGTCAGGTCATCCTCGCGACCGGTGCTCTCGAACGTCCCCTCGTGTTTGCTAACAATGACCGCCCGGGCATTATGCTCGCGTCGGCGGTTCGAACGTACGTTAATCAGTATGGCGTCGTCCCAGGGCGGCGGGTGGTTATCGCGACCAACAACGACAATGCGTATCTCACCGCGTTCGACCTACATGCGGCAGGCGTGAAGTCGCTGACGGTGGTCGACACTCGCCCGGCGGTTGACGCTGAGTTGTCTGCTCGATTGAAATCCATCGGATTCGAGCATGTCGTCGGTTACGGTATCGCCGACGTCGTCGGCAAACGCAAAGTCACGGCAGTGAAGATTGCCAAGCACGCCGGCGACGGTAATCTCGAGGGGCCGGTTCGGACACTGTCTTGTGACCTCGTCGCAATGTCGAGCGGCTGGACGCCGACGATTCACCTCTATAGTCAAGCAGGTGGCTCGCTCAAACTCGATGGCAGCCAGTTGTGCCTCGTGCCTGATTCGTGTGCGCAGGAGGTGAAGGTTGTGGGTGCAGCCAACGGGATGTTCTCCTTGGGTAAGTGTTTCGAAGAAGCCAGCGAAGCGACTGTGGGCGTATTGCGCAAGTTGGGTGTGAAAGCACTGCCCGAGTTCAAGTTGCCAGTCGCGCACCCAGATAAGGATGAAACGCTGCGAATTCAGCCCTACTGGTATACACGGACTGCTCCGACCAACAAGCAATGGCTCGACTTTCAATATGATGTCAAGGTGTCTGATGTCGAACTGGCCATGCGAGAGAATTTCGTCTCCGTTGAACACGTGAAGCGGTACACGACTGGCGGCATGAGCGTCGACCAAGGCAAGACGAGTAACTTCAACATCCTTGCAATCATGGCGGAGCTGAGCGGCCGCGCAATCGTACAGGTTGGGACCACTCGCTTCCGCCCGCCATATCAGCCTGTGACCATCGGTACGTTCGCGGGCGGCACGGTCGGCAAGCTCTACGCGCCATTCCAGAGCCTGCACGCGGCGGCCACTCATCGCTCGATGAATGCAAAATTTGGCGACTACGGCTGGCAACGTCCCGACTACTATCCTCGCGGCTCTGAAAACATCACCCAAGCGACTCATCGTGAAGTGGCCGCGGTGCGAAACAATGTCGGCATGTTCGATGGCTCTCCCCTTGGCAAGCTGGAGGTACGGGGCCCGGACGCTACGACGTTTCTTAACCGCATGTACGTGAATAACCTCACGACGGTTAAGCCTGGGTCGGCCCGGTACGCGATGTTGTCAAACGAAAACGGTGTTCTGATTGACGATGGCGTTGTAGTGCGCCTTGCTGAAGACCACTACCTCGTTCATACGACGAGCGCAGCGGCGGGGCGCGTCTTTCTGTCGATGGAAGAGTACCTACAATGCGAATGGCCCGACTTGCGAGTTCACATCAATAATGTGACGACCCAGTGGGCGAATGTGACAGTGTCGGGCCCGAAGGCCCGCGACGTGATGCAGCTTATCGAATCAGACATCGATTTCTCCGCTGCCGCATTCCCCCATATGCATTTTCGCGCGGGGAAGTTTGCTGGCGTTGAAGCCAGAATCCTGCGGGCTAGCTTCACCGGAGAGGTCACGTACGAAATCTCGGTTCCCGCCCGATACGGCCGGGCTCTCTGGGACTTCGTGGCCGAAACAGGTAAGCCGTTGGACATCACGCCCTACGGCGTCGAGGCTCTAGAAGTCATGCGTACGGAGAAAGGCTATCTTCACGTCGGCGCCGACACGGATGGATGCTCGAATGCCCTTGATATCGGCTTCGGGAAAATCATTGAGAAGAAGGCGGATGACTTCATCGGTCGACGCTCACTGCAGCGCCCCGAAGACAAGCGCAGTGGCCGTCTTGAGTTTGTTGGTCTTGAAGGCATTGATGCATCAACGCAGTTGCCGGTGGGTGGACATTTCGTCGACGCGTTCACGAAGGGAGAGCCGTCTCGCTCCAACGGTTATGTAACGTCGTCCTGCTTGAGCACGACGCTGAACAAGTCCATCGGACTCGGCATCTTGCGGGATGGAGCAAGTCGACTGGGCGAGAAAGTGAAAATCTACTCGAATGGTCGAATCTTCTCAGCGCGAGTCGTGCCTACCGCGCACTATGACCCGAAGGGAGAGCGCCTCAATGCTTAAGCTACAAGCCCGTACCACAGTCACGTCTCAGCTGGTAGCGATGAACTCGTTTCCGATTGAGACGCTGACTTTGCGCGTTGCCGAGGAGCCGCTTCACGGCATCATTCGAGTTCAGACCGACGGGCAATCCGCTCAGTCGAGAACGGCCATCCAATCTGCCCTTGGACTCGAACTGCCTCAACCAGAACGGTCAACCGAAGCAGGCGGCACAAGACTTATTTGGGTCGGGCCGAATGAATGGCTAGTCTTGTGCACTTTAGAAGACGAGACAATTCGCTTTGATGCGTTGAGTGCACGATTGGCGGGGCAGTTCGCTGCTGTAACGCTGGTCTCCGACAGCAGGGTATCGTTCAAGGTGTCGGGCACGAGTGCGCCCGACTTCCTGGCGAAAGGTTGCGCCATTGACCTTCACGACAATGCCTTTCCGGTCGGTGCTGTTGTAACAACGCGCTTCGCAGCACAGCCTGCCATGCTGGTACGCCGCGGTCGGAACGAATTCATTCTTTATTTCGACGTCTCGATGGCCGCCTTCCTCGTCGACTGGATGCTTGACGCGGCCGACGAATTCACAAACTGAGATATCCCTTTTTCCGGATGACGCCACTGAGGCAACCATCCGGTTAAAGGCAAGGGGTTTGATGTTCAGAATGGGCCTGGGAGCTTTGGCTGCGACGTGACTCGGGTCAGTACCGCCCTTTTTGAAGCATGCTTCAGAGCTTTATGCCGCTCAGAACCTCAAGATATCTGGGAGCCACACGCTTGCGAATTTCCTCGCTCTCCTTGATGCCTGTGAGGTAATACCCCAGCTGATGAAAATAGAGAATCTTCGCGCGAATCAAACTGTCGGCGTTGGAGTGCCCCATGTCCGAGAAGATTTTTTGCAGGTGCGATATGCGCTTCTTGTCGACGCGCTCCACAAGCTTCGCAATCGACGCATCCTTGCGGCCCCACTCCCGCACCGCCACGTCGAACTCGGATGAGAATTGCCTTTCATCAATGAAAAGACTAACGAGCTGACGCAGGCGTACGCGGGCGAGCTCTTCCTTTTCTTTTGGGTCGTCGCCGCGCGGCTGCACGAGCGCTTTGAGGGCCCGGTCGTTGACAACCTTCCAGTAATCCACAAGCGCATCGAGCAGGTCCTGGCGATTCTTGAAATGCCAATAGAAACTCGACCTGCTGATTTCGAGCATGGCGGCCAGCGGCTCGACCTTGACCGCCTCGACGCCCTGGTCTATGAGGATAGCGCGCGCAGCGTCCAGCCAGACTTCCCGGTCCACAACCGGACGCGACGCTTTTGTGATTCGCTTCTTTTGGGTCGTCATCGGGTCGAGCGCGCCCTTCACTGGGAATCCGAAAGTCTAGCATCCCGCTCGAAGGCTACTTAAATCTGACTCATCGTTGCCGCAATAGCACCGCGAACCCGCCCTTCTTCGTCGTAGTAGCTGCCAACTCCGAGATTGACCTTTTTGCTCGCGAGTCCTTTGCGAACTTCTCCATCAGACCCAAAATCGGGTCCCCAGCATAGGTTGTACATGAGAAAACATGGAATTTCCTGGCTGGAGTGAAAATGGTCAACGGTCGGCGCCGAACGTGCTGCGCGGTCACCGGGATATATAACGCGACCCGAGGCGTCGTCCGTCGGGACCGTCGCATACAAGCTCAACATGAGCAGCCTGGATTGGAGACCTCATGAGCTCCTCCAGTGCGTTGTCCACGAACGTCCATAAATCTGGAACGCCAGCTCGCATGAGAGCGTCGCGCATGACGTTGTAGTCAAGCACGTCTCCAGAAACATGCGTTTTTTGCGGGTATAGATGCAAAAAAATGATGCAGATTACACATAGAAAATCAATGTACAGTTATGTCCATTTTCCATCGTTTCGGCGTCGAAGTCACTCATACGTCGATATCCAAGGCAGGGTTCAAATGACTAAGGCAACAATCATCAACGGCGTCGAGGTGTCGAACCGACTTAGGCAGGAGGTCGCGACTCGTGCGGCGGAGCTACTGAAAAGAGGTGTCGTCCCGGGGCTGGCAGTGCTACTTGTGGGTGATGACCCCGCGAGCGCGGTGTACGTGCGCAACAAGGTCAAGGCGTGTGAACAGCACGGATTGCGCTCGACACTCGACCGACTTCCCGCTGAAACGACACAAGCCGAGCTTCTCGGTCGAATTCAACAGCTCAACGAGGACCCGACAGTCCACGGCATTCTTGTGCAACTACCACTTCCGAAGCACATTGACAGTCACAAGGTCATCGAAACCATCTCTGCAGAAAAAGACGTCGACGGTTTTCACATGGCGAACGCTGGAGCCCTGATGACCGGAAGCGCTCGCTTTAAACCTTGTACGCCATACGGCGTCATGAAGCTGCTGGATGCCTACAACATACCGGTCTCAGGCAAGCAGGCGGTGGTCATCGGTCGCTCTAACATTGTCGGTAAGCCGATGGCTCTGTTGCTGCTCGAAGCGGGTGCGACAGTCACTATTTGTCATAGCAAGACCCCCGACGTTTCGCTGTACACGAAGAATGCCGATATCGTCGTTGCGGCAGTAGGAAAGCGTAATGTTGTGACCGGTGCCATGGTCAAGCCGGGTGCGACCGTTGTCGATGTCGGAATGAATAAGAATGATGAGGGTAAGCTCTGCGGCGACGTCGATTTCCCGTCGGTTCTCGAGGTGGCGGGGCATGTCACTCCGGTGCCCGGAGGAGTGGGTCCGATGACCATCACCATGCTGCTCGTAAACACACTCGAATCGGCAGAACTCTTCGCTGCGTGTAACGCCAACTAGGGAGCGGCGCCACCTCCTGCCTCCCTCTCGACACGCAGATTGGCAGTCTGCGTGTGCTCCCCCTGCGCTGCCCCCATGAAAGCGCCCGTCAGATTCGGCCTGCGACCTCGACGCACCGTTCCACGCCCCCATACCGAGCACTTCGACAATAGTGACCGCGTTGTTTTTATGACAATGCTTGGTCAGTTCCGCCCCTTAGAAACCCTTAGGTCGCCCCTGCGCTCGAAACTATTCCCGCCCAGACCGCCGTCCAGCAAGGCTCGCCGCGTTCATTCCGTAACGAATGCTGTGCATTCGATTCTTTGGTTTGCAGCAGATTTTTGCGCTTCTTAGTCTCCCGCGTGCACTACCTCTAAAAGGCCAAGTGTTGATTTATCCGCCCAGGCCACAAGTCTTGTTAACGATGTGCATGTTTGGAGATACGAATGAAAAGGCAACTCACCGTCCTCGCATTGACGCTTGCCGCGGCGCCGACGGTCTTCGCTCAGTCGACGGTCACGCTCTACGGGGTCATCGACGAAGGTCTGAATTACACGAACAACACCGGCGGGAATCACAATTGGGAGATGGCGTCCGGCTACGCGTATGGAAGTCGTTGGGGCCTCAAAGGAAACGAGGACCTCGGCGGTGGAATGAAGGCCATCTTCGCGCTCGAGAACGGTTTTGACCTCAACACCGGACGGGCCAATCAAGGCGGCCGCATGTTTGGGCGCCAAGCGTACGCTGGCGTAAGCACCCAATACGGCGCTGTTACGCTTGGCCGCCAGTACGATTCCGTAGTCGACTACGCAGCACCGACCACTGCCAACGGCAATTGGGCGGGCTACCTGTTTGCGCACCCCTACGACAATGACAATACCGACAATTCGTTCCGCGTAAGTAACTCAGTCAAGTACGCGAGCCCGAATTTCGGCGGATTCCAGTTCGGCGGTGTTTACGGCTTCAGCAATACGGCCGGACAATTCTCTAACAACCGCCTCATGAGCGTCGGCGCGAGTTACTCGAATGGCCCAATCACACTCGGTGCCGCGTACATGGACATCGACAATGTAGGTAACGGTACCGCTGGTGCGGTGGCGTCGAACGACGCGAGCTTCTTCGCTGGACATCAGCGGGAGGTTGTCGCCGGCGTCAACTACAAAATTGGACTTGCATCAGTCGGCTTCGCCTATAGCCATGTTCGCCTCGAAAATCCGACTGGAAATGGCTATCTGACTCCCCCCAACTTCCCGACGGGCGTTTCGGTCAGTTCGCTCAGCTTCGACAACTTCGAGCTCAACGGGCAGTATTACATCACCCCTTCGTTTTTCGTCGGCGCGATGTACACCTACACCCGTGGTAGCTACAACGCGAGCAACGGAAGCTCGCATCCGAATTGGAATCAGGTCGGGCTGATGGCGGATTACAACTTGTCGAAGCGTACCGACGTCTACGTTCAGGCCGTGTATCAAAAGGTCTCCGGCTCGACCGGAACATTCCTGGACCAAGCGTACATCACCGGCTCGGACAATTCTTCGTCGACGAACAAGCAGGTCGTTGCGCGCGTGGCGCTCCGTCACCTCTTCTAACGCATCTTTCTGACCCCGGCCGACTCCTCGTGGGTCGGCCGACACCATCTGGCAAGGCCGCCTCCAAGTGGTCTTGCGGCCGAAGCGTCAGTCGGCAAGAAGAAGCCCAGTGCTACTGTCCCGGTAACCAGCAGGCGACAGCCAACTCCGGAACGAGCGATACCCAGAAGAACTTGGATGAGTTTTCGTTGGTCACTCACGGAATCGCATTCTGTTTTACAAATAGTTTTCCCTGGTTGACCGTGCGAACGCAGGACTCCGACTACGGCTTCAAAGCTTTACGCAGCGGTGAGTTAGCGCACAAGTCAAGTTCTGACCTCCCCGCCAACGCCCGTTTGAAAGGGGCGCGAGCGCAGGTCGCGTGATAAACAAAATTTCATGCAAAGCATCAGGATTTCTCGATTGTGCCGGACCTTCGTAGCGTTTCAAATCGCCATATCGCGAATCTCCCCACCAAACATCACGGCGAAGCTCATCATGCTGTCAAACTCGCAACTCTCCACCCTCATCGATTCCCGCCAACCTGGCCGGTCGCTGCCCCAGCCTTTCTACGCCGACCAATCGGTGTTCGACCGTGAATTCGAACTCATTTGGGAGCGGCAGTGGTTGCTCGCGGGTGTGACGGCGCAGATTCCGAAATCGGGAAATTGGTTCACGGTTCAGATTGGGCGCACCTCTGTAGTGGTCGTTCGTGACCGCTTGAAAAGGGTGAGTGCCTTCTACAACACGTGCCGTCACCGCGGCTCGCGTATCTGCGCTGGGGAAAAGGGTTCGTCGGGGACGCTGGTCTGCCCGTATCACCAATGGGCGTACGGGCTCGACGGCAAGTTGATGTTCGCTAAGGAAATGGGCCAAGATTTTGCCCCGTCCGAATTCTCGCTGCGTTCGGTCCACTGCGAGACCGTCGAGGGCTACATCTTCATTTCTCTGGCGGACGAACCGACATCGTTCGAGGCCTTCAAAGAAAAGGTCTCGCCGTATATTCGTCCCCATGGTCTCGATAACGCGAAGGTCGCCCACGAGTCGACAATCATCGAGAAAGGGAACTGGAAACTTGTACTCGAAAATAATCGCGAGTGCTACCACTGCACCGGCAGTCACCCGGAACTGCTGCGCACCATCTCGGAATTTGACGGTCCGACCGACCCGCGGTTCGGCGGCGAATACGCGGTTAAATGCCAGGCGGACGAGGCGCGCTGGGATGCTGCAGGTTTGCCCCACAAACCCATCGAGACTGACGAAGGCTATCGTCTCGTGCGCGTTGCAATGGAGCGTGGATTGTCATTCACGATGAGCGGTGAGCTGGCGTGTAAGAAACTGCTCGGGACGAACGAGGACGCTGACGTCGGTTCACTTCGTCTCCTCCGTTTCCCTAATACGTGGAACCACGTCCTGTCTGACCACGCGGTCGCGTTTCGCATACTTCCGATTAGCCCGACAGAGACTCAAGTTACGACCTGGTGGCTGGTGAGTGGCGATGCCGTGGAAGGCGAGGACTACAACCTCGATGACCTCACTGCAGTTTGGGCCGCCACCAACGCGCAGGACCAGAGGCTGGTCGAAGCAAATCAACAAGGCATCAATTCGAAAGGTTACCAGCCTGGCCCATACTCGCCGCTGGTCGAGAGCGGCGTGACCGAGTTTATCAACTGGTATCTCGACACGCTTCGCAGCGAGCTGCAGGCTGCGCCCAAGATTATCCCGGTGGAGTGTACCGAAGCATGACCGGAAACCCATTTGTCAAAGCGACGTGCTTCGAAGTTCAACCCGAGAACTGGAATGTCAAAACGTTCCGGTTTCGAGTCCTGAACGCCGACCACAAGTTCAATTTTGAAGCCGGCCAATACGTTACGCTGGGATTGGAAATCGGTGGGCAAACAGTCTATCGCTGTTACACGGTCTCCTGCGCGCCGGAAACACGGCGAAGTGGAGAATTCGAGATAACGGTCAAGCATTCGCCCGGCGGAGTCGTCTCGACATGGTTGCACGAAGCGCTGCAGGTTGGCACAAACATCCAGGTCTCGCATGCGACGGGAGACTTCGTGCTCCCGCACGACCGAAGCGAGCCTCTGCTCTTCATCGCCGGCGGCGTCGGTATCACTCCGCTAATGTCAATGGCTCGACACCTGCATGCAGAAGGTCGAACGGTAGACATTCAGTTTCTGCAGTTTGCGAGAACCCCCGAGGACATACTCTTTCGCGACGAGATTACACGGATGGGCGCGTCGGGAAAGGGTTTCGCTGCGCATTTTTTTGCTTCGAGTTCAAGTTCCAGCGCGTGTCAGACAGGCCATCTTTGCACCGACCTCCTTGACGGAACCGTTCCTGACTGGAAGGAACGTCAAATTCTGTGTTGCGGCCCGGCTTCGTTCATGGGTGACATGCACCAGGCCTTTATAAGCTGCGGCGGAGACCCGTCGAGGTTCCACCAAGAGAGCTTTAACATACCTGAGGCGCCTCCCGCGCATGCGGCTACGAATGCCAACGTAGCGATGATTCGACTTTCCGAGTCTGGGTTCGAAGTTTCTTCTGAGCCGGGAAGCACAATTATGGATGCAGTACACGCGTCGCCTGAAGGAGTGAAAATTCCTAATGCTTGTCGTTCTGGCGTGTGCGGCACATGTAAGGTGAAGAAGCTCGGGGGTGAGGTAGACATGCAGCACAACGGCGGCATCATGGATGAGGAGGTTGAAGAAGGCTACATCCTCGCATGCTGCTCGGTTCCGCTTTCAGACGTCACTATCGAATACTGATGTCTAAGTCCAGAGACTGCGCTTTCCGAAGTCGATTAGCCATTCGAGGAACGTTCGAGCAGGCGTGCTCAGTTCCTCGTTTTCAGTATAGATGATGTACTCCGAGAGACCGGTCTTGATGGAAATGTCGAGCGGCCGGACAAGCAGGGTCTCTCGCGCCTCGTGCGGGATGCCGTATGCCCACGCGAGCGCCACCCCCTTTCCGCTACATGCAGCACGATAGACAAGGTCGTAATTCGATACGGTGATGTTCTTATGGAGCACGCCTGGCTGAAAGCCAGCGCCTTCGAACCAAGCATCCCATGAGTTGAACTCCGAGATGCCGGAGTCCAGTTCAATGAGTTCACATTTCAGTAAGTCCTCAACGCCCGTAATTGCGTGCTCCCGTTGGTACGCGGGAGCGCAAACGGGAAAAATCTCTTCTTCGAAGAGTTTCACTTTGGTTATGTTCGGCCAGTGCCCATCGCCGTAGCGGATGGCTAGGTCAACCGGGTCCTGCCACGGGTCTACGGTCGAATTACTCGCCAAAACCCGGATATCGATGTTCGGATACTGGCTGCGAAAATCGATAATTGCAGGCATCAGCCAGAAACTTGCCATCGCGTTGCTTGCCGCGATTGTCACCGTGCTTGTATCAAGCGCTTCAATCATCGTCACCGCGCGACGAATCGAATTGAGACTCTGGGCAATCGCTTGCTGAAAAATGAATCCGGCTCGCGTCAGTTGAATCTCTTTGTGACGACGGTTGAACAGCGTCACGCCCATCCGCTCCTCAAGCACTTGAATCTGCCGACTTACTGCGCCTTGAGAAAGATGCAGTTCTTCCGCTGCCCGCGTGAAGCTCATCAGTCGAGCAGACGCCTCGAACGCCGCAATGGTGTTGAGTGGTGGAAGACGTTTTCGATGGGTTGCCACAGGTGATGCCTCTCTGACAGCGGGTCATGCCTTGCGAGTGACCCAATATTCCGAATCTGAGGAAATGTACTGGATTCAAAAAAAGTGGGCTACGCGTCAAAGAGTGCGGTCACCCTAGGAGTTTCCCTACCTCGACTGCGCCCGTGCCACAAGGAGGAAAGCGAAACGCCCCCGATATCAGGGGTTTGCGGTCGATTAGCTCCTGCATGAGAATTTTCATGCTCAACCTCAACTCTTTTCAGTTTCCGCCCGATTTCTGGATGCCTACTTTTGAGGCTCGAAGTCCACCTCCCAGTGGAATGCACTGACGGCCCCTCGGCTATCGCGGGCTCAGATGAACAGATTGGAATCCGGCAAAAAAATGAAATCTCACTATCAGGCTGTTGTAATCGGCGGTGGCGTAGTTGGTTGTTCGGTTCTCTATCACCTCACGAAGTTCGGCTGGAAGGATGTCGCGCTTCTCGAACGAAAAGTCTTGACCGCTGGCTCGACATGGCATGCCGCCGCAGGGTTCCATTCCATCAACAGTGACCCGAACGTCGTTCGTCTACAGGCGTACACCATCGCGCTTTACAAGGAGATTCAAGAGGTCGGTAACCAAGACGTTGGTCTACATGTACCCGGCGGCGTCGCCTTCGCCGCGACGCCGGAGCGTTGGGAGTTCCTGCGTACGAAATGGAGTCGCCATCGCTTCATGGGTATCGAGAGCGAACTCATCACGCCGTCCGAAATCAAGGCGCTGTGCCCTCTAGTAGAAGTCGACGAAGTCCTGGGGGGTTTGTGGACCCCGGACGAAGGCCATCTCGACCCCTATGGTGCGACGCATGCCTACGCGCGGGCAGCGAAGAAGCAAGGTGCCGAAATCTTCCAGCAGACCAAAGTCGAGCGTCTCGAACAGCGTCCCGACGGAACCTGGAACGTCTACACGGATAAGGGTGTTATCCACGCAGAACAAGTGGTGAACGCGGCCGGCCTGTGGGCGCGTGAAGTCGGGATGATGGCGGGGGTCAAGCTGCCGCTCATTCCGATGGAGCACCACTACTTGATTACCGAGACCATTCCGGAACTCGAGGCGCACGGCAAGGAAATCCCCGTGATGGTAGACCTCGACGGCGAAATCTACATGCGTCAGGAGCATAACGGAGTTCTTTTTGGTGTCTACGAGAAGAACTCGACACCTTGGTCGCTGGCGGGCACGCCGTGGGAATACGGCGAGACCGACCTGCTGCAACCGAACCTCGAAAAACTCGAGAACGAATTGATGAAGGGTTTCGAGCGCTTCCCAAGCGTTGGCAATGCCGGCATCAAGCGCATTGTCAACGGCCCCTTCACATTCACCCCGGACGGAAATCCGCTTGTGGGCCCGGTCCGCGGAAAGCGGAACTACTGGGCAGCATGCGGCTGTATGGCTGGTTTCAGCCAAGGCGGCGGGATGGGTCTCGCACTGGCCCAATGGATGATTAACGGTGAACCGAGTGACAACGTATTCGGCTTCGACGTCGCCCGGTTCCCGAAGTTGACCCAGAACTTCGTCACCGCGAAGGCACAGGAATTCTACGAACATCGCTTCTACCTCTCCCGTCCGAATGAGCAGTGGCCCGCAGGGCGGCCGATGCGCACGACTCCGCTCTACCAGTATCAGAAAGAGAAGAACGCAGTCTTCGGTGTCAGCTACGGCCTCGAGACGCCGATGTGGTTCGCACGACCCGGAGATGAGCCTGTCGAGAAACCCACCTTCAAGCGCTCGAACGCGTTCGATGTTGTCGCCGAGGAATGCGCGAATGTCCGAGCAAACGTCGGATTGTTCGATGCAAGCGGCTACGCAAAGTACGAAGTGACCGGTCCTGGCGCATATGACTGGCTCGACCGCATCTTCGCTTCAAAGATTCCTGCAGTTGGCCGCGCACGACTTGCTCCGATGCTCGGAGAGTCGGGACGGCTGATGGGCGACCTCACGATTCTCCGCCCAAGCGAAGACACCTTCTACATCACGGGCTCTGGCTATCTCCAAGAGTGGCACATGCGATGGTTCGAATCGCATCTGCCGAAAGATGGGTCCGTGCGCATCGAAAATCGGAGCGATTCACTTTCCATGCTCGCCGTTGCCGGCCCCAAGGCGGCCGAACTCGTGGAACGCCTTGTCTGCAAGGCAGCAATCGATGCAGCGAAGCCATTGCTTTCTGTGACGAATGCCGAAGCTGGGGTTGTGCCGGTAATGATGGCCCGCATGTCTTTGACCGGCGAGTACGGCTTCGAGCTCTATTGCGAATCCACATACGTTCGCGCGCTGTACCAACAGCTGTTTGAGAGCGGCAAAGACCTAGGGCTGCGTGAGTACGGCGTGTGGGCACTTCTCTCCATGCGCTTGGAGAAAGGTTTTGGCATCTGGTCCCGCGAGTTCGCGCCGGAGTACACGCCGTTCCAAAACGACTTGGGCCATTTCGTCGACCTCGCGAAGCCTGACTTTATCGGACGAGAAGCAGCGCTGAAGGCGAAGGATGCAGTTCCCACTCATAAGCTGGTGATGCTTGAAGTGACGGCGACGGATGCCGACGCCAGCGGATTTGAGCCCATCTGGATTGGCGAGAAGGTGGTTGGCTTCACCACATCTGGCGGATACGGCCATACGGTCAAAAAAAGCCTCGCACTGGGATATATCGAGATGGATTCCATCGGCGCAGACACGAAATACGAAGTTCACGTGCTCGGAGAACGTCGGTCCGCGAAGCTGCTCTCGCAAGTCCCATATGACCCGACTGGCGCCCGCATGCGCGCGCCGAAGTAACTGAAGGAAGCGACAGAATGAAGATTTTGGTAGGTGTGAAGCGAGTTCCGGACCCGAACGTAAAAGTTCGGGTGCGCAGTGATGGCTCCGGCGTCGACCTCGCGAATATCAAGATGACCGTGAATCCGTTCGATGAAATTGCGGTTGAATCAGCGGTCCGGCTGAAAGAAAAAGGGGAAGCGTCCGAAGTGGTTGTCGTGTCATGCGGTACTGCGCAGTCACAGGAGACATTGCGCATCGCCTTGGCTATGGGAGCGGACCGGGCGATTCTCGTCCAGACGGACGCCGAGCTACAGCCGTTGGCTATCGCGAAAATCTTGAAGCACTTGGTTGCTAAGGAAGCCGCAGACCTTTTGATTCTGGGAAAGCAAGCCATCGACGACGACTCCAATCAAACAGGGCAACTTCTCGCAGCCCTGCTGGATGCTCCGCAGGCGACATATGCGTCGTCAATCGAGCGCCGCGACGGCCAACTGGTAGTTGTGAAGGAGACGGACGACGGTCGGGAAACCGTTGAGATGAGCCTCCCTGCGGTCGTGACGGCGGACCTGCGGTTGAATGAACCGAGATACGTCACTCTGCCCAACCTGATGAAGGCGAAGAAGAAGCCTTTGGAAGTGGTAGACGTGGCTGGCTTGGGTGTGGATATCGCACCGCGCTTCCGTACCGTCAGCGTGCGTGAGCCGGTGCCGCGGAAACCGGGCGAGCTCGTCCCGGATGTAGCAACACTTCTGTCGCGTCTGCGCGCCGAGACAACCTTAAACTGAAGATACGTTCATGGCTATTCTTGTTATCGCAGACGTTCTCGAAGACACGCTGCTCCCATCGACCCTCAACACTCTCACAGCTGCGCGCGATGTCGCGAGTCACAACGGCGCTGACGTGCACCTGCTTCTCGTAGGCGACGAATTTAACGAGGCTACGAAAGCGGCATCACGGCTCCCAGTCGGCAAGGTGCTGACTGCAACGTCCGCCGTGCTCGCTGACCGCAATGCGGAAGGCGTCGCAAAGACCGTTCTCGCTGTCGCTCAAAGAGGATACACACACGTCCTTTTCAGCACGTCGAGCTTTGGAAAAAGTGTTGCGCCGCGCGTCGCGGCCAAGCTGGACGTCGCGCAGTTTTCCGACATCACGGCGGTCAAGGGCGAAGCCCTCTTCGAGCGCCCCACATACGCCGGCAACATCATTGCAACCGTCGAAGCGCTCGATGCGGTCAAGGTCATTACAGTGCGGCCGACCGCTTTTGACCGAACGCAGAACACGGATGCCGCAGTAGCGGTGGAAGCATGCAGTGCCGTCGCGGACAGGCGTTATGCGCGCGTCACCGAACGCCACAGCGAAGTGTCCGACCGCCCAGACCTTGGGTCGGCAAAAATCATTGTCTCGGGTGGCCGTGGGTTGGGCAGCAAAGAAAACTACGACCGAGTGCTGACTCCGCTCGCGGACAAGTTGGGCGCGGCCTTGGGTGCCTCACGGGCAGCGGTGGATGCCGGGTTCGCGCCGAACGACCGTCAAGTCGGCCAAACCGGGAAGGTTGTTGCGCCTGAGTTGTATGTCGCGATTGGCCTTTCGGGCGCCATCCAGCATCTCGCGGGAATGCGCGATTCAAAAATCATTGTCGCGGTGAATTCTGACCCGGACGCGCCGATTTTTGGCGTGGCGGACTACGGCCTCGTCGCCGACCTCTTTACAGCAGTACCCCAGTGGCTTGATGCTCAACAAGGGTCGTAACTGACCGCCCCCGACATAACCACAAGTCAGTTGAGTCGAACTTTTTATCAGACCCCATGAGGCACCCATGAACTACAGAAAGATTCTCGGAGTAGCGGCGGTTACCATCGGCTTTGCCAGTATCTCTGCATCGGCGTCCGCCGCAACTACCTCGCCTTGGTGTAGTTCGGGAAAGCCCATTAAGTTCGCGGAAATCGGTTGGGACAGCGGCAAATTCTTTACCGAAGTCGCTCGGTATGTGCTGGAGAAGGGATACGGATGCAAGACCGAGACGGTTAATGGCTCCAACTCCATCACGCTGGGCGCTGTCGCGACAAATGACCTGCAGGTGTTCGTCGAGTATTGGAATGGTCGTACTGCTGCGGTCGAGACCGCAGCCAAGGAAGGCAAAGTCAAACTGGTCGGGGACCTCGTGAAGGGCGGCAGCGTCGAAGGTTTCTACGTGCCGGCCTATGTGGTCCAAGGTGACCCCAAGCGAAATATCAAGCCGGTCGCCGCTGGCCTCAAGGCTGTGTCGCAACTCTCGTCCTTGAGCAAGGTTTTCCCCGACCCAGAAGACCCCAGCAAAGGCAGCATTCTGAATTGCCCGATTGGTTGGCAATGCGAATCGGATAACTCCCAGAAACTGAAGGCGTACAAGCTGGATTCCGAGTATACGAACACACATCCGGGAACTGGCGCGGCCATGGACGCCACTATCGCGTCGGCATATGAGCGCGGCAAACCGATTGTCTACTACTACTACCAGCCGTCGACGCTACTCGCAAAATATCCGTCCGTAAGACTCGATGAACCGGCATACAACGCGCAGTGCTGGAAAACCATCAACAGCAGCAAAGACCCGAATCCGTGCCCGTCGGCGTCGCCGGTTACGAACCTGAAGGTTGTCGTGTCCGCTCCGTTCGCTGAAGCCGACCCGACCACAGTAGACTTTCTGAGCAAGTTGTCGTTGCCCATGTCGGCCGTGAATCAGGCTCTCGCAAGCATGGGTTCGACGAAGGCGGACCCGAGGACTCTCGCCGTTCAATATCTGAAATCCAATCCGCAGGAACTTGCTACCTGGGTTCCCGCCGATGTCGCGCAGAAGGTCGAAGCGTCAATTTCGAAGTAGTTGTGATGCTCGACGCCTCGCAAGGGGCGTCGGACATGGAGACAAGAGTGAGAGACATTTTCGTGTCGGTGAACCTGGCCGATGGAATCAACCAGGGATTCACGCATATCGTCCAGCATTACGCTGACCGGTTTCATGCTGTCAGTACATGGTTGCTGGTTTGGGTTCTCAACCCGGTGGAGCACAGTCTTCAGGCGACTCCTCCGGCCGTTCTTCTGTTGTTGCTAGGTGTACTGGCTTGGTTCGGAAGTCGGCGACTCGGTCCGACGTTAGTGATGATTGGTCTCACGTATGCCATCGGATGTCTCGGCCTTTGGGAGAAACTCATCTCCACCGTTTCCATCATGCTTGTGTCGGTCATAGTAACGGTCATCATCGGCATACCGATGGGCATCGCCATGGCCAAATCGAAGGCGTTGAGGAAGGTGCTCAATCCTATCCTCGACATGATGCAAACACTCCCCTCGTTCGTCTATTTGATACCGGTGCTCATGCTCTTTGGACTCGGGCGGGTGCCAGCCGTTTTCGCCACAACCGTATATGCGTTGCCTCCACTGATGCGCTTGACCGAGCTTGGTCTACGGCAACTTCCCGAAGATGTTCTGGAGGCATCGCAAGCGTTCGGAGCAACGCCAAGGCAACAGTTGCTTGCCGTCGAGCTGCCGCTCGCTCTGCCTTCAATTATGGCTGGCTTGAATCAAGCTGTGATGATGTCACTCGCGATGGTGGTCATCGCTTCCATGATTGGCGCCAAGGGGTTGGGCGAAGACGTTCTGGCAAGCATCAACAACCTAGATATGGGTCAAGGCATTCAAGCAGGCCTAGCTATCGTTATGTTGGCAGTCGTTTTCGACCGAATCACGCAGTCCTATGGTCGGTCGCGCCGTGACCGTTTGGCAACAGCGAAGGCCAACAGCCAGCCAGCTCGCAAGTCGAGCAGCGCGGGCGCAACCGAGCAGGAGGCAAAAGCATGACCGCCACGTTGATTGAACTGCGGAACGTCTACAAGATATTTGGCAGAGATTCGTCCAGTCGTCGCGCCGCCCATGACGCCGCCCGCAATGGAAGCAGCCGACAGGACATTCTCGATAGTACAAACTGCACGGTCGCCGTTCGTGACGTGTCGCTCGATATTCGCGAGGGCGAAATCTTCGTCATCATGGGCCTCTCCGGTTCGGGCAAGTCTACCCTCGTTCGTCATTTCAACCGGTTGATTGAGCCCACTTCTGGACAGTTGCTCTTCCGCGGCAAGGACATCCTGAAGCTTTCCAAAAGCGAAATGCGTCAAGTCCGTCGGTACAACATCGGCATGGTCTTCCAGAGCTTCGCCCTGTTGCCGCATAAAACCGTGATGGAAAACATCATCTTTGGGCGGATGCTGCGCGGCGACTCGAAAGCCACCTCGACAGCAGACGCCGAGAAGTGGCTCCAGGGTCGAATCGGCCTACGCGGATACGGCGACAAGTTTCCCGATGAACTTTCTGGTGGCATGCGACAGCGTGTCGGGCTGGCTCGAGCGTTGGTGTCGAACCCGGACATCCTCCTAATGGACGAGGCGTTTTCGGCACTCGACCCGTTGATTCGCGCGGACCTTCAGGACCTGCTGCTTGAGATGCAACAGGAGTTGAAGAAGACCGTCATCTTCATCACGCACGACATCGATGAGGCCATGAAGCTTGGCTCGCGCATTGCCATCATGAAAGACGGTGAAGTCGTGCAGGTGGGAACTCCAGCGGAAATCCGCGATAGGCCAGCAAATGACTACGTGCGGCGGTTCTTCAAGAAGGGCGTTGCGCACTGAGGGGTATGCGGTCCTATGGAACCACATATGGGGCAAGGAGTTGAGGCAAAACATTGACCCGACCCGGGACGCTGACGCGTATGCCCGAGAAATCCTCGATGCGTACGATGGAGAGCTACTAGGGTTTAGCTTTTTTCAGGAGATGTCTCGACTCCTTCGACGTGACGTGTATGCCCGGCGGGCGTTCTCGCTCCTGTGTGAGGTCGAACGAGTCACCGGGCGGCTCATGTTCGACGTGCTTGCACGGCACCACATCGAGCCCCGGAAAACGAAGGACGTCGCTGCCCAGGGTCACAAGCTCGCGCAGACGTTGAAGCCGCTCGGATGGGACAGGCTGATTGAGGAGATGGAAGCAAGAATTTCACCGGCTGTCACCAGATTCGAAAAGCTATTGCTGGACACCCCTGCGGCAGACTTCAGGTGCATCGAGCTTCTCGTCGAGCATGAAAAGGCGTTGCTGGCGTTCGTTCAGTGCAGGCCTCCTCGAACGAACAATGCGCTAAGGCCCAGCGTGCACTATCTGCGCCGAGTGAGGCAGCTCAACCCGGCTGCATTCATCGAGCGATAGGTCGGCGCTCCGTAAGACTGCATTCCTCTGCGAGCGAAAGAGTCGCGGTTGTGGTGCCCATCAGGGCCTCTGAGGTCGGTATCTCTGTCTCCACGGTCATTCGTCCATAAGGGGAGTGACCTTCAGGCGTCGCGCATACCCATGCGACGCCTTTTTTATTGCGCGGCCTGCTTCTCGGACGTTACGTCCACGGTTACAGGCCGGCGCTGGCCATGTTTCCAGCAACTGCCCTGTTGCATCAGTTCATGCATGATTTTTGGCATGAAATGCATCAGTTCTTTCACCTTGACCGCGTTATTTTTTCTCGAAATGATGCATTACGGAGACTGGGGAGAATTCATGAAATCAGAACTTATAGTCGGCGCATGTGCGCATATTTTGGCTCTCGCTTGTTGCACTGCTGCGATGGCGCAACAAGTCGTGAAAATTGGCTATGCGGGGCCCATCACTGGGCCAGTCGCCCAGATTGGAAAGGACGGGGAAAATGGTGTGCGCCTGGCGATTGACGAGGCGAACGCCGGCAACATCAAGATTGGCGGTCAAGCGGTTCGATTCGAACTCGAGTCACAGGACGACATGGGGGACCCGAAGACTGCAACCACAGTCGCACAAAAGTTGGTTGATGACGGGGTTGTGGGTGTGGTTGGGCATTTGAACTCCGGCGCTACCTTGCCGGCGTCGAAGATTTACTCGGATGCCGGTGTGCCCGAAGTTTCACCGGCCTCGACGAATTCCCAGTACACGCGGCAAGGCTTCAGGACCGCCTATCGTGTCATCGGCGACGACCACGACGTGGTCAGAGTCCTGGTCGGTTACGTACTCGAAAAGATGAAGGCAAAGCGCATCGCCATCGTCGACGACCGGAGCGCGTACGGTCAGTCGTTCGCGGACGACGTTGTTGAACAGCTCAAGGCGAAGAACATTACCCCCGTTGACCGTCAATATGTGACGACACAGACCATCGACTTCCGAGGAGTCTTGACGGCACTTAAGTCCCGCAACCCGGACGTGTTGATATACGCAGGCGTGGATGCGCAAGCAGGACCGATGCGGAAACAAATGGTCGGTTTGGGCATGGGTAAGACGATGATTGCCGGTTGTGCGATTGAGACCGAGAAGTTCATCGACCTGGCCGGTGGGCCTGCGAATGCAGAGGGCAACATCTCTTCGGAGTCTGGGTTCGCGCTAGATGCTATGCCGAAAGGCAAAGAGTTCACCGATAGGTTCGCAAAGTACGGAAAACCTGTCCTGTACTCACCGTACGCATACGACGCAACCTGGGCGCTAATCAAGGCTATGCAGGCTGCGAATTCAGTAAAGCGGGCTGAGGTCCAGACAGCGCTGCGGAAGGTGAGCTTCGACGGGGTGACGGGCAAGATTTCGTTTGATGAAAAAGGCGACCTCCAAATTGCCCGCGTGACTATCTTCAAGGTTAAGGATGGCAAATGGAAAGGCGTCGAATCGGTCGCCGTGACGAAATAGCCGCCCTTTGACAGCAGTGTCGAATGTCGCCATCGGAAGAAAGACGCGAACTACGAACATAGGGTACCAATGACCTACCACGTTTCCGCCGTGAACAAGACATCCCTCCGGGACTGGCGTTTGAGACGAGTCAGGAGTCAACTTGCGCAAGCCGGGTACGATGCAGTCTTGCTATATGACCCGATAAACATCCGGTACGCGACCGATACTGTCAACATGCAGGTGTGGACGTTGCACAATCGCGTTCGCTACGCCTTCGTGGCCTTAGATGGGCCCGTGGTGCTATTTGACTTCGCGGGATGTGAGCACCTTTCCCAGGGAAATCGTCACGTTGACGAAATACGGACCGCGCGCAGTGCAACGTATCTGATGTGTGCATCCGACTTGGCTTCCGATACCAAAGCGTGGGCAACGGAAGTCAAGGACCTCGTGCAGGTCTCTGGTGGACGTAGACTCGCTCTCGACGTTTGTGACCCACATATGGTGAGTGCCCTTCAGGCCGAAGAACTAGTGGTTGGAAACGGAACGGAGGTCATGGAGCGTGCTCGGTGGATAAAGAACGCCGACGAAATCCTCGCGATGAAAGAGGCCATATATGCTTGCGAACAAGGCATCGCGAGCATGGCGGCGCACCTTGTGCCGGGGGTCACGGAAACCGAGCTCTGGTCGCACCTGCACCAGGTGAACATAGCGCTCGGCGGCGAATGGATTGAGTCTCGGCTGCTCACCAGTGGTGCTCGCACGAAGCCGTGGTTCCAAGAGGCGTCGTCCCACGCCATCGCCCGCGGCGAACTCGTGTCATTCGACACGGACCTGATTGGACCTAACGGCTACTGTGCCGACATATCTCGTTCCTGGATATGCGGCGACGCAGACCCGACGGCGGACCAGCGCTACATCTACCGCGTGGCGTACGAGCAGCTTCAGAACAATATCGAGCTAATGCGGCCTGGGATGACACTCGCAGAAATATCGAAAAAAGCCTTCAGACTTCCTTCCGAGTGCTCGGCAACACACTACGCGATGCTTGCACACGGGGTGGGTCTTTGCGATGAAGCGCCGCTGATTCCTCATCCCTGGAACGTAAGAGAGACCGGTAGAGACGACATCGTCGTCGAACCAGGAATGGTCTTTTGCGTCGAATCCCTTGTCGCACGCGACGATGGAACGGAATGCGTAAAGCTTGAAGAGCAGTTGCTCATCACGGAATCAGGATATGAACTCCTGAGTTCATATCCCTTCGAGGCGCGACTGCTTTCGTAGGCCGCGCACAGCTGCAGCTGAGTTTCCGTCGGCTGAGCCGCCTTGGTTTTCCGTCAGCGGCTCAGCCGAGAAAGGACGCGCGTCTATGCACGGGCCCGTCCGGGCGGACGGCTACAGTTGCGCGCGCGGCGCGCTTTGGCGAGCAATCCAGCGCCAATAAAGCGCACTGCCCGTATCCCTAGAGCGAATGTCACAGCGCGACTCGCGCGAGCAAACAGCCGGAACCCTTCAATACTCGCCTCGTCCTACCCAGCGCTCCTTCGCGAGGTAGCCCTTTACGCCGAAGTCGAGGAAAGGTCTTGCCGGCAACCGACTTGGCCGGTCGAGCGCAATCATGTCGGCTACGAGCGGGTTGTCCTCGCCCATTGCCAGGTCCGCGAGGAGGCGACCGGCGATAGTTTGCTTTGCAATCCCCACGCCGTTGCAGCCCGCAACTGCGTAGACATTCGGCGCGAGCTGGCCCCAGCCGGGCGCCCCATTGCGCGTGATGTTGATTGTGCCCATCCAAAAATGCTCAATCTCAGCATCATCGAGCATCGGAAAGCGAAGGCGAAAGACCTTCTTATGGCTTTGAAGTGCGGCCTCGCGCTGAGATTCCTTCACTCGGAACGTGGGTGTATAGCAGAAATCCTGGCGAATCAAGATTCGATGGTCAGCTGTGTATCGCATCGTTGCACCGGTCAAAGCGTTCGCTGGCGTAACCCCCCAATTCTCTTCACCGCCAAGTCGCCTCTGTTGCTCCTCGGTTAAAGGCTTCGTGAGACTACCGAAGCTCACAAGCGGAAAAATCTCGCGTTTGAAGTAGCCGAAGTTTCCGATGAAGCCGTTGGTGGCCAGGAGTACGCGACGCGCACGAACTTCGCCGTGCGTGGTCTTCACTTTCACCGCGGGGCTGAAGTCGTAGTCGACAACTGCAGACGCTTCGTGGAGCGCGACATTCTCAGGCAGACTGTCTGCGAGACCGCGGGTGAGTGCTGCCGGATTCAAAAGGATGCACCCAGGCGTGTAAATGCCCGAATGGAAGTATTCGGTGCCGATGCGCGCGCTGAGCGCCTTCTTGTCAAGCAACTCATATGGCTCATTGAGTGCTTCGAGCTCTTCAACGTGGTGACTGAGCGTCGACTTCGCGACCTCCTCCGACACGGCGCAATGGTATTTTCCGCGGCGCTTCCAATCACAGTCGAAACCTTCGGCGTCGACAACCGATTCCAAGTGTTGGATACCGGCTTTCATCAGGCGACGATATTGCTCTGCCTTCTTCAGTTCGGCCAGCGAGCTCCCCACGTTGTGAGGCACGTCAATCGCGAAGCCAGAGTTTCTTCCGGAGGCATTTTCACCGACATATCCGGCATCAAGCAGAACGATGGACTCGTTCGGTTTCAGTTCTGCAAGACGACGAGCAGCAGCGAGCCCCGCGTAACCTGCGCCAATCACTAGCCAGTCAGCAGTAGTCGAGCCGGAGAGCGCCTTCGTCGGCGCCCGATAAGGGAGGATGGCGGACCATCCGTTCGTATTGTCTTCGAGGGGAAGGACTCGGACTTTCATGCTGTCGTCCTCTTAATCATGCGAGGTTGCAATTGCAAGACTCAATGAGCGCGCTGACGCTTACTTCAATGAGTCCGGTACGGTTATGGTAAAAAAGAGCTTGGCGTTCTTCCCGAAATAGGTGACGGTACTTCCCTTCGGGATGTGGATGACGTCTCCCTCTGTGCCGACGACAGCCGTCCCGTCCGAGCGGCGGATACCGAACTCGCCAGAGAGGATAAGGAGAACCTCCTCGTAGTCGAGAGTCTTCGACGGAGCATCGCCACCGTCCCAGTTCACAAAACCGGAACGCAGACCATTCTCTGGAGAAGAGGCGTTATAGGCCATCGTGACCTGGTTGGCGCCCGAGTTCTGGCGGACCTCGAAGCTCAGTTCTTCGCGGCGGTGAACGGTTGCGAGATTGGACATTGCTGCCTCGTGTAGGTGATTGTGGAGATGCGTTGACGTTGCCGGCCACATAATCGAAAGGATTACCCGAGTCGCTTCATTTCCTTTGCTGCACGCCAATAGTGATAGGTCGCCCAGAGACCCGTGACCGCGCAGCCGAGCAGGACGTAGCGAAGCGACTCATTCGGATTCGCGATATGGTCGCGAACGAGGTCTGAAAGGGCGCCAATCAGTTGGGGCGCTACCGCGAGATTCGCCAAGTTCGTGACGAACAGGAGGATGGCGCATCCCTTCGCGCGCATTTCAGGTGGGAAAAGATTTTGAATCAACGCGGAAGTCGGACCGATGTAGATGTAGATGACCGGAACGAAGAGCCACAGATAAGTTGCCGCCGCGTGAACGTCGTGCGTCAGGAAAAGGCCAATCGAAGGCACGGTTCCAGCAAGCGTCGTCAACGCTACGAACATGGGTGCCCAGCTCTGCGGTTTTGCTCGGAACCACGCCATCACCGCCACCGTCAAGAGCATCAAGGTCGTGCCACCGACACCGTGCATCGGACCGAGCAGAGCGCCCGCCTCGCCGGTCGTGAGATGGAAGGAGCGCGAGAGGAATGCGGGCGTCCACCAAACGATGCCCCATCCCCAGAAGGTGAGCATCGTCGCGCCAGCCATGACGTGCATTACGGCACGATTACTACGCATGTACTGGACAGTTTGCGCGAGTGTCGCGCCTTGGTGACCGTAGCTGACCTGCGCATCCTTTTGTCCTCGCTTCGGTTCGCGAATGAAGAAGCAAACCAGCGCAATAGGAAGGCCGACTGCACCAAAGATGATGAGAGTGTGCCGCCATCCGAAGTGGTCGTTTAAGAATCCAGCACCCGAGGCGCCGAGATAGGCTCCGATGCTGGCGCCCAAGCCGAAGACGGAAAGCGCGAATGCACGGGCGCGCGGCGCAAACTTGTCTGAAATCAGCGAGTGGCTGGGCGGCGTGGCGCCGGCTTCACCGACTCCCACTCCGATGCGTACTAAGAGCATCTGCCAGAAGGTAGCCGAGAGTCCGCACAGGATAGTCATCGATGACCAAACCGCTACGGAGACCGCGACCATGCGCTTTCGATTTGTACGGTCGGCCAAAGCACCGAGCGGCAACCCCGCGGCCACATAGAAAATAGCGAGCGATACTCCAGTGAGAAAACCGGTGGCCGAATCGCTCAAATTGAAGTCGGCCTTGATTGTCTCAAGGAGAGTCGAGAGCACGAACCGGTCAGCAATGTTGACCGCATACACGGCCATGAGGATTATCAGGGCGACCCAAGCGCTCGCGCTGGTCGCACCAACGTCGCTCGACGACGGCGGGTTGAGGGGAAATGCCTCACGCGAGGACGCGGCAGCCTTGTCCATTCGCTGTCTCCAAATTTACTTATCATGAACGGAGCTCCCAGCAACCACGCTCCGGCGTTACCTCGTCATTTCGGTGCGAGGTTGCCCAATAGTAGGGCGACACGCGCCGCGACGAAACTGCACGTTCATCATGAGATGCATGTGATTTTTCATGCAATGCGTCGGGAATTCCGCAAAGAAAGCTTGCCACATAAGCACCTTGTACACGGCGGATTGGCAATGTCTGATAATTTTCATGCACGCAGTGGGAGGCGTTTCTGCTTGCGCTTTGCACGAGTGCACCCTTGTCTATAGCTGGACGCTGCAGTCAATACGGATGGAGCATGCCGACGCTAGATGCAACGCCCGACTTACAAACGCGCGCTAAGGGTTTATACCTATTTCGCCTCCTCCAATGGCTCAACCGACTTGGATTTCAAGCCTGCGTTCGCGCAGGCTCTCGCGCAGGCTTTTCTTTATGCGGCTGCTGGACGTTTCGTTCTCAAAACACGCTGCTGGACCAATGTGAGATACAGCCATCCTCGCGCCGCTTTTGTTCTGCCGCCGCGCTCTATCTCCCCAAGTTCAGCTTCGAACACCGGCCGAGGTAGTAAATATCGTTCGGTCCGTGAAGGCAGGATTGGTCACGTTCGACGGATGTACTGGCGCGGGGAAAACGACCTTGGCGGCAAAAGTGTCCGAGGAGCTCGGGCGGCCGTTGGTGGACTTCGACGACTACATCAACCGCAACGAGGGCCATTTCGTGAATGCCCTTCGCAGCGACGAACTCAAGGCGAAGATAGAGAGCAAGCTAGCGCAGTCTCCCGTGGTCTTGCTGTCCGGAATCTGCGCAAGAAGTGCTCAGGCTCATCGACCTTCCCGCAGCGCTCAGTGCCTACGTTCGGCGCAACACGGCGGTTGGGCTTCCAGGCGACCTCGATTTTATCGACGCCGAATCTGAGATTGACGCACACACTGATACGGGGTACTCAAGTATATCGGCCGATTGGAGCATACTCGTCCGACTGCAGGCGGATTGCGTTGGACTCGCGCGTTCGATGGTTCGACGCCAGCTCACGACCTATCGTCCGCCCTGCAATAACTTAAACGCAACATTCGGGAAGCGGACGGCCGCTATGCAAAAAAGAACTGGCCGTATGCGCGAACATGTCCTTCCGGTCGCACCTTATTAGACGGGGCTCACGCGGTAGGGCGATGGTGCCTTGTAGTTTTCACAATTTTGTCGAGAAGTCTTGAGAACTACGACTACAGCCTACCGCGCAGAAAATCTTCCCAGTCCTCGGCGTAGGCCCAACCCTTGGGCTCAGCGTCGTCCTCGACATGCGGGCAGTGACTACTATTTGTAATGCGCCGACGGGAAAAGGGCTGGGCAGGCTCGGGTATTTCGCGCAAGCGCACGTAGCGTCGCCCGTCTCTTTCATACACGGGTGCCAGCGGTAGCATCGGTCGTGGCGGCAGCGCCTCTCGACCGTCATTTAGCGCGGAAGCAAAGCAGCGTGCAACAAGGTCCCACACAGAGGCCGACCATCTCGGGTAGTCGGCCACGACGGCTTCGTCACCGACGCCATTGAGCAACTGTTCCTCGAGACGCACTCGATAATCGGCAAACGCGCCATCACGTATTCGGCCAATATCCGCTGCCGCAATGACTCGGCGCCCCGACTCGCGACCAGCGGGCCACAATTCAACCGTGACTTTCAGCACCATCCCCTCCAAACACCTTTTTTAACTTTGCTTTGAGTTCCGCAAGCACGTGCGGCTCGCCGATGCCGAGCAGAGGGTCTGTGCGCACAAGTTGTTCGCGGCACCATGCGGGCCAATGCAGATAATCGTCGTCGAGTGCGAGCCACGCGGACGGTTTGCGGCGCAGGACGTCGCCCCATACCTGCATGCCCCTCGGTGCCTGCGCAAACTCGGCGGCATCCATCTTCGAGTGGTACGTGGCTCCAATCACCCTTACCCGCAAACCAGGTGTCAGCCTGTGCGACACGCGGTGGATACTCCCGCGATAGCGACGCACCCACGATGTCGAAAGGACAATGTGAACATCGCAGTACGACGCGAGCAGTTCTTCAAGAAGTTCACAGTGCTCAAAAAGTCGGTGACCCGGGGAGTCCTGCAGAGTTGGACCACGCCTGTGAAGCAAAAATACATTCTCTGGATGCAGCACCCCGTCGAAATCGAGAAAGAGTACATGCCCGCCTGTGCGTCGCGGACGCGGTATCTCGTACGTCGGCCCCGCAAATTCATTTAGCATCGCCTATCGCCGTCTGTCTGAAGAGCCGCTTGCCAAGCCTCCAACACGCGACGGGCAGTGGTAATGACGTCGTCGCCAATCACATACGCTGCGGGTGGGAGCTGCGCAATCAATTGAGCCGTTCGTGCGGTGGCGTAAGCGAAACTTCCTTCGCATAGAACGTCAATTCGAAAGGTGGCCACTAGCCGAGTGCCCGCAGCTGCACGGCGGGAAGTCTCATGAACAAAAATCGTGAAGCGCTCCGACACCGGGTATGGGCCACGCGGTGTCGGATAGGCGAGCGCCCGTAGAGCGCGCTGCGACGTCAAACCGCCCGATTCGATGGAAGTGCCGTCGCACACCACGAGCAAGGTATCGCCACTGCAATCACCCAGATACACAGCGACGTCCGTCTGCTCGGCAGCGCTATGTTGCGATATACCCGGGGCGTCGCACATGGCTAGTCCTCTCGCGTCTCGATTCGTCTCATGGCGTGTCCTGATTACCGCGCTCGTACACGACTCTCCTGCTACCAACCTGAATCCGCCGGGTGATACGTCGTCGGCCAGTGGTGACGACTGCCGCCATCGGTATTTGCGTGGACGTACCACCGTTGTACTCTCTCGCGAGCTTTCCCGGACCGACGGAAATGCCCAGCTTTTTGAAAGCCTCCGTAGCTATTGACTCGAACGTTGCGGCCGGCGCGGGACGGCCTGTATATCGATTTATGCGGGTTTTGGCATATATGCCATGGCCTACTCGTATCAGTTTTCCAGTCGCGACCAGCTTGGCTAGCACACGGGTCAGCTGCGATTGGCTTCCCAGTCCCGACACCTCCGAGCGAAGAATGACGACGCTCTTGCGCCGGCGGATGGAGCGCACGACACGAGTCTCCAGTGTCATCTTCGCCAGTAGCCCGGCACATTGCCGGATGAAGCCAATCGCAAAGAAGTCTCCCGATTGCTGCGTCGACTTGCATCCCGCAGAACGCGACCAGTACCAAACGAGCGACGCTTCAAAGCGGGTCTCCCCGCCGCATACGGAGCATGATGTCCGCGACCGCGGGTTGATGGTCTCTACTAGCCAGATGGAGCAGCACAGCAAGGCCGATTTCTGAAGCAGAATGAGATGGGTCCACGCGCATTCGCGCGATTTTTACCGCCCGCTGGCCAGTGGCAACAGCCTCCCCACGTACTCGCCCTACCGAGTCAACAGATACTGAGAACCGACCGGCCGCATTTTGCACAGACGCTCGCTCCCGCTCCACGAGGCAGGTCACATGCGCTACCCGGCCCCGTTGTGTAGTCGGCACAGGCCTATTTGCTATCACGGGACCGTCGTCCGATATGAGTTGTGCGCTCTCATGTCGGTGTAAAGCGTGATATGCGTCAGCCCAAATGTCTGGAACGCCGCTGTGCTGTATGCACCGGGTGTACAGTTCTTGCGTCCATCGCAGGTCTGAGCCGAAACGGCCAACGCACACGGCAATGGCGATATCCTCGCCCTGCCTGAATGTTGCATGGTCTACTGCATAAAACGACGTCACGACTGCTCCCTGTTTACAGCGCGTCGAATCGACCGCCATTCGTGGAATTCGGGTACGCCGGCTACGTAAAGCACACGCATACGCAACGTAGAGAGCGCACTCACCGAATCGACGATTGCTGGCAAGCCGCCAAGTACCCCAAGCGCATCGCGCATGCCGGCGCTATCTGAACCGCGGAGACGCTGTTTAGCATTGCCGCCACCCAGCAACTGAGCTTGCGGGAAAGGCCGGTCGCGAAACAGCTTCCGCGCGTTGCTCGCGCTATTGCCTAAAGTCAAAAGCCACCTCGATTAGGCGCCGTGCGAGCTCTTGCAGCCCGCCTAAAACCGATAGAGTGGAGTGTAGGCGTTTACGTTGTACATGTAAATGTCTACACGCTAAGTGTAGAACATTTGTGTGCTGTAGACATCTGCGTTGTCGTCATGAAAATGACGACATGAAAAAATCCAGTGAGCCATCGACCCTGCCAGAGCGCTTCGCAACGAACCTGAGGAAGTATCGCGTTGGACTGGGAATGTCGCAGGAGGAGCTCGGTAGTTACGTCGGCGCCGACCGAACGGTCATCAGCCGTCTGGAACGAACATTCGGCAACCTGACGTTAGAACGTGCGGAGGCACTCGCGAGCGCGCTGGGCATCGATGTTCGTGTTTTGATGAGTTTCTCTGGAAAGGACGAAATCCAGCGGCAGCCTCCGACGGGGGACGTCTCGAGCGCTGCGGTTGGCGCCAAGGTCAAACAATTGCGGGAGAAGGCGGGCCTTTCGCAGAAACAGCTAGGGGAGCTAGCCGGAGTTGACCGCAATTTCATCTCGCGGGTTGAAGCGCCGCACGGACGGGGCACGCCCTTGAAGCTTGCGACGCTCGAGAAGCTGGCAGCAGCGTTCGGAATCCATCCTGTCGAGCTGCTTTAGGCCCGAGAGACTGGCGTTTATCCACCGCTCAGCCAGCGATGGACGATATCCCGCCGCCAGCGCAGCAGTTCCCGGTCGTAGAACTCGGCGCGCGGTGGTAGCAGCCACGGACGATGCCTTGCTCGCAAGATGACTGTGCGCAAGGAAACGCCGAGCAGTTCGGCGAGCTCGAATGGGCGGAGAGAGGCCGAATCTGAAAGAGTGGGTGTTGGTCTTATCCAGCCTGTAGAGAATCGATTTTATGTCGCAGCAGAAGCGAAACATTCCAGCGCTCACTTTGACGACGCCGAGCCCCCCACATCCAGCGTTCGCGTAATTCGAACGGCACATCATGTGCGGGGCATCGCCTACCCGGCCCCTCCTACCCTTCGCTCCTAAAACGGGTTGTTCACTCGACGTCGCTATATGCCTCTGGAACGGATGCGACACTCGGGCCCGCCGCTGCAGCCCGGATTGACGCACATCGGCCGCTCCACGCACCGCGGGACGCTGTGAGACGCATAACGGCAGTGCTCCTGCATTTTACGAACCAGATTCAGCACGTGTTCATTCGCTGGCTTTCTTGCCTAGTGGGCCGTGCGAAGATTTCCGCCGTTAAAAAATGCCTAACGCACCCGTTATTTCCTCGGGGACGCTCGCCGTGAACGCATCCTTTCAACAGGGTACGGACGCCTCTTCGATTGTCCCGACTGGCTCCATAAACCAAGGCCACGCCAGGCTCACTTACGAGGAGCTTGAACGGCACATCCGAAAGCTTCTTGCAGCTGACGGGTGGAGCGGCCAACGCGTCGCTAATTTTATCTCCGCGTTGCACGGCTGGATGCAGGTGTTCAAACGTGTGCCCAACGACTACATCGGCGACGACCTGGGATGCAGTTTCGCCAAGAATTTTCGGCGCTACGAAGACGAGATAGCATCACGACTTGCGGAGCGGACCCAGAAGGACCGTCAGGAGCAAATCCAGAAGCTAAAGCAGCTATACGACGCCCTCTCCATCAACGACTTGCTTCCACCTGTCTTCGGCGATGCACTGGCTTATGCCATTGACCGAAGCGGAGAAACACTTGCACAGATTGGCCGCCTGTCTGGCATTCTTCCGCAGGTACTGGGCCAATGGATACACGGCAAAGGGACGCCCAACCATCAGACAAGCTATGCACGGATTCCCGGTCTGGAATCGGCGCTGGGATTGCCCCCAGATAGCCTCGCGAAGCGGTTGCCATCACGACGGCGTGCGCGTTATGAGCGCCGGAAAAACGACCCCGTGGATGCATCGACCGACACCTCAGCGAAAGCTAAACGCGCCGCAAAAGCAGTCTGCCCAATGCTGCGCCCAACAGCACGGCTGATGTCCCAGTGGGAGGAACTGATTCGCTTCAAATCGGACGTCGCCAGACAAGGAGCAACCGCGCGCAACAGTTGGCGCCTGAAGTCAGTCGAAGACTCAGGCTTCCGCATCGGGTGGGCACACATGTGTGACGGAGCAGTGTGCTCCACAGCCGGGGTGCAGTGGTCCTTTTTTGCTCCCTTCCTTGGTTACATCACAACACATGCCGTTCGCGGGCGTACCGTACCGACCGACCATGCAGATTCCCTTGCCTGGCTAACGTCGACGGTACATATGAAATCGTATGTGCAGTTTCTGCGTACACGGGCCGGCAATGTCACGCACCATGGCATCATCACGCTGCTTAACAATGCGCGGTCGCATCTGCGCCCTGAGACCGGCTTTCTTTGGCTTCATCCGGAATTTGCTGATGACCTGTGCGCGGCGGGAGATGCGCATGCACAGACCATTGCGACTGCACTGAACCGCGAGGCCGCGTGGCGCTCATATTGTGAAGAAGCGCATCGTGAACTGCTCAATCTGGAAAAATCTCTGAAGGCCCACGCACCCGTTCGTCATGCACGCAGCCCTGGCCGGCGTGTCGAAAACATACTGAGCGACGCATTCCCGCTCAAACGCCTAGTAAAAATGGTACGCGACCTCGAAGCAGACGAGCCGCCCCAAGCCCATGAGCGGGACTACGCCGCCTGGATTCGTGATGTCCTTCTTTGCAAACTGCTTATCAGTAACCCGCTACGCGTCGCCCAACTTTCCACAATGCGCGTTCGCGGTAATCACCCGAATCTGTATCAAACTGCGGATGGTAGCTGGCGGGTTCGCTTCGACCCCAGTGACTTCAAAAACGAAAAAGGCGCGGCCTTTGAGGAGTACGACGCTGCTGTAGAACCAACCGTCTGGCCATGGATTCGTCGCTATCTGTCAGAGGCGCGTCCCATGCTTTTTGGCGCGGAAACTGATTATCTGTTCTTGCCCTGTGTTGAAGGTCCCAACCGCGCGGCAGGCTACGCAGCGCTGGACATCGAGCCGGCCGGAAACTGGATTGCCGACGGCCTGGCCAAACGCGTAACCATAGTGACGGCCCGTTATATGCCGGAAGGGAATGGTTTCGGGCCACATGCATTCAGGCACATCATTGCCACCGACCACTTGAAGCGTCACCCGCAGGACTATTTGACCGTAGCCCAACTGCTGCACGACACGCTCACTACCGTAATGAAGGCGTATGCGCACCTGAAGGTTGATGACGGGTTGCGCACGCTGCACGCCGGCGTGGCGCAAGCCATGCGTGAACTCGGATAGCAGGTCAGCCATCACATCTAGGCAAAGGCAATTGAAGTGCCCCGACGTGGGCGCCTTAATTGAATCGAGAGCGACGCCTGTCGAGCTTCACGACCGTCGCGCAGCACTCGCACGGTAACCATCGGCGAATTCCGAACCGATTCGGTCGCAAGCAGCACCGAGCATCTGCGTGGAGGCTGCTTGAGCGTTAGGCGCTCTAAACGGTGGACCGTGAATGCCTTGTTGGTCCACCGTCACCCAATTTCGTTATGAAAATTCGTAAAGCCGCGCCGCGTTATCTCTTACAAACTCACGGGCCGAATCGTGAAAACCTGGCGGCAAGACCTTATAGCTTCCCACCGGCAGCACAAGTTCAACCCAATCGTCGTCGGGCATCAGATACTGCAGACCCAGTGCTCCATCACCGCTAATGGCGGCCCGCATCCTTGTGTCCATCGCGAGCATCGCTTGCTTCACGGCAGCAGGGCCTTCAGAGGATTTGCGCGCATGGCGGCGCCAGCGGTTGTGCTGGTACCCGACTATGGCTTCGTCGTACTCGAAAAGCCTGCTAGACACTATCTGAACGCGCTTAGGGTCCACGCTCGACCCGGCAGTCCAAGCGCTTGGGCGAAAGATGGCCTGTTCAGGGCGACCCCGCAACAGCCCTTCCACGTGTGCACGCAATAGTGGTTCGAGTGCCGAATCCACGCTGAGGTTCGGCGAAAGGTCTCCATTGTGCTCGGCAAACGGCGCGAGCAGCCAGGGTAGCACCTTGTCAAGCAAGGTATTCGCACGATGAATCGGAACCAGTACGTCGTCAAGCACTCCCGCCCCAGAGAACCCAACAAGGAACTCTGCACCCGATGCATCCCATCTGGTTATCTCAGCATCGATTTCGTCTAGCGAAGAAAAGACAGATTCTAGCGGGTGCGGTCCGAACACAGACAAGCGGCGCCGCTTTGTCCTGCTGTCTCGTTCAATCTCAATTCGTCGAATATCCAATCGACGCCGAATTTCTGTCGAATCCCAGTGACGGTCGACAATTACCAGCCTGCATTGGGAAGGACAAGCAAATCGCTGCCCTGCGACCGCACGCAGGTCGGATGTATCGGGGCTCACCCTTTGGTTGACCAGCGCGTTGACGTTCTCGTCTGAAGGCGGCTCTGGCCAGTTCGCTCTGTCTGAAACTTTTGAACGGGACTCGTGCGTAAGGCCCCAGGTAGGCAGGTATGTGCCCGCGTCCCCTTCCGGAATATTCAGACGTCGCGCCAAGACCGCAGCTTGGTATCGGTGACGTTCTACGAGCTCAGACGCCGTATTTTGACTGTCTAGCGGGCTGGCAGGAGTGCCGCTCTGCACCGCGCGCTCGAGCGCGTGCCAATCGTCAAAGCCAAGCGCCTCGGCAGTGACCTGCTGAGCAGAGGAAAGTGTCAAACTGGGAAATGCCCGACGGAGCTGCTTAGCCTTACGCTTGGCGTGAGCGATATTCGAAGGGACGAAGACGGGTGCAAACTGGACGGCTGCTGACATGGCTCGCTCCTGCGCGTAAGCGCAACGAAAGGCTTGTGCCGGCTCCAAGCCTCACAAGGGAACAAACCAAGTGATGTGTGGCAAAACGCGAAGCTTCTTCTCCAAGAGTTGTGCTACCGGCGCACACGACCAGAAGCGGGGCCGCACGTAATTAAATCACGCTGCGCCTGGCGCGCGCAAGCGCCGTCGGAAAACCTCCCTTCACGCTTGGCGCGGGGTGCGGCGAGACGACGGCCAGTTCCAGCAGAACGCACTTGCTCACGTAACGGCCGTTGAAATTTCGCACTTGAACTGCTACCCGGGCCTGCTATCTTGAAAGGGTGTAGCAGCCGGAATACGAGGCCGGATAAGGCTTTCGGGGAATCCGTCGCGAATCCCTGATTCGCCACCAGCTTCAAGAAAAAGCCGCTGTCCCACAAGGACAGCGGCTTTTTTGCATCTGGACTCACGACTTCATCTGCTCCTTCAAAGCATCGCAAGTCGCCGGTTTCTGCTCGTCGTATTCCTTCGAATTACCGGCTTTCATCTGCCGGAACGGAACCCAATGACGGTTTCCGCGGCGTTCCGTGCGAACGACGTAGACGCGTGGCGGAACAACGCGCCCGCGCGTCACGGCTTCATCTGTTCCTGCGCGTTCTTGCAGGTGTCCGCCTTCTGTTGTTCGTAGTCGGCCGGGCTCAGATGCGTTTTCATACTCTGGAAATCGGTCACGAACTTGTGAGTATTCCAGCCGGTGGCCCAATCGGCTGCAAAGTTCTGATCCTCGAACTGCTTGCCGACCGATGTCTTGTACTCCGCGACCGATTTTGGATCCGCGCCGCAAACGTCGGCGGCGAGGCGTGCATAGTTGGCGGCTAGTTGCACCTGCGCCGACGCCGCTTTCTGTGCCGCACCGCTGCTTTGCGCCATAGCGTAGCCCGATGCGAACACGGTGCACGCAAAACCGAGACCCATCACGGATAGCCTGAGCAACGGATCATGTCGGATGTTCATGCGATGATTACCCTTCTGACGAAAAAATAGCTGCAAAAAAGTGGCTCCAATCCGGCCGCCACGACATTCAATGCAATGCGGTAATCGCCTTCGAACTCGACTGACCACCGCCGGTTCGCTGACTGCGCATCACCAGACCTGCTGCCGGGCAGAAATAATCGACGACATGGACGACGTTATCCATGTTCACGGTGCGGCCCATTAGCTGCATACCTTTGCTCACCGTGCGCTGGTCGTAACTGACAGGCCAGCACTGGTATTTGCCCACCGCGGTAGCGAGTTGCTCCTGCTTGCCCACCTGCTTCTCCGTGGTGGTGACGACAGTCCTCGGAATCGAGATGGGTAAGTTTCCCCCTCCCTGCCCCATTGCAACCTTTCCGGACACCGACGATTCCGTGCGCGTACCGGCAAGCCGCTGCCCCTCCCCGGAAATCTCGCCGACATAACTCAGGAGACCCGTGGTCTGAGCGGCCGCGACGCCGGTGAACACAACCTGACCGGTATGGCTCTGTTCATTGCCGTTGACGGTCTGACGCTCGACATGCACCTTGCCGCCGTCGATCGTGACGTGAAAGCCGACACTAGCGGCCGAGTCATGCCCGGGAATCGCCAGCTTCATGTTCACGCGCAGATCAAAATTACAGTCGTCGCCGTCGTGTTTCGAAAATGACGTGACGAGGTAATCGATTTTCTGATCGCCCGGCGAGATCGTTGTCGTATAACCGCCGTTCGTATGCATCCAAGGCGCATCGCAAGCCAGCTCCGCATGCGCGCGCTGGGCCGCCGCCACGCCGATCAACGCTGCGATCAGCAGCGGCAGGCGCCGCAACGCAAAAGATGCCTGCCGGCAAGAGACCGTGCCGCATGCGACGTCTTTCCGTATCACGTCCTTCCTCATTACATGGTCGATGGCCATTACTGCGTTTCCGCTAACGACGGTATGCCGCCACAGCAGCGTACGTTCGCTGACGGCATCGTTTGCAGCCAGCGCATCGCGGTTCTACTGCTTCATCTGCTCCTGCAAATCCTCACAGGTCGCCGATTTCTGCTCGTCGTACTCCTTGGAATTACCAGCCTTCATCTGCTGGAACCCGGCGACGGTTTTTGCGGCATTCTTCCATCCCATATCCCAGTCCGCCGCGAAGTTCGAATCCTGGCCGAACTTCTTGCTCGCCGAGCTCTTGTAATTCGACACCGTCGACGCATCGACGCCGCAAACCTCCGAGGCGACGCGCGCATTGTTCGCAGCCAGCATAACCGTCGACTTCATCATTTTCTGCATCGCGTCCTGATTCTGCGCATTCGCGCCGCTCGCGCCCAATGCGAGACAGGCGACGCTCAACGACAGAGCAGACAGTTTGAGCAATGCGTTTCGGCGGATCTTCATCGACGGGGGTCCTTGCATGGGTTGAAGTAAAACGATGGGATGCGGTTCAGTGCAGCGCGCTGACGGTCTGCGACGCCGCCTTCCCGTTGGTGGTCATATCCTGACGCATGACCAGGCCCGTTGCCGGACAGAAGTGATCGACAACGTGCGTCTGCACATTCAGGTCGCCAGTGTGACTCATCATCTTCACATTGCCGGCGTGCATGCTGCGCTCATATGTAACAGGCCAGCACGCAAATTTGCCGGCCGGCGTCTGTAGTTGCTCCTGCTTGCCGACCTGCTTGTCGCTCGTCGTCGTGACGAACTTCGGCGCCGACATCGCGCCGACGGCCTGCCCCATGTTGGTGAGCTTGCCCGACACCGAGCCTTCGTTGCGGGTACCCGGGATACGCTGCCCATCGCCGGTGATTTCGCCGACGTAGCTCAACAGGCCGACCGTCTGCGACGACATCGTCGCGCCGAACATGCCCGTGCCCGCGTGGCTGTTCATCGAGCCGGCGGCCGCTTCCGTCTGCGCCCCCGCCTTGCCGTCGGCGATCTCGAACCTGACGTTCGATTCGCCCTGAACCGGCTGCCCGCCCATCGACGTATTCATCACAGCACGGACCTGGCCGTTACAGTTGTTACCGTCGCGTTTCGAAAACTGGACCACGGTGAAGACCGTCGTGCGCTGGCTCGGCGAAGACGTCACGGTGAAACCGCCGCCCTGATGCATCCATGGCGCATCGCACGCGACTTCGGCGCGCGCCTGCGGCACACCTGCCGCGCAGGCGACGGTGACCGCGATCATAAGTGCGTGCCGCGATTGCAACGCAGTCTTGCGGATGCTGATTTCAACCGGATGATTGTTGCTGCCGTTCATCGTTGTTCTCCAACAGTTATCTGTGAGGCCTGATCGTCGAAACCGGCGCCGCGCGCGGCAAGTTCAATCTAGCGGTACTCGGTGAGCGTCATGTGCACCGTGCGAGGGTCTGGTTCGGCAATGCCGGGCCCGGCCGCGCCATGCGACCTGAATGCAGCGTAGCGCGACAGCACGCGCGGAACATACGCCTGCGTTTCGGCGAACGGTGGGATGCCCCCGTAGCTGCGCACGTTGGCTTCGCCGGCGTTGTACGCCGCCAGCGCATAAGAAAGATTGCCCGAAAATTGCCGCAGCATCTGGTCGAGATACAGCGTGCCCGCCGCGACGTTCTGCACCGGATCATAGACGTCGGAAACGCCGAAGCCCTGAGCGGTGGCCGGCATCAATTGCATCAGCCCCTGGGCGCCCGCGGGCGACACGGCGCGGCGGTTGAAGCCCGACTCGACGTCGATGACCGCGGCCACCAGCGCGGGATCGACACCCACGGCACGCGATACGTTGCGGATAAGCGGCTCCATCGTCGCGTAGTTGCAGTCGGCGCAAGCGCCAGTGCGCGGCCGGGATATGCGGAATGTGCGATTGGACAGCGCGAGCGTCGCGCCGTTGAGCACGACGCCGCGCGCGCGAGGGGTGTTTGAAGCAGCATCGGCATCGGCGCTGGAATCAACACCGATGCCGGCGTCGGCGCCGGCCTGCGGTGTCGGTGCTTCCGCCGACGTGCGACCGGCGCGCGTCGCAACCATGTTGCGCTCCGGTGTCATACCGAGCACCCGCACGCGGCTGTCATGTGCCGGCAACGTATGTCCGCCGATCACGTACATGACGCCGCCCGCCGCCCACGCCGAGGCCGACGCCGACATCACGACCAGCCCGATACCGATACCGAACCGCGCGACGAAACACACGGCGGGGCTAGCGGATCTCATTGCCTGACGAGTTCGACGCGCCGGTTCTGCGCACGCAGCGCATCGGTCGTATTGGGCACGAGCGGCTGCGTCGAGCCATAGCCCTTCGATGTCAGCGTGCTGGTCACGCCCGCGCTCTTCAGATACTGCGCAACCGCCTCCGCGCGATCCTGCGAGAGCTTCAGGTTGTGCGCATCGCCACCGCTCGAATCGGTATGGCCGGCCACTTCGATCTTCCAGTCCGCATGCGCCTTGAGCAGGGTCGCCATCCGATCGAGCACCGGTTTTGCATCGGCGCGCAAGGTACTTTTGTCGAGATCGAAATTCACGCCATAGAGTTGCACGTGGCCGGTCTGCTCGAGCTGCGCAGCCACCGGGTCGCTCGGGCCGCCCGACGGATCGCAGCTGAGCTTCGACGGTCCGACCCGCTCGCCGGGACTTTCGGCGACGCTCGAGAACGTATGCGCATCGGCCGTGAACAACGCGGAGAACGCCTGCTTGCCATCGGGGCTGAACGCGATAATGCCCGGCGTGCCGGTTTTCGATTGTTGCTCGTTGCGCGTGAGGCGCACATAGCCGCCCTGGTCGATGCCGCCGACGATCGTGCCGAGCACTTGCGATACGCGAACCGGATCGCTGCCCTGCGATTCGAAGTAGCAGCCTTCGACACTCGCGCCCTGCTGTTGCAGCAGCACGTAGCCGCTCGAGCCGAAATTCAGCGGGAAGTGATAGAGGCCGGCCACCTCGCGCACCGACTGCGCGGCACCCGGCGTGCCGTACGCGGAGAAGCGGCTCAGGCCGATGCCGTACGGCGCCTGCTCCGGCGGCGACGACAGCGTCAGACGCAGAAACTTCGCGGTGACCGGTTGCGCAAGCGGCGCTCGCACGGTCACGTCGGGCTCGATGTTGCCGGCGCCCGGAATATCGGCATCGTAGGCGGTGGTCCAGGGGCCGTTCGCGCTCGCGGCGGTGTCGACCTTCACGTGATGCGGCGTCACCTGCCGTTGCGGGCTGCTGCCGAACGCGAACGACGTGATTTGCGCCTCGCCCGGCAGCGCCAGCACCAGTTCATAAGGATTGGCGTTGACCTGGATGCCCGTCGAATCGGGCACGCCGTCGACCAGCCGGAACCAGTCGTCGCCGCTCTGGCCGACTGCGAACGCGCCGGCGCTGAGGCTGGCCACGTCGATCTGCGGCGTCTGGGCCGTGACGCTACCCGAGGCCTGAGCGGCCGCGTCCGAAGCGGCCGGCGCGGCGGCGGCCGCACTCGCCGCCGGCACGCCGCTATTCACCGCGCTGTCAGGCGACACCGTGGCGGACGAAGCGTCCGACGCCGCTTCCTCGTGTTTGCGATGACAACCCGCGAGCGCCAGCGCGGCGCTCGCGGAGATCAGCGCCGTAACGGCGATCGAATGGCGTGTAACGGCAAGAATGCGTGACCTGCGTGACGGGGAAGTCAATTCACTGGGCTCCTGATTGCTGACTGCGCGTGAGGATATGAATCTCGTCGAGATCGGTCCGGATTTGCGCCTGTAATTCGTTCAGTCTCGTGCGGCTCGCACCGTTGCGCTTGCCGGCGTCGAACGCGGCGAGCGCATCCTTCAAATCCGCCTGCGATTGCGCGCGACGCGCATTCACCAATTGATGCGCGCTATTGTCGGCCTGCTCATTCGCGGTGCCGTCGGCATTGAGCAGGTTCGCGCGCAACCGGTGGTCGCCGCGGATATCGTCGACCACCATACCGGGATCCGCAGCCGGCAAGGTCGAGTTCATCGGCGCATGCTGGCGTGGCCGGCTGATCGATGCGAGCGCCGCCGAGCCATCCGCAGCAGATAACGTATCGCGCCGCGCCGGCACAGCGCTCGCGCCTGATGCCGCGGCGGCAGCCGGCGTAGGCGCAATCGTACGCGATGTGATGATTTCGACGCCACCTTCGCGCACCACCGACACAGCCGACTGCGGCGAACGCGCAGGCTGAACCTGCGGCACGGCGCGTTGGGACGTGCCTTGGGACGCGCTTTGGGCTCGCGCCACGCCGCTGCCCGCGGCGATGAGCGCCGCACATCCCATCAACGCGGCCAGCGCCGATACGCGGCGCAGGCGCGCAGCCCGCGTCGCGCGATGATGATCGCCCATCGGTCAGCCCCCTCGAAACGGCGATTGCATCCGCACGATCGCCTCGGATTCTATCGGAATGCGAAAGCCGCCCGACACGCTCGAATAGCCGTAGCAACTGTTCATTTTCGTCGGCACGCCGAAGCCTCCGGTCGTGCCGGTCGAATAGATGTTGCTGACACCGTTCACCAGATAGAAGATCACCCGGTTGATGAACGGCACATAGAGGTCGTAGCAATACGTGACGCTGATCTTCAGCAGGTTCGCATCCTGAATCGACAGGCCCGAGCTCGCGCCGCTTCTCGTATTGCGGTACATCAGCGTGTCGTTCGGAATTTCCCTCACGTTCTTGCCCGCGTAATACCTCGACTGGCCGAAATCGGTCAGCGCCGCACCAGTCGGATTGATGACCGTCAGCTTGGTGATCCCGGGGTTGCGCGCTTCGACAGTCGCGGCAAACACCGCGGTCTGCTGCGTCGCGATACCTGTCGAATGCGCGAACAGCGGCGCGATGCCGCGACCAAAGCCGTTGAGCATCGCGGCCTTCTGGCCGTTCTGCACCGCCCCGGCTCGCGCCGCCATCAGCGTCGCGTAGTTCACGGTACTTTTCGCCTGATACAGCAGGCCGAACTGGATCAGCCCAAGGCACAGCAGCAGCAGAACAGGCAGCGCGATGATGAACTCCACCGCCGACTGTCCGCGCTGCGCGCGCCGCGATCCCATGCGGCCCGGCGCGCGCGCTGCTCGCCGCGTCGCGACGCCAATCGCTCTGTGCGTCATCGTGTGTCTCCGTCGTCGATGTCGAGCTGCACACCCGGCGCGAGCCCAAGCGCCGCGCTGCGGCCCGCCTGCAGTTCGAGCGCCGCCGCCGCGCGCCAGTGCATGCACAGACGGCGAGGCCCGACGTTGTCGCGCACGCCGACGACGCGGCGGTGGCGGTCGAGGAACACCACGTCGATCGGCGCGTGCATGAACCACGTGTGAATCGAATTGCACGGCTGAATCAGCAACGCATCGCGCTCGGCAATCGACTTGCGTCCCATCCAGCCCTTGAGCCGATCGATCATCTTCGTCGTCACGTTCAGATCGAGCGTGAGCGGCGCGCCGCCGGCCGAAATCCGCGCCGGCTTCACAGCAGCCCCTCCTGCATGAACTTCATCACGATCGGAAAGCCGAGCACGATAAAGGTCACCGGAAAGATGAACACCACCAGCGGAAAGATCAGTTTGACCGGAGCCTCCATCGCCTGCTTCTCCGCGCGCTGAAAACGCTCGGTGCGACGCTGCTCCGACTGGAAACGCAGCGTGGCCGCGATACTGCCGCCCATGCGCTCGGACTGCACCACCGAACTCACGAAGTTGGTCACTTCGCGGATCTGCAGGCGTTCGTCCATGCGCCGCAATGCGTCCGCGCGCGGCAGGCCCGATTTCATATCGCGCAGCACGTGTTCGAATTCGCGCTTGAGCGCGCCGGCCGGTCCCTTGCCCACCGCCTGCCCGAGCGCGCCGTTCAGATTCAGACCGGCTTCCATGCTGAGCGTGAGAAAGTCCAGGTACACCGGCAACTGCTTTTCCACCTCTTTAACCGTGCGAGCGCGAATGTCGCGCAGCCACAGGCGCGGCAGAAAAAAGCCGATTGCGCCAGCCAGCAACGGAAGCAGCATGCTGTCGAGCTCGAGCCAGTGCACGACCAGCAACGCCATCGCGAGTGCCAGTGATGCCGCCACCAGTGACAGCGAAATGAACTGCCGCGCGGACAGCAGGTAGCTGCGGCCGGTCAATTGCAATTGCAGCTCGACGCGCTTGACGATCCTGGCCGGATACAGACGACCGAAATAAAAGTCGAGAAAGCGCACCAATGGCCACAGTATGCGCAGCGGTGTAGACAGCGGATCGAGAAACTCGCGGTCTTCCCGCGGCACATCCTTGCCGAGCGTCGACAGCGAACGCACGATCACGCCAAGAAAAACCAGCAGCCCCAGAAAAATGCAGAAAGCGATAGCAAAATACATGGCGTTCACACGTCGATGTTGGTGATCTTACGGATCGCCTTGTAGCCGAGAAATTCCATCACCATGATGACTCCCAGCGTGGCCCAGCCGATCGGCTTGTTAAAGAGCGGGTCCATCGCGACCGGATCCATACGGCTCAGCACGAACATCAGGAAAACCGGCAGCAGCGTCATCACGAGGCCCTGCGCCTTGCCCTGCGCGGTCAGCGAGCGAATCTTGCCTTCCATCTGCTGCTTGTCGCGCAGCGTGCGCGCGACCGTTTCGAGCGTTTCGGCGAGGTTGCCGCCCACTTCGCGTGAAATCGAGATGGCCGCCGTCGCCATCAGGAAATCCTGCATCGGAATACGCTTTTCCATGTGCATCAGCGCATCGGCCATATCCACGCCGAGGCGGATTTCGCGGATCAGCAGCGCCAGCTCCTGCGAGATCGGGGGCCGCGTTTCCTGAGCCGCGCTTTCGAGCGCGACCGGAAAGCTCGCGCCTGCGCGCAGCGCGCTCGCCACCATCAGCAGCGCATCGGGCAGCTGTTTTTCGATCTGTTGCAGGCGGCGGCGCTGGATGTGGCGCACGATCATGCGCGGTGCAAGCAGACTCAGCAGCACGGCGATGATCGTCAGGACCACGTTCTGCGTCACCACGTACACGACGAGCGGAATCGCCACCACCGCCAGCGCGCTCGCCGCGGCCACCTGCTGGGTGCTGATAAAAATGAACAGATCCGCCAGGTTCGAGCCGACTTCGTCGCCCACTTGCGCGCTGCGGCGCACGAACCATGTCTTGCCTTGCGAGACCACGCCCCACGACACCAGCGTCAGCAGCACGAAGGCCGCGCCCATCAGCACAACGGTATTCATCGCCGGCCCTCGCGCTAGTCCTGGAAGATCGACGTATCGACGGCGATGCCGCGACGAATCAGATCCTGGTAGAAATCCGGCACATAGCCCGTCGAGTGGAACGTGCCTTGCACCTTGCCTTCTTCGTTGTAGCCGCTTTGCCTGAACACGAACACGTCCTGCAACTGCACGGTGCCCGACTCGATGCCGCTCACTTCGGTGACATGGGTGACGCGTCGCGTGCCGCAGGAAAAGCGTGTCTGCTGCACGATCATGTCGACCGCCGACACCACCTGCTCGCGGATCGCGTTGACCGGCAGGTCGAGACCCGCCATCAGTGTCATCACTTCGAGACGCGACAGGCAGTCGCGCGGCGAGTTGGCGTGCGCCGTCGTCAGCGAGCCGTCATGACCGGTGTTCATCGCCTGCAGCATGTCGAGCGCTTCGCCGCCGCGGCATTCGCCGACCACGATGCGGTCGGGCCGCATCCGCAAGGTGTTCTTCACGAGTTCGCGAATCGGCACGGCGCCCTTGCCTTCCATGTTCGCGGGCCGCGCTTCCAGCGAAACGAGGTTGCTCTGCGAGAGCCGCAATTCAGCGGCGTCCTCGACCGTGACGATCCGTTCGTTATCGGGAATGAAATTGGACAGCACGTTGAGCAGCGTCGTCTTGCCCGAACCCGTGCCGCCCGAGATCACGATGTTCGCGCGCAGTTCCACCGCCACGCGCAGGAACGCCAGCATTTGTGGGGACAGCGAGCCGAAACGCACGAGGTCTTCGCCTTGCAGCTTGCGTTTGGAGAATTTCCGGATCGTGATGTTCGGGCCTTTCAGCGCCAGCGGCGGAATCACCGCGTTCACGCGCGAGCCGTCTTTCAGACGCGCGTCGACCATCGGCGAGCTTTCGTCGATGCGCCGCCCGAGCGGCGCGACGATCCGCTCGATGGCGCCGAGTACGGCCTGATCGTCGGTAAAGATCGTCGGTGAGCGGCTTAGCTGACCACCACGCTCGATGAAGATTTCGTTATAGCGGTTCACCATGATTTCGGTGATCGACTCGTCGGCGAGCAGCGATTCGAGCGGCCCGAGGCCGATCACTTCGTCGAAGATGCTCTTGAACAGCGCATCGGTCGGAATGCCGGGGCGCTCGAACACGGGATCCGACGAGAGCACCGTGCGCAACAGGCCGCTGATCGTCGTCGACAACTCCGCTTCGCTCATGCTCGCCACGTTGAGGCGGCGCAAATCGATTGCCGCGATCAGACGCGCGTGGCCGGTTTTACGCAGCTCGATGCCTTCGGGCGTATTCAACCATTGCGGCTCGTCCTGCTGCGTTTTTCGCCCGTCTTGCGCGCCGGGTGCGGCGGCGGCGGGGTCGCGCGCCGGTGCTGCCGATGCCGATGCCGCCGTGGCGTGAGTCTGATGCGAGCCGCCCGATGCGCCGCGCTCGCGCGGCATCGCGACGACGCCACCCGGCAGTTTGCCGATTACGGCGAGGCCATCGGTTCCAGTGCGCAGCGGCGACGCCTCTTCGATACGCGTCTGCTGCGCCGCTGCCTCGATCGGTGTCGCTACGACTTCCAGCGCGTGCGCCGGCTGAGGGGTATGCACCGGCTGCCGGAGCGCGTCCGCCTGAGCGGACGGCGCCGTCGCCGGCTTCGCGGGACTGTCGACCAGATGCAATCCGCCCGCTTGCGGCGCGCCGCGCGCCGCAAGTGTGACGCCGATGCGAAACGACGCGATCTCGATCTGGTCGGTTTCCGTCAACGGCCCGTACGACGTGATCGGGCTGCCATTGACCATGGTCGACGCGAGACCGCCCTTGTCTTCGATATACCAGTGTCCATGCCGCGGCTCGATGCTCGCCTGCACCTTGCCGATCAGCAAGCCCTTGAGCACGATGTCGCAAGCCGGATCCTTGCCGAGCGTCGCACTGGCCTCCAGCACATGGAGCTGCGCCTTGCCGTCGCGGCCCGTGACCGACACCTGCAATGCCTGGACGTTTTCCATCATTCACCGCCTGTTGCCGGCCGATTGGCCGACTGGTTGCCGATATGGGTTGATCGATGCGCCGGACACCGGCGCATCGCTGCTACCCGAACTGCGTCAATTGCCATACATCGAGCGGTCGGGAACCGCCGGCGATGCGGGCGCCGCGTCGTGCCGGGCACGCTTTTCCTCTTCTTCGCGCAGCGCTTCACTGCGTTGCGCGTTGGCTTCCGGCAGCGGGCTCGGATTACCGTACTCGTTGCGGTAATCGGCCTGGATGTCGGAGCCGCGCGTCATCAGTTCGGCGTTCTTCTCGCTGTCGGCATCGACGACGTACGGCGTAACGAGCACGACCAGATCGCTCTTGTTGTTGCGGAAGTCGGTGGACTTGAACAGATGACCCAGCACCGGGATGTCGCCGAGCAGCGGCATCTTGTCGACCGCCGTGGCCGCGTCCGCGCTGATCAGGCCCGACAGCGCGAGCGTCTCGCCCGGACGCACGGACAACTGCGAGGTCGTGCGGCGCGTAAGGAACGCCGGATAGCCCTGCACCTGCACGGTGGGATCGATCTGGCTGATTTCGGTCAGCAGATCGGTCGTGATCACGTTGCGCGCGTCGACGGTCGGCGCGATCTCAAGGCGGATGCCGTATTCCTTGTAGATCACGTCCTGCGCGCCGAAGCCGGCGGACACCGGAATCGGCACCTCGCCGCCCGACAGGAACGTCGCCTTGCCGCCGCTTCTCGAATTCAGCTCCGGCGACGCGAGGATATAGGCGTCGCCATCATCGACCAGTAGGTTGATCTTCGAAAAGATCGACGTGGCAATGCCGAGGAACGCACCGCTCGCGGAGCCTCCCGCCGAGCTCGGCGCGTTGTCGAACGACGCGGTGCCGGTATTCGGAAACGGACGATAGCGGCCGGTGCGGATCGCATTGCCCGCCACCGATGCTTGCGGACCGTTGATCTGCTGATCCCACGCGATGCCCAGATTGCGCTCGGCCGTCTTCGAAATTTCGAGAATGTCGATCTTGAAGTGGACGGTCTTCTTCAGCGGCGAGCCGTCGTCGACCTCGATCAGATTGACGACGTCGGGCATGCCTTGCAACGCGTTCGCAACGAGATCCTTCTGTTCCGGGTGCACCTTGCCGCGCACCACGAAGCGATTGCCGTCCGCATCGACGCGCAGGTTCTCGACAAAGCCGAGCGAGTGCTGCAGGCGCGAGAGCGTAGTCGAGCGGTCCTGCGCGGACACCGAGATCTTGGTGCGCAGTGCGATGCCCGCTTCGGTCCAGACCACCAGCGAGGTATCGCCGGGTTGCTGGGCGAGCAGCAACAGCTGATGGTCGACGACCGACGCGTTGATCACGTCGCCGTTGCCGACCGCCACGCGCTTGACCTTGCCCGGCACGGGAATGACCTTGACCTCGCCCTTGTACAGATAGAGCGTCGACGGCACGCCCTGGCCGTATTCGACGAGCGAATCATCGTCGCCATCACGGGCGACCGGCGGACGATAGTTGACGCGCCGCATGGCCGCCGGCGCGACGGGCGCCGCGGTCGATCCAGTCGATGCGCTCGCCACGGGCCGCTCGGCGTGCCGTGCGGGAATGGACCGTTCAGGCACGAGCGCGGCCGGAGCCGAAGCCGATGTGGGTGCCGAAGCGGAAGCCAAAGCTGAAGCTGAAGCGCGAGCAGAGGTGGAGGCCGAAGCCGGGGCTGGAGCTAACGCCGCAGCCGGTACCGACGCCCGGGCTGAAGCGGAGCCCGATGCCGACACCGGGGCAGCGGCAGAAGTAGACGGCGCCGCCACAGCCACCGGACTCGCCGTGCCGCCGTTCGCGCGCGGCGCCGACGCGGCGACCGGTGCGCTCGCGGCTGGCTGCGTATCGGCGTGCCCGTGCGGCGAGATCATCGCCAGACTCGTCACGAAAACCAGATGGACTCCCCGGATAATGCGCCCCGTTTTATGTTCTCGATTGGTTGTCATGGGTGAAGATGGAATGATTGGAAAGGAGAAGCTGTGCGGCCGGATACGCCGGTGTCACCGGCCCGGCCGTCATCTCGCGGCGCCGATACGCCCGTTGACCGCGTCCTGCATCTGTCGAACGGCGCGCTGCTGCGCATCGCTGATCGCCGCCATCCGCTGCTCGACATCGGCGACGGCGGCCGCGTGAGCGTTGCCGGCGGCGGCCTTCGTGTCGAGCGCCGGGCGCGTCGACACGGTGCTTTCGCCTCTACCGCCGACGATGTATTGAATGCCCGCGCTGCCGTCGTCGCCGAACAGCGATGCCTGCTGCACCGTGACCGGCGGCGTGGTCTTCTTGTCCGAGCGGTTGCGCAGCACCGCGCGCAACGTGCCGACCTTCTGCGCCAGCGCGATCTTCGCGGCCTGCTCCGGGCTCACCTGCAACGTCACGCTGTCGTAGCCCTGCCGCTGCGGGCCGTCGTCCTGCTGCGCAAGCTCCTCGCCGTAATCGCGCGGGCGCACGTCGCGGCCGGTGGCGATCACCATCAGATCGGACAGCAGCAGTTGCGCGGACTGCCCATGGCTGCTGGCATCCGAGCCATCGCCCGGCGTCGCGATCATGAACAGGTCGATCCGGTTGCCCGGCTTCAGCATGTTGTCGGCCGAATTGGTGGTGTCGATGTCGATCGTCAGCGCACGGGTGCCGGGCTTGAGCATGTCGCTGAAATCGCGCGCCTCGAACGATGAGATGTCCGCGCGCCGCACCGGCGTGCCGCGCTTCACCGGACGCACCAGCGTGAGCTTCGACAACGAATCGAAGTCCTGCGCGCGTATCGTGTCTTCATAGACGAAATCGACCGGCACGTCGCGCGCGGCGAAGTTGTCGGAGGTGAGCGCCGCACCGGGCTTCAGATCCGTCACGGGCACCAGCACCGACACCTGATTGCGCGCGTTGTTCATCGACTCCATCAACGACTCGCGCATTGCCGCTTCGCGCCCCGACATATAGCGAAACATCGACCAGGTGAGCAGCGCGGCCGCGATCACCGCGACGCCAAGCAGCACCCAGGGGTTATTGATAAGCGTGTGGGTTTTTATTCTCTTGAACATCATGATGGCTTGCGATGAGTGGGTTCAGGGCATGGACAACGTGTACGAATAAGCCTGGTAAAACGACTTGAAAGCGGCCAGCAGTTGCGCGATCACCGAGTTGTCTCCCGCGATCAGCACGACGACGATCAGCAGCACGATCACGACATATTCGGTATAGGCCTGCCCCGTCTGGCGGACTCGCGGCGCAGGCTCCCTGGCCGGCCGACGCCGCCGGCGCGGGTCATTGGTATGCGACATTGATCACCACCGAGGTCGAACCGCTGGCCTGGGTAAATGCGGCATCGAGGCGATAGCCGTTCTTCTGCATCGCGAGCGCCTGTCCGAACGGGGCGCTATGCGGCCGCGCGAGCGCCGGGCCGGCCGACACCGTGTGCCAGCCGTCCTGCCTGAGCTGATCGGCATACGCGGCGCTTGCCTGAGCGAGTGACGGCTCGGGCAGCGACATCTGCACGGTGCGCGCGACGATGCCGCCGTCGTTGCTCGTCATGTCGAGCAAAACCTTACCCAGCGGCAGCGGATAATTCGCGGAACGCAGCGCGCGCGGCAGCGGCTCCCCATCGGCCAGACGCATCACGCTGAACAGTCCGCGCACCGGCGCCGACTGGTTCGGCGGCAGTTGCAGCGTATAGCTGCACTGCGCCGACAGCGCGCTGAGTATCAGCGTCTTCGGGTTGTGCATGCGGTGCGACGCGACGCGGTGTTCGACCCAGTAGCTGGTGAACGCATCGGCGACCTGGCTGGTCGATTTGTCGAAGGTGATCAGCGCGACCTGCGTCGGCGTGCCGTTGATCACCATGTCGTGACCCACCCACTCCACCTTCTGTCCGGTCACCGGCATGTCGTCGCAGGCATCGCCGGCGACCGCGCGGCTCGCCGCGGCGAACGCCAGGCAGCAGAGCGCCAGCAGACGCGGCCAACGCGCGCGCGAAGCGCCGGACACGCCTGCGGCCAGCGTCCGCACTGCCGACGCGACGGAAACACGCGGTGTGCTCATCATTTATTCCCCAACCGGTCCTGCGGCACCACGTCCGGCTCGATGCGGCCGAGGTCGAGATGCGCGATGTCCACGCCGAACGGCACCAGCACGTCGAGTCCGTATTCGATCACCGCGCCCTTGGCGGTCGGCACCGCATCGGCGATCATCGCCTTGGCCTTGTCGCTGCCGTCCGGCGTCCACGTGTTGGTCAGCAGCGCGTTGTGGTCGGCGAACGTGACGCCCTGCCACGACGGCCACAGATTCGACAGCGTCGGGTTGTCGTAGCCCATGTGCAGCGAAACGCTGGCCGTCTGCTGGTTTTTCACCGGCAGAGCGAACCCCGCGCCGATGTTGCTGACGGAGCCGAGGAAGCCGACGGCCTTGTCGGCGATCGTGCCGGTATCGGAGGTGGCATGGCTCACCTGCAGGTCGCTGTACTGCTTGAGCAGATCCTTGCCGGCGACATCGCGCCACATCGGCTCACCCTGCGCGGCCAGCGCGTTGGCCGAACTGTCCTGGGAGGCGACCTTCGTATCGTGACCGAGCACGCGCTGCGCGATCTCGCTGCGAATCTGCGCATCGCTCTTCGTGATCGCGCTGCCGTAGGCGGGCGCCCAGCTCGTGTCGTCGAAGTAGACCGTGCGCTCCCACGCCGCGTAACGCGAGGCCGACAGCGTGCGGTCGCGCGCGTCGCTCAGGTGCCCGATCATGTTCAAGCCGAGGAATGCAAGGATCAGCGCGCTGCCCGCGATCACCAGCACTTCGACGAGCGCCTGCCCTTGCTGGGCCCGGCGGCGCGAGCGCAGCGCCGCCGCGTTGCGTCGCAGGCTCATGGCGCACCCGCCGATTGCGCGAGATCCGCCGCTTCGAGCGCGGCGATATTGGTCGCGACGAGCGACGACTGCCAGTACGGATTGAACAGGCTCGGGTACTCCCACTTGTTGTCGTCGCGCTTCCAGTGCGTCAGGTTGTTCAGCGCGCCCGCCGCGCCCGTCGATGAACCGGCGGGCCGGATGAAATAGGCGCTCGCGCTCGCGGCCGAACGCATCTGGTTGCTCGCGGTGCCGTCCGTGACCTGCAGGCGGCCACTGCCGACGTGCAACTGATCGCTGGTCCGGATCGATGACGAAGCGCGCTGCACTTCGATCGTGATAGCCGGCGCGCGATTGAAGTCGTCGCCGTCGGTGGGCGTTTTCAGCGTCGTGAGTTCGAGATACGGTTGCAGGCCGCCATCGGTCTTCGATAGCGATCTGCCCGCGCCCATTTTGTACTGTTTGTTCGCGGCGCTCTCCGTCAGCGCGCTGGTGAGCGAGCCGCCAAAGTTGTTGTAGCCGCCATAGCCTTGCCTGCCGGAATAGCTGCCGCCCGGACCGTTGGCCGCGCCTCCATTGCCGGCGGCACCGATGATCGGACCGCCAACGGCGCCGACTTCGAACACGCAGATCCACGCGCCGTTGACGTCGGTCGCATCGAGGCTTTCCCAGCCGCGCTTGTCCTGACGCAACTGCGTACCGCCAAGGTGATTGTTGTCCGCGGCAATCAGGCTGAAGCCCGGGCATTCTTCGACGACACTGAAGACGACCGGATCGCGCAGATTCGCGCCACGCTGTTGAACGAACTGGTCGAGCGTGGTCTTGTCGGTCACGACGTCGGCGAAGCGATCCTTGCCTGTTTTGCCAGCAGGCGTAGTGCGCTTCATGAAGCTGAGCGTCGAATTGAGCGCGAGCGCGCCGCGCGTCGCGAAATAGGTCTTGGTGACATGCGAATTAGGCTCGTTGGCCTGCGCGACTTCCTCGGCCACGACCGGAATCTGCAGCACGATCGAATCGTGAAACGCGGCCTGCTCGGTACTGAGCGCCTTGTCGAGCCCGTCGATCGCAACGGTGGCGATGCGCGTGGCCGTATCGAGCGCGCTCTTCGCGATGTTGAGCACCGCGCTGCCGGTCTGTTTCGGCAGCGTCCACGGCTCGGAGATCAATGCGGTCGACTCGATGAACGCGTCGAACCCGTGCGTGTTTTGATACGTGCCCGCCAGTTCGTCGACGTAGGACTTGATACTGACCATCTGCGCGGCCGCCACCTGATTGGCAACCATCGCCCGGTTCGTGTACGCGGCAAAGTTCAGGTCGCGCGCCTGCAGTACGCCGACGCTGAACGCGGCGGAATCGGCGGTGTCCTGTTCCTTCGTCTTGGCGTGAGCGAGTTGGGCCGCGTTGAATGCCAGATACAACGCAGCCGCCCCGACGACCAGAAAAACCAGGGCGAACGGCATCGCCTGTCCGCGCTGGACAAAGCGGCTGACACGACGCCGTTCGAGATGGGTTTTCATCGCTGGGATCCGCTCGACCGTCTTAGTGATTGCCGTTGTTATAGGTATTGAGCGTCTTGGCCGTGTTGCCCTTCGAGCTTGCGTCCTTGGCAGCCGTATCGGCGTTCTGGATCGCGTTGGCCGAGTTCGCGTCGCCGGCCACTTCGAGCGCGAGACCCGCGGTCTGATTGCGGATCGTCTTGCCGAACGCCGCGTACACGCCGATCGCCGCGACCGCGATCAGCGCGACGATGATGATGTACTCGGTCATCCCCTGGCCGAGTTGGCGACGGCGTCGCGAAAAGGATTTAACTGCGGACTTGGCTTGAAGCATGGCATACCCCCATTGTTTAAAAGACAGCATTCACATCGAAAAGGCGTGTTTAGCCCGCCGCCGCAAAAGAACCGATTGCAGGCGGATGACAGAACAGGCCGTGGCAGTGCAACGCGAGGTGGTGGCATGACCCGCCGTTCGTGCGCAAACGCACGGATAGCAGTTGCCCCCGGGTCGATGCTGTAGGGCGATATTTACCGGATTACCGGCGTCTGATTCCCATGCAGCAAAATTTTCCTTGCATCAAATGCAACAAGCATTGCGTTTAGCGAGATTACCAATCGTCCAATGCGCCTGTCAATTTGGTAAACGGCGCTAAGCGTTGCATTTAACAATAGTTTTATGTAACAAAATGCAACGAGTTATTTTCATCAACTGAGCCGGCACAATTTGCCCCCATGTCGTGTGATCCGACGGGGTGTTAGGCTTCTCCACCCACACGGAAAGGAACACTGACCTAATGCAGCACGCGCAGGACAATCTGCTGGTCGCCAACTGTGTCGCCCAGCTCATGGAACGCCATCAAATCCCGCGGCAAAAACACGCCGGCACGCTTGCGAAGACGCTCGGACTCAGCTTTGCGCAAGCGCATCGCAAAATGCGTGGACAGAGCAACTGGACGTTTATCGAGCTCAAACAGATCGCCGATGCGTTCGACGAGCCGATCACGGTACTGGTGGACTCGCCGAAGTCCGAACGGCGACCCGGCACGCCCGCATTGCTCGATGTGGGTTCGAAACTGTTGCCGTGCGTGGTCTGGCTCGGCGGCGAAGTGCCCGCGGGCGGCTCGCCCGACTACGTGGCCGTGCATATGTCGGGGGTATGGCGCATCTATTCGCCCGAGAGCGCGCCGGTCGGTATCAAGCACATCGTCGAGCTGATCGAGATCCGCCCGCGGCCGCCCGAGACCGCGCACCCGGCGGTGGCCGTCGTCGACGACGATGGCGGCCGCGACGCCAATGGCCTGAAGACGGCCGACACGATCTGCCTGTATCTGAACGACAAGGGCTTCGACGCGACGCCGTACTACGATGCGGCGAGCTTTCGCAAGGCGCTTCGACACACGCGCTTCGATGCATTCGTGATCGACTGGCTGCTCGGCACCGAGACGGCCGAGGCCGCGATCAGCGACATCCGCCAAACCGGCAACCCGAACGCACCGGTGTTCATCCTGACCGGGCAGCTGGAAGCCGGCAACGTCAACGAATCGGACATTGCGCGGGTGATTACCGCGTTCGACGTCAACGTGCTGGAAAAGCCCGCGCGGCTGCCGCTGCTGGCCGCCGAAATCGGCAAGCGGCTGGCGATGAAATAGGCGCGCCGGAAAAGCCGCGCGTGCGGCGCGTCTGTCCAGACAGGCAATACCAGCGCTGTCAGGAAACCGGGCTGCCGCTCGCCCACACCGTATCGAGCGCGAGCTTGACGAGTTCGGCGCGAACGGGCTTGGTCAGATAGTGCTCGAAAAGCTTGCGGTTCTCCGGAGCAAGCAGTTCCGGAACCAGCGCGCTGCATCCGATCAGCGGCGTGTCCCGGTTCGCGCCGCCGGTGCGGCGAATTTCCTGGGCGAGCGTGATGCCGTTCACCTCGTCCATATTGATGTCGACGATGATCGCGTCGAACCGCCGGCGCCCGATTATCGCGAGCGCTTCGCGCGCGCTGGACGCAACCGCGCAGCCGATCCCGTACGAGACCAGAATCGCGCTCAGCCAAGCCCGAACCGATTCGTGGTCGTCGACCACCAGAACCTGCCGCTGCGGCGCGGACGCGGCGCATGTCGCCTGCTCCGTGGCGACTGCGGGTCGCGCGTCGACCTTTTCCAGCGGGAACACGACATGGAAAGCACTGCCTTGGCCCCGTTCGCTTTCCACGTGCATCGCCGCCCCCAGTAACTCCACGAGTCCCCTGACGATCGCAAGGCCGATGCCGATCCCATCGCGCGACGCCAAACCGGACGACTGCAGTTGCGTGAACGGCATGAAGATCTGCTCGAGCTGAGCGCGCTCGATGCCGATGCCCGTGTCCTCCACGGTGACCGATAGCTCGTCGCTGGTCTCGCCGGGACGCAGCGACGCGCGCAGCGTTACTTTGCCCTGCTCGGTGTATTTGATTGCATTGCCGAGCAGATTCGTGACGATCTGCTGAATCCGGTCCGGATCCGACAGGTTGAAAACGTGCGGATCGCTCGCGATCACTTCGAGCTCCAGCCCTTTGCGGTGAGCGCGTTCCGAGACCGATTCGAGCGCGGCCATCAGCACGTCGTAGTGATTGAACACGCGTTTGCGCACCGTCAGTTTGCCGGCGCCCATGCGCGAAAAATCGGTGAGATCCTTCATCTGCGCGTCGAGCACGTCGGCCGCGCGCGCGAGCTGCTCGACGAGCAGCTTGTCGGTACCCGCGAACGGTCGTTCCGCGAGCACGTCGGTGGCCGCCATGATGCTTTGCAGCGGCGTGCGCAGTTCGTGGCCGATCATGCCGAGGAACGCGTTCTTCGCGTCGACCGCATTGGCCGCCGCCGCCGCGGCCTCTCTCTCCCGTTCGAGCGCGGTGCGCTGTTGTTCCGCGAGTGCGTGCACGCGCCGTGCATTGCTGACCAGCAGCCACGTGAGAATCAGCAGCGCGACGGTCGAGCCGGCGCTGGAGCGCATCAGCATCTGCCGGCGCCTCGCGTAGTCCTGACGCACATCGTCGCGCCGTTTGCTGTCCACGTTCCGCACGATCATTTCGAGTTCGGCAAGCGGACGTTGCAATTCGTCGAAGCTCTCGACGATGGCCGCAACATCGCCATGGCCGGCCGGCAACGCGCCGATCTGCCGCGAAAGCCGCTCCGCGACGCTCTGGATCTGCTCGACGCCGGCGCGCGAGCGCAACTCCGTGCGGAATGGAGAGCCCGCGTCGGTGGGCGCGGACAGCAATGCGACTTTCGACTCGAACACGTCGAATCTGAGCGTGACCTCGTCCGTGCCTCGCAGGCCTTGCGCGTACTGCAGCACCGCGATTTCCGCTTTCAACGCCGACCGCTCCAGCTGCGCGATCGCGAAGTTGTCGTCCTGTATCGCGCGTTGGGCGAAGCTCCGGCTGTCAGCGCGCGACTCGATGAACAGATACGCGGAATATCCCCACAGCGCGGCCAGTAAAGCAAGCAACAACGCGGACAGCGACACCCTGATTTTGCTTGCCCTCGACTTTGGAACCTTCATTTAACCTCGATTCTGCGAATCTGAAAGACGAATCGCCTTGTGTTGGTGATGGTGCTCAATTCTTTACGATAACGATCGCGCGGAAAAATAATGAAAAGAGGTCCGAAATCCTTCAACGTCAACTCATGTCCGTTTTCGCGATATGCCAGAATCGGCTCGTATTTCCTGATGAACGCGAGTGGAATTTCCTCGCTGTAATCGTCATAGGCAAACACGCGAATGGTCGACCCTCGAATCCCGGTCTTCTTCAGCACATCGGTTAATAGCGGCCCCTCCCACAGTTCGGAGCCCGTCCAGTTGGTCGAGCTTTGAATCGCGTGCACGGGCATCGCCAGCAGTTCGTCGCGGGTGAAGATCCGCTGGTTGTGCGGCGCCGACGCCTGATATTCGATGTTGCCATCCACATCCAGCTGCAGCAAATCCGGATCCGCATGCGCGACGCCGGCCGACATCAGCGACAGGCAAACCACATACACGCGGGTGCGGCATCGCAAGCCGAACCACCTGGCGCTACGCATTGTGACAGCATGATGATTTTTTTCTTTATTCGAATGATTAATCGGGAAATGCACGCCCGATTTAACATTCCTCAACAAGGGCATGAGCATCTGCCACACCTTTTAAGCCGCTCTCCGAGCTGGAAGGCAGATAATAGTAGGCATCGATTTATCCCGGATGTAAATTTGTGTAACACCCTTGTCAGCTCTGATAGCCGCGTTGAACAATCAGTCGAGTCCCGCTGTAATCCAGCCAATAAAATTACGAAAAAAAATTCAGCCCAATCCGGCGAAAAACCTTGCTCGACGGCCACTTGCAATTGCCCGGCCCGCGGTTGCACGGGCGCAGCCGTCGCAGCCGGCTTCGCCGCATCGATGCCAGTGCGAAGGTCAACCTCTCACGCCCGAATCAGGTGCGCGCATTGACTTACATCGGTGCACACGTCCCCGTCGCAGGGCAGACGCTTCTCTTCGAAGCTAGTCACCGCATCACTTCCACGCTGGCACGCTTCCCGCTTTAACGAGCCTGCAAGGAGCCGGCGCAGCACCCGGTTCGACAGACAATTTGGAAATGGACGGCTAGGGTTCCGGCCTGCATCGCGCAGGCGCTGGTCCGAGAGCCGTCGACCTCTGGCGAGGTTACACGGCGGGATAAAAGCCCGGGAGAGAACGCGATGTTTGCGCTGCTCCCTGCCGTCGCCAACCGTCCCCTCCGAGGTCAACCCATGTTCAAGCTCGTGCGCTGTCGCGGCATTGCCGCCGTCTGCCTCGCCACACTCGCCATACTCGCCTCAAGCTCCGCGTTCGCCGCGGGCCGCAATGATTTCAAGGTCTGCTGGACCATCTACGCCGGCTGGATGCCGTGGGGCGAGGCAAAAACCCAGGGCATCGTCTCGAAGTGGGCGAAGAAATACGGCATCAACGTCGATGTCGTGCAGCTGAACGACTACGTCGAATCGATCAATCAATACACGGCCGGCAAGTTCGACGGCTGCGCGATGACCAACATGGACGCGCTGACGATTCCCGCCTCCGGCGGCGTGGATTCGACCGCGCTGATCGTCAGCGACTATTCGAACGGCAACGACGGCGTGCTGATGAAGGGCAAAGGCAAACAGATCGCCGATCTGAAGGGTCAGCAGGTCAACCTCGTGCAGTTCTCCGTGTCGCACTACCTGCTCGCGCGCGCACTCGAAAGCGCGCATATGAGCGAGCGTGACCTCAAGGTGGTGAACACGTCCGATGCCGATATCGCAGGTGCCTTCGCGACCCCCACGGTTCACAACGCGGTCACCTGGAATCCGATGCTCGCGGACCTGAAGGCGCAGCCGAACGTCACCGAAGTCTTCGACTCGAGCAGGATCCCCGGCGAGATCATGGACATGATGGTCGTCAACACGAAGACGCTGCAGCAGAACCCCGCGCTCGGCAAGGCGCTGACCGGCGCGTGGTTCGAAATGGTCGCGCTGATGCACGGCAATTCGGCGCAAAGCGCGTCGGCGCTGAGCGCGATGGCCAAAACGGCCGGCACCGATCTCGCGAACTTCAAGGGCCAGCTGTCGACCACTGCCCTGTTCTATTCACCGCAAGCCGCGCTCGACTTCGTTACCAGCGCCGACATGCCGAAGATCATGACGCGCGTCGCGCAGTTCTCGTTCGATCACGGCCTGCTCGGCCAGGACGCGAAAAGCGCGGACGCGGTCGGCATGGCGTTCGACAAGGGCGTCGTAATCGGCAACCGGAACAACGTCAAGCTGCGCTTCGACCCGAGCTACGTCGCGATGGCCGCGGCGGGCAAGCTCTGAGACTGGCACTGCAGGCTTTCCACAAGGCGCCCACCATGCGACTCATCAATCGACATCCGAGCCGGATCGGCGGCCTGATGCTGCTCCTGCTGCCGTTCGTCGTGCTTTGCGCGGTCTACTTCACCGGCTCGTCGATGCGGCTCGCGGTCAATCCCGACGACAAGCTGCTGCCGAGCGCGGCGCAAATGAGCGATGCGTTCAAGACCGTCGCTTTCACCGAGGACCGGCGTACCGGCGAATATCTGCTGTGGGCCGATACGGTGTCCAGCTTGCGGCGCCTCGGCATCGGCCTCGCGGTGAGCGCGCTGATCGCGCTCATCGCCGCGCTCGCCACCGGCACGTTGCCGCTCGTCAGCGCGACGCTGTCGCCATTCATCACCGTCGTCTCGATGGTGCCGCCGCTCGCGGTGCTGCCGATCCTGTTCATCGTGTTCGGGCTCGACGAGTTGTCGAAGGTCGTGCTGATCGTCTTCGGCATCACGCCGATGATCATTCGCGACCTGCACGCGCGCGCTCGCGAGATTCCGGCCGAGCTGCGGGTCAAGGCGCAGACGCTCGGCGCCACCAGCTGGACGCTGATTCTGCGCCTGGTGCTGCCGCAACTGCTGCCGCGCCTGCTGGTCGCGATGCGTCTGTCGCTCGGCGCCGCCTGGCTCTTTCTGATCGCCGCCGAGGCGATCGCGTCGACCGATGGCCTCGGTTATCGCATCTTCCTCGTGCGCCGCTATCTGTCGATGGACCTGATCCTGCCGTACGTCGCATGGATCACGCTGCTCGCGTGGCTCACCGACGAACTGCTGCGCCGGATCACGCGCTGGTCCTTCCCCTGGTATTGCGGAGGCGCGTGATGATCGAAGTGCGCAACGTATGGAAGGAGTACAGCGACCAGCTCGTGCTCGAGCGCCTGAATCTGACCGTCAAGGAAGGCGAGTTCTGCTCGATGGTCGGTGCATCGGGCTGCGGCAAGTCGACGTTTCTGCGGCTGCTGCTCGGTCAGGAACGGCCGACTCGCGGCGAGATCCTGCTCGACGGCGAGCCGTTGCCTGGCGAGCCGGACCCGCATCGCGGCGTAGTGTTTCAACGCTACTCGGTGTTCGACCACCTGAGCGTGTTGCGCAACGTGATGTTGGCGCTCGAGCTGCCGCAAGCAAAGCTCACGGGCCGGCTATTCGGCGCCCGGCGCCGAATAGCCACCGACGAAGCCGCCGCGATGCTCGAACGCGTGGGTCTGGGGGCGGCCTTGCACAAGTTTCCGCGGCAGTTGTCGGGCGGCATGCAGCAACGCCTCGCGATCGCCCAGGCGCTGATGATGAAGCCGCGCGTGCTGCTGCTCGACGAACCGTTCGGCGCGCTCGACCCGGGCATCCGCCGCGATATGCACGCACTGCTATCGGACCTGTGGCACGAATCGAAACTCACCATTTTCATGGTCACGCATGACCTGAAAGAGGGCTTCACGCTGGGCAGCCGCGTGCTGGTTTTCGACAAGGTGCGCGTCGACCCGCAGGCACCGGGCGCGTATGGCGCGCGCATCACCTACAACATTCCGCTCGACCGCAGCCGCGCATCCGCGTCGGCCGTTCATCTCGCTCAGGCTGCGGTGCAAGGCGCGGCCAGTGTCGAAGCGGCCTCTGACTGAAGGAACCCGAAGATGAAATTGCTGCTTGAAGAAATCGTGCCCGGCGGCGCTCACACCTCGCTGATCGTCAAACGCGGCCAGTCGTTGCGCGTGACGGACCTGCGCGGCGGCGCGAACGTCAGCGTGATGATGGTCAACGCCGCCGAGAAAAGCGAACGGCTGAATCTGCCGGATTCGCTGAAGTGTCAGCACACGGCGAAGCTCACCGCCGGGCACTGCCTGTACTCCGACATGGGCCGCGTGCTCGCCGCGATCGTCGCGGATACCTGCGGCTGGCACGACAGCATCGGCGGTGTATCGAATGCCGATGAAGTGCTCGAACGATACGGCGCGGGCCGCTATCAGGAACTGCGCAACGGCTTCTATCGCAACGGCGCGGACAACCTGCTCGTCGAAATGGGCAAGTGGGGCCTCGGCATGGCCGATCTGCTGATGACGCTCAATCTGTTCAGCCGCGTCGACGTGTCCGCCGACGGCGCTCTCGAGTTCGTGCCCGGCAATGCGAAGGCCGCCGACTACGTCGAACTGTACGCGCCGATGAATACGCTCGTCGTGCTCACCGCCATTCAGCATCCGCTCGATCCCGATCCCGAGTATGCGCCGCGGCCCGTGAAGCTCGAACTGAGCGACGCGCACCCGGATGTCGCCGAGATCTGCCGCACCGCCTGCGAAGAAAACGTACGCGGGTTCATCAACACCGAACGATTCTTTCTTTGAACGGAGACCGCCCCATGACCAGCACGCTTACCGCCAGCGAAAAACGCGCTGAACACGCGGTCTTTCGCGCAACCCTCGCCGCGGGCGAGCCGTGGCTTCACGAAGTGCGCGCCGGCCAGACGCTGCGCATCGTCGACCTGGAAGGCAATCAGGCCGTCGACACGCTGTTCTACAGTCTCGCCGACCCACGCGAGCGTTTCGACCCGCAACGCACGTTGCGCCGGCAAAAGAGCCTCTATCTGAGCTCGGGCTCGGTGTTGTACTCGAACCTCGGCAATCCGATGCTGACGATCGTCGCCGACACCTGCGGCCGCCACGATACGCTCGGCGGCGCCTGCGCGCAGGAGAGCAACACGGTGCGCTACGCGCTGGAAAAACGCTACATGCATAGCTGCCGCGATAACTTCCTGCGTGCGTGCGCGCATGACGGGCGTCTATCGAAACAGGACATCGGCGCGAATGTGAACTTCTTCATGAACGTACCGGTGACGGCCGAAGGCGGACTCACGTTCGAAGACGGCGTTTCCGCGCCGGGAAAATATGTCGAGTTGCGCGCGCAGATGGACGTGATCGTGCTGATTTCCAACTGCCCGCAGCTGAACAATCCGTGCAATGCGTACAACCCGACGCCCGCCGAGCTGCTGATATGGAATTGAAGCGCGTGCGCAACTGGCTCTTTTTCATCATGCTGGTGCGCGCCGGGCGCTGCATCGCCGTGACGCGCGAACAGCTGACCCGAGGCGATCGCTGAGTTCATCGCTCGGTCGACCGCGGCCGTGGACGACCACGGCCGCCATATCCCACGGCGGGACGGCCCGCCTCTGATTCAACACACCTTCCATGTTCGAGAAGATTCTGATCGCCAATCGCGGCGCTATCGCGTGCCGCATCCTGAGAACGTTGCGCGAACTCGATGTCACCGGCGTCGCGATCTATGCGGAAGCCGACCGGGCGAGCCGTCACGTCAGCGAAGCGCCTGTCGCGCACGGACTGGGCGACGGTCCGGCCGCGACCACCTATCTCGACACGGCGAAAATCCTCGCGATCGCGCGTCGCGAACGCGTGCAGGCGATCCATCCCGGTTATGGTTTTCTGTCGGAAAACGCGGCGTTCGGCGAAGCCTGCGAAGCGGCCGGCATCGCCTTCATCGGACCGACGCCCGCGCAGTTGCGCGCGTTCGGTCTGAAGCACACGGCTCGCGAAATCGCGGCCAACGAAGGCGTGCCGATGCTGCGGGGCACCGGGCTGCTCGAGAACCTGCCGGCGGCGCTCGAAGCCGCCCAGCGCATCGGCTATCCGGTGATGTTGAAAAGCACCGCGGGCGGCGGCGGCATCGGCATGCGGGTGTGCCGGAATGCGGACGAACTCGCTGCCCATTTCGACGCCGTCAAACGGCTCGGCGAGAACAACTTCAGCGACGCCGGCGTGTTTCTGGAAAAGTACATCGAACGCGCGCGGCATCTGGAAGTGCAGGTATTCGGCGACGGCAAAGGCGATGCGATCGCACTCGGCGTGCGCGATTGCTCGGTGCAGCGGCGCAATCAGAAAGTGCTGGAGGAAACCCCCGCGCCCTGCCTGCCCGAGGGCATGCCGGCCGCGCTGTGCGACGCGGCGGTCAAGCTCGCGAAGGCGGTCGACTATCGCTCCGCCGGCACGGTCGAGTTCGTGTACGACAGCGCGGCGCAACAGTTCTACTTTCTGGAAGTCAATACGCGTCTGCAGGTCGAACACGGCGTCACCGAACAGGTGTGGGGCGTCGACCTCGTGCGCTGGATGATCGAACTCGCGGCCGGCACGCTCGCGCCGCTCGCCGAACTCGCGGCGAATCTGACGCCGCGTGGGCACGCGATTCAGGCCCGGCTCTATGCCGAAGACCCGGGGCGCGATTTCAAACCGAGCCCCGGCCTGTTGACCGATGTCGCGTTTCCGCCCGCGGACGGCAGCGCGCTGCGCATCGATACCTGGATCGAGGCCGGTTGCGAGGTGCCGCCGTACTTCGACCCGATGCTCGCGAAGGTGATCGCGTGGTCGCCGACTCGCGACGAAGCGCGCGCCGCGCTCGGCCATGCATTGGGAAACACGCGGCTCTACGGCGTCGAAACGAATCGCGACTATCTGCGCCAGATTCTGGACGACCGGCCGTTCGCGTCGGGCGAACCGTGGACCCGCTGCCTCGAAGGGCTCGAGTATCGCGCCACGACGGTCGAAGTGATCAGCGGCGGCACGCAAACCACGGTGCAGGACTATCCGGGGCGGCTCGGCTACTGGGCGGTCGGCATTCCGCCGTCGGGGCCGATGGACGATCGCGCGATGCGGCTCGGCAATCGCCTGCTCGGCAACGCGGCCGACGCCGCCGCGCTCGAAGTGACGATGAGCGGACCGGCGCTGCGCTTCAATACCGATGCGGTGATCGCGGTGACCGGCGCGGACATCCCGCTGCTGCTCGACGATATCGCGCAACCGCTGAATACGACGATCCATGTGCGCGCCGGTTCGACGCTGACACTCGGCACGATCCGCGGCCGGGGGGCGCGCGCCTATCTGTGCGTGCGCGGCGGCTTCGACGTCGCGGACTATCTCGGCAGCCGCAGCACGTTCACGCTCGGGCAGTTCGGCGGACATGGCGGCCGCGCGCTCCGCGCGGGCGACGTGCTTCACCTCTATCCGCTCGACGATGCGCGCGCGGGCGCGGCACTCGCCAATGCGCCGAAGCTCGATAACGTACGCACGCTGCGGGTGATTTACGGCCCGCACGGCGCGCCCGAATACTTCAGCGCGCGCTATATCGAACGGCTTCTCGACACCGAGTGGGAGATCCACTTCAACTCGAGCCGCACCGGCGTGCGGCTGATCGGGCCGAAGCCCGAATGGGCGCGCGAGGACGGCGGCGAAGCGGGCCTGCATCCATCGAACATTCACGACAATCCGTACGCGGTCGGCGCAGTCGACTTCACCGGCGACATGCCCGTGATTCTCGGCCCCGACGGTCCCAGCCTCGGCGGTTTCGTGTGTCCGGTGACGATTATCGAAGCGGACCTGTGGCAGATCGGCCAGTTGAAAGCCGGCGACAAAATCCGCTTCGTGCCGGTCGAAATCGATGCGGCGCGCGCAGCCGCGCGCCGACGGCTGCACGAACTGGAGAGCCTGGAGATCGAGCGAAGTGCGCCGATCGGCACGGCACGCGCGCTGACGCCGCCGGTCGTTATCGATACCGGAGCGGGGCGCGAAAGGCTCGTCGCGCGCGTGTCGGGCGACACGCATCTGCTACTCGAAATCGGACCGGCGGAACTCGATCTTGTGTCGCGCTTCCGTGGGCATGCGTTGATGCAGTCGCTGCAAACCATGGCGCTTGCCGGCGTAATCGACCTGACGCCCGGCATTCGCTCGCTACAGATTCACTACCGGCCCGAGGTCTTGCCGCTTGCCGATCTGCTCGACATCGTCGCGCGCGCGTGGAGCCAGGTGTTGTTGCGCCAGGACCTGCGCGTGCCATCGCGCATCGTGCATCTGCCGCTGTCGTGGGATGACCCGGCATGCCGGCTCGCGATCGAAAAATACATGACCACGGTGCGCAAGGATGCGCCGTGGTGTCCAGACAATCTCGAATTCATTCGCCGTATCAACGACCTCGATTCGATCGACGCGGTCAGGCAGATCGTCTTCGATGCGAGCTATCTGGTGATGGGGCTCGGCGACGTGTACCTCGGCGCGCCGGTCGCGACGCCGCTCGACCCGCGGCACCGGCTGGTGACGACGAAATACAACCCGGCGCGCACCTGGACCGCCGAGAACTCGGTCGGCATCGGCGGCGCGTATCTGTGCGTGTATGGGATGGAAGGCCCCGGCGGCTATCAATTCGTCGGCCGCACGCTGCAGATGTGGAATCGCTACCGCAAGACCGCGGACTTCGCCGGACAGCATTATCTGCTGCGCTTCTTCGATCAGATCCGCTTCTACGAAGTCTCCGCCGACGAGCTGTTGCGCATCCGCGCCGACTTCCCGCTGGGCCGCTATCCGCTGCGAATCGAGGAGACCGAGCTTTCGTTGCCGGACTATCAGGCCTTCCTCGCCGCCGAATCGGTCAGCATCGACGCGTTCCGTTCGCGCCAGCGCGCGGCCTTCCAGGCGGAGCGTGAGCGGTGGCGTGAAGCGGGGGCGTCCGAACACATGTCCGAGCCGCCGCTCGCGCAGGATGCCGAACTCGCCGCGCTGGAAGACGGCGAAGTCGCGGTGGACAGCGAAATCGCCGGCAGCCTGTGGCAGGTGAAAGTGAAGTCCGGCGACACGGTCGCCGCGGGCGACGTGCTGCTCGTCATCGAATCGATGAAGATGGAAATCTCCGTGTGCGCGCCGTGCGCCGGCACCATCGCGCAGATCCACGTGGCGCCCGGCTCGCCGGTGCGAGCCGGCCAGCGCGTGGCCGTCATCGCACGTCACCGGAACCTCGCTCAATAGCTGGATGGACCACCATGCCGTCATTCGATCTGCGCCTTCCGACACTTCGCGCCGCCTACCGCGCGGGGACTCTCACGCCGCGCGGGCTCGTCGCCGAACTGCTCGCGCTCGGCGCGATACCGCTCGGCAAGACCAACCTCGATCAGTTCGCGACCGGTCTGAACGGCACGCGTTCGCCGTACGGCAAATGCCGCAACAGCGTGCATCCGGACTATCCGTCGGGCGGCTCGAGCGCCGGTTCGTCGCTGGCGGTCGCGCTCGGCGTCGCGAGCTTCGCGCTCGGTACCGACACGGCTGGTTCCGGCCGCGTGCCGGCCGCGTTGAACAATCTGATCGAGCTCAAACCGAGCAAGGGTTTGTTGTCGACCGCGGGGGTCGTGCCCGCGTGCCGAACCCTCGACTGCGTGACGTTTTTCACCGCGACCGCGCAGGAGGCCAGCGAGCTTCTTGCGTTGACCGCGCGCGCCGATCCGCGCGACGCATACAGCCGCAAGAATCCGCAATGGTTCACCGATGCCGTTTCGCCCCGCCGCCACCGTTGTTTCTGTCGCGCTGCTCGGCGCCGCCGCGACGCTTTCGGCCGCGGCCCAAACCACGGCTTCATCCGACAGCCAGTGGCGCGCCAGCCCGACCACGCTCGCGACGCTGCTGCAGGACGGCTACCGGATCGTCGCGGTCGTCAACGGAGTACGCGGCAACGCCGGTCCGGCCGATACGATCTTCGTGCAGCGCGATCAGAGCGCGTATAAATGTATCGATCCGCAGCAAGCGGATGCGAAGACTAAAGCGGCGCCGGCCTGCTACGAGCTGGCCCCGCCGAGCGGCGGCGCGGCGACGTCGGAATCGAAATAGCGTAGTTTGAATTTTGATGCGAGAGTCCGGCGCTGAGCCGGCACGCGCGAACCTGCTCGCCGTTGCGTGGGGTGAGCCGAGTGCTTCAGCGATCCACCAGCCGGCTCAGATTGCCGCGCACCCGCTGCAACAGCGCGATCAGTTGCGCCGCTTCTTCGTCGCTGAAACCATTGAGCGCTTCGAGCGCGACTTCATCGCCGACCTTGCGTGCCTTGCCGAGCGTGCGCTCGGCCTTCGCCGTCATGTGCACCTGGCGTTCGCGGCGGTCCTGCGGATTCGCGGTCCGCTCGATCCAGCCGCCCTCCTCCATCCGGTCGAGCAGCCGGCCCGCCGAGATCGGCGCGACCTCGAGCAGATCCGCGAGCCGCGCCTGATTGATGTCGCCGTAATGGCTCAGATACGCCAGCACACGGCATTGCGCGCGCGTCAGATCGACCGACGATTTCGCGAGATCGTCGAAACGCTTGCCTGACAGGCGGCCGACGTCGGAAATCAGAAAGCCGAAGCGCTCTTCGAATTGGGTTTTCATGCGCGAATTATACGGAAGCGTTTCAGCGTGCAGCCCGGCCATGCCTACATTCAGCTTGCAGCGCGGCAGCGCCTGCACTCCGGCGTTAGCGTCAGCACAACTCCCGATGGCATATCCGCACGCAGCCGATATACTAAGCATGCTTACGATATCTATCCTCCCCGCCCTTCATGTCCTCCCCCTCCACGCCGGCGAGCGCCTCCATGCCGCTCAACCGGCCGATGATCACGATCTCGATCATGCTCGCGACGCTGATCCAGACGCTCGACAGCACGATCGCCAACGTGGCGCTGCCGCATATGCAAGGCACGCTGTCCGCGTCGCAGGACGAGATCACCTGGGTGCTGACCTCCTACATCGTCGCCGCCGCGATCGCCACGCCGCTGACCGGCTGGCTGTCGGACCGCCTGAGCGTGAAGCGGCTGCTGCTGATCGCGATCGGCGGCTTCACGGTGTCGTCCGCGCTGTGCGGGCTGTCCGAGACGCTGACGCAGATCGTGCTGTCGCGGCTGCTGCAGGGGATCTTCGGCGCGTCGCTGGTGCCGCTGTCGCAATCGATCCTGCTCGACATCAATCCGCGCGAAAAACAAGGCCAGGCGATGGCCGTGTGGGGCATGGGCGTGATGGTCGGGCCGATTCTCGGCCCGACGCTGGGCGGCTGGCTCACCGATAGCTACAACTGGCGCTGGGTGTTCTTCATCAACGTGCCGATCGGCGCATTCGCGCTGTTCGGCGTCGCGACCTTCCTGCCGACGCGCGAGCCGAAGCACGACGTGAAGTTCGACGCATTCGGCTTCATCACGCTCGGCCTCTCGATCGGCGCGTTGCAGGCGATGCTCGATCGCGGCGAACAGCTCGACTGGTTTTCGTCGACCGAGATCGTCATCGAAGCGCTGATCGCGGCGATCAGCTTTTCGTTTTTCCTCGCGCATACCGCGACCGTCGGCGAGCGCTCGTTCTTCAAATACAAGTTGCTGAAGGATCCGAACTTCGCGACCGGCACGTTCTTCATCTTCGTGATCGGCGCGGTCATGTATGCGACGCGCGCGCTGCTGCCGCCGATGCTGCAGAACCTGATGGGTTACCCGGTCGCGACCACCGGGTTCGTCACCGCGCCGAGCGGCGCGGGCACGATGGTCGCGATGCTGATCGCCGGGCGGCTGCTCAGACGGGTCGACGCGCGGCTGTTGCTGCTGTCCGGTTTTCTGATTTCCGCATTCGCGTTGTGGCAGATGATGCAGTACACGATCGTGCTGTCGCCGTCTGATATCGTGTGGCCCGGCGTGATCCAGGGGTTCGGGCTCGGTCTGGTGTTCGTGCCGCTGTCCGCGCTGACGTTCTCGACGCTCGCGCCCGAGCTGCGCGCGGACGGCACCGCGACCTACAGCCTGATGCGCAATATCGGCAGCAGTATCGGCATTTCGATCGTGCAGACGCTGATGACGCGCAACACGCAGATTTCGCACGCGGACCTCGCGGCCAACGTGACCGCGTTCAATCCGGCGATCCAGCCGATGCTTGGCAGCGGCTCGAACTACGACCTCGCGGCGTTGAACGCGTCGATCACGCAGCAGGCGTCGATGGTCGCGTATCTGAACGATTTCAAGCTGATGTTCATGGCGACGCTGCTGGTGATTCCACTGCTGCTGTTGATCCGGCCGACGCACAACGCGCCGGATGCGTCGGCCGCGCATGCGGCGATGGATTGAACGGCGCGAGGCGCCCGTTTGCGCATCACCCTTCGATCCGCTCCCGCGTAACGCCGAGCAACGACGCCATCGCCGCGTAAGCCGCCGCGGCATCGCGCGCGCTGATCGCGTCGAACACCGCGGTATGCTCGGCGAGCGACGCATTGAACACGTCCGCGCGTTTCGCGTTGAGCCGCAACTGCGCCTCGAGCGTGCGCTCGATCAGCGCGCCGAGCGGAATCAGCAGTTCGTTGCTGCACGCGGTGAGCACGCCCAGATGAAACCGCAGATCGGCGCGCACCCATTCGTCGACATTGCGCGCGGCCGCCATCGCCGCATGCGCGCCGGCAAGCGCGCTCAAGGTCTCGCCGGTATGCGACGCGGCGGCGAGCCCGGCCGCATACGGCTCGATCATTTCGCGCATTTCCTGCAGCTTCAATGCGAACGCGACCGGCTCGGCGACCCGCGAGTACCAGTCGAGCAGGTTCGCATCGAGCAGATTCCACGCGGATTTCGGCCGCACCCGCGTGCCGACGCGCGGCCGCGATTCGATCAGCCCTTTCGATGTCAGCGTGCGCAGCGCCTCGCGCAGCACCGTGCGGCTCACGCCGAACGTTTCCATCAGCTCGGCCTCGCGCGGCAGGATCGTTTCGGGCGTGTAGTCGCCGCGCAGAATCGCGGTCGCGAGCAGTTGGGCAACGCGCCCGTGCAGATCGTGCTGAATGGTGTTCTCCCGGCTGCGGATGCTTTGGCCACGCGGCGATCACCGCCCGGCCTCGCCACTATCTGGCAAATAATACTATTAATAGTATTTAAAAAGGCTTTTGCGGTAGCATGTGAATCCCCGAAATTTTTCGCCGGCGCCGAGCCCCAAGGAGACGCACACCATGAAAATCACCCGACTCGAAACCTTCATCGTGCCGCCGCGCTGGTGCTTCCTGAAGATCGAGACCGACGAGGGCATCGTCGGCTGGGGCGAACCGGTGGTGGAAGGCCGCGCGCATACGGTCGCCGCCGCGGTCGACGAACTCGCGGACTATCTGGTCGGCAAGGACCCGCTGCTGATCGAAGACCACTGGCAGGTGATGTACCGCTCGGGCTTCTATCGCGGCGGGCCGATCACGATGAGCGCGATCGCCGGCGTCGACCAGGCGCTGTGGGACATCAAGGGCAAGCATCACGGCGTGCCGGTGCACGCGCTGCTCGGCGGCCAGGTGCGCGAGCGGATCAAGGTGTACTCGTGGATCGGCGGCGACCGGCCGAGCGACGTCGCCAACAATGCGCGCGCGGTGGTCGAGCGCGGCTTCAAGGCCGTGAAGATGAACGGCTCGGAAGAGCTGCAGATCATCGACACCTTCGACAAGGTGCAAGGCGTGATCGACAACGTCGCCGCGGTGCGCGAGGCGGTCGGGCCGAACATCGGCATCGGCGTGGACTTCCATGGCCGCGTGCACAAGCCGATGGCGAAGGTGCTCGCGAAGGAACTCGATCCGTACAAGCTGCTGTTCATCGAGGAACCGGTGCTGTCGGAAAACGCGGAAGCGCTGCGCGACATCGTCAATCAGACCAATACGCCGATCGCGCTGGGCGAGCGGCTGTATTCGCGCTGGGACTTCAAGCACATTCTGTCGGGCGGCTACGTCGACATCATCCAGCCCGATGCATCGCACGCGGGCGGCATCACCGAGTGCCGCAAGATCGCGGCGATGGCCGAAGCCTACGACGTCGCGCTCGCGCTGCATTGCCCGCTCGGCCCGATCGCGCTCGCGACCTGCCTGCAGATCGACGCGGTCAGCTACAACGCGTTCATCCAGGAACAGAGCCTCGGCATCCACTACAACCAGGGCAACGACCTGCTCGACTACATCAAAAATGCGGAGGTCTTCAGATACGAAGACGGCTTCGTGTCGATTCCGCAGGGTCCGGGTCTCGGCATCGAGGTCAATGAAGAAAAGGTGCGCGAGATGGCGAAGGTCGGCCATCGCTGGCGCAATCCGGTGTGGCGTCATGCGGATGGCAGCGTCGCCGAATGGTGATGCGGGCAGGCGCGCGTGACGGCCAGGCGACAGTTACATGACGGCCACATAACGCGCGCATCGTCGCAGTAACGTAACACTCCGGACCGCCGCGGCTCGAACAGACGTTGCGGCGCCCCCGGCGGTTCCGCCGGGTTGCCCGCGCAGCCCGCTCCCGCGAGCCTGCCGAACGGTTTGTTCGGTATCGGACATACGCATGGCGCACTCCTTGCTGAAATGCATGCAAACAACGCATGCAACGGGGAGCACCATGGGCGAATTCCTTCCTGACTATCTGATCCGCGAACAGGCGGCGGTCGGCGCACTGGTCGCCTTCGGCGTGCTGCGCGTGATCGGCGCGATGCTCGCCTACGAGCGCGGATGGAATATCGCGCTGATCGGCAAATGCTTTATCGCCGCCGCGGTGCTGTACTGCCTGCCGCAGATTTTCGATTTGCTCACGCAGATGGTCAGCCCGCGCGCGGCCGGCGCCGAACTCGAAGGCAAAGCCGCGGGCTGCGCGATCGCGCTGTTCTGCGCGCCGATCCTCGGCCACCGGCTCGGCTTCGAGTGAGCGGGCCTCAAGTGAGCGGGCCTCGAGCGAGGCGCGAAGACAGTTTTCCTCGAGACGCCGGAACGGGCGCGCAGGCGCGCGCCCGAGGCCTGAAGAGCAGTAACGGATGCGCTGGCCCCAAGCCAGGCGACCGTGTGTATTGCGCCGCACGTTGCTGACAGTGCGGCGCTTTTTTATCTAACGGTTTTTTGTGCGCGGATTTTTCGCGGCGGCTATTTCAGTCTCAGAATTGAAGCGTGGCGGGCAGACGCGCGCGCCCGCGCCACCACCGCCGCGCAAGGCCGGGCCACGCCGCCCGTTCAGCCAAGCGCCGCGAACGCCGGCACGCTATGCGACAACGCCGCCGCGACGACGAACACGCCGATCATCACCAGCGCTTCCAGATACAGCACGTTGACGAACGTGTGCGCATCCATCGTCGAAGCGGTGCGGCGCAGGCGCGGCAGCGCCGCCGTGCGGTTCAGTCCGCCGAGCACGAGCGCGAGCGCGACCAGCACCAGCTTGAGCGTAAGCACATGCCCCCAGGTGCTCGCCTGGATCGCTTCGAGCGAGCCGCCCGAGCCGCGCACCGCGTTGAAGACGCCCGACAGCAGCACGAGCGCGACCGCGACGATCGACACGTTCGACACCTGGGTCGCGGTGCGGATCAGCATGCCGCGCGCGCTCGACGCGCCGAGCGCCGGTAACACCGCGAGCCCCGAGGCCATCGCGAGCCCGCCCCACACGGCCGTCGCGAGCACGTGCAGCGTCTGCATCGCGATCGCGGCGGATACGACGCCCGCATCGGCCGCATGCCCGAGCGACGCCTTGCCGGCCGCGACCGCGAGCACGGCGAGCCACAGTAAAGCGTTGCGCGGCATACCGTTGCGATGGCTGAGCGCGGTGCCGAGCAGTATCAGCGCGCCGGCGAACGCGACGCTCCAGCCGCGCCCGACATGCGTTTGCGTCAGCACGGTCGGTACCATGCCGAACGCGGCGGGCAGCGCGACGCCGCTCATCGACGCGCTCTGGTAGAGCAGCCAGCCGAGATCCGCGAGCACCAGCACGATCGTGGCCGCGAGCATCGACCGGTGCGCGCGGACCCACCCGAACCGCGCCGGCGACGCGCTTTGCCGCGCGTCGTTCGCGAGCCACGCGGCAAGCAGCGCCGAACCCACGGCGAAACCGAATGCGACGTTCATGAGCGCGGCCATTGCGACCTGCCCGATCCACAGTGCGTCGAAGTTCATTTGACGTTGAAGGCGAAGTCGCCTTGCGTCCGATGGCCGTCGGTGGCCACCCCGACCCAGTGCACCGCATAGCGGCCGGCGTCCAGTTGCGGGAGTGCGAGGCGCATCACGCGGGCGTCCTGCCCATCGACCGCGGAGGCCGCCGTCACGGCCGGCTTGCCGCTCGTGTCGGCGAGCGTAATCTTGCTGAAAGCCGGCTCGAGCGGCTCGGTGAAATGGATCGTCACTTCGGTGGGCGCGATCGCGTCGGCGTTCGCGGCCGGCGTGCTGGAGATCAGATGCGCATGCGCGAACGCGCTCGACGACACCGCCAGCGCGAGCGCGCCGGATATCAACGCACGCAGCGCCGGAGAGGAAAAATCGAATAGCTTCATGTAAGGCCGATAGCGGATGGAAACGAAACCGGAACGGGCCGGGCACGGGCTGGACACGGGCTGGACACGGGCCGGACAAGGGCCGGACAGGCGCTGGGCACGGCACGCGCGTCGCCCGGATGGCGTCCGGCGAGCCCGGAAGTGTACGCTTCGATGGCCCGCGCGCGCATCGGAGCGCACATCGGTTCAGCGAGGCCAGCTCAAATTCATCGCGGCGCGGCGCGATCCTGCGTCGTGCGGCGGACTGTCGCACGACAGTCACACCGAGATCTGCTCCGAATGCGCCAAATAGTCACCATCACCCTTCGATGATAGAATGCTGCGTCGCCGCAGCGACGGCTGTCCTTCACACCGAGCCGCCCGAAGTTCGGTCAGGTCCCCGATTCTGATGGAGTTACGCGTGTCTTCAAGACGCCTCTTCCGCCCGTTGTTTGCCCTTCTGCTGATCGGCTCCGCGGGTGTCTACAGCGCAGCGCAAGCGCAGACCCAACCGAAGGCCCCCGACACGATGGAAGCGCGCGTGCAAGGTTGCACGGCCTGCCACGGCTCGCATGGTCAAGGTACCGACAACGATTACTTTCCGCGCCTCGCGGGCAAGCCGGCGGGTTATCTGTTCAATCAGTTGCAGAACTTCCGCGAAGGGCGCCGCAAGTACCCGCCCATGAACTACCTCGTCACGTATCTCTCCGACGACTACCTCCATCAGATCGCCACGTTCTTCTCGCAGCAACGCCCGCCGTATCCGACGCCGGCCAAGCCGACCGTCTCGGCCGCCACGCTGCAGCGCGGCGAGCAGATCGTGCTGCACGGCGACGCCTCGAAGCAGGTTCCCGCGTGCGCCGCGTGCCATGGCAAGGCACTGACCGGCATGGAGCCGGCCATCCCCGGTCTGGTCGGTCTGCACGCCGACTACATCAGCGCACAGCTCGGCGCGTGGCGCTCGGGCACACGCCGTGCGATCGACCCCGACTGCATGCACACGATCGCCACGCGTCTGTCCGACGAGGACGTGAACGCCGTCGCCGCCTGGCTCTCCACGCAGCAGGCTCCGCAAAACCCCGTGCCGGCTCCGGCCCGCTCGTTGAAGACTCCGCTTGCCTGCGGCAGCGAACCGCAATAAGGCGCCGGGAGAAACACACAAATGAAACGCAAGTCATTGTTCGCCCTCTCGGCAGTCGTCGTGGTTGCGGCCGCCGCACTCGTTCCCGTCCTGTGGTCGGGCGGCGACAACCTGCACAACGGCGCGGCCGTCGCGGCAACGCCGGCCGACCAGGCCGACCTGATCAGGAAGGGCGAGTACCTCGCCCGCGCCGGCGACTGTATCGCCTGCCACACGGTGCGCGGCGGCCAGCCGTTCGCCGGCGGCCTGCCGATGGCCACGCCGTTCGGCACGATGTTCACGCCGAACATCACGCCGGACGACCAGTACGGCATCGGCAAGTGGACCGCCGACGACTTCTATCGCGCGATGCACACCGGCCGTTCGAAAGACGGCAGCCTGCTCTATCCGGGCTTCCCGTTCACCAGCTACACGAAGGTCACGCGCGCCGACTCGGACGCGATCTACGCGTACCTGCGTTCGGTTACGCCGGTCAACGTGCCGAGCCGTCCGCACGAACTGAAATTCCCGTTCAACCAGCGCAACATGCTGATCGGCTGGCGCACGCTGTTCTTCCGTGAAGGCGAGTTCAAGCCGGATCCGACCAAGTCGGTCGAATGGAACCGCGGCGCGTATCTGGTCGAAGGCCTCGGCCACTGCGGCATGTGCCACACGTCGATCAACGCGATGGGCGGCCCGGTCAGCTCGGCCGCTTTCGCGGGCGGTCTGATCCCGCTGCAGAACTGGTATGCGCCGTCGCTGACGTCGAACAAGGAAGCCGGCCTCGGCGACTGGGACCTGAAGGACATCGCCGACCTGCTGAAGACCGGCGTGTCGAACCGCGGCGCGGTATTCGGTCCGATGGCCGAGGTGGTTCACAACAGCCTGCAGTATCTGTCGGCCGACGACATCAACGCGATGGCGACGTACCTGAAGACGATTCCGCAGAAGAAGGAAGCACCGGAGCCGATGCAGCTCGAAACCTCGGAAAAGTTCGGCGGCGAACTGTTGAAGCAAGGTCAGAAGATCTACGCTGACAACTGCGCGAAGTGCCACGCGGAAAACGGTCTCGGCCAGCCGCCGGCGTTCCCGCCGCTCGCGAACAACCAGTCGATCCAGATGCCGTCGGCGGTCAACCCGATCCGTATGGTGCTGAACGGCGGCTATCCGCCGAGCACGGAAGCGAACCCGCATCCGTACGGCATGCCGCCGTTCGCACAGGCACTGTCGAATCAGGAAGTCGCGGCGGTCGTGACGTACATTCGTATGTCCTGGGGCAACCACGGCAGCGCCGTGTCGCCGCAGCAAGTGTCCGACCTGCGTTCGGCGCCGCTCGACTAAGCGGCGTTCGATGCACCCCGGGCGCGGCCTGCGGATATCGCGGCCGCGCCCTTCGTTTTTTCAGGACCGGTATCATGTGGGCCCGTGAGTGTTTGCGGTCACCGTCGTGAGACCGGGCAGGAGGAAAGAGCGTGCCTGTCGGTGAGCGTCTGAACAGTTGGACCCATCTCGTCGGCGCCGTGCTGTCGGCGGTGGGACTGGCGACACTCGTCACGATGGGCGCGCTCGCCGGCGACGCGTACAAGGTGGTCAGTTTCAGCGTGTATGGTGCGATGCTGTTCGTGCTGTACGCGATCTCGACGCTCTATCACAGCGTCAGCCATCCGCGCCTGAAGGTGATTCTGCAGAAATGCGACCACTCGGCGATCTACCTGCTGATCGCCGGCAGCTACACGCCGTTCACGCTCGTTACGTTGCGCGGACCGTGGGGCTGGTCGCTGTTTGGCGTGAGCTGGGGGCTCGCCGCTCTCGGCATCGTGCAGGAGCTCACGCTCGGGCGGCGCACCCGCAGCGTGTCGATGGTGCTGTATGTGCTGATGGGATGGCTCGCGCTCGTAGCCGTCCGCCCGTTGCTGCATGCGTTACCGGCAGCGGGCGCCGCCTGGCTCGTGGCCGGCGGCGTCATCTATAGCGCCGGTATTTACTTCTTCATCAACGACGAGCGCATCCGCCACGGACATGGTATCTGGCACCTGTTCGTACTGGCGGGCAGTCTGTGTCAATTCGTCAGCGTCGCGCGCTATGTCGCGTGACACTCCACAGTGACGAAGTGCAACTTAAGGCCAGTCAACGTGTCTGCATAGCGCGTTGAAACATTCGGCACATGTCTGAGCGTGCCGCCGATTTCTCCGTGAACGGAACCGGGCTTCGCCCTCGAATGCGCGCTGTGAGCGTATCGATGCCGCTTCGGTTTTGCCGTGTTTGGGTCTGTTGTGCCCGCGCGCCGTTCGCGAAACTGCATTGCAAAGAGCTTTTATGTCTTTTGATTCCCTCGGCTTGTCCGAACCGCTGGTCCGTGCCGTGCACGAACTGGGCTACACCTCCCCGACTCCGATCCAGACTCAGGCGATTCCGGCCGTGCTCAACGGCGGCGATCTGCTCGCCGGCGCGCAGACCGGCACCGGTAAGACCGCCGGCTTCACGCTGCCGATCCTGCAACGCCTGAATACGATGCCGCCGGCCGCCGGCGGCAAGCGCGTGGTGCGCGCGCTGATCCTCACGCCGACGCGCGAGCTCGCCGCCCAGGTCGAAGAAAGCGTGCGCGCATACGGCAAGTATCTGAAGCTGCGCTCGACCGTGATGTTCGGCGGCGTCGGCATCAATCCGCAGATCGATGCGTTGAAGCGCGGCGTCGATATCGTCGTCGCGACACCGGGCCGTCTGCTCGATCACATGCAGCAAAAGACCATCGACCTGTCGCATCTCGAGATCCTCGTGCTCGACGAAGCGGACCGGATGCTCGACATGGGCTTTATCCACGACATCAAGCGCGTGCTCGCGAAGCTGCCGCCGAAGCGTCAGAACCTGCTGTTCTCGGCAACCTTCTCCGACGAGATCAAGGCGCTCGCCGACAGCCTGCTCGATTCGCCGGCGCTGATCGAAGTCGCGCGCCGCAATACGACGGCGGAAACGGTCGCGCAAAAGATTCACCCGGTCGATCGCGACCGCAAGCGCGAACTGCTCACGCATCTGATCCGCCAGCACAACTGGTTCCAGGTGCTCGTGTTCACGCGCACGAAGCACGGCGCGAACCGTCTCGCCGAGCAATTGGCGAAGGACGGCATCAGCGCGCTCGCGATTCACGGCAACAAGAGTCAGTCGGCGCGTACCCGCGCGCTCGCCGAGTTCAAGGACGGCACGCTGCAGGTGCTGGTCGCGACCGATATCGCGGCGCGCGGCATCGATATCGATCAGCTGCCGCACGTGGTCAACTTCGATCTGCCGAACGTGCCGGAAGACTATGTGCACCGTATCGGCCGCACCGGTCGCGCGGGCGCGACCGGCGAAGCGGTATCGCTCGTGTGTGTCGACGAATTGCAGTTGCTGAAGGATATCGAGAAGCTGATCAAGCGGCCGGTTCCGCAGGAAGTGATCGCCGGTTTCGAGCCGGACCCGAGCGCGAAGCCGGAACCGATCCAGCGACGCGGCCAGGGTGGCGGCGGGCGTTCGCCGCGTCAGGGGCAAGGCGGCGGACAGCGCGGGCAGGCGAATGCCGCGAGCGCCGCGGCGAAGCCGTCGCAAGGCACCGGGCGAAGCGCGGACCAGCGCTCGGGGCAGCGTCCGTCGAACGGTCAGCATGCGCCGCGGCCGCAAGCCGCCGCGAAGCCGGCCGGCAATGGCGCCCAACCGCGCCGCGACGGACAACGTCACGACGACCGTCCGCGCGCCGCCGCACATGACGGTGGCGGCGCGCATCACGCGCCGCGCAAACCGCAAGGCGATCGCTCGCACAACGGCAATCCGGGCGCGTTGCTCGGTGGCGGCGCGAAGCCGCGCAACGATGCACCGCGCCGACCGCAATCGCGCAACGGCGAACGCAGCCGTTGAGCGTTCCTCAGAGCTTCGCTCTGTTCGAGGGCACCGCCTCGCGGCCGCTGGTTCTGTCCGGCTCGAAGAACTAGCGGCTCAGCGCGGCGGCGGCCCGCTTCAAATGCTCGAGCTGCCGTTCCCACCGCTCGAGCACCGCTCCCCCCTCTCCTTGCAGCTCGAACGTGATGCCGCCTGTCAGGCGCGCATAACGCACGCTCTGCGCTTCGCCCGCGTCGATCGAGCCGACCAGATAGACGAGACCGCTGTCATCGCCAGCCGCGGACGGCAACGGCGCGACACGCAGCTGCACCTGATAGAACGCCGCATCGCAAACGAAGCTCAACGCCGCGCGGCCGTTTTGCGCGATTGCGCGTGTCGCCCGGGCCTGCGGCCATAACGCGATGCACAGCGTGCGCGAATCGGGCGCGTACAGTTCGCCGAGGCTCAGCAGCGAGGTGCGCACGTGACCGTTCGAATCGACAGTGAGCAGCGAAGCGGTAAAGCCCGGCTTGTCCGTAATCGATGAACCGTCGAACAGCGCGCGCACATTGGCCGGCCATTCATCGAATATGTTCTGCTCAAGCGGACGCGCGGGGGCGGGAGCAGGTGTGGAGGCGGAAGAATCGCTCATACGGTGGATCCGGTCGATGAAGTAGGCAAGGCTCAATCATGCCTCGAAAGCAGCAAGGCCCGCATCCGCAGGCCTTGTTTCTTCACATCGTTGTTCGCGCGCACGGCGGATTCATTGCGAATCCGCCGGCGGTTCAGCGAAAGAACACATGCTGGGTGATCTTCGCGAGCGGGTAATGAACGCCCGGCTGAATTCGCGCCGGCAGATCGAGAGGCTTGAGCAGCATCTTCACGCACATGTCGGCGGACAGGTTGCGCCGCACCAGCGTATTGATACGCGCCGCACGCTCACGGTTATACGCCGAGTCATGCACGCGCTCCGGATAGCGGATCGCAAACACATGCCGCAATGCAATCTCCGAATCCTCGTTCTTGATCTCGATCACGCGACGCATCAGCGCGCCGAGCACCGCGAGCCGGCCATTGCCTTCGATCCTGTTGTATTTCTTGAAGTACCTGAAAAAATGCTTGTAGTGGCGGACTTCGTCGGTGCGGATGTTGTCGGTGATCTCCTTCAGCACCGGTTCGTCCGAACATTCGCCGATCGCGCGATAAAGCGTCGCGGTGCCGGTTTCGACCACGCAACGGGCGACCATTTCGAGCGCTCGCGTCTTTTCGAAGTCCTCGACCGAGCACGTCAGCGAATACTCGGCCATGAAATTGCGAAACGCAGTGTCCCAGTCGAACTCGGGCCACACGTAAGCGACATAGGTCTTCAGCGCGCGGCCATGCTGCATTTCTTCGGGCTCCCACTCGTGATTGAGCCACGCCGAGACCTCGGGATCGCCGTTGAAAAATGTGCTGAGATTGCTGGTGTAGAGATCGGTGCCGCTTTCGATAAACGAAGCCGCGCACAGCAACAGCAGCAGGTCTTCGTTTGCGGCGGCCTTCTGCCGGTCAATGCGGCTGAGATCGATGTCCTCGATCCGCCAGGGCATGACATGGTTCAGGTCTGTATGCATCGTGCCTTGCTCCAATGCTGTACCGACCGGCGGAGCCTGTTCGCAACCGCTCCCCGAGCGTGCTCGCCGTGGTGATTCGCCGTGCCGGATACAACGCCGTGAATTAGAGTTGGAACCTCGTACTCTGCATGTTAGCCGGAGTTATCGGGTCATGCAGAGTACTCAGCACAGACCGTGCCGAACCGTCTCAGTTCCAGTTCAAAGATAACGCAAATCTTTCGGCGGATTAAAGCGGCGTGCGAATAAAAAAAGCCAGCTCGATGAGCTGGCTTTCGGTCCGGGCGGCCAACCCGTCGAAGCCGACGGCAGTCCGTCGAAGCAGGGCCGGCGGGCGCCATGAGCTCGCCACGGCGGACCCGCGCGGCGCCCGCGGCGCGCACTCAGGCGGCCTGCACGCTGCGTTGCGTGACACGCACGCGGCGCATGCGCACCGCGACGATGATCAGCGAGACGCCCGACAATACCGCTGCAAGCAACACGTAATAGCTCGGCGCAAGCTTGTCGCCGGTCAGATGGATGAACGTTTCGACGATGGTCGGCGCAAAGCCGCCGAACAGCGTCACGCCGATGCTGTAGCCGATCGAAAGACCGGTCGAGCGCACCTGGGTCGGGAAGATTTCCGACATCAGCGCGGGCATCGGTCCCGAGTAAGCCGCCTTGAACAGGCCGGCAATGCCTTGCAACAGCAACAGCCAGCCGATCGTCGGATGCGTTTGCAGCCACGCGAACATCGGATAGATCAGCACGCCCATCAGGATCGACGTGGTCAGCATGATGCGAATGCGGCCGATGCGGTCGGACAACGCGCCCATGATCGGCGAGAAGATGAACTGCATGCCGCCGTTGAGCACCACCACACCGAACGACGCGGCCGCCGCCATATGCAGCTGCCTGACCGCGTAGAGCGGCATATAGAGCTGCAGCACGTACACACCGACCGTGGACTGCGCGACGATGCCGATCGCGAGCAGCAGGTTGACCCACTGATTCGAGAACGACGCATCCTTTGATTCGTCGACGGCCTTGCGCTCACCGGCCGCCTCGCGCGCCGCGCGTTCCTCGCGCATCGCGAGAAACTCCGGTGTTTCGTCCAGGTGCGAGCGAATGTAATAGCCGACCGGGCCGACCAGCAGACCGAACACGAACGGCACGCGCCAGCCCCAGCTATTCAGATGCTCGGCCGGCAGCCACGCGGTCAGCAGCGAACCGAAGGTCGCCGCGGTGATCGCCGCGAGACCCTGGCTCGCGAACTGCCAGCTCGCGTAATAGCCGCGCCGCGACGCGCTGTGCTCGACCATGAACGCGGTCGCGCTGCCGAATTCGCCGCCCACCGCGAAGCCCTGGATCAGCCGCGCGAGCAGCACCAGCAGCGGCGCCGCCAGACCGATCGCCGAAAACGGCGGCATCACCGCCATCGTGAAGGTGCCGATCATCATCAGCGCGATCGCGAGCGTGAGCGCGGCCTTGCGGCCCTTGCGGTCGCCGTACATGCCCAGCACGATCGCGCCGAGCGGGCGCATCAGGAACGAGATGCCGAAGGTCGCGATGGCGAGCAGCGTGGATAGCCACTCGTCGTGCATCGGGAAAAACTGTTTCGCGATGACCGTTGCGAAGTAGCCGTAGACCAGAAAGTCGAACCATTCGAGCGCGTTACCGACCGACGACGAAAAAACGATCCGCCGCACCATCGCTTTGGAAAGCGGTGCGGGCGATGCGGGCGGTGCAGGCGACACTTGCCGCCCAGGCCGGCTCGACGATGCGCCGAAGCGGCGCGGCGTGCGAGACGCCGCGCATCACGTTGGAACGATGAGTCTGGATCCGTGCTTCGGGCCGGCGCTCAGAAACCGGCGGCGAGGCCATCGCGACGGCTGTCGCTCGCCGCAACGTAGCCACGCTCCGGCTCGTTGCGATCGAGCTTCCAGATGAACTGGCCGGAACCGAAGTCCATATACGGATCGTCCACCGACTTGATCGTGTGGCCGAGCTTCTGCAGACCCTCGGTGGTCTGCGGATCGAGCGTCGATTCGATATCGACCGTGAAGTCGCGATTGACCTTCCAGCGCGGCGCATCGCACGCGGCCTGCGGCTGCTGGCCGTAGTCGAGCATGCGCACCACCGTTTGCAGATGGCCTTGCGGCTGCATGTCGCCACCCATCACGCCGAAGCTCATCACCGCTTCCTGCTGGCCGTTGACCTGTTGCGTGAGGAACGCCGGGATAATCGTGTGGAACGGCCGCTTGCCGCCTTCCACCACGTTCGGCGACTTCGGATCCATCGAGAAGCCGCAGCCGCGGTTCTGCAGCGCGATGCCGCTATCGGGCACGACGATGCCGGAGCCGAAGCCCATGTAGTTCGACTGGATGAAGCTGACCATCATGCCGTTTTCGTCGGCGGCCGACATGTAGATCGTGCCGCCCGCCTTCGGCATGCCGAAGTCGAAGTGCGTCGCGCGCTTCGGATCGATCAGCTTCGCGCGCGAGCTGAGGTACGCGTCGTCGAGCATCTGCTCGGGCGTGACTTCCATCGAACGCGGATCGGCGACGTAGCGATAAACGTCGGCGAACGCGAGCTTCATCGCTTCGATCTGCAGATGCTGCGACTCGACGCTATCGACCTGCAGCGACTTCAAGTCGAATTTCTCGAGGATGCCGAGCGCCACCAGCGCCGCGATACCCTGACCGTTCGGCGGAATCTCATGCACGGTGTAGCCGCGATAGTCCTTGCCGATCGGCTCGACCCAGTCCGCGCGGTAGTTGCGCAGATCGTCGGCGCTCAGCGCGCCGCCGCCTTCACGCGCGAACGCGGCGATCCGCTCGGCGATTTCGCCTTCGTAAAACGCGCGCGGACCTTGCTCGGCGAGCCGGCGCAGCGTCTTCGCGTGGCCGGGAAAGCGCACCAGTTCGCTCACTTCCGGCGCGCGGCCGTGCGGCATGAAGGTCTGCGCGAAACCCGGCTGGTCCTTCAGCTCGGGGATCGCGTTCGCCCACTTGTACGCGACGATGCTCGCCACCGCATGACCGCGCTCGGCGATCTCGATGGCCGGCTCCATCAGGTCGGCGAACGGCAGCTTGCCGAACTTCTGATGCAGCGCTTCCCAGCCGGCGATCACGCCCGGCACCGTGACCGCGTCCCAGCCGCGCTTCGGCTGTTTCGCGAGGCCGTTTTCCTCACCATATTTGCGCTTGAAGTAATCGACGTTCCACGCGGCCGGCGACACCCCCGACGCGTTCAGGCCATGCAGTTTCTTGCCGTCCCACACGAGCGCGAACGCATCGCCGCCGAGACCGCACGACACCGGCTCGACAACCGTGATCGCCGCGGCCGCCGCGATCGCCGCGTCGACGGCGTTGCCGCCTTTCCACAGCATGCGTAGCCCCGCCTGCGCGGCGAGCGGATGCGAGGTCGAAACGATATTGCGTGCGAATACGGGCAGACGCTGTGTCGGATAGGGGTTTTGCCAATTGAAGCGAGTCATGTCGAACACTCTCGAAAGCGCGGGCCGGCGCGAAAAGTCGCCGGACATCAAGGGAAAGGTTGTAAAGCATGTGAAGCGCGAAACCCCGGATTGCAGCGCGAACCAGGCTAAAAAACAAATTCATTTATCTAATGAATAAATGCGTAATTCGCCTGAATAGATCGCCGAGGCTTTTACCCTGCGCCGACGGCGCGCACGAGTTGGCGGACAACGCGCGCGCTGGTCTTACAATAGCCGCAACCCGTCCGGGCCGAGCCGGCGGCTTGCCGGATCGTTCCCGGCTTGCCCCCGGTTTGCGCATGCCCCGCCCAGGCGGCGACCCCGCAACGAGCCGCATCGATACGACATCCACGACACGAACTCCATGACACGAGATCCCCGGCTGACTCTCAACGCCCGGCAACAGGAATTGCTGGAGTGGGTGCAACGCGACGGCTTCGTGACCGTGGACGATCTCGCGAGTCACTTCGACGTGACGCCGCAAACGATCCGCCGCGACGTCAACTGGCTCGCCGACATGAACCTGCTACGCCGCTATCACGGCGGCGCAAGCCTGCCGACCAGCTCGGAGAACGTTTCTTATACCGCGCGCCAGCGCATGTTTCATGACGAGAAGCGCCGCATTGCGGCGTTAGTAGCCACTCACATTCCCGATCAGGCGTCGCTGTTTATCAACCTCGGCACGACCACCGAGGAAGTCGCCCGCGCGCTGAATCGTCGCCGCGGACTGCGTGTGATCACCAACAACCTGAACGTCGCGAGCATGATGAGCGGCTACCCGGACTGCGAAGTGCTGGTGACGGGCGGGATCGTGCGGCCTTGGGACAAGGGGATCGTCGGCGAACTCGCGATCGATTTCATCCGCCAGTTCAAGGTCGATTTCGCGATCATCGGCACGTCCAGCATCGAGACCGACGGCACGCTGCGCGACTTCGACACTCGCGAGGTACGCGTGGCCGAGGCGATCATCCAGCATGCGCGCACGGTCTTCCTTGCCGCCGATCACTCCAAATTCGGCCGCCCCGCGCTGGTTCGCCAGGGCCACCTCGAGCAGATCGATGCGCTCTTCACCGACGCCGCGCCGCCGGCGGACATCACCGACACGCTCACTGCCGCGAACTGCCAGGTCTATATCGCGCCCTGATCCGCGCCCTGATCCGGCGGATCTCCGCTGGATCCTCGCCGAGCCGGGCAGACGTTCTCCGCCATGCTGCGGCGCACGCAAAACTTCGAGTGAAATCAAGGATCTGCCCGCCACCCCGGACCGCCGCTCGGGCGCCTGATTGTCAAAGAGAAAATTTACGGGGTGCGGGTTGGCGTTTCATTGACGCTCGCCTACACTCCAGTTCCCCGCCGTCGCATTGTGCGTTTTGCGCACGGCCGGTTGTGTGAATCTATCGTGTTAGCCGTACTTCCCGCCCTGATCCGTTAGCGGACAACCGGCCTGGCCGGTCGCCCACGAGGCTGTCCGCGATTGCCTGACATGGAGAGAACGATGCTGAGTCCGCATGAATTCGCCACGTTGTTGCTCGTCAAGGACGCCCCCAATCAGGTCGATATGGACCGCGAAGAACTCGATGCCTTGCTCGAGCGCCAGTTGGTGCAACTCGAACGCCTCGCATCGGGCAATGAGCAATGGCGCGTGACGGAAAGCGGCGACGACGCATTGCGGGCCATCAAGCGGTTTTCATAGGCTTTTCCGACGTGTCCCGCCGCGCCGCAGCGCCGTATCCACGTGGTGCCCGCGAAGCGTGGCGCACCCTGCGGCGCACCCGATGCGCGCGCACCCGCACTCTTCTGATCCGCCCGCGCGGTTCTGCTCGCGCGAGCGCGGGCCGCATATGCGGCCCTTCGTGTTGCGCGCTCAACCGGCGCGCAGTGTCGGATCGACCAGCGCGCGCCAGCTGATGGCTTTCGCCCGCTGCTCAGCGAAGAACTCGACCCACTGATTGCGCACCTTCGGATCGCTGCTGCTCGCCTCGCTCGCATGGCGCTGCGCGATCGACGCCTGGAACGCGCAGAAATCCTCCTTCGACAGCCGGCCACGCCGGTTCGCCACATAGGCATCAAAAAACGTCGCGTACACGGACTGCGCGTCCGCGCCATAGTCGACTGTCTGCGGCGAGCACATCTTCTGCAACGCGTCGAACGACGGCGCGCCCGCCGTTCCCTCCAGGCTCGGCGAGCTTACGCATCCGGCCAGCACCGCCGCGGCGGCAATCATCACAAATCCACGCATTCGTCACCTCGAAATGGCTGCTGCCGAGAGTATCGTCCGTGGCCGCGCGTTGCGCCACTCCTGTGGCCATCTGGCTAGGTCTGCATCGGACCAGACGAACTTTACTTTTTCGAATATGTTCACTAAAGTTCGAAAACGAACATCATCCGTTCAATTGGTTTTCTGGTGCCCGCCGCACGCGTTGTCCGCGCGGTCCGGTTTGCCAGCTCGCTCCTCTTTTCAGCTTCGACGCAAAGGACCTGGCAGGTGATGCAACCCTCGAAATACGATTTGCTCGTGGTCGGCGGCGGGATCAACGGCGCCGGCATCGCGCGCGACGCCGCCGGCCGCGGTCTGTCGGTGCTGCTGTGCGAGCAGGACGATCTGGCCGCGCATACGTCGTCGGCGAGCACCAAGCTGATTCACGGCGGCTTGCGTTATCTCGAGTACAAGGAATTCGGGCTCGTGCGCAAAGCGCTGCAGGAGCGCGAAACGCTGCTGCGCGCGGCGCCGCACATCATCCGGCCGTTACGCTTCGTGATGCCGCACATGCCCGATCTGCGGCCCGCGTGGCTGATTCGCGCGGGCCTCTTCCTGTACGACCATCTGGCGCGGCGCGAGCTGCTGCCGGGCTCGCGCGGCGTCGCAATGAACCGGCACGCGGCCGGCGCGCCGCTGGTCGACTCGATCACGCGCGGCTTCGTTTATTCGGATGGCTGGGTCGACGATGCGCGTCTCGTCGTACTGAACGCGCTCGACGCGCACGAGCACGGCGCGACGATCGTCACGCGCACGAAACTCGTGGGCGCGGTGCGCGCGGGCGACGAATGGCATGCGCAATTGCGGCGCGCGGACAGCTCGACGCTCGACGTGCGCGCCGCGGCCATCGCAAACGCGGCGGGCCCGTGGGTCGGCGAACTGCTGAAGGGCGCGCTCGGCCGGCCGGCGTCGCATCGCGTGCGGCTCGTCAAGGGCAGCCACATCGTCACTCGGCGCCTGTTCGAGCACGACCACGCGTACATCTTCCAGAACCCGGACAAGCGGATCATCTTCGCGATTCCGTACGAGCACGATTACACGCTGATCGGCACGACCGATCTCGGATATGACGGCGATCCGTCGCAGGTCGCGATCGACGCGACCGAAACGCAGTATCTGTGCGATTCGATCAACCGCTATTTCAAGCAGAAGATCTCGCCCGCCGACGTGCGCTGGAGCTACTCGGGCGTGCGTCCGCTGCTGGAGGACGAGAACGCGGACAACCCGTCCGCGGTCACCCGCGACTACTCGCTCGAGCTCGACGCGCCGCCCGGCGAAGCGCCGCTGCTGTCGGTATTCGGCGGCAAGATCACGACGTTTCGCAAGCTCGCGGAGCAGGCGGTCGATACGCTCGGCGCCGCGCTCCAACGCAGCGCGCCCGCATGGACCGTCGGCGCGCCGCTGCCCGGCGGCGATATCGCGCACGCAGACTTCGAGCGCTTCCTCGATGACTTCCGGCGGCTGCATGCGTGGCTCCCAGCCGCGCTGGCGCGTCGGCTGGCCCGTGCGTACGGCACGCGCGCGCATCGCGTGATCGGCGACGCACACTCGCTCGCCGAACTCGGCCATGAATTCGCGCCGGGTTTTTATGAAGCCGAGCTGGGTTATCTGCGCGATACCGAATGGGCGCGTGCCGCGCAGGACGTGCTGTGGCGGCGCTCGAAGCTCGGCCTGCACGTCGAACCGGGCACGCTCGAACGGGTCACGCGCGACATCGACGCATGGTTCGCCCGTGAACCGGCGCGGCAGAGCGCGTAGGGTTGCGACTTCGGCTGGACGATGCCGGCATGGACCTTCACACTATCCGCTGCCCTCCGATAACAGCACGCCGCCGCGACACCGGCCCGCTGCGCGGCGAGTTACGACATCCATGGAGAAGACACGATGCAGGATCAGTACGTCCTCGCGCTTGACCAAGGCACCACCAGCTCACGCGCGATGCTGTTCGACCGCAACGGCAACGTCGTGTCGATCGCGCAGAAGGAGTTCCAGCAGATCTATCCGCAGCCGGGCTGGGTCGAGCACGATCCGCGGGAAATCTGGTCGACCCAGGCCGGCGTCGCCGCCGAGGCCGTCACGCGCGCGGGGCTGACCGGCGCGTCGATCGCCGCGATCGGCATCACCAATCAGCGCGAAACCACGATCGTGTGGGATCGCGAAACCGGCCAGCCGGTCTACAACGCGATCGTCTGGCAGGACCACCGCACCGCCGACTTCTGCGACCAGTTGAAGGCGCAAGGGCTCGAAGCGAGCGTCCGCGCGAAAACGGGCCTGCCGATCGATTCATATTTTTCGGGCACCAAGATCCGCTGGATTCTCGACAACGTCGAAGGCGCGCGCGAAAAAGCGCGTCAAGGCCGGCTTGCGTTCGGCACCGTCGATAGCTGGCTGATGTGGAACTTCACCAAGGGCGCGCTGCATATCACCGACGTGACCAACGCGTCGCGCACGATGCTCTTCAATATCCATACGCTGAAGTGGGACGACGAACTGCTCGCCGCGCTCGACATTCCGCGCAGCATGCTGCCGGAAGTGCGCCCGTCGTCCGAGGAGTACGGGCCGACCGTGACGACCGTGTTCGCGGCGAAGATCCCGCTCGCGGGCATCGCCGGCGATCAGCACGCGGCGCTGTTCGGCCAGATGTGCATCGAGTCGGGCATGGTGAAGAACACCTACGGCACCGGCTGCTTTCTCGTGATGAACACCGGCGGGAAACCGATCGAATCGCGCAACAACCTCGTCACGACGATCGCCTGGCAGATCGGCGAGCGGATCGACTACGCACTCGAAGGCAGCATCTTTATCGGCGGCGCGGTCGTGCAGTGGCTGCGCGATGGCCTCGGCATCATCAGGAACGCCGCGGAGATCGAAACGCTCGCGCGCGACGTGCCGCATTGCGACGGGGTGTACCTCGTGCCCGCGTTCGCCGGCCTCGGCGCGCCGCACTGGAACGCGCACGCGCGCGGCACGCTGTTCGGCGTGACTCGCGGTACGAACTCCGCGCATATCGCGCGCGCCGCGCTCGATTCGATCGCGTATCAATCGCTCGACGTGCTGAAGGCGATGGAAGCCGACTCGGGCATTCGCATCGGCGAATTGCGGGTGGACGGCGGCGCCTGCGCGAACAATCTGCTGATGCAGTTCCAGGCCGATATCCTCGGTGTCGACGCAGTGCGCCCGCGGGTGCCCGAAACCACCGCGCTGGGCGCGGCCTATCTGGCCGGTCTCGCGGTCGGCTACTGGAAGGACATCGACGAACTGCAAAGCCAGTGGAAGCTCGAACACCGCTTCACGCCGGCGCTGCCGCAGCCGCAGGTGCGGGCCTGCCTCGATGGATGGCATCGCGCGGTCCGCGCGGCCAAGGCGTGGGCGGATATGCATTGAAGCGCCGAGGCAGCGAGGCAGCGAGGCAGCGAGGCAACGAGGCAACGAGGCAACGAGACCACGTATGATGACGCTTTCCACCGCGCTACGCGCTCCGGCAACCGCATCGCCCGCGCGCATCCCGCTTACCGTGTTTCAGGCATGATCGACCACCTCATCTGTGACTGCGACGGCGTGCTCGTCGACAGCGAAGTCATCGCCGATCGCGTGATGTTAGAAACGCTGACGGCCACCTTCCCCGGCCTCGATTTCGCTCCGATAGTCAAAACCGCGTTCGGCCAGCAGACCTCGCGTTTTCTCGCCGGCATCGAGAAGCAGTTCGACATCACCTTGCCCACCGGCTTCTTCGATACGATCGAGCACAACGTCGAGCTCGAACTGGCCGCGTCGCTGAGTCCGGTCAACGGCGTGCGCGACGCGCTGCAACGCGTGACGCTGCCTGCCGCGGTCGTGTCGAACAGCCGCATGGCGCGCGTTACCGCATCGGTACGGCGCGCGGGCTTGCAGCAGATTTTCGGCGAGCGGATTTTCAGCGCGCAGCAGGTCGCGCGGCCGAAGCCGTACCCCGATGTGTATCTGTTCGCGGCAAAAACGCTCGGCGTCGAGCCGGCGCGCTGCCTCGTCGTCGAGGACAGCGTCGCGGGATTGAACGCGGCGCGCGCGGCCGGCATGAAGACGATCGCCTTCGTCGGCGCGAGCCATATTCCGGACGGCTACGCGGACGCGCTGCGCGGGATGGGCATGACGCGCATCATGAAGCACATGGATGAATTGCCCGGGCTCGTCGAGGCGGGCGTGCGCGGGCAATTTGGCGACGTGCAGTCGTAGCGGGTTTTTCCGCCGCGTCGACGCAGCCATTGGCGTCGACATCGGCGCTTGCACCGCGTGCGCGGTAGCTGCAAAAAAGGCCGGTTCTCGCCGAACCGCTGGCCGGTTCCATCGTCACCCCGGCGCTCTTTCGTTCGCCGCATCGTCGCGCGCCGCGCCTGCTGCCGGCGCCTCCCAGCGCGGCGGCGTCTCGGCCCGCAGCGTCACGCGAAACGCGCGCGCTTCGGTGTCGCCGGGATTGCGCAGACTATGCGGCTGATCGGCGTCGAACACGATCGCATCGCCGGTCGCGAGCAACTGACGCCGATCGTGCACGCTGACTTCGAGCGTGCCGTCGCTGACCACCAGATTCACCGTGGTGCCCGGCGCGCGGCGAATGCCGGTCTCGGTATGCAACGGCGCAATGCGCAGTTCGTGAAATTCGGCGGCCGCCGGCTCGTCATCGGGATAAAGCGGTCTCACCGAATAGCGCCCGTTGGCGCTGACGACGCGCGCCGAGCGTTCGGCCGGCAGATGCTCGAAACCGTTGGTCGCGTGACGCCGCAAAAACGCCGCCACCGAGACTTTCAGCGCCGCGGCTACCTTGCACAGCACCTTGATCGACGGCACGCTGCGCGCCGATTCGATCTGCGCGAGCATCGCGCGCGACACGCCGGATGCGCGAGCCAGCGCGTCGAGCGACAGTTGCCGTTCGGCGCGCAGCCGGGCCAGGTTGACGCCGACCAGCTGCTCGAGCGCATCGATGGGTTCGACCGGACGCGACACCGCGTGCGGATCGGCATCGGCCGAGGGATCGCGAACCAGCGCGAGCGGAGAATGCATAGTGGCCTCCAGAGCGCCGGCAACCGGCGCGAAAGCAGTGAGTGGAGGCAAGATAGCATCGGCTTGCACGCTGCCCAACGAAGTTATCTTCACACTGTTATCAGCGCCGGCAAGGCAAGCAACTTACGCGCGCTGCGCGAGCGGCGTGGCCGGTGCATCCATGCGCGCCGCGAACCACGTGAGCAGCAACGCCGCCACGCTGACCGTCGCCGCGACCCACGGCAGCGTATCGAGCGCATGACCGTGACCGATCACCAGAGCGCCGAGCCACGCGCCCGCCGCATTGCCGACGTTGAACGCGCCGATGTTCAGCGTCGACGCGAGATTCGGCGCGGCGGCGGCCTTCTCGACCACGCGCATCTGCAGCGGCGGCACCGTCGCGAATGCCGCGATGCCCCACACGAAGACCGTGATCGCCGCGGCCACCTGCGAGTGACTGGTGCGCGCGAAGATCGCCATCACCACCGCGAGCGCGGCGAGGATGCCCATCAGCGACGGCATCAGCGCGCGGTCCGCGAGCTTGCCGCCGAGGGTGTTGCCGACCGTCAGGCCGACGCCGAACAGCACGAGGATCAACGTCACGCCGCGCGGCGAGAAGCCGCTCACCTGCTCGAGGATCGGCGCGATATAGGTGAACACGACGAACACGCCGCCGAAGCCGAGCACCGTCATCGCGAGCGCGGTCCAGACCTGCGGGTCCTTCAGCACGCGCACTTCGTGGCCGAGCCCGGCCGGGCCGGTATCGTGCCGGTTCGGCACCAGCGCGGCGACGCCCAGCAACGACAGCACGCCGAAGCCGCCGACGATCCAGAACGCCGCGCGCCAGCCGAACTGCTGGCCGACGAAGGTGCCGAACGGCACGCCGAGCACGTTCGCGAGCGTCAAGCCGGTGAACATCAGCGCGATCGCGCTCGCGCGCTTCTCGGCCGGCACCAGCGACGCCGCGACCACCGCGCCGATGCCGAAGAACGAGCCGTGCGCGAACGACGTGACGACGCGCGCGACCATCAGCACCGAATAGCTCGGCGCAAGCGCGCACAGCACGTTGCCGACGATGAACACGCCCATCAGCAGTTGCAGCGCGAACTTGCGCGACATTTTGCTGGTAATCACCGCGAGCAGCGGCGCGCCGACCGCGACGCCGAGCGCATAGCCGCTGACGAGCAAACCGGCCGACGGAATCGACACGGACAAATCTCGCGCGACCTCGGGCAACAGGCCCATGATGACGAACTCGGTCGTACCGATCGCGAACGCGCTGATCGCGAGCGCAAGTATGGGGATGGGCATTTTCTGCTCCGGAAACGAGGGGTAATCAGGTTGAAGATGCGGTTTTGCGACCGTCACGACGCCGACGACGGCACCCGGCGTTGGGCCGACCGTATGCCGCTTCGTGCCGCTTCGTGCTGTTTGCGCGCGCACCAGGGTTTTCACGGAGCGGATTATCCGCGTGCCGCGGCGGTTTGATAATTGGCGTAGCATTTGAAGCATTTTCAAATTTTCCTTGAAAACGAGCGATGGACAATCTCGGCGACATCCGCCTCTTCGTCGAAGCGGCGCAGCAGGGCAGCCTGTCGGCGGCGGGCCGCAAAATGGGCCTGACGCCCGCCGCGGCAAGCGCACGGCTCGCGAAACTCGAGGCCAGTCTGAAAGCGCGTCTGTTCGAGCGCACCACGCGCCAGTTGCGTCTCACCGACGAAGGCCGGCTGTATCTGAATTGCTGCCGTCAGGCGCTGCAATCGCTCGACGACGGGGAGGCCGCGCTGCAAGCAGGCCAGGGCGTCGTGCGCGGCAAGGTGCGGATTTCGGCCACCTCGGATTTCGGCCGCAATCTGCTGATGCACTGGCTCGACGCATTCAACCTGCTCTATCCGGAGGTGACGTTCGCGTTGACGCTGTCGGACTCGCTGTCGAATCTGGTGCAGGAAGACATCGATCTCGCGATCCGCTTCGGCGTACCGCAGGACAGCTCGCTGGTTGCGCGCCGGCTCGCGCCGAACCGGCGGGTGCTGTGCGCGTCGCCGGACTACATCGCGCGCAAAGGCGAGCCGAAGGACCCGCGCGATCTGGCCAACCACGATTGCATCGTGCTGGGCACCGCGTCCGGGCCGGCGAACGAATGGCGCTTCACGCGCGGCGACGAGGTGCAGCACTACACGGTGCCGCTCGACACCGCGCGCGAGACCAACGACGGTGCGGTCGCGCGCGAATGGGCGCTGCGCGGCTACGGCATCGCGATCAAGTCGATGTGGGACGTGGAGTCGGATCTGCGCGCCGACGGTCTGAAAAGCCTGCTGGCCGACTGGCGTTACCCGGATGCGCCGCTGCACGCGCTCTACCACCGCAACCGCTTCATGGCGCCGCGTGTGCGCGTGCTGCTGGATTTCCTGAGCGAGCGGTTCGCGCAGGTGTCGGATGAGCTGGAAAGGCTGCTGGGACTGCCGCCGGAATTGCCGCTCGGCACGGCAAAGGACACCGCGAACAATGAGGCAAACAATGCGGCGAACAACGCGGCGAACAACGCATGAAACCGCGGTGCGAACGGCCCGGCCAGCGGTAGCACCGGCGCCCAAACCCCCGCTTCGCGAAGGGCTATAATCTCGAGCTACGCCGCAAACGACGCTTGCACGCCGGCTGCATACGCCGCGCTGCCCTGCCCCGCGGCCCCTTCACTCTTTATCACGCCCCCAGGTTAACCACTGCGACCGGCGAAATTCGATGACCAAGAAAGTTTATGTAAAGACCTTTGGCTGCCAGATGAACGAGTACGACTCCGACAAAATGGTCGACGTGCTCGGTGCCGCTGAAGGACTCGTCAAGACCGACACGCCGGAAGACGCCGACGTGATCCTATTCAACACCTGCTCGGTGCGCGAAAAAGCGCAAGAGAAAGTCTTCTCCGACCTCGGCCGCGTGCGCGAACTGAAGGACGCGAATCCCGCTCTGATCATCGGCGTCGGCGGCTGCGTGGCCAGCCAGGAAGGCGCATCGATCGTCGCGCGCGCGCCGTACGTCGATCTGGTGTTCGGTCCGCAAACGCTGCACCGCCTGCCGCAGATGATCGACGAACGCCGCGCGAGCGGACGCGCGCAAGTCGACATCACGTTCCCCGAAATCGAGAAGTTCGATCACCTGCCGCCGGCGCGCGTCGACGGTCCGAGCGCGTTCGTGTCGATCATGGAAGGCTGCAGCAAGTACTGCAGCTACTGTGTGGTGCCGTACACGCGCGGTGAGGAAGTGTCGCGCCCGCTCGACGACGTGCTGACCGAAATCGCCGGCCTCGCCGATCAGGGCGTGCGCGAAGTCACGCTGCTCGGCCAGAACGTCAACGCTTATCGCGGCAAATTCGGTGGCGCACTCACGGCAGGCGCGGCGGAGATCGCCGACTTCGCGACGCTGATCGAATACGTCGCCGAGATTCCGGGCATCGAACGGATTCGCTACACGACCTCGCATCCGAAGGAATTCACGCAGCGCCTGATCGACACCTACGCGAAGGTGCCGAAGCTCGTGAGCCACCTGCATCTGCCGGTGCAGCACGGTTCCGACCGCATCCTGATGGCGATGAAGCGCGGCTACACGGTGCTCGAATACAAATCCGTGATCCGGCGTCTGCGCGCGATCCGCCCGGACCTGTCGCTGTCGACCGACATGATCGTCGGCTTTCCCGGCGAGACCGGGGAAGATTTCGACAAGATGATGGCGCTCGTCGACGAGATGAAATACGACACCAGCTTCTCGTTCATCTACAGCCCGCGCCCGGGCACGCCGGCCGCGAATCTGCACGACGACACGCCGCGTGAAGTGAAGCTCAAACGCCTGCAACATCTGCAGGCGACGATCGAAGAGAACGTGCAGCGCATCAGCAATGCGATGGTCGGCAAGGTCGAACGGATTCTGGTCGAGCGCCCGGCGCGCAAGGACCCGAACGAGCTCGCGGGCCGCACCGAGAACAACCGCGTCGTCAACTTCCCGGCGCCGGTCGCATCGCATGCGCGGCTGATCGGCCAGATGGTCGACGTGAAGATCGTCCACGCGTATCCGCATTCGCTGCGCGGCGAACTCGTGATGGTTCACGACGACAGCTCCACGGCGACGCACTGAGCAGACTCGCCGGCAAACCGGCAAAAACCCGCGTACCGCAACCGACAGGATCGACTCACCGCCTTGAAGACCACTCAGCAGCATCTGGAATTCACCGCACCGCGCGAAGACAACGCGCGGCTCGCTAACCTCTGCGGACCGCTCGACGAAAATCTGCGCCAGATCGAGCAGGCGCTCGACGTCACCCTGCAGCGCCGCGGCCACCGCATCACGATCCGCGGACGCGGCGCGAAACTCGCGCTGACCGCGCTCGAAAACTTCTACAACAATGCGCGCGAGCCGCTGTCGGTCGACGACATCCAGCTCGCGCTCGTCGAAGTGCGCCACCCGGCGCGCCATCGCCCGAACGGCAATGGCAATGGCGACGAAGCCGGCGACCCGCGCTTCGCCGGCAATCCCGATCATCCGTTCGACCAGCCCGCCGACGCCGACGCATCCGACGACGACTTCGAGGAATACGGCCCCAAGCTGTACACGCGGCGCGCGGACCTGCGCGGCCGCACGCCGGCGCAGCGCGAATACCTGAAGCAGATCGTTTCGCACGACGTCACGTTCGGCGTCGGCCCGGCCGGCACCGGCAAGACCTATCTCGCGGTGGCCTGCGCGGTCGATGCGCTCGAACGCGACCAGGTCAAGCGCATCGTGCTGACGCGCCCCGCGGTCGAAGCGGGCGAGCGGCTCGGCTTCCTGCCCGGCGATCTCGCGCAGAAAGTGGACCCGTATCTGCGTCCGCTCTACGACGCGCTGTACGATCTGCTCGGGTTCGACAAGACCGCGAAGATGTTCGAGCGGCAGATGATCGAGATCGCGCCGCTCGCCTACATGCGCGGCCGCACGCTGAATCACGCGTTCATCATTCTCGACGAGGCGCAGAACACGACGCCCGAACAGATGAAGATGTTCCTCACGCGGATCGGCTTCGGCTCGAAGGCGGTCGTCACCGGCGACACGACGCAGATCGACCTGCCGCGCGGCCACAAGAGCGGACTGATCGAGGCGCAGCAGGTGCTCGCGAACGTGCGCGGCATCGCGCTCACGCGCTTTACGAGCGCGGACGTGGTGCGGCATCCGCTGGTCGCGCGCATCGTGGAGGCGTACGATGCGCATGCGCAGAAAACGCCGGCTCCGGTTGATCCGCGATAACGCGCCAGAGCCGGCGCTGAGCCTGGCGGCGCGACGCCGCTGGCCGGCGCCCTCCGATCGAAACCACCGCCGCCACGAGCGAGCCCCGAACCCGCCGTCGAGCACGCACACGCTACGAACGCAGAACCCCGACACCGCATGAGCCGCGCCCCGAAACTGACGTTGAACCTGCAATTCCCGGCCGCCAAAGCGTGGCCCGAACACAAGGCGCTGCTGCCGCGCGCGACCGTGGCCGGCTGGATCAAGGCCGCGCTGTTCGCGGATGGCGAACTGACGGTGCGTTTCGTCGATGCCGAAGAAGGCCGCACGCTGAACCGCACCTATCGCGGCAAGGACTACGCGACCAACGTGCTGACCTTCGCGTATGCCGAATCGGAACACGATCCGGTGACGGGCGACCTGATCCTGTGCTGCCCGGTGGTCGAAAAGGAAGCCGCCGAGCAGGGCAAAGCGCTCGCCGCGCACTATGCGCATCTGCTCGTGCACGGCACGCTGCATGCGCAGGGCTATGATCACGAGGTCGAAGAAGAAGCCGAGGAAATGGAAGCGATCGAAACCGACATCCTCGGTAAGCTCGGGTTTGCGGATCCCTATCAATAGGCTTTCGCTTTCAGGTCCGCTTTCAGCCCCGCTTTCAGCCTCGCTTCCAGCCCACTCCCCCCGCTGCCGCCCGCCAACCACGACCGAACTTACCGTGAGCACCCCGTCCCCCGAAGCCGATGGCTTCACGCGCTGCCCGGACTATCCGCCCGTGCTCGGCAATTCACGGCTTTTGACCGACGACGAGCTGCGCGCGTCGCTCGACTGCACGTTGCGCGACTGGGACCGCGTGAGCGATCTCTGGCTATTCGGCTATGGCTCGCTGATCTGGAACCCCGGCCTGCCGACCGTCGAGGCGACGCGCTCGAAAGTGCACGGCTATCACCGCGGACTGTATCTGTGGTCGCGCGTCAATCGCGGCACGCCCGAGCAGCCGGGCCTCGTGCTCGCGCTCGATCGCGGCGGCTCGTGCACCGGCATGGCGTTCCGGCTCGCCGCCGTTGGCGCGATGCCGCATCTCGAAGCGCTGTGGCGCCGCGAAATGCCGATGGGCTCGTACCGTCCCGCGTGGCTGCCGTGCGTACTTGCGGACGGCCGGCGCGTCGACGCGCTCGCGTTCGTGATGCGCCGCGACGTGCCGAGCTACACCGGCAAGCTGCGCGACGACATCGTCCGGGCGGTGCTCGGCTGCGCGAGCGGCCGCTATGGCACGACGCTCGATTACGTGAGCCGCACCGTGCATGCGCTGCGCGAAAGCGGCATGCCCGACCGCGCGCTCGAAGCGTTGCTCGCGCGCTGCAACGCGCCGGCGCGCGATGGCGGCCCGGACGCGGCTTCGCCGGCCGGCGGCGCGGCGCGCGGTTGAGTCGCGGCGCCGTCCGCCGCGAGCCACGTCAGCGAGCACTTCGCCGGACAACCGCGGCGCGCCGCGATACGCCGCCTGATAGACGCCGCACCCACCTGCACGCATCCGCGACTTTTTTGCCTACAGGCGCTTTTCCATTGGTAATCGGTTAGGATGGATCTACGCGCCGCCATCCCGGCGCGAGCGTTTCACCCGCGGCTTCACTCATCGCCAGGCCCGGCGGGACACGGTTCCGCCATGCGCGTGGTGTATCCTTAACGCTCTGCAACAGCGCGCCCAGTCTCGCCGGGCGCACTACCATGAACGACACGTATCCCAGTCGACGCCATACCGGACGCCCACTCGACAAACCGCAGGAAAAGCGCTCGCTGCTCGAGCGCCTGACCGACTTCATCTCGCCCGAGCCCGACTCGCGCGCCGAACTTCTCGAAATTCTGCAGGACGCGCACGAGCGCAACCTGATCGACGCCGACTCGCTGTCGATGATCGAAGGCGTGTTCCAGGTCTCGGAATTGAGCGCACGCGACATCATGGTGCCGCGCGCGCAAATGGACGCGATCAACATCGCGGACAACCCCGCCGAATTCATCCCGTACGTGCTGGAAAAAGCGCACTCGCGCTATCCGGTGTACGAAGGCAATCGCGACAACATCATCGGCGTGTTGCTCGCCAAAGACCTGCTGCGCTACTACGCGGAAGAGGAATTCGACGTGCGCGGGATGCTGCGCCCGGCGGTGTTCATCCCCGAATCGAAGCGCCTGAATGTGCTGCTGCACGACTTTCGCGTGAATCGCAACCACCTCGCGGTGGTGGTCGACGAATACGGCGGCGTCGCCGGCCTGATCACGATCGAGGACGTACTGGAGCAGATCGTCGGCGACATCGAGGACGAATACGATTTCGACGAGGAAAGCGGCAATATCATCGCGTCGCCGGATGGACGCTTCCGGGTGCGCGCGCTGACCGAGATCGAGCAGTTCAACGAAACCTTCGGCACCGATTATTCGGACGACGAAGTCGACACGATCGGCGGGCTGGTCACGCATCACTTCGGCCGCGTGCCGCATCGCGGCGAAAAAGTCCGTCTCGACGATCTGATCTTCGAAATCCTGCGCGGCGATGCCCGCCAGATCCATATGCTGCTGGTGCGCCGCGATCCGCTCGCCGGCCAGCGCGAGCGCGAGGCGCAGCACGTGCAGACCTGAGCCGCCGGCTTTCGCTGACTCGCCGCGCCGATTCGCAGGCTTCCCGCCTGTTTTTTCAACTTCCGACGCCGACCGCGCAACAATGGCCGACCCGATCCCTTCCCGTTCGCGGCGCGACATCAGCGCCGCTGCCCCCGCCGACAACACGCGCAGCCGCGCGCTGCCGCTGTGGCATTACCTGGTCGCGCTGGCCACCGGCGCGCTCAATACGCTGTCGTTCGCGCCGACGCCGCACGGCGGCTGGCTGCAGCTCGCGATCTTCGTGTTCTTCTTCGCGTGGCTCACGCGCAGCACCGGCTGGAAAAGCGCGGCGCTGACGGGCGGGGCGTTCGGCTTCGGCAATTTCGTCACCGGCGTATGGTGGCTGTACGTCAGCATGCACTTTTACGGCGGGATGCCGGCGCCGCTCGCCGGCGCGGCGCTCGTGCTGTTTTCGCTGTATCTGGCCGTCTATCCGGCGCTGGCTGCCGGCGTGTGGTCGTTCTGCGCCGGGCACGCGCGCGACGGCGCGCTCGAGGACCGCCAACCGTTCTCGCCGACCTGGCACGGCGCGCTGGCGTTCGCGAGCGCGTGGGCGATCGGCGAATGGCTGCGCGGCACCGTATTCACCGGCTTTCCGTGGCTCGCGTCCGGCTATGCGCAGGTCGACGGGCCGTTTGCCGGCTTTGCGCCGGTGGTCGGCGTATATGGCGTCGGCTGGATGCTGGCGCTCGCGGCCGCGCTGATCGTGCAGGCGTTGGCGGCCTCGATGCAGGCGCGCTCCGCCCGCCCCGCGCGAGACGCCGGCAAAGGCAGCGCCGCGGCCGGCGGCGAGTTTGCCCCGAGCGGTGCCCCGCGCGGCGCCGCGCGCATTGCGTTACCGGCCGGCGTCGCGCTGGCGCTGATCGTCATCGGGCTGCAGCTGCCGCTGATCCAGTGGACCACACCGGCCAACGCGCCGCTGACGGTGCGTCTGCTGCAAGGCAACGTGAAGCAGGAGATGAAGTTCGAGGAAGCCGGTCTGCGCACGGCGGTCGACGAGTATCAACAGATGATCACCGCGAAGCCGGCCGATCTGATCGTCACGCCGGAAACCGCGATTCCGGTGCTCGCGCAGCAGTTGCCGCCGGCCTTCGCCGCGGCGATCCGCCAGTTCGCGGATTCGACCGGCAGCGCGATCCTGTTCGGCGCGATCGGCGGCACGATCACGCCGGACGGCCGGGTGGTCGACTACACGAACAGCCTGTTCGGCGTCACACCGCACTCGCACGACATCTACCGCTACGACAAGCATCACCTCGTGCCCTTCGGCGAATTCGTGCCGTGGGGCTTCCGCTGGTTCGTCAATCTGATGAACATTCCGCTTGGCGACTTTTTCCGCGGCGCGCCGGTGCAAAAGCCGTTCGTCGTGCATAACCAGCCGGTCGCCGTGAACATCTGCTACGAGGACATCTTCGGCGAGGAAATCGCGCGCACGCTGCGCGAAAACGCGACCCCGGCGGGCGTGCTGGTCAACTCGACCAACCTCGCGTGGTTCGGCGACACGATCGCGCTCGACCAGCACCTGCAGATTGCGCGCATGCGCTCGCTCGAAACCGGCCGGCCGATGCTGCGCGCGACCAATACCGGCATGACCGCGGCGATCGATGCGAACGGCCGCGTGATCGGCAGCCTCACGCCGTTCACGATCGGCTCGCTCGACGTGACCGTGCAAGGCACCTCGGGCAATACGCCTTATGTGACGAGCGGCAACAACACGGTGCTCGCGGTGTCGGCGCTGCTGCTGGCATTCGGCTTCGCGTTCGGACCGGCGATCGTACGGCGGCGCAACGGCGGGAAGTAAGCGGTCCCAGAGCGACGCTGCCGAGCGGCGCTGTGCGGCTCGCGCACACTGCACACTGCACACTGCACACTGCACACTGCACACTGCACACTGCACACTGCACACATAAAAAAATGCGCCTGACATGCAGGCGCATTTTTTCTTCACGAGCAGGCGTTTCGCTTCAGGCCATCAGCCGCGCGCCTGGACCCGCGCATTCAGCCACTGAGTCCGATCAATTCGCCGGCACCGTATCGATGAACGATTGCCGCAGTGCCAGCTTCTGGAAATGCTTGTCCAGATTCGGATGCGATTCGCGCCAGTTCAGCTCCGGCATGCGGAAGTCGAGATAGCCGAGCGCGCAACCCACCGCGATATCGGCGAGCGTGTAGTGATTGCTCGCGCACCACGGCTTGCTGCCGAGACCCTGCGACATCGCGATCAGACCTTCGTCGATCTTGCGCTGCTGCCGCGCGACCCATGCATCGACCCGTTGCTCGGGCGCGCGCTGCGTGCCTTCGAGGCGGATCAGCACCGCCGCGTCGAGCACGCCGTCGGCGAGCGCTTCCCAGCAGCGCACTTCGACACGCTCCCGGCCGGACTGCGGAATCAGCTTGCCGACCGGCGACAGCGTATCGACGTATTCGCAGATCACCCGCGAGTCGAATACGGCTTCGCCGTCTTCCATCACGAGACACGGCACCTTGCCGAGCGGGTTGAAGGTGTGAATCCGGGTATCCGGCGCCCAGACGTTCTCGGGCACCAGTTCGTAGTCGATCTTCTTGTCGGCGAGCACGATCCGCGCTTTACGCACGTACGGGCTGCCGAGCGAACCGATGAGTTTCATCATGACCATCTGCCTTTTTCTGAATCCGGCGAAAGTATAAGTGGTCTAAAGGTTTAACGAGCGCTGCGCCACATCTTCGCAAGCTGCGCGGGGACTCGCTGTGGGCGGATTGCAACATGCTTGCGGCCGTCCCCGCGTCAGTATCCGCACAAAATAAGTCGGTGTGTCGAACGCCCGGGGCCGCCACGCCAGCGGGCGCCGGGCCGGGTGCCCCGCTGGGCGCCTGAACGGAGCGCTACAATCGCACGATGAACCAGCCGACCGAACCCACCATCGCCATCGACGTCTACCGCGCGCGCCGCGAGCGCGTCCTCGCCGCGCTGCGCGCTGCGGGCGGCGGCGTCGCCATCGTGCCGACCGCCCCGGAAGCGCTGCGCAACCGCGACGCCGATTACCCGTACCGGCACGACAGCTACTTCTACTATCTGACCGGCTTTACCGAACCGGAGGCGCTGCTCGTGCTGATCGCGAACCCGCCGCCCGGCGCGCCCGCATCGATCCTGTTCTGCCGCGAGAAAAACGTCGAACGCGAGACGTGGGAGGGCTTGCGCTTCGGACCGGACGGCGCGCGCGACGCGTTCGGTTTCGACGCCGCGTTCCCGATCGACGACGTCGATACGCAACTGCCGCGCTTTCTCGCCGATCAGCCGGCGCTGCATTACGCGCTCGGCACCTCGGCGACACTCGACGACCAGGTGCGCGGCTGGCTCGACGCGGTGCGCGCGCAAGGCCGCGGCGGTATCGCGGCGCCCGCCGCCGCGCGCGATCTGCTGCCGCTCATCGACGAGATGCGGCTCGTCAAGGACGACCACGAACTCGCGATCATGCGCCGCGCCGGCCAGATTTCGGCGGCCGCGCATCGCCGCGCGATGGCCGCGTGCCGCCCCGGTATCCGCGAATACGAACTCGAGGCCGAGCTGCTGTACACGTTCCGCAAGTTCGGCGCGCAAGCGCCGGCCTATACGTCGATCGTCGCGGCGGGCGCGAACGCATGCGTGCTGCACTACCCGGCCGGCAATGCGATCGCGCGGGACGGCGACCTGATCCTGATCGATGCGGCCTGCGAACTCGACGGCTATGCCTCGGACATCACGCGCACGTTCCCGGCGAACGGCCGCTTCACGCCCGCGCAGCGCGAGCTGTACGACATCGTGCTGGCCGCGCAGCAGGCCGCGATCGATGCGACGCGTGCCGGCGTCAGCTTCGACGATCCGCACCAGGCGGCGGTGCGGGTACTGTCGCAGGGGCTGCTCGATACCGGCATCGTCGCGCGCGACAAATTCGCATCGGTCGATGACCTGATCGCCGAGCGCGCATACGCGCCGTTCTACATGCACCGCACCGGCCACTGGCTCGGCATGGACGTGCACGACTGCGGCGACTATCGCGAACGCGGCGCGCCGCGCGACGAGACCGGCGCGCTGCCGTGGCGCACGCTGCATCCGTCGATGACGCTGACGATCGAGCCGGGCCTGTACATTCGCCCGGCCGAGGGCGTACCCGAGCGCTACTGGAACATCGGCATCCGCATCGAGGACGACGCGATCGTGACGCCGGGCGGCTGCGAACTGATCACGCGCGACGTGCCGGTGGCCGCCGCGGAAATCGAAGCGCTGATGCAGCAAGCACGGCCGGTCCATGCAACGACCCATGCAGCGGGGAGCTGACGCGCGATGAACGAAGCCTCTCCGTCGGTGGTGATCCTGAAGCCGGCCTCACACCAGCAAGCATTCGATTTCGACGTGACGATCGTCGGCGCCGGGCCGGTCGGCCTTGCGCTCGCCGGCTGGCTCGCGCGCCGCGGCATGACGCGCGAGCTGAAAATCGCGCTCGTCGACGCGCGCGAACCGGAAGACTCGAGCGCCGATCCGCGCGCGATCGCGGTATCGCACGGCAGCCGGATGATCCTCGAACCGCTGCGCTGGCCGGCCGACGCAACCGCGATCGAACGCATCCACGTATCTCAGCGCGGCCACTTCGGCCGCACGCTGATCGATCATCGCGAACACGGCTTGCCCGCGCTCGGCTACGTGCTGCGCTACGGCTCGATCGTGCACGGCCTCGCCGACGCGGTGCGCGCGACGCCGGTCCACTGGTTCCGCTCGACCTCGGCTGGCGCGCCGGCCCAGCAACTCGACGGTGTCACGCTGCCGATCGAGACCGCCGGTGTCGCGCGGCAATTGCGCACGCGGATTCTGGTGAACGCCGAGGGTGGCGTATTCGGTGACCAGAAGCGCGGTGACCAGAAGCGCGGCGGCCGCGCGGGCAAACATGCGGGCAAGGAGGCCGATGACGAGGCGCGCCAGAGCGCGGCCGAAGCCGCCACCGACGCCACCGACGCCACCCGCGCAAGCGGTGGCACCGGCAAGGCCGGCGGCAGCGTCGGCTCGCGCGACTATGGGCAGACCGCGCTGGTCGGCACCGTCACCGTGTCCGCGCCGCGCCCGCACGTCGCATGGGAGCGCTTCACGTCACAAGGCCCGATTGCGCTGCTGCCGATGGGCGGCGTGCGCGGCGCCGACTACGCGCTCGTCTGGTGCTGCGCGCCCGACGAAGCCGCGCGCCGCGCGCAACTGTCCGACGCAGCGTTCCTGCACGAGCTCGATGCCGCGTTCGGCGACCGGATGGGGCGCTTTACGAAAATCGTCGGACGCGCGTCGTTCCCGCTCGGACTCAATGCGGCCGACACGCTCGTGAACGGCCACGTCGTCGCGATCGGCAATGCGGCGCAGACGCTGCATCCGGTGGCGGGCCAAGGCCTGAACCTCGGCTTGCGCGATGCGCACGCGCTCGCCGATGCGCTGTCGGCCGAAGGCCCGACGCCGCTCGCGCTCGCGACATTCGCGCAACGCCGCGCGCTCGACCGGCGGCTGACGATCGGCTCGACCGACACACTCGCGCGGCTGTTCACCGTCGACTTCCCGCCGCTCGCGGTGCTGCGCGGTCTGGCGCTCACCGCGCTCGAATTCGTGCCGCCGGTGAAAACCGCGCTCGCGCGGCAGATGATGTTCGGCCAGCGCCGCTAGAGCTGCGGCGCGCTCGCACTGCCGCGGCTTTCCCGCGGCGGCAGCCGCCGCCGGGCGCGTGATCCGCGTGATCCGCGTGAGCCAGCGCGACTTCTTCACGGTAGTTAGCGTCATCAGACACGGCGAACGTTTTGCGCTGCTGCAGCCGCGGCAGCCGCTCGGCCACGCTCTGCCGCAACCTTTTCGTGGCCGAGCGTAACGCGCTCCGCGCATCGTCGCCCGGCTCTATGAACGACGCCACTTTCATAGAAGATTTAACGAGTTACGAGATACAGATGGCGGGTTCCGCTTAGCTGTTAACGCTAAAATAACCGTTTTCTTTCGCATTTCGCGGCGGCATCGATTGTTAAATATCGCACGGTCGCGCGGCGCACGCTCACACGTCATGCCCACTCTCGGCTCCCACAATCTGCGTAACAACCTGTTCGTCGCCCCGATGGCCGGCGTGACCGACCGGCCGTTTCGCCAGCTGTGCAAACGGCTCGGCGCGGGCTACGCGGTGTCGGAGATGGTCGCGTCGAACGCGCAGTTGTGGAAAAGCGCAAAAACCATGCGGCGCGCGAACCACGAAGGCGAGGTCGAGCCGATCGCGGTACAGATCGCCGGCGCCGATCCCGCGATGATGGCCGAAGCCGCCCGCTACAACGTCGCGAACGGCGCGCAGATCATCGACATCAACATGGGTTGCCCGGCCAAGAAGGTTTGCAACGTCGCGGCCGGGTCCGCACTGCTGCAGAACGAAGCGCTCGTGCAACGCATCGTCGAGGCGGTCGTGAACGCGGTCGGCGTCGGCGCCGACGCGGTGCCCGTCACGCTGAAGATCCGCACCGGCTGGAATCGCGAAAACAGGAATGCGCTGAACATTGCGCGTCTGGCCGAAGCGGCCGGTATTTCGATGCTGACCGTACATGGCCGCACGCGCGCCGACCTCTATCACGGCGATGCCGAGTACGAAACGATCGCCGCGGTAAAAGCGGCGGTCGGCATTCCGGTCGTCGCGAACGGCGACATCACATCGCCGCACAAGGCGCGCGAGGTGCTCGCCGCCACTCGCGCGGATGCGATCATGATCGGCCGCGCCGCGCAGGGCCGGCCGTGGCTGTTCCGCGAAATCGAACACTTCCTGCAAACCGGCGAGCTGCTGCCGCCGCCGCGCATCGACGAAATCCAACTGGTGATGAACGAGCATCTCGAAGATCACTACGCGTTTTACGGGGAATTTACCGGCGTGCGCACTGCGCGCAAGCACATCGGCTGGTACACTCGCGGCCTTTCCGGCGCCAACCTGTTCCGGCATCGCATGAATACGCTGGACACGACGCGCGAACAACTCCTCGCCGTCAACGAGTTTTTTGACGCACAGAAGGCGATCTCAGACCGCCTCGTCTACGTCGACGAATCAGCCGACAGCCAGGGCGAGGATCACACCGACCGACTAGCAGCATGAGCAAGAACAATATCGAACAATCCGTCCGCGACAGCCTGGACGTGTATTTCCAGGATCTCGACGGCTCCAATCCGCACGACGTCTACGACATGGTCATTTCATGCGTGGAAAAGCCCTTGCTCGAAGTGGTGCTCGAGCAGGCCGGCGGTAATCAGTCGCTGGCCGCCGAGTATCTCGGCATCAACCGCAATACGCTGCGCAAGAAGCTGCAACAGCACGGTTTGCTGTAGCGAGTTGTAGTTTCCGGCGTTCCTGCCACGTTCCCCTTCGGCTTTTCGTCTTCATCATGATCAAGCAAGCGCTCATCTCCGTTTCCGACAAATCAGGCATCGTCGACTTCGCCAGGTCGCTGTCGGACCTCGGCATCAAGCTCCTGTCGACCGGCGGCACCGCGAAACTGCTCGCGGACGCGGGCCTGTCCGTTACCGAAGTCGCCAACTACACGGGCTTTCCGGAAATGCTCGACGGGCGCGTGAAAACGCTGCATCCGAAGGTGCACGGAGGGATCCTCGCGCGCCGCGATCTGCCCGAGCATATGGCCGCGCTCGACAAGCACGGCATCCCGACGATCGACCTGCTGGTCGTGAACCTCTACCCGTTCGTACAGACGGTGTCGAAAGAAGAGTGCTCGCTCGAAGACGCGATCGAGAACATCGACATCGGCGGCCCGACGATGCTGCGCTCGGCCGCGAAGAATCACCGCGATGTGACCGTCGTGGTCGATCCGGCGGATTACGCCGTCGTGCTCGACGAGATGCGCGCGAATGGCAACGCGGTGTCGTACAAGACGAATTTCCGCCTCGCGACCAAGGTCTACGCGCACACCGCGCAATACGACGGCGCGATCACGAACTATCTGACGAGCCTGACCGACGAGTTGCAGCACGCATCGCGCAATCAGTATCCGGCGACCTTCAACATGGCGTTCGAGAAGGTGCAGGATCTGCGCTACGGCGAAAACCCGCATCAGAGCGCGGCGTTCTATCGCGACCTGACGGTGCCGGCCGGCGCGCTGGCGAATTACAGCCAGTTGCAGGGCAAGGAGCTGTCCTACAACAACATCGCCGACTCCGACGCGGCGTGGGAATGCGTGAAGACCTTCGACGTGCCGGCCTGCGTGATCGTCAAGCATGCGAATCCGTGCGGCGTCGCGATCGGCGCGAACGCGCACGAAGCGTACTCGAAGGCGTTCCAGACGGATCCGACCTCGGCGTTCGGCGGCATCATCGCGTTCAACCGTGAAGTCGACGAAACGGCTGCGCAAGCGGTCGCGAAACAGTTCGTCGAAGTGCTGATCGCGCCGTCGTTCAGCGCCGAAGCGCGCCAGCTGTTCGCGGCCAAGCAGAACGTGCGTCTGCTCGAAATCGCGCTGGGCGACGGCCATAACACGTTCGATCTGAAGCGCGTCGGTGGTGGCCTGCTGGTGCAATCGCTCGATTCGAAGAACGTGCAGCCGCGCGAACTGCGCGTGGTGACGAAGCGTCATCCGACGCCGAAGGAAATGGACGACCTGCTGTTCGCATGGCGCGTCGCCAAGTATGTGAAGTCGAATGCGATCGTGTTCTGTGCGAACGGCATGACGCTCGGCGTCGGCGCAGGCCAGATGAGCCGCGTGGACTCGGCGCGCATCGCCAGCATCAAGGCGCAGAACGCCGGGCTGACGCTGAACGGTTCGGCGGTCGCGTCGGACGCGTTCTTCCCGTTCCGCGACGGTCTCGACGTGGTCGTCGCGGCGGGCGCGACCTGCGTGATCCAGCCGGGCGGCTCGATGCGTGACGACGAAGTGGTCAGCGCCGCGGACGAGCACAACATCGCGATGGTGCTCACGGGCGTGCGTCACTTCCGTCATTGATCGATGCGGGGTTTGCCGGTAACGGCTGCTGTGTTCCCGATCAACTGAACGGTGAGCACGAGAAGCGACGCTTGCCGGCATGACTGACGAACGACGGCCCGGTGGATTTCCATCGGGCCGTTTGTTTTGATGCATCGAGATGCGCCGCGCCGACGCTCGCCGCTCGCCGCTGTGTACCAATACACGACGCCCGGCCGAAACCGCACCGCGATGAAGCCGGCGCCGATTTCATAGGCTTCGACACCTGAGCCGCCGCGGAGATTGCCGTAACGCCGCATCCGCGCTTCGCCTCCTTGCGAGGAATCACCAGCAGTTTTTATTCCGCCGGCCAGTACCTCCACGGACCGCCGCATGACGCGTTCGTTGTAGTATCGCAGGCACCTGGTTTTTATCGCATGTGCGGCACCCCATGAGAATTCTCGGCATCGACCCCGGCCTGCGCGTGACCGGCTTCGGCGTAATCGAACAACACGGCCACGCGCTCACCTATGTCGCGAGCGGCGTGATCCGTACCGCCGACGCGGATCTGCCTTCGCGGCTCGGCACCATCTTCGAAGGCATCTCGACGTTGATCCGCGAACATGCGCCGGATCAGGCCGCAATCGAAAAGGTATTCGTCAACGTCAATCCGCAGTCGACGCTGCTGCTCGGCCAGGCGCGCGGCGCGGCGATCTGCGGGCTCGTTGCCGGCGGGGTGCCGGTCGCGGAATATACGGCGCTGCAACTGAAACAGGCGGTGGTCGGCTACGGCCGCGCGACCAAGGAGCAGATGCAGCAGATGGTCGTGCGCCTGCTCTGCCTGTCCGGCGTGCCGGGCACCGACGCCGCCGACGCGCTCGGCATGGCGATCTGCCATGCGCACGGCGGCACGACCTTGAGCACGCTCGGCGGCATCGCGCCCGCGCTGGCGAAAAAGGGGCTGCGAGTGCGGCGCGGACGCCTGGTCGGATAACGGCGCGCTCCGCTCGACATCCGCGTACGCGCCGCCGATCCGCTGCGCTACACTCGCCCTTTCCCATCCGACTCTCACCATTGAATCCGCCATGATCGGTCGCATCGCCGGCGTTCTGCTGGAAAAAAACCCGCCGCATCTGCTCGTTGACTGCAACGGCGTCGGCTACGAAGTGGACGTGCCGATGAGCACGTTCTACAACCTGCCGTCGACCGGCGAGCGCATCGTTTTGCTGACGCAGATGATCGTGCGCGAGGACGCGCATCTGCTGTACGGCTTCGGCACCGCGCAGGAACGCGCGACCTTCCGCGAACTGCTGAAAATTTCCGGGATCGGCGCGCGCATGGCGCTCGCGGTGCTGTCTGGCATGAGCGTGGCCGAACTCGCGCAGACCGTCACGCTGCAGGACGCGGCGCGCCTCACGCGCGTGCCCGGTATCGGCAAGAAAACCGCCGAGCGGCTGCTGCTCGAACTGAAGGGCAAGCTCGGCGCGGATCTCGGTGCGATGGCGGGCGCGGCGTCGGCATCCGATCACGCATCCGACATCCTCAACGCGCTGCTCGCGCTCGGCTACTCCGAGAAAGAAGCGCTCGCGGCGATCAAGAACGTGCCGGCCGGCACCGGCGTGTCGGAGGGCATCAAGCTCGCGCTGAAGGCGCTGTCGAAGGCCTGACGCCCCACCCGCGCGCGGTACAATGGCCGCATGATCGAAACCGACAAACTCGCCGCCGAGCGCATCATCGCGGCCACGCCCGCGTCGCCGAACGAAGAAGCGTTCGAGCGCGCGTTGCGCCCGCGCCAGCTCGACGAATATGTCGGGCAGGAAAAGGTGCGCGGTCAGCTCGAAATCTTCATCGAGGCAGCCAAGCGCCGGTCCGAATCGCTCGACCACGTGCTGCTGTTCGGCCCGCCAGGTCTCGGCAAAACCACGCTTGCGCACATCATCGCGCGCGAGATGGGCGTCAATCTGCGGCAAACCTCCGGGCCGGTGCTCGAACGCGCCGGCGACCTCGCCGCGCTGCTCACCAATCTCGAAGCCAACGACGTATTGTTCATCGACGAAATCCACCGGCTCTCGCCGGTCGTCGAGGAAATCCTGTACCCGGCGCTCGAGGATTATCAGATCGACATCATGATCGGCGAAGGGCCGGCCGCGCGCAGTGTGAAGCTCGACTTGCAACCGTTCACGCTGGTCGGCGCGACCACCCGCGCGGGCATGCTGACCAACCCGCTGCGCGACCGCTTCGGGATTGTCGCGCGGCTCGAGTTCTATAACGCGGAGGAGCTCGCGCGGATCGTCACGCGTTCGGCGTCGCTGCTCAACGCGCAGATTCATCCGGACGGGGCGTTCGAAATCGCCCGGCGCGCGCGCGGCACGCCGCGTATCGCCAACCGGCTGCTGCGCCGCGTGCGCGACTTCGCCGAGGTCAAGGCCGACGGCAACATCACCGCGCAGGTGGCCGACGCCGCGCTGAAGATGCTCGACGTCGACGCGGTCGGCTTCGATCTGATGGACCGCAAGCTGCTAGAGGCCATCCTGCACAAGTTCGACGGCGGCCCGGTCGGGGTCGACAATCTCGCCGCGGCGATCGGCGAGGAGCGCGACACGATCGAGGACGTGCTCGAACCGTATCTGATCCAGCAAGGCTTCCTGCAACGCACGCCGCGCGGCCGCATCGCGACGTTGCTCACCTACCGGCACTTCGGTCTGGCCGCGCCGGATGCATCGAGCGCGCTGCCGGGCTTGTGGGATTCATCGAACTGAGCCGCGCCCGAGCGATCAGGATGTCCGACCAGACCAAACCCGGCGGCTCCTCCGCCAACTCTTCCAGCAGCGCGCCGGACCGCGCATCCGGCAACTTCGCGCAGACGCTCACGCACCGGCTGCGCGCGCGGCTCGCGGCCGGCGTCACGCATCTGACGACCGGCAGCGGCCCGGTACTCGACTACTCATCGCCGGCCGGCGACCCCGGGCTGTTCGGACCCGACTCGGTATGCTGGAAAGTCCACGCCGACTTCACATCGATGATGACGGGCGGCATCAGCGCGCTGCTGCTGCAGGCGCTGCACCCGCTTGCACTCGCCGGCGTCTGGGATCACTCCACGTTTCGCAGCGATATTCTCGGACGCCTGCGCCGCACCGCGACGTTCATCGCCGGCACGACATACGGCAGCCGGCACGATGCGCTCGCGCTGGTGGAGCGCGTGAAGTCGATTCATCTCGGCGTGACCGGCATCGCGCCCGACGGCCAGCCGTATCGCGCGAGCGAGCCCGCGCTGCTCACGTGGGTCCACGTCGCGGAGGTGTCGAGCTTCATGACCGCGCATCTGCGCTATGTAAACCCGCTGCTGCCCGTCGCCGCGCAGGATCAGTATTTCGCCGAAACCGCGCGCATCGCCGAAATGCTCGGCGCGACCGATATTCCGCGCTCGCGCGCGGAGATCGACGCGTACCTGCTCGCGATGCGCCCCGCGCTGGTCGCGAGCGAGCGCACCCGGGAAGTCGTCGGGATTCTGATGAATGCGCCGGCGCCGAGCCTCGCGATGCGGCCCGCCGGCAAGCTGATGCTCAACGCGGGTGTCGATCTGTTACCCGCGTGGGCGCAGACGATGCTCGGCCTAGACCGCTACGCGGCGCTGCGCAGGACGTTGGCGCGGCCCGGCGTGCGGCTCGTGGCGCCGGTGATTCGCTGGGCGCTGGTCAATGGCGTGTCGAAGCGGGCACGGCGGCGGGTCGCGGCGATAGGTCACGACGGTGTGTGAGCAGGATTGAAGCAGAAAGGCAAAGCGCAGGCGCGAGCGGATGCCGCTACGGCGCGAACCGTAGCGACGACGGCTCGGGTCTCGTGAGCCCGCGAGCTCGCGCGCACCGCCGGCACATGACACTCAAGGTTCCGGAACGCATCGCCTCACCCCCCGGATTCAACGCCGCGGCTCCAGCGCCGTCCTGAAATCGTCATCGGCTGCGCCGCTCGCATCGAGGTGGGCGACATCCGCCCACGACACGATCGTCGCGCGGCCGTCAGTGAAATCGACGATGTTCACGCTCGTGTTGAGCAACGGATAATCGCGCGGCGCATCGAGCGCCAGGCCGCACGCGAAGCGGCGCACACAATCGAGCACGCCGCCGTGCGTGACGCAGGCGATCCTGCCGCCCGGATGCGCGGCAACCAGCGGCTCGATTGCATGGACGATGCGGTGGTAGAACACACGCTGCGATTCGCCTTCGGGCGGCGTAAAGCCCGGATCGCGAGTCTGCCATTGTGCGTATTCGTCGGGGAAACGCAGCGCGATCTCGTCGCTGTCGTGCCCCTGGAAGGCGCCGTACGAGCGCTCGCGCAAGTTCTCACGCACCTGTAGCGGCAGCCCGAGCGCATCGCCGATCGGCTGCGCGGTCTGCCGCGCGCGCTCCAGGTCGCTCGAATAGATCGCGTCGAGCCGCGCGCCCTGCTTCACTTCGTCCGCAATGCGCCGGGCGAGACGTCGCGCCTGATCGAAGCCGGTCGTTGCCAGGGCGATATCGATATGGCCTTGTATGCGCTTGATGCGGTTCCAGTCGGTTTCGCCGTGCCGGATAAACAGGATCTGCGTAGTCATGAGAAGGAAAGGGGCGCCGTTCGCCGGTTATGCCGAGCCGTTATTGTCGCAAAAAGCGGCGGCGGGTCGGCGGGCAAAGCGATGAACGGCGTGGGACGCGCGGCGGCAAGCGGGTGCCTGGGCGGGTTGGATGCCTGCGCGCGGCGCGCCGGCGTTGGGTATGGCCCGAAATGGGCGTGAAGTTCAGGCGTTGGTCTGCAACCAGAAGGTGACCGGCCCGTCGTTGACCAGCGATACCTGCATGTCCGCGCCGAATTCGCCCGTTTCGACGACCGGATGCTTCGCGCGCGCGGCCGCGACGAAGTAGTCGAACAGCCGCTTGCCCTCGGCGGGCGGCGCGGCGGGCGTGAAGCTCGGGCGCAGGCCGCTGTTGGTGTCGGCCGCGAGCGTGAATTGCGACACCAGCAGCAGTCCGCCCGCACGCCCGGCGCCATCGAGATTCTGCACCGACAGATTCATCTTGCCGGCCGCGTCGCTGAAAACGCGATAGCCGAGCACCTTCGCGAGCAGCCGGTCGGCGGCCGCCTCGGTGTCGCCCCGCTCGGCGCAGACGAGTGCGAGCAGGCCGGCGTCGATCGCTCCGGTCACGCGCTCGTTTTCACCGTCCACGACGCGCACCTCGGCGCGCCGCACGCGCTGGATCAGCGCGATCATCGCCTCGACTCCGCAGGCGCCGTGCGCTCTATTGCGATCGCGTTCGTCATCGTCACGCGATGCTCAAGCCGTCAGCGTCACGCGCGCAAAACGGCGCTTGCCGACCTGCACGACGTATTCGCCCGCTTCGACCTTCAGGCCCTTGTCGGACACCGTCGTGCCGTCGATCTTCACGCCACCCTGCTCGATATTGCGCAGCGCTTCGCTGGTCGACGGCGCGAGGTTCGCCTGCTTCAGCAACTGGCCGATCGGGAGCGGCGCGCCCGCGAGCGTCACCGCCGGAATATCGTCGGGAACGCCGCCCTTCGCGCGATGATTGAAGTCTTCGAGCGCGCGTTCGGCGTCGGCCGGCGAGTGGAAGCGCGCGACGATTTCCTGACCGAGCATCACCTTGAAATCGCGCGGATTGCGGCCTGCCTCGATTTCTTTTTTGAAGCCCGCGATCTCGTCCATCGGACGGAACGACAGCAGCTCGAAGTAACGCCACATCAGCGTATCGGAAATGCTCATCAGCTTGCCGAACATGTCGGCCGGCTTTTCGCTGATACCGATGTAGTTGTGCTTCGACTTCGACATCTTTTCGACGCCGTCGAGCCCTTCGAGCAACGGCATCGTCAGGATGCACTGCTGTTCCTGGCCGTACTGCTTCTGCAACTCACGGCCGACCAGCAGATTGAACTTCTGATCGGTGCCGCCGAGCTCGAGGTCCGCATTCAGCGCGACCGAGTCGTAGCCTTGCATCAGCGGGTACAGGAATTCGTGGATCGAGATCGGCACGCCGCCCTGGAAGCGCTTCGTGAAGTCCTCGCGTTCGAGAATCCGCGCGACCGTATAGCGCGACGCGAGCTTGATCATGCCGTCGGCGCCGAGCGGCATCGACCATTCGCTGTTGTAGCGGATTTCGGTCTTGTCGCGATCGAGCACCAGCGCGGCCTGCTCGAAATAGGTCTTCGCGTTCGATTCGATCTGCTCGCGCGTGAGCGGCGGGCGGGTTGCGTTGCGGCCGGACGGGTCACCGATCAGCGACGTGAAATCGCCGATCAGGAAAATCACCGTGTGGCCGAGGTCCTGCAGCTGGCGCATCTTGTTGAGCACGACCGTGTGGCCGATGTGGATGTCGGGCGCGGTCGGATCGAGCCCAAGCTTGATGCGCAGCGGCCTGGCGGTAGCCGCGCTCCTCGCGAGCTTTTGCGCGAATTCGTCTTCGATCAGCAGTTCGTCGACACCGCGTTTGGTGACAGCGAGGGCATGACGGACTTCATCGGTGATCGGAAACGCGGGAGTGGGCTTGGTGGACTCGGTGCTCATGCTGGAAACGTGAAGTCGCGAAAAAACAGGATTGTCCCATAGATGCGCGCCGCCGCGCCCACCGACGCGACTCGGAAGGTACTGTGGCGGTGGATTTTCATGAGACCGGCGTGGCCGGCGGCGGGTCGCGGGCGATGCGCAGGCCGTCGTGACGGCGCGCCGTGGTTAGCGCGTAACTGGCGCCGTGACACCGCTCTGCCGCCAGAGCCGGGGCCCACGCAAGCCGTCGCGGCCACGTGCGGGCAATGACGATGTAGCTGGCGTCTCCGATGCCGCGACGCACCTGCGCCGCCAGGCCGCGTCCACCGTGGCGGCGTTCCTGCTCCGTTCCTGCTCCGTTGAGGCGCCGCAGTAGCTGCGGGCCGTCCGCCGCGATGCGCTTACCTTCAGCCGCGCTTGCGTCGATAATCTGCTAAAACGGATCGCAACAAACACTTCGACAGGAGCAGCGACGTGGCGCAAGACCCCGCAGACGGCATTTATTTCGGGTTGATGTCGGGAACGAGCATGGACGGCGTGGACGGCGTGGCCGTCCGGTTCGCCAAAGGGCAGCCACCCGAGGTGCTGGCCGAGGCGTTCGTAGGCTTTTCGGCCGGTGTGCGCGAAGCGCTCTTCGCGCTCCAGCAACCGGGCGACAATGAGATCGAGCGCGAAGCGCTAGCGGCCAACGCGCTCGCCACGCGCTACACCGTGTGCTGCCACGATTTGCTGCGGGACAGCCGGGTGGCGGCCGAGGACGTCCGCGCGATCGGCGTGCATGGCCAGACCGTGCGGCATCGGCCGGAAAAGGGCTATACGCGGCAGATCAACAATCCGGCGCTGCTCGCGGAAATGATGCATATCGACGTCGTCGCCGATTTTCGCAGCCGCGACGTCGCCGCCGGCGGCCAGGGCGCGCCGCTCGTGCCCGCCTTTCACGCGACGATATTCGGCGCGAAGAACGAAACGCGCGTGGTCTGCAATCTCGGCGGCATCAGCAACATCACGATCCTCAACGCGACCGGCGGCGTGCGCGGCTTCGACTGCGGGCCGGCAAACGCGTTGCTCGATGCGTGGGCCGAGCGTCATCTGGGCAAGCCATACGATGAAAACGGCCACTTTGCGGCGAGCGGCAATGTGAATCGCGAGCTGCTGAACGCGTTGCTCGACGAACCGTTCTTCACGGAGCAACCGCCGAAAAGCACCGGCCGCGATCTGTTCAACACCGCATGGCTCGACGCGAAGCTCAAGCCGTTCGCCGGCCTCGCTCCCGCCGACGTGCAAGCGACGCTGGTCGCGCTGACCGCGGTGAGTGTCGCGCGCGAAATCGAGCGCCATGCGTCCGACGCGCGCGCGGTGTACGTGTGCGGCGGCGGCGCGCGCAATCCGGAAATCATGAAGGCGTTGCAACAGGCGCTCGAAGACAGCGGCGTGAGCGGCGTGCCCGTGATGACGACCGACGCCCTCGGCGTGCCGCCAAGCCAGGTCGAGCCGCTAGCATTCGCGTGGCTCGCGATGCGCTGTGTCGCGCGGCTGCCCGGCAATCTGCCGGGTGTGACCGGCGCGTCAGAGGAGCGCGTATTAGGGGCGATCTATCCGCGCTGATGGAATGGGGTGAAATCGGGCGCCGCGTCGCGGCCACGTCCGGAGGCGGCCGGGCAATAAAAACGGGGGCGATGAAAGCTGGCATCGCCGCACCCTGCTTACAACCGCCGGGCAACAAAAATGCCGTTCAGTTGCTTAACTGAACGGCATTAGGGCCGAAGCCCCGATTTTTCTGTAGCCTGGCTAACTAGCCGCCGCGCTCAGACCGAGAACGACGAGCCACAACCGCAAGTGGTCGTCGCATTCGGATTCTTGATCACGAACTGCGCGCCGTTAATGTCGTCCTTATAGTCGATCTCAGCGCCGACCAGATATTGATAGCTCATCGAGTCGATCAGCAGCTGGACGCCGCTCTTGTTCATCACGGTGTCGTCTTCGTTGGTCGTTTCGTCGAAGGTGAAACCATACTGAAAGCCCGAGCAGCCGCCGCCTTGCACGAACACGCGCAGCTTGAGCTCCGGATTGCCTTCTTCTTCGATCAGTTGCTTGACCTTGTCAGCCGCTGCGTCGGTGAAAACGAAGGGGGCCGGCATCTCGGTCACGGGGGTATCGGTGACTGCGTTCATTCGAACTCTCCAAAAAGCTTTAGCCGCTATTGTAGGGCTGATCGGAATATCGTGCTGAAGCCCACAAAATCAATGGGTTCTTCCCTTCCTTGAAGCGGCCGGGAGCCGGGCCGCTGGCGCCTGATCGCCGGTGCTGCGCTCGCCAATCCCGAAAAACCAATAAAAAAGCCGCCTTCGCATAAGCGTTGGCGGCTTTCGCTGCAAACCGGCTGGAAGGCCGGTTCGTGCCCGAAACGATTAACGCTTCGAGAACTGCTTGCGGCGACGTGCCTTGCGGAAGCCGACCTTCTTACGTTCGACTTCACGAGCGTCACGCGTAACGAAGCCAGCGTTCGACAGTTGCGGCTTCAGCGTTGCGTCATAGTCCATCAGCGCGCGGGTGATGCCGTGGCGAACCGCACCGGCTTGACCCGTTTCACCGCCACCGGTCACGTTGACCTTGATGTCGAACGTCGTGCCGTGGTTCGTGAGTTCCAGCGGCTGACGCACGATCATCAGCGACGTTTCGCGCGAGAAGTAATCGGCGATGGGCTTGCCGTTCACGACGATATCGCCCTTGCCTGCCTTGATGAACACACGTGCGACGGCGCTCTTGCGGCGGCCCGTGCCGTAATTCCAGTTACCGATCATGTGGGCTCCCCTTAGATCTCGAGCGCCTTCGGCTGTTGTGCCGAATGCGGATGCGTTGCGTCTGCGTAGACCTTCAGCTTCTTGATCATCGCGTAGCCGAGCGGGCCCTTCGGCAGCATGCCCTTGACCGCCTTCTCGAGCGCACGGCCCGGGAAGCGTTCCTGCATCTTGCCGAACGTCGTTTCATAGATACCGCCCGGGTAACCCGAGTGACGGTAGTACTTCTTGTCGGTAACCTTGTTGCCCGTGACCTTCAGCTTGCCTGCGTTGATAACGATGATGAAATCACCGGTGTCGACGTGGGGAGTGAATTCAGGCTTGTGCTTGCCGCGAAGACGGTGTGCCACTTCGCTGGCGACACGCCCGAGAACCTTATCCGTCGCGTCAATCACGTACCATTCGCGCGTCACCTCATGGGCTTTTGCGGAAAACGTCTTCATGATCGATCCAAAAAAATTGCTGCGCCCAATGTGTTTTTTCCTGCTTGTAGTGTGCGCATCGAGGCGCGTGCAGGCTCTCCCTGGTTCTTCCTCCGCGGGCGCGGATGCGGAAAAGCCCTGAATTATAAAGGAAATCGCATCAGCGAGTCAAAATGTGCGATGAGTTCGCCGCAGCAGGGTGAAATGCAGACGGAGCGCGGGCGAAAAAAAACCCGAACGAGCGGTTCGGGTTTAATCCACCAAAGGAGGAGGTGGAGGAGACAGCGGAAGTTGCACAACTGCTGCAACGATGCGATGGATTATATAAGTCGCCCTTGTGCGATGCAAGAATATTTGCATGGCGAAATTGTTTTTCATAATGTAAAAAATAGATTGTATGCACCGATACCGTGAAAAAGCCTTGTAGATCAACCATCGAGACGCTCGACGGCCAATCAGGGATCGGACACCGTCTAGAGTAAAACCCCTAAATGAATGCGGGCATTCCCCAATCGTCCGTCGATGGCGCACTGCAACACGAAACCATCCATCCGACATAATTTTGCGATGGCGCACGTCCCCGCCGCATTGTCAAACCCGGGCTACAATGCCGTCTCGAATAGCTATGCGCGGTGGAGCGACAGCATGGAATGCAAAGTAAGCTGGATGGGGCAGGACGGAATGGCATTCGCGGCCGAGACAGGCAGCGGCCATCTGGTTGCAATGGACGGCGCGCCTGAAGGCGGCGGCCGCAACCTCGCGCCGCGGCCGATGGAAATGGTGCTGCTCGGCACGGGCGGCTGCACCGCCTACGACGTGGTGATGATCCTGAAGAAAAGCCGTCAGGAAATCGCCGGCTGTTCGGTCACGCTGAAGGCCGAACGCGCGAGCGAAGATCCGAAGGTGTTCACGAAGATCCACTTTCACTTCACGGTGACCGGCAAGAACCTGAATCCGGCCACGGTCGAGCGCGCGATCAATCTGTCGCACGATAAATACTGCTCCGCGTCGATCATGATCGCGAAGACCGCTGAACTCACGCACTCGTTCGACATCGTCGCCGTCTGAGCGCGACGGCGCCAAGGGCCTTGGCCCCGGTTAACGACGGACCTTCCAAATGAAAACGCCGGCGTCCCGATGGACGCCGGCGTTTTTTATTCAGCGACAAAGCGAGCCGATAAGCCGGATTCTGTGCACGCGTCGCTTCCGAAGACGCGGCGCGCGTGGCAGCCATTCCTCTAGGCGCGCCATTACTGACGCGCTCAAGCTCCCTACCCGCAGACGAGACGGGGGCCCCGTCCTGCATCGCGAAGATGCGCGCCTGCCTACTTGGAATTGCTCCGGGTGGAGGTTACCGTGCCGGTCTGCCTTGCGACAGCCGCGGTGCGCTCTTACCGCACCGTTTCACCCTTACCTGATCCCGGCTTGCGCCGGGCCATCGGCGGTTTGCTTTCTGTTGCCCTGTTCCGCGTGTCGCCACGGATGGCCGTTAGCCATCACCCTGCCCTGTGGAGTCCGGACTTTCCTCGCCCTCGCTGGCCGAAGCCAGCAAGGCCGCGACTGCCTGGCCTGCTTTGCTGGCGCGGATTTTAACATCGATCGGCGCTACGGCTGGCGGCAGGCAGCGTCGACGCGGCAAAAAGCCAAAGCGGCGCTCAACGTTCGCGCCGCCCCGCGCGAAACACGCCCGCGTCGTCGTAAAACGCAGGCGATTCGTTGTCGCGCCACCAGCCGGGGATGCCGAGCACGGGCAGCGGCGCGAACATCCGGCTGGTCAGCGCCGGCGTCTCGAGCAGCGCGACGCTCACGGCTTCGTCGAGCCACGCGTCGCGCGCGGCGGCGTCCCATTCGAAGTACGCGGTAGGCACGTCGACGATCCATGCATGCCCGGTGCAGCCCTTGAATGGCGCAATCAGCTTTTCCAGCAAAGCGTGACCGAAGCAGCGCACTTCGCAGCCGCGTCCCCATGCGTCGCGCCGCGTCACGAACAGCGTGCGCCAGTCGAAGCCGCGCAGCGCGGCACTCAACGCCGGATCGGCGCACGCGAACAGCAGTGCGTTTTCGTCGAAGAGGGTCAGCATGTCACGCACACCGCCGCGCGTCGGACCGACGCCGAGCACGTCGAGCGCCGCCGACTGTCGCGCATTTAGCGCGGCCTTGATGCGCGCAAACGCGAACCACATCGATCCGTTGAAGAAGTCGTGCAGATTGTGGCGCGTCGGCACGCAGCCGGTGGACGCGATATGCGCCTCATACGCGGCGCCTGGCGGAAGATCGTCCTGCGCGATGAATGCGAGAGGTTTGCCGCGCCCGGTGGTTTGCCGCATCTGCGCGGCATCGGCGTTCATCGCGGCGAGCAGTTCGGCGTAGCCCGCGAGCGCGGCGCGCTGCCAGCGCTCGCCACGTGGCATGAGTTGCGCGAACCAGGGCTGCGACCAGTCGATTGCGGCGAAAGAAGATGCCGGCGATGCGTGCGCTAGTTCGCGCGCGGCTTGCGACATTGGCGCACGAACCGCTTCAGGTTCTGCCTTGGGCGTTGCCTCGCGCGCCGCATCAAGCGATGTTCCGGGCGTGGCTTCATGCGCCGCTTCAGGTGCCACTTCAGGCACCGCTTCAATCCCGGCACTCGACGCCACATCGCGCATCACCCCGGGTGCTGCTTTATCGACAGCCCCCGGATCGGCCGCACGTTCCCGCATCTACCGCGACCTCACACGAGACGCCAGCCGATCGACTCACCGCCGCGCAGGGGCACGACCGGCGTATCGCCGACGGGCAGTTCCGCCGGCAGCGTCCACTGCTCGCGGCGCAGCGTGACCTTGTCCGTATTGCGCGGCAAACCGTAAAAGTCCGCGCCATGGAAGCTCGCGAAACCTTCGAGCTTGTCGAGCGCACCGGCTTTGTCGAACGCTTCGGTATAAAGCTCGAGCGCATGCAGCGCCGTATAGCAGCCCGCGCAGCCGCACGCGTGCTCCTTCAGACCCTTCGGATGCGGCGCGCTATCGGTGCCGAGGAAGAAGCGCGGATTGCCCGAAGTCGCCGCCTCGACGAGCGCGACGCGATGCGTCTCGCGCTTGAGCACCGGCAGGCAGTAGTAATGCGGGCGAATGCCGCCCTGGAAGATCGCGTTGCGGTTGTACAGCAGATGGTGCGCGGTGATCGTCGCGCCGAGCAGCTCCGGCGCGGCGCCCGCTTCGCGGATGTAATCGACCGCGTCTTTCGTCGTGATGTGCTCGAACACCACCTTCAGCGCCGGAAATTCACGGCGCAGCGGCGTCATCACGCGGTCGATGAAGACCTTCTCGCGATCGAACAGATCGATGTCCGAATCGGTGACCTCGCCGTGCACGAGCAGCGGCATGCCGGTCTCCTGCATCGCTTCGAGGGTCTTCGCGCACTTCATCAGATCGGTGACGCCCGCGTCCGAGTTCGTCGTCGCGCCCGCCGGATATAGCTTCACCGCATGCACGAAGCCGCTTTCGCGCGCGCGGCGGATTTCGTCGGGCGGCGTGTTGTCGGTCAGGTACAGCGTCATCAGCGGTTCGAACTTCGAGCCTTCCGGAATCGCGGCGACGATGCGCTCGCGATACGCGTGCGCCAGCGCGGTCGTCGTGACCGGCGGCTTCAGGTTCGGCATGATGATCGCGCGGCCGAACTGGCGCGCGGTATCGGGCAGCACGGCCGCCAGCATCGCGCCGTCGCGCACGTGCAGATGCCAGTCGTCCGGGCGGACGAGCGTGATGGAAGCGGAGGAAATGTTAGCGGTCATGGCAAGGGGGAACGAGACTTTGAGCGCACAACGAATCGGCCGGGTCAAACCGCACTGTTGCGGCTCGAACACACGTCGATTTTGCTATTTGACGTCTCCGGCTCGGTGATATGCTTGGAAATCGTCATTGTAACGGCTCGCTCCGTTCACAGGCTCACCTGCAACATGTGCCAACTTCTCGGAATGAACTGCGCCGCGCCGACGGACGTCACGTTCTCCTTCACCGGCTTTGCGGCGCGCGGCGGCGTCACCGATCACCACGCCGACGGCTGGGGTATCGCTTTCTTCGAAGACAAGGCCTGTCGTCTCTTTATCGATCATCAATCGTCGGCCACCTCGCCGATCGCCGAGATGGTCAAGCGCTACCCGATCAAATCGAAGAACACGATCGCGCATATCCGCAAGGCGACGCAGGGTCATATCCTGCTCGAAAACTGCCACCCGTTCATGCGCGAACTGTGGGGGCGCCACTGGATCTTCGCGCACAACGGCGATCTGCAGGCTTATGCGCCCGCATTGACCGGCGTCTACCAGCCGGTCGGCACGACCGACAGCGAAGTCGCGTTCTGCGCGCTGCTCGAAGGCTTGCGCAAGGCGTTTCCGGGCGCGCAACAGCCGCCGCTCGAAGAGCTGTTCGCCGCGCTCGAATCGATCACGCGCGACATCACGCAATACGGCGTGTTCAATTTCCTGATGTCGAACGGCCAGGCGCTGTTCGCGCATTGCTCGACGCATCTGCACTACCTGGTGCGGCGCTGGCCGTTTTCGACCGCGCATCTGGTCGACGCGGACGTGTCGATCGATTTCGCCAAGTACACGACGCCGGAAGACCGCGTCGCGGTAATCGCCACCAAGCCGCTGACCGACAACGAAGTGTGGACCGCGTTCGCGCCCGGCGATCTGCTGATGTTCCAGCACGGCGAGGTGATCGGCCGCGCGAACCTGCCGGTGCCGGCGTCGGTGCTCGAAAAGTTGCGCAACCCGGCGCTCGATGCGTCTGCGTCGGCCACGACGATCGCGGCATCGAACGGTGCGCAGCCAACGGGCGCCAGCGCGCCGGCCATGATGCCGGTCGACAGCGAAGCCGATCTCGAAGCCGCCGACGACGCGGCCGCCTTCGAGTCGTAGGCAGGCCAGGCGCCTTCGTAACGCCGGGAGTCCGACGTTACACATGTAGCCCGATGGCCCGAAACACCAGCCGCCAACGAAAAAGCCGCTCGAAAAAAGCGGCTTTTTTGCGTCCCGGGCGAGCGTTGGCGGCAACGCTCGCGCGAACTCTCAGTGCAGGATCTTCGCGAGAAAGTCCTTCGCGCGATCCGACTTCGGATTCGCGAAGAAGTCTTCCTTACGCTCGTCTTCGACGATCAAGCCCTTGTCCATGAAGATCACGCGATGCGCGACCTTCTTCGCAAAGCCCATTTCGTGCGTGACGCACATCATCGTCATGCCTTCCTGCGCGAGTTCGACCATCACGTCGAGCACTTCGTTGATCATTTCCGGGTCGAGCGCGGAAGTCGGCTCGTCGAACAGCATCGCGATCGGGTCCATCGACAATGCGCGCGCAATCGCCACGCGCTGCTGCTGACCGCCCGACAACTGCCCCGGATACTTGTCCGCATGCGCGCGCAGACCGACGCGATCCAGAAGCTTCAGCCCCTTCGCGGTTGCCTCGTCGTTCGAGCGGCCGAGCACCTTGATCTGCGCGAGCGTCAGGTTCTGCACGATCGACAGATGCGGGAACAGCTCGAAGTGCTGGAACACCATGCCGACCTTCGAGCGCAGCTTCGACAGATTGGTTTTCTTGTCCGTCAGCGACTCGCCGTTGATCACGATCTCGCCCTTCTGGAACGGCTCCAGGCCGTTGACGGTCTTGATCAGCGTGGACTTGCCCGAACCCGACGGCCCGCACACGACGACCACTTCGCCTTTTTTGACTTCCGTCGTGCAGTCGGTCAGCACCTGGAACTGGCCGTACCACTTCGAAACATTCTTGATAGAGATCATCTTGCGACCTTTTTCTGAAGACCTTTGACGAGGCTCGACGCAATCACACAGATCACGAAATACACCGCGCCCGCGAACAGTACCATCTCGACGTTCGTACCGTCACGGTCGCCAATATTCGTGGCGGTGCGGAAGAAGTCGGCAAGGCTGATCACGTAGACGAGCGAGGTGTCCTGAAACAGCACGATACCCTGCGTGAGCAGCAGCGGCACCATCGCGCGGAACGCCTGCGGCAGCACGATCAGGCGCATTGCCTGAGCGTAGGTCATGCCGAGCGCGAATGCCGCGTTGACCTGACCGCGCGGCACCGCCTGAATGCCGGCGCGGATGATCTCCGAATAGTACGCGGCCTCGAACAGCGAAAACGCGACCATCGCCGACGCCAGCCGGATGTCGATATCCGCCGACAGGCCGAGCACGCTTTGCAGCACTTGCGGCACGATCAGGAAAAACCACAGCAGCACCATCACGAGCGGGATCGAACGGAAGATCGTCACGTAGAACTTCGCGAACCACTCGAGCGGCTTGATCGATGACAGCCGCAGCAACGCGAGTATGGTGCCCCAGACGATGCCGAACACGATCGCGATCAGCGTGATCTTGAACGTGACGACGGCGCCGGTCCACAGCGTCGGCAGCGCGCCCGGAATACCGCTCCAGTCGAAATGATGCATCACTTGCCTCCGATATAGCCGGGCAGCCGGGATCTTGCTTCGACCCAGCGCATCAGTTGCATCACGATCAGGTTGATCAGCATGTACGCGATCGTGACCGAGATGAACGACTCATACGTCTGCGACGTGTAGTCGACCAGCTGGCGCGCCTGCGCGGACAGGTCGAGCAGACCGATCGTCGAGGCGACCGCGGAGTTCTTGAAGATATTCAGAAACTCGGAGGTGAGCGGCGGCACGATGATCCGGTAGGCGACCGGCAGCAGCACGTAGCGGTACGTCTGCCATTGCGTGAAGCCCACCGCGAGACCCGCGGCGCGCTGGCCGCGCGGCAACGCGTTGATGCCCGAGCGCACCTGCTCGCACACGCGCGCGGCGGTGAAGAGCCCGAGACAGATGATCGACGACGAGAAGAACTGCGCGCCCGGCGGCAACTGTTTGAACCACGTGCCGATCGAAACCGGCAGCAGCTCCGGTACCACCAGATACCAGATGAAGAACTGCACGATCAGCGGAACATTGCGGAAGATCGCGACGTAGACGGTGCCGATGCCGGCCGCCCATCTGTTCGGCACCGTGCGCAGCACGCCGAACAACGAGCCGACGATCAGCGCGATCACCCATGCCGACAGCGACACGGTGACCGTCACCCATAGCCCCGAAAGCAGCCAGCCGAGATAGGTGGTCGGCTCGCCCGTGGAGACGGGACTCAGCAGAATGCCCCAGTTCCAGTGATATGACATGACCAAGACTCCAGCAAAAAGAAACGGAAGAAGCGCGCGGCCCCTTCCGTTTCGTTCAGCGTTTCGAAAGTGTCGAAAGGCCGCTAACAGGTTTAGTCGATTGCCTTGTCATTCGGGTTCTTGAACAGGGCCTTCATGTCGTCGCTCATCGGGAAGTTCAGGTTCAGGCCCTTCGGCGGAATCGGCGATTCGAACCAGCGCTTGTAGATCGTGTCGCCTTCGCCGGACAGTTGCGCCTTCGCGATCGCGTCGTCGGCAACCTTCTTGAACTCCGGATCGTTCTTGCGCAGCATGCAGCCGTAGGCTTCACGCGATTGCGGCGTGCCGACGATCACGAAATCGTTCGGATTGTTCGACTTCGCGCGCTCGCCGGCGAGCAGCGCGTCGTCCATCATGAACGCGGCGGCGCGGCCGGTCGACAGCGTCAGGAACGACTCGCCGTGGTCCTTCGCGCTGATGATGTTCATGCCCATGTTCTTGTCCTGGTTCATCTTGCGAAGCAGGCGCTCGGACGTGGTGCCGGCGGTCGTGACGATCGTCTTGCCCTTCAGATCCGGGAAGTCCTTGATGCCGGAGTCTTTCTTGGTCATCAGGCGCGTGCCGATCACGAAAATGGTGTTCGTGAACGCGGCCTGCTGCTGACGTTCGAGGTTATTCGTGGTGGAGCCGCATTCGATGTCGACCGTGCCGTTCTGCACGAGCGGAATGCGGTTTTGCGACGTGACCGGAACCAGCTTCACCTTCAGGTTCGGCATGTTCAGCTTCTGCTTGACCGCGTCGACCACCTTCATCGCGAATTCCTGCGAATAGCCGATCACGTTCTGCTTGTCGTCGTAATACGAGAACGGAATCGACGATTCGCGGTGGCCCAGCGAAATCACGCCGGTGTCCTTGATCTTCTTCAGCGTGCCCGAGTCTTGCGCATGCGCGCCGACCGTCAACAGTCCGAGAGTAGCGAGCAGCAGCGCAGCCTTTTTAATCTTCATCTTGATCTCCTTGGCAAGAACCGGCGCCAGTGTAGCAAAGTAATTTTTCTGAAAGTATTGCTATTAACCATGCTGTTGCGCGCACGCCGCGAAGGGTTTGCGGCGGCGGCGCAAGGGCCCTTCGCGAACATGCGAAAGCGGGCGGCATCGCCAGGATGCCGCCCGCCAGCCCGGGGCCTGGATACGCCGTCTCGCGCACAGCGTTTGCGCATAAAAGGAACCGGCGGCCGCGCCGCCCGGGCCAATGCCGAGGCCGCACAGCCGCCGTTTTAGACAACGACGCGAAACAAATGTCAAAACCGCATCGGCCGAAGCCGGCCGGCGCGAATCACGAAGAATCAGCAGGTATCAAGGATACAGGCCGCGCATTTCGCGCGCTTGCAGAATCCGCTTACACGCGACGATAAACGCCGCGGTCCGCACCGACACGTTCTGCTCGCTCGACACCTGCCACACCGCGGCAAATGCTTCTCGCATCACTCGTTCGAGACGCTCGTTGATTTCGTTCTCGGTCCAGAAGAAGCTCGAGAAATCCTGCACCCATTCGAAATACGACACCGTCACGCCGCCCGCATTCGCGACCACGTCCGGAATCACCAGAATGCCCCGGTCGCGCAGGATGTCGTCGGCCGTCGTCGTGGTCGGGCCGTTCGCGCCTTCCACGATGATCTTCGTCTTGATCTTGCCGGCGTTCTTTTCGGTGATCTGGTTTTCGAGCGCCGCCGGAATCAGGATGTCCGATTCGACCGTCCAGAACTCGTCGCCGGCGATCGCATCGGCTTCGGGGAAACCGCCGACGCCGCCGTTCTTCGCGACGTACTCGAGCAGCGCGGCCGCGTCAATGCCGGTCGATTTGTAAATCGAGCCGGTATGGTCCTGCACCGCGACGACTTTGGCGCCCGCTTCCTGGAACAGACGCGCGGCGATCCCGCCGACGTTGCCGAAACCTTGTACCGCGATACGCGCGCCTTCGATGTCGAAGCCGATCCGGCGCGCCGCTTCGCAGCCGACCACGAACACGCCGCGGCCGGTCGCCTCGCGGCGGCCGAGCGAGCCGCCGAGCGTGATCGGCTTGCCGGTCACGACGCCGGTCGCCGTTTGGCCCTGGTTCATCGAGTACGTGTCCATCATCCACGCCATGATCTGCTCGTTCGTGTTCACGTCCGGCGCGGGAATGTCGGTGTTCGGTCCGATGATGATGCCGATTTCGCTGGTGTAGCGGCGCGTCACGCGCTCGAGCTCGCCGCGCGACAGCGTGCGCGGATCGACGCGGATACCGCCCTTCGCGCCGCCGTACGGCACGTTCACCGCGGCGTTCTTGACCGACATCCACGCCGACAGCGCCATCACTTCCGACAGCGTCACGTCCTGGTGGTAACGCACGCCGCCCTTGCCCGGACCGCGCGACACGTTGTGCTGCACGCGATAGCCTTCGAAGTGCGCGACGGTGCCGTTATCGAGTTCGATGGGCACGTCGACGATCAGGATGCGCTTCGGGCGCTTCAGGGTTTCGAGCCAGCGGGACAGCGAACCGAGGTACGGCGCGACGCGGTCGACCTGACGCAGATAGTTGCCCCAGGGACCGAGGTCTTCGCGATTGAGATAGGAGGGAACGGACTGCAGCGTGGTGGCGATTTGTGCGGCTTCTTGCTGGGATGACATGAACGCTCCGGGCGTTGAACGAATGAGAGCATTGTGGAAAAACGCCGTTTTGAAATCCAATGCCGTTTCCTTATCCCGTTATGCATTTCTTGCATAACGTTCGCAAAGCCGCAAATTCGTGTCGTCGATATGCAGGCCGACTGCCTGCTTTTATGCGGCGCCGCGGCGCAACTCCCCGGACACCACGTCCCATAACCGGCGCACGAGGAGTTGGCGCGCGTCCTCGCTTTTCGCCGCGAGCTTGTCGCGGTACAGGCGGATTTCCATGTTCAGCGTCAGCTGTCCCTGCGGGGTGCCGCGCGTCGCGCGGTCCAGCCGGATCAGGCGCCCTTCGGTGAGCGCATCCTCCACCGCGCTATACGGCAGGAACGCGATGCCGTGGCCGGCCAGCGCCATCGCCTTCAGGCCTTCGGCCATGTCGGTTTCATACAGCCGGTCGAGATACAGGCGTTGCGGCGCGTTCGCGAGAATCACCTCGGTCATGCGGCCGAGGTACGCGTTCGGCGTGTACGACAGATACGGCGCGGGTGCGGCGGGCGTGCCCGGCAGCGTGTGACGCGGACGGCCCGCGCGGCCCGGCGCGGAAAACGGGCTGATCGGTTCGTGGCCGAGCGTCAGCATGTCGTAACGGCCGGGGTCGAGCGCGACCGGATGGCTCGGATGGTGGTAGCCCATCATCAGATCGCAGCCGCCTTCGACGAGCGCGAGTGCCGCGTCGTGTACGTTCAGCGCGCGCAGCCGGGTGTGGATCGGGCCGGTCTGCGCTTCGATGCGCTGCAGCCAGCGCGGGAAATAGGTCAGCGACAGCGTATGCGGCACCGCGAATTCGATCGTCGCCTGCGGCGCCGCGGTGTGACCGCGCAGCAGCACACGGGCTTCGTGGAACTGCGACAGCATCGCGAGCGCCTGCTCGTTGAACACCTGGCCGGCGGCCGTCAGCCGCGTCGGGTAAACCGAACGATCGATCAGTTCGGTGCCGAGCCACGCTTCCAGCGCCTGGATGCGGCGCGAAAAAGCCGGCTGCGTGACGTGCCGCAGTTCGGCCGAGCGGCTGAAACTACGCGTTTCCGCGAGCGAAATGAAGTCTTCGAGCCATTTCAGTTCCATGCGATTGCGCTTGCCGGCGGGAGGGAAGAAGTCTGCATTCTAGCGGCGCGGGGTGCGGTGCGAAGCCTGGCCGGAGCGCCCCACGCACGGTGGTAAAATGCGCGGTTCCCTCCGTTCCCGAAGCGCTTTCCGAGCGCTCAACGCTTCCACCCAGCCCCATCATGTCCGACACCCGCCCCGATACCCTGTTCGCGCTGAACGCGCTCTCCCCGCTCGACGGCCGCTACGCATCGAAAACCGAAGCCCTGCGCGACTGGCTTTCGGAAGCCGCTTTCATGCGCAATCGCGTGACGGTCGAGATCCACTGGCTGATCGCGCTGTCGCGCGCCGGCTTCGCCGAAGTGCCGCGCTTCTCCGAAGCGTCCGAGCAATTCCTGCTGCAACTGGCCGAGCGCTTCACCGCGCACGACGCCGCGCGCATCAAGGAAATCGAGCGCGTGACCAATCACGACGTGAAGGCGGTCGAGTACTGGCTGAAAGAATCGGTCAAGGGTCAGCAAGAACTGGAACGCGCGAGCGAGTTCATCCACTTCGCGTGCACGTCGGAAGACATCAACAACACGTCGCACGGCCTGATGCTCGCCGGCGCGCGTGAACACGTGATCCTGCCGGCGCTGCGCTCGGTGCATCAGCGCCTCGTCGCGCTCGCGCACGCGCAGGCCGCGCAGCCGATGCTGTCGCGCACGCACGGCCAGCCGGCCAGCCCGACCACGCTCGGCAAGGAAATCGCCAACGTCGCCGCGCGTCTCGCGCGCGCGATCGAGCGTATCGCGAAGGTCGAACTGCTCGGCAAGATGAACGGCGCGGTCGGCAACTTCAACGCGCACCTGTCCGCGTATCCGGAATTCGACTGGGAAGCGTTCTCGAAGGACGTCGTCGAAAACCGTCTGAAGCTCACGTTCAATCCGTACACGATCCAGATCGAACCGCACGACTACATGGCCGAGCTGTTCGACGCGGTGTCGCGCGCGAACACGATCCTGCTGGATCTGGACCGCGACGTGTGGGGCTACATCTCGGTCGGTTACTTCAAGCAGCGCACGAAGGCCGGCGAAATCGGCTCGTCGACGATGCCGCACAAGGTCAATCCGATCGATTTCGAAAATTCGGAAGGCAACCTCGGCCTCGCGAACGCGACGCTGCGCCACCTCGCCGACAAGTTGCCGGTGTCGCGCTGGCAGCGCGACCTGACCGACTCGACGGTGCTGCGCAACATCGGCGTCGCGTTCGGTTACTCGCTGCTCGCATACGACTCGCTGATCCGCGGTCTCGACAAGCTCGAAGTGAACGCGCAGCGTCTGAACGAAGACCTCGACAACTGCTGGGAAGTGCTCGCCGAGCCGGTGCAGACGGTGATGCGCCGCTACGGCATCGAGAACCCGTACGAGCAGTTGAAGGAACTGACGCGCGGCAAGGGCATCACGCGCGAAGCGCTGCAGAGCTTCGTCAGCGGTCTGGCGATTCCGCAGGACGCGAAGGACCGCCTGCTCGCGATGACGCCGGCATCGTACATCGGCAAGGCCGTCGAACTGGCGAAGCGGATCGGCTGATTCGTTTCCTGATCCAGCGAGCCTCGCGGCGCGGGTCGCACGCAGCGAGGCCACGCAGCGACGCGCAAAAAAGCCGCTCCGTGGAGCGGCTTTTTTGCGTCTATACGCCGGCTGATCAGCGCTGCTCGACCTGCTTGAGCACGTCGTCGACGATTTCTTCCGGCGTCAGATCGATGCTGACCGTGATCGCTTCGTCGTCACCGGGCTCTTCGAGCGTGTCGAGCTGGCTTTGCAGCAGCGATGGATCGAAGAAGTGCCCGGTGCGGTGCCCGAGACGCTCGGCGAGCACGTCGCGCGAACCCTTCAGATAAACGAAACAGACGTCCTGGTCGCCATCGCGCAGGATGTCGCGATACGAGCGCTTCAGCGACGAGCACGTGAACACCGCGGTCTCGCCCGCCCGCTGCTTTTCCTCGATCGCCGCGCGGATCGTTTTCAGCCACGGCCAGCGGTCTTCGTCGGTGAGCGGGATGCCGTGATGCATCTTCTCCTTGTTGGCGGCGCTATGAAATGCGTCGCCGTCGGTGAAGCCGCAATGCAGGCGCTCCGCCAGCATTTCGCCGATCTTCGTCTTGCCGGCGCCCGACACGCCCATTGCGATCAGAATCATCTGAAACTCCTTACAGGACCGCCGCGAGTGCGAAGGTCAGGCCCAGCCCCATCAACGAAATGATGGTTTCGAGGAGCGACCAGGTCTTGAAGGTCTGCCCCACCGTCATGCCGAAATACTCTTTGATCAGCCAGAAACCGCCATCGTTCACGTGCGAGAAAATCAGCGAACCCGAGCCGGTGGCGAGCACCATCAGCTCCGGCCTCACCTGCACCGCGCCGGCTGCCGCGATCGGCGCGACGATGCCGCAGGCGGTCGTCATCGCCACGGTGGCCGAACCGGTCGCAAGACGGATCATCGCCGCGACGAGCCAGCCGAACAGCAGTGGCGACATATGCAGCGCGGTCGCCACATTGGTGATTTCCTTCGAAATGCCGCTATCCATCAGCACGCGGCCAAAACCACCGCCCGCGCCGACGATCAGCGTAATACCCGCGATCGGCGCCAGACATTCGCCGCAGAACTTCTGGATCTGCTCGCGGTTGAAGCCGCGGCTCGCGCCGAAGGTCCAGAAGCTCACCAGCACCGCCGTCAGCAGCGCGACGTCGGTGTTGCCGAAGAAGCGCAGCAGGTCGTTCGGCAGCGTATTCGGCGTCGTGAACAGGTCGGCCCAGCTGCCGACCAGCATCAGAATCACCGGCAGCAGAATCGTGAACAACGTGATGCCGAAGCCCGGCAGATCGCGTTTCGGCGCGTTGGCGCTCACGCCGTTGCCGCCGTTCGCGTCGCGGCCGAGAAACTGCGCGGCGAGCGCATTTTCCTTCGGCAACTGGATGTGGCGGCTCACCAGCAGCGCGAACAGCGGACCGGCGACGATCGCGCACGGGATCCCGACGATCAGGCCATAAGCGATCGTCTTGCCGATATCCGCGTGATACGCCTGCACCGCGAGCAGCGCGGCCGGGTGCGGCGGAATCAGTCCGTGCACGACGGATAGACCGGCGACCATCGGCAGGCCGACCAGCAGCAGCGATTTGTTGGTGCGCCTCGCGACATTGAACGCGATCGGAATCAGCAGCACGAAGCCGACTTCGAAGAACACCGGCAAACCGACGATGATCGCGACGGCCATCATCGCCCAGTGAATATGCTTCTCGCCGAACCAGTTGATCAATGTGGTGGCGACGCGCTCGGCGCCGCCCGATTCGGCCATCATCTTGCCGAGCATCGTGCCAAGACCCACGACGATCGCAATGTGGCCGAGTGTGTTGCCGTTACCGGTTTCGAACGATTTGACGATCGTCTGCATCGGCATGCCGGCCACGAGGCCGAGCAGCAGCGACACGATGATCAGGACAAGGAATGGATACACCTTGAAACGCGTGATCATCAGGATCAGCAACGCGATCGCGATCAGCGCGTAAATTAGCAGCATGCTGCCGTGGGCTTCCATGAAGCTCCTCCTTTTGACTTATTGATTGTGAGTGCGGAGCACGGCCGCTACTTCATCTCACGGCCACCCGCGCGCTGCCTGAAACCCCGGCTGGCCGCCCGGTCGCTGAATTTTACTGTCTGTCCAACAAACGCGCGCTGAAATCAGCACGCGTAACAGGCAAAAAAAGAGTCCCGACGCGACAGCCGTGAGCGGCTGTATCGACGAGACTCGTAGTATCGGACCGGTGACGGTAACGGCCGCCCGATATCGTTGTTAATGAGCCGGCGCGGCCAACTGGCTCGCGGCGCGCGCAAGGCGCGTGACTTCGTCCCAGTTCTGCGCGGCCAGCGCGGCCTTCGGCGTGAGCCACGACCCGCCGACGCACACCACGTTCGGCAGCGACAGGAAATGCGGAGCCGTTTCGGGCGTGATGCCGCCGGTCGGGCAGAACTTCAGCATCGGGAATGGACCATTGAAGGCCTGCAGCATCGGCACGCCGCCCGCCTGCTGCGCGGGGAAAAACTTGACGATCTCGTAGCCGAGTTCGAGCGCCTGGATGATGTCCGACGGCGTCATCACGCCCGGCAGCAGTGGCAGACCCGCATCCTGCGCGGCCTGGTGCATCTCCCTGGTCAGGCCCGGCGACACGCCGAACCGCGCGCCCGCCTTTTTCGCCTGTGCGCAGTGCTCGGGCTTCGTGATCGTGCCGACGCCGACCACGATGTCGTCGGCGAGTCCACACGCGCGCTCGATCGCGCCGATGCCCGCCGGCGTGCGCAGCGTGATTTCCAGCACCTTCACGCCGCCCGCGTGCAATGCACGCGACACGTGCTCGCCCTGCTCGACCGTGTCGAACGCGAGGACCGGAATCACCGGGCCGAGGCGCACGATATCGCTTACTGTTTTCGCCGTCATCGTCAGACTCCTTGTTTCTGTAGCGCCGCGCCGGCTTGCGCGGTGCTCGTGTGGTGGTCGCCGTGTTCGTGCTGCCCGTCATGCGCGCCGCCCTCGCCGACCATCGGGCCGAACACCGACGCGCCCTGCTCCGCCGGCGCCGCCGCCGCGCGGAATACGCCGAACAGCTCGCGGCCGAAGCCGACTTCGTTGTCCGCCTGATGCTTCGGCGCGTCGCACCGGCGCGCCGCCCATTCGGCCGCGTCGATGTCGATGTCGAGCACACCGGCTTCGGCGTCGATCACCAGCATGTCGCCAGTGCGAACCTTGCCGATCGGACCTTCCAGCAATGCCTCCGGCGACAGATGAATCACCGCCGGCACCTTGCCCGATGCGCCCGACATCCGGCCGTCCGTCACCAGCGCGACGTGGAAACCCTGATCCTGCAACACACCGAGCAGCGGCGTCAAACGATGCAGCTCGGGCATGCCATTTGCCCGCGCGCCCTGGAAGCGCACGACCGCGATGAAGTCGCGCTTGAGTTCGCCTTTGTCGAACGCCTCCTGCACCGCTTCCTGCGAATCGAACACGATCGCGGGCGCCTTCACCTTGCGATGCTGCGCCGCGACCGCCGAAATCTTGATGACGCCGCGGCCGAGCTGGCCCTGCATCAGCCGCAGACCGCCATCCGGCTGGAACGGCTCGCCGATGCCGCGCAGCACCGCGGTGTCCGCGCTCGCGTCCGCGCCGGCCACCCATTGCAGCTTGCCGTCGAGCAGCTTCGGTTCCTCCGTGTAGTGCTTCAGGCCCCGGCCGGCGACGGTGTTCACGTCTTCGTGCAGCAAACCGCCTTCGAGCAGATTGCGCACGAGGAACGCGACGCCGCCTGCCGCGTGGAAGTGGTTCACGTCGGCCTTGCCGTTCGGATAGATCTTCGCGAGCAGCGGCACCGCCCGCGACAGCGCGTCGAAATCGTCCCAGTCGATCACGATGCCGGCCGCGCGCGCGATCGCGACGAGGTGCAGCGTGTGATTGGTCGAGCCGCCGGTCGCCAGCAACGCGACGATACCGTTGACGATCGCCTTTTCGTCGACCACATGGCCGATCGGCATGTAGTGGCCGCGCTCGACCGTCAGATCGAGCACGCGGCGCGCGGCCTGCGCGGTCAGCGCGTCGCGCAGCGGCGTATGCGGATGCACGAAGGCCGAGCCCGGCAGATGCAGGCCCATCACTTCCATCAGCATCTGGTTGCTGTTCGCGGTGCCGTAGAAGGTGCAGGTGCCGTGGCTGTGATAGGCGGCGGCTTCCGCTTCGAGCAGCGCGTCGCGGCCGCACTGGCCGGTCGCGAACAGCTGACGGGTCTTCGCTTTGTCGTCGTTGGACAGACCGCTCGCCATCGGGCCGGCCGGCACGAAAATGGTCGGCAGATGGCCGAATTGCAGCGCGCCGATCAGGAGGCCCGGCACGATCTTGTCGCAGATGCCGAGGCACAGCGCCGCGTCGAACATGTTGTGAGTGAGCGCGACCGCCGTGCTCATCGCGATCACTTCGCGCGAGAACAGCGACAGTTCCATGCCCGCGTTGCCTTGCGTGATGCCGTCGCACATCGCCGGCACGCCGCCCGCGAATTGCGCGACGCCGCCGCTCTCGCGCGCGGCCTGCTTGATGATGTCCGGGTAGCTGAGGTACGGCGCGTGAGCCGACAGCATCTCGTTATAGGAAGACACGATGCCGATGTTCGGCTGGCGGATCTGCTTGATCGCGAGCTTGTCGTTGCCCTCCAGACTCGCGAAGCCATGCGCGAGGTTCGCGCACGACAGCGCACCGCGCGCCGGGAAGCGCCCTTGCGCGTGATGGATGCGGGCCAGATACGCTTCACGGGTGGGCTTGCTGCGCTCGGTCACGCGCCGCGTGACGTTCAACAATTGCGAATGCGGGGAAACCATCGGAGCTCCTTCGTCGCTGGCGAGGCATACGCATGACGCCAGGCGGTATCGCGGGTTGGTCGCGGATTGTCGGGGGTTCTGCTATCGAACGACGCAATCTTAGTAGAAAAACTACATAGCCACAATGACGAATTCTGCTGCATTGCCAGATCTCCCGCTCGTCCCCAAGCCTTACTGGTTAAGCATCAACGCTGATCGGCCAAAAATCAGGGATTACACCTAGAAGACAATATGTAGTTTTTGTACCTCATTTGGTGCGTTCCCAAGCAATCGGATATAGTCCACACGTTCTTCAGCATAGTGCGAGTTTTCCGATGATGCTGTCCCAGGTGGAAGAGATGCGCGACCAGTTGCGCCCGTCCGAGCGCAAGCTGGCCGATTACGTGATCGAGGCGCCGCGCGAAGTGCTCGATCTGTCGATGACCGAAGTCGCCGCGCGCGCAGGCGTCAGTCAGCCGACGATCGCGCGTTTCTGTCACGCGCTCGGCTTTTCGGGATTTCGCGAATTCAAGATCCGGCTCGCGCAGGGAATCGCCGCAGAGGTGCCCGCAGTCTACCGTGACGTGCGGCCTGATGAGCCGACGCCGGGCGTCGCGGCGAAAGTGCTCGACCGCACGATCGGCGCGCTGATCCAGGTGCGCAACAACCTGTCGTCGGACAGCGTCGCCGCGGCGATCGAGATCCTCGCGCACGCGCGGCGCATCGAGTTCTACGGCGCGGGTGGCTCGGGGATTGCCGCGCTCGACGTGCAGCACAAGTTCTTTCGCCTCGGCATGCCGAGCGTCGCCTATTCGGACCCGCACACGTTCCTGATGTCGGCGGCGCTGCTGGGCGCGGGCGACGTGGTCGTCGCGATCTCGAACACCGGGCGCACGCGCGACATCATCGATGCCGCGCAGGCCGCGCTTCACGCGGGCGCCAAAGTGATTGCGATCACGCACGGCAACTCGCCGCTCGCGCGGCTCGCCACCGTGGGCCTGTTTGCGAACGTCGACGAAGACACCGATATTTTTTCGCCGATGACCTCGCGCGTGTCGCATCTGGCGATCGGCGACATTCTCGCGGTGGGCGTCGCGCTCAGCCGGGGTCCGGAACTGGTGGAGAAGCTCGCGCAGACCAAGGAGGTGATTCACCGGCGGCGGGTGGATTCGCAGCGGTGATGAAAGCGCCGGACAGCCGGGCGCCATGCCCGGCGGCGAAGGACGCGCGGAGGCGCACCGAGACGCACCCAGACGCATTGAGACGCCCCCAGACACAATACGCACGCATATTGCGCACGCCAGATGCAACAAGGGCGGTGTACCGGTTAACCGGCACACCGCCCTTTCGTTTTTGCCCGCGCGGCGGGACTAACCGCCGTCAGCCGCTCATCAGAACGGCTTGATCACCACCAGCGCAACCGCCGCCAGCATCCCGAGCACCGGCAGTTCGTTGAACATCCGATACCACTTGTCGGTGCGGCGATTCTCGCCGCGCTCGAAGCGCCGCAGCAGCACGCCGCAATAGATGTGATAGATAACCAGCAGCACGACCACGCCGACCTTCGCGTGAATCCACCCCTGCCCGCTGCCGATGCCGATCACGAGCCATAGCCACAACCCGCATGCAATCGCCGGCACCGCGATGAAGCTCATGAAGCGAAACAGCTTGCGCGCCATGATCAGCAGACGCGCGATCGCCGCGGGCTCCGTTTCCATCGCCAGATTGACGAAGATGCGCGGCAAATAGAACAGGCCGGCAAACCAGGAGGCAATCAATACGATGTGAAACGTCTTTACCCAGAGCATCGGCGGTTCCTTGTCGTTGTGGGGTGCGGCGCAACGCTCACTGGCGGCCCTCGCCGTGGCCCAGCACGACGTACTTCAGCGATGTCAGTCCGTCGAGGCCGACCGGGCCGCGCGCGTGCAGTTTGTCGTTCGAAATGCCGATCTCCGCGCCAAGCCCGAACTCGAAGCCGTCCGCGAAACGGGTCGACGCGTTGACCATCACGCTTGCCGAATCGACTTCGCGCAGGAAACGCATCGCGCGATCGTGGTCTTCGGTGACGATCGCATCGGTGTGATGCGAGCTGTACGTGTTGATGTGCTCGATCGCGGCGTCGAGATTGTCGACGACCTTGATCGCCAGCACCGGCGCCAGATATTCGGTGCGCCAGTCTTCGTCGGTCGCGTCGACGAGCGGGCCGACGCCCGCATCGGCGAGCAGCGCGCGCGCCGCCGCGTCGACGCGCAGCTCGACGTCCTTGGCGCGATACAGCTTGCCCAGCGGCGGCAGCACCTCGGCCGCGATACCGCGCGCGACCAGCAGCGTTTCCATCGTGTTGCAGGTGCCGTAGCGATGCGTCTTCGCGTTATCGCAAACGTTGAGCGCCTTCGCGAGATCCGCGCGATCGTCGACGTAGACATGGCAGATGCCATCGAGATGCTTGATCATCGGCACGCGCGCTTCGTTGATCAAGCGCTCGATCAGGCTTTTGCCGCCGCGCGGCACGATCACGTCGACGTATTCGGTCATCGTGATCAGCTTGCCGACCGCCGCGCGATCGGCGGTCGCGACCACCTGCACCGCGTGCTGCGGCAGACCGGCCGCCGCGAGCCCTTCGCCGATCAGCTTCGCGAGCGCGGTATTGCATTCGAGCGCTTCCGAGCCGCCGCGCAGGATCGTCGCGTTGCCGGATTTCAGGCACAGCGCGGCCGCGTCGATCGTCACGTTCGGGCGCGATTCGTAGATGATGCCGATCACACCGAGCGGCACGCGCATCTGGCCGACCTGAATGCCGCTCGGCCGGTACTTGAGATTGCTGATTTCGCCGATCGGATCGGCCAGCGCGGCGACCTGGCGCAGCCCCTCGACCATCGTCTTCAGCGCCTTGTCCGACAGCGTCAGACGATCGATGAACGCGGCGTCGTGGCCCTTGTCGCGGGCGCGCTCGAGATCGCGCGCGTTGGCGGCCTTCAGCAGCTCGGCGTCGCGCTCGATCGCCGCGGCGACGGCCGCGAGCGCGGCGTTCTTCGCGGCGCTCGAGGCCCGCGCCATCGCGCGCGAAGCCTGACGGGCGCGGCGGCCGAGGTCGGTCATGTACTGGTCGATATCCATGGTCATTCTCGTGATGCCCCGCACGTCGGCGTGCGGAAAGTCGGGCGGGATTAGCGAAAGATCAAGCGATTGTAAGTCGGGTGCGGGGGCTTTGCTGATGCGTAATCGGTGGGTAATCGGTGAGTAATCGGTGGATGCGCCGAGGTGTCGCGGACTCGCCCTGCGCCGGCAACGAGCGCGGCGTATCGGCCGGGAGGCTGGAAAGACGACGCGGCCGGCGGTTATCGCGCGCTGGCCGGTTGCGCTCGCTGCCTGATCTGCCCGCCTGATCTGGCCGCCTTATTTGCCCGCCTGAGTTGCCCGCCTGAGTTGCCTCTTACTCGCCGCCTGCTTCGTCGCTCGATTATCGCCGCGCCTGCCGCTCCGGCAACTGGGCGAAACATGCCACTGTCATGCGCGATGAAGCCCGCCGCGCCGCGCCGTTTCGCGCTTCAGACCGGCCTGCGCGTTGGCGCGGCAGCCGAAGCCCGAGGTCGTTGCGGCGGCACGGGCGGCGCTGCCGATGGTTTGGGCGCGGCCACCGTCATCGCGAGTTCGAAGAGCCCGTCCCAAGGATCGGGCGGCGGATCGTTGCGATGATTGCCCGGCGTGCCGCCCGACAAACCCTTCACCTGCCGGTCGAGGCGCGCGGCCAACGCCAGCGCCTTTTCCAGCGCGCCTTCGCTCACGCGCGACAGCGCCGGTCCGATCAGCCGCTCACGCGGTCCCCACACACGGTTCTCGCGCGTGAGCATCGCGAGCGGCTTGCCGGCCGCGACGCCGCGCTTGATCCGCAGCAGCGTGCGCACTTCCTCGACGACCGCCCACAGCACCAGCACCGCGGCCTCGCCTTCGCCGCGCAGCCCGTCGAGCATGCGCGCCAAACGGCCGACGTCGCCCGCAAGCATCGCCTCGTTGAGCTTGAACACGTCGTAGCGCGCGACATTCAGCACCGCATCCTGCACCTGATCGAAGCTCAGCGAGCCGGACGGGTACAGCAGCCCGAGCTTCTGGATTTCCTGATGCGCGGCAAGCAGATTGCCTTCGACGCGCTCGGCGATAAACGCAAGCGCGCGCCGCCCTTCCTCGCCGGCCGCCACCCGCTGGCCTTGCGCGGCGAGCCGTTGGCCGACCCAGTTCGGCAATTGCGCGCGCTCGACCGGATCGATCTTCAGCGCGACCCCCGCGTCGGCGAGCGCGCTGAACCACGCGGATTTCTGCGTAGCCGCGTCGAGGCGCGGCAACGTGATCAGCGTCAGCACGTCGTCGTTGACGGCAGCCGCGAGCGCCTTCAGCGCATCCGCACCTTCCTTGCCGGGCTTGCCTGACGGAATGCGCAACTCGACGAGCTGACGGTCGCCGAACAGCGACATCGACTGGCTCGCGCCCAGCAGCGAACTCCAGTCGAAGCCGCGCTCGACCGTGAACACCGAGCGGTCGGTGAAGCCCGCCGCGCGCGCGGCCGCGCGGATGCGGTCACAGGCTTCCTGCGCGAGCAGGTGCTCGTCGCCGTACACGACGTACAGTCCGGCGAGTCCCTTGGCGAGATGCGCTTCGAGCGCGTCAGGTCGCAGTTGCATGGCTATCGGTTGGCGGGAAGAATGAAAGACGGCAAATCAGCAAAAGCGCTCACGAACCACAACGCCGGACAGGCCGGCGCTCACAGCGGCGGCGGCGGCAGCGGCGCGCGCGGCGCCACCGCGGGCACCGCCTCGGCCGGCGTCGGATGCAGCGAGCGCACCACGCCCAGACGGCGGATCAACTGATCGATCGCATCGTTCTCCATATCGGAGAACAGGATGTCGGATTCGGCGGTTTTCGCCTGCGAGAACTGGTCGCTATAGGTCATCGCGCGATTCAGCGCGATCACGCTCGGCGGAATCAGCACCGTGCCGTCCTTGCCGGTCAGCGTGTAGGTCATCTGCAGATTCAGCTGATACTCGGCAACCACGCCAAGCGTGTTCAGCGTCAGCGTGTTGATGTTGCGGTTCTGCGTGATCTGCAGGATCGCGTCCGCATTCGCGATCGAGCTGACGACCACCGTATCGCTGCCGCCCTGCACGATGCGCGTAAGCCGCGCGCTCGCCGCGGCCGAGCCGCCGGACACATAGAGGCGCTTGAACGCGTAGTCCTGCTGGCCGCGCAACCTGAAGCCGCAGGCCGACAACATCATTACGCTGCAAGCGAGCGTCAAAAACGATCTGCGAGTCACATTCGCTCCCGGTTCGCAGTGGATTCGCGGTGCCGACGAGCGCCGCGCCTGGCGGCGCCGCGTCTGCCGGATGAGGGGCGTGAAAACGTCAAACGACCACGTTCACGAGACGGCCCGGCACCACGATGATCTTCTTCGGCGCCTTGCCTTCGCTAAACTTCGCGACCATTTCATGCGCGGCCGCGAGCTGCTCGATCGCTTCGCGCGATGCGTCCTTCGCAACCGTGATCGCGCCGCGCACCTTGCCGTTCACCTGCAGCACGAGTTCGATTTCGGCCTGTTCGAGCGCCTTCTCGTCGACCTTCGGCCACGGCGCGTCGAGCAGCGGCCCGAATTCGTCCGCGTAGCCGAGCTCCTGCCACAACTGGAACGTCAGGTGCGGCACGACCGGATACAGCACGCGCAGCATCACGCCATAGGTTTCGTGCAGCACGGCGGGCCGGGCGCCCTTCGCGCCGTCGAGCGCGTTGAGCATTTTCATCGCGGCCGACACCACGGTGTTGTACTGCAGACGCTGATAGTCGAAATCGGCCTGCTTGAGCACACTATAGATTTCGCGGCGCAGCGCTTTATCGGCGTCGTTGAACTGCGCGGCGTCGAGCTGGCCGCCCGCGCGCAACGCCGTTTCGTTCGTGTAGCCGAAATTCCACACGCGGCGCAGGAAACGGCTCGCGCCTTCGACGCCCGAACCCGACCACTCGAGTTGCTGCTCGGGCGGCGCCGCGAACATCACGAACAGACGCGCGGTGTCCGCGCCGTGCCGATCGATCAGCATCTGCGGGTCGACGCCGTTGTTCTTCGACTTCGACATCTTCTCGACGCCGCCGAGCACGACCGGCTGACCGTCGGCGTTCAGCACCGCGCCGACCGGGCGGCCCTTGTCGTCGAACGAAACGGTGACGTCCGCCGGGTTGTACCAGGTCTTCTTGCCCGCGTCGTTTTCGCGGTAGTACGTCTCGTTGAGCACCATGCCCTGGGTCAGCAGATTCTTCGCCGGCTCGCCGAATTTGACGAGACCGAGGTCGCGCATCACCTTCGCCCAGAAGCGCGAGTACAGCAGATGCAGGATCGCGTGCTCGATGCCGCCGATGTACTGATCCATCGGCGCCCAGTAGTCGGTGCGCTCGTCGACCATCGTCTTCGCATCCGGCGACGCATAGCGGTAGAAGTACCACGACGAATCGACGAACGTGTCCATCGTGTCGGTTTCGCGCTTCGCCGCGCCGCCGCAGGTCGGGCACGTGCAATTCACGAACGCTTCGGACTTCGCGAGCGGATTGCCCGTGCCGTCCGGCACGAGGTCTTCCGGCAGCACGACCGGCAGGTCCTTTTCCGGCACCGGCACGTCGCCGCAGCTCGGGCAGTGGATGATCGGAATCGGCGTGCCCCAGTAGCGCTGGCGCGACACGCCCCAGTCGCGCAGACGCCATGTGATCTGCTTGTCGCCGAGGCCGAGCTCCTTCAGATCCGCGGCAATGCGATCGACCGCTTCGTCGTACGCGAGGCCGTCGTACTTGCCGCTGTTCACCAGCGTGCCGGTCTTCTCGCCGTACCACTCTGCCCACGCATCGGTCGAGAACGGCTTGCCTTCGACCGCCACCACCTGCTTGACCGGCAGACCGTATTTCTTCACGAACGCGAAATCGCGCTCGTCGTGCGCCGGCACGCCCATCACCGCGCCTTCGCCATAGCTCATCAGCACGTAGTTGCCGATCCACACTTCGACCTTTTCCTGCGTCAGCGGATGCGTGACGTAGAAGCCGGTCGCCATGCCCTTCTTTTCCATCGTCGCGACGTCGGCTTCGGCGACGCCGCCGCGCTTGCATTCTTCGATGAACGCCTGCAGCCCGGGCTTGTCTTGCGCCAGACGCGTGGCGAGCGGATGCTCGGCGGCGACCGCGCAGAACGTGACGCCCATGATCGTGTCGGCGCGCGTCGTGAACACGCGCAGCAGCTTCTGTTCACCGTCGATTTGATACGGAAAGCCGAAGTTCACGCCGAAGCTCTTGCCGATCCAGTTCTGCTGCATGATCTTCACGCGCTCCGGCCAGCCGAGGCCGTCGAGATCGTTCAGCAGTTCATCGGCGTACTGCGTGATGCGCATGTAGTACATCGGGATTTCGCGCTTTTCGACCAGCGCGCCGGAGCGCCAGCCGCGCCCATCGATCACCTGTTCGTTCGCGAGCACGGTCTGGTCGATCGGGTCCCAGTTGACGGTGCCGGTCTTCTTGTACGCGATGCCCTTTTCGAGCATCTTCAGGAACAGCCACTGGTTCCACTTGTAGTAGTCGGGGCTGCAGGTCGCGACTTCACGCGACCAGTCGATCGCGAGACCCATCGACTGCATCTGCTTCTTCATATAAGCGATGTTGTCGTAGGTCCACTGCGCGGGCGGCACGTTGTTGGCCATCGCCGCGTTTTCCGCCGGCATGCCGAACGCGTCCCAGCCCATCGGCATCAGCACGTTGTAGCCGTTCATCCGCAGATAGCGGTACATCACGTCGTTGATCGTGTAGTTGCGCACGTGCCCCATATGCAGCTTGCCCGACGGATACGGCAGCATCGAGACGCAGTAGAACTTGGGCTTATCGGTGGTTTCCGTCGTCTTGTAGGCGTCGACGGCGCGCCATTGTCCTTGCGCGGCGGCTTCGACGTCGGAGGGAACGTATTTTTCGTGCATGGTGTGATGGGATCGCTAGGTTCGGTGCTTTCGCACCGGCCTGGTGCTCTGCAGGATGTGATTGCGTCGTGTCCCCTGTGGCGGGGAAAGGGCTGATTATACCGTTCGCGGACCGGTGCGCCGCGCGGCGCGGCGACGGCGTTTGGGCGCGCAGCGCCCTGTCAGTGCCGCGCGGCGGGCGGCGGCGGATCGGTGACGAAGCCGATCCGTTCGAGCCCCGCCTGTTGCGCGGCGCCCATCACCTGCGCGATCACTTCGTAGCGCGTCGAGCGCTCGGCGCGCAACTGGATTTCCGGCTGGTCCGCCTGCTTGCCGGCCGCGGTGAAACGCTCTTGCATCTGCGCGAGCGTGATCGGCTGGGTGTTCCAGTAGAGCCGGCCGGCCGCGTCGATCGATAGCGCGATGGTTTGCGGGGTCTGACGTGCGGGCGCGGCCGCCACTTTCGGCAGATCGAGCCGGATCGCGTGCGAGAACAGCGGCGCGGTGATGATGAAAATGACCAGCAGCACGAGCATCACGTCGATCAACGGCGTCATGTTGATCTCGGCCATCGGCGCGGCCGTCTGCTTTTTTTCGAGTCCGCCGAATGCCATGTCGCCTCCTTTCTGCGTGTCGGTTCCGCAAAGCGTTGACCGCCGGTAGCGGGGGCGGCTGGCGGGCTCTGCGCGTCAGCGATGCGCCTCGTGCGCCGAAGCCTGCGGCGCGCGCGCCGGTGCGTGGGCCTGCTCGAGCGGCGCGCACACGTAGGCGTGAAGATCGTGCGCGAACCCGTCGAGTTCCTCCGACAATTGCCGCGCGAGTCGCCCCAGCACGTTGTACGCGAGCACCGCCGGAATCGCGACCACGAGGCCGAATGCGGTCATGATGAGCGCCTCGCCGACCGGCCCCGCAACGTTCTCGATCTGCGCCTGGCCGCTCGCCGCGATGCTGCCGAGCGCGTGATAGATGCCCCACACGGTGCCGAGCAGGCCGACGAAGGGCGCGGTGCTGCCGACCGACGCGAGCAGCACCTGGCCGAATTCGAGCCGCCGCTGCGATGCGTTGAGCGCCTGGCGCAGCGCCCGCAGCACCCGTTCGCTACGGTCGACGCGCGCGAGCAGCGCGCCCGGAATATCCACCTCGGCCGCGTGCAGCGCGGCTTCGGCGAGCGGCGCGAACACGCGCTCGCGGTCGACGCGCCGCAGCACCGCGACGCCTTCGGCGAGCGTCGGCGCCTGCCAGAACTGGTTGATCGCGCGGGGCGCCTGACGCTTCGCGCGCGTCAGAATCCAGCTCTTGACGATCAGAAAGCACCAGCTCGCAATCGACATGGCCAGCAGCACATACGCGACACCGTGCGTGATCGCGTCGCTCGTTTGCAGGTAATGGATGATGCCGCTGCTGCCTGCCATCTGACCTCGCCGTGGGGAAAGTAACTTCGGAAGGGCACGCGCCGGGCGCCGCCGCGCCTGCTGGGACAACAGACCCGCAACAGACCCGCACAGACCCTCTCAACGCAGGCCGAGCACGTCCTGCATATCGAAGAAGCCGGTTGCGTGCCCTTCGAGAAAGCGTACAGCACGAAGCGCGCCTTGAGCATACGACAGACGGCTGGCCGATTTGTGCGTGATTTCGATGCGCTCGCCCATGCCCGCGAACAGCACCGTATGATCGCCGACGATATCGCCGCCGCGAATCGCCGAAAAACCGATCGTGGACGGGTCGCGCTCGCCGGTCACGCCTTCGCGGCCATACACCGCGCAGTCGTCGAGATTGCGGCCGAGCGCATGGGCGATTACTTCGCCCATCGTCAGCGCGGTGCCGGACGGCGCATCGACCTTGTGACGGTGATGCGCCTCGATGATCTCGATGTCGTAGCCGGTTGCGAATTGCCGCGCCGCGTATTCGAGCAGCTTCAGCGTGACGTTCACGCCGACGCTCATGTTCGATGCGAACACCACGCCGATCTTCTCGCCCGCCGCGCGCAGCCGCGCTTTCTGCTCGTTGTCGAAGCCGGTCGTGCCGATCACCATTTTCACGTCGTGGCGCTGCGCCGCTTCCAGGTGCGCGAGCGTCGCGTCGGGGCGCGTGAAGTCGATCAGATAGTCGGAGTCGGCGAATACGCGCTCGATGTCGTCGGTGAGCAGCACGCCGGTCTGCTTGCCGAGGAACGCGCCAGCGTCCTGGCCGATCTGCGCGGCGCCGGTGCGGCACAGCGCGCCGGACAGCGTGGCGCCGGCATCGTTGAGGACGGTTTCGATGAGCATGCGGCCCATACGGCCCGATGCGCCAGCAATGGCAATTTTCATGACGATGAGGATTCGAAAGATTCGACCGGAGTGTCCCGGACGCAGAGACGCAAGCAGAAACACAAGCACAGACGCAAGCGGCTGCGGACGGCACAGGCAAAGCACGCCTGGACGGCCAATCAGACGGCTGGCTGCGGGCATGCCGCCGATGCTGGATACCCGCGCAGATTACACACTCGGGCAACCCGCTCAAGCAACGTTCTGTGGCAACTTCACCGGCCAATTCCGCCAGCCAGCGTTTATCAATCAACCGACCGCGCAATCCATCCAGCCGACTCGCGTCACGCGTCACACGATAAAACGAGCGGCAATTCCAGCGAGCGGTGCACATCGCGCACCGCTCGCCTTACAACACCGGCAGCCGGACTAGTTGCTCGTGCCCGCCGCGGGCGCGGAGCCGCTGGACTGTGTGTTCGAGCTGCCGCCAGACTGCGAGCCGGTCGGGCCGACCGGATTGCTCTGGTTAGTCGGCGCTGGCGGCGGCGGGCGATGGAACTGGAACTGCGGCCGACCGCCTGCCGTCGGACCTTGCGTCGGGATGCCGCCGGCATTCGCGGTCGGCACGCCGGAGCGCACGGACGGCGCACCGCGCGACGGCAACGCCGCGCTGGTCGCGCGATTGGCGGCTTGCGCGGCTTCCGCGTTGGCGTCTATCGACGGCGTAGCGGCCTCGACCGCGCCGTCGACCGACGGCGAACGGGTAGTGTCGATCGTGGCCGGCGCTGCCGCCACCGCCGCGCTTGCCGCGGCGGCGTCGCTGGCGGCCACGGCGTTCGCCGCTTCGGCGGCGCTCGTCGCGCGCACCGGCGCCGCGTTCGGCCGCCTGCCGCGCCGGTCGCCGTCGATTTCGGCCAGCAATTCGAGATTGGTCGGAAGATCTTCGCCGCCGGTCCAGTGGGTCACGAGGTCACCCGAGAAGAACACGACGAAGTCGCGCTGCTGGACGACCGCCGTCGAGCCGCGCTTGAAATAGAACACGTAATCCCAGCGATCGGCGTGGAACATGTCGGTCAGCAGCGGCGTGCCGAGCAACTGGCGCACCTGCGCGCGCGACATGCCGACCTTCATCTGGTCAGCCATTTCCTGCGACACGAAATTACCTTGCACGACCGTAATGCGATACGGCGTAACGCTCTGGGCGATGCGCTGGGTCAGGCTGTCGTAGGTGGAACATCCGGCAAGAACCGCGACAGTCGCAACAGCGATCAAGGTACCCCGCATGCGGCTCCCCCGGTAAATCAATTGAGATTTGGAAATCATTTCACTCACCCTGCGGGCCCGCTGACGAGCCGCGCTTCATTCCATCGAAGATGACCAGAACGGCAAAAACACATTACTATGAGAGCCCAGCATTGTACTCTAGGGATCCCTTGTCATGACCAATCCAACCGATCTCAAGAATATCGGGCTCAAGGCGACCCTTCCGCGCCTCAAAATCCTTGAGATTTTCCAGCACAGCCCGGTGCGTCACCTGACCGCCGAAGACGTGTACCGCAACCTCCTGCATGAGGAACTCGATATCGGTCTCGCCACCGTGTACCGGGTGCTGACGCAATTCGAGCAGGCCGGCCTGCTTTCGCGCAGCAATTTCGAATCAGGCAAGGCGGTGTTCGAACTGAACGAGGGGTCGCACCACGACCACCTCGTATGCCTCGATTGCGGACTGGTCGAAGAATTTTTCGACTCCGAAATCGAAAGCCGTCAGCAGTCCATCGCCAAGGATCGTGGCTTCAAGCTGCAGGAACACGCGCTGGCGCTGTATGGGGTGTGTACGAAGGAGAAATGCCCGCATCGCAAGCACTGACGCGTCGCCGGCCGCGCGGGAGCAAACGGTCCGACACATCAGAAAAAAGACCCGGCCGATGAAAATCGGCCGGGTCTTTTTTATTGCGGCGCTGCCGGTGTCCGGTCCGTGTCGGTCCCCGCGCCCGCGGTGAGCGCCGCTATGCCAGCGCCTCGACGCTCGTCGTCTCGAACACGAGTCGCCACGGCTCGCCGAGCTGCAGCTCGTCGCAATTGGGCTGCTCGCCACCGCGGTCGATCACGATGAAATCGCTGAGCCGATCGAGCGCGAGCAACGGGTGGTGCCAGACCCCTTTCGCGTAATTGACGCCCTGCCACGCATCGGTCCAGAACGCCCGCATGCCCGCTGGATCGAACTCGCCGGCCGGCGCCACCACCACCAGATAGCGGCCCGCCTGCAACGGCACGAACGCCTGGCTGCCGAGCGGATGGCGCTCCATCATCGTGATCTCGATCGGCAGCGCACGCGGCTGCGCGCGAAACAGGTTGATCAACGGCCGCCCGCCCTGTTCCGCCACGTCGACGCGCGCGAGGTCGTGATAACGCTCGGTGGTGCCGCCGTTGATCGGAAAACGGCGCGCGCCGTCGAGTTCGATCACGTCGCCGAACGGTGCGAACGCCGCGCGCGTCAGGCGCTCCATCTGCAAGGTCTTCATGCGCATTGCTCCCGTTTCGCCGTGTTATGCGAGTTCGCCCCACAGGCGCAAACGCGACACGCCGCCGTCGGGAAAGATGTTGAAGCGCACGTGCGTGACCGGCCCGAGCGCCGCGAGCCCGTCGGCGAACGTATGCAGGTTGTCCATGCGCAGCTTCTGTTCGTCGAGCAGTACCGGCCAGAACATCGCCTGCGTGACGAGCGAGTCGTCGGTGCCGCCCGTCACCGACGCCGCCTGCAGCGAACAGCGATCCGGGAAATTGCCCTTGAAGTGCGCGGTGTCCACTTCGACCTTACGGATCACGCCCGGGCGCGCGAGCGCCACGATCGCCCAGTCGTTGCCCGGCTCGCGACGGCGGCGGGTCTCCCAGCCGTCGCCCATGTTGACGCCGCGGCCCGGCATCAGAATCTGCGACGCGGGGCCGAAATGCTGGTTGTTCGCCGCAACGAGATATGCGCCGTTTTCGATCGCCGCCAGATCGAGCAGCGTGCCGCGCTCGACGCGGCTCCAGTCGCGCTGCGGCTGACCATACACACGCAGACGCGCGAGCCCGCCGTCCGGGTACAGGTTCACGCGCAGATGCGTGAACGGGCGCGCATCGTTCACTTCGACGTAATGGTGCTGGTTGCCCTGCAGCGTGGTGGCCGGCACCAGCGTCTGCCAGTCGGTGTGATCGGGCGGCACGTCGCCGTCAGCGCCGCCTTCGATATGACAGGCGTCGATCGACGCGGCCGGCGGAAAGTTGCCGGTGAAATGGCTGGTATCGAGATCGACCCCGTGCACGACGCCCGGCCGCGCGAGCCGGATCACGCAGTAATCGTGGCCGGTCGTGCGTTTGCGGCGGGTTTCCCAGCCGTCCATCCACTTGCCGTGGTCGTCGTATTTACCGGGGATGAACACCGCCGGCTGCGGTTCGAGCATCCGCTCTTTCGGGGCGAAGAATTCGTCGCTGGCAAAAAGTGCCTGCGCGCCGAGGCGCGGATCGGCGAGGTTCATATAGCGGCGGGTGAAAGCGGGAGCGTTCGGGTCGAGGATCGGATTGGCCATGATGTCGGTCAGGTAGCGAAAGGTTCAGGAAACGGCCGGCGGAGTCGGAGCAGCCGCCGGCGCGGGATAGGCGCCGTGGCGACGCGAAATCGGGATCGTTGCCACGCGGAGCATGCGTTGTCGCGCTGGCTGGTCAGACCGCCGGCGCATGCTCGCCGCCGACCGGCTCGGCGAGCGTGTCGTCGACGGCGGGCACATAACGCAGCGCGGCGTCGCGGTTCAACACGCGATGCGCCCGTGCCCGGTCGATATCGTTTTCCCACACCGCGACGACCACCGTCGCCACGCAGTTGCCGATCAGGTTGGTCAGCGCGCGGGCGATACCGACGAACCAGTCGACCGGCAGGATCAGCACGAGGCCGAGCACGGGAATCGCCGGAATCGCCGACAGCGTGGCCGCCAGAATCACGATCGCCGAGCCCGGAATACCGTGCGCGCCTTTCGACGTCACCAGCGACACCAGCACGACGACGATCAGGTCATGCACAGACAGCGGCGTGTTGGTCGCCTGCGCGATAAAGATCACCGCCAGCGTCAGATAGATCGAAAAGCCGTCGAGGTTGAACGAATAGCCGGTCGGAATCACGAGGCCGACTGTCGAATCCTTCACGCCCATCCATTCGAGCTTGCGCATGATCTGCGGCAACACCGCATCGGACGACGCGGTGCCGAGCACGATCGACAGTTCCTCGCGCAGATAGCGGATCAGCTTGAAGATGCTGAAGCCGGCGAGCCGCATCACCGCGCCGAGCACGACGGCGACGAACACGATGCAGCTCAGGTAGAACACCAGCACCAGCATGCCGAGTTGTTTCAGCGACTCGACGCCGTAGGTGCCGGTGGTGAACGCGATCGCGCCGAGTACGCCGAACGGTGCGAGCTTGATGATGAAACCCATCACGCGGAAAAACACCTGCGACAGTTCATCGATCAGCCCGCTCACGCGCTGCGCGCGCTTGCCGAGCAACGACAGCGCCGAGCCGAACAGCACCGAGAACACGAGGATCTGCAGGATGTCGCCGGTCGCGAACGCGTTGAAGGCCGTCTCCGGGATGATCTTCAGCAGAAAGCCCGCAGTGTCCTTCAGACTCTTCGCATGCTCGGTGTAGCTCGCGAGCGACGCCGCGTCGAGCGAATTGAGGTTGATGTTCATGCCGGCGCCCGGACGCGTCACATAGGCGAGCACCGCGCCGATCACCAGCGCGATCGTCGTCATCGCTTCGAAGTAGACCACTGCTTTCACGCCGACCCGCCCGACCTTGCGCAGGTCGCCCGCGTGCGCCATGCCGCTGACGACGACGCAGAACACGATCGGCCCGATCACCATCTTGATGAGCTTGAGAAAGCCGTCGCCGAGCGGACGCAACGACTGCGCGAAATGCGGAAAAACGGCACCGAGCACGATGCCCACCACGAGCGCGACGACGACCCGTCCAAATAGCGAATTGAAAAATTTCAGCACAGCTTCCTCCTGGGTGAAGATGTCTCTGTATCGATTCTGTTCAGACTGGTCCGACCAGTACTGTTATGGTCAATAGTAGGAAGTCGATATACTCACGTCAAGGATTCATCGAACAGTGTTTACCCGTTGTTTCTTCGGCGATTTTCGGGTCGGATTCCGGCGTTCCGCAGTCGCGTGGCGCGCGTGTCGAAAACGCGTATTACAATGCTGGTCAGACCAGACAATCGAGTGAGCCGTCATGAAAAACGTGCCGCATACCGTTACCGACGCCGCGATCGCGACCATTCGCGAGCGGATCGAAGCGGGTGTCTATCCGGTGGGCAGTTTGCTGCCGGCGCAACGCCAGCTTTCCGATGAGTTGTCGATCAGCCGTGCGTCGCTGCGCGAAGCGCTGTCGACGCTCGAAGCGCTCGGCCTGCTCGTGATCCGCCCCGGCAAGGGCGTGTATGTCGAAAGCGCACAGGCGAAAAACGCGCAGACATGGCGTTTCGCCGAGCAGTCGTCGCTGCCCGACACCTATCAGATGCGCTATGCGCTCGAAGGCTTCGTCGCGCGAATGGCGGTGCTCGCGGTAAGCGAGAGCGACCTCGACTGGCTCGAGGAGAACGTCACCGCAATGCAAACCGCGCTCGCCTGCGACGAACTCGACGAAGCCGCCCGCTTCGACTACGCATTCCATATGCGCATCGTCAGCATCGCCGGCAATGCGGCGATCGAATCTATCCTGAGCAGCAGCGCGGAAATCATGAAGGAAAGCCAGCGGATGCCGTTCTATCGGCGCGAGCGGGTTCTGTCCACGTACACCGAGCATCGCGCGATTCTGGATGCGCTGAAGGCGCGCGATCCGCTCGCCGCGGGCAAGGCGATCGAGACGCACATTGCGAATGCCGCGCAGCGCGCCGGCGTGTATTTCCCGACGCCATAGGCCTTAAAAAACCGCAGACGAAAAAAAACCGCTCCGAAGAGCGGCTTTTTCATGCGGCCTGGAGACCCGAATCTTACTTCGCGGTCGCGAGCGCCACAGCCGTGTCCAGCATGCGGTTCGAGAAGCCCCACTCGTTGTCGTACCAGCTCGACACCTTCACGAGACGGCCCGACACCTTGGTCAGCGTAGCGTCGAACGTCGACGAAGCCGGGTTGTGGTTGAAGTCGATCGACACCAGCGGCGCGTCGTTGTAGCCGAGGATGCCCTTCAGCGCGCCTTGCGACGCTTCCTTCATGATCGCGTTGACTTCTTCGACCGTCGTGTCGCGCGCGGCGATGAACGACAGATCGACGACCGACACGTTGATCGTCGGGACGCGGATCGCGTAACCGTCCAGCTTGCCGTTCAGTTCCGGCAGCACGAGGCCGACCGCCGAGGCGGCACCGGTCTTGGTCGGGATCTGGCTGTGCGTGGCCGAGCGCGCGCGGCGCAGGTCTTCGTGATACACGTCGGTCAGAACCTGGTCGTTCGTGTACGCGTGGATCGTCGTCATCAGGCCGTTCACGAGGCCAATCTTGTCGTTCAGCGGCTTGACCAGCGGTGCGAGGCAGTTGGTCGTGCACGATGCGTTCGAGATCACCGTGTCCGATGCCTTCAGCACGTTGTGATTCACGCCGTAGACGATCGTCGCGTCGACGTCCTTACCGCCCGGCGCCGAGATGATGACCTTCTTCGCGCCGCCCTTGATGTGCGCGCTGGCCTTTTCCTTGGTCGTGAAAAAGCCGGTGCACTCCATCACGACGTCGACGTTCAGCTCGCCCCACGGCAGCTCGGCCGGGTTGCGGTTCGCCAGCACGCGGATCTTGTCGCCGTTCACGACGAGGTAATCGCCGTCCACCGACACTTCGCCCGGGAACTTGCCGTGCGCGGTGTCGTACTGCGTCAGGTGGGCGTTGGTCTTCGCATCGCCGAGGTCGTTGATGGCGACGATTTCGATATCGTGCTTCTTGCCGTTTTCATAGAAGGCGCGCAGGGTGTTGCGGCCGATCCGGCCGTAGCCGTTGATTGCGACGCGAATCGTCATGATGTATCTCCTGATGGCTAAAAAAATACGTTTTCATTCGCCTGAGCGGCGGCGTTGCCGGGATGCCTCGGCGCCTCGCCGGCGCGGGCGGCAACGCCTGCCGCGGATCAGCCGAGTGCGGCCTTGACCGTTTCCACCACGTGCTCGACGGTGAAGCCGAAATGCTTGAACAGCACGCCTGCCGGGGCCGATTCGCCGAACGTGTCGATCCCGACCACGCCGCCTTCGAGGCCCACGTACTTGCGCCAGAAATCCGACACGCCCGCTTCGATCGCGACGCGGCGCACGCCGTGCGGCAGCACGCGCTCGCGGTACTCGGCGTCCTGCCTGTCGAACACGGTCGTCGCCGGCATCGACACGACGCGCGCGGCGATGCCCGCGCGCGCGAGCGGCTCGACGGCCTTCATCGCGAGTTCGACTTCGGAGCCGGTGGCGATCAGGATGATCTTGCGCGCGACGATTTCTTCGTCCCAGTCACGCAGCACGTAGCCACCCTTTTCGATGTTGGCGATCTGCGCGTCGGTGCGCTCGTTGAACTGCAGGTTCTGACGGCTGAAGATCAGGCACGACGGACCCTGATGCTCGATTGCGTGGGTCCAGGCCACCGCGGTTTCGACCGTGTCGGCCGGACGCCACGTTTGCAGATTCGGGATCAGACGCAGGCTGGCGACGTGTTCGATCGACTGGTGGGTCGGGCCGTCTTCGCCGAGACCGATCGAGTCGTGCGTGAACACGAAGATCGACGGCGACTTCATCAGCGCGGCGACGCGCAGCGCGTTGCGGCTGTAGTCAGAGAACGTCAGGAAAGTGCCGCCGAAGGCCTTGAAGCCGCCGTGCAGCGCGACACCGTTGATCGCGGCGCTCATGCCGAATTCGCGCACGCCGTAGTTCACGTAGTTGCCGGCGGCACGGCCTTCGGCATTCACGCGCACCGGCGTGGCGGCCTTCCAGTTGGTCAGGTTCGAGCCGGTCAGGTCGGCGGAGCCGCCGAGCAGTTCGGGCAGCACGGCCGACAGGCCTTCGATCGCCTGCTGCGACGCCTTGCGCGTCGCCACGGTTTCAGCGCGCTCGTTCGCGCCGGCAACGATCGCCTTCGCCTTTTCCTTCCAGTCGGCCGGCAGTTGCTTGTCGCTGCGGCGCTTGAATTCGGCCGCTTCCCGCGGATATTTCGCAGCGTAGGCCGCGAACGCCTTGTCCCAATCCGCTTCGAAGCGCGCGCCCGCTTCCTTCGCATCCCATGCCGCGTAGACTTCCTGCGGAATCACGAACGGCTCCCACTTCCAGCCGATCGCCTCGCGGGTCGCGGCGATTTCCTTGTCGCCGAGCGGCGCGCCGTGCGAATCGTGGCTGCCGGCCTTGGTCGGCGCGCCCTCGCCGATCACGGTCTTGCAGCAGATCAGCGTCGGCTTGTCCGACTGCTTCGCCTGTTTGATCGCCGCGTCGACCGCGTCGACGTCATGGCCGACCACGTTCGGAATCACGTTCCAGCCGTACGCTTCGAAGCGCTTCGGCGTGTCGTCGTGGAACCAGTGCACCACTTCGCCGTCGATCGAGATGCCGTTGTCGTCGTAGAACGCGATCAGCTTGTTCAGCTTCAGCACGCCGGCCAGCGAGCAGGCTTCGTGCGAGATGCCTTCCATCAGGCAGCCGTCGCCGACGAACACGTAGGTGTGGTGGTCGACGATCTTCGCGTCGGGCTTGTTGAATTCGGTGGCGAGCAGCGACTCGGCGAGCGCCATGCCGACCGCGTTCGCAAGACCCTGGCCGAGCGGGCCGGTGGTGGTCTCCACGCCCGGCGTGATGCCGTATTCCGGATGACCCGGCGTCTTCGAATGCAGTTGACGGAAGTTCTTCAGCTCTTCCATCGGCAGATCGTAGCCGGTCAGATGCAGCAGCGAATACAGCAGCATCGAGCCGTGACCGTTCGACAGCACGAAGCGGTCGCGATCGGCCCAGTGCGGATTCTTCGGGTTATGGCGCAGATGACGCGACCACAGTGCAACGCCGATTTCGGCCATGCCCATCGGCATGCCGGGGTGGCCGGAGTTCGCCTTTTGAACGGCGTCCATCGCCAACGCGCGGATCGCGTTAGCCATCAGGGAAGTGGGTGCGGGAGACGGGGTCGTCATTGTCGAGTCCGGAGACAAAGTCAGAAAGCGGGGCGCATGAGGCCCGGAAGCTCGGCGACGGGTTCGCTACGGCGCACGATGCGGCGCCAGAAGACGCGAAACGGGCAGAGCAAACGGACAAGGCTGAAAGCGTCACATTCTAGCAGAAGGTTAACCCGCATCCGGCCGGAAAGCCGTCTGGCCGTGTGGTTCAACGCACGCACCCGCGCGTGGCCGGGCGCGGGCGCGCGAGCGCCTTTACAATTCGTTCACCTGCCCCGCCACGCTCCGCGCCGAGCCCGTCCGCCGTGAATGCTCCGCTGTTGTTCCAGCCGAATTCCGATGCCGTCTACGGCTTCGCTCACGCGCATTTGCTCGAGCGCGTCGAGTCGGCTTATCAAACGATCGAGATCTGGGATACCCCGCAGCTCGGCCGGCTGTTTACACTCGACGGACGGCCGATGACTTCCGCCGGCGACGAGTTCATCTACCACGAATGCATGGTGCACCCGGCCGCGCTCGCGCATCCGGCGCCGCGCGCGGCGCTCGTGCTCGGCGGCGGCGATGGCGGCGCCGCGAGGCAATTGCTGAAGCATCCGGGTATCGAACGGATCGTCGTGGCGGAACTCGATGCGGAAGTCGTGCGCCTCACGCGCGAGCATCTGCCGGACGTGCATGGTGGCGCATTCGACGATCCGCGCGTCGAACTCCTGATCGGCGATGCGGCGCATTATGTCGACGCGGCTGCGGCGGCGAGCCCGGCCGCGCAGTTCGATCTCGTGGTGTTCGACCTGACACCGCCCGATTCGCCGGCAGCCGGCCTGTACACACCCGCCTTCTACGCGCGGCTCAAACGGGTGTTGCGCCGCGGCGCCGCGCTATCGCTGCATCTCGGCTCGCCGTATTTCCACGCACCGCGCGTGGCCGCGCTGCTCGTCGATCTGCAGGCGGCGTTCACCCACGTACGCACGATGAGCACCTTCGTGCCGCTCTACGGCTCGCTATGGATGATGGCCATCGCCAGCGACACGCTCGACGCCGCCGCGCCCGCCGCCGGCACGCTGGCCGAACGCGCCGCAGCGCGGCGCATCGGGCCGCTGCGCCACTACGACCCGGCTCTGCACGCGGGCCTCTTCTCGGCATCGCGGGCGCTGCGCGATAAACTGAGCCCATTGCCGAGGCCATCCAGTTGACGTGGATACCTTGTGAGAGTCGGTTCGAGCGATGCCGGCGTTTTTTGTCCATGTTCGCCGGCGCGCGCTTCGGCCCGGCCTGTCGAATCCGGCACACCCGCGCCCGTGGCGATTCACCGCGGGCATCCCGTCAACCCTCGAGATCCGGAGAACTCCATGACCGCCCCCCGCCCAGCCGGTGTGCCCTGGCTGACCCCCTACCTGACGGTCCGCGACGCGCGTGCGTCGATGGCGTTCTTTTCGGCGGCGTTCGGTTTCGAAGTGCGCGACAGCGTGCAGGACGACGGCGCCGTGATGCATGTCGAGATGACCTATCAGGATCAGTTGATCGTGATGTTCGCGCCCGAAGGAGCGTTCGGCTCGACCGCGCAAACGCCGAAAAGCGCGGGCACGATCGCGCCGCAATCGTTTTACGTCTATGTCGAGGACGTCGACGCCGTTTATGCGCGGGCCCTCGCGGCCGGCGCGAAATCGTTGAGCGCGCCGCAGGACCAGTTCTGGGGCGACCGCTTTGCGCAAGTCGAAGATATCGACGGCTACCGCTGGGCGCTCGCGCGCCACCTTTCCTGAGTCAATGAGTTTTTCGTCGATGCCCCGCTTTTTCGTTGCTGCACCGCTTTATCCCGATGACGTGCTGGCTCTGCCCGATGACGTCGTGCGCCATGTACTCGTGCTGCGCCTGCAACCTGGCGATTCGATCGCGCTGTTCAACGGCGAGGGCGGCGAATACAGCGCTGAGCTCGTCGAGGTCGAGCGCCGCTCGGCCCGCGTAAAGATTCGTGAATTCCGCGCGCTCGAAGTCGAGCCGCCGTATCGGCTGACGCTCGCGCAAGGTATCGCCGGCGGCGACAAGATGGACTGGCTGATCGAGAAGGCGGTGGAACTCGGTGCGTCGGGTTTCGTGCCGCTTTCCACCGCCCGCAGTGTCGTGCGGCTCGCGGGTGAGCGCGCGCAGCGCCGGCAGCAGCACTGGCAAGGGGTGGTGCGGGCATCGTGCGAACAATGCGGGCGCAATCGCGTACCGGACGTGATGCCGGTGCAGGAAATCGGCGGCTGGCTCGATGCACTGCCGCGCGAGCCCCAGCCCGGCGAGCTGCGCCTGTTGCTGTCGCCGCGCGCGAGCATCAGCTTTGCAGCGCTGCCCGAAGCGCCGCCGCAAAGTGAGGTGACGGTGTTGATCGGCCCCGAAGGCGGCCTGTCCGGCGATGAGGAAACCGCTGCCATCGAGCTTGGATTTACCGCCGTAGGTCTCGGCCCCCGCATATTGCGCACCGAGACGGCGGGGATCGCGATACTCGCTGCGCTCGCGGCGCGCTGGGGCGGCTGGTAAGCGGGTTGTTCCGCTCTGCTCTAGAGCCGCCCCGCCCCGCACGGAAGCGAAGCGGGATACGCCAAAAGCAAAAGCCCGCCAATTGGCGGGCTTTTGCAGTCTTTACCGCGAAGTTGGCCGGCAAATCATCGCGGCAGCGCGTGAGCAGCCGAACATCAGGCGAACGAGTAAAACACCCGGAATGCCACCTTGCGCTCAGCCCAGAATTCGGCCGCCTCGCGAAATACATCCAGCAGTGTTTCGCGCCCTTCCTTGTCGAATTTCTGCGCGACCGGCAACTGTTCGAGCACGATCACGAAGCCCGGCTGCGCGCCCGCCTTGTGTACCAGATCGGTCAGGCAGTCGTATAGCGCGTCGTAATTCTTGCCGAAATGCTTCGGAAACAGGAACGAGGTCGCGATCGTTTCGAGCACTTCCTGCTTGGACGCGGCATTCGCACAGTACGCATACAAAAAGTGCTGGCCGAGCTGGTTGGCCTCGTCGGCGAGATCCTGTACGCGAAACGCGCGAATCGATTGCACGATGTTCGGTCGCACGGTCCTGAAAAGACTCATGGGCTCCTCGTTCGATGAAACCACCGTGCCAGCCTCGCTTTGAGTGTCGCGACCCTGCTCGCCGGCGCGCATCTTCATGACGCGTTGGAACAAATTGCCGTCGCCGGCCGCGAAAAGATCCGTCGCGACTCCGGAATCGTGCGCGTAGATGTTGTCGCTCATGCCGTTCATCCCGATGTCATTCAACAATACGATTAAAACTGGTGTAGTGGTCGTCCGAGTAGTAACAATTGTCGGTTCGCTGTGGCGGACCTCCGCAGACGATGCGGCGCGCCCCGCGATTACGCGCGTGAGGCGTGGGAACGGTGTATTCGTGGTAATAACCGCGCCGATGGGCGGGTAGCACCCGTTCGTAGTTACCGAATACGACGCCGTCCTTCTGATACGGGTAAGGCCCGCCGGCGGCTATCAGGTTCAACGTATTGACCGCCTCGCGCGGCAATTGCGCGAGTGCGACGGTGCCCAACTGCGCATTTGCCTCGACTGGCGCCGTGGAGCCTCGCGCCCATGCGGCAGGCGCGGAACCGGACAACGCACAAAGCGCGGCAGCACCGATCAGCACGCCTTTTATACGCAACCCGTTGCGTGCCATGTATCAGGTTTCCCCGCTGTCAGATCACGAATTCGACGACCATGAAAGTCGTAAGGGTATCGCTATTAGCCTTTGGAATCAACGTTCGACGGGACCGGGAAAGCCGCCGGATGGCCGCGAGAGCCGGTGGCTCGCGTCTTTACGACATATGACAAAATATTGAGCGTGCCCGGGCTAAACTTAGCTCAACCGTGCGAATAAAGGCGCAACGCGGGCGTCTCAGGGGCCGTCCGCCTACGCCTTTGTCATGCGGTTGAGAGCCTTGGAACTGCCACGGCCGCAAGGCTGTGTCATTGCCATTTTTTGGGCCGGCGATTCCCAGCTTGCCCTGAGGCGTGCCCATTGCGGGCACGCCGTTTTTTTCTTTTCTATAGGACAAACGAGCCGCCGATGCGATGTGCGATCGGCTCGAAGCAACTCGACGCTCAGCGGGTTGCGCTGACGTCCGCCACCAGCAACGCGGCCATATTGACGATACGGCGAACCGTCGCCGACGGCGTCAACACGTGCACCGGCTGGGCCGCGCCTAGCAGGATCGGGCCGATGGCGATGTTGTTGCCGGCCGCCGTCTTCAGCAGGTTGTACGAAATGTTGGCCGCATCGATGTTCGGCAGCACCAGCAGGTTCGCATCGCCTTCGAGCGTCGAATCCGGCAGCACTTCGCGGCGCAGGTTCGCATCGAGCGCGACATCGCCGTGCATCTCGCCGTCGACTTGCAGGTCCGGCGCGCGTTCATGCAGCAATTCGAGCGTATCGCGCATCTTCTGCGCGGTCGCCGCGTTGCTCGACCCGAAGTTCGAGTGCGACACCAGTGCGATCTTCGGCTCGATGCCGAAGCGGCGCACTTCCTCGGCCGCCATGATCGTGATTTCGGCCAGTTGCTCCGGCGTCGGATCGACGTTCACGTGCGTGTCGACGAGGAAGATCTGCCGGTTCGGCAACACCAGTGCGTTCATCGCCGCGTAGACCTTCGCGCCTTCCTTCTTGCCGATCACCTGATCGATGAAGTGCAGATGGCGGTGCGTCGTGCTGACCGTGCCGCAGATCATCCCGTCCGCTTCGCCCTTCTTCACCATCATCGAGCCGATCAGCGTGGTGCGGCGGCGCATTTCGAGCTTGGCCATCTGCTCGGTGATGCCCTTGCGGGACATCATCTTCGCGTATTCCTTCCAGAAGTCGCGGTAACGTTCGTCATGATCGGTGTTGACGACCGTATAGTCCTGGCCCGCGACCAGCCGCAGGCCATAGCGCGCAATACGCTGCTCGATCACCGCCGGGCGGCCGATCAGGATCGGCTTCGCGAGTTTTTCGTCGACGACGATCTGGATTGCGCGCAACACGCGCTCTTCTTCGCCCTCCGCGAATACGATGCGCTTTTTCTCCAACTCGACGCTGCGCGCGAGCTGGAAGATCGGCTTCATCGTCGTGCCGCTGTGATAGACGAATTGCTGCAGATGCTGCCGATACGCTTCCATGTCCTCGATCGGACGCTGGGCGACGCCCGAATCCATCGCAGCCTGCGCCACCGCCGGCGCGATCTTGACGATCAGACGCGGATCGAAAGGCTTCGGAATCAGGTATTCCGGCCCGAACGACAGGTCCTGGATGCCGTACGCGGTGGCCACGATATCGCTCTGCTCCTGGCGCGCCAGTTCGGCGATCGCGTTGACCGCGGCGATCTCCATTTCACGCGTGACCGTCGTCGCGCCGGCGTCGAGCGCGCCGCGGAACAGGAACGGGAACACCAGCACGTTGTTCACCTGGTTCGGATAGTCGGTGCGGCCCGTGCACAGCACCGCATCCGGGCGCACTTCGAGCGCGAGCTCCGGCAGGATTTCCGGCGTCGGATTCGCGAGCGCGAGGATCAGCGGCCTCGCGGCCATCTGCCTGACCATGTCCTGCTTGAGCACGCCACCGGCCGACAGGCCGAGAAACACGTCCGCGCCGTTGATCACCTCGGCGAGCGAGCGCGCCTCGGTTTCCCGCGCGAACCGCTCCTTGTCCGGGTCCATCAGTTCGGTGCGGCCCTTGTAGACCACGCCGGCGAGGTCGGTCACGGTGATGTTTTCGAGCGGCAGGCCGATGTCGACCAGCAGGTCCAGACAGGCGAGCGCCGCGGCGCCCGCGCCCGAAGCGACCAGCTTGACCTCCCTGATGTCCTTGCCGACCACCTTCAGACCATTGGTCACCGCGGCCGCGACGACGATCGCGGTGCCGTGCTGGTCATCGTGGAAGACCGGAATCTTCATGCGCTTGCGGCATTCGCGTTCGACGATGAAGCAGTCCGGCGCCTTGATGTCTTCGAGGTTGATACCGCCGAACGTCGGCTCGAGCGCGGCGATCACGTCGACGAGCTTATGCGGATCGGTCTCGTTGATTTCGATATCGAACACGTCGATGCCGGCAAACTTCTTGAACAGCACGGCCTTGCCTTCCATGACCGGCTTCGATGCGAGCGGCCCGATATTGCCGAGGCCCAGCACCGCGGTGCCGTTCGTGACGACGCCGACGAGATTGCTGCGCGCGGTGAAGCGCGACGCGTTCAGCGGGTTCTCGACGATCTCCTCGCACGCGAACGCGACGCCCGGCGAATACGCCAGAGCGAGATCGCGCTGGTTGATCATCTGCTTGGTCGGGGCGATCGCGATTTTGCCGGGAGTCGGAAACTCGTGGTAATCGAGAGCGGCTTCGCGGAGTTTGGTATTGACGGGATTCGACATAAGGCGGGCTTCGAAGTGCAGATTAGAATAGATGTTCGGTGGCATTGTAGCCCCAATTGCCTACGCGATTCCTTCAATACGGGTACAACAGTCGCGACAGAAACAGGGGGAAACGCCGACGCCACATGGTTTTGCGCTCCCGTCCCGTTCGCTGTCCACCATTCGCCATCATGCTTTCCGAGTTCTCGCTGATCGACCGCTTCTTCGCCCGCCGCGCCGCTGTTGCGCGAACGTCCAGCACACCCGGCGACACGCTCGGCATCGGCGACGATTGCGCGCTGCTCGCGCCGCGTGCCGGCGAGATGCTGGCCATTTCGACGGATATGCTGGTCGAAGGCCGGCACTTCTTCGCCGACGTCGACCCGCGCGCACTCGGCCACAAGGCGCTGGCGGTCAACCTGTCCGACCTCGCCGCGATGGGCGCGCGCCCGCAGGCGTTCACGCTGGCGTTTTCGCTGCCGAAAGCCGACGAAGCATGGCTTCGCGCCTTCAGCGACGGCCTCTTCGCACTAGCCGAACGCCACGATTGCGAGCTGATCGGCGGCGATACGACCGGCGGTCCGCTCAATCTGTGCATTACGGTGTTCGGCAGCGTGCCGCCGCGCATGGCGCTGCGCCGCGATGCCGCGCAGCCGGGCGACGACATCTGGGTGTCCGGCACGCTCGGCGACGCGCGCGCCGGTCTCGGCGTGCAGCGCGGCGAATGGAGCGCCGGCGCCGCGGACGCCGCGACGTTCCGCGCGGCGCTCGAACGCCCGGAGCCGCGCATCGCGCTGGGCCTCGCGCTGCGTGGCATCGCGCATGCCGCACTCGATCTGTCGGACGGGCTTGCCGGCGACTTGCTGCATATTCTCGAGCGCTCGTCGCTGCGCGCGAGCGTCGACGTCGATGCCATCCCCCGCTCCGGCGCGTTGCGCCACCTCGCGCCCGCGATCCAGCAGCGCTGCACGCTCGCGGGCGGCGACGACTACGAATTGTGCTTCACCGCGCCCGCCGCCGCGCGCGCCGCGGTGCAAGCCGCCGCGCAAGACGCAGCCGTGCCGGTCACACGCATCGGTACAATAAGCGCACTCACGGCGAGCGCCGAGCGCCCCGCCATCGCCTGGCGCAATGCCGCCGGCGCACCGCTCACCCTGACGTTGCAAGGCTTCGACCACTTTCATGCAGAATGACCCTTCGCTCGGTCCCGCCGACGATTTTCTCGGCGGCCAGCCGCCCGGACCTGGCACACCCAGGCCCCAGCAACCGCGCCGCGCCAGCGCGCGCTTCATGCTGTCGCACCCCTCGCATATCCTGTCACTAGGTTTCGGCAGCGGCCTGTCGCCGCTCGCGCCGGGAACGGTCGGCACACTGTTCGCGTGGGCGTCGTTCGTGGTTCTGAACCGCTACCTGACGGTGATCGAATGGGGCGCACTGATCGCGGCCGGCTTTCTCGGCGGGATCGCGTTGTGCGGTTTTACCGCGCGGCGGCTCGGCGTCGAAGATCCATCGGCCATCGTATGGGATGAAATCGTCGCGTTCTGGCTCGTGCTGCTGATGGTCACGCCCGCCACGTTCACCGGCCAGTTGTGGGCATTCATCACGTTCCGCTTCTTCGATATGGTGAAGCCGCCGCCGATCGGCTATTTCGACCGCCGTCTGAAAGGCGGCTTTGGCATCATGTTCGACGACCTGATCGCCGCCTTCTTTACGTTGCTCGTGATCGCGCTGTGGCGCATGTCGGTGTAGTTTCATTTCGCCGCCGCCCGGCCATCGCCTTTGCCGTGCCTCGCGGCCGGCCCCGTTTTACGGATTGACGCCATGCCTACCGATTCCGTCGTTCACCAGCTTGCGATCCGCGTGAGCAACCGTCTGCGCGACGAGCGCCTGATGCTCGTCACCGCCGAATCCTGCACCGGTGGCATGGTCGCGACCGCGATCACCGATATTTCCGGCAGCAGCGGCTGGTTCGAGCGCGGCTTCGTCACCTATTCGAACCAGGCAAAAAGCGAAATGATCGGCGTGCCGGCCGATCTGATCGACCGACATGGCGCGGTCAGCGAACCGGTCGCGCGCGCGATGGCCGAAGGCGCGTTGCGCAACAGCCGCGCGCAGGTGTCGCTATCGATTACCGGTGTCGCCGGCCCTGGCGGGGGCACCGAAACCAAGCCGGTCGGGATGGTTTCGTTTGGCTGGAGCAACCGGCTGCATACGTCGGTGGAAACGAAAATTTTCAAGGGCGACCGCGAGCAGATTCGCGTGCAGGCCGCCGCTCACGCATTGCGCGGGGTGCTCGCGCTGCTCGACGAACGCGAGCATTGAACCGGGCCGGACCGTCCATCCACTATCACTTTCCGAACACGAGCCCATGCCGGATTCACGCCCGATCGCCGACGAACTGATCCGCCGCTTCGATCTGAAGCCGCATCCCGAAGGCGGTTATTTCTCGGAAACGTATCGCTCGGCCGCGCGCGTGCTGCGCGACGGCGAGCCAGCGGCCTCGCGCGCGGCGTCGACCGCGATCTACTACCTGCTATGCGACGGTGCGCATTCGGCGTGGCATCGGATCCGCTCCGACGAAGTGTGGCATTTCTATGCCGGCGAACCGCTGCACGTCCATGTACTCGATGAAAACGGCGGTGAGGATCGCGGAGGCGGCGCGCTCATCACGCATCGGCTCGGCAATCCGCTCACGCATCCCGGTACCGTGTATCAGGCGGTGGTGCCGGCGGGCTCGTGGTTCGCGGCCGAGTGCGCCGATCCGGCGTCGTTCGCGCTGGTCGGCTGCACGGTGGCGCCGGGATTCGAATTCAGCGAATTCGAACTTGCGGACGCCGATGCGCTGAAAGCACGATATCCGGCGCATGCGGCGTTGATCGAGCGGCTGGGACCGGCGCGCTAGCAGCGCTCGCGATGCATCTGTCGCGCGGCGAGTGGCAACATCGCAGGGCCAAAAGCTCGCGCGCTCTCCATTCACCGCAATCTCACCTGAACGCGTTGATCCGGTCGCGCGTTTCCTTCGCGGCCTGCCCGGCCGCCTCGCCGAAATCCTCGCCCTTGCCCGCGTAGATGATCGCGCGCGACGAGTTGATCAGCATGCCGGTGCCGTTCGCGGTCCGGCCCGCGGTCACGGTGGCCTGCACGTCGCCGCCTTGCGCGCCGATGCCCGGAATCAGCAGCGGCATATCGCCGACGATCCCTCGCACCACCTCGATTTCTTTCGGGAAGGTCGCGCCGACCACGAGCGCAAGCTGACCGCTCGCGTTCCACTTCCGCGCCGCCAGTTGCGCGACGACCTGGTAAAGCGGCCGCCCGTCCGTTTCGAGGAACTGCAGATCGGAGCCGCCGACGTTCGAGGTCCGGCACAGCACGATCACGCCCTTGCCTTCATGCTCGAGATACGGCTCGATCGAATCGAAACCCATATACGGATTGACCGTCACCGCGTCGGCCCGGTAGCGCTCGAACGCCTCGCGCGCGTACTGCTCGGCGGTGCTGCCGATGTCGCCGCGCTTCGCGTCGAGAATCACCGGCAGGCCCGGATGGTTCGCGTGGATGTGGGCGATCAGCTGCTCGAGCTGCTCTTCCGCGCGATGCGCGGCGAAGTAAGCGATCTGCGGCTTGAACGCCGACGCGTAGCGCGCGGTCGCATCGACGATCGTGCGGCAGAACTCGAAAATCGCGTCGGAGCGGCCCGCGAGTGCGCCGGGGAATTTGCTGGGCTCGGGATCGAGGCCAACGCACAGCAGCGAATTGCTGCGCTGCCAGGCGTCGTTGAGTGTCTGAATGAAATTGGACATGGTATGTCTCGCGGCGAGCCGGTAGTCGGAAGTGGCGCGTATTTTACCTGTCGATACGTGACGTCCGTTGGCATCCGGAAAGGGAATGAAAGCGTAGCCGCGAACGGCGCGCGGCGCTCGTGACGGCCGCCGCGGCGACGCCGCGCGCCGCTACTGCTTGCGCCGCCCGCCTCGCGTCCCCGGCATCGAGCGCAAGCCGATGCGCTCGACGGTAAAGCGGAACGTGCGCGCCAGACGCTCGCCGCGCTTGAGCAGCGTCATGCCGTTTTCGCCCGCGCCGCCCGCGAGGTTCATTGCGTTGATCGGGTGATCGACCGGTTCGAAGCAGAAGAAGTCCTCACCCGGCGGCGTGTACAGCACGTAATAATCGGTATCGGCCGCGATGTTCAGCGACAGCCGGCGCTTCGGCCACACCACCGCCGCCTGGCCGCTCCAGCCGGTGAACGCGTGATTGACGATCGCTCGCGGCAACGGATACGCCACGCCGAACTGCCACGCGGGCGGCGCCGGCACATGGCGCACCGGCAGCCAGTCTGCACCGGACAGCCACAGCCCGCCCGCCGCCGCCGACAGTTCGGTGTCCGCGTCGCGCACGAAAAACGGATGCACGCCGAGCCCGAACGGCAGCGTATCGCGCCCGGTGTTCTCGATTTCGAGCGCGACGACGAGCGTCGGGCCATCGAGCGTGTAAGTCTGCGTCGCGCGGAACGCGTACGGCTTGCCATCGCGGCGATCGAGCGTCAGGCGCGCATGCTCCTGGCCGGTCTCGGCGACTTGCCACGCGGCGAGCCAGCCGTCGCCGTGAATCGGCAGCGGCTCGTCGGCGCGATTACGCGGCACGTCGATACGCCGCCCGGCCACGCTGAAATGGCCGCCGCCGATCCGGTTCGAATACGGCAGCAGCGGATAGCACGCGAGCTGGTTCGGCTGCGTGTCGGGGCCGACGTGGCCGCAGCGCCGGAAGATCGGCGTGAGCGCGCCGTCGTCGCGCCAGTCGAAGCGGGTCACGCCGCCGCCGAGCGTCGGTGCGACGTCGAGGCGCAACTGCGCATTCGCGAGCGTGATGCACGCGACATCGCCGGCACTGCCTTCGCCGAGCGCGACCGCCGACGTGCTCGGGCCGGCCAGCACCGGGTTGGCCGCGGCGGCGAGTCGCGAGCGCCGGCTCTGCGACGTAGGGGATGAGGCTGAAACGAGATTCGCAACAGTCATATCTGGCTCCATCGAGAGGCTTGGGACATTGCCGTCGGGATGACGGATGCCGCGGGCGATTTTTTCTGATACGTCGCCTCGGGTCCGAACTGCATGCTGCCGATTTGTTGCCGGGTCACTGCCAACCCACTACCAACCCACTACCAACCCACTGCCAACACATTGCTGCGGAACTGCGCGATCGACTTCTGGCTTCTGCTTCTGCCGCTATGCCGCCTGCACGATCGCCGCCCCGGCACGCGGCCGCGGCGGCGTCGTGGCGTGCTACGCGGGCGCGCCCTGAAACACCGGTTCGGGCACACCGCGCCGCGCGAGCGTCGCGACGAATACGCCGCCAGCGAGCGTGTCGGCCGCGCGTGCGGCCGCATCGAGTTCCGCGTACGCGCTCGTGACGTACAGCGTATCGAGCGGCGCACCGCCCGCGGATCGCGCGAGGGCCGGGCCACCCAGCGCGACGCAGCTCGGCTGCGCGGTCGGCACGTCGACGCGCTCGGTTTCGACACCGTCCGGGCCGTAGCGCACCACCCGCGAACCGCCCCATTGCGCATTCCACAGACCACCGTCGCTATCGACGCTCGAGCCATCGGGGATGCCGGTCGCGTCGGTCAGCCGCGTGAAGACGCGATCGTTCGCGATGCCGCCGTCCGCCCGGTAGTCGCACGCGCGAATCTCGCGCGTCGGCGAATCGCAGTAGTACATCGTCGCGCCGTCGGGGCTGAACGCGATGCTGTTCGAAATCGCCGGCGCGGGCAACGGCAGCCGCTCGAGCGACAGATCGCGATTCAAGCGGTAAAAGCCGGCGACCGTCCGCAGGCGCCCGCTTTCGTCCTTGGTGCCGAATACGAAGCGTCCTTCGCGATCGCAGCGCCCGTCGTTCACACGCGTGTCGATACCCGGTTCGACGTCGACGATCCGTTGTGTAGCGCCGGTTTCCAGATCGAAAAAGGCCAGTTGCGACGCGAGCCCGATCAGCAGATAGCGCGGATTCGCGCACAGCGCAAAGGTGGCGAGCCGCTCGGGCATGCTGAAAGACTCGCTGCGGCCATCGGCCGGATCGTAACGCCACAGCCGCGCGCCCTCGATATCCGTCCAGTAGAAGCGGCCGCTGCGCGCGCACCAGGTCGCGCCTTCGCCGAGCTCGCACTTCGTATCGAGCAACAGCGCCGCCTGCTGGTTGCGCGCGCCGGCACTCACGCCCAGCCTCCGTCGACGATCACGTCCTGCGCGGTGATCATGCGGCTGTCGTCCGCGGCGAGGAACAGCGCCATGCGCGCGAGGTCGGCCGGCATCAGTTCGGCGTCGATGCACTGGCCTTCCTTGATCTGACGGCGGCCGGTGTCGTCGAGCCACAGGCGCTTCTGCTTTTCCGTCATCACCCAGCCCGGCACCAGCGTATTGACGCGGATATTGAAGTGGCCGAGGTCGCGCGCGAGGCCACGCGTCAAACCCTGCACCGCCGACTTCGACATCACGTACACCGGATAGCCGCCGTTCTTCAGCATCCAGCTCACCGAGCCGAGATTGATGATCGAGCCGCTGTTGGCGGCCTTCATGTCTTCGATCACCGCCTGGGCCGCGAAAAACTGATGGCGGATATTGACCGCGATGCCCGCGTCGAACGATTCGCGCGTGACTTCACCGATCGAATGACGTTTGTCGTTCGCCGCGTTGTTGACCAGCACCTGGATCGGACCCAGCGCCGCTTTCACGTCGGCGATCGCTTTTTGCAGCGCGTCGATGTCGGTCAGATCGCAACGCAGAAACAGCGGCTTGTGCTTCGAATCGCCGAGCTGGTCGGCGAGCGCTTCACCGGCGCTCGCGTCGATATCGAAGAACGCGACGCGCGCGCCCTGCGCGGCGAAGTGCTCGACGAACGATGCGCCGATACCGGTCGCGCCGCCCGTGATCAGCACGGTACGGTCGACGAGACTCGGATAGCGCGCGTAAGCGGTATCCGCGAGGCGGGCGTTTGCATTGGCCGGAGACGACATCGTTCGATTCCTTTGATAAGCGTGTTGCGATAAGAGAAGCGCGGCGGTTCGCGGAATCGATCCGCTCAGTCGCGCGCGCCGCGATTCTTCAACTGGTCGAGCAGCACGGCCGCGAGCAGGATCGCGCCGCGCACGAGGTACTGGTAGAACGCGTCGATGTTCAGCAGGTTCATCACGTTCTCGACGGTACCCATGATCAACACGCCGATCACAACGCCGGAGATCGTCGCGCGGCCGCCCAGCAGCGACACGCCGCCGAGCACGCACGCGGAGATCACGTTCAGCTCGAAGCCTTCGGCGGCGTTCGGCTGCCCGGAGGTGATGCGCGACGCGAGAATCACGCCGGCCAGCGCGGTCACCGCGCCCTGAATCAGGAAGATATAGACGCGCGTGCGCTCCACGTTGATACCGGCGAGGCGCGACGCTTCCGGATTACCGCCGATCGCGAGCGTGTTACGGCCGTACACGGTCTGGTTCAGCATCACGCCGAACACGATGAAGCAGACCAGCGTGACCCAGATCGGCAGCGACACGCCGAACATCGTCAAGCCGCCCAACGCGATGAACGTATCCGACGACACGCCGACCGCCTGCCCGTGCGACACGATAAAGCCGAGACCGCGGACGATTTCCATCGTCGCGAGCGTCGTGATCAGCGCGTTGATCCGCAGATACGCGATCACCGCGCCGTTGACGAAGCCGATCACGCCGCCCGCGACGACCGCGGCAATGATCGCGATAAAGGTGTTGCCGGTCGCGTTGAGCACCATCGCGCACAACACGCCGGCGAACGCGACGATCGAGCCGACGGACAGATCGAAGTCGCGCGACGCGAGACAGAACATCATCGTGCACGCGACCATGCCGATCTGCGAGATCGACAGCGCGAGACCGAGCATGTTCTCGATCGAGAAGAAGTGGTCGACGGTCAGCGACATCGTGACGAACATCACGATGAAGATCACGATCAGGCTGTACTCGGTGATCTGCTGCCACCATTTCGCCTTGTCGCCGGCCGGCGGAATCAGCGCGTCGGCCGCGCTCCTGGCGGCCTGCTGCGCGAGGTTTTCTCTGGCTTGCATTTCAATACTCCTCCCGTTCCCCACGGGTTGTGGACTCGTGTCCAGATAAGGTTCAGGCCGCGTGCGGCGTGCTCTCGTTGGCGGCGTTCGGGTCGTCCGGCATCACGGTCGAGCTTTGCGGCAGCGCGAGACTCAACACCGACTGCTCGGTCGCGTCCTTGCGCGCGAGTTCGCCGGAAATACGGCCCTGGCGCATCACGACGATGCGGTCGGACACGCCGAGCACCTCCGGCAATTCGGACGAGATCATCACGATCGCGCAGCCGCGCTCGGCGAGCTGATAGATCACGTTATAGATCTCGTGCTTCGCGCCGACGTCGATACCGCGCGTCGGTTCGTCGAGAATCACGACCTTCAGATCGGGCTCGGCGAGCCAGCGCGACAGAATCGCCTTCTGCTGATTGCCGCCGGACAGAAAACGGATCTTCTGGCGGCGGTGCGGCGTCTTGATCTTCAGCAGCTTGATAAAACGGTCGGCCGTCTGCGCTTCCTTCTTGCGGTCGAGGAACACGCCCGCGCGCAGATAGTGACGGCGGCAACTGATATTGATGTTCTCCGCGACGCTCGCCATCGCGACGATGCCCTCCTCCTTGCGGTCTTCCGGGCACAGCACGATGCCGTGCCTGATCGCCTCGCCCGCGCTGCGCACCTTGATCGGCTTGCCGTCGAGCATCAGCTCGCCGCCCTTGCGGTGCTCGGCGCCATACACGAGGTGCATCAGTTCGCTGCGGCCCGCGCCGACCAGACCGAAGAAGCCGACGATCTCGCCACGCCGCACCTCGAAGCTCGCTGGCTGCGCGAGCGGATGGCCTTTGATCGCCTTCGCCGCGAAGCGCACTTCGCCGAGCGGACGCGCCGAGTAGCTGTAAATATCCGAAATCTCGCGCCCGACCATCTCGCTGACGATCGTGTCGCGCGATACGCCCGCGAGCGTTGCATGCGACGCGACCTTGCGGCCGTCGCGGAAAATCGTGCACGCATCGCACAGCTCGTAGATCTCGTCCATCCGGTGCGAGATATAGATCATCGCCCGGTTGTCGGCGCGCAGATCGCGCACCAGCTTGAACAGCACTTCGGTCTCGCGATGCGACAGCGAGCTGGTCGGCTCGTCGAGCGCGATCACGCGCGCGTTGCGCATCAGCGCCTTGCAGATTTCGACCATCTGACGTTGCGCGATCGACAGCTTCCTCAGCTTCGCGTTCGGATCGAGCGCGACGCCCATCGCCTCCAGCCGCTCGCGCACGAAGCGCTTTGCCTCGCGTTTGTTGACCCAGCCGAGCGCGTTGGGCAGCTGGCCGAGCAGCAAGTTTTCCGAGACCGTCAGGTCGGGGACGTATTGCAGCTCCTGGTGAATCACCGCGATCCCCGCGCCGATCGACGCAGCGGCGCTCGGAAAGCGCACTTCGTTGCCATCGATCATCATGCGGCCGGAATCGGGCTGGTACTCGCCGCCGAGAATCTTCAGCAGCGTCGATTTTCCCGCGCCGTTTTCGCCCATCAGGCCATGGACCTGGCCGGCGTTGACGTCGAAGGACACACCGTCGAGCGCACGCACGCCTGGAAAGACTTTGCCGATATTGTCAAAACGTAGCGTCGCTGACACTTCGCCTCCTTGTCGACCAGACTTAGCGCTTCAGCGCTTAGTCTGGTCCCATGCGTTTATCGCGGTCGACCAGACCTGGCGCTTCAGCGCCTGGTCCGGCCCCATGCGTTTACCGCTGATCTTTTATTGCCGCCGCCAGCGTGAAGCTCTTCATTTCAACATCTGAACAAACCCATGCCGGCGGCTCACTTCGCACCTGCTTCGCACTCGTTTCACGCGCATTTCATGCAAGCGCGCGAGCGCCGCACGCGCTTACTTCGACGCGAGGCCCATCTTCTCGCGCACTTCGCCGACGTTGTCGCGCGTGGCCAGCATGCCGGTCGTCAGCGTGAGCATCGGCGGCTCCTTACCCTGCGTGATCCAGTCGTACATCAGTTCCGAGGTTTCCTCGCCATGGCGTTTCGGGCTGATGATCACGGTGCCGAAGAAGCCGGTCGGCTGCGGTTTCTTGAACTCGTTCAACGCCGAGTCCGAACCGCCGATACCGATGCCGATCATGTTGTCGGCCTTGAAGCCGCGGCCTTCGGCGGCGCGCACCGCGCCGAGCACGCCTTCGTCGTTCAGCGCGTAGGCCACCCAGTGCTTGAACTGCGGGTTCTTCGTCAGCGCGATGTTGGCCGCGTTGAACGCGTTTTCCGTGTCGGTCTTCGCCTGCGGCGCGGCGATCACGTTCGCTTTCGGGAAGCCCGCGGCGACCAGCGCGTCGGTCGCGCCGCTGGTGCGGTCATGCGCGGTCGGCAACTGCTCGTAGGTCACGTCGATCGCGCCGACATCCTTCATGTCCCAGCCGCGCTTCTTGATTTCGGCCGCGATACCGTCGCCGACCTGCTTGCCGATGTTGTAAGCGGAGATGCCCATATGCGGCACCGACGCAATCGGCTTGCCCGCGCCGTCGACGAGACGGTCGTCGACCGTCATCATCTTCAGCCCGTCGGCCTTCGCCTTCGCGACGATGCCCGGTCCGAGCTTGACGTCGGGCGTGCAGATCACGAAGCCCTGCGCCTTCTGCGCGGCGAGGTTGTCGATCGCGCTCATCACCTTCTCGCCCGACGGCGCGCCGATCTTCACCAGCGTGAAGCCCTTCTCCTTGGCGGCCATTTCGGCGAACTTCCATTCGTCCTGGAACCACGGTTCTTCCGGCTGCTTCACGAGGAAGCCGATCTTGACCGAATCGGCGGCCTGCACAACGGGTGCGTTAAAGAGGACACCCGCCGCGGCCGCTGCCAGCGTAAGGAAAATTCTGCGTTTCATGATGCGTGTCTCCTGACTAATTGATAACGAGAAGGTATCGGCCGCGTCTTCTTGTACCGGGGTGACACACGCGGCCAGCGCGTCGTCCGGTGTGCTGCTCGCGCCTGCCGGGCGAGCCGGCGGGCGCTGCTGTCTGCCGCTCAGTCGTGCCGCTCAGTCGTGATACAGCGCCGAGCGTCCGCCATCGACGGTGATACAGCTTGCGTTGATGAACGGCGCCTCGTCCGAGGCGAGGAACACCGCGGTCATCGCCACTTCTTCCGGGCGGCCGATGCGCTTCATCGGCTGCAGGTCGAGCGTCGCCTGCCTGGCGGCGGCCGGATCGGCCTGCTCGTTCCACCAGTCGTGCGTCAACTGCGTTTCGATATAGCCCGGCGCGATCGCATTGACGCGCACGTTGCGCGGCGCGTATTCGATGCCGAGCGCGCGCGTCAAGCCGATCACGCCGTGCTTCGCGACCGGGTACGGAAAGCAGCCCGGAATGATCCTGAATGCGTGCGTCGACGCGATATTCACGATGCTGCCCGCGCCGCGCCCGACCATCCCCGGCAACACCGCGCGGCAACCGTTCCACACGCCGTCGAGATCGACCGCGAAGCAGCGCCGCCAGTCGTCGTCGGTCATCGTCAGCGGATCGCAGAACACGTTGATGCCTGCGTTGTTGACCAGCACGTCGAGCGCGCCGAAGGCGCGTTCGCCTTCGCCGACCGCGTGCCGCACCGAGGCCGCCTGCGTGACGTCGGTCTCGATCGCGAGCACCCGCGCGCCGGTTTGCGCTTCGATGCGCGCGGCCGTGCGTTGCGCGGTATCGATATCCAGTTCAGCCAGCACGAGCGCCGCACCCTCGCGCGCGAACGCGAGCGCAATCGCCGCGCCGATGCCGCGCCCGGCGCCGGTGATCAATGCGGCCTTGCCGGCGAGCCGGTTCATTTCTTCGCACCCGCGCGGGCGATGCGCAAACCGTTGACGAAGGCCTTCGCGTGCGATGCGCTCACCGCCGCGCTCTGCCCCGGCTTGTACAGCGCCGAGCCGAGGCCGAAGCCGTTCGCGCCGGCGGTGAGGAACGGCCCCATGTTGTCCGGCGTGATGCCGCCGACCGGCACCAGCGGCACCTGCGCGGCGATCACCGCGCGCCATGCCTTGACGACCTGGCAGCCGAGCTGCTCGGCGGGGAACATCTTCAGCACGTCCGCGCCGTTCTTCAGCGCGATGAATGCTTCGGTCGGCGTCGCGACACCCGGCGCGCAAGCGAGGCCGCGCGCCTTCGCGGCGAGCACGACTTCCGGATCGCTATGCGGCATCACGATCAGTTCGCCGCCCGCCGCCTTCACGTCGTCGACGAACGCCGGATGCAGCACCGTGCCCGCGCCGACGATCGCATCGGCCGGCAGCACCTTGCGGATCGCGGCGATGCTGTCGAACGGCTGCGGCGAATTCAGCGGCACCTCGACGATGCGAAAACCCGCCTCGTACAGCGCCTGAGCATGATCGGCCGCGTCGGCGGGCGTCACGCCGCGCAGGATCGCTATCAGCGGACAGGCTTCGAACGCGGCGATCAGACCCGCGTGCGGCATGTACGGTGCGGGCAGATTGATGTGTGGTTGCATGTCGGTTCCTTGTTTCCTGAGCATCGTGAGCGGCGCGGCCCGTCGTTCAACCGGTCAGCCCGCGCGCGCCGCGTGAGCGAACGGCGTGACGAGCCCCGCTTCGACGGCGACGCGCCACAGGCCGCGCTCGGTTGCGTGCTTGACCAGCTCAACCTGCAGACAGCCGAATTGCGCGAGTGCGAGGCGATAGCGTTCGCACAGCGCGTCGTTGCCGATCAGCCGCAGGCTTTGCCGCGCGAGCGAACTGTGCTGTTGCGCGAGCAGCGCGTCGAGACCGGCCAGCTCGTGTCCGATCAGCAGCCCCGACAGGTAATCGGGCTGCGCTTCGCTCGACAGCTCGCCGGTGAGACCGAGCGTGCGCGTGCTGAATACCGTGGCGAGCATGCCGGCGTGGCCTTGTTCGCGCGCGATGTTCACGCCGCGCAGAAAGGCGCCGGTGTCGGGACGCCCGGACGTGACCATCGTGCGGCCGAGAATCGTGTGTTCGCGCAGCGCGGCGAACACTTCGCCGGTCATGAACGTGTGAAAGCGCTCGATGCGGCCCGCGCCGACGACCACCCATTTCGCGTGCGTGCCGGGCAGGCCGATCAGCGCGCGGGTGTTGGGGGCGGCTGCCGCGCTGGCGGCGCTGGCGACATTCATGCCGTCCGCGCCGCTGGCAGCGTCGGCGCCGTTCACGGCGCTGGCCGGGTTCGCGCCGTTCGCGCCGCTCGCCTCGGGCATGTCTTCGCTGAGCGCACCGAAGATCTGCGTCTCCTCGCCGCGCATCACGTTCGGCAATTCGCCCCGCTGCAGCACGCCCGGCACGATGTGCAGCGTCGCGCCGTTCGCCGCCTTGACGCGGACGATGCCGGCCACCAGCGCATCGGCATTCGCGGGCGTATCGACATACGGCGCTTCGAGCCAGCCCTGCGCGCTGCCGACCATCCCCGCCGCGATCACCGGCACACGGCGCGCCTGGTCGAGCCATGCGCCGCACGCATCGTCGAATGCGGCGTCGAAGCCGCCGTCGGCCGCGTCGCGCGGCAGATTCATGATGCCGGCCGTCGATGCGCGCGTCGCCAGCACGCGGCCGTGCGCGTCGAACAGATACGCGCGCAGCGACGTCGTGCCCCAGTCGAGCGCGATCAGCGCGGCGCTGGCAAAGTCGGCGGCAGCCGCACCGCTCTTCGGGCCCGCGTCGGCAGCGGCGGCCTGCTGGGAGTTCGCCAGCGTGGCGATGCCCGCCTGTTTCATCGCTTGATCCTGCGAGTGGCCGGTTGCGGAGCGCGCCAGCCGAGCTCTTCCGAGATCGCGCGCGCCTCGCGCTGCACGACGGCAATCAGCTCGTCCATACGTTCGAGCGGCATATAGGGAATCGTGCTCGCGACCGACAGCGCCGCGACGATCGCGCCGGACGCGTCGCGCACCGGCGCCGCGACACAGCGGATCGCCGCTTCGTTCTCTTCGAGATCGAACGTGTAGCCGCCCGCCGCGTAGTTCGTCATGCGCTGCATGAAGGTCGGTGCGTCGGGCCGGTTGTCCGGCTTGAAACTGACGCCGGCCAGCGCGCGGCGCGACGCGTCGAACAGCGACTGCCACGCATCGGGCGCGAGGTCCAGCATCATCGCCTTGCCGATCCCGGTCGACGCGAGCGGCATCCGGTGGCCGACCCGCGAGCGCATTTCGAGGCCGCGGGTACCGGGGATCTTGTCGATGTACAGCACGTCGTCGCCATCGCGCACGCCGAGGTGGATCGTGTCGAGCGTCTGATCGGCAAGCGATTCCAGATGCGGACGCGCGACCGCCGTCAGCGGCATCTGTTCGAGCGCGATCGTGCCGAGTTCGATCAGCTTCGGCCCGAGCAGATAGCCGCCCTGCACCTGACGCAGATAGCGCGCTTGCACGAGGCTGCTGACGAGCCGGTGCGTAGTACTGCGCGTGGTGCCGAGCGCCGCGCCGAAGCTGCGCAGATCGCGCACACCGGCGGCCGCGGCTTCGAGGATCGCGAGACCGCGCAGCAGCGTCTGCGTGCCGGCCTGTTGCGGCGTGATCTCGAGCAGCGTGACCGGCAGTCCGAGCTCGTCGACGGTCGCCGCGCGGGCGACCGGGCGCGATGCGCGCGCGGTCGCGGCGGTGCTGGCGGCGGCATGGGCGACGCGGGCTGCGTGGCGTGGCGCGGCGCCGGACGCAGTGTCGGCTGCCGTATCGGATGCGGTGTCGGACATGGTGTTTGAGGCGGTGTTGGGCAACTCGGCAGCATCGGCCGGGCGGAACTCGTGAGTCGGCATCGCTTTGTTCATGGCGATTCGCTTTCGAATGGTTTTTGCGCCTCATGCGCAGGGCCGCGGACAAGCCCGGAAATGCGTGCGGTCGGCGTACTTGCGGCGCCGCGCTCGCGCGGCTGCTTTGGTTGGCTGCCAGACATGGTTGGCCTCGTCTCCGGTTTTTTCTGTCGCTATTCGCGTGGTTCAAGGACCTGGTGCCCTGATTCGCGGTGCGTGTTGGGTTGGATTGTAGGGCGACTTTTTAGAATCACCAATATGTGAATGTTGAGTCCATATAGTAGGATTTTAGTTGTGAATCAGCGGTTTAGTGAGACTCGGCGTGACTCGGCTGGACGCTCGGCCGGACCTGCGAATGGGCATAAAAAAGCCCGCGCGGCGGCGGGCTTGGGCAGGAAGAAACAGCAGAGTTTGCGGCCGCGGTGTCAGCCGGCGCGCGCGTTTTCAGTCGGGCAATTCAGCCGCCCCCATGCGCCGCGCGATGACCCGCGCGCGCTGCGTCAGATACGCTGAATTCCGATGTTCATCGAAGTATTTCGGGCGCGGCAGCATCACCGCGAGCCGCGCCGACTGCGCGGCGCTCAACTTCGCGGCGGAGGTCTTGTAGTAATAGCGCGCGGCCGCCTCGGCGCCGTACACGCCGTTGCCCCACTCGACCGAATTCAGATAGATCTCGAAGATCCGCTGCTTGTCCATCAGCGTTTCGAGCATCCACGTGATGATCAGCTCCTGGCCCTTGCGGATATAGCTCTTTTCGCGCGACAGGAACAGGTTGCGCGCGAGCTGCTGGGTGATCGTCGAGCCGCCGCGCACGATCCGGCCTTTCGCCTTGTTGCGCTCCCACGCCTGCAGGATCGCGTCGGTTTCGTAGCCGTTGTTGTTGACGAAGTTCGCATCTTCGGACGCGATGATCGCGCGCTTCAGATTGCGCGAAATCTGCTCGTACGGCACCCAGGTGCGCTGCACCGACAGATCCGGCCGATCCTGCGACAGGCGCCACGCATCCGAGCGCATGAACGCGGTCGAGCCTGGATTCACGACGTTCCAGATCGCGATCTGCGCGAAGTAGAACGCCTGCGTCGCGAACCACGCGATCGCCACCACCACGATCAGATAGACGAGCCAGCGCAGCGGACCGGTTTGGCCCCGCGAACCGCCTGCGCGCCGCGTCGCTGTCATCGTGCGTCCAGTCCTCGAATATGTGAATGCCGTCAGGTGGCGAGATAAACGAAACGCCGGCGTTACGCGGGCGACGGCGCGCTCAGCAACGCGCGCAGTTCGGCGAGCACCGGCGCGCCGTCCGGGCGCACGCCGCGCCACACGTAGAACGATTCGGCCGCCTGCTCGACCAGCATGCCGAGACCGTCGGCGCCGCGCGCGCCGAGCTTCGCCGCGTGCTCCATGAAGACCGTCGGATGCGCGCCGTACATCATGTCGTAAGCGAGCGTGCCGGTGCCGAACGCACGCTCGTCGCACTCCGGCAGCGCCGCGTCGAGACTGCCGGCGGTCGCATTGACGATCACGTCGTACGGGAGCGCCTCGATCGCACGCGCGCTGCCGCCGGTGAGGCGGCACTGCGCGTCGCGCGCGGCCTGCGCGAACTGGTCGACCAGCGCGTCGGCCTTCTCCGCGGTGCGGTTGACGATCGTCAGCGAATGCGGCGCGCGCTCGAGCATCGGCAGCACCACGCCACGTGCGGCGCCGCCCGCGCCGAGCAGCAGGATGCGTGCGCCCTTCAGCGGCACGCCGAGATTCACTTCGATGTCGCGCACGAGGCCGAAGCCGTCGGTGTTGTCGCCGTAGATACCGCCGGCATCGACGCGCAGCGTGTTCACCGCGCCGGCCGCCGCCGCGCGCGGCGACAGCGTGGTCGCGAACGCGTGCGCATCGAGCTTGAACGGCACGGTCACGTTCAGACCGCGCCCGCCCGCTTCGATGAACGCGCGCACGTGCGGCACGAACGCATCGACCGGTGCGAGCAGGTGACCGTAGTCGACCGGCTCGCCGGTTTGCGCGGCGAAGCGGCCGTGAATGAACGGCGACTTGCTATGGCCGACCGGATTGCCGATGACCGCGTAGCGCTCGCGTGCCTGATCGCCGCTCATCGTCCCGGCTCCGTGATGGGTTGTTCGTCGTCGGACGTGCTGGCGGCGGCGGGGCCGCCGCTGTCGTTCGCGCTGTCGTTCGTGTCGCCGTCCGCGTCGGCGTTCGCCGCGGCGGAGCCGTCGTCGGTCTGCGCTTCGGCTTCGGCGCTGTCGGCTTCGGCGTCGCGCAGTTCTTCGTCTTCGCCTTCGTCCGCTTCTTCGGCTTCAGCACCGCCTGTCACGGACGGCGCGTCGAGCACGTGCAGCAGGCGCACCGATGCTTCGATCGTCAGTTCGTCGATCGACATCACTTCCATCTGCATGCGCGTGCCGCGCGCATGCACGCCGAGGCCGGGCACGTGCAGCAGCAGCGGGATTTCCTCGAGACGCACCAGATCGTCCTTCACGACCGACGCGACCACCTGCTTGCGGTTCTCCTGCCTGAGCCAGCGCAGGCACCAGAAATACTCCATGCGGCGTTGATAGTCGGCATACGCGGAGTAGGTGTCGTCGAAGCCCTGCACGACCGCGAACAGATCGGCGTCCTTCGGCTTGAACGGCGCGGCGAGCTTCGCGGTCACGCCATGCTGCACACAGGCGATCAGTTGCCACTGGTTCACGAGGTCGACGTAGCGGCGCAGCGGCGACGTGCTCCACGCGTATTGCGTGACGCCGAGGCCTTCGTGCGGCGCCGCGTTGGTCTGCATGCGCGTGCGCTTCGGGCCGCTCGGCGTGCCGAACGCGCGCTGCGTACGGTAGATGCCCGGCACGCCGTGATCGTGCAGGAACGCACCCCACGACGAATTCGCGAGAATCGCCAGCTCGGCGACGATCGTGTCGAGCGGCGAGCCGCGCCGGCGCGGCGTGATCGTGACGTGTTCGCCGTCCACATAGAAATTGAAGTCGGTGTTGCGCTGCACTTCGCGGCGCAAACCGTAGCCGGCGCGCGCGGTCTGGCGCTTTTCGAACAGCGCCTGCGCGAACGGCCACAGCACCGCGATGTCGTCCTTGTGCGGGTACTCGCCACTGCCGTCGGCGAGCGACGCTTCGGTGACGATCTCATCGAGCGTGTTGTGGCGCAGGTTGCTCTTCACGAACACGCGCTCGGCGCGCGTTTCGCTCGCGACGATTTCCTGCGTTTCGCGGTTGACGATCACATACAGCGACAGCGCCGGACGATAGCCGCCCTCGGCGAGCGTGAAGGTGTCGACGACGCTGTCGGGCAGCATCGTGATCTTGTCGCCCGGCATATACACGGTCGACAGACGCCCGCGCGCGATCGCGTCGACGTCGTCGCCACGCTGGATACCGAGCGCCGGCGCGGCGATGTGCACACCGATGCGCACGCGGCCGTCGGCCAGATGCTCGACCGAGAACGCGTCGTCGATTTCGGTGGTGGTGACGTCGTCGATCGAGAACGCTTCGACGTCGGCCTGCGGCAGATCGTCGGGCACGATCGGGGCGGCGACCGGCGGAAAGCCGGTCCCGTGCGGAAAGAATTCGGACAGGAATTTCGCCTCGTGCAGCGCGCGCGGCGAAGCGATCGCGCCGCATTCGAGCATCAGGCGCGCCTGCGAAATGCCGCGCGCGGCCGCGGCGCCCTCGAGCGCCTTGTATTCGATCGTGTTCTTGTCGGGCTTAGTCAGCAGCGCGAGCGCCTTCGCGCCGCTGAACGCTTCCGGCAGACGCCCTTCCTTCAGCGCCTCCTCGTACTGCGCCTGCACGAGCGCCTGCTGACGCTTGCGCTCGAGGCCCGCGAGCGCCATCTTCAGTTGCTCTTCGGGAGCGCGCTGATACATGCCGCGGCCCTTGCGGCGAAAGTACACCGGCGAGCCATGCATGCGCAGCACCAGCGCCGCGCGTTCGACCGCGCCGAAGCTGTCGCCGAAGTACTCGGCGCCCAGCGTCGCGAACGGAAATTCGTCTTCAGGCGCGCATTCCCACAGGAAGTCGAGATCGATCTCCTGCGCGAGCGCATCGGCCTGCTGCATCAATTCGGCCGCGCCCGGCTTCTCGAATTCGATCAGCACGTCTTTGCCGCGCACCTTCGCACGCCGGCCACCCGGCAACTCGACCTGAAACGCGTCGCCCTGGCGCGACAGCACGCTGCCAGCCTTGAAACTGCCCGATTCCTCGAAGAAAACGTTCACTCAATACTCTCGTTCTGACTTGCATCCACCGGCGCGCCCGATCGCGTTCAGCGATCGATCACGGCGCGGCCGGTACGGCAACGTGTTCGTGATAATGAATCCGCGGCGCGCATGGCGCGTGCCGGCGGTTGAATCCTGTGACTGGCGGTGCCGCGTCTATCGATAGCGGCGCCGCCGGGTCGTGTATCTGCAGGCGGCGAGCGGCCCCGGCTTACGTCGGCCGGCTCAGGCCGCCTCGCGCGGCGCCGGCGGCTCGACGTGATCCGTGTCGCAAAACGCCAGCACCTCGTCGAGGTACTGCGCGAACTCGCTGATCGCGTGGTCGCTGCCTTCGATCAGCGTAGTGCGCGCGCCCGGATAGTGCGCGAGCATTTCGCGATAGTCGAGCACTTCGTCGCCGGTCGCGGCCACCAGATAATAGCGTTCGGGCCGCGTGATCGACGCGACGCCGAGCGCGCGCAGCTCATCCAGGTGATGCGGTTCGACGACGATGCTGCCGCCGCCATGCCACAACGGCTGCTCGCCGAGATAGGCGCTCAGGTCGCGCTGCGGGACCACCGCCGGGTTCAGCAGCACGGCCGGCCAGCCGTGCTTTTCGGCCAGATGCGTGGCGAAATAGCCGCCCAGCGAACTGCCGATCAACGTGACCTGCCGCATGTCGCCGTTGGCGCGAGCCTCGGCCACCACCGACTCGACGAGCGCGACCGTTTCGAGCGGCGACACCGGCAGCGTCGGACAGCACCATTGGTCGCCGCGGCCGAGTTCGGCGAGCCGCGCGGCGAGCAGGCGCGCCTTGAACGAATTCGGCGACGAACGGAAACCGTGCAGATAGAGAATCACGACGCGCCTCGCGCGGACAGTGCGTCGAGCAGCTTCTGATGCACGCCGCCGAAGCCGCCGTTGCTCATCACCAGAACCTGGTCGCCGGGGCGCGCCGCGTGCACGACGGCCTTGACCAGCGCGTCGAGCTGGTCGAACGCCTGCGCTTTGCCGCCGAGCGGCGCGAGCGACTCGCCGAGGTTCCAGCCGAGCGCGTCGCGCCCGCTCGGCGCGCCATAGCCGAACACCAGATCGGCGTCGGCGAGGCTCGCCGGCAGTTGCGCTTTCATCACGCCCAGTTTCATCGTGTTCGAGCGGGGTTCGAGCACCGCGAGAATCCGCGTGTTGGCGCGGCCGACGCGCGCGCGCAGCCCCGCCACCGTGGTTTCGATCGCCGTGGGGTGATGCGCGAAGTCGTCGTACACGGTCACGCCGTCGACACTGCCGCGCACTTCCATGCGGCGCTTCACGTTCCGAAAACCGGCTAGCGACTTCGCCGCCTGCGCGGGCGGCACGCCGACGTGGCGCGCGGCCGCGATCGCGGCGAGCGCGTTCATGCGGTTGTGCTCGCCCTGCACCTGCCAGTCGACGAGACCGGCGCGCTCGCCGTTGTGATAGACCGCGAAGCGTTCATCGACCGGCACGCCCGGTTCAGCCGCTTGCACTTCCCAGCCGCCCTGCACGCCGAAGCGCTCGACTTCGCTCCAGCAGCCGCGCGCGAGCACGCGCTCGAGCGCATCTTCGCGGCCGTTCGTGACCACGCGGCCGAGGCTCGGCACCGTACGGATCAGATGATGAAACTGCGTCTCGATCGCGGCGAGATCGGGGAAGATGTCGGCGTGATCGAATTCGAGATTGTTCAGCACCGCGGTTTTCGGCCGGTAATGGACGAACTTCGAGCGCTTGTCGAAGAACGCGGTATCGTATTCGTCGGCTTCGATCACGAAGAAGCTCGAATCGGTGAGCCGCGCGGACACGCCGAAATTCAACGGCACGCCGCCGATCAGAAAGCCGGGATCGAGACCCGCGTCCTCGAGCAGCCAGGTCAGCATCGAGCTGGTGGTGGTCTTGCCGTGCGTGCCGGCCACCGCCAGCACCCATTTGCCGTTCAGCACGTGCTCGCCGAGCCATTGCGGACCGGACACATAGGGCAGGCCGCGGTCGAGAATCGCTTCCATCAGCGGGTTGCCGCGCGAGACGACGTTGCCGATCACGAACAGGTCCGCGTTCAGGCCATTCAGTTGAGCCGCGTCGTAACCCTCGATCAGCCGGATGCCCTGCGCCTCGAGCTGGGTGCTCATCGGCGGATAGACGCCGGCATCGCAGCCGGTCACGGTATGGCCCGCGCCGCGCGCGAGCACCGCGAGACCGCCCATGAAGGTGCCGCAGATGCCGAGGATGTGGATGTGCATAAGCCAGTGGTGCCGCGCGGGCCTTTTTTGCGAGGGATGGGAGTGCCGCAGGACGGCCCGAACAGCCGTCCGCAAAAGGACGCCTATTGTAACCGACGCCGCGCGCGGCGCCCTTCGCGCGCGGCCGCCAGACGGTGTCGCCAACCTCGATCTAGTATCATGGACGGATGGTCCGCAAATCACATTTCGATCCGCAGCGCGTGCGCGAGGAAATCGCGATCGCGGCTGCGCGCATGATCGCCGAAGACGGTCTGGACTACGCGACGGCGAAGCGCAAAGCTGCCCGGCAGGTTCTCGGAGAGGCCCGCGTGGCCGGCGAATGGCTACCCGATAACGACCAGATCGAAGAAGAAATCCGTGAATATCAGTCGCTCTTTCAGGGCGACAGCCAGCCGGCGCTGCTGCGGCGGCTGCGGCGCATCGCGCTCGACTGGATGGAGCGGCTCGCGCCGTTCAATCCGTATCTGACCGGCGCCGTACTCGGCGGCACGGCCGGCGAGCACTCGGACATTCATCTGCAGGTGTTCTGCGACAACCCGAAGGAAGTCGCAATCTATATGTTGAACGCGAACATCCAGTACGACGTGTCGGAAACACGGCACTTCGCCGGCCGTGGCTACGTCGAGACCCTCAGCTTCCTGTGGCGCCCCGCCGACGAGCCGCGCGGCACCGAGCCGGCCGGCATCCACGTCGCGCTCTACGAAACCGACGATCTGCGTGGCGCGGTACGCGCCGACGCGCGCGGCCGTACCGCGCGGGCCAATCTGCAGGCGGTGCAGGCGCTGCTCGACGGCGGCGAAATCGCTTCCGTCGCCAACTAAACACACTGAACAGGTCACGATGAACACGAGACGGATTCTGGCAAGCGCAGTCGTCGCACTGGCGGCCGCGGGCGGCGGGGTGATGGCCAATCACTGGCTCAACCGCGATTCCGACGTCGCCTACGCGGCGCAGCCCGACACGCATCAGAACGCGGTGCAGCAGTTGTGGACGGCGCCGGTCACGAGCGTCGACGGCAAGCCGCAGTCGCTCAGCCTGCTCAAGGGCCACCCGGTCGTCGTGAACTTCTGGGCCTCGTGGTGCGGGCCGTGCGTCGAGGAAATGCCGGAGCTGTCGCAGATCCAACGCGAGTACGCGAAGAAAGGCATCCAGTTCGTCGGCCTCGGCGTCGACTCCCAAAAGAACATCGAGACGTTCCTGCGGAAGGTCAAGGTCGCCTACCCGATCTACGTGACCGGCTTTGGCGGCGCCGACCTCGCCCGCACGTTCGGCAACAATGCGGGTGGCCTGCCATTTACCGTCGTGATCGACGCAAAAGGCAACATTCGCTCGACAAAATTGGGCCAGATCGACCCGGCGGCCCTCCGGCAAACGCTCGATACGCTGTAAATTCGGCCTTTTCCGTTGCCGCTTCCTTTGACGCCACATTTCGCGCAGAACGAGCGAAAATGGGCGGGAATTCCGCGAATTTGAGTGAAGATGAGTTTTCCGCCCACCGCCGGATTGCGTCGGCGGCTGCCGCGTACGCGCACGAAACTAGACAAGTTTCTCTAATCGGCGCTAAAGTGCGCGCAATTCCACGGAAAAAGAAGCGACCATGACGCGACTGCTGGTACTGCACGGACCCAACCTCAACCTTCTCGGCACCCGGGAACCCGAGGTCTACGGTCGCGTGACCCTGCCGCAGATCGATCAGGCGCTCGCTGAGCGCGCCGCCAGCGCCGGCGTCGAGTTCGCGTCGTTCCAGAGCAATCACGAAGGCGCGCTGGTCGACCGCATCCAGGCCGCCCGTACCGAAAAGACCGATTTCATTCTGATCAATCCCGCTGCGTACACGCACACGAGCGTAGCCATTCGCGACGCACTGGCGGGGGTCGGCATCCCGTTCGTCGAGATTCATCTGTCGAACGTGCATCGCCGCGAATCGTTCCGGCATCACTCGTATTTTTCCGACCAGGCTGAGGGCGTGATTTGCGGCCTCGGCTGGAAGGGCTATCTGTACGCGCTCGAATTCGCGCTCGACCGGCTCGCGGCCGACTCGTCACGCGGCTGAATCCAAACACGTCCAATTTGAGCCGGCTACTGCGCGACTGCACACGCCGGCACACTACGCATTGAAAGGGGCACCCTGATGGATCTACGTAAGCTCAAAACTCTGATCGACCTCGTCTCGGAGTCTGGTATTTCCGAACTCGAAGTGACCGAGGGCGAAGGCAAGGTCCGCATCGTCAAGAATGCGCCGCCGGTTTACGTGCAACCGTCCGCCACCTACGCCGCCCCGCCATTCGCGCCGGCGGCTCCGTCCATCGCCAGCGAGGCCGCGGGCGCCGCGAGCGCGCCGGCGTCGCCGGCCGCCGCCGCGCCGCAGGGTCATATCGTGACCTCGCCGATGGTGGGCACGTTCTACCGCGCGCCGTCGCCGGGCGCCGATCCGTTCGTGCAGGCCGGCGATACGGTCAAGGAAGGCCAGACCATCTGCATCATCGAAGCGATGAAGCTGCTAAACGAGATCGAGTCGGACATGTCCGGCGTGATCAAGGAAATCCTCGTCGAAAACGGCCAAGCGGTCGAGTACGGTCAACCGCTGTTCGTGGTCGGCTAACGCGGCAGCCAGTGTGTGCCGCCCGCGCGCCGTTGATCCCGAGGCGCGCGACCGATCCTCTGCGGCAGCCGGTGTCGTGACCGACCCGGCGCCCATTGATGAGTCGAAAACCCGCTATGTTTGAAAAAATTCTCATTGCCAATCGTGGCGAGATCGCGCTTCGTATCCAGCGCGCCTGCCGCGAACTGGGCGTCAAGACGGTCGTCGTCTATTCGGAAGCCGACAAGGAAGCCAAGTACGTGAAGCTCGCGGACGAGGCGGTCTGCATCGGCCCGGCGCCGTCGAATCTGAGCTATCTGAATATGCCGGCGCTGATCAGCGCGGCGGAAGTGACCGACGCCGAAGCGATCCACCCCGGCTACGGCTTCCTGTCGGAGAACGCCGACTTCGCCGAGCGCGTCGAGCAGTCCGGCTTCACCTTCATCGGCCCGCGTCCGGAAACCATCCGCATGATGGGCGACAAGGTCACGGCCAAGCAGACCATGATCAAGACCGGCGTGCCCTGCGTGCCGGGTTCGGAAGGTGCGTTGCCGGACGATCCGAAAGAGATCGTGAAGATTGCCCGCCAGATCGGCTATCCGGTCATCATCAAGGCGGCGGGCGGCGGCGGCGGCCGCGGCATGCGCGTGGTCCATACGGAAGCGGCGCTCGTGAACGCGGTCAACATGACCCGCGAGGAAGCCGGCCGCGCGTTCGGCAACCCGCAGGTCTATATGGAGAAGTTCCTCGAGAACCCGCGCCACATCGAAATCCAGGTGCTCACGGACTCGTTCAGGAACGCGGTATGGCTCGGCGAGCGCGACTGCTCGATGCAGCGCCGCCACCAGAAGGTGATCGAAGAAGCGCCGGCCCCGGGCATCGCGCGCCGTCTGATCGACCGGATCGGCGACCGTTGCGCGGATGCGTGCAAGAAGATGGGCTACCTCGGCGCCGGCACCTTCGAGTTCCTGTATGAAAACGGCGAGTTCTACTTTATCGAGATGAACACCCGCGTGCAGGTCGAGCATCCGGTCACCGAACTGATCACGGGCGTCGACATCGTGCAGGAACAGATCCGCATCGCGGCCGGCGAGAAGCTCGCCTTCCGTCAGCGCGACATCCAGTTCCGCGGCCATGCGATCGAATGCCGGATCAACGCCGAAGATCCGTTCAAGTTCACGCCGTCGCCGGGACGCCTGACCTCCTGGCACATGCCGGGCGGCCCCGGCATCCGCGTCGACTCGCATGCGTACAACGGCTATTTCGTGCCGCCGAACTACGATTCGATGATCGGCAAGCTGATCGCTTATGGCGCGACGCGCGAACAGGCGATCAAGCGGATGCGCATCGCGCTGTCGGAGATGGTGGTCGAAGGCATCCAGACCAACATCCCGCTGCACCGTGAGCTGATGCTCGATGCAAAATTCGTCGAAGGCGGCACCAGCATTCACTACCTCGAAAACCGCCTGGCCGCGCGTCAGCAGGTCGGGGAAGAAGCGTAAGCCATGAGTTATCGGGAACTGGTCGCCGAACTGGCGCGCGAGCACGCCGAGCAATTCTCCGACGCGCTGCTCGAGCTGGGCGCGCTGTCGGTATCGGTGGAAGACGCCGACGCGGACACGCCCGATGAGCAGCCGCTCTTCGGCGAGCCCGGTCTCACGCCGGATCGCACCGCGTGGCAGCGTTCGCGCGTGATCGCGCTGCTCGCGCCGGAACACGACCCGGCGCTGCTGCTGACCGCTGCGGCCAACGAGGTGGGACTCGACAGCGCTCCGGCCTTCACCGTGCGTGAAGTCGAAGAACAGGACTGGGTGCGGCTCACGCAGTCGCAATTCGATCCGATCCAGATCGGCGAGCGCATCTGGGTGGTGCCGTCGTGGCACGACGCGCCGGACCCCGGCGCGCTGGTGCTCGAACTGGATCCGGGCCTCGCGTTCGGCACCGGCAGCCATCCGACCACGCGCCTGTGCATGGAGTGGATCGAGCAATCGGTCAAGGCCGGCCAATCGGTGCTCGACTACGGCTGCGGCTCCGGCATTCTCGCGATTCTCGCGCACAAGTGCGGTGCGAAGCCGGTGATCGGCATCGATATCGATCCGCAGGCAGTCGAATCGGCCCGCCACAACAGCGAGCGCAATCGCGCCGACGTGACCTACGGCCTGCCCGACGAATGTCCGGCCGGCGAATTCGACGTCGTGGTGGCGAACATCCTGTCCAATCCGCTGAAGCTGATGGCGTCGATGCTCGTGTCGAAGGTGAAGCCGGGCGGACGCATCGCGCTGTCGGGCATTCTCGCGCGCCAGGCCGACGAAGTCGCACAGGTCTACGCGCGCTGGATCGACATCGGCGTATGGCGCGAGCACGAAGGTTGGGTGTGCCTGACGGGAACGCGCCGCGAAAGCCATTAGAATAAAGCGTATCGTCCAACCACTGGCCCACGGCTTAACGGCTCAATATGCTCCTGGCGACGCGTTGTCCCTTCTGCGAAACAGTCTTCAGCCTGCAACCGGCACAGCTGGCGCAGCGCCGCGGCCTCGTGCGTTGCGGGCATTGCCAGGAAGTCTTCGATGCGTCGAGCAGCCTGTTCGACGTCAGCGGCGGCGGCGATTTCTCGCAGGCCAAACCGGTGACCGCCGCGGCGGCGATCGAAGCGCTGTCGGGCGTGCGGCAGAAGAGCCCGGACTTCAGCGCCGACGCGTGGGATCCGTGGGCGCCTGCCGCGGAGCCTTCCGCTGGCGCGGCAGGTTACAGCGCCGAGCAGACTTCGGCTAACCCTTCGACTAACCGCGGTCGCAGCGCATCGGGCAGCGTGCTCGACGACCGTCTGCACGACAACGCGGTCAGCATGCCGCTTGCGCCGCTGCCCCTCGGTGGCAATGACCGGACAGCGCCTGTTGCACCCACGCCGCGCGCGGCGACCGAGCCTGAATTGCCCGCCGCCGGCTTCACCGCCCCGCTGCCCGCCGATCACGAACCGACGCTGGCCGACGCACCGCTCGAACCATTCGCCTATCCCGCCGATGAACCGGCTGACGAGCCGCCCGCGGCCGCTGTCGCGCCGGCGGCATCGTCGGCGAGCAGATTTGCCGCGGCATCTGCCGCAGCATCTGCAACAACGACGGCTGCGTCTGCCGCGCACGCGCCCGCCGCCGACGAAGCACCACGCGTATGGCACAAGGCCGGGCGCACGGCTTCATCGACTCTGGACGAGCCCGCGCTGGGCGAGCGGACGAAATGGTATGGGATCCCCGATAACGAGCCGCGCTTCGGCACCGGCAGCGCCGGTTCGACTCGCTATACCGCCGCCGCAACTGCGGGCGCCGCGGCCGGCTTCGACGCGAGGGCGGCGGGCTCGGGCGCAGGTAGCTCGGGCGCCGGCCCGGGCGGTCCCACAGGCCCACGCCCGCCCGGCGGCTTTGGACCCGCAGCGGCACCCGGCGAACCGTTCTCGGTCAAGCCCGTCAACGACGGCGCCGATCCGTTCCCGATCATGCGCGAGACCCGCCCCGCGGAAACACGGCGCGTCGGCTGGGTAGCCGCCGGCGTGGTGCTCGCGGTGCTGCTCGTGATCGCACTGCTGGTACAGCTCGCGTGGTGGCAGCGCGAAGCGGTGCAGGTTGCGATGCCGCGCTCGCAGGTGCTCTATGCGAAGGCGTGCGCATATCTGGGCTGCCAGCTGACGCCGCCGCACGACATCGACGGACTGCTCGTCGAGCCCTCCGACCTGCGGCAGGTCGACGGCCCGCACAAGCTCGAGCTGAAGATGCCGCTGCACAACCGCCTGAACATCGCGCTCGCTTATCCGGCGATCGAACTCACGCTGCTCGACGATCAGAACAACGTCGCGGTGCGGCGCGTGCTGTGGCCGCAGGATTACGTACCGCCGGGCACCGTGATCGCGGCGGGCCTGCCCGCTCACGCGACGCAGACGATGATCGTGCGCCTCGACACCGGCAACGCGGTCGCGTCGAATTTCCGCGTACAGATTTTTTACCCGTAACGCCCCCTCTCGCGCCCGCCGCCAGGCGGGCGCTTCACTGTCGGTTTCACTGTCATTACTGACACCATTTCGGAGCACAACCATGAGTCAAGTCACGCTGGGTGGCAACCCGATCGAAGTAGGCGGCACGTTCCCGTCGGTAGGCCAGAAGGCCGCCGAGTTCTCGCTGGTCGGCAAGGACCTGAAGACGCTGTCGCTCGCCGACTTTGCCGGCAAGCGCAAGGTGCTCAACATCGTCCCGAGCCTCGACACGCCGACCTGCGCGACCTCGACCCGCAAGTTCAACGAAGCCGCCGCGAAGCTCGCCAACACGGCCGTGATCGTCGTGTCGGGCGACCTGCCGTTCGCCGCCTCGCGCTTCTGCACGACCGAAGGCATCGATAACGTCGTGACGGCCTCGACCTTTCGCGGCCATGAGTTCGCGCAAGCGTACGGCGTCGACGTGACGAGCGGCCCGCTGAGCGGCCTGACCGCGCGCGCGGTCGTCGTGATCGACGAAAACGACAAGGTCGTGCACGCGGAGCTGGTCGGCGAAATCAAGAACGAGCCGAACTACGACGCAGCGCTCGCCGCACTGAAGTAAGCGTCCCGCGCACAAGCCCCCGGCGCCGCGCTTCCATGCGCGGCGCTGTCGCATCGTCGCACCCTTTCCCTCCATCGATTTCTACAGGAACGCTCGCCTTGGCTACGCTCATCTGCGGCTCGCTCGCCTACGACAACATCATGACCTTCGAAGGCCGCTTTCGGGAGCACATCCTGCCGGAGCAGGTCCACATCCTGAACGTGAGCTTTCTGGTGCCGACCATGCGCCGCGAGTTCGGCGGCTGCGCGGGCAATATCGCCTACGCGCTGAATCTGCTGGGCGGCGACGCGCGCATCATGGGCGCGATCGGCGCCATCGACGCGCAGCTCTATCTGGACCGGCTCGCGCAGCTCGGTCTGTCGACGCAGAACCTGCTCGTCGTGCCCGACACCTACTCGGCGCAGGCGATGATCACGACCGACCTCGAGAACAACCAGATCACCGCGTTCCATCCGGGCGCGATGATGCAATCGCACCTGAACCGCGCCGACGAAGTGGCGGGCATCACGCTCGGCATCGTCGCGCCGGACGGCTACGACGGCATGGTCCAGCACGCGGAGCAACTGGCCGCCGCGGGCGTGCCGTTCATCTTCGATCCGGGCCAGGGTTTGCCGCTCTTCGACGGCGAGACGCTCCGGCGCATCATTGAACTTGCTACCTATGTTGCGGTCAACGACTACGAAGCCAGGCTGGTGAGCAACAAGACCGGCTGGTCGACCGAACAGATCGCCAGCAAGGTCGACGCGCTGATCATCACGCTCGGTGAAAACGGTGCACAGATTCATCACGGCGGCGGCATCGAAGAGATTCCGGCCGTCAAGGCATCACAGGTTCTCGATCCCACCGGCTGCGGCGACGCATTTCGCGGCGGCTTGCTGTACGGTATCGAGAACAAGCTGGGCTGGGCGACTACCGGCCGTCTCGCCAGTCTGATGGGCGCACTGAAAATCGAGCAGCAAGGCCCGCAAAACTACGCGCCCAGCCGGGCGCAGATCAACGAGCGGTTCAAGCAGGCTTTCGGATACGACCTGCCGTGATATCGCAAGCTATGGGAGCTTTGGAATGAGCACAACGAGTCGCCTGATCGTCGCCACCTTGATCGCCGGTTCACTGGCCGTGTCGGGGTGTGCGGTCAACAGCAGTTCTCCCGACGTTTTCACCGCGGCGCAGGCGCAACGTGAACAGACGGTTCGCATGGGCACGGTCGACAGCGTGCGCGCGGTACGGATCAGCTCGAACAACGGTCAGCCGAGCGGTGTCGGTGCACTCGGCGGCGCGGCGCTCGGCGCGCTCGCCGGCAGCTCGATCGGCGGCGGCCGCGGCTCGGTCGCTACCGGCATCGTCGGCGGTATCGGCGGTGCAGTGGCCGGCAACGCGGTCGAGAACAGGGTAGCGATGCGCGACGGCCTCGAGATCACCGTGCGGCTCGACAACGGCGACATGCGCGCGATCACCCAGACTTCCACCGGCGAGGTGTTCCGCGCCGGCGATCGCGTCCGGCTGCTGTCAAGCGGCGGCGTCACGCGCGTGACGCACTAACGGGCACCAGCGAACACCAGCCGGCTCTCACGGCCACCCACGCATTTCCCCTCTCGCGCGGCCGCTCGTCCCGAGTGCCGCGACGACGACCTCACACGCATGCGCCCTCGCGGGTCCATGCGTGTTTTTTCGTCCAAAAAAAACCCGCTACCGGAAAAACCGGTAACGGGACATCGACCGGGCGGCCCGCTCACAGCTCGAGCACGGCCCCGGTCGTCAGGCACATCTGTCGATGTGCCGAAGTACTTGTACTGCTTACGGACGGCTGCCCGTCGGGAACGGCCATGCCGCCGCCGGGTTCAGCGCGGTCTTCACCGTCGCTGCCGGTGCGCTCGAGACAGCAGGCGCAGCGGGAGCAGGGGCAGCCTTCTTGGCGACAGCCTTCTTCGCAGGAGCAGCCTTCTTCGCGGGTGCAGCGGCCTTCTTCGCGGCAGCCTTCTTGGCAGGCGCAGCTTTCTTCGCAGCAGCCTTTTTCGCGGGCGCAGCCTTCTTCGCAGCGGTCTTCCCGGCAGCGGCCTTCTTCGCCGGTGCAGCCTTCTTCGCCGCGGTCTTCTTGGCCGGCGCCTTCTTCGCTGCAACCTTCTTCGCGGCGACCTTCTTCGCGGCGACCTTCTTCACCGCGACTTTCTTCGCTGCTGCCTTCTTGGCCGGCGCGGCCTTCTTCGCAGCGACCTTCTTCGCGGCAACCTTCTTCACCGCGACTTTCTTCGCTGCTGCCTTCTTGGCCGGCGCGGCCTTCTTCGCAGCAACCTTCTTCGCCGCTACTTTCTTCGCAGCAACCTTCTTCACTGCGACCTTCTTGGCAGCGACCTTCTTGGCCGGAGCGGCTTTCTTAGCCGGTGCAGCCTTCTTTGCCGCGGTCTTCTTTGCTGCGGGCTTCTTGGCCGCGGCTTTCTTTGCAGTTGCCATCATTTTCTCCTTCAGGTTTTTAGATGAGGTCAGTTCAAACTACACACCCTTCGTCAAAACCCGCTTCCCGCGGGACGCTTTTCAAGGCGCGCGCTACGAAGCGGGCTATTCATCGGCGTACGCAGGTGCAACGCGCTTACGCTAATGAATGCGGTAAGGCGCGCCGTGCCCCAAGGCACCGCGCGCCAGATCTGGTCGGCGTCGACTGGCGACGCCGGCAATTGCTTGATCGGGCCGCCGGCGCTCACGCCAGCGGCTTTTTCCGGGGGGAAGTTTGCCCATCCCACTGAAGGGTCCGCAAAGTGCCTGTCATGTTTGTGGGCCGTCAAGGCACCGGGCACGCTTTGCATCAGGCCGTTCTGCTCCTAACCCAGGCTGCCGCGGCCACGAGCCGGCGGCATCCCATCAATGAAACCATCCGCGACACGAGTCCGGTTTACTCCCAGGACAGCGCACCGCCAGTCTGATATTCGATCACTCGCGTCTCGAAGAAGTTGCGCTCCTTCTTCAGGTCGATCATCTCGCTCATCCACGGGAACGGGTTTTCCTCGTTCGGGTACAGCGGATCGAGACCGATCTGCTGGCAACGACGGTTGCAGATGAAGCGCAGATAGCTCTTGAACATCGACGCGTTGAGGCCGAGCACCCCGCGCGGCATCGTATCTTCGGCGTAGCGATATTCGAGCTCGACGGCCTGCTGGAAGATCTCGCGAATTTCCGCGCGGAACTCCGCAGTCCAAAGATGCGGGTTTTCGAGTTTGATCTGGTTGATCAGGTCGATGCCGAAATTGCAGTGCATCGACTCGTCGCGCAGGATGTACTGATACTGCTCCGCCGCGCCGGTCATCTTGTTCTGACGCCCGAGCGCCAGGATTTGCGTGAAGCCGACGTAGAAGAACAGGCCTTCCATCACACAGGCGAACACGATCAGCGAGCGCAGCAGCGTCTGGTCTGCCTCGAGCGTACCGGTCTTGAAGGCCGGGTCGGTCAGCACGTGGATGTACGGAATCAGGAATTCGTCTTTCGCGCGGATCGACGGGACCTCGTGATACGCGTTGAAGATTTCGCCCTCGTCGAGACCGAGCGACTCGACGATGTACTGGTAAGCGTGCGTGTGGATCGCCTCTTCGAACGCCTGGCGCAGCAGGAACTGGCGGCATTCGGGCGCCGTGATGTGGCGGTAGGTGCCCAGCACGATGTTGTTGGCGGCGAGGGAGTCGGCCGTCACGAAGAAGCCCAGGTTGCGCTTGACGATGCGGCGCTCGTCCTCGGTCAGCCCGTTCGGGTCTTTCCACAGGGCGATGTCGCGCGACATGTTCACTTCCTGCGGCATCCAGTGGTTCGCGCAACCGGCCAGATACTTTTCCCAAGCCCACTTGTACTTGAACGGCACCAGCTGATTGACGTCGGTCTGGCCGTTGATGATGCGCTTGTCGGCGACATTGACGCGCGCTTCGGAAGTGCTCGCGTTGGCCACATGAAGAGCGGGAGCGACAGCGATGTCGTTCGCGAAAACTTCTTGCGCCGAGGGAGCATGGGGAGCGGAACGTGTTCCGATTTGCGAATCCACAGCCGACCCCGCAGCGTTGCGCAACACGTTCGGTTGCGTCGCGCTCGAGGGAGTTACGGCAGTGATCTCGTCATCCCAGTTGAGCATAAATGTCACCATCAATTTAGAACGGTTTGTACCATCTTTTCACGAGTGATAAAAGAGTTCACTCGCGAAAAATCCTGTTTTCGATTCGCGTTGCTACGTTCATACAACACTTTGTTCGATGGACTCTGTGCGATGCCTCGAGTGAAGCGTGTCGAATGCGTGTTGAAGATGTGTTGCCGAAGTGCTTCGCGAACTCGAAGAGCAACGCTTCGTGATGAAGCTTCGCTGCTCTATCTATCTGTGTTGCGCAGTGCGCTCGATGCTTGCTGTCGCTCTACTCGCGTCGCGTGCGTCGCTCGTCGTCACGGCTGACGGTGACACACGCTGGCTGTTGCGCTGCTGCGGCGGATCGCTGTTCGCGTTGAAGTTCGAGGCGATGTCGAGCGATGCACGCGGCCGCCGATGCTACCCACTTCGTTGCGCGACCTGTTGCGGCCTGTTGCGCCCTGTCACACGCCCGTCGCACGATCCATCGATGAACCCGTCGACGAACCCATTGCAGCAGGTCGATCGAAGCATCCGCCCGGTGTCGTGTGGTGCGCGACGCACGCGCTTCAGCTGATGTTGCCGGCTGCCGCCGCCGACTACGATCCACCGACTGCCGACTGCCATACCGCTTCGCTACGCCGACGAGCGGCGAGACCTCGATCCCGCTCGCCGCTCATCGGCCTGCTTCCACTTCCTTCGCGTCCCGGGTGCGTCGCTCGCTTAATGCGGGTCATCACCTACGACCTCGCACTGTCAGCAAGCACCGCTCCCGATACTTGCCGTCGACTTACTGGCAAGCCTCGCACTCGTCGAAGCCGGGGTCGCCCGGACGCATCATGCACACCGGACCATCGGCTTCAGGTGCCGCGTCGGCTGCCACCGCCGATGCAGCAGCCGCTGCCGCGGCAGCCTGGAAGCCACCCGCCGAACCGCCCATTGCTCCACCCGCGGCGCCGCTCGCGCCGAAACCACCGGCCGCGCCGCCCGAGCCATCCGAACCCGAGCTCACCGCGTTCAGCGCGCCATGCGCGACCGTCGACTTCTCGACGTGCGTCGCCGCCATCGTGCGCAGGTAGTAGGTGGTCTTCAGGCCGCGCAGCCATGCGAGCTTGTAGATCTCGTCGAGCTTCTTGCCCGACGCACCCGCCATATAGATGTTCAGCGACTGCGCCTGATCGATCCACTTCTGACGACGCGAGGCCGCTTCGACCAGCCACACCGGATCGACTTCGAACGCGGTCGCGTAGATCGCGCGCAGGTCGGCCGGGATGCGGTCGATGCGCGACAGCGTGCCGTCGAAGTACTTCAGGTCGGCGACCATCACTTCGTCCCACAGGCCGCGCGCCTTCAGGTCGCGCACCAGGTAGTCGTTGACCACCGTGAATTCGCCCGACAGGTTCGACTTCACGTACAGGTTCTGATAGGTCGGCTCGATACATGCCGACACGCCGATGATGTTCGAGATCGTCGCGGTCGGGGCGATCGCGATGCAGTTCGAGTTGCGCATGCCGTAGGTCGCGATGCGCGAACGCAGCGCGGGCCAGTCCATCGATTCGCTCGAATCGACTTCGACGTAGCCGCCGCGCGCCTCGGCGAGCAGCGCCACCGAATCCTGCGGGAGGATGCCGCGATCCCACAGCGAGCCGCGGTAGCTCGAGTAGCGGCCGCGCTCCTCGGCCAGTTCGGTCGACGCGTAGTACGCGTAGTAGCACACCGCTTCCATCGAGCGGTCGGCGAACTCGACCGCTTCGGCCGACGCGTACGACGTGCGCAGCATGTGCAGGCAGTCCTGGAAGCCCATGATGCCCATGCCGACCGGGCGATGCTTCAGGTTCGAGTTACGCGCCTTGGCAACCGCGTAGTAGTTGATGTCGATCACGTTGTCGAGCATGCGCATCGCGACGCTGACCGTGCGCTTCAGCTTGTCGTGGTCGAGCGCGAGCGTGCCGTCGGCCTGCTCCTTCAGGTGCGCGACGAGGTTCACCGAGCCGAGGTTGCAGACGGCGATTTCGGCGTCGCTCGTGTTCAGCGTGATTTCCGTGCACAGGTTCGACGAGTGGACGACGCCGACGTGCTGTTGCGGCGAGCGCACATTGCACGGATCCTTGAACGTGATCCACGGATGGCCGGTTTCGAACAGCATGCCGAGCATCTTGCGCCACAGTTGCGCCGCCGGAATCTTCTTGAACAGCTTGATCTCGCCGCGCGCGACCTTGTCTTCGTAAGCCGTGTAAGCCGCTTCGAACGCGGCGCCGAACTTGTCGTGCAGGTCCGGGCAGGTGGACGGCGAGAACAGCGTCCAGTCGCCGCCTTCCATCACGCGCTTCATGAACAGGTCGGGAATCCAGTTCGCGGTGTTCATGTCGTGCGTGCGGCGGCGGTCGTCGCCGGTGTTCTTGCGCAGCTCGAGGAATTCCTCGATGTCGAGGTGCCACGATTCGAGGTACGCGCACACCGCGCCCTTGCGCTTGCCGCCCTGGTTCACGGCGACCGCCGTGTCGTTGACGACCTTCAGGAACGGCACCACGCCCTGCGACTTGCCGTTGGTGCCCTTGATGTGCGAGCCGAGCGCGCGCACGCGCGTCCAGTCGTTGCCGAGACCGCCGGCGAACTTCGACAGCAGCGCGTTTTCCTTCAGCGCTTCGTAGATGCCGTCGAGGTCGTCGTCGACCGTGGTCAGATAGCACGACGACAGCTGCGAGCGGCGCGTGCCCGAGTTGAACAGCGTCGGCGTGGACGACATGAAGTCGAAGCTCGACAGCACGTTGTAGAACTCGATCGCGCGCGCTTCGCGGTCGATCTCGCCCAACGACAGGCCCATCGCGACACGCATAAAGAATGCCTGCGGCATTTCGATACGGACGTTGTCGTGATGCAGGAAGTAGCGGTCGTACAGCGTCTGCAGGCCGAGGTAGCCGAACTGCAGGTCGCGGTTCGCGTCGAGCGCGGCGCCCAGGCGCTTCAGGTCGAACTGCAGCAGCTTGTCGTCGAGCAGCTCGGCCTGCACGCCGCGCTTGATGAACTGCGGGAAGTACTCGGCGTAGCGCTCGCCCATTTCGGCTTGCGTGACTTCCTCTTCGAGGATTTCGCGGCGGATCGTGTGCAGCAGGATGCGCGCGGTGACCTGGCTGTAGGCCGGGTCCTTTTCGATCATCGTGCGCGCGGCGAGGATGGCCGAGTCGTAGACCTGGCTCATCGGCACGCCGTCGTACAGATTCTTCACCGTCTCGGCGACGATCGGCTCGGCGCTCACCGCGTCGCCCAGGTTCGCGCACGCGGACTCGATGATGCCGCGCAGCGCCGCCATATCGAGCGGGCGCGTGATGCCGTTGTCGGTCACGTTCAGGCCCGGCGTGCCGGCGGCCTCCGTGTGTTCGTCATGCGCGCGCGCCTGGTTGCGCTTCTCGCGGTACAGCACGTACGCACGCGCGACGTTGTGTTCGCCGCCGCGCATCAGCGCGAGTTCGACCTGATCCTGGATGTCTTCGATATGGAACGTGCCGCCGTTCGGGCGGCTGCGCAGCAGCGCGCGCACCACGCTCTGCGTGAGTTGCTCGACCAGTTCGCGCACCCGTGCCGACGCCGCGCCCTGACCACCGTTGACGGCGAGAAACGCCTTCGTCACGGCGATCGCGATTTTCGACGGCTCGAACGACACCACGCTGCCGTTGCGGCGGATCACCTTGTAGTCGGCGTAGTTCGCTTGCGGCGCGAGCGCCTGCGCGCCCTGAGTCTGGCCGAACGCATGGCCAGTCGGTGAGCCCTCGTACCGGGTCGTCACGTTGTCGGTGGTTTGCATGTGCAAAGCTCCTGGTCTTTGGAAATGGCGGCGAGTGCCGCGGATTAAATCGAACGCCGCGCCGCCGCGAGCGCGAGCGATGAGGTGCGGGAAGGCCGGCTGAGCCGGTTGGCGGGATGCGACTGCGATGAAGCCTGGTTCGATTTGATGTCGGTCTTCGTCGGGTATGTCGCGATCACTGGCTGGTCCTTTCCCGAATGCTTCTGGATGCCGCCGGAGATCCCCCTACCGGCCGTTCCCAGGAATTTTTCTAGCTGCCTGGAATGCTTGCGGCGCCGTACTCGGGGAGCGGGGCGCCGCGGACTTATGCACTCAGTTATTCACATGGTTATGCACAGACAACACAAGATATAGTGCGAAACCGTGTTTGTGGCACCAAGTATAGTGGAGATTCGAGACAGGTCAAACCGTTTTATTTGCTCCGGACGGCTTGACTTTTGGCTCGCGCGGCGCGCATGCCCCCTCCCCGCAGAAGCGCGCCACGCCTCGTTGCGCGCGCTTCACGCGAGTTCGCTCGAACAGCGATTAGCGGGCTTCGGAAAACTTGAGATAGGGGAAATACCGAGCGTCGAGCGAGCTCTCGCGTTGCAGCCGCGACCACTCGAAATGTGGACCGGGATCGGTCTTGCGAAGCGGCGCGATGTCGGAGTGACCGGCGAGCGCATCGATCGGATAGCGCGCGTTCAGTGCGCGCACGAGCGCGGCGAGCGTGCGGTACTGCGCCGCCTCGAACGCGGTGGTGTCACTGCCTTCGAGCTCGATGCCGATCGAAAAATCATTGCAGCGCTCGCGGCCGAAAAAATTCGACGGCCCGGCGTGCCACGCGCGCTCGTTGCACGACACGAACTGTTCGAGCGTGCCATCGCGCGGAATCACGAAGTGCGCGGATACGCGCACGCCGCGCAGATGGGTGTCGTAATAAGGATGGGCGTCGCAATCGAGCGTGTTCTGGAACAGCTCGGCAATCGCGGTGCCGCCGAACTGGTTCGGCGGCAGGCTGATGTTGTGGACGACGATCAGCGTCGGTACCGCGCCTTGCGGCCGTGCCTCGAAGTTCGGCGACGGGAGCTTGCGCGCGGCGGGGACCCAACCGTCGGGGTCGACGGCAAACGCTTCGCTCATCGGGCGTCGCGTCCGGACGGGCGCGCGCCGTGGCGCTGCGCGTGCGCGGCGCAACAGAACGCCTCACCCGCCACGCTCACGGAATCGCTCTTCGGCGCATGCACGCCACACTCGGCGCAGCGGATCATCGGCTCGGCAAGCTGCGGCTGCCCGCTTGCCCCGGCGGCGCCGTTCGCACCATGCGCGTCGCGCGCGCCGGAACCGGTGCGCTGCGCGGTGTGCGCATCGTGACGGCGCAGCGCCTTCACGAGCCATTGGCCGACGATGAACAGCAGGATCAGCAAAAAGATTTGTCGCATGGAGACACGCTCACACTACAGGCCGGTGCAACAGCACCTCGAAAACGAAACGGCTGCCGACGTACGCGAGCAATAGCGCGACGAACGAAGCCAGCACCCAGCGCAATGCCGCGCGGCCGCGCCAGCCGGATACCTTGCGCGCGGTCAGGAGCGCGCCGAACATCACCCACGAGAGAATCGCGAACACGGTTTTGTGATCGAGCCGCAACGCGCGGTCGATCAGTTGCTCGCTGAACAGGATGCCGGAGACGAGCGTCAGCGTGAGCAGCACGAAGCCGGCGCCGATCAGACGGAACAGCAGCTTCTCGAGCGTGAGCAGCGGCGGCAGCGTATCGAGCCAGCTCGACCACCAGCCGTTGCCGGCCGCCGACGCATGGCGCTGCGCGAGGCCGCCGCGCATCGAATGCAAACGCCGCTCGACCGCCAGCATCAGCACCGCGTGCAGTGCCGCGATCGCAAACAGACCGTACGCGATGTTGGCGATCAGGAAGTGCAGCTTGAACATCGGCGCGGCCGCATACGGCAATACGCGCACGCCGCCGAACGCGAGCGGCAACAACGACGCGACGCACGCGAGCGGCAACACCAGCAGCCGCAAGCCGTCGAGCGGGAAGAAAAAACTTTCTATCCAGTAGATGCCGGCACCGAGCCAGAACATCGCCGACAGCGCGAAGGCGAAGCCGAACACCATGGCGTTCTGAGGGAAGATCGTGGTGTGCAGCAGCACGCCATGGGCGAGCAGTGCGACGAACAGCAACGCGCGCCCCGGCGCGCTCATGCCGGACGCCGCTGAAACGCCGGCGCCCGGCGCGCCGGCGGCGGGCAGCGGCGGCACGCTCTCGAGCATCGGACGCACGGCCGCGTGCCGGTGCGAGCGCCAGCCGGCCACGGCAAGGCCGCCGTAGAGAAGCGCGGTGAGGGCATACAGTACAATATCCATATTCGAAGTTTACACTAGGCCCCTGGTCCGCGACGTCTTGTACTTCGGTACTTCGCGCACTGCCCGGGCCGCACCGCTCACCGCTCCCCATGCTCGACAATCTGACTCAACGGATGGCGCGCGTCGTCAAGACGCTGCGCGGCGAAGCCCGGCTCACCGAGGCCAACACCCAGGAAATGCTGCGCGAAGTGCGCCTCGCACTGCTCGAGGCCGACGTGGCGCTGCCCGTCGTGCGCGAGTTCATCGCGAAGGTGAAGGAGAAAGCGCTCGGCGAGGAAGTGATCAGCAGCCTGTCGCCGGGTCAGGCGCTCGTCGGCGTGGTGCAGCGCGAGCTGACCGCGGTGATCGGCGGCGATTACGAAGGCAAGGCCTCCGAACTCAATCTCGCGGTCACGCCGCCCGCGATCATCCTGATGGCGGGTCTGCAGGGCGCCGGTAAAACCACCACGGTCGGCAAGCTCGCGAAGCTGCTGCGCGAGAAATACAAGAAGAAGGTGCTGACGGTTTCGTGCGACGTCTATCGTCCCGCCGCTATCGCGCAGCTCAAAACGGTGACCGAGCAGGTCGGCGCGGACTTCTTCCCGTCCGAGCCGAACCAGAAGCCGGTCGACATCGCGCGCGCCGCGCTCGACTGGGCCAAGCGCCACTACCACGACGTGCTGCTCGTCGACACAGCCGGCCGTCTGGGTATCGACGAAGCGATGATGCAGGAAATCGCCGCGCTGCACGCCGAACTGAAACCGGCGGAAACGCTCTTCGTCGTCGACGCGATGCTGGGCCAGGACGCGGTCAACACCGCGAAGGCGTTCAGCGACGCGCTGCCGCTCACCGGCGTCGTGCTCACCAAGCTCGACGGCGACTCGCGCGGCGGGGCGGCGCTGTCGGTGCGTCACGTGACGGGCAAGCCGGTCAAATTCGTCGGTGTCGCCGAAAAGCTCGACGGCCTCGAAGTGTTCCATCCGGACCGGATGGCGAGCCGGATTCTCGGCATGGGCGACATCCTCGCGCTGGTCGAGGAAGCGCAGCGCGGCGTCGACGTGCAGGCCGCGCAGAAGCTCGCCGACAAGGTCAAGAAAGGCGGCGACTTCGATCTCAACGATTTCCGCGCGCAGCTCACGCAGATGAAGGGCATGGGCGGCCTGTCGTCGCTGATGGACAAACTCCCCGCGCAGTTCCAGCAGGCCGCGGCCGGCGCCGACATGAGCCAGGCCGAAAAACAGATGCGCCGCATGGAAGGCATCATCAATTCGATGACGCCGGCCGAGCGCGCCAGGCCCGAACTGATCAAGGCGACCCGCAAGCGCCGGATCGCGGCGGGCGCGGGCGTGCAGGTGCAGGAGGTCAACCGGATGCTGAACCAGTACGAGCAGATGCGCACGATGATGAAAAAGCTCAAGGGCGGCAATCTGCAAAAGATGATGCGCGGCATGAAGGGCATGCTGCCCGGCATGCGCTAAGCTTGATGGGACGGCGCGCGCAGCCGGCGCTTTCCGGCGCGGCTGACTTCGGACTCGCGCGGGTTTATTCTGTACCGCGTGCCACCTGTCGCAGGAACGCCCTTCGGGGCGCGCCCACTCACACTATGTATACAGTTATCGCCCGTCAGACGTCATGAACCGCGAAGAAGCCCTCCACATTTTTCAACATTCCGAAGAGATCATGTCGGCGCAGGACGTCACTGCGTCGATCACCCGCATGGCGGGCGCCATCCGCGGCGAGATGAGCGAGGACTTCCCGCTCGTGCTGTCGGTGATGGGCGGCGCCGCGGTGTTCACCGGCATGTTGCTGCCGCATCTCGATTTCCCGCTCGAATTCGACTACATCCATCTGACGCGTTACCGCAACACCACGCAAGGCAGCAACGAGATGCAGTGGCGCGTCGCCCCGGCCGAGTCGGTCAAGGATCGCGTCGTGCTCGTGCTCGACGACATCCTCGACGAGGGCGAAACGATGGCCGCGATCCGCGACCGCATCCTCGCGATGGGCGCGAAGCGTTTCCTGTCCGCGGTGCTGTGCGAAAAGATCATCGCGAAGGCCAAGCCGCTGCGTCCCGATTACTGCGGCTTCGAAGTGCCGGACCGTTACGTGTTCGGCTGCGGGATGGATGCGAAGGGCTATTGGCGTAACCTGCCGACCATTCGCGCGCTGACTGACGGAGCGTGAGGTCGCATGAAGGAGCACGAGGGTGGCTTGAGCGGAGCGTAATCAGCGTGTAAGCAGGTGCGTCGCTCAGGCGAAGTTCGATGCCTCCGCGGCGCGCGACACTGTTGCTCGCCGCTCTTCACCGACGAAAAAAAAGCGGCCCGCGTGGCCGCTTTTTACTGGGTTGCGCCGACGGCATGCCGGGAGTGCCCGCCGCTTGCCGCCTCACAGCTTATGGACGAAAGAACGGATGCCGCCGAGCATCATCTCGACTGAAATCGCCACCAGCACGAGGCCCATCAGGCGCTCGAAGGCCGCCATCGCGCGTTCGCCGAGCCACGCCTGAATACGCTCCGCCAGCATCAGCACGATCGCGCAGACGATCATCGTGACGCTCAGCGCGCCGATCCACTCGAACGTCTTGCCCGGTGCCTGCGAGGTCAGCAGCATGACCGTCGCGAGCGCCGACGGGCCAGCAAGCGCCGGAATCGCGAGCGGGACGATCAGTGGCTCGCCGCCACGCGCATCGCCGCCGAACGGCCCGTCCGGATGCGGGAACACCATGCGCAGCGCGATCAGAAACAGCACGATCCCGCCGCCGATCCGCAGCGACTGGTCCGACAGGCTCATCATGCGTAGAAAGCCCTGGCCGAGCACCATGAACACCAGCAGGATCGCAAACGCAATCGCGACCTCGCGCAGGATGACGACCGTGCGGCGCTCGGGCGCCACGCCGCGCAGGCAACTGATGAACAGCGGAATGTTGCCGAGCGGATCGGTAATCAGCACCAGCAGCACGGTCGCGGACAGGAAGGTGTACTCCACTGCCCGCTCCGTTTAGCGCGTGAGCGCCGCGCGCACTTTGCCGATCACGGTCGCGGCGGCGTCCTCGACCGGCAGCAGCGTCGCCTCGGCATCGCGGCGGCCCTGGTATTCGAGCTTGCCGTCCTTCAGACCGCGCTCGCCGATCACCAGACGATGCGGCACGCCGATCAGCTCCCAGTCGGCGAACATCACGCCGGGACGCTCGCCGCGATCGTCGAGGATCACGTCGATGCCCGCCGCGACGAGTTCCGCGTACAGCTTGTCCGCCTGCTCGCGCACCGCATCGCTGCGGTCATAGCCCATCGGGCACAGCACGACTTCGAACGGCGCGATCGATTCCGGCCAGATGATGCCCTTGTCGTCGAAGTTCTGTTCGATCGCCGCGCCCAGAATACGCGTGACGCCGATGCCGTAGCAGCCCATTTCCATCGGCCGCGGCTTGCCGGTTTCGTCGAGGCAGGTCGCGTTCATCGCCTCCGAGTACTTGGTGCCGAGCTGGAACACATGGCCCACTTCGATACCGCGGCAGATGTCGATCACGCCCTTGCCGTCCGGCGACGGATCGCCCTTCTTCACGTTGCGGATATCGGCGACGACCGGCTCCGGCAGATCGCGGCCCCAGTTCACACCGGTGATGTGATAGTCGACCTCGTTCGCGCCGACCACGAAATCGCTCATGTTCGCGACCGTGCGCTCCGCGATCACGTTGACCGGCTTCTTCGTGTTGATCGGGCCGAGGTAGCCCGGCGGCGTGCCGAAGGTTTCGATGATCTCGGCTTCGGTCGACATGCGGAAATTGCCGAGGCCCTCAAGCTTGGCCGCCTTGATCTCGTTCAGATCGTGATCGCCGCGCAGCATCAGCAACCAGATGGTCGCCGGCGCGCCTTCGTTCTCGGTGGCGAGCACGACCGACTTGATCGTGCGTTCGAGCGGAATGTTCAGCAGTTCGGCGACCGCCTCGCACTTCGCCTTGCCCGGCGTCGCGGTTTTCTTCATCTCTTCTGCCGGTGCCGCGCGCTGCGCGATCAGCGGCAACGCTTCGGCGGCTTCGACGTTCGCGGCGAAATCCGAGGTCGGGCAATATGCGATGTCGTCTTCGCCGGTCTCGGCGATCACGTGGAATTCATGCGAGCCGCTGCCGCCGATCGAGCCGTTGTCGGCCGCGACCGCGCGGAAGTCCAGACCGAGACGCGTGAAGATGCGCACGTACGCGTCGTACATCTTGCGATACGACTCGCGCAGACCTTCGATGTCCTTGTCGAACGAATACGCATCTTTCATGATGAATTCGCGCCCGCGCATCACGCCGAAACGCGGACGGATTTCGTCGCGGAACTTGGTCTGCACCTGGTAGAAGTTCACCGGCAGCTGACGGTAGCTTTTGATCTGGTTGCGCGCGATGTCGGTGACGACTTCCTCGTGCGTCGGGCCCATCACGAAATCGGCCTGCTTGCGGTCCTTGAAACGCAGCAGTTCCGGGCCGTACTTTTCCCAGCGGCCCGATTCCTGCCACAGCTCGGCCGGCTGCACGGCCGGCATCAGCAGTTCGATGGCGCCCGCCCGGTTCATTTCCTCGCGCACGATCGCTTCCACTTTACGGATCGACCGCAGCCCGATCGGCAGATAGTTATAGATACCGCCCGCGACGCGACGGATCATGCCCGCGCGCACCATGAGCTTGTGGCTGATGATTTCGGCGTCGGCGGGCGCTTCTTTCAGGGTGCCGATAAAGAAACGGGAGGCTTTCATTCAGATTGTCCAAAAGCGGCGGCTCCGGAGGGACCGCCCGAAAAGGTGAAAACGTTTGGGGAACTCGACACAGATCCGATGCCGGGTGGCGAGCTTTGCCCGACCGGCGGCACGCTGCCCCCGCGCGGCGCCGAAACCACCGCGCAAAGCCTTCGCACAAGGGATAAGGCACGGAAAACCGACAGGCTACCGCAAACCCGGCCTGTTGCGGCGAATCGTTCCAATCTTCCGCGATTCGGTGCGTCGGGTCCGTTATCTGTTTATAATCAAAGCAATTTTAAAGGATTCGAAGGTGGTTGTATGCTGGATCGTGAAGGCTTTCGCCCGAACGTCGGCATCATCCTCTTGAACGCGCACAACGAGGTGTTTTGGGGCAAACGGCTCCGTGAACATTCCTGGCAGTTTCCGCAAGGGGGCATCAAATATGGTGAGACCCCCGTGCAAGCGATGTATCGGGAGTTACACGAAGAAACCGGGCTGCTTCCTGAGCACGTCAAGGTGATCGGTCGCACGCGCGACTGGTTGCGTTATGAGGTGCCTGACAAGTTCATCAAGCGCGAAGTACGCGGTCATTACCGCGGCCAGAAGCAAATCTGGTTCTTGCTTCGGATGGTAGGACGCGATTGCGACATCTGCTTGCGCGCCACCGACCACCCTGAGTTCGATGCGTGGCGCTGGAACGAATATTGGGTGCCGCTCGACTGTGTGATCGAGTTCAAGCGGGATGTGTATCAGTTGGCGCTGACGGAGCTATCCCGTTTCATGCGCCGGCCTGCGCCGCGTGCGGAAAAATCTGGCGGGCACCATGGGTCGCGTTATCCGCGGGTAGCACCGTCAATGCAGAACCCGCCGGATTCCACGGTAACCATGGTTGCTTCCGTGAGTACGGTTTCCGTGAGTTCGGTCAGCGTCGAGACATCGACGCATGTGCTGGTGGTGCCGGATTGCGGTTCCGGCGCGCGAGGTCCGGCAAGACCCGAGCGTGAGCGCGAAACGGCCAACGAAGCCGCTGTCCCGCTGGTTCGCCCGGGCATGCGCGATTAACCATTCCAGGCGGCTGTCCATGCCGCCTCTCTCTGGCGCGGCTTTCGGGCCGCGCCCTGTTTCGAGGGAATCATATTGAAAGCATTTGCACTCGCCGTGGCGTGCGTCGCCACCGGCGCACTGCTGGCAGGCTGCTCGAGCGTCGGCAAACCGACCAATAAAGACGACAGCGCGTTCACGTATCTGCTGGACCGCAAGAGCAACTGGGTTGAGAACAAGGTGGACTCGCTGCCGCCGCTGCCAACGGAAGCGAATCTGCTGCCGTTCGAAGTCTCCGGCAACACGCCGCTGCAATTCGCGATCGACAGGAACTCGGTGAGCGTCGGCACCGACGGCGTGGTGCGCTACACGGTAGTCGTCGTGAGCCCGAGCGGCGCGCGCAACATCAATTACCAGGGGATCCGCTGCGATACCTATGAATGGCGCCAATACGCCGGCCTGAATGCGGACCACGACGGCTGGGATACAACGGTCGCCACCCAGTTCTCGCGTATCGAAGACGGCGCGTTGAACGCCTATCAGTCGGCGCTGTATCAGGACTATATGTGCGCGAACAAGATGCCAACCGGCAGCGCAAAGCAGATTGTCGAGAACATCCGCTACAAGCGCACACAGACGTCGCAAATTCACTGAAAGCCACATCGCCGGCAGACGCGTGGATCAACCCGCATGCCTGGCAGCAAAGTAAAAAGCCGTTCCAGCCTACGCTGGAACGGCTTTTTTGTCGGCTTTCGCGGCCCGTTCGCCTTTGCTGCGTGAAACCTCAAATCAGCACGAGATTGTCCCGATGGATCAGTTCCGGCTCGAGCATGTAGCCGAGCACCGATTCGATCTCGCCGCTCGCGCGCCGCTGGATCAGTTTGGTTTCCGCACTGCTGTAATTCGTCAAACCACGCGCCACCTCGCGCCCTGACGCGCTCAGGCACGCGATCACCTCGCCGCGCGCAAAAGCGCCCTGGACGCCGACGATGCCGATCGGCAGCAAGCTCTTACCGTCGGCGGTCAGCTTTTCGACCGCGCCATCGTCGATCACGACGTGGCCGCGCACCTGCAGATGGTCGGCCATCCATTGCTTGCGCGCCGCCATGCGCGCGGTGCGAGCAATCAGCTGCGTACCGATCGCCTCGCCGGATGCGAGCCGCGCCAGCACATCCGCCTCGCGCCCGCTCGCAATCACCGTGTTGGCGCCGCTGTGAGCCGCACGTTTGGCGGCGAGAATCTTGGTGAGCATGCCGCCGCGGCCAAGGCTCGAGCCGGCGCCGCCTGCCATCGCCTCGAGTTCCGGCGCACCGGCGTCGGCCTGCTGGACGAGCGTCGCAGTGGGATCCTTGCGCGGATCGGCGGTAAAAAGGCCCTGCTGGTCCGTGAGAATGACGAGGACGTCGCCCTCTATCAGGTTCGCGACCAGCGCGCCGAGCGTATCGTTGTCACCGAACTTGATTTCGTCGGTCACGACGGTATCGTTTTCGTTGATGATCGGCACGACGCCGAGGCGCAGTAGCGTGAGCAACGTGGAGCGCGCATTCAGATAGCGCTCGCGGTCGGCGAGATCGGCATGCGTGAGCAGGATCTGCGCGGTCTGGATCGAATGTTCGGCGAAACGGCTTTCGTACACCTGCGCGAGCCCCATCTGGCCGACGGCCGCAGCTGCCTGCAGTTCGTCGATTTCGCGTGGACGCCTGGTCCAGCCTAAGCGCTGCATGCCCTCGGCGATCGCGCCCGAGCTCACCAGCACCACTTCCTTGCCCTGCGCGCGCAGCGTGGCAATCTGCGCGGCCCAGCGGCCGATCGCGGCATGATCGAGGCCGCGGCCGTCGTTCGTGACGAGGCTCGAGCCGACTTTGACTACCAATCGCCGTGAATCTGCGATGACGGAACGCATTGTGCGCTGTCTCCCAAGATGACGCGTTGATGCACGCCGGCAGCCCGCCACTGGCACCGACGCTCGAGTTTTATTGCTGCGGCTCGCCGGTCGATCCGCCAGTTGCGGGCGATACTTCGGGCCCTTCGCGGAAGCGCACGTCGGACGCGAGATCTTCGGCTTCGGCCGCACGTTGCGCGTCAGAGTGCTCGGCAAGATAGTCGAACACCGCATAGCAGAGATTTTCACAACCCTGGCCAGTCAGCGCCGAGATTTCGAACACCGGGCCATCCCAACCGAAGCCTTTGAGGAAAGCCGCGACGCGCGATTCGCGATCGTCTTCCGGCACCATGTCGAGCTTGTTCAGCACGAGCCAGCGGGGCTTCTGATAGAGCTGTTCGTCGTATTTGCGCAGCTCGTTGACGATCGCCTTCGCTTCCGCGACCGGATCAATCGACTCGTCGAACGGCGCGACATCGACGATGTGCAGCAGCAAGCCGGTGCGCTGCAGATGACGCAAAAACTGATGACCGAGACCGGCACCTTCCGCCGCGCCTTCGATCAGCCCTGGAATGTCGGCGATCACGAAGCTGCGGCTCGGCCCGACCCGCACCACACCGAGATTCGGCGCGAGCGTCGTGAATGGGTAGTCGGCGATTTTCGGCTTGGCGTTCGACACCGACGAAATGAACGTCGACTTGCCCGCGTTTGGCATGCCGAGCAGACCGACATCGGCCAGCACCTTAAGCTCGAGGCGCACCATACGCCGCTCGCCCGGCTTGCCATCGGTCTTCTGACGCGGCGCGCGGTTCGTACTGGACTTGAAATGCAGGTTGCCGAGCCCGCCCGCACCGCCCTGCGCGATCTGCACGCTCTGATTGTGCTCGGTCAGATCGGCGATCAGTTCGCCGGTTTCCATATCGGTAATGGTGGTGCCGACGGGCATGTGCAACGTGATGTCGTCGCCGCCCTTGCCGTAGCAGTCCGAGCCGCGGCCGTTCTCGCCGTTGCGAGCCAGGTGCTTTTTCGCGTAGCGGTAGTCGATCAGCGTATTGATGTTGCGATCCGCAACCGCGATCACGCTACCGCCACGGCCGCCGTCGCCACCATCGGGGCCACCGAACGGAACGAATTTTTCGCGGCGCATCGACGCGCTGCCATCCCCTCCGTCGCCGGCGATGACTTCAATCCTCGCTTCGTCAATGAACTTCATGCGTAACTCCGTCCCGTATGTGCTGCCTGATTGTGCTGCAGATGTGATGCAGAAACGCTGCCAATTGGATTCTGCTATTTTGCCGCGCGCGCAGCGCGTTGATCAATCGACCGAACGGCCTGGCCGGCTGGCTATAAACGCTGCCCGGCGCTATGCGCTGTGACGCGCCAAAGCGCGCGCCGCAATAAAAAAGGCCCCGCGAACTTCGCGGGGCCTTTTTCCGGTCCTGAAGCCCGTGCCTGATTTAACTCAGGCTGCCGGGACGACGGAAACGGTGTGCTTCTTCGCCGCGCCCTTGGTCGAGAACTGGACGTGGCCGTCCTTCAGCGCGAACAGGGTGTGATCCTTGCCCATGCCGACGTTCTCACCAGCGTGCATGCGCGTACCGCGCTGACGCACGATGATGCCGCCAGCATTGATAGCCTGGCCGCCGTAAACCTTCACGCCGAGGCGCTTCGATTCGGAATCGCGGCCGTTCCGGGACGATCCGCCTGCCTTTTTGTGTGCCATTTGATTTGCTCCTTAACCGGCGCGCTTACGCGTTGATCGCGTCGATGCGCAGTTCGGTATAGTTCTGGCGGTGGCCGCCATGCTTCTGGTAGTGCTTCCGGCGACGCATCTTGAAGATGGTCACTTTCGCGTGACGACCTTGCGACACGACGGTAGCCTTGACGGAAGCCCCACTGACCAGCGGCGTACCGAATTTAATCGATTCGCCTTCGCCCACTGCGAGAACCTGGTCGAGCGTGATTTCAGCGTCAATGTCTGCCGGTATCTGTTCTACTTTAAGTTTTTCGCCGACGGCAACCTTGTATTGCTTGCCACCGGTTTTTATGACCGCGTACATTGAGAACCTCACTCTGTATTCATTTTTCCCACGCACCGCGCGCGGAAACTGTCGATTATACATAGAGTTAGCTACTCGGTCAAAAGCTGCTCGCTGATCGGCGTTTCACCCTGCTTCGCTGCCTTTTTGCGTTTTCTTTTGTGCCGCAGCCGACCTGGCACACGGTTCCCCGCGCGGTCTCAACCCGCGGCCCCGCGGTCGCTCCGAACGCGTGCGCGCGGCGGTCGACGACCCGAAAAAGCCCTGATCGCCTTATAATTCGCGGCATTACCCAATTCAGCCATCATGTCGTCGACCGCCACCCCCTCCCCTAACGTCGCCAACCTGCTTGCTCCGATCGTCGAAGACATGCAGCAGGTCAATCGCGTCATTCGGCAACGTCTTGCGTCCGACGTGATGCTGATCAACCAGATCTCCGAGTACATCATCAGTGCCGGCGGCAAACGGCTGCGGCCGGCACTGCTGCTGCTGGTGGCCGGCGCTCTGGGCGACACGACGGGCCACCGGCACGAGCTGGCGGCGGTCGTCGAATTCATCCACACCGCGACGCTGCTACATGACGACGTCGTGGACGAATCCGACCTGCGACGCGGCCGTCAGACCGCCAACGCGCTGTTCGGCAACGCCGCGAGCGTGCTGGTCGGCGATTTCCTTTATTCACGCTCGTTCCAGATGATGGTCGGGGTGGGGAAGATGCGCGTGATGGAGATTCTTTCGGAGGCGACCAACATCATCTCCGAAGGCGAAGTGCTGCAGTTGCTGAACATGCACGACGCGGACGTCGACGAAGCCCGCTACATGCAGGTGATCCGCTACAAAACCGCCAAGCTGTTCGAAGCGGCGGCCCAGCTCGGCGCGGTGCTGGCCGGCGCGGACGCCAGGACCGAAGCCGCCGCCGCGGAATACGGCCGCCGCATCGGCACCGCGTTCCAGATTATGGACGATTGGCTCGATTACACGGGCACGGCCGAATCGATGGGCAAGAACGCCGGCGACGATCTGCGCGAAGGCAAGCCGACGCTGCCACTCATTTATCTGATCGAGCGCGGCACGCCTGAACAGTCGGCACTGGCACGCGAAGCCATCGAGCAGGGCGGCACGGATCGTTTCGATACGATTTTCGACGCGATTACGCGCTCCGGCGCACTCGATCACACGCTTGAGTGCGCGAAACAGGAAGCGCAGGCAGCCGCAGCGGCAATTTCGTCGTTTCCCCATTCCATTTTTAAAGAGAGCCTGCTAGAATTATGTTCTTACTCGACGGCAAGACAGTCTTGAACGAGACTAAATCGCCGAATTAGTCTGAATCGAGTCAGCAGTATCAAATCGGGGTGTAGCTTAGCCTGGTAGAGCGCTACGTTCGGGACGTAGAGGCCGGAGGTTCGAATCCTCTCACCCCGACCAGAATTTAAGGCTCGTAAGTCACTGATTGAATTGGGAAGCCAAGCCAGTCAAGGACTTACGGGCCTTTGTCTTTTCCGGCATTGTCAATTCGCGTGCCGAAATGCGCGGATGGACGACATGACGACACCGCCTCCTGGATGGGAACCGCATCCCCAAAGCGGTATCTATCAGCTCCGCATCGGCATCCCCAAGCACCTTCAGCAACAGCGCGATGATCGACATCGCGAGGGGTCCCGCCACCATCAGGTGAAAGCGAACCTGTGCATTGACGTAGCGCGTCCTCTGACTATCCATCACAGCAAACTCCCGCGCGTTCATGCCAGTCTGATACGTCTGGACCAATGCCTCGGTGCCTTTACACTGACCACAACCAGAATCACAAGGACGCCACAATCACAAGCGTGATGCTGGATCGGAAAGCCGGGCTTTTGAACATGCTGGTCCCCGTTACACCGAGAGTCATCACTTCGCCCCGGCGTATTCGGCATCTCCGATGTGCCGGACTCCGCATCATCCACACGTCGGATCTTCTGTTGATCCTATTTCTGCTCCCGCAGATCGAATATCCGCGTCATGGGCATCCATTTCTGTCCATCCGGTGTCCATGGCGTGGGCGCCTGAAATTGCCACATCAACTCCTCCCATTGCCGGATCGCGGGGTTGCTTTCGGCAGCAAGCTTCATCCGGTCGGCCTCATATACCGTGTCGTCCGTCTCCATGATCATCGTCAACCGGGTTCCCAGACGATAAATCTCCATGTTCAGGACGCCGTGATCACATATGTGCCGGACGACCTCCGGCCAGATGCGGCGATGAAGCTCTTCGTAACGGGCAATAAGTCCCGGGTCTTCCTTCAGATCCAGGGCAAGGCAGTAGCGCACAGTCACCTCGGTTTTGATCGCTGCAGTAAATAACCCTTCAATTCGATGCCTGCTCCAGCCGACTGGTCAATATGGCGGCGCACCGTCGTCGGACACAGCGCAAGCTCTTCACGTGCGCCGGCTACCGGCCTCAGCCGCCGAAGCGGCGTAGCAGATCGAGGGTTACAGGCAGCTGAAAATCGTGAACGTCGGGGACAGCAAAATGCTGTCGCCGGCACATCTCAGCCGTCAGTTCCAGAGCCCGCGTCCGCGTATCGAGGAGCAGCAGCAACGCCTCCCGCACCAGTAACTTCTCCAGCGACGATAGTGGAAATTCTTGCTTGACCTCGGACGCCAATACTGGTGGCACGCTTTCAGCGTCCAGTTGTCTCCTGCAGTTCATCTCGACTCTCCGAACTCCATACCCAGGCTTCGCCCATTACATAATCGCCCCTCGCTGCCAGGGAACGAACTCGCGATCTCCCATCCCATTTTCTTCGCTGGACGTTCGCTGTCCAGATGCAACATCGAGAATGAACCTAAACAGTTGCATCCCGGCTTCCGCTACGCTAATTCGACCGTCGACAATGCCGCCGCTATTGAAGTCCATGTCCGAGCGCATCCGCTCGAACAGTCCCGTGGTCGTCGCAATCTTGATCGTCGGTACCGGCTTCGACCCGAATACCGAGCCGCGCCCGGTCGTAAAGCAGATCAGGTTGGCTCCGCCCGCGATCTGTCCGGTTGCCGAAACCGGGTCGTAGCCCGGGGTATCCATGAATACGAGACCACATTCAGATACCGGCTCGGCATAGTCGTAGACCGCTTTCAGTACGGTGCTGCCTGACTTTGCCACGGCTCCCAGTGACTTTTCGAGAATGGTGGTGATGCCGCCCGCCTTGTTTCCCGGCGATGGATTGTTGTTCATCTCGCCGCCGTTTTCCGCCGAATAGCATTCCCACCACCGCAGCCTGTCGAGCAGGCGCCGCACCACATCGTCCGACGCCGCACGTGCCGTCAACAGGTGTTCCGCACCATAGATCTCCGGCGTTTCGGAGAGGATGGCCGTCCCGCCATTGCGCACGATCAGGTCGACAGCAGCACCGAGCACGGGATTGGCCGTGATACCGGAGTAACCGTCTGAACCGCCGCATTGCAGTCCGATCTTCAGTCGCGCGACAGGCACCGTCGTACGACGCACGCGGTCTGCGTCTTCGAGCAGTTCGCGCACAACCGATATGCCCCGCGCGACCGTCTCGCGTACCCCACCCTCGTCCTGTATGACAAGCGTTCTGACCGGGCATGCTCCGGGCAGCTCGATCAGTTCACGCAGACTGTCGACCTGGTTGACCTCGCAGCCGAGGCCAACGAGCACGACGCCGGCAAAGTTCGGGTTGCGCGCATAGCCTGCCAGGGTGCGACGCAGTATCGCGATTCCCTCGCCCGTGGCCGATAGCCCGCATCCACTCTGATGCGTGATCGCGACAACGCCGTCTACGTTTGCGAAAGGGGCCATGACCTCGCCACGGAACGCGTCCGCGATCGCATGGCACACGCTCGCCGAACAGTTCACGCTCGCGACCACACCGATGTAATTACGGGTTCCAACCTGACCGTCTGGTCGCACGAATCCCTGAAACGTGTCGGAACGATCGACGCCGGCGACACCGGGCGATGCTTCGTCCGCTGACTGACCATTCTCGTGATGCTCGGGCATGTCGACGTTGTGGACATGAACGTGCTCACCCGCCGCTATATCGCATAGCGCCACCCCAATAGTCTGCCGGTATTTCGTCACGCGGGCGCCGCGGGCGATCGCCCGTATCGCCACCTTGTGGCCGGCGGGCACTGGTGCAATCACCCATACTCGCTGCCCATCGATTTCGATCTGCGTACCGGCATCGAGTGTGCGCAACGCAATGGCAACATTGTCATCGACGTGAAGTAGCAGGACTGTTTCTGCCTTCATGATGTCTGCCCCCCGTCTGCAACGTCCAACAGATCCCGTCTCGCCAGCATGCGGCGCAGACGCGGCTGGGTATCCGGAAGTGCCAGAGAATCCGCGAGTTCGATCAGCGGTTGTATCCGCCTCCCGACCTTCTCGAGATGATTGCTCGCGATGTCCGCGACACGGTGTGCCAGCCAGGGATTGAGCAGCCGTTCCCGCACAGTCCCGATGTAACGCCTGGCCTCGGTACCCAGGCCAAGCGCAACAAACACCGGCAAGACCTCGTCCTGCCAGACTGCCTCGATGCCATCGCGCAGGCGCGGATCGCTCATTGCCTCCAGCACAGTTTCGTTCGACGGCCGATGCTCATTGATCCACTGCTCGGCGAGCCAGCTATGGCCGAGATTGAGAACGAACAGTTTCAGACGTTCGTACCTGCGCAAGTCATCCGTGACGACAATCTGCTCGTGCGTACAAGGCAGTTCCATACCGGTACGCCGCTCAATGGCCCAGAGCGCGTACGGCTCGGCGACCGCTCCCACCGGTTCGATCGGTTCCGATACGATCCGGTCCACCAGTGAGTTCACCCAGACGCAGTTGTGCTGCAGATACCCGATGAACCGCTCGGGCGCGTTCCACTGCCGCGCCACACCCAGCAAGATGTCGCGCAGCGTGTTGCCGTTGTTCCCGACCAGTTCGCAGGGAAATATCGACAGGCCGTCTTCGGGCCTCTCCCGCCATCGGGCGTGGAGAAGGGTGAGCAGCTTCGCGGGGAAACTATGCGGAACCTGTGCCTCGTCCGCGAGCAACTCCGCCGAATCGCGTCCATCGAGGAGATAGCCGGCATCGCCCGTATTCGAGACGATGACCCGCACCTCCTCTATCGCGGCGCGACGAATTTCCGCCCAGTCCCGATCGGCGATCCACGCCCTGCGGATGGCACCGCATTCCACGACTCGATCCACCACCGCGCCACCTTCCCTTCCCCGGATACGGACGGGATAACTGTCCGAACACGCAAGCGCCGCGACACGTGCGCGACTCGATGGATTGCCGGTGGTCTGCACAATGCCGATGCCGCCGATTGCGTCGCCGCGCTCGAGCGCCTGGGACACAAAAAGCGCGACATGTGCCAGGAGGAACCGGCTCGTGCCGAACTGAAGGATGGATACGCTCATGCTGCCTGTCCTGAATGCTTCGCCATGTAATTCAACACTCGACCAGCGCCTTGACAACGGTCTGCCCCGGCTGCAGCAATCGTGGAAATGCGTCGGGTACCTCCGCGAGCCGCATGCGGTGGGTATTCAGCGCCTGGTCCGGAATGCGGCCTGCGCGCATTGCCTCCAGCACGGTCTCGAAGTCGACCGTGGTCGCATTGCGACTCGCCAGGAGGGTGGTCTCGCGCTTGTGAAATTCCGGGTCCGAGAATGTCACCTGACCGGGCACGATCGAGATGAGGGTGTATTTGCCGCCATGCGCGACGAAAGCGAAGCCGCGGTTCATTGCGTCGATGTTCCCGGTTGCGTCAAAAACCGCATCGAAAAATTCGCCGTCGGTGATCGACGCGAGTTGCTCCACGTCGCTCGGCCCCACCTCGACCGTCGCATCGACCGCCAACTGCGACCGGCAGAATTCGAGACGGTCCGCGCGCGTGTCGAGGCAAACCACCGTGGCGCCGCGCAGCCTGGCAAAGATCATCGCAGCCATGCCGATCGGCCCAGCCCCGACCACCAGCACCCTCTGAGCGGGCTGTACGTCTGCGCGCCGGACAGCATGCGCGCCGATGGCGAGAAATTCGAGCATGGCGGCCTGATCGAGCGACACCCCTTCGGCCTTGTGCACAAACTGCGCGGGCACGCTGAGATACTCGGTCAGTGCGCCGTCGCGATGCACACCCAGCACCTTGATATTGACGCAGCAGTTTGTTTTGCCTTGACGGCAGGCCACGCAGTGGCCACATGACAGATAGGGCATGACGTACACACCATCGCCCGCGGCGAAGCCCGATTCACGCTCCGCCTCCACTACGACGGCCGAAAGCTCATGCCCCATCACGCGCGGATATTCGAGATAAGGCTGACTGCCGGTAAAGATGTGAAGATCGGTGCCGCAGATTCCGACGCGACTTACGCGCAGCAATACTTCCCCGCTACCCCGTGTGGGCAGGTCCCGCTGCTGTGCGCTCAGCACGCCGGGAGCTTCGCAGATCACGCTAAGCATGTTGGTATCCTCTCTCGATCAGATCAGTGATGGTGGCCCGGTGTGCCAATCCGGTAAAAGCGACACGCGTTGCCGCCGAAAATATCGACACGCGCGGCAGGACCGAACAGGTCGTCGCAGTCTTCCTCGCAGGTCGCCAGCCATTCGCCATATCCGCCACCGTTCGCGGCCAAACGAAGCACCGGCCAGTCGCTACCCCACATCAATCGCTGGTGGCCGAACAGCTCGGCGAGTGCGCGAATATACGGCCAGGTGAGCTTGCGAAATGCTGTGCGCTCAGTCACCGCTCCTGCTTCCGTCCACAGACCGGACAGCTTGCAATGCACGTTGGGCAGACACGCAAGGCGAGCCATCCTTTGAAGCCATGGTTCCAGCGCCTGGTTGCAGATCTCCGGCTTTGCTCCGTGGTCGACGACGATCGGTAGATCGGGATAGCGCAGCGCGAATGCACGCAGCGAATCGAGATGACGCGGCATAACGAGCGCGTCGAAGCAAAGACGGTGTGCCAGCATCGCGTCGACCGCCTTGTCCAGAACGGGATCGTCAATCCAGTTGTCGTCCGGCAGATCCTGCAGCATTGGCCGAAGGCCACGTGCCTTCGGGTGCGCTGCAAATCGCGCGATCCGGTCCGCTACATCCGCCGCCTTGAGGTCGAGCCAGCCAACGACGGCTCGTACGGTTTCCGTTGGTCCTGCAAGATCGAGCAGGTATTGCGTGTCTTCATCGGAAGGCAGCGACTGCACGAGCACCGTACCGTCGATACGAGCTGCGTCCAGTTCCGGCGCCAGATCGGCGGGACCGAAGTCGCGATAGATCGCACCCAGCTCGCGTGGCGGCCAGTAACCGGCACGCGCACTGATTCGCCAATAGTGCTGGTGTGCGTCGATACGCGTTATCACGCACACCTCCCGGGGACAGGTGCGTTTGCGCTGACCAGTCCCTCATGGCCAAGCGCGATCCAGAAGTCCCGCGGTATGGATCGTTCGAGCCACGCGATGTTCTGCTGCAATTGGGAGACGCTGCGCCCACCCACCACGCACGAAACGACAGCGGAGTGCGCAAACGGGAACTGCAGCGCGGCAGCGGGAAGTGGAACGTCGAATCGCTCGCATAAAGCCGACAGTCGGCGCACCTTCTCGACGACTTCAACGGGCGCTTCTGAATAATTGAATTTGCCGTTACCGGCTAGCACCCCGGAATTGAACACACCGCCAATGACAACACCCGTGCCCACGCGACTGCAGCGATCGAGCAACGGCTCCAATGCGCTCTGTTCGAGCAGGGTGTAGCGGCCCGCCAGCAGTATCACGTCGAGCGGTGTCTCGTTCAGCGCGTCGACGGCGATTTCCCATTCATTGACACCGAGGCCAAATGCGCCGATCTCGCCACCAGCGCGCAGTTGCTCCAGCGCGCGAAAACCACCGCCTCCGGTGAGCTGATTCCAATAGCGCTCGTGCTGGTCGCCGTGAGTCATCCTGCCGATGTCATGGACATAGAGGATGTCGATGCGCGCAAGGCCAAGGCGCTGCTGACTGTCCTCGTACGAGCGCATGATTCCGTCGTAGCTGTAGTCGAATGCCGGCCGGAACGGCAACGGTTCGGCCCAACCATCGTCGCCGGGTTGCACGCCGGCATCCGGTCGCATTATGCGGCCCACTTTCGTGCTCAACGTAAAAGCGCGTCGCCCATGCGCCGCAAGTGCCTGCCCCGTACGTCTTTCCGAAAGCGTATAGCCGTAGTACGGCGCCGTGTCGAAATAACGCAGGCCCGCGGTCCAGGCCGCGTCGACCAGCGCGAGAGCATCTCCTGCCGCCATTGCGCGGTAAAGCCCACCGAGCTGGGAGCAACCCATGCCAAGCGCGGTCAATTCCAGGCCACTGCGGGGCAGCACACGTTTTTCGTAAGCGTTCATGAAGCGGAAAAGCAGGCGTTGGGAAAAGTGCGGAAGAATCGTGCGACGAGTCCAGATGGTCTCGTCGCAAACCTTCACGCCGTCAGTAGAGAACGTTCTTCGCTTCCGGGGAATCGAGATTCTGCTTGTCGACCAGGACGACGCCGGTATCGACCAGCTTCGCAGCGGGCTTGTGTTCGATGACGCCGACCACGGTCTGGACTCCCTTGTTTCCCATCTGCCACGACCCCTGAACGGCGATCGCCTGGATGGTGCCGTCGCGAACGAATCCCTGCAGATCCTCATTGCCGTCGAAACCGATCGCCACCAGCTTGCCGGCCTTTCCTGCCTGCTTGAGCGCGCGGCCCATGCCAACCGCGGTGGGCTCGTTCGCGCCGAAGAGCCCCTTCAGATCCGGGTTTGCGGAAAGCACGTCGGTTGTCTGGTTCAGCGCCGTCGCCATCTGCGACTGCGAGTAATAGGGTCCAACGATCTGCAGCTTCGAATGGGCCGCAATGTATTTACGGAAGCCGCCTACGCGGCTCACTTCCGATCCGGCGCCGGGCACGTACGACATCACCGCAATCTTGCCCGTCTGCCCTACGCGATCGATCAATGCCTTGGCACACAGTTCGCCGGCCTTCTCGTTGTCGGTTGTCAGGAACGACTGGTAATACGGCTTACCTGAATCCGAGATTGCAGAGTCGATCAGCACGACCGGGATGTGAGCCTCCCAGGCTTTCTTGATGGCAGGCACGAGCGCGTCGGGATCGGAAGGCGCCAGCACGATACCTGCCACGTGCCGGTTGACCGCGTTCTCGACCATGTTCACCTCGTCGGCAATGTCCGACTCGGCGGCCGGCCCCTGGAAGGTCATCGTGTAGCCCTTCGTTTCGCCGAGCGCCGCGTTCGCGCCTTTTTGCACGTTCTGCCAGTAGTTCGAATTAACCGTCTTGACGATCACGGCGATCTCGCCGCCCGCGGCATACGCGCCAGTACTGAACGCCGCGCACAGCATCGCCGATACCGCCAGCAGGGAAAGCTTTTGCATGTCTCGCTCCTGTTTCTTGTGGTTGAAGGTTGAACTTCGTTGACTACCGCTTGCGGTTACGCAACTGGTCGATCCAGACCGTGCCGAGGATCACGAGCCCGATGATGATCTGCTGGATGAAACTCGATACGCCGTTCATGTTGAGTCCGTTGCGCAGGACCCCGATGACGAACGACCCGATTGCCGTTCCCGAGATCGTTCCTACGCCGCCCATCAGCGAAGTCCCGCCAATCACGGAACTGGCGATCGCATCGAGTTCATACATGACGCCTTCGTTGGGTTGTCCGGTGACGAGCCGGGACATCAGCACGCACCCGGTCACGCCGGCCATCGCGCCGGACAGCACGTAGGTAAAAAGCGTCACGCCCTGCACGTTCACCCCGGAAAGCCTCGCCGCCTCGGCGTTCGAACCCACCGCGTAGATGTGGCGGCCCAGCGAGGTCTTCGACAGCAGCACGGAGACCGCGACGAAGAAGACGATCATGATGACGACCGGGTACGGGACGCCTGGAAACGTGGTGTCGGGAAATCCGTCCGCGCCAATGTGCGAGATGCGGAACAGCGCTCCGTTTCCGAGTGCGCCGAACGCGTCGCCCAGATCGGAAACCGGACGGGCACCGGTGATCTGCAGCGCAAGGCCGCGAGCAACGAGCATCATGCCCAGTGTCGCGATGAATGGCGGCAGCCGCATTCGCGTCACGCAGACGCCGTTGACGAGCCCGCACAGCGCGCCGACAAGTACCCCGCTCAGCATCGCGACAGGCACGGGCGCGCCAGCCTTGGCCAGCAGCGCCGCGGAAACACCCGCAAGTGCCAGCACGGAGCCGACTGACAGGTCGATGCCGCCGGTAATAATGACGCACGTCGCCGCGACACCCAGGTAGGCGATAGACGTCACCTGCAGGCAGACGGTCATCAGGTTGCCTACTGAGAAGAACGCCGAACTCGTGACCGAAAATGCAATCACGAGCACGACAAGGCTACCTAATGCCGCAAATTTCTGGATAAGGTCGCGTCGCCGCTGCCGGGCTGTCTGCCTCGTGGCCTGAGCCGGATCCGATGTCATTTCAAGCATGGCTGCGCCCCGAAGCGTAGTGCATGATCTCCTCCTGAGTGGTGCATTTCGTTTCGAGGACCGCGGTCATGCAGCCCTCGTGAAAAACGGCGATTCGGTCCGTCATGCCCAGCAATTCCGGCAACTCGGAACTGATCAGTACGACACCGACCCCCTGTGCGGCAAGCCGGTCCATCAGCCCGTAGATGGCGAATTTCGCCCCCACATCGATACCGCGTGTCGGCTCGTCGAAAAACAGGATCTTCGAGCCGCGGTGAAGCCACTTGCCGATCACGACCTTCTGCTGGTTGCCGCCAGAAAGGTTGCGCACGATCTGGTTGACCGATGGCGTCCGGATAGCCAGTTCTTTCACGTATTGTTCGGCGATCCGGCTTTCCTCCCGGAAACGCAGGAAGCCCGTGCGTGACGCAATGGCGCGTACGTTTGCCAGCGTGATATTCGCGGCAACCGGCATCATCAGGGCGAGACCTTCCTTTTTCCGGTCTTCGGACAGATAGGCGAGCCCGTGCCGGATGGCCTCTCGCGGTGACCGGATGGTCACCGGCTGGCCATGAAGCGTGATTGTTCCGCTATCGAGCCTGTCCGCGCCGAAGATTGCGCGCGCAACCTCGGTTCGGCCAGCGCCCATCAGGCCGGCAAATCCGAGAATCTCGCCCCTGCGGAGTTCGAAAGAGACTGGGCCGAACACACCGTGACGGTGCAGATCCCGCACGCCGAGCAGGACTTCTTCCGTGGGAGACGATTGCCTCGTCGGATAGGCGTCGTCGAGCGAGCGCCCGACCATGCGGGCAACGATATCGTTCACGGTGAGCGCGCTGAAATCGTCGGTCGAGATATGACGCCCATCGCGCAGAACCGTCACGCGATCGACGATGTGCGCCATCTCGTCGAGCCGGTGCGAGATGTAGAGAATCGCCACACCTGCCGCGCGCAATTCCCTGATGATCTGGAACAGTTGGACCGTCTCCGACTCCGTCAGCGATGACGTCGGCTCATCCATGATCAGCACGTGAGCATCGAGTGAAAGTGCCTTGGCGATTTCGACCATCTGCTGTTGCGCGATCGACAGCGAGCCGACTAGGGTCGTCGGCGCGACGTTCAGTCCTATACGCGCGAGGCAACGCGTTGCGTCTGCGTTGAGCCTGCGCGTATCGACGAAGGGTCCGCGTTTGGGCTCCCGCGCCAGATAGAGGTTTTCCGCAACGCTCAGGTGCGGCACCAGGTTTAGTTCCTGGTGGATGATCGCGATGCCGGCCGCCTGCGCGTCCGAAGTCGAGAGAAACTGCACGGGTTCCCCGCGATAGCGGATCTCGCCAGTGTCCGGACGGTACTGGCCGCTGATGATCTTCATCAGCGTGGACTTACCCGCTCCGTTCTCGCCGCAAATGGCGTGGACCTCTCCGCGGCGCAGATCGAGATCGATACCGTCGAGCGCCACCACACCCGGGAAGCGTTTGCCGATGCGCTCGAGACGCAGGATCTCCCCTTTCGGAAGCCTGTGGAGGTCTTCAGCGGCGCTGGACAGACCGTGGGGCACGCTCATCACGTCTCCTGTGAAACGGCCGACCTCGCTTCGCGCTGGTCAGTCCAATTGAGACGGATTAAACAGCAAACAAGGCTTTTTGGTCAAGCCAATGTTTTTTTTTATCACGGGCCTGACCAATAGGGAAAACCCCATAATCGACGGAATCAACCGGCTGACCGCGCTTTCAGCGGCATGCTAGACTTCGTGAGCCGCTCATCCCGCCGGCCTTATCCGGGAATCGAATCTCGCCATGAAATCAACGGAGCCCAAGCGGCTTTACCAATCCATTGCTGCCCAAATCCTCATGCTGATGCGTCAGGGTGAATTCCCTGCCGGCGAGCGTCTGCCACCAGAGCGCGAACTGGCTCTCAAGCTCGGTGTCTCGAGGCCGTCGTTGCGCGAGGCACTGATTGCACTTGAGATCGGTGGCAAGGTAGAGATCCGGGTCGGATCAGGCGTTTATGCGCGTGAAGCAGATACCGACGATGAAAGCGCAATGAGGTCACTCGGTGACAGCCCATCCGAGTTGATGCAGGCGCGCGTTGCGATCGAGGGCAGTGTGGCGGTGCTTGCCGCCACACACATGACCGCGGTGACGCTAGATCGCCTGCGCCGGTCAATCGAACGAATGCGCAGGCTTGCGGCTGCGGGTAAATCGCCTGTGGAGCCGGACCGGCAATTCCACATGTTGATCGCCGAGGCTGCGGGTAACTCCGTGCTCACTCGCTTTGTGGGGGAATTGTTCGATAGCCGCCACGATCCGATCGCGGCAGCAATGCGCGGTCACGCGGAAAGCCCTCTGACCTGGACCGCGGCCGTACGGGAACACGAAGACGTACTTAAGGCCTTGCAGGCTGGAGACCCTATCGCCGCACAAACTGCCATGCGGGCTCATCTCAGAGCTTCCGAAGATCGTTGGATAAGCGGCGCACTGAAACAGTGATTCTTCTGGAAACACCCGCCACTGCCCCATCGCCACTCGACCTCTCGAGCTCCGGCAAACAGGTTCTCCTGAGCGGTTTTTTTGTTTGCGCGGCGATTTTTCACCAACCGCGCGACGAGCGCAGCGTTGTCGTTCACCGACCTTCCAACGCAGGCGGCGGTACGCGCTAACCCCTCTGCTATATTCTCTCCATCCTTTTCCTCAATTTTCACGACGCGTGGAACAACTTCCCTTATGGGCGCAGATTGGCGCCGTCTTTCTGCTGCTCATCTGCTCCGCCTTCTTTTCCATTTCCGAGACAGCGATGATGGCGCTCAACCGCCATCGCCTGAAGTATCTCGCCGGGCGCAACGCGCTCGGCGCGAAAACCACCCAGGGCCTGCTCGCGCATACCGATCAGCTACTGAGCGTCATCCTGATCGGCAACAATCTGTTCAACACGATCATTCCCGTACTCACCACCTCGATCGCGCTGCACACGTTCGGCCGTAACAACCTCGTACTGTCGATCGCGACCGGCATCGTTGCGTTCCTGATCATCGTATTCGCAGAAATCACACCGAAGATCGTGGGCGCCACGTTTCCGGAAAAGATCGCGCTGCCCGCAAGCCTGCTGATCGGTCCACTGATGCGCGCGGCAAAGCCGCTCATCTGGTTCGTCAATCTGTTTGCCAACGGCATCCTGCGCGTGCTGCACATCAATACGAAAGGTGCGCGCGAACAGCGGCTGTCCACCGAGGAACTGCGCACCATCGTGCTCGAATCAGGCAGCTTCATGCCAACCAAGCACCGCAGCATCCTGCTGAACCTGTTCGATCTCGAAAACATTTCCGTCGAAGACGTAATGATCCCGCGCCGCCGCATCGAGGCGCTCGACTTCGACGCACCGTTCGAGCAGATCCTCCACCAGCTCGAAACCTGCTACCACAACAAACTGATCGTCTATCAGGGCGACATCGACCGGGTGCTCGGCGTGCTGCACGTGCGCAAGACACTCGCCGCCCTGCATAACCAGGAGCTCGAACGCGACACCTTGCGCGAACTGCTCACCGAGCCGTATTTCGTGCCGACCGGGACGCCGGTCTTCCAGCAGTTGCAATACTTCCAAGAAAGCCGCCAGCGCACCGCGCTCGTCGTCAACGAGTATGGCGAGTTGCAAGGCCTCGTCACGCCGGAAGACATCATCGAGGAACTGATCGGCGAATTCACGACGTCGATTCCGCGCAGCGCCAGTTCGCGTGGTGGCTGGAACGACGCGGGCGAATGCATCGTCGCGGGCAGCATGCCACTGCGCGAACTCAACCGCTGGCTGCAGCTTGCGCTGCCCACCGATGGCCCGAAGACACTCAACGGCCTGATTCTGGAAATCCTCGAAGACATCCCCGACGGCGATGTGTGCGTGAAAATCGGCGACACCAAGCTCGAAGTGATGCGCAGCGACGATCAGGCGATCCGCACCGTCAAGCTGTTCAGACCGCCTTCGCGCACCAAGGGCGGCAAGACGCGGCCGGTTTGAGATCCGCGCCATCACACAGGCGCGGCGAGTGCGCCTGCGTCGGTCACTGACTCGTGTCCAGCATCGCACATCGCCATCGCATGCGCCATTAGCCGAATGGCTGAATGGCGCCGCCGCGCGCACTGCCGGAAGATGAAGCCGTCACGTTCTACAGGCGGCTCATCACCGGTCTCTCATGCAAGCATCTTTTTCTTCCGGCGCGACGACACCGCGCCCCCTGTCCTTCGACCACGAAGGCAGCACGGCCGCTCACGGCGATGTCGACAACGCCCCCGCCGTCCGTCTATTGACCGCCACGTTGCAGGAAGCGACGCGGCGCAACGCGTCCGATATTCACATCGAGCCGGCGGAACACGGCTGGCGTACGCGCTTGCGGATCGACGGCGTACTGCATGAAATGCCGCGGCCGCCCGCGCATCTGCGCGACGCGTTCGTCACCCGTGTGAAGGTGCTCGCGCGCATGGACATCGCCGAGCGGCGCGTGCCGCAGGACGGCCGGCTGCGCATCGCGACGTCGCCGGGCAAGCTCGAAGACTATCGCGTCAACTCACTGCCGACGCTGTTCGGCGAAAAACTCGTATTGCGCCGGCTCGACGCGCTGCCCGCGGATCTTTCGCTCGATTCGCTCGGCCTCGATTCGCAGCAGCGCGACGCCGTCGATGCCGCGATCCGCGCACCGCACGGCCTGGTGCTCGTCACCGGGCCGACCGGCAGCGGCAAAACGCTGTCGCTGTACTGCTTTCTGAATCTGCTGAACGGTGAAGCCCGCAATCTCTGTTCAGTCGAAGACCCGGCGGAAATCCAGCTTGCCGGCATCAATCAGGTCAGCGTGCGCGAGAAAGCCGGACTCACGTTCGCCGTCGCACTGCGCGCGTTTCTGCGGCAGGACCCGGACGTCATCATGGTCGGCGAAATCCGCGACAACGAAACCGCCGATGTCGCGGTGAAGGCCGCGCAAACCGGTCACCTCGTACTGTCCACGCTGCATACCAACGACGCGCCCGCGGCCATCGCGCGGCTTATCGATATCGGCGTCGAACCGTACAACCTCGCGGCCGCGCTGCGCATGGTGACCGCGCAGCGGCTGGTGCGGCGGCTTTGCGTCGCATGCCGCGCGCCGGCACCGCATTCGCCGGCGGCGCTCGAGGCCGCCGGGTTTGCCGAGCATCAGCTCGAGGGCTGGCAACCCTATGCGGCGGCGGGCTGCGCGACATGCCACGGCATCGGCTACCGGGGACGCATCGGCATCCATCAGGTAATGCCCGTGTCCGACGCAATGCGCGAGCTGATCGTCGCGAGCGCCGGCGTCCACGAACTGGCCCGGCTCGCGCAGGTCGAGCAGGTAGCGACGTTACGCGACGCGGCGCTCGCACGCGTTCGCGACGGCACCACCAGTCTCGCCGAAGCGCTCGCCGCCACGGAAGTCGCATGAGCACCGCCACGCTCCCACATGCCGTCGCGGCCGACCTGCGCTTCAGATGGCGTGGCATCGATACCGACGGCACGCGCCGGCGCGGCACGCTGATCGCCGCGGACGCCAGTGCCGCCCGCACCCTGCTCAAGCGCGAGAACCTGCTGATCGTCGAGCTCGCGGCGCAAGGACCGGCCCCGCGTGCACGAACCCGCACAGCGGACGTCACGCTGTTCACGCGGCAACTCGCGAGTCTGCTGCGCGCCGGCCTGCCGCTCGCGCCCGCGCTCGAACTGCTCGCCCAGCCACCCGGGTCGGGCCACGCGCAAGGCATGCCGCGCATCGTCGGCGCCGTCGCGCGCGACATCACGGCCGGCCTGCGTTTTTCAGCGGCATTACAACGGCACCCGGCACAGTTCAACACGCTGTACTGCCAGCTCGTCGAGGTCGGCGAAGCGGCGGGCGCGCTGGCCACGGTGCTCGCCCGGCTCGCCGAAGACCGCGAGCGCGCCGCCGCGCAACGCGCGAAGGTGCGCGCGGCCCTGACCTATCCGGTCGCGATCCTGCTGCTGGCAATCGTGATTACAGCCGCGTTGCTGGTGTGGGTCGTGCCGACCTTCAAGCAGATCTTCGATGGTTTCGGCGCGCGGCTTCCCGCCCCGACACAGTTCGTGCTGGCGTTGTCGGCCGGCGCGGCGCGCTGGAGCGTGCCGCTATTTGCACTGATATTCGCCGCGACCTCGGCCTTCGCATTCCTTTTAAGGCGCTCGGAGGCGGCGCGTGTGCGTTGCGCGCGGCTCTCGCTCAAGCTGCCGGTGGCCGGTCCGCTGTTGCTCACACTGTGCGCGGCGCGCTGGAGCCGCGGGCTCGGCACGCTGCTGTCGGCCGGTACACCGCTCGCCGATGCTTTCGACTCGCTGACGCATGCAACCGGCAATGCGTTCTTCGATCGCGCGACAGCAGGCATCGCCGCGAGGCTGCGGCGCGGCGAACGGCTCGCCGCGGCAATGCGCGCGGCGCACTGCTTTCCGTCCGAAGTCGTGCAGCCGGTCGCGGTCGCCGAGGAATCAGGCGCGCTCGACAGCATGCTGCTCGACGTTGCATCGCTCGCGGATCGTCAGGTCGACGAGAAGATCGGCACGCTGTCGAGCCTGTGCGAGCCGCTCGTGATCGTCGTGCTCGGTACGCTGGTCGGCGGCCTCGTGATTGCGATGTATCTTCCCATTATTCAACTCGGCAACGTGGTGTAGCATCGCAGCCGAATCCATCCCAACTCCATGCAGGCTCCTGTTCAGCTCGTGCCAGAAACTTCTTCCAGCCTGCTCGCAGGCTTTGTGCCGGATCGCTTCGCAAGCGGTTTCGGCCTCGCGTTCGCCAGTCTGCCGACCGGCGTACAGATCGGCTTCGCGCTCGTGTTCGGTCTGGTGATCGGCAGCTTCCTGAACGTCGTCGTGCATCGGCTGCCGATCATGCTGGAGCGTGCGTGGCGCGCGGAAATCAGCGAAACCACCGACACAGCGCCGCCGGAAGACGGATTGCCGGCGCGCTATAACCTGTGGGTGCCGCGCAGCGCGTGCCCGCATTGCGGCCATATTCTGCATGCGTGGGAAAACCTGCCGCTGCTGAGCTACATCCTGTTGCGCGGGCGCTGCTCCGCTTGCGGCACGCATGTGAGCCTGCGCTATCCGCTGCTCGAAATGGCGAGCGCCGCGTTCGCGGCGGGCGCTCTCATCGCGTTCGGCCCGACGCTGATGGCACTCGCCGCGTTCGGCCTGTGCGCGACGCTGCTCGCAATGAGCGCAATCGACTTCGATACGCACCTGCTGCCCGACTCGATGACGCTGCCGCTGCTGTGGGCCGGCCTCATCGTCAACTTCAACGGCCTGTTCACGAACCTGCACGATGCGGTGCTCGGCGCGATCTTCGGTTATCTGTCGCTGTGGGCCGTGCATTGGGTGTTCCGTCTCGTGCGCGGCGTCGAAGGCATGGGATACGGCGATTTCAAGCTGCTCGCGGCGCTCGGCGCGTGGCTCGGCTGGGCCGCGCTGCCGCAGATCGTGCTGATCGCGGCGGTTGCCGGCGCGGTGATCGGTCTCGCGGCCACATGGCGCGGCCGCATGCGCTTCGAGGAACCGCTGCCGTTCGGGCCGTTTCTCGCCGCGGGCGGTGCGCTCACGCTGTTTGCCGGCACACCGCTCTACCTCGCACTGGGAGGCTGAAGCATGTTCGTCGTGGGACTGACTGGCGGCATCGGCAGCGGCAAATCGACGGTGGCCGATCTGTTCGCCGCGCGCGGCGTGCCGCTCGTCGACACGGATGTCATCGCGCATCGCATCACCGCGCCGCACGGCATTGCGATGCCACGGATCGCCGCCGAATTCGGCAGCGAGTTCGTCGCCGCCGACGGCTCGCTCGACCGCGCGCGCATGCGCACGCTCGTGTTCGGCGACGAGGGCGCGCGTAAGCGTCTCGAAGGCATCACGCATCCGCTGATCCGCGTGGAAACCGAACGCGAACAGCGCGAAGCGCGCGGGCCTTACGTGATCGTCGTGGTGCCCCTGCTGGTCGAGTCCGGCAGTTGGAAGAACCGCGTGAATCGCGTACTCACGGTCGATTGCAGCGTCGACACGCAGATTGCGCGCGTGATGAACCGCAACGGCTTCAGCCGTGAGCAAGTGCTCGCGATCATCGCGCGCCAGGCGACTCGCGATGCACGTCTCGCGGCGGCCGACGACGTGATCCGCAACGACAACGCGCCGCTCGAAGCACTCGAGGCGCAGGTAGACGCGCAGCATCGCGTGTATCTGTCGCTCGCAAACGGGGAAAGCTCGGGGTGAAGCGTGGGGTTAAGCGCGGGGTTGAAGCGCGATGCCGCTCGCCGAGCGAACGGGCCTCGGTCCATAGACAGTCAGCAGCCCGCTTGAAGTGCGCGTCGCTCGAACAGGCATACGAAACACACCGATCGCGCGTACGAATTGTCAGTTCGACACAGTTCGATACGTACGGGTAGCTCGGAGCCTGACCCGTCGAGCTGGCCTGCGAACGACGCGCGCACGAGCCGTGAACACCCGCTTCGCGCGGCCCATCGCCGATGGATTGAACTTTGTGCGCACGCAGGAGCCGAAGCGCTCTGAACACCGTGAACTGACGAAAAAAGTTGCGAAAGCGCGCCCAAAAAGTGCGTGATTGCTAGGGTAGTCCCACGGCATTAGAATGTTTTGCATTCCTGTTACCGACCACGCCCGAGGCGAGCCCGCTTGATCCTTTACGAGTACCCCTTCAACGAGCGAATCCGAACGCTGCTGCGCCTCGAAGACCTGTTCGAGCGCTTCACGTTCTTTCTGACTCAGGAAGACGCCAGGGAACATCACGTCGCGCTGACAACGTTGTTCGAGATCTCCGAAGTGGCGGGCCGCGCGGATCTGAAATCCGATCTGATGAAAGAACTGGAACGGCAGCGGCAAACGCTGGCGCCGTTTCGCGGCAATCCCGGTATCGAGCAGAACGCGCTGGAGGCCGTGCTCGGCGAAATCGAACAGACCCTCGCGGGGCTTGCGCAGATGCAAGGCAAAACCGGCCAGCATCTTGCAGACAACGAATGGCTCGCGAGCATTCGCAGCCGCGCGATCATCCCCGGCGGCACCTGCAAATTCGATCTGCCGTCGTACTACGCGTGGCAACAACTGCATCCCGACCAGCGCCGTCAGGACATCGCCAAATGGGTGACGCCGCTACTGCCGCTGCGCGACGCGGCCACGATCGTGCTGCGGCTCGCACGCGAATCCGGCCAGGCATCGAAGGTCATGGCGATGCAAGGCAGCTATCAGCAGATGCTGTCCGGCCGCTCATATCAATTGATGCAGGTTCGCGTGGCGCCCGAACTGCGGGTGATTCCCGAAGCGAGCGCCAACAAATACATGCTGTGGGTGCGCTTCACGGTGCAAGACGGCGATCTCCGCCCACGCGCGGTCGATGTCGACGTGCCGTTCCAGCTCACGCTCTGTAGCCTGTAGCAGCCCGTCCATCACCGCCGCCTTTCACGCCCCAAACGGATTTCAGGGAACGCGCCTTTGAAGCGGCGCGAAATAGCCCTATATTCGTTACTTGTTCCGTTTGCGATTGACTGCCCGACCGTATGCCTACCGTCGTCAAATGTCCTACTTGCGGTAAAGATGTCCGCTGGACTTCCGAGAGCCGCTTCCGTCCTTTCTGCTCCGAGCGCTGCAAGCAAATCGATCTCGGCGCATGGGCCGCCGAGAAATACCGGATTGGCGGCAATGAACAGGAAGGTGCTTCATCGGATGAAGAAGAAACGCGTCGCAGCGATTACAACCCGCATTGAGCGGGGCTGAGCGGGGCTAAGCGGGGCTGTTTGCGTGGCAGGCCGCCTCAGGGCCAAAACAAAAAAGGCCTCTGAGAGGCCTTGCGCCGCAGAGGCCATTCAATCGGGCTCAATCGGACTCAATCGGGCCGCGCGAGCCGACGCCGCCAACACAACGCCCGCTGTTGCGCACCCGCTCGATCACTCCCGGATCATTTCTTCTCAGCCGCCAGCCACTCCAGCACTGGAATCGTTGCCGGCAGCAACGGCGACACATCGGCAGGCAAGCTCTGCCATACGAAAGCCTGACCCTCGCGCCCATGCGGCTCGCCGGTCCACTGCGTCACTTTGCAGAAGTACAGCCGTACATACGCATGCGGGTAATCGTGTTCGAGCGTATGCCAGCGATGGCTCGCCTCGACCTCGATCCCCAGTTCCTCGTGCAGTTCGCGCGCAAGCGCGGCCTCGACCGATTCGCCCGGCTCCAGCTTGCCGCCCGGAAATTCCCAGTAGCCCTCGTACGGCTTGCCCGCCGGACGCTGCGCAAGCAGATAGCGGCCGTCCGGCTGCACCAGCACGCCGACCGCCACCTCGGTGACCGGACGGCCCGCGCTATTTTTGTTCGCGTCGCTCATGCGGAGGTCTTGCGGCCGGACCAGTCGCGCGCGAATTGCCATGCGACCCGTCCCGAGCGCGATCCGCGTTCGAGTGCCCATACAAGCGCATCGCCGCGCGCCGCCTCGATTTCGGCGTCGTTGCAGCCGAAGTGGCGCAGCCAGTGCGCGATGATCGTCAGATAATCGTCCTGTTTGAACGGATAGAAGCTGACCCACAGCCCGAAACGCTCGGACAGCGAGATCTTTTCCTCGACCAGTTCGCCCGGATGGATCTCACCGTCCGACGTGTGCTTGTACGTCTCGTTGTCGCTCATGTACTCGGGCAGCAGATGGCGGCGGTTCGACGTCGCATAGATCAGCACGTTATCCGACTGCGCGGCGATCGAGCCGTCGAGCGCGACTTTCAGCGCCTTGTAGCCCGACTCGCCGTCCTCGAACGACAGGTCGTCGCAGAACACGATAAAGCGCTCGGGACGCTTCGCGATCAGATCGACGATGTCGCCGAGATCGTGCAGATCGTCCTTATCGACTTCGATCAGGCGCAGGCCGTCGTGCGCGTATGCATTCAGGCACGCCTTGATCAGCGAGGATTTGCCGGTGCCGCGCGCGCCTGTCAGCAGCACGTTGTTGGCCGGCTGCTTGCGCACGAACTGGCGCGTGTTCTGTTCGATCAGCCCTTTCTGACGATCGATGTTCTGCAGGTCGTCGAGCGTGATTGACGAAATCGCCGGTACCGGCTGCAGATAGCCGCGCCCCTGGCGCTTGCGCCAGCGAAAGGCGACGGCGGCGGACCAATCGATGTCCGGCGCGGCGGGCGGAAGCATCGCTTCCAGGCGGCCGAGCACAGCTTCGGCCCGGGTCAAAAACTGTTCGAGTTTGTCCATGGCGGTGAGATGGGTGGTCAGAGACCACCGGAGGCTTGCAATATCCCGATCGCGAACCCGGCGCGCGACGCACGCCGCGCACCGGTGCGAAGCGGATTTACGATCGATAATCGGCGTTGATGCTCACGTAGTCGTGCGACAGATCGCAGGTCCAGATCGTGGCTTGCGCAGTGCCGCGGCCGAGTACGACTCGAATGCCGATTTCGCTCTTTTTCATCACGCGCTGACCGTCTTCTTCGCGGTAGGCCGGATTGCGGCCGCCGGCTGTCGCGACCAGCACGTCATCCAGGTACAGATCGATTTTGCCGACGTCGAGATCGTCGATGCCGGCATAGCCGATGGCCGCGAGAATGCGGCCGAGATTCGGATCCGATGCATAGAAAGCCGTCTTCACGAGCGGCGAGTGGCCGATCGCATACGCGATCTGACGGCACTCGCCAACGCTCGAACCGCCTTCGACCTGCACGGTCATGAATTTGGTCGCGCCTTCGCCATCGCGCACGATCAGTTGCGCGAGCGTCTGCGCGACGTCGGTCACCGCGTCGCGCAGCGCCGCGTAGGCGGGCGAATCGGTGGACGTGATCGCCGGCAGGCTCGATTTGCCCGACGCGATCAGGATGAACGAATCGTTGGTCGACGTATCGCCATCGATTGTGATGCAGTTGAACGAGCGATCGGCAACGTGCTTGACCAGTTCGTCGAGTACCGGCTGCGCGACGCTCGCGTCGAATGCGAGGAAGCCGAGCATGGTCGCCATGTTCGGCTTGATCATGCCGGCGCCCTTGCTGATGCCGGTCAACGTGACTGTGTGGCCTTCGATCGTGACCTGGCGCGAGGCGGCTTTCGGCAACGTGTCGGTGGTCATGATCGCCTGCGCGGCGTCGTACCAGTTCGCCTCCTTGCGGTTCGCGAGTGCCGCGGGCAAACCGGCCTTCAGACGATCGACCGGCAGCGGCTCGAGAATCACGCCGGTCGAAAACGGCAGCACCTGCTCGGGCGCGATGTCGACCAGACGCGCGAGTTCGGCGCACGTTTCACGCGTGGCCGCGAGACCCGGCTCGCCGGTGCCCGCGTTCGCGTTGCCGGTATTGACCACCAGCGCGCGAATCGGCTTGCCGCCCGTGCGCACCTGCTGCAGATTCTCGCGGCAGACCGTCACGGGCGCCGCGCAAAAACGGTTCTGCGTGAACACGCCGCCTACCGTCGCGCCTTCGTCGACGGAAATAACGAGCACGTCCTTGCGGTTCGGCTTGCGGATATTCGCCTCCGCCCAGCCGAGCTTGACGCCGGCGACGGGGTGGAGTCGAGCGGGATCGATCGAGGGAAAGTTGACAGCCATGGTCGCGACCTGTCGAAGAAATGCCGGCGGACGCCGGCATCGGGGGAAACGGAACTGATGATCCGGGCCTGTTGCCGGGTCACCCGCGAAATCAACGGCCAAGCGGCGCGCAAAACAACGCGGCGCGCCCGGGAGCGCGCCGCATCGGCATTACGCGATCTTGCCGTGGCACTGCTTGTACTTCTTGCCGCTACCGCACGGGCATGGGTCGTTACGGCCGACCTTCGGTACGTTATCGGTATTCACGTGCACGGACTGAGGCACTGCGCTGTGGCCGTGGCTCATCGCCTCGCCGATCATCGCGGCGGCGGCCGCTTCGGCCGCGACCGGCGCCGCGGCACCGGCTTCGGCGAATTCGACATGGCGAAACTCGACGTTTTCGAGATGACCGCCCTGCTCTTCCATCTGCTCCGCTGCCGCCTCGAGCTGCTCGGGAGACTGGATCTGCACGTTCATCACGATGCGCGTGACTTCGAGCTTGACCGCATCGAGCATCGCGGCGAACAGTTCGAACGCCTCGCGCTTGTATTCCTGCTTCGGGTTCTTCTGCGCATAGCCGCGCAGATGGATGCCCTGACGCAGATGGTCGAGCGCGGCCAGGTGCTCGCGCCACGCGCGGTCGAGCGTCTGCAGCATGATCGAGCGCTCGAATGCGCTGAACGATTCGCGGCCGACCAGTTCGACCTTCGCCTCGTACGCTTCGTCCGCGGCAGCCTCGACCGCTTCGAGAATTTCTTCCGGCGTGATCGAGTTCGATTCGTTGATCATTTCCTGGATCGCGAGATCGAGCTGCCATTCGTTGCGCAGCACTTCCTCGAGTTCGGGCACGTCCCACTGTTCCTCGATGCTGCCCACCGGCACGAATTGATGCACGATGTCGGCGATCACGCCATGACGCATCGCAGTGATGGTCTCGGTGATGTCGTTCGCTTCGAGCAATTCGTTGCGCTGCTGGTAGATCACCTTGCGCTGGTCGTTCGACACATCGTCGTATTCGAGCAATTGCTTACGAATATCGAAGTTGCGCGCCTCGACCTTGCGCTGCGCCGATTCGATCGAGCGCGACACGATGCCTGCTTCGATCGCCTCGCCTTCCGGCATCTTCAGGCGGTCCATGATCGCGCGCACGCGGTCGCCGGCGAAAATACGCAGCAGCGAATCTTCCAGCGACAGATAGAAGCGCGACGAACCCGGGTCGCCCTGACGGCCCGCACGGCCGCGCAGCTGATTGTCGATGCGGCGCGACTCGTGGCGCTCGGTACCGATGATGTGCAGACCGCCGGCGGCCTTCACCTGATCGTGCAGCGCCTGCCATTCGTCGTGCAGCTTCTGGATGCGGCGCTGTTTTTCGTCGTCGGCCAGCGTTTCGTCCTGTTCGATGAACGACGCCTGCTTTTCCGCGTTGCCGCCGAGCACGATGTCGGTGCCGCGGCCGGCCATGTTGGTGGCGATCGTGACGCGCTGCGGACGGCCCGCTTCAGCGACGATCTCCGCTTCACGCGCGTGCTGCTTCGCGTTCAGCACTTCGTGCGGCAGCCCGGCCTGCTTCAGCAGATGCGACAGCAGTTCCGAGTTCTCGATCGACGTGGTGCCGACCAGCACCGGTTGACCGCGCTCATGGCACTCGCGGATGTCGCGGATCACCGCGTCGTAGCGCTCCCTGGCGGTCTTGTAGATCTGATCCTGCTTGTCGATCCGCTTCGGCGGCCGGTTGGTCGGGATCACGACCGTTTCGAGACCGTAGATCTCGTTGAATTCGAACGCTTCGGTGTCGGCCGTGCCCGTCATGCCGGCCAGCTTCGCGTACATGCGGAAGTAGTTCTGGAACGTGATCGATGCGAGCGTCTGGTTCTCGCTCTGAATCTTCACATGCTCCTTCGCCTCGACCGCCTGGTGCAGACCGTCCGACCAGCGGCGGCCGGCCATCAGACGGCCGGTGAATTCGTCGACGATGATCACTTCGCCGTTCTGCACGACGTAGTGCTGGTCCTTGAAAAACAGCGTGTGCGCGCGCAATGCCGCGTACACATGGTGCATCAGCGTGATGTTCTGCGGTGCGTAGAGGCTTTCGCCCTCGCCGATCAGGCCCCACTCGGCGAGCAGACGCTCGGCCTTTTCGTGGCCCGATTCGGTCAGGAACACCTGACGGCCTTTTTCATCCAGCGTGTAGTCGCCCGGCTTTTCGACGCCGGTGCCGTCGGCTTTCTCTTCGCCGATCTGGCGCTCGAGCAGCGGCGGCAGCGCATTCATGCGCACGTAGAGTTCGGTGTGATCTTCGGCCTGACCGGAGATGATCAGCGGCGTGCGCGCCTCGTCGATCAGGATCGAATCGACCTCGTCGACCACCGCGAAATTGAGCCCACGCTGCACCCGTGCCTCGGGCTCGTAGACCATGTTGTCGCGCAGGTAGTCGAAGCCGAATTCGTTGTTGGTGCCGTACGTGATGTCCGAAGCGTAGGCCTGCTGCTTCGCCGTGTGCTCCATCTGCGACAGGTTGATGCCGACCGACAGCCCGAGGAAGTTGTAAAGGCGCGCCATCCATTCGGCGTCGCGCTGCGCGAGATAGTCGTTGACCGTGACCACGTGGACGCCACGGCCCGACAGCGCATTCAGGTACACCGGCAGCGTTGCGACCAGCGTCTTGCCTTCGCCGGTGCGCATTTCGCCGATCTTGCCGTAGTGCAGCGCCATGCCGCCGATCAGCTGCACGTCGAAGTGGCGCATCTTCAGCACCCGCTTGCTGGCCTCGCGGCACACTGCGAACGCTTCCGGCAGGATCTTGTCGAGCGATTCGCCGCTCGCCACGCGCTGGCGGAATTCACCCGTTTTGGCGCGCAGCTGATCATCCGTCAATTGCTCGATCTGCGGTTCGAGCGCATTGATCGCCGCGACGGTCTTTTGATATTGCTTGACTAGCCGCTGATTACGGCTGCCAAAAATCTTCTGTAGAAAACCGGTGGTCATCGGATCGGTGTCTGCGTCGCGGCTTCGGCTGGTTCGCGGCGTGCGCTTTGCGCACATCGCGCCTGGGTCGGAAAATCCTCGGCGGCTTGTCCAAGAGTGAATTCGAATCGGGCATTTTAGCACGCGCCTCCGGCCGCGCTTATGTCGGCGGCGTGACGCCCGCGGCCCTCGCAGGCCCATCCACACACGCGCTGCGGCGCTTCGGCAACACGCATGGAACCGGCTTCGCGGGCGGCCCGCGCGGTACAATCGCGGCGTTGGCGCGCATGGGGCGCGCCCACGCCGTCATTGCGAAACATGAGCCGTTTTCCGTCCTTTTCAAGGCCGCCGAAGCAGTTCGATCTGCGCCGGCCGCAGCCCGTCGCCGAGGTGCTCGGCCGCACGGATGCGTTCGCGGCGCTGCGCGCCGGCGTCGAGCAGATCGCCGCGCTCGAAAAGGATCTGCGCGAGCTGCTGCCCGATTATCTGGCGACGAGCGTCGAACCAGGCTTCATCAAGGAAGGCGTGCTGGCTCTGTTTGCCGCGCACAACGCGCTCGCGGCTCGGCTGCGGCATCTCGAGCCGCGGCTGCTGTCGGATTTGCAGCAACGCGGCTGGCCCGTGCATGCGTTGAAAATCCGCGTACGGCCGCAACCGGCGAAAGAGCCGCCGCCCGTCAAGCAGGCGCGCATGACGCCGGTGGGCGCCGCCGCGCTGCAGGCGCTGAGCGAATCGCTCGCACCGTCGCCGTTGCAGGAAGCGCTGGCGCGCATGGCGGCCCGGCATCGGCGCAATCGCTGAGCGAAAAAAAACGGCCCGGTGGGCCGTTTTTTACATGGATAACGCGCGCGAGACAGCGTTCAGGCGAACGCCGTTTGCGTTTCGTAAGCAAAGCCGCGCGGCGCCTTCTGCGTATCGTCGAACGTGACGATTTCGTACGCGTCTTCGTGCTCGAGCAATTCACGCAGCAACGCGTTGTTCAGACCGTGGCCCGACTTGTACGCGGTATACGAAGCCAGCAGCGGATGGCCAACCACGTACAGGTCACCGATCGCGTCGAGCATCTTATGCTTGACGAACTCGTCGTCGTAACGCAAACCGTCGTTGTTCAGGATGCGGTACTCGTCGAGCACGATCGCGTTGTCCATGCTGCCGCCGCGCGCAAGGCCCAGCTCACGCATCATTTCGACTTCGTGCGCGAAACCGAACGTGCGGGCGCGGGCGATTTCGCGCACATACGATGTGTTGGCGAAATCCACTTCGAGCGCCTGGCCGGTTTTGTCCACAGCCGGATGGCGAAAGTCGATCGTGAATTTAAGCTTGAAGCCGAAGTACGGATCGAGACGCGCGAACTTGTCGCCGTCGCGGATTTCGACCGGCTTCGTGACCTTGATGAACTTCTTGGCGGCGTTCTGCTCTTCGATACCCGCGGACTGGATCAGGAACACGAATGAGCCCGCGCTGCCGTCCATGATCGGGATTTCCTCGGCGGTGACGTCGACATAGAGGTTGTCGATGCCGAGACCGGCGCAGGCGGACATCAGGTGCTCGACCGTCGACACGCGCGCGCCGTCTTTCTGCAACACGGAAGCCAGACGCGTATCGCCAATCGCCATCGCCGACGCGGGAATGTCCACCGGCGTGGCCAGGTCCACACGCGAAAACACGATGCCGGTGTCCGGCGCCGCCGGACGGAGCGTCAGGTCGACTTTGCGGCCCGAGTGCAGGCCGATGCCGACGGTCTTGACGATCGATTTGATTGTGCGCTGCTTCAACATGGTGGTCTTCTGTTCGATTGAAAATCCCAATCGGGAATTTTTATTTCATAGCCGGAATTATACTCCAATCCCCTGACGAGCGTCCTTTCAGGGAACGTATCAATCTGTTTCGCTGCGTTACCCTCGCGCGTCGCGATGGAAAGCGTGACGGGCCGATGCTCCGGAACGGAGGCGTTTCCGGTCATCGGCCCGCGTAACGGCCTGTCACAAAAGCGTCTTGTTCACCGTTGCCGCCATGCCACGCGAACTGAACGCGTGAGCTTGCGGCGAAGGCGCGACGCCGACAACTAGCTCAACGTAGCGAGAATACTCGCCGCATCGCTGACTTCGAATTTGCCGGCGGCCTCGACGTTCAGCGTCTTGACCACGCCGTCGTCGATCACCATCGCGTAGCGCTGGGAACGGATTCCCATGCCGCGCGCCGACAGATCCTGCTCCAGACCGAGCGCCCGCGTGAAAGCCGCACTGCCATCCGCCATCATGCGCACCTTGCCCGAGGTGTGCTGATCGCGTCCCCACGCGCCCATCACGAACGCGTCGTTGACGGACACGCACCAGATCTCGTCGATACCCGCAGCGCGCAACTGCTCGGCATGCTCGACATAACCCGGTACGTGCTTGGCCGAACAGGTCGGCGTGAACGCGCCGGGCAATCCGAAGATCACCACGCGCCTGCCCGCCGTCTGTTCGCGCACGTCGAAACTGTTCGGTCCGATCGTGCAGCCCGCCCGCTCGTCTTCGACAAACTCGAAGAGCGTTGCGTCGGGCAGCTTGTCACCTGCTTTAATCATGCTCAGTCCTTTGCATCGATACGAAGCACGCTCGCACGTCCTCGTGTCGCAGTGAATTCCGGCGTGGCCATCGTTGGCCTTGCCGTCCGGCGGCAGTCATCCTGTCTGCTTCGCGAATCCGCAGAGGGCAGTCGCCCCTGCCGCGAATCAGACGATACGCGACTTCTGTGCCGTTCACACGCCACGCTCGTGCATTCGTCCGCCAGCGCCGCCGCTCGACCGCGGCGCGGCAACGAAAGCCTGCCCGCGCCGCTCAGTCCGCCTGCTTGCGCAGGAACGCCGGAATGTCGTACGTATCGACGCCCTTTTCCTGCAGCGCCTGCACGTGCGACGCCGCCGTGTCGCGCGAGGTACGCCATACCGCCGGCGTATCCAGCGCGCCGTAGTCGGCCGTGCTCGCGTGCCCTGCCGCCGGTGCGTAGGCCGCGTGCTGCATCGCGCCGACCGGCTGGTTGTCGGTGCCGGTGCGCAGCAGCGTCATCGGTGCCGACTGCTGCTTCTTCGCCGCGCGGCCCAGACCCGTCGCCACCACCGTCACGCGCAGCGCGTCGCCCATTGCGTCGTCGTACACCGCGCCGAAGATCACGGTCGCGTCTTCCGCCGCGTAGCTCTTGATCGTGTTCATCACCTCGCGCGTTTCCGACAGACGCAGCGAACGGCTCGACGTGATGTTGACCAGCACGCCGCGCGCGCCCGACAGATCGACGCCTTCGAGCAGCGGGCTCGCGACGGCCTGTTCGGCCGCGAGGCGCGCGCGATCGACGCCGGCCACCGTCGCCGTGCCCATCATCGCCTTGCCCTGCTCGCCCATCACGGTCTTCACGTCTTCGAAGTCGACGTTCACCAGACCGTCGACGTTGATGATTTCCGCAATCCCCGCGACCGCGTTGTTCAGAACGTCGTCAGCGCACTGGAAGCACTTGTCCATCTCGGCGTCATCGCCCATCACCTCGAACAGCTTGTCGTTCAGCACGACGATCAGCGAGTCGACGTGATCCTCCAGTTGCTGCGAACCGGCTTCGGCGACGCGCATGCGCTTGCCGCCTTCGAACTCGAACGGCTTGCTGACCACACCGACGGTCAGAATGCCCATTTCCTTTGCGATCTGCGCGACCACCGGCGCGGCGCCGGTACCCGTGCCGCCACCCATGCCCGCGGTGATGAACACCATGTGCGCGCCACGCAGTGCGTCGGCGATACGCTCGCGCGCCTCTTCAGCGGCCGCGCGGCCCATTTCCGGCTTGGCGCCAGCGCCCAGACCCGTGTTGCCGAGCTGGATCACCGCGGTTGCGCGCGAACGCGACAGTGCCTGCGCGTCCGTGTTCATCACGATGAAGTCGACGCCTTGCACGCCCTTGTTGATCATGTGCTGAACGGCATTGCCGCCAGCGCCACCGACTCCGACGACCTTGATGATGGTGCCGTTCGTTTCGGTTTCCAGCATCTGGAATTCCATGTTGCCTCCGTCAAGATAAAAAAGTTACCGCCACTCGGCGTTATCCGGCAGGAGATCGGGCAACCTCCTGTCGCGCGCCGGCCGCCGGCACCAGCGCGAATTACTCGAAACCCGTTGTCAGAAGTTGCCGAGGAACCAGTCCTTCATTCGCGAGAATACCTGTCCCATCGACCCCGACTGCACTGCAACCTTGCGCCCGCGCATGCGCTGCGAGCGGCCTTCGACGAGCAGCCCCATCGCCGTCGAGTAGCGCGGATTGCGCACGACGTCCGCGAGACCGCCCGCGTATTCCGGCACGCCGATACGCACCGGCTTCAGGAAGATGTCTTCGCCGAGCTCGACCATGCCGATCATCATCGACGCGCCGCCGGTCAGCACGACACCCGAGCTCAGCAGTTCCTCGTAGCCCGACTCGCGCACCACCTGCTGCACGAGCGAAAACAGTTCCTCGACGCGCGGCTCGATCACCGCGGCCAGCGCCTGGCGCGACAACGTGCGCGGACCGCGCTCGCCGAGCCCCGGCACTTCGATCATTTCGTCCGGATCGGCGAGCGCCTGCTTCGCGATGCCGTAATCGACCTTGATGTCTTCGGCGTCCGGCGTCGGCGTGCGCAGCGCCATCGCGATGTCGCTGGTGATCTGGTCGCCAGCGATCGGAATCACCGCCGTGTGGCGAATCGCGCCTTCGCTGAAAATCGCGATGTCCGTCGTGCCGCCGCCGATATCGACCAGCACCACGCCCAGCTCCTTCTCGTCTTCCGTCAGCACCGCGAGCGACGACGCGAGCGGCTGCAGAATCAGGTCGTTCACTTCCAGCCCGCAGCGGCGCACGCACTTGACGATGTTCTGCGCCGCGCTCACGGCACCGGTGACGATATGCACCTTCACTTCGAGGCGGATGCCGCTCATGCCGATCGGCTCGCGCACGTCTTCCTGGCCGTCGATGATGAATTCCTGCGTGAGGATATGCAGCACCTGCTGGTCGGTCGGGATGTTGATCGCCTTCGCCGTTTCGATCACGCGCGCAACGTCCGCCTGCGTGACTTCCTTCTCCTTGATCGCGACCATCCCGCTCGAATTGAAGCTGCGGATATGGCTGCCGGCGATGCCGGTGAACACGTTGGTGATCTTGCAGTCGGCCATCAGCTCGGCTTCCTCGAGCGCGCGCTGAATCGACTGCACGGTGGCTTCGATGTTCACCACCACGCCTTTCTTGAGCCCCTTCGACTCGCTCTGGCCGAGACCGATCACCTCGTAGTGGCCCTCGCCCTTCAACTCGGCGACGATGGCCACCACCTTCGACGTCCCGATGTCGAGGGCGACCAGCAGATCTTTATAGTCTTTACTCATAGCGTGCTCAGTGCGTGTGATGTCCGTTTACTTCTTGCCCTTGTCGGGTTCGCTGATGAAGCGCATGCCAGCGGCACGAATCGCGAAACCGTTCGGATAGCGCAAGTCCGCATACTCGATATCCTTCCCCCAACGTTGCGTCACCGCGCCCCATGCCGCGGCAAGACGCTTGCTGCGATCGCCCAGCGTGTCCTGATTGCGCTCGCGCCCCAGCTCGACCTGCATGCCGTTCGACAGCTTGACCGTCCATGCGTAGCGCGGCGACAGCGTTACTTCCTCGGGTGTCGCGCCCACCGGCGCAAACCACTTCTGGAAATCGTGATAACGCGCGACCACTTCTTTCGCGGTGCCGTCCGGGCCGTCGAACGCGGGCAGGTCCTCGTCGAGCTCGCCCTGGTTCGCGGTGAACAGTTCGCCGTCGACGCTCACCAGCTGATCGCTGCCCCACGTTCCCAGCGGTTTGTACTCTTCGAGCGTGACAGCCAGTGCATTCGGCCAGACCCGCCGCACGCTCGCGTGACGCACCCACGGCATCTGCTCGAACGCCTGCCGCGCGACGTCGAGATCGACCGTGAAAAAGTTGCCCTTCAACCGCCCGACGACGCTCGCGCGCACCGTCGGCGAATTGATGTGCTCGGTATCGCCGTCGATCTGGATTTCGCGCAACGCGAAATTCGGGCGCTGGATCAGCCAGTAACCGCCCGCCGCCAGCAGCACGAGCACCAGCAACGCGTGCAGCGCGTTGGTGGCGAGGTTGAGCTGGCGAACGTTGTTCCACATGGTGTTGCTTTCGGGTGATCCCGGTTAGTCCTGCAGCGTCAGCGCCAACACGCCGACCACGAGTTCCTGATAGCTGATGCCGACCGCGCGCGCCGCTTTCGGCGGCAACGAGTGATCGGTCATGCCCGGCGCGGTGTTCACTTCCAGAAAATACGGATTGCCGGCGGCGTCGAGCATGAAGTCCGCGCGGCCCCAATCGGTGCAGCCGAGCACGTCGAACGCGCGGCGCGCGAGCTGCTTCAGGCGCGTTTCTTCCTGCTCGCCGAGACCGCACGGAATCAGATACTGGGTGTCGTTGGCGACGTACTTCGCGTGATAGTCGTAAAACTCGCCGGCCGGCACGATGCGGATCACCGGTAGATCCAGCTTGCCGGCGATGCACGCGGTGTACTCGCCGCCGCCTTCGATGCTCTTCTCGACCACGACGATGCGGTCGTACTTCACCGCTTCGATCAGCGCGGCCGGCAGCGCGGCCGCGCTCTTCACCTTGATGACCGCGACGCTCGAGCCTTCGCTCGCCGGCTTCACGAACAGCGGCAAGCCGAGCTTCGCGACGATCTCCGTTGCGCGCGCTTCGTAGTCGTCGCCACGCAGCACGGCTTCGAACAGCGGCGTCGGAATGCCGAGCTGTTGCCACACGAGCTTGGTGCGAAACTTGTCGAGTCCGAGCGCCGAGCCGAGCACGCCGCTACCGGTGTAGCGGATGCCGTAGAAATCGAGCGCGCCCTGAATCTGGCCGTTTTCTCCATAGCCGCCGTGCAGCGCGTTGAACGCGCGCACGAAGCCTTCGTCCTTCAGCGCGGAAAGCGGACGCCCGGACGGATCGAACGGATGTGCGTCGACGCCCGCGTCACGCAGACCTTGCAACACCAGCCGGCCGGAATTGAGCGATACCTCGCGCTCGGCGGAATTGCCGCCGAGCAGCACCGCAACCTTGCCGAATTTTTTCGGATCGATACTGCTCATCTCACACCTTCATTTCCTGAGCGAGGCGACCCGGCACACCGCCGATCGAACCCGCGCCCATCGTAATCACCACATCGCCGTCGCGCACCACCGCACAGAGCGCGTCCGGCACTTCATCCACCGTATCGACGAAGACCGGCTCGACCTTGCCGGCCACCCGCAGCGCGCGCGCCAACGCGCGGCCGTCCGCCGCGACGATCGGCGCCTCGCCGGCCGAATAGACTTCGGTCAACACCAGCGCGTCGACGGTCGACAGCACTTTCACGAAATCCTCGAAGCAATCGCGCGTGCGCGTGAAGCGGTGCGGCTGGAACGCCAGCACCAGACGCCGGCCCGGAAATGCGCCGCGCGCCGCGGCCACCGTGGCCGCCATTTCGACCGGGTGGTGACCGTAGTCGTCCACCAGCGTGTAGGCACCCGCGGCCTGCCCGTCGGCGACCACCGGCACTTCGCCGTAGCGTTGGAAACGGCGGCCGACGCCGTTGAATTCCGCCAGCGCCCGCCGGATATCGGCATCTTTCACTTCAAGTTCGGTCGCAATCGCAATCGCCGCGAGCGCGTTCTGCACGTTGTGCTCGCCGGGCAGGTTCAGCACGATGTCGAGCGGCGCCGCGTCTTCGCGCAGCGCGGTGAAATGCATGCGGCCTTCGCGCGCTTCGACGTTGACAGCGCGCACCTGCGCATCGGCCGCGAAGCCGTAACGGATGATCGGCTTCGACACGAACGGCAGAATCTCCTTCACGTTCGGATCGTCGACGCACAGCACCGCGATCCCGTAGAACGGCAGCCGGTGCGTGAATTCGATGAACGCCTGCTTGAGCCGCGCGAAGTCGTGGCCGTAGGTGTCCATGTGATCGGCGTCGATGTTCGTGATGACTTCGATCACCGGAAACAGGTTCAGGAACGACGCATCCGATTCGTCCGCCTCGGCGACGATGAAGTCGCCGGTGCCGAGGCGCGCGTTCGCACCCGCGCTGATCAGCCGCCCGCCGATCACGAAGGTCGGATCGAGCCCGCCCGCGGCGAGCACGCTCGCGACCAGCGAGGTCGTGGTGGTCTTGCCGTGCGTACCGGCGATCGCGATGCCCTGCTTCAGGCGCATCAGTTCCGCGAGCATCACCGCGCGCGGCACGATCGGAATGCGCCGATGACGCGCGGCCAGCACCTCCGGGTTGTCGCTGCGCACCGCGGTCGACACGACCACCGCGTTCGCGCCGTCGATGTTCTGCGCCGCATGGCCGATCGAAATGCGCGCGCCCAGCGCGGCGAGACGTTCGGTAACCGCGTTGCCCGACAGGTCCGAGCCGCTCACCTGATAGCCGAGGTTGACCAGCACCTCGGCGATACCGCTCATACCGACACCGCCGATGCCGACAAAATGAATATGTTTGACGATGTGTTTCATTGCTTTCCTTCTGGGCTCGCGCCCGCCGTCATCGACCCCGCACCTGCCACGCTCGCGCAGATCCGCGCGACCTGTTCCGTGGCATCCGGTTTCGCGAGCGAGCGCGAACGCTCCGCCATCTCCGCGAGACTTTCGCGCGTCTGGCTGCGCAACCAGTCGGCGAGTTTTTCCGCCGACAGGTCGCGTTGTTGCACGACCAGCGCCGCGCCGTTGCCGGCGAGAAACGCCGCGTTGGTGGTCTGGTGATCGTCGACCGCGTACGGGAACGGCACGAACAGCGCGGCGACGCCGACCGCCGAAATTTCCGACACCGTCATCGCGCCCGAGCGGCAGATCACCAGATCGGCCTGTTCGTATGCGCTCGTCATGTCGTCGATGAACGGCACCAGCGCGACGTCCGGATGTTCGCCGACATCGGCTTGCAGCCCCGCCGCCGCGTAGTTCTCGCGCAGGGAGTCGATATGCCGGGCGCCCGCCTGGTGCACGATGCGCGGACGCTCGTCGGCGCCAAGCAGCGCGAGCGCGCGCGGCACCACTTCGTTCAACGCCGCGGCGCCGAGACTGCCGCCGACGACCAGCACGTTCAACCGACCACCGCGTTGCGCGTAGCGTGCTTTGGGTGCATTTGCGCGCGCAAGTTCCTCACGAATCGGATTGCCGGTCCATTCGCCGTGCGGCAGCGCATTCGGGAATGCGACGAGCACCCGCTTCGCGAGTTTCGCGAGCACCTTGTTCGCGAGTCCCGCGATCGAATTCTGTTCGTGCAGCACCAGCGGCCGGCCGCTCAGCGCGGTCATCACGCCGGCTGGAAACGTGATGTAGCCGCCCATGCCGAGCACCACGTCGGGCTTCACGCGACGCAGCACCGACAGGCTTTGCGTACACGCGCGCAGCAGGTTTACCGGCAGCATCAGCTTGGTTTTCAGGCCCTTGCCGCGCACGCCGCCAAAGCGCACGTACTCCATCGGAATGCCGTGCTTCGGCACGAGCGTCGCTTCCATGCCCGCGGGATTGCCGAGCCATACGACTTTCCATCCCCACGCCTGCATCAGGTGCGCGACCGCGAGCCCCGGGAACACGTGTCCCCCGGTGCCACCGGCCATCACCATCAGCGTGCGTTGCCGCGTGAGGGTCATACTTTCCCTCCGCGCATCAACACCCGGTTCTCGTAGTCCACCCGCATCAACACCGCGACCGCCACGCAGTTCAGCAAAATGCCCGAGCCGCCATAGCTGACGAGCGGCAACGTCAGACCCTTGGTGGGCAGCAAGCCGAGGTTCACACCCATGTTGATGAACGTCTGCGCGCCGAACCAGATGCCCACGCCCTTCGCGACCAGACCCGCGAACGTGCGATCGAGCGCGAGCGCCTGACGGCCGATCTCGAACGAGCGGCGTACGATCCAGTAGAACATCAGGATCACCACCAGCACGCCGACGAAGCCGAGTTCCTCGCCGATCACCGCAAGGATGAAGTCGGTATGCGCTTCCGGCAGATAGTTGAGCTTCTCGACGCTGCCGCCGAGCCCGACGCCGAACCATTCGCCGCGCCCGAACGCGATCAGCGAGTGCGTCAACTGGTACGCCTTGCCCTGCGCGTAGCGGTCGTCCCACGGATCGAGATACGCGAAAATCCGCTCGCGACGCCACGGCGACGCCCACACCAGCAACGTGAACGTGCCGACCGCGGTGGCCACCAGTCCGCCGAACAGCTTGCCGTTCACGCCGCCGAGGAACAGCACGCCCATCGCGATCGCCGCGATCACCATGAATGCGCCCATGTCCGGTTCGAGCAGCAGCAGCATGCCGACGAGGCCGACCGCGACCGCCATCGGCAGGAAGCCTTTCGCGAAGCTGTGCATGTATTCCTGCTTGCGCACCGTGTAATTGGCCGCGTAGATCGTCACCGCGAGCTTCATGATTTCCGACGGCTGCATGTTCGTGATGCCGAGCGGAATCCAGCGGCGCGCGCCGTTCACGCCCTTGCCGATGTGCGGAATCAGCACGATAACGAGCATGACGAGCGTGATCAGGAAGAGCTTCGGCGCGTATTTGTCCCACGTCGAAATCGGAACGCGGAAGGCCGCGACGCCGATCACCCCGCCGATCACGACGAAGATGATCTGGCGCACGAGGAACGCCCAATCGCGATACGACGCGTACTTCGGCGAATCGGGCATCGCGATCGACGCCGAATACACCATCACGATGCCGAGCCCGAGCAGCGCGACGACGACCCACAGCAGCGAATGGTCGTAGTCGAGCATGCGCGAGCGCAGCGGCCGCACGCCGTTGACCGCGCTCGCGAGACCGCTGCCGCCCGCGCGGCCGGCTGCACGGGTAGACGTACCCGCGGCGGCAGCGCCGCTGCCGGCTGCTTCGCGCGTGCCGAAACGTTCCGACCAGCTCATATCATCGTCCCCCGTTCGGCCGCGATGTCCTCCACCGTGCTGCGAAATACCGCCGCACGATGTGCGTAACCCTTGAACATGTCGAAGCTCGCGCACGCCGGCGACAGCAGCACCGCATCGCCGGGCTGCGCCAGCGCGGTAGCCGCGCGCGTCGCTTCTTCGAGCGTCGCGTGATCGGTCATCGCGATGCCGCTGTGCCCGAGCGCCGCGCGAATCCGCGGTGCATCGCGGCCGATCAGCATCACCGCGCGGCACCAGCGCATCACGGGCGCGGCGAGCGGCTCGAAATCCTGGCCCTTGCCGTCGCCACCGGCGATCAGCACGATGCGCTGCGCGAGACCGTCGAGCGCGGCGACCGTCGCGCCGACATTGGTGCCCTTGCTGTCGTCCACGTAGTCGATACCGTCGATCGACGCGATCAGTTCCACTCGATGCGGCTCGCCGCGATACTCGCGCAGCCCATGCAGCAACGGCGCGCCGGGCAGGCCGATCGCGCGCGCGAGTGCGTAGGCGGCGAGCGCGTTGGCGGCGTTGTGCAAGCCGCGAATCCGCAGCGCGTCGGCGGGCATCAGGCGCTTGAATGCGATGTCCGGCGTCGCGGCCGGTTCGTTCTTGCGGCGGCGCTTCGTTAGGGGTTCGTCGGTCGCGTCGCGATCATGCGCTTCAACGAGCCACACCATCCCGTTGTCGCGCAGCAAACCGTAGTCGCCGTCGTTCTTCGGCTCGGCGACACCGAACGTGACGATTTCGGCGTCACCGCCGGTTGGCGCCAGCGCCATCACGCGCGCGTCGTCGCGATTCAGCACGCGCACGGTCTGTGTACCGAAGATGCGCCCCTTCGCCGCCGCGTACGCATCGAGCCCGCCGTGCCAGTCGAGGTGATCCTGCGTGATGTTCAGCACGGCGGCCGCATCCGGCGCAAACGTATGCGAGGTTTCGAGCTGGAAGCTCGACAGTTCGAGCACCCATACGTCCGGCAGCGCGGTGTTGTCGATCGCTTCGGTCAGCTTGTCGAGCAGCGACGGGCTGATGTTGCCCGCCACCGCGACCTTCTTGCCCGCGCGTTCGCACAGCAGCCCCGTCAGACTGGTCGTCGTGGTCTTGCCGTTGGTGCCGGTAATCGCGACCACCTTCGGCGCATAGCCGGATTCACCGAGCGTGCGCAATGCCTGCGCGAACAGTTCGAGCTCGCCCCACACCGGGATGCCCTGCTCGCGCGCGGCGGTGATCAGCGGCAGCAGCTCGGCGGCAAGCGGCGACAGACCCGGGCTGATCGCGACCAGCTCCACGCCTTCGAGCAGCACCGGCGAAAACGCGCCGCCGACAAACTCGGCGTCGACGCCATGCGCTTCGAGCGCGGACAGGTTCGGCGGCACCTCGCGCGTGTCGGCCACGCGCAGCCGACAGCCGTGCCGGGCGCACCAGCGCGCCATCGCGAGACCGGATTCACCCAGTCCCAGCACGAGCACCATCGGCTTTTGCCGATCCCGAAACTTCTCGCCGAACATCGCCTGCTTTCCTTTAATACCTGCTGCTTAACGCAATTTGAGCGTGGACAAACCGAACAGACACAACATCAACGTGATGATCCAGAAACGCACGACCACCTGCGTTTCCTTCCAGCCTGACAATTCGAAATGGTGGTGCAGCGGGGCCATCTTGAAGAGGCGCCGCCCTTCGCCGTAACGGCGCTTCGTGTATTTGAACCACGTGACCTGCAGCATCACCGACAGCGTCTCGGCGACGAAAATCCCGCCCATGATGAACAGCACGATCTCCTGGCGCACGATCACCGCGACCGTGCCGAGCGCGCCGCCGAGCGCGAGCGCGCCGACGTCGCCCATGAACATCTGCGCCGGGTGGGTGTTGAACCACAGGAATGCGAGCCCCGCGCCGCCCATCGCCGAACAGAAGATCAGCAGTTCGCCCGCGCCCGGAATATGCGGAAACAGCAGGTACTTCGAATAGACCGAGCTGCCCATCACGTAGGCGAATACGCCGAGCGACGCGCCGACCAGCACGACCGGCATGATCACGAGGCCGTCGAGGCCGTCGGTCAGATTCACCGCATTGCTCGCGCCGACGATCACCAGATAGGTGAGCACGATGAAGCCCCACACGCCGAGCGGATAGGTAATCGATTTGAAGAACGGCAGCAGCAGGTCCGCGCGCGCGGGCAGCCCCATCGACAGACCGCTGCGCACCCACGCCATGAACAGGTCGAGCACGCGCACGTTGTTCGCCTCGGACACGCTGAACGCGAGATAAACCGCCGCGAACAGGCCGATCAGCGACTGCCAGAAATACTTCTCGCGCGACGACATCCCGCGCGGATCCTTGTAGACGACCTTGCGGTAGTCGTCGACCCAGCCGATCACGCCGAAGCCGAACGTGACCAGCATCACGATCCAGATGAAGCGGTTGGTCAGGTCGGCCCACAGCAGCGTGGCGACCGCGATGCCGAGCAGAATCAGCACGCCGCCCATCGTCGGCGTACCCGACTTCACCACATGCGATTGCGGCCCGATCTTGCGCACCGGCTGACCGATCTTCATCGCCGTCAACTTGCGAATCACAGCCGGGCCGCAGACGAGCCCGATCAACAACGCGGTAATGGTGGCCATCACTGCGCGAAACGTCAGATAACTGAACACGCGCAAAAAGGTTGCGTCATTCTGCAGCCATTGCGCCAGCGCCAGTAGCATGCTTGGTCCTTCTTATTTCAATGCGCGGCGGGCGTCGTGCCCGCTGCGTCGGGTTGTGGACTCGTTACGGCGTCCACCACACGCTCCATCTGCATGAAGCGCGAGCCTTTCACGAGAAGCGTTGCGGCAGCGCCGAAGCCGGCCTGCTGCAGTTGCGCGACCAGCGTGCCGACATCGGCGACGTGGTGCGCGTGCGCGCCGTAGGCGGTGCAGGCGTCGCGCGATGCGTCGCCCATCGCATACAGCGCGTCGATACCGCGCTCTTTCGCATAGGCGCCGATTTCGCGATGAAACGCCGGGCCGTGGTCGCCCACTTCGCCCATGTCGCCCATCACGAGCACGCGCGGCGACGGACGCGACGCCAGCACGTCGATCGCCGCGCGCATCGAATCGGGATTCGCGTTGTAGGTGTCGTCGATCACGGTCGCGCCGGCGAGCGTGCCGAGCGCGGCCTGTTTGACCTGCAGACGGCCTTTCACCGGGCTGAACGATTCGAGACCGCGCCTGATCGCGTCGAGCGACACGCCGGCGGCGAGCGCCGCCGCTGTCGCGGCGAGCGCGTTGTGCGCGTTGTGCTCGCCGAGCACCTGCAACGTGACGTCGAACTGGCCTTGCGGCGTGTCGATGCTCAGATGCTTGCCGTCGAACCGGCCTTGCACCGCGGCTTCGGTCGTGCGCTCCGCGGTGTTCAGCGCGAAATCGACGATGCGGTTGCCGGTTGCGGCGACGCGCCAGATGCTCGCGTACGCGTCGTCGGCGGGGAACACCGCGGTGCCTTCGGGCGGCAGCGCGTGAATCACGCTCGCATGTTCGAGCGCGACCGCTTCGACGGTCGCCATGAATTCCTGGTGCTCGCGCTGCGCGTTGTTGACGACCGCAACGGTCGGCTCGGCGAGCTTCGCGAGCAGTTCGGTTTCGCCCGGGTGGTTCATACCGAGCTCGACGACCGCGAGCCGATGCGCGGCGTGCAGGCGGAACAGCGTGAGCGGCAGCCCGATGTCGTTGTTGAAATTGCCCGCGGTCGCAAGACGGGCGTCGGCGCCGACCGCGGCGGCGAAGATCGACGCGATCATTTCCTTGACCGTGGTCTTGCCGTTGCTGCCGGTCACCGCGACGAGCGGCATCTCGAACTGGCGGCGCCAGCCGCGCGCGAGCGCGCCGAGCGCGTCGCGCGTATCGGCGACGCGGATCGCCGGCACGCTCCAGCCGTGCGGCGTGCGCGTCACCAGCACCGCCGCGACGTTGCGCTCGCCCACTTGCGGCAGAAAGTCGTGCGCGTCGAAGCGCTCGCCCTTGATCGCGATGAACAGATCGCCGGGGCCGGCGCTGCGGCTATCGGTCGACACGCGCTCGAAGCGCACGCTGTCGTCGCCGCTCACGCTCGCGCCCGGGATCTGCGCGGCGGCCGCGCGGAGCGAGAACATGCTCATTCGCCACCTCCGCGTGCTTGCGTGGCCCGCGCGGCGAGCGCGAGGCGGGCGTGGTCCTGATCGGAGAAAGCGCGTTTCTTGCCCATGATTTCCTGTGTGGCTTCGTGCCCCTTGCCGGCCAGCACGATCACGTCTTCGCGCGCGGCGCCGCGGATCGCCTGCAGGATCGCGCTCGCGCGGTCCTCGATACAGCGCGCCCGGGACGCATCCTGCATGCCCGCGGCGATCTGCTCGATGATCGCGAGCGGATCTTCGCTGCGCGGGTTGTCGCTGGTAACGACGAGGCCGTCCGCGAGCCGCTCGGCGATCGCGCCCATCAGCGGACGCTTGGTTGCGTCGCGATCGCCGCCGCAGCCGAACATGCAGATCAGTTCGCCGCCGCGCGCGGCTGCGATCGGACGCAGTGCTTCGAGCGTTTTTTCGAGCGCGTCGGGCGTGTGCGCATAATCGATCACGACGAGCGGCTCGTCGTTCTGCAAACGGCCGCCGAGGCGCTGCATACGGCCGTTCACCGGCTCGAGCTTCGCGAGTTCGGCGAGCGCCGCGTCGAACCGCGCATCGGCGGCGAGCAGCGTGCCGAGCACCGCGAGCAGATTGCTGACGTTGAAGAGACCAAGTGTTTGCACTTCGACGTCGGCGTTGCCCCAGTCGGACGTGCTCAGATGAAACGCGGTGCCGGTGGCCGTTGCGCGCACGTTCGATGCGAGCAGCCATGCGTCGGCGGCCGGCATGTCTTGCGGCGAGCCAGCGCGCGCCGGTTCGACCCCATATGCGATCGTGCGCGCGCGGCCCTGCGTGCTGGCCAGCAGACGGCGCCCGGCCGCGTCGTCGCGATTGATCACCGCCGCGTTCAGTTCCGGCCATGCGAACAGGCGCGCTTTGGCCGCTTCGTAGGCCTCGAACGTGCCGTGATAGTCGAGATGATCCTGCGTCAGATTCGTGAACACCGCGATATCGAACGACGTGCCGTTTACGCGCCCCTGATGCAGCGCGTGCGACGACACTTCCATCGCGATCGCCTGCGCGCCCGCGTCGCGCAACTGCGCGAGGCTGCGCTGCAGTTGCGGCGCGTCCGGCGTCGTAAAGCCGGTGGGCGCGAGCTGGCCGGGAAAGCCGGTGCCGAGCGTGCCGACGATCGCGCATCGGGAGCCGAGCGCCGAAAGCGCGGACGCGATCCACTGGCTGCACGAGGTCTTGCCGTTCGTGCCGGTGATGCCGATTGCGAGCATCACGTCGCTCGGATCGCCGTACCACGCGCTCGCGATCGTGCCGGCAAGTTCGTTCAATGCCGGCACCGCGTGCGCGGCCAACGTCTGCGGCGCGCCGCTGAAACCTTCGGGTTGAACCAGTACCGCCGCGGCGCCGCGCTCGATCGCGTCGGCGATGAACGGGCGGTTGTCGGCGCCGTCGACCGCATACGCGAAGAACGCGTCGCCGCTGGCGAGCGAGCGCGTGTCGGCGTGCAGATGCGCGCCTGGCTGCACGTGGGCGTGCAGCCAGGCGAGGGCGTCGGCGATCTGCCGGTGCGCTGGGTGTTGCTCGCGCAGCGCGCTCATCGCTCGACTCCCGGGTGATTCTTCGAGTTGGCGGAAATGGTCATCTTTTTCACGCCGGCATCACTGGACAGCTTCTTCGCCTGCACCGGCGTGACCGGTGCACCGGGCGCGGGCGGCGCCGAATCGTCGGACACCACCATCTGCTTGACCGGCATGTCGGGCGGCACGTTCAGCGCGCGCAGCGTATCGCCGACGATGCCGGAGAACACCGGGCCCGACACCTGGCCGCCGAAGTGGCTGCCCGCGGTCGGCTCGTCGACCGACACCGCGACGACGATGCGCGGATTGGGCATCGGCGCCATGCCGACGAACGACGCGCGGTATTTGGAGTGGTCGTAGCCGTGCGGACCGTGCTTGTACGCGGTACCGCTCTTGCCGCCGACGCGATAGCCAGGCACCGCCGCATCCGGCGACGTGCCTTGCGCGGACACCACGGATTCGAGCATCGTGCGCACTTCGCGCGCGGTGGTCGGCGAAAAGATCTGCGGACCGGTGGCCGGCGGATCCCCCGGCGTGTGGAAAATCGTCACCGGCATGATCTGGCCGTCGTGCGCGATCGCGGTGTACGCGCGGCCCAGCTGGAACAGCGACACCGACAAGCCGTAGCCGTACGACATCGTCGCCTGTTCGATGCGGCGCCAGCTCTTCCACGGACGCAAGCGGCCCGCCGCCGCGCCGGGGAAACCGACCTTCGGCGCCTGACCGAGACCGATGCTGGTGTACATGTTCCACATCTCTTCGGGCCGCAGCTGCATCGCGATCTTGGTCGCGCCGATGTTGCTCGACTTCTGGATCACGCCGCCGACCGTCAGCACGCCGAACGCGCTGTCGTCGGTGATCGGCGCGCCGTCGAGAACGAAGTGGCCATTGCCCGTATCCACCAGTGTAGTCGGGCTCACGCGGTGCAGGTCGAGCGCCAGCGAGATCGTAAACGGCTTCATGATCGAGCCCGGCTCGAACGTATCGGTCAGGATGCGGTTGCGCAGCTGCTCGCCGGTCAGGTGCGAGCGGTCGTTCGGGTTGTAGGTCGGGTAATTGACGAGCGCGAGCACTTCGCCGGTGCGCACGTCGATCACCATCGCCGCGCCGGCCTTCGCCTTGAATTTCTCGACCGCTGCTTTCAGGTTCGCATACGCGATGTACTGGATCTTGCTGTCGATCGACAGATCGACGTCGCGGCCGTTGTGCGGCACCACCTGCTCGTCCACGTCTTCGATGATGTGGCCCATGCGGTCCTTGATCACCCGGCGGCTGCCCGACATGCCCGCGAGCAGCTTCTGGTCGCCGAGCTCGACGCCTTCCTGGCCTTCGTCCTCGACGTTCGTGAAGCCGATCAGGTGAGCGGTGATCTCGCCCTCCGGATAGAAGCGCTTGTATTCCTCGCGCGAATAGATGCCGGGGATGTCGAGCGCGGCGACTTTCGCGGCGACGTCGAGCGGCACCTGGCGCTTCACGTAGACGAAGGTCTTGTCTTCCGACAGCTTCGCGCGCAGCTCCTTGGTGGTCATGCCGAGCAGCTTGCCGAGCGAGTCGAGTTTGTCCGCGCCGAGGTCGTCCGGCACCGATTCGGGAATCGCCCAGATTGCGCGCACCGGCAGACTCGTCGCGAGCACGAGGCCATTGCGGTCGAGAATCTTGCCGCGCGTGGCCGGCAGTTCGATACGGCGCTGGTAGCGGATTTCGCCCTGCTTCAGATAGAACGCGTTGCCCGGCCCCTGAATCCAGAACGCGCGCGCGGCGAGCGCGACGAACGCCATGAACAGCATGAACACGACGAGCTTCGAGCGCCACATCGGCAGACGCACCGACAGGATCGGGTTGGCCGAGAACGCGACGCTCTTGCGCGTCGACGACGATTTTTTCATCGCGTGCCTCCGCGACGGGACGCGCCCGGCGCCGAAGCCGGTGCGGAAGTCGGAATGGGCGCGTCCATCGCCGTCGCGGCGCCGGGGGCGAGCGTCAGGTACTGGGTGCGGCCGGTCGTCACCGATTGCATCTTCAGCGACGCGGTGGCGAGCTGTTCGATGCGCGACGTTTTCGACAACGCGCTCTGCTGATATTGAAGCTGCGAATAGTCCTGCTGCAGCTGACGCTCCTGCGATTGGGCGCGCTGCAACTGGATAAAGATTTGACGCTGCTGATTGGTCGCGTTGACGACCGACAACGCACAGCCCATCACGATCATCAGCAGGAAGATATTGAGACGATTCATGGCGCGATCCGCTCCGCCACGCGCATCACGGCAGAACGGGCGCGCGGGTTGTCGGCGACTTCAGCGTCGCTCGCGAATACACGGCCGATGATTTTGAGCGGAGGGCTCGGCAGGTCGACCGCGCGGATCGGCAGCCGGCGGTCGACCGCCGGCGTGCTCGCGTGCGCCTGCATGAATCGCTTGACGATCCTGTCCTCGAGCGAATGAAAGCTGATGACCACCAGCCGCCCCCCTTGCTCCAACAACGACAATGCTGCCTCTAGAACGACTTGCAGCTCCGCAAGCTCTTGATTGACGTGAATCCGTATAGCCTGAAAGGTGCGGGTTGCCGGGTCCTTGCCCTTCTCACGGGTTTTGACGACGTTAGCCACGATTTGGGCAAGCTCGCCCGTGCTGACGAGAGGCCCAAGACGGTCGGACTCTGCCCGGCGAGCAACAAGCGCCTTTGCAATCTGAAAAGCA